>Ga0078972_1000685_pt1 | contig 138883 bp, 113 predicted proteins | sample YelNatPaOPGAMG01_FD_67568 | JGI IMG/M metagenome (GOLD analysis project Ga0078972, IMG submission 67568) | Hot spring thermophilic microbial communities from Obsidian Pool, Yellowstone National Park, USA - OP-RAMG-01 (SPADES assembly) (version 2) | ecosystem: Environmental > Aquatic > Thermal...
GAAGACAGACATCTCCTTTGGAATAAAAGAATTCGACGAATTTAATATTCGTTTTGTAGCCATTACATAATGATACTACCCGGCGCATAGTTGGACATACAAGTGCTCCCATAGGACACTCCAAGGATTCTTGCACCATAAGTTAATTGCCCATCGCCTTGCATGACGGACTAACCGACATGCTATATACATTATATCCTGTATCACACTACGGAGACGACGACGCTTGAGATTTTTTTCTATAGGCGCACACTGACCCATAGGCAACTTTTTGTTTTTTATAAGTCCCATTTGATCAACCAAACGAAGTATGTTATACGCTACCATCCCCAATAGTAGCATAAGGTTATTGGTAGCGAATTTGCCGCTCGGCAGCCTTTCCATGTCGAGGTCACTTTTAATCTCTGAGTGAAATTGTTCGCTGGTGCCATGCTGGTGATATAGCTCCACTACATCCTGTGGACTTACTTTTAGATTTGTCCAAAATGTCTCTACCTCCACTTCGGAAATCAGCATTTTCTGCCCTTCGGGGGTCATTGTCCTAACGGTAACTTCAAACACCACTTCGCAGCTCCTCTCTTCGCTCTCCATCATTCGCCTGCCCACATATACCTCCTTCCCCTTTCTCGGCTCTGATAGCTCCCCATTATTTCGAGCATAAGTTAGCCATTCCTCCTGACTTTCCTTTCGAAGATTTCGTTTAATTACATAGTCTGCTCTCTCCTCTTCGCATACTTGTATGTTTTCCTTGTCGTCAAAACCCGAATCCATCCTAACAAGAGGCTTTCTTCCACTTATCTCCCAAACCGCTCGAATTCCATCCCTCAAAAATTCTGGAGTGCCATTCTGGCTATGCTGTTTCCCCTCTCTTAAATTGCAATTCACTAAATATCCCTCCTCCCCAGCATAGGCAAAAATTGGAGCATAACCTTCAACCTTTTTGTAAGTGCACGATACCCCTTCCTTCTTCGTTCCGCTATTATCAAAGGGCGTAACATCAATATCAAGAGCCACCTTATCATCCAAACATCCAGTTATCTGCGGGGCATTTTTCTTCAAAAGAACCAGATTCTCTTCCCTAATAATCTTACATACCTCCTCCTTCTTAGCCAGCTCGTCCAATCGCTGGCGCAATGTGGCTGCAGATGGTAGTTCTTCTAAACCTAAACTTAATCGGAAAAATTCATCATTACGAAATCCTTCTATATCCTCAAAATCACTCTTACCCATGCATAAAAGTCCCAACATCGACAATATCACATCACCATGCTTTATCTCAGGTCTCGGTCGTCCCGCAATCTCAACCCCATCAATCCTCTCTCGTAAATTCGTCTTTTCCAACAACCTCCCCACAAGCGCAAGTCCTCCTTGAGATATTAGTTTTTCATCTGTTTTGTAAATCTCAAATTTCACCAATTTCATGGCTCTTCTTATAAAGCAATTATTGTTCCAAGTATTAAGTTTTTTTTATCTCTTTGCTTTCGTCGAGAAAATCGCCTTGCTTATTATCTCCACTTTGTTCTCCATCCCTTGAAATGCCAGTTTTTTTGTCATTATGCAAAAAAATTTTACACTAATACATACAATGATTTCCCTAATAGCCTTGAAAAGAATTTGTATTTCCTTTGAATAATACCAGAAAAATGCAATACCTAAAAGATTCACCTTCAAGGTGAACTCTATTATTCCTTTTTTTACTAATTTCTCGTCGAGATTTTCAAATATAGGCTAAAATATTTCACGGATTAAGGTCATTTATTATAAGGTCACCTTCAGCTGGAGTTCCTGCTTCTACACAGGAGCCACTGACGCATACACCGGGAGCGCACGAAATCTGGGTTGTTTCGCATGTATAAGTTCCTTCACCTGTTGGAATGCAAACTCCTGTGACTCTTACTATTGCTGTGTAGGTATCGTTGCATGTGTCAGCACCATTGCATGTTACACCTGTACATGGGTCAATAATACAGGTGCCTGGATTCTGGGGATCTTCGACATAACCTTCATCACATTGCTGGCAGAAGTTCCCGGTATACCCTTCATCACAGGTGCATGGAGGTGTGTTGGTGGGAACGCATGTTCCGTGATAATTGCAAACTTCTTCTCCTGCTAAGTTTCCTCTGCATTCACCTGAGGTGCATATATCATTGATTGTGCAGGGATTACTGTCATTACATTCGGTTTCATCATCAGCCAGTCTATCATCTGGGCAATAGGTATGGATGCCATCACAAAATTCTGCTACATCACACTGTCCGGCTGCTGGTCTACATTCTACTGTCGTCCCTGCGAGCTCGTCGGTGGGGCAATTTGGGCTTGTGCCTGAGCAGTATTCTGGGACATCGCAAATTCCTGCAGCAGGTCTGCATTCTACTCCTGATTGAGCGAAAACATTTGCAGGACAATCTGGGTGAGTGCCATCACAATATTCTGCTATGTCACAGGCACCTGCTGCCGGTCTGCATTCTATTGCTGTAGTAGCCATGCTGTCTTCAGGACAATCTGGATGAATGCCATCACAGTATTCTGCTATATCGCAAACACCTGCGGCTGGTCTGCATGCAACGGTTGAGGTTGAGAGGGTATTACTGCAGGTATGAAGTAATGGGTCGCATGTATCTGTGGTGCAGTTGTGATTGTCATTGCAGTCTGTTGCTTGAGTTTCAACATGACAGGTATAGGTGCAGTCGCTCTTGCATCCATCCGTATCGTTTGTATTACCATCGTCGCATTCTTCTCCTTCATCCTTGTGTCCATCGCCGCATGTAGGAGGAACTTCAATTTCTTCGTCCTCTATTGCATCTATTCCGTCTTCCTGCTGTATGTCTTCAAACGAATCAACTTCTTGCTGTGGTTCTCCGTCGATATGTCCATCATCCTGCTGAATGTCTATTTCTTCTCCATCTCCTCCTGCATCGTATCCTTCTGGCATGTTGAAATTAAGAAGCTGGGAGCATGAGAAAAATCCTCCTGAAAGTAGAATTGTGATTATTAAAAGACAAGAAAAAAATCTTCTGTTTTTTATCATGGCTATTTTCTCCTTTTTTTACAGTTTTAATATATCATCTAAAAATTAATTTACCATGCCTTTTTAAATTATTGTACTTTCTACTGGAAATTTTTCCTTTTGCTAATATAATTAAAAAATATGAGCATGAGAAAACTGTTCAAACTTAGATTGCATTTTTTAACCCCTTTTTTTGCTTTTATAATCGTTACCTGTCAGAATATTGAAGAGGAGGAATATGGAACTGCCACTTTTCCTCTTGAGGCATATTGCACTGTTAATGTAGATGGGAAAGGGTGGTTAGATGTCGAAAATGATTATCTCCCTCATGTTATTCAGTGTGAAAATGGTGGTGCTGGGCTGGAGGCTCTAAAAGCACAGGCTGTCGCTGCAAGGTCCTACATGTATTACAAGATGGAAACAGCAGGGCACATTGGTGATGGGACAGGTGACCAGGTTTATTCCTGTGGGAGAACCCCGGCACCTGAGCATTACGAAGCGGTAAGAGCAACATCGGGACAGGTTTTAATGTATCACGGAGTTGTTGTGTGTGCCTTCTATGTGGCAGGGGCAGACCCTGGCAATAGGAGCACATGCGTTGCTACCTCGTCTGACCCTGACCCTACGCGAACAGAAAGGTATGTGACATACAATGAAGGAAGAAGTGGAAACGATGTAATTCAAACTTCGTTAGGTTGGGTAAATCCTTCTAATTACAGGAATCGAGGTTGCATGTCACAGTGGGGTTCAAGGTGTCTTGAAGAAGCAGGGTATGATTATCAGAGAATACTTCGTTTTTATTATGGAGAGGACATAATAATAGAAACGGCGACAGGTTCATGTGTGGTTCCTCCGTGTGCTTCTTCCGATTCTACCTGTGATGGTAATGATGATGATTGCGATGGCAATATTGACGAAGATTATGTTCCTCATTCCTGCGGTACAGGGGAGTGCACTACTATGAGTTCCTGTTCAGGAGGGGTGGAACAGTGCAATCCTCCTTCACCCCCTTCCTCTGATGACCATGTCTGTGATGGTCGTGACGAAGACTGCGATGGCCAGATTGACGAGGATTATCAACCATACGAGTGTGGAGAAGGGGTGTGCAGGGCTTTTTCAACATGTGTTAATGGGGTTGAAAGTTGCACTCCGCTTGTGCCAGAGGGAGGGGAGGAATTGTGCAATCCATCTGCTGATGCAGTTACGGATGGAGAAGTGGATAGTATTGATATAATTGATGTAACTGATATTCGGGACAGTGGAGTTGAAGCAAATATTTTCGATGGGGGCGAAGAGCGTGAGGGAAGAGCAAATTATATGGGTCTCGAAGGGGGATGTGCCTGTAAAATGATGCTTTAAAAATTAAGCCCTTTCTGAAAAATGGAAACCAATGGGAAACCCTGAAAAAAATAAAATCGTTCGCTCACTGTTTATTATTATTTTATCTAATTTGCTAACTATCGGGTGTGGCTGTTATGGAAGTTTGGTCTTAACAGGCTGGCCTGTGGATTATGATGTTTCCGACGATATTCCTTTAGATGAAATCCCGGTTGATGAAATAGAAATAGAATTTGATAGAATTCCGCAGGATGAAATACCGATTGAGGATTTGGATGTGGATGACATCCCGGTAGAAGATTTTCCACCTGAGGATAATGGTGATTTTATCTGCGATGAACCAATGCCTCCGGACTGTCTCGATTTTCAGACGAGGTTATGGCCGGTATCTACTGATGGTGGAAGCACCTGTAGGGATAGCAGGGGTGCTGAGTGGCCTTCAACTGGTGAGAATTCTGCCGAATGGTTTGATTACATAGATTGTGGCTATATAAAAGAATTTAGAACGAATGCCTGTTCTCGGGTTGATATAAAAACGAGAGGGGATTCGTGTACAGGATGCACACTCTGGCATATAAATTATTCTGTAGAAGAATGGACGGGAAGTTCATGGATTGTAACCGAAAATCATAATCCTGAACCTGATTACCCCGGTATGACTTACAGCCTTTGTTATCTAACTACTTCAGGACGCTTCAGAATTCATGCACATGATGGATTCTATGTTTCAGTTTACGGTAGGTGATTTTCACCCGTTTTGTTTTACTCTTTTTTTACCCCTTTTTACCCCAGATAAGGCTTAGTATTGCAAGCAAAAAAACCGAACCACCAAGTGCCACGAGGAAACTGTGAAGATTGAAACCTGTCATTCCCTGGTGACCAAGTTTGTTCATTGCAAGCCCTCCTATGAATGCTCCAAGAACTCCAACTCCTATATTTGCAATGCATCCCATTCTGTCATTTCTTCCCATTATTATACTTGCAATCCATCCAGCAAGTCCTCCTATAAGTAGCCATGAAATTATTCCCATCGCTTAATTCTCCAATAGTTTTTTCTATTTATTTACAGGTTTTCTTTTCTATAATTCTCCATGTTGAAGAATTCAAGGTGTATTTTTAACACTGTGTTGTTAACACCATTTGACTTTGTAATTTTTTGGTGTAGAAATATTTTTATGGAAAAGAAAACATTGTCACCAATAAAATTTTTCTTTTTTGCTTTTATAGTTTTTTTTTCGTGCAGCAGGACATCTTTAATTTCAGGTTTGCCTGAATGTGGGGATGGAGTTTGTTCTCCAGGAAAGGAGGACTGTAAAAAGTGTCCCGCCGATTGCGGAGTCTGTCCACCTGGATGCGGGGATGGGGTTTGTGGAAGTGGAGAGAATTGTAGTAGTTGTCCTGATGATTGCGGTTATTGCCCCGGTGTTTGCGGGAATAGAGTTTGTGAATCAACGGAAAGCTGCAAAAACTGTCCTCAGGATTGTGGAAATTGTCCTGCAGGGTGTGGAAATGGTGAGTGCACTTCCGATGAGGATTGCAGAAACTGTCCTGAGGATTGTGGTGAGTGTCCTGGATATTGCGGTGATGGAGAATGTGTTCAGGATGAAAATGAAAATTGTAAGAACTGTCCTCAGGATTGCGGAGAATGTCCCCCTGGGTGCGGTGATGGGATTTGCGATTCTACGGAGAATTGCTATTTTTGCCCTCAGGATTGCGGAACATGCCCCTCTTATTGTGGCGATACCTACTGTGACCATGACGAATCCTGTGTTTCCTGCTCGCAGGATTGCGGGGAATGCCCACCCGGCTGCGGGGATTCGAGATGCGACCCACTTGGGGGTGAAAATTGTGCCAATTGTCCAATGGATTGTTCGTGCGGGGAGGGTACCTGCCAGGACATAATAACATGTGCTTATACCTGTAATGGAAATGCAGATTGCATCAGTGCTTGCTTTGAGGATGGGTGTTATGAGGCGCAGATTCAGGCTTCTGCACTTTTAGCATGCATTCAGGATAATTGTGCATCGCAGTGTTCTGATATAACGAGTCGGGATTGTATGAATTGCCTGATGGCTTTTTGTGCTTCGCAGGCTATGTCCTGTTATAATGGCAGATGTGGACCGCAACGCTGTGGTGACGGAACATGCCAGCCTGATGAAGATTGTGTGAATTGTCCGGAAGATTGTGGGGAATGCCCGAATATGTGTGGCGACGGAACATGTCAGGTTTTTGAGACATGCGAAACATGTCCGGATGATTGTGGACCATGCAACTGGTGTGGTGATAGTTATTGCGACCCTGATGAGAATTGTGAGGTTTGCCCTGATGACTGTGGACAGTGTCCCATTCTATGTGGTGACGGAATTTGCGAGCAGGTTTTGGGTGAAAGTTGTGCAAATTGTCCCATGGATTGCACCTGCGGTGAAGTTACCTGTATGGAAATTCTTCAGTGTATAATGTCTTGCAGAGATATTTTATGTCCAAACGATTGTCTTACTCAGGGATGCAGAGAAGCCCAGATGCAGGCACATGACCTTTTAGGATGTCTTATAGCAAATTGCATAAGGGATTGCATAGACCCGAGTTCGCAGGGGTGTCAGGACTGTTTGATGAATTCGTGCAGTAGCGAATTGATTGCCTGTGTGATGGGGGATTGTTGAGGAAAGGGTAGGGCAGACAGGGATGAGAGAACAGCGGAAAGGGGAAAAGGAACGATAGGGGGGAGAGAGTAAAAAGAGAAAATTATAAGTTATAAGAGAGGAGAAAGAGATGGAAGAAAGAACAATTTTGGGTAGGTATGTTTCATTGCTTTCTATGATTTCTATGATTTTACTGGGTTTAAGTTTTATTGTTTGCTCGTGCAACTGGGGGATAAATTCAGAAGGGATAGAAGATGGGGCAGATTTAGGGGAGGGAAGAGTGGAAGTGATAGACCTTGAACTGGAGATTACCGGTGATGAATTTGATGGAGTGGATATTTTGCCGGAAGATTTAGTAGTTGAAGGTGATGTTGAAGAGGATGGTGAAGTGGAAGTGGAAGTTGAAATTCGGGAGTGCACAGGTAATGCTGATTGCGAAGATGATGAACCCTGTAACGGGCAGGAAACATGCGATGATGATGGTTTTTGTCGTCCTGGAACTCCGCTTGATGACGAAACTCCCTGTAGCACACCTGATGTCCCGAATGGGATATGCAGGGCAGGTGCGTGCGTGGCGGGGAGATGTGGAAATGCAGTTTTGGAGCCCGGGGAAGAGTGCGATGATGGTAATTCTGTTTCCGGAGATGGGTGTGAAGGGGATTGCACTTTTTCGTGTCATGTTTCGCCTGACTGTGATGATGGAAATGTATGCACTGATGAAGAATGTGTTGAGGGAGGAAACGGGCAGATTTGCACAACAACTTTCAACACTTCACCCTGTGACGATGGACTGTTTTGCACGGTGAACGATGTTTGCGATGGAGCGGGTTTGTGTGCTGGTTCAGGTAACCCCTGCGATGATAGTATTGATTGCACTACCGACAATTGTGATGAGGATACTGATAGTTGTCCTGACCCTGCTCCTCAGGATGCAAATTGTCCTTCAGGACAATATTGTGTTCCAGGATGTGCTGGAAATTCGTCTGGATGTATGGCTATACCGTCAGGGCTTAACCTTTCATGCACAACTCCTGCGACTATTCCATCTTCGAGTGATTGTAATATATCTCTTGATGGTATGTCCGGTCAGAGTGGGTGCCTGAATTGCTCCGCATCTGCGGGTTTTGTGGTGCTTGACAGGGCTGATTTTGGAGATGATACAGGGGCGTGTGAACTTGACGGGTGGAGGCTTTTGCAGGGAACAGGAAACCTCTGCACGGCAAGAGTGGATGGTTGTAATCCAAGGCAAAATGCAAATTGCTGTGACAGCCTTGCAACTCTTTGCACAAATTTGAATGGAAATTTTGTCATGAGAGGAGATAAGGCGCTTAATTGTGGAGGGGGTGTGGAGGAATTCAGGCTCGTAAAAAGTTTTGATACAACAGGTTTTTCCAATCTTGAAATATGCTTCGATTATGGGGAAACTGGGGCAAATGCTAACGATGGAATAATTGTGGTTGCTGCTGATGGAACAAATACGGCGCAGGTTTATTGCCTCAATGGAGAACCGAGACCCGGGGTTAATGGAGTTCTTTATCCTCTTTGTGCTTCATTGCCTGCATGGGCTGGCAATAATTCAAATCTTGAAATAACAATAATAATTCATTCCGAAACAAATAACCATGCTCTTTATCTCGATGATGTGGTAGTTAAGGGATGGATTTCGACATGCTCTCCAAACACTTTGACAATTTTTAGCGAAAATTTCTCAGGATGTCCCGGTGGGGTTATTCCTGATAACTGGAATGGCTGGGCAGTCACTGGTTCTCCTGCCTGTCCCGGCACATGGAATTGTGGTGGTAGTGGTAATAGTGCCCAGTCTTCAGGAAACAGATGGGTTATTACGAGAAATGTTGATACCTCTGCTGTAGACGGAGATGTGATTCTCTGTTTTTCTATTGGTGATACCGCAGCAGGTGCTGGCGATAGTGTTCTTGTCGAATTTGATAGCGGGGATGGAGGGGGGTGGAAGACTGCATGGTCACAGATGGGAAATTTAGGGGGAGATGGAACATGCGGGAGAATTTGTGTTGATTTGAGTTTGCTCGATTCGGGTGTTGCAATGAATCCTTCTGTTGGCTTGCGATTTACTGTGGAAACAGCCGCAGGTCATCAGATAAATCTCGACGATATATCATTAAGTGGTGCAGTCTATTGTAATGCGGGAGGAATAGTTTCGATAGGAGCAGTTTCTGATAATGGAGGAGGTTTTTATTCTTTTTCTGTTTCCGACACTTTTGGAAAGCAACTTTCGACAAGAATTTCTTGCATCTGGGATGGTTCAGACAGGGGAATAAATGATTTTGCGCGTGTAGATTTTATAAATTGAATCACCTGTTTTTTTAAATGCAGGTATAACTGGTAGAACAGGTAGGATTTGTTTTCCACTGGCAATTTCTCTGTGAATTGCATTCAGTTTGGTTGTAAGAAGAACAATCATGATGTATTCCTGTGCAGGTGTTAGTTGTAGATATAGAACACCCACATAAAGAGCATAGTTTTGTTGATAAGGATTCGCAACGAGGAGGATTAATTGGATCCGAACTATAACAGAAGCAATTGGGAGAATTTGGATCTGGGAAGTCCCCTTCAGGTCCAACACAATCCAAAACGCATCCACAAGAAGTACAGTTTAGGTCGCTAACCTCTGAGCAATCAACAGTTCCTGTGCAACTGGTAGAAGGATTTAGAAGGCACCCTGTTTGGGTTGTGCATGCAACTGAGTCAAAGTTAGAGCAATCTAAAGCAGTTCCATCACAAAATGGATGACAATCCCAATTGTCGCAGCATTCTCCACCAATGATGCAGTTTCCATTGCAACAAATTCCACCTGTGCAATTTTCCATATCATTTTTGTTTGTCCATGACCTTGTTGATTTTGATATGTCACAGACCTGGCAGGGATTATCAAAATTTTCCTCTCCATCTTGATGGCACTCACTATCAATCAAACAATAACCTGGTAAAAGAGAGTTCTCACATGAATAGTCTGAACCATTTTTTATACATGTATCGGTTGTGCAGTCATTATTGTCGTCGCATTTATTACCTGAACCTTTACACTCTCCAGCACCATTGCATTTGTCAGTTATTGTGCAGGGATTACCATCATCGCAGTCATTTGTGTTGAAAGTTATCTGACAGATTTTTCCGTTAATATCAACATTCCCGTTTTCTAAGCATTCTTCATCTGTGCAGGGATTTGAATCGCTACAGTCAAGATTTCCGTGGCAGGAGAATGTGCAATCGGGCTCACATCCATCCCCTGAATCCTTGTTTCCGTCGTCACATTCTTCCCCTGTATCTTTCTCTCCATTTCCACAAGATTCAGGAACACAGAAATTCTCTTTACAGACTCCAGGTTGTCCCGTTCTTGTTGTGCATTGAGTGCCGTCAACAAGTGGATTTCCATCATGACAAAATCCGTCTAATCCACAATACTCCTCTCCATTACAGGGATTGAGGTCATTACACTCATCATTTTGAGTGCAGTTTCGGGTTGTTTCAATAAATGTGTCTTCTCCAGCAATAGAATCGTCTTCACTATAATCAAAAAACCTGTTTTCTCCAGTTGTTTTTAATGCGCAATTTGAGATGAAAGAAATATAAAGAACATAAAAAAGATAGTTTTTAATTCTCATTTTTTAATTTCCCCTTCAAAAATTATATTATACATTAAATTAGCAAAATGGAAATATCAAACCTGCCCAAATAAATTTTATCCCTGCAAAAGCAAGAATCCACTATCCATGGCAGATGTTCAGCACCCCAGCCCCCCTTCCCCCCAGTCCCCCTTCCCAGGTTATTTTTTTACCTTTTTTACCCCTCTCAGCTTAGTGACCCCCGGGTTAGGGACAGACCCCTTCCAGTCAGGAACCCCTTCAGGAACCCCTTCCCAGGTTAGGGACCGACCCCTATTCATGGCACCTTTCCTTTCCCATGTTAAGGACCCCCCATCAATCATCACCCCTCCCTATCATCACCCCTCCCATGTTAGGAACCACCAGGTTAGGAACCGATGTAAAATAACCTGGGTAGGATGAAAAAGATGAAAAATTGATGAAAAATTGCTTTAAACTAACATGGGTCGGAGAAAAAAAGATCCAGGTTAGGAACAGATGTAAAGTAACCTGGGTAGGATGAAAAATTGCTTTAAACTAACATGGGTCGGAGAAAAACGGAGAAAAAAAGAGTCGGAGAAAAAAAAGAAATTTTTTTAAAAAAAGGGGTTGACAAATGAATAAAAATATTTTATGCATTTAGATACCACAATACAACAATATTTTAATTTTGCATTTTCAGGAGGTTAAAGATGAAAAGAAAAATTAGAAGAAAAGTTATAAGAATTGATGAAGAAAAATGTAATGGGTGTGGAATATGTGTGGACGCCTGCATAGAAGGTGCAATACAATTAATTGATGGCAAGGCAAAGTTAGTAAGTGAGATTTATTGTGATGGTCTTGGAGCATGTATCGGGGAATGCCCTGAAGGAGCAATTACGATTGAAGAAAGAGAAGCGGAAGAGTTTGATTCGGATGCAGTTAAAAGACATCTCCAGCAAATAGGAAAAAAGACAGATGAAATTCATTCTCATTCTATACCAATGAGTTGCCCCGGGTCTGCAGTTCGTTCTATCGGAAGAGGTGGTAAAGAAGTTCATTCAAATGAAACGAATGTAAATTCTACTACTCCTGAGATTATTTCTCGTTTGAGTAACTGGCCTGTGCAGATATATCTTGTTCCACCAAATGCACCATATTTTCAGGAAGCAAAATTGTTAATTGCTGCTGATTGCACCCCTTTTGCATACGCAGATTTTCACAGGAGATTTATTAAAGACAGGATTGTTCTCATTGGTTGTCCCAAACTGGACGATACAGATTTGTATTTCAATAAGTTAACAGATATTTTTCGCTACAACAAAATCAAAGAAATTGAAATTGCTTACATGGAAGTTCCGTGTTGCTACGGTCTTGTTCACCTCATCAGGCGCGCCATACAGGAATCAGGCAAAGAAATTCCTTTAGTAGTTACTATGATTGGAATTGGTGGAGAAATTTTACAGGAAGAGAAAATCTCTTCTAAAAATGAAAAAGTAGCCTCCAGTCGTTTGTAAAAATTGGAGAAAAAAAATGCCTGACTTCAACTGGGAACATGAAGCCGAAAGAGAGTTAAAAAGAGTACCATTTTTTCTTCGACCAATGGTTAGAAGAAAAGTGGAGGAAATGGTTAGTAAGAAGCAAAAGCGCGTGGTTTCTCTTGCTGATTTCAAAGAGGCAGAATCCCGTTTCAGACAGGTGAGTTCAGGTAAGTCTGAAGCTGAACTGAAAAATATGATTCCAGTGGAAAATCGCCCAGGCGCTCAGATGGTGATTATCGAAGTCTGTCAGAACAAATTGACTTCCTGCCCGAATGTTTTGATTGATACGGACGAATGGAAAAATGCTGTCGAAAGTTGGATTCACAGGAATGAAATTTCCGAGAAGTTAAGAAAGCGTATTAGGGGTGAAAAGATTTATTTCCATAACAAATTCAAAATCTCAATTTCAGGCTGTCCGAATTCTTGTAGTAGACCTCAAATTAGCGATATTGGAATTGTTGGCACAGTCCAGCCATATTTTTCTCAGAGCAATTGTTCTCATTGTGGCGCCTGTGCAAGAGTTTGTCCCGATTTTGCCTTAACAGTAGAAGAATCGCCACCAGTTTTTAATGCTCAAGCGTGTCAGGGATGTAAGAAATGTTTTGAAGCATGCAAAAATGGATGCATAACATTATCCCTGCCTTGCTGTCGCATTTTGATGGGTGGAAAATTAGGTCGTCATCCCCATCTTGCAGAAATTGTGACAGTTGCGAGGAAGCCTGAAGAATTAATTTCAATTCTCGATTCCGCTATTGAAGATTATTTAATTAATGGCAGCGAAGAGGAGCGGTTTGCAGATTTCTGGATTCGTAATTTTTCGAAAAACAGAATTTACCAGAATAAATAAAAATAAAGGAGGATAGAAATGGAAAAGAAAAAAACAATTGAAATGAATCTTTTAAAGAATCTTACGATAGTAACATTTATCCTTTCAATTGCTTTTTTACTAATTGGTGGCTTTTTTGCAAAGAATAAAGTTCCACCAATTCCATCTAAGATGATTTCTCCTGATGGAACTGTTCTTATGGAAAAGTCAGATATTATCTCCGGTCAGAATGTTTACCAGAAATATGGTTTGATGGACCATGGAAGCATCTGGGGACATGGTTCTTTGCGGGGAATGGATTTTTCTGCAACAACACTTCACATGATAGGTGAAGTGATGCGCGATTATTATGCTGGCCAGGGTCATTACCAACAGGGTGCATTTTCCAGTTTAGAGGAGCAGAAACAATCGTCCATCAAGGATAAAGTAATAAAAGAGATTCATTCCAATCGATACGATTCAACCAATAAGGTTCTTACATTAACTGATGCTCAGGTAAAAGCGCTGCAAGAGGTAAGAAATTTCTGGAATTCAAAGTTCAGTCAGGGCTATCCCCAGTATGGTTTTTTACCCAACACGATTCCAGATGAAAAGGAGCGAATTGCAGTTTCAAATTTCTTTTTCTGGACAGCATGGGCAGCAGGAACTAATCGCGAAGGAATGGATTTTTCCTATACAAACAACTGGCCGTTCGACCCCTCAGTAGGAAATACTCATACTTCTCAAACTTTATTCTGGACACTTTTTTCTATAATGGCACTTTTCCTCGTGCTTGGTCTTGTTGTTTACATTATTCACAGGTATGAGTTTTTTTATGGAGAGCCACAGGGTGTAAGCCTTGCAGAAAAACTCTTGCAATCCCCTCTTACCCCGAGCCAGATTGCAACAGGTAAATTTTTCCTTGTAGCAGGTCTTTTGTTTGTTGCCCAGATTTTCATGGGTGGATTGCTTGCTCATTACACCTCTCACCCGGGAACCTTTTATATCCCTGTAATCGCAGAATTAATACCTTATAGTCTTGCAAAGTCTTGGCATCTTCAACTTGCCATTTTCTGGATTGCAATTTCGTGGATAGGAACTGCAATTTTGGTTTCTCCTTTTATTGCCGGAAAAGAACCTCGCTATCAAAGACTGCTTGTCAATATTCTTTTTATTGCTGCATTTGTTGTTGTAGCAGGTTCTTTGTTAGGTGAAGCTGCTGGGATCAAAGGTATGCTCGGTAAGAACTGGTACTGGTTAGGACATCAGGGATGGGAATATCTTGAACTGGGTAAACTATGGCAGATTCTTCTCTTTGGTGGTCTGGTTTTCTGGCTGATTGTTGTTTACAGACCACTTGCTTCATATTTAAAAAATCAAAATAGCGACCCTGACCAGAGAGCACTTGTAATTTTTTATGTTTTAAGTGCGATTATGATTGTAGCGTTTTTCAGCTTCGGGCTTTTTTATGGCAAATCCACACACATTTCTATTGCAGATTACTGGCGATGGTTTGTTGTGCATATATGGGTTGAAAGTATTTTTGAATTTTTCGGTGTTGCAATTACTGCAATGTTTCTTGTTTCCCTCGGATTGGTTTCAGCAAAATCCGCTTTGAGAGTCGCTTATCTAACAGCGATTCTTGTTTTTGTCAGCGGAATACCCGGCACCGCTCATCATTATTTCTGGTATGGTGGACCAAGCTTCTGGCTTGCTATTGGTGGTGTGTTCAGTTCTATGGAGCCTGTGCCTCTTATAACGCTTGTTACCCGTGCATGGATGGAATATTCTTCTATAAGGAAGCAGGGTAAAGAATTTCCGTATCGCTGGCCACTTTATTTTCTTGTTGCATCAAGTTTCTGGAATTTCCTTGGTGCAGGTGTTTTTGGGTTCCTGATAAATTTACCTATTGTCAACTACTACGAACACGCAACTTATTTAACCTCCAATCATGGTCACACAGCACTATTCGGGGTTTATGGAATGCTTGCTATCTCCCTCATTCTTTTTTCATGGCGCTCAATGGTACAGAATAAATACTGGAAAGAAGGGGTTTTAAAAGTAGCGTTCTGGGGTTTAAATGGTGGACTATTTTTGATGTTTTCTACTTCGCTCCTTCCTGTTGGGCTTATGCAACTGTGGAATGTTTATGAAAAAGGTTTCTGGTTTGCTCGTTCAGCTGAGTTTTATGAATTGCCATGGGTAAAAATTATTACGCTATGGCGCATGGTTCCAGACTTAATAATTATTATTCTTGGTGCATTTCCACTTGTTTCTTTTTTAATCTTCACATTTCTGCGCATTAGAAAGCCAGCATCAGAAAGTTTAAAGTGATTTTTATAATAACAGTCATTTTGCCTTTTTAACTTCACCAATACTATAGATTCCTCCATCAGTCATTCCAGTCCCCGTTTCCATAGTGATGAGCTGTAATTGGAATACAGAATGGATAATGGATTCATGCTTCTGCAGGAATGACCTTTAGTTACTATGGATTTATTTAAAAAAAAACTTTCAACAGATAGCGTTACAAATGACAAATTTACATGCGAAATTTTGAAGGGTGATAAGTTTATAATTTCGAATTTATCTGAAATGCTTACTATTTTGTAACAAAGATTGATTTTTTATACACTAATTTAAATAAGTATTGTTAAATGTTTATATTATACAGAATTTTACAGGTAAATTGCATAAATGAGGAAATGAATAAACAGGTTGGTAAATAAATATTTACCATATTGACATTATGTTTACTTTTGCAAATAAATGTTTACCACCATTGATTAAAAACAAAAATGATTGAATTAATAAAAAAAGTTCTTATCCCGGTTTTTGTTTTCATTGTAATTTCAATTCCGTTAATAGCGATTGCTGGCTCGCCCAGAAAAATAACCTATGAAATGGCACTTGAACTCGCAAAGCAAAGGAGCGAAAAGTTTCTTATTGAGAAGGAAAAGTTAAAGCAGGCACTCCTGATAAGACAGAAAGCATGGTCGTCATTTCTTCCTGTTTTGAGTTTGCAGGGAACATATACACATGCTGACAAAGAGATTTCTTTTAACGACAGAATGATACAGAAGCAGGATTCACTTTCTGGAAATGCGTCAGCTTCTTTAACTTTTTTCAAAGGTTCCGCAATTCCTTCAGTTCTTGAAGCGTATAAAACTGCCTCTGCAGCAAAAGAGAGCACAAAATGGACTTTAAACGAACTGGCTTTTGAGGTTGCAAAGGCTTACTATGCAGTTTTAACTGCGGAGAACCTCGTCAAAGCTGCAGAGCGCTCCGTGGAACTTGCTCAGGAGCATCTTAAAGTAGCTACTGCCCATGTAGAAGCAGGAGAATCTCTGGAAATTGATAAACTCAGGGCTAAAATGGAGGTTCTTTCTGCACAGAATGAACTTTTAAATGCAAAAAATGCAAGAGAATCGGCTGAAGAGTATCTCGCTTTTTTAATTGGACAGAAGCCTCCTCTATTACTCGAGCAACCACCACAGATTGATATTCCTCCAATGGAAGAAGAGGATAGAATTGCCAGAGCAATGGAAACGAGAGCTGATATTTCAGCATTAAAATTTCAGGTTGAGGCTGCAAAAAAAGCAGTATTAGGAGCGTGGCTTGGTTTTCTACCGTCTTTCAATCTTACGGCAAATTTTAAGGCAACAGAAAATACAGGATGGTCAGGTGACCCTTACAGCTGGAATCTTTTGCTAACTATGGAATGGAATATCTGGGATGCAGGATTTACTGTGATTTCAGGGTATGAGAATAAATATATTTACAAGCAGATGCAACTCAAAGAGAGGGAGCTCTTTAAACAGGTGGAAATGGAAGTAAAACAGGCGAAGAGAAATGTCGAAAATGCTGAATCTGTTCTTTTAGTGGCGGAAGAAAAAGTTGAGGTGGCGAGGGAAACGAGGAGGATGGTTCTCAGCAGATACGAAACAGGTCTTGCAACTTCACTCGAACTAAGTGAAGCAGATGACGACCTGATGAAGGCTGAAATAGATTTGATATTAAAACAACTCGATAAATCACTTGCTATTCTGGAACTTATGAAGGCAATTGGTTTTGACCCGATGGGAAAGGAAGTAAAGAAGTTATGAAAAGAAAATTAGTTTTTATTTTAGTTCCTTTTTGTTTTTTATTTTGCTCGGGGTGTAAAGGAAATGAGGGGGTAAGTGAGGCAAAACAGAAAAAGGGAGCGATTTATAATGTCATACCTGTGACTGTAAGTGTGGTTAAAAGAGGGGAAGTTGGTAAAAATTTTTCTTTTAATGGTGAAATAAGACCATCCCAGCAGGTTGAAATATCTTCGAGAATCTCGGGACGCATAAAAAAAATAATGGTTGAAATGGGAGACCAGGTTAAAGAAGGGGATACTCTTGTAATTATGGATGAAGCGGATTTGAGAGCGAGAATTGAGGAAGCAAAGGCATCTATTGAGGCTGCAAGCGCTCTTGCTGTTAAGGCAGAAGCCGAAGAAAAGAATGCAAGAACTCTTCTTGAAAGGAAAGAAAAACTTGCTGCGGAAAAACTCGTCACTCCGCAAGAACTCGACAATGTTAGAACTACTCTACAAACTACTACTGCAGGTGTTAATGCAGCTAAATCCCAGCTTGCACAGGCAAAAGCAAATCTAAAACTACTCAGAACGCAGCTCAATGATTTGAGAATTAAAGCACCTTTTTTAGGACACATTGACGCACGCTATCTTGACCCGGGTTCTTTCATAAATGCAGGAACCCCGATTCTAAGGCTTGTTCGCAAAAATCCTATTATTGCAAGGTTTCAGGTTGATGAACGCTCCATAGGTGAGATTATTGAAAGAGTTGGAGAAGGAAAAACTGCTGTGGAAATAATTGTTGATTCTTTTCCCGGAGAGGTTTTCGAGGGAAAAATTATAAGGATTTCACCAGCTCTTCAACCGGAAACTCGAACTGCTACTGTGGAAGCAGAGATTTCTAATGAGTCGAAAAAATTGATGCCAGGAATGTATTGCACTGTAAAGGTAGATGCAGGTAAACGAGAAGGGGTTCTTATAATACCGGCTTCTTCACTCGTGGAAAATGTTTCAGATAGTGGTGATGTAAATGGGCAAAAAGATGGCGATTTGTGGAAAGTTTTTACAGTTGAGAAAGGGAAAGCAGTTTCTAAGACGGTAAAATTGGGCTGGAGAGAAGGGGATGTTGTAGAAGTTATAGAAGGGCTTAAAGAAGGAGAAAGGATAGTTGTTGAAGGTCATGGAATGCTCAAGGATGGCGCTCCGGTTAAGGTTATAGGGGAGCAAAAATGAAAAATTTCATCTCTTTTTTCATAAGAAGACCGGTAGCAACTTTCATGTTATTTATTGCAGTGGTTTCTATAGGAGTTATTTCTTTTTTGAGGTTATCTATAGACCTTCTTCCTCAAATAGAGTTTCCGTCAATATCAATAATGACTACATACGAGGGGGTAAATCCACACGAGATGGAAACTCTGATTACAAGACCGATTGAAGAAGCAGTAAGCACAATTCAGGGTGTGGAAAGAGTGGAATCATTTTCTGCAGAGGGCAGGAGCAGAGTGCAACTTAGATTTAGCTGGGGCACATCTCTTGATTCAGCACTCAGTGATGTTAGGGCTGCAGTTGAGAGGGTAAAAGGGGTTTTGCCAGAAGATGCAGATACTCCAGTAGTGTTTAAATTTGACCTTTCTACCTTCCCGATAATGATGCTTACACTTTCAGGGGAGATGGAACCGTGGAGGCTTAGAAAATTGGCAGATGAGGATTTGAAATATAGACTCGAAAGAGTAAATGGTGTGGCTGCAGTGGATGTTCGAGGTGGTTTGCGGAGAGAAATTCAGGTGAATTTAAGTGCTCTTAAATTAACTTCTTATGGCATAACACCTTCACAGGTAATAGCGGCACTAAAGCGTGATAATATCGATGTGGCTGCAGGAGATGTCCTTGATAGGGAACGGGAAGTAATAGTGAGAACTGTCGGTGAATTTAAAAGTGTAAACCAGATTGCTGAAACAGTTGTGGGAGTAAAAGACCGCCAGCCTATAAAAGTTAAGGACTTAGGTTTCGTTTCCGATAGTTTTGAAAAGCCCACGAGTTCAGTATTTTTCAACCGAAAGCCCGGGATAAGGCTCGCAGTGAGTAAATTGCCAGATGCAAACACTGTTGATGTTTCACAAAGAGTTGAAAGAGAAATAGAAAAGATAAATGCCCAGATGCCTCATATAAAAATTGGAAAGCGCTTTGACAGTGCTGAATTCATAAAGGATTCTATTTCAAGTTTGAAACAGGGGTTGATTATCGGAGCAGTGCTTGCTGTGATAATTTTAATCATTTTTCTAAGGCGACTCTACCCTACTGTGATTGTATCGGTGGCGATTCCTATAGCAATAATCGGAACTTTTGCCTTCATGTATCTTTTAGGGTTTACTTTAAACATGATAACTCTTGGAGGGCTTGCTATTGGTCTTGGAATGCTTGTTGATAACTCTATAGTGGTTATAGAAAATATCCAGTATCACCGAAACCTTGGAAGTGGGAAAAAAGAATCATCAATTCAGGGTGCAAGTGAAGTTGCTATAGCAATTACAGCATCTACTCTCACAACGGTTTGTGTGTTTATCCCTGTTATCTTTTTGGGCGGTCTTCCAAAGATTCTATTCGGGCAACTGGCTGCAGTTGTTACATTTTCTCTTATATGTTCGCTTACGGTTGCTTTAACACTTGTTCCTGTAATGGCATCGCTCGGGAGAGAGAATTCTCGTAGAAGGGTTTTGCAGGAATTGGCGCGGAAAATTGAAATTTACGAAGGAAGAATTCTTTCTGGTTATTCTAAAACTTTGTACTGGGTTTTAAAGAGGAGAAAATGGGTTTATAGTCTGGCACTATTTCTATTTATAGCAAGTCTTTTTGCTTTAAAATTTGTGGGTAAGGAATTAATGCCTGAGACTGACCAGGGGGAAATAAGTATTACAGGAGAACTTCCGGTAGGTACCCCACTTGAAAAGACAGAGAAAGTTGCAAAAAATATTTCAGCAATGATTGAAAATAAAGTTCCAGAGGCGGAGCTTGTGATGGCTATGGCTGGTCCACCCGGTTTCTGGTCTGAAGCAGGTTCTAATGGAATAAACATAAGGGTTGAACTGAAAAAGAAGCCTGTTAGAAAGAGGTCAACGGAAAAAATTGCAGGGTTTCTTAGACCGCACATTTTGTCAATACCGGATTTTAAGTCGCATGTGCGCCTTAATGAGGGTTTCTTCATTTTTAGAATGCTTCGTGGGGGTGGGGAGAGGATAGGTGTGGAAATTCGGGGTTACGAATTATCAAAATCGCTGTCACTAGCGAAAAGAATTTCGGGAATAATAGAAAAAATTGACGGAGTTACGGATACAGATATTGATTTGAAGGAAGGAAACGAAGAGGCATCAATATTTGTTGATAACAACAAGGCGGCGGATCTTGGATTAACACCGGGGGATATTGCAAGAACAGTTTCCACATATGTTTTAGGAACTGTTTCTACATATTATCGGGAAAGGGGGGATGAATTTCCCATTAGAGTTGAGCTAAATGAAAGCGATCGGCGTAATCGCAGTCAACTTGAAGAACTCCCTATTGTAACTCCGTCTGGAAAGCATATTCTATTAAAAGACATAGCAACTATCAAAAGAACCTATGCACCGCTTTCAATTCGAAGGATTAATCAGGAAAGAGTGGTTACGGTATCGGCTGGTTTTGCAGGAAGGGATTTAGGTTCCATAATTGCTGATATTAAAGAAAGGATTTCGAAGTTACCACTTCCCGAAGGACTATCAATTAATATGGGAGGTGAATATGAAGAACAGCAAAAAACTTTTTCGGGACTGATTTTTGGGTTTATTCTTGCTATTATGTTGATTTACATGGTAATGGCATCCCTCTACGAGTCTTTAAAGCATCCATTCATTATTTTATTTTCGATTCCCTTTGCATTTATTGGAGTTGTAGCAATTCTTTTGCTAACCGGCACTACTTTAAATGTTTATTCATTCATTGGGGTTATTGTTCTTGTCGGAGTCGTTGTTAATAATGCGATTGTTATGATTGATTATATAAACCTGTTGAGAAGAGAAAGGGGGGTAGGGCTTGTAGAAGCGGTGGTGGAAGGTGCAACAAGGAGGCTTCGTCCTATTTTGATGACAACGCTTACAACTGTTCTTGCTCTAATTCCTGTAGCCATAGGGATTGGAGAGGGGAGTGAAATGCAAACCCCCCTTTCGAGAGTGCTGGTTGGTGGTCTTACCTCCTCTACACTTATAACCCTCGTTTTGATTCCCTGCATTTATGTTTCTTTTGAAAAAAGCGGTAAATCCACTTGACAGAAGTTAAAATAGTATTAAAAATAGTTAATAAATATTTACTTTAGTGAAGATATATTGACTTTTTAATATGACCTGTTTAAATAGGGGAATATTATGAGAGCGATAGGAAAAATTAAGGAAGCAAAAAAGGATGAAGTAAAAGTTTGTCGAAGTAAAGGTGCGATGTGGGCTAAGGAAGCAATAATTCAGGCGGCTGCAACAGTGTTTTCAAAAAAAGGTTTTCATGGTGCAACAATTGAAGATATAGCACACGAGGCGAATTATTCACCTGCTGCACTCTATAAGTATTTCAATGACAAAACGGAAATTTTTCTTGCACATCTCGAAGCTTTAAAGAAAAAATTTTTTGCAGTTTTCAAAGAGCCCCCTCCTATTCCTCTTTCATTTGAAAACAGGTTAAGGTGGATTCTTGATAGAGTTTTTACCATTGCAGAGGAAAACAGGAGTATTTTTGTTTCTTTTGTTTCTCAGAGGTTGGACCTGATTGGAGAAGAAGAAGCGAGGATTAAAAAGGAAGTCAGGGTATATTTTAATGAATTAAAGGAGATAGTATCTAATTTAATGAAATCAGGAATCGAAGAGGGTGCGCTTTTTAGAGGTGACCCTGATGAGCATGCTACATTTTTTTCGGGAATAGTTCATGCCTTTGTTTTTTCATGGCTTAACTCCGGTGGGAAAGGGTCACTTAAGGATAAAGAGGAAAAAATTCTTGAATATTTTTTTAATGGGGCAGGGGCTGGAAATAATTTAAAGAGAACCATTGGAGGTAAAAAATGAAAATGTTTAAGAATGTCTTTGTTCCTTCATCGTTTGTGATTTTTCCATTTGTTTTTGTGAGTTTGTTATTTAACATGGGCTGTAATGAAGGACAGGCTACAGCAAAACTTCCCAAAGAAAAGAAGAAAGTTTCGCCTATTAGTAGCGAAACAGGTAATTTCGAGGATATTAGTAGTGGTAGTAATACAAAAATGTATTCAGAGGAGGATTTGAAAGAAAATTCTAATCGGATATATACTGGAACAACGGAAGCACACCAGCGAAGTACAATAGGACCGACTGCAGGAGGAGTTGTGAAAAAGGTATGGGTCAGAGAGGGTGATTTTGTCAAAGCAAAAAGTCCCATCGTAACGCTTGATAAGTCTGATATTAATCTTCAAAGAAGACAGGCTCAGGCAGCACTTGATGCGGCAAAGGCTAATTATGAACTGAGTAAAATGGATTGGGAAAGGTCACAGGCACTTTTACAAAGCGGGGGGATTTCTCAGAGCCAGTTTGATATGATTGATGCCAAATTTAAAGCAGCAAAGGCAGGCATGGAGCAGGCGACTGTAGCACTGGATATGGCAAGAAAGGCGCTTGGAGATGCCACAATAAAAGCTCCTTACGATGGGATTGTTGTAAAAAGGCTTGTTTCCGAGGGGGAAAGGGTCACGATGATGCCACCGACACCAATAGCGATAATAGAAGAAATTGATACACTCGATTTGAGGATACAGGTACCTGAGACAGATATGAAGCTTTTTAAGGTAGGGGATGAGGTGAACGCATATTTTTCAGCATTGGGGAAGGAAGTAAAAGTAAAAATAGTAAAGATAGTTGAATCTGTTGACCCTAGGACGAGAAGTTTTTCAGTTATAGGGGAGATTGATAATAAAAATCACGAACTTCGTTCAGGAATGTTTGCTGAAATTAAATTGAGCACAGATATCAAAGAGGAAGAGAAAAAATGACACTTGCAGACTTATCAATTCGAAGACCGGTCCTTGCTACGGTAATGGTAGGGGTTCTTATTGTTTTTGGAGTAGTTGCCTATTTTAGAATAGGTGTAGATTTATTACCTGATATAGATTTTCCAGTAGTAACAATTACTACCATCTATCCAGGCGCATCACCTGAAGCAGTCGAGGATAGAGTTGTAGATAAAATTGAAGAGGAGGTAAGTCAGATAAATGGTTTGAAACTAATCAGATCAACAAGTATGGAAAATGTGGGTTTCATTGTAATGCAATTTGAACTTGAGGTTGATGGTGATAAAGCAGCTCAGGATGTTCGAGACAAGGTTTCGGGTGTTTTAGGGAAATTACCCCCAGACCTTGAACCGCCTGTTGTAAGGAAATTTGATATAAATGCCCAGCCAGTTCTTGCGGTTGCAATTTCAGGAAAGTTGTCTGTAGCTAAACTTACAGAAATAGCGAAAGATGTGGTGAAGCAGAGATTGCAAACTATAAGAGGGGTTGGAGGGATAGAAATTATAGGAGGACAGGAAAAAGAGTTTAAAGTCTGGGTAGACCCTGAAAAGGTTAAATCTTTTGGTTTATCTGTTACTGATGTTGTTTCTGCTCTAAAGAGTCAAAATGTGGAAATTCCTGGTGGGAGGATAGAATCAGGAGATAGGGAATTTGCGGTTAAGATTAAAGGGGAAGTAAGTTCTGTTCAGGAACTATCGGAAATTATAATAACCCAGATGGGAGGCGCTCCTGTTAAAATTGGGGATGTTGCTACAGTGGAGGAAGGTGAAGCGGAAAGGCGTTCAACGAGTTCGATTAATGATATGTCGGCAATTTCTTTACTGGTTACAAAGCAATCCGGGGCAAATACTGTAGAAGTTGCGAATAAAGTTAAGGAAAGTTTGGAACAAATTAAAACTCTTGTTCCGAAAGGTGTAAAAATTGCTATACCAACTGATAGTTCACTTTTTATTAAAAAATCCATTACGGGGGTTCAGGAAGATTTGCTTTTAGGGGGTGTACTTGCTGTTTTAATAATTCTGTTTTTCCTGAGAGATTGGAGAGCAACATTAATAAGTGCTGTTGCATTACCAACCTCTGTAATTGCTACTTTTGCTTTCATCTGGGCGATGGGATTTACTTTTAATACCATGACTATGCTTGCCTTGAGTCTTTCTATAGGAATGCTCATTGATGATGCCATAGTTGTTATAGAAAATATTTACAGACATCTTTCATCAGGGAAATCCCCCTTTAAAGCAGCAAGTGAAGCCACAAATGAGATAGGTCTTGCAGTTCTGGCTACTACTATGTCAATTGTTGCAGTTTTTGTTCCTGTCGCAACAATGAAAGGTATTATAGGTCGCTTTTTCAAGCAATTCGGCTTGACTGTGGCTTTTGCAGTTTTAGTTTCTCTTTTCGTTGCTTTTACCCTTACTCCCATGCTTTCATCGAGAGTTCTTCGTTTGAAAGAGAATCGCAGGGAGTTTTTCATGTTTCGGTGGATGGGTAGTTTCCTCAAATGGCTTGATGAATGGTACAGAAGGTTACTCGCTATATCTTTGAGGCACAAATATATAACCGTAGGTATCGGAGTTTTTGTTTTTCTTATCAGTTTGCTCATGTCAATGAAATTATCTATGGAGATGATGCCTGAAGAGGACCGAGGAGAAATTTTGGTAAGCGTGGAACTCCCTTCAGGGAAAAGTTTAAGTGCTACAGAGAAATATATGGGTGAGGTTTCAAAAAGGATAAGAGAAATTCCGGGAGTAGATTATACATTTCTTACGATAGGAGGAGAGAGGGACCCGGATGTTAATAAGGCAAAACTGGAAGTGCATCTTGTTCCCAAACACAGAAGAGATTACTCTCAAAGTGAAGCAATAAATTTCATAAGAGAGATGTTTTCCGGAGAAAAGGGAGTGAAATTTGCTGTTGAACCTCTATTTTCGATGGGGGGGAGAGCAGGAATGAGGTCGGCAAAAATTCAATATAACATAAGAGGAAAGGATTATCTTGAAGTTGCAAAATCTGCTGAGAAGCTTGCTGAGGAATTGAAGAAAACTCCGGGATTTGTCGATGTTGATACTACTTATCGTGGAGGAAAACCTGAAACTACAGTTCACATAGATAGAAGCCGAGCTGCTGACCTTGGTGTGCCTGTTGCTCTTGCAGCAATGTCAATAAGAACATTTTTTGCAGGTGAGAAAGCAACTGAAATTTTATCCGAGGGTTCGAGGTATGATGTGAGAGTTCAGCTTGATGAGAAAAATCGAAGGAGACCTGAAGATATTTTAAGGCTCAGTGTCCGTTCAACAACAGGAGCCCTTGTTCCCCTTTCAAATTTTGTTACGGTTGGAGGAGGAGAAGGACCTGCAGTGATAGAAAGGTATGATAGGATGCGGAATGTTACAGTGCTTGCGAACCTCGATGGAATTTCCCTTGGTGAAGGGGTAAAAAAAGTTGACGATTTGACTCGAAAAGTGCTTCCACCCCACCTTATTGGAAAATGGTCTGGAATGGCAGATATCATGAAGGATTCTTTCCAGCAACTTTTCAGTGCTTTAATCCTTGCTGTTGTGATGACTTATTTGATTCTTGCAGCGCAATTTGAAAGTTTTCTTCAACCATTTATAATAATGATGTCGTTACCATTATCGCTTATTGGTGCTGTTTCTGCTTTGCTTATAGCAGGGATGCCACTGAGTATTTTTGCTATGATTGGTATTATAATGCTGATGGGGCTTGTTACGAAAAATGCCATTTTGCTTGTGGATTATACAAATACATTACGGAAGCGAGGGATGGGAAGGGAAGAGGCACTACTTACAGCAGGACCTGTCAGGTTGAGACCAATACTCATGACCACTTCCGCAATGATTTTAGGAATGACGCCAGTTGCTCTTGCAATTTCTGCAGGTGGAGAAATGAGAGCACCCATGGCAGTTGCAGTCATTGGAGGGCTTCTAACATCGATGTTTCTTACTCTTGTTGTTGTTCCAGCCCTATATTCGATTATTGATACTGCTGCAGAAAAAGTTTTCAGGAAGCAAAAATCCTCTCTCCCTTCACCTCAAATTCAAATTGATATATGATTTTAGTTACCTTCATAAATAATCTTTTAAAACCAAAACTTTTATTTCCTTTATTTGTTTGAGTTTTTTATCATTAGTAATAAAAGCATCTGCACCCACATAAACAGCTGCTGAAATCTGAATAGCATCGAGAGCTTTTATATCAGGATAACATCCCCTTAGCCTTCCTGCTTTTTCAGCTATCTCTGTAGAAATCTCCACTAAGGAAAAGTTTTTCCCGTATTTCAGAAATTCTATAAATTTCCTTGCAAGTTTTTCGTTTTGAAATTCTATAGGTTTAGGCAAAACTTCAGCAAGTGTTATAACAGAAGAAAAGGCTACCACCTTACCGGATTGAAAAGCTTCCACAATTTCCCTTGTAAGAGGGCCGAAATGGGCATGACCTTCTATATAATAAATGATTGGGGCGGTATCTATAAAAACAGAACCAATTTTAGCAAGTTCACTTGAAAAATTCATATTCTCTCTTCTCTCAGACGGTTGACATATTCCTGAGCATCTTCACCATTCCATAATCCTTTACCAAGTCCATAAAGTTTGTTCCAATCCAATTCTTTTTTTGTACCTCGTTTTGTTTTCCTTATCCGATGGATGAGATGTTCTATCAATTTTAATTGCTCATCTGATGGGAGCTTTTCTATTTCTTTTTCAATTTTTTTTAATGCAATTTCTTTTCGCATTTTCTGCACCTTTTTAATTTTTATTATACTATTATTTTTTATCTGTAGTAAACGGCAATGGACAAATTTTGCCCACTCCCCACGAATGAAAATTAAGTGCTCGTTAGAAATCAAAAATAAAATATCAAAATGCAAAATAAAAGATTAAAATTCAAAATGGATTCCTGCTTTCGCAGGAATGACAGGGTGAACTCCTGCTAAAGTTTGTTCTTCGTAATCAGGAACCGGAACTGCTAATTTAGAGGAGAGGTGGCTTAGTAGGGTTTTAGCTTAAGGATGTGATGCATGGTGTGGAGTTGCGGTTTTCAGAGGAGGGATTTGTCATTAAGCACCATTTTTTAAACTATTCCGTTTTTTGTTTTTCATTTTGACCTTTACCATGAGGCGTAAATGTTTTATTTATTGAATTATGGCTTTGGTAAAACCTTTCAGGGGTTTTAGACCCCGCTGTGAATTTGCACAGAAAGTTTCAGCACCTCCTTATGATGTTGTTGGTGAGGAGGAAGCAAGGGAAATTGTTCAAAGTAACCCTTTTTCATTTCTTCGTATTTCAAGACCGGAAGTAGATTTTGAACCTAAGATTAACCCTTATAGTTATGCTGTTTACAAAAAAGGGAGAGAGAATTTCGAAAAATTTATTAGAGATGGAATCTTCGAGCAGGATGCAAAGGATTGCTTTTATATTTACAGGATTGAAGTTCAGGGGAGAGTTCAAACGGGACTTATGGCAGGGTTTTCTATTGAGGAATATGATGAAGATTTAATTAAGAAGCATGAACACACCCGTCCTGAAAAAGTTGAAGATAGAGTAAAGCATACTCTGTTACTTGGTGCAAATGCAGGACCTGTTTTGCTTGCTTTTAGAGCGGAAGAAAAAACAAATGATTTACTTGAAAGGATTTCTATTAGGAAACAGGATTTTAATGTTGTAGCTCCTGATGGTTCAAAACACTCCATTACTGTTGTAGAAAATGATAATGAAATAATTGAAATAATAGATGCATTCAGGAAAATCCCCTCTCTTTACATAGCAGACGGGCATCATAGAGCAAAGGCAGCAAGCGAAGTTTTTCGAATAAAAAAGAAGGATAATCCGAATATTGAAGAATCCTATAAATATTTCCTCGCAGTTGCTTTTCCACATTCACAACTTCGAATAATGGATTACAATAGAATCGTAAAAAGACCCGAGGGGATGACGAATGAAGAAATTCTAAGAAAAATAAGTGAGAAATTTGAAATTTCCCCATCAGATGAAATGAAACCTGTAAAAAAACGAACATATAAAATGTTTTCAGGTTTAAGATGGTATCTTCTTGAAGTAAAAAAGGGTGTTTGCAATGAAGATGACCCGATAGAAAGCCTTGATGTTTCAATTTTGCATTCCAGTATTATTCATCCAATTTTTGGAATTGAGGATCCAAGGAGGGATTCGAGAATAGAATTTGCTGGAGGAGTGGTTTCACCAAAGGAACTTGAAAGGAAATGCAGGAAGGATGGTTCCATTGCTTTTATGCTTTACCCAATGTCAATGGAGCAGCTTTTGAAGATAGCAGATTCGGGGAAAGTGGCACCGCCAAAATCAACATGGTTTGAGCCTAAACTCCGTTCTGGACTTGTTGTGAGACCTTTTTAACTTCGTCCTGTGACTTTAACTGGAGGAGAAATTTTGCAACAAGGTTTCCTAAAACTGTTTTTCGATAAAGTGAAGTTGACCTTATATCATCAATTGGTGATGCTTCCATAGTCGCATGCTGACGGGCTCTTTCAATGACTCTTGTTGTTACCTTCTTCCCTTCGACATAAGATGAGGTTTTTTTCAAAAGGATTGCTGTTGGTGCCACACTCCCTGCTGAGAAGCAAATATTTTGAAATTTCCCCTCATTTATTTTCCCTGCACACGCTAAAGTTATTTTTGAAATTGCCTGTGCCTTTCTCGTCCCAACTTTATAAAATTCAAAATAACTTTCTTCATCAACTGGAGGAATTATAACACCCAAAATTATTTCGTTCTTATCTATTACAGTTTTTCTATAAGATGGATTAAATTCGCTAACTGGAATAATTCTTTTTCCACTTTTGCTTATGAGTTCAATTGATGCAGAATGCACAAGGAGTGCTGGCAATGAATCGGACGCAGGGGAGGAGGTAGCAATATTTCCACCTAAGGTCGCTCTATTTCTTATCTGTCTCGAACCAATTTTGCTGGCGCATTTACTCAAAAGGGGAGCCTTTTTAGCCACGAGGTCATTTTCGCTTATTTCGGTGAATGTAACACACGAGCCTATGAAAAGTTTATTGTCAGTAAAACGAATTTCGCAGAGTTCAGGTATTCTTGTTATGTCCATTATCTTTGCAGGTGCAGGAGTTCCACGGGCAAGATAAACCATTAAATCTGTTCCACCTGCAATTATTGCCACTTCATTCCCGAACTTATTCTTAATTTCAGTTGCTTCTTCAATTGTTTTTGGAACAAAGGTTTCTGTATCCATCCGATAATTCCAATTTTTATTTTACAATTAAAGTAACATATAAACTATATTAAAATTAAATTCAAAAGGGAAAAACCTTTTTTCTGCCCCTCCCTTCGCAGGAATAAGATATGGGGAATTATTTTTAAAAACAGTATGAAATTTTTCTTCCTTTATCAACTTCTTTTATCCCGCCCTTGTTATTTTGAAAATTAAAAATTATGGCATGGTTCAAAAAATTGGGCTTGATAAATCAAGCCCCTACAATAAACGATGGAATTTTGCCCCCTTTTTTGACATTTTTGGGGATAATTAATTTAGTGCTTTTTAAATTTTGAACCATGCCAATTTTTTTTTTAATATTAAAATATTATTAATAGATGAATTTTTCGAATTTTATATTTGTAATCGGAATAATTTTAACTCTCTTATTCTGGGTATCTTTGATATTCCAAATTCCTGTTTTTCAATCACTTAAAGGTTGGTTCTGGGTATTCAATGACAAGGATTGTTCTGGTTATTTTGTTCCCCTTATTTTCTTTTTTATTTTGCTAATTCTATTTTTTTATGTCATAAAAAAGCATCTTAAAGGAAATTATATATCCCTGATTTTAGTTCCTGTTGGTTTTTTTCTTCAGTTTACTTTTGCTCTAATAGAAGGAAGGGGGCTTGATGGGTTAAGCGATAGAATGGTCACTACTGGTCATGCAGATTTTGCAAGAGTTGCTTCAAGGCAAAATTCATTCAAGGAAGTTACATTGAATTATGAAAAACTTCTCAAGGAAAATAAACTTGGAGTGTATCCAAAATCGAAACCACCAGGGCATCTTCTCTTTTATATGTTTACCGAGAAAATTGCAAATTATCTTTTAGGGCATAAAAACATTTCATCAAAGGTCAGACTAAGAAATTTAATAAGGTTCGCTACATTCTTTTTCCCTTTTATAACATTTCTTGTTTTAATCCCGATTTATTACCTTTCCTTTGAACTTCTGCGTGAAAGAGTAATTTTCCCCTCTTTTCTCTATACTTTTATTCCGTCTGTATTACTCATTACACTCCACCTTGATGGGGTTATTTACCCATTATTATTTATTCTCCCTGTTTTATTTTTTCTTTTTGCAATTAAAAAGGAAAGTTTTATCTGGTCTATTGCTTCAGCTTTTTTCGCAGGAGTTGCCATATATTTTTCATTTTCTCTGATGCCAGTTTTATCGTTTATTTTTTGCTTTGCTTTAACAAGGATGATCGCTGATATTAAAACTAATGGTATTTACAGAATTTACTCATACCTGAAAATTCTGATTGCTTTTGTTTTTGCTTTGGTAATGATTCTTCTCATTTTCAGGATATTCTTGAACTTTAACCTAATTGAAAGCTGGAATAGAGCAATGGAATTTCATAGGCACTGGAAGGGATGGGAATCCTCTATAAGCAATGTTTTTTACTGGGCATTTCATGATTGTGTGGAATTTTTAGTATGGCTTGGAATTGCAGTGAGTATTTTATTTATTATTGGTTTGGTGGATGGCATAAAAATAAGGAATTTAAAATCAAATCTAAACTATCCTCACTTTGTCTTTGCCTTTTTAGTGAATTTTCTTCTCATTCTATTTTTAGGAAAAACAAAGGGGGAAACCGCAAGATTGTATTTGTTTTTTACCCCCTTCGTGTGTATTTTTGCAATTCATGGTTTGAAAAAAATATCGAATGGAAAATTTGAAAGAAATTTTTTCATTCTTCTTTTATTGCAATTTATAACCACATTCCTTATTAAAAATTATCAGGATTTTTACTGAGAATTATGCCATTCATTGTTGAAATTAGAATAACTGTCTCTTTTAATAAACACCTCACCGCTCCAACCCCCGGTTCCTGAGCGAAATCGAAAGCCGACTCGGCATTAAAATATTGCAAAAATCCATAAAAAATGATAAATTAAAAATAAAATTATTTAGGGTATGGAAAATGAAAATAAAAGTAACAATAGAAAAAGGTGAAGACGGTTATTTTGTAGCACATTGTCCATCATTAAAGAGTTGTTGGAGTCAGGGGAAAACAGAGGAAGAAGCACTAAAAAATATTCGGGAAGATAGTAGAGTTATATTTAGAATCAGATGAAGAGTTAGTGGAAGATGAGAATCATAAAATTTATGAATTAGCATTATGAAACTACATTTCTAAAGGTGTTTTTCGAACCAGTCGAGGAAGGTTTCGTAGAAAAGTTTAACATTTGCTGGCTTTTTTACAAAATGGTCTTCGTCATGGAAGAGCATAAGGCGGGATTCTATTCCAAGTCGCTGGAGAATTGTAAAGAGTCCAATACCCTGTTCCACAGTAACTCTATAATCTCCTGCTCCGTGTGAAATAAGTGTCGGAGTTTTGAACTTTTTAAGGTTGGAAATATATTTGCCTGGAGAAAACTTTTCGTAAGCTAAAGGATTGTCCCATGGAGTTCCTTTGAATTCCCATTCAGGAAACCACAATTCATCTGTTGCTCCGTAATCTGAAGTTAACTCCCATGCACCCGCATGGCTGAAAATTGCTTTAAACCTGTCTGTATTAACCAAAATCCAGTTGGCAAGATACCCACCATAAGATGCTCCTGCAGCTCCAATTCTTTGAGGGTCAATGAATGAGTAATGAGACAGGACATAGTCAAGCCCTTTCATTATATCTTCGTATGGGTAATCGCCCCAGTGCCCGGAAATACTATCGGTGAATGCCTGCCCATACCCTATCGAGCCATGAAAATTGACCATTACAAGAACATGCCCTCTTGAAGCCATCATCTGAACATTCCATCTCGGGTGGAAAGAATCATCCCAGTCCCCCTGAGGTCCTCCGTGAAGAAGAAAAATTGCTGGATACTTTTTTGATGGGTCAAATTTAGGTGGTTTCAACAAAAGCCCATGAACTTTTTCTCCAAGTGCGCCATCGAACCAGAATTCTTCTAATGTTCCAAGAGCTGCTCCATCGAGAAGATTTTGATTGAAAAATGTTATCTGAGCAGGAATTGCTGGTTTTGTTGTATCAATCCTGAAAAGATTAGGTGTCATTGAAACACTTTCGTGGAGGAAAATTAATGTTTTTCCGTCAGGCAAAGGAATCAGTGAACTATTGTTCCCTTCGCCATATATCTTTTTTGTTTTTTCACTCGTTATATCAACTGAATAAATGGCTCTTCTTGCTTTTTCTGGAATTACGAAGAAAATTGTTTTCGAATCTTTACCCCAGACAAAATCAAGAATTGTTTCCTTAAAATCCTGAATTATTGTTCTGTTTTTATCCGTGGTCAAATCATGAATGACAAGTCTTCTCTGGTCTGCTTCAAAACCAGCCCTTTCCATTGAAAGAAATGCCAGTAACTTGCCATCAGGGGAGAAGTAAGGAGAAGAATCACACCCCTTGCTTTCACTTATTTTTTTTAGTTTCCCTCCTTCGAGTTTAATGAGAAACACATCGTTGTCTGTGTTCCACGCCACTTCATTTGTATCATTCATCACAAATGCAATCATCTTCCCATCTGGAGACCAGACAAAATCGTGGTCGGAACCTAAATCAATCGGGGGCACATCTCTATCCCACGGAGTTATATCAACTGCTTCCCCTTTTCCGTCAGATGGCATGATGAAAAGATGACTTCGTGTTGATGGTTTCCATGAATTCCATACTCGAATGGGAAGGCTTTTATAAATCCATCCACTTAAATTTTCAGTTTCTTTTGCTTTCTTTTTTAAGCATTTCAAATCATTTTTGCATTCAACCCATACATCTGCGACGAATGCAATTTTCTCACCCTGAGGTGACCAGTTAAATGCATTTATTCCTGTAGGGAAATCTGTTAGTTGCTTTGGTTCACCACCATTTATGGGCATTACCCAGATTTGAGATGTTCCTGAACGAGTCGAGAGAAAAGCAAGTGTTTTTCCATCGGGTGAAAACTTAGGTTGAAAATCTTTTTCATTGGTTAATGTAAATCTCTTTGCCTTTTCATCACCAAAAACAGTGTCAACATAAATGTTTGACTTTATTTTATTGGATGAAATGTCTTTCAATGTGGAAGTGAATGCAACTAATTTTCCGTCGGGTGAAACATCAGGTTCGCTAATCCAGTGAATTTTTAAGAAATCATCAACTGTTAAAGGTTTCTTTGAAGTTTCCTGAGCCAGAGATTCATGAATAACAAAAATTATTATTCCTGCGACTAAAAATGACACGAGATATTTTCTCATTTTTTCCTCCACTATTAAATGGTCATCTAACGATAAAAAAGTTATGCTCCATATTTTTCACGCAATTTTCTGTGTAAAATTTTCCCCGTGGGAGTTCTTGGCATTTCACTATCCTGAATAAATATCACCTTCTTAGGTTTTTTGTACCCTGCAATTTTATCTTTCGTAAAGTCTATAATTTCCTGCTCAGTAGCAGTCATTCCTGATTTCAATATTACAAAGGCAGTTACTACATCTCCCCACTTTGGGTCAGGTAATCCAACAACCGCAACATCATAAACAGCAGGATGAGAACCTATTACTGCTTCCACCTCCGTTGGAAATACCTTTTCTCCACCTGTAATTATCATGTTATCTTTTCTATCAACAATGTAGAAATAACCATTCTCATCTTCACGAGCCATATCTCTTGCGGTGAACCATTCTCCTTTGAATGACGAAGCGGTTTTTTCAGGCATTTTATAATATTCCTTGAACATCATGGGGCTTCTCGAATAAAGTTCACCAACTTCACCCAGTGGAACCGGGTTTCCATTTTCATCCAGAATCTTGATGAAATCGGTTCCGCTTGATTCCCTTCCTATGCTTCCAAGGTGGTCAAGTTGTTCCTCTGGCAGTAATGTTGTAACAATTCCTGCCTCTGTAGAGCCATACCCTTCGTAAAGCTCAACCCCTTTGAAACACTCCATAACTGCCAATTTTATTTCTTTTCTAACTGGAGCGGATGAACATAGAAGTTTTTTAATCGAGCTCAAATCGTATTTTTTTCTTTCTTCCGCAGGGACACTCAAAATCATCTGATAATGAGTCGGAACAAGAGAAATGAAAGTTATTTTTTCTCGCTGAATTATTTCAAAAATTTCAGTGGGTTTAAAACTCCTTGCGGGATGAACATAAACAGTTCCACCGAGATATAAAACATTTAGTGTGAAAAAAGTGGAGTTCACATGGCAGAGTGGCATTACATTCATACATATGTCATCTTTGCTGAATCTGAAATCAATGCCGTTTATGAGGTAAAATGCTATGTATGATTCATGAGTTCGGACGACACCTTTAGGTTGTCCTGTGGTTCCTGAAGTATAGAGAATAATCCAGACGTCTTCCGGTCGAACATTGACTTCGGTGCGATGACTTGATGATGAAGATAATATTTCTTCATAAACCCTGTAACCTGGTCTTGCAGAACCAACATTGATAAATCCGCCTTTTATAATATTCTTCAAATCCCCTTTTATAGAATCAATCACAGGTGCAAATTCATCTTCTGTGATTACAACTGAAGCATCTGAATTTTCGATTATGTATTTAACTTCTGGAGCAACAAGCCTGAAATTTACTGGAACCACAACAACACCTGCTTTTGCTGCTGCCACATACAATTCGATTATTTCAATTCTATTTTCAAGCAAGCATGCAACTTTGTCATCTTTTTTCAGTCCCATTTTTATAAAGGCATTTGCAAGCCTGTTGCACCTTTCTTCACTCTCCTTCCATGTAAAGGAGCGTTTTGCATCTTTCAGCACTATTCTATCGGGCCACTTTTTTGCATTTACTGAATATATCTGACCTAAGTTAATCCAGTTTGCTGCCATTTTTTTTCTCCGTTATTTTCTCTTTGTTTTTCTATCTCCATGCATCATGCAAGAGGGGCTTTAATGCGAACATCAACTGCAACTACTTTGCGCTCAACTGGAGTCACCATAACTGGATTTAAGTCTATTTCCTCGATTGATGGATTGTCCATCGCTAATGCTGAAAGCCTCAGAAGCATATCTTCTATTTGTGTGATATCTACGGGTTTACGCCCCCTTGCACCTTTTAGTATTTCATAGATTTTTAACTTTTTTACCATTTCGTTTGCTTCGAATCTACTCAGCGGACAAAGGCGAAACTCCACATCTTTGAGGATTTCAGTGTATATTCCACCTGTGCCTACCATAATAAGTGTGCCGGTATCATGGACCTTCTTTATTCCCATTATTAGTTCTATGTCCGTTTTTATCATTGGTTGAATGACAAATTTTATTTTCCCTTTGATACTTTCAGCCATTCTCTTCGCTTCCTTCAGCAGTTGGTCCATTTTTGTTATATCGAGTGAAACCCCCTGTACTTCGGTTTTATGAATTATACCTTCTGCATCTATTTTCAGGACGCACGGGAAAGGAATTTTTGAAGAATTACTTTCAATTTCCTCGATAGAATTAAAAATATAAGTTGAGACAAAGGGAATTCCGTAGAATTTCATAATCTCCACTGAATCTGTAAAGGAAATGAAACCTCCTGGACCCCTTACTCCCTTTTTCAAAATTTCTTCGGTTTTTTTCCTGTCACATGTTATAGTTTCGGGCTGAGAAACTGAAGGTCTTCCTTTCATACGAACATACTCGCTCATTGCGGCAAGAACTGCAGAAGCAGTTTCAGGATAATCGTATGTTGGAATCCCGGCTGAAAATGCTCCCTCTGCAAGGTAGCCCCAGAGTCGCTTGTTTGTTAGATATGTTGCAACAATGGGAATCTGGGCATTTTTTGCAACATTCAAAACCTCTCTGAGCACCCCTTCATTATCAACGAAAAATGGTGTTACCATGCTTAGCAATAGAGAATGGACATCAGGATCTTCGAGAAGTGTCCTCAGCGTATGAGCAAATTCAGACGGACCTGCTGTTGCTGTCATATCCACAGGGTTTGCTACAGAACTCATTGGGTTTAGTTTCTGACGGAGCTTTTCCTGAGTTTCCTTTGAAAGAACAGATAATTCAAGACCTCTTGCAATTGCTTCATCTGTTGCCTGAATAGCAGGTCCTCCAGCATTTGTGACAATCGTAACCCTTTTCCCTTTTGGAAGTGGTTGTTTTGAAAAAGCAATGGCAGCGTCAACAAGTTCCTCAAGTCTTGTAAAACGAACCACTCCTGCTTTTTCAAAAAGTGCATCCGTAATAGTATCTTTCCCTACAAGAGCACCTGTATGAGAAGTAATTGCTCTTGCTCCTTCCTCACTTGTTCCTGTTTTTATTGCGAGTATTGGTTTGTTCGGAGTTATTTTTCTTGCTATTTCGACGAATCTTGCAGGATTCTGAAAGCTTTCGACATATAGCAAAATCACCTTTGTTTCCTCATCCTGTCCAAAATATTCAAGAATCTCATCTATCGTTATGTCAGAGGCATTTCCATTACTTCCATACATTCTAAATCCAAGTCCTCTTGATTCGAGTTGAAGGTTTATTAGTTCTGCTATTCCACCACTTTGAGCAAGAATTGATATGTTTCCAGGTTTCATGGGTGTGAATGTAAAATTTGCATATAGTGAGATGTTTGGATCAGAATTCATTACTCCCTGAGAGTTAGGTCCATAAATTCTCATTCCGTATTTTTTTGCTATCGCCACCACCTCCTTTTCGAGTTTTTCTCCTTCCGGTCCAACCTCTTTGAAACCTGCGGAATGAATTATTATGAATTTGACCCCTTTCTTCCCGCATTCTTCGACTGTCTGAGGAACAAACTTAGCAGGAATTGATATGTTGACAAGGTCAATTTCATCGGGAATTTCGAGGACAGATTTGTATGCCTTAAAGCCTGCTATACTTGGCTCTTTAGGGTTAACAGGGAAAATAGTGCCAGTAAAATGATTGTCCCTTAAATTTACAAGCACTCTGTAACCAATACTTAGCGGGTTTCTCGATGCTCCTATGACTGCAACACTTCTTGGTTTATATAATCCATCAAGCATTTTTTACTCCTTTTTTAAATTTCAGTTTTATCACTTTTATCATTATCTATATTTTTTCCAATGTCATATTCAAGTGCAAATAATGCTGCTCCAAGGGCACCTGCAAACTGAGGTAGTGGTGGCACAAAAATAGTTGCTCCCGTCTTTTCTTCAATCAGATGTCCAACTATCGGATTATGGGCAATGACCCCTCCTGTAATTACAACATTTCCTTCAAGGGGTGCCATTTCAATTATTCTTTTTGCTACTGAATCATAAACAGCCCTGAGGATATCTTCTAATTTTTTCCCCTGTCTTGCAAGAGTAAGGATTTCAGTTTTCGTAAATACAGTGCAAAAACTTCCAAGAGTAAGATTCTGAGTTGCTTTCTCTGCAAGTTCAGCCATTTTGTCGAGGGGAATGCCAAGTTGAGCTGAAATTTCTTCAAGAAATGCTCCGGTTCCAGCAGCACATTTGCGATTCATCTTAAAATCCACTCTTTTCCCTTCTTCGTCGAGGTAAATTACCTTGCTGTCCTGTCCCCCTATGTCAACAACGGTAATTTTCCCAGGTTTGAAATGAGATGCTGCTCTGGCGTGACAGGATATTTCTGTTCGGCGCCCTGTGCATTTTTCGACATTGTACCTTCCATAACCGGTGCAAAATATCATTTTTAAGTCCTCTTCTTTGCCTCCGAACGCTTCAAGAGCAGATTTTAAGCACCTCTGTGCTGATTCAGCGAATTCTATTCCAGATTTTGTAACAGCGTATCCACAGATATTTTTCTTTTCGTCAATAATAACTACTTTTGTTGCTGATGCCCCTGAATCTATCCCGCAATACATTTTTTCCTGCTCTTAAGATTTTTTCTTTTCCGCAAGCATTTCAATAAAGGCTTCTATATTGGTTTTTGCCTGTTCCTCGGAGTAGCAGCGCAGGTCATTTAAATCACCATTAATGACCAGTGTGGGGATTCCCTTTTCTTTCTTATATCTTTCGGGCATTCCGTAGCGATTATTCGAGTTGTTGGGACAGGTTTTTGCATCGTGAAATATTATTCCATCAACTTTAAAAAATCTGACCATCTCGTCAATATATTTTTCTTTGTATGCATCGTTGCGGACAATGAAGAGTTCTGTGTAAGCTCTCGCCATGCTTTCAAAGGGATAATCAGGGTCGAATGCCGTGAATATCCATGAGTTGCAATATGTCGAAGCGACAACACATGTTCTTAATGACATCATCAAAGTTGCATTGTCTCTCAGTTTCCCCCATATTGGCATTCCTTCCCAGTAAAGTCGGAATTTTTCTCCATCAACCGCTGCTATCCCTGATGAAATTCTACTTTTCAATTCCTCAAGGAGATGCTCGTAAAAGGTGTTTGCTCTTGGGTCTCCTCTAAGAACCACTGCCGGACCCATCAATATAGTTCCGTCAAAGAAAGTTAAAGGAGAAGGGACATGGCTGGCAGTATCAAGAACCTCCTTCCAGAGGTCGCTACAGCGTCTACTGAGTTTAACCGTTTCTTTTAAAGCATCCATATCGAATTTTTTCCCCGCAATAGGTTCAAGGTCCTTTGCAAGTTTTTCCATCTGTTTGGCTATTCCCTCTATATGAGTTTTTGTTACTTCACCCACACCTCTAAAAGTGTGAATTCCTAAAACTGGAACTCCAAACTCCTTACCATACCATGTAAACCAGTCCTGAACATCCCTGCACTGATTTGTGTTGTAAACAAGAACATCAGGTCTTGGAACTCCTTTTATCCTTTCATCCACCTTGCTCATTGGGGTTATGCCGGCAAGATATGCTCCTATATCACTTGTTAAATACGAACAAATATCCGGAGAATAGCCAATTGCGTTTGCTCTTGGGATAAGGTCAGTAGCTAAACGGGCAGAGCCAAGCATTGCTCCATGATTTTCAGGGAAATATACCCGGAAACCGAATGAACGAAGAATTTCAGCAGGACCGACACTTGTGCACCATGCAACCTTTTCCTTTCTCGTCTGTGATGCCTCCCATAATTCGACAAAGTAATCACGCATCAGGGAATTCATTTCTTTTGTTGATTCAAATTTTTTTATTTTTAATTCAGTTTTCTCCTGCATTTTAAAACTCCTTAAAATTAAAACTCGCATTTTGAAATAATCAAACTTCTTTTTATTTGCAATAAAATAAATTAAAAATAGTTTTCGGAATTTTATAAATGATTTTGCATGTGTTTTGTGAAAAAAAATAGAGGATTTTCAGGGATTTTTATTTCTGTTTCAAAACTGTTTCTGGCATTTTTGTCAGTGCTAATTTTCATGGTTCTGACTTCTGAATCAAATGCGAATCAGAGTTCAAGGGGTTCTTCTCGTAAAAGCAGGGAGTTAGCTAATCATGTTTTTTCAGACGAAGATGGTTCTTTTGAAATTTTGCTTCCACAAGACTGGGTTCCTCAGCATGCTTTTGCTAACAGAAATATAGAATGGGCAGTTAATTCAATTCGTAACATTTCTCAAATATGGGTCTTTAGTTTACCTTTTCAGATTGAGATAAATGAAAGAAACTTTGATGAAAGGATAGGTGAACTCGTTACCATGGTGAAAAAATTATACCCGGAGTTTGAAGTTTTTGATTCGAAAATAGTGGGCAGGGAACCATTCAGGTTACATATTGAGGGGAGCTGGAATCTTGACAGCAAACCTGTCAAAGTTGCAATAGAAGTTTTTCCTGTCAGGCGAAAGACTGTTGTTTTGACTTTGATGAGCCAAATATCTGGTAGAAAAAAGTTCAGAGAAATTTGTGATATGGTTATAAATGGAATAAATGTCAGAGAAAAACCTATTCCAGTTAAAAGTCTAAAAACTATAGAAAAGGTTATTGATGGAATGAAAATAGCTTTTCAAGACGAGGTGGAAAATGGATGGAGAGAAGCTTTAACTGAAGAAATAGAATTTTTAAAAACGAAAATGGTTCGAGATGGTCTTTACGAAGAGGTTGAAGGATTAAATGCCGAAGTTGTTTTAGTTAAGCCTTCTTTGAAAGATTTTTCTCCAACTCTTACTTTAAGAAGTGTGGAAGGGGTCATTCCTGTAAACAATGAGAATTCAGGAAAATTTGAACTTTTTTTGAAATCTTTCAATCAAACAATGGGCATGGGAATGGAAATTCACAAGATTTCAATGAATGCCTTTGGTGGAGTGAACTCTTTTGCTTCAGAAGGAGTGATTAAAAGAATGGATTTTGATGTTAAAGTAAGGCAGTTTTTCGTCCCTGCGAAGAATCGAACACTCATTTTTACTTATAGTGAATCTGTAAGCGAAAATCAATCGAAAACAGAATCCAATGATTTCTCCGTCTCTCTTCCAGTAAAAATAACCATCCATCCCTTACTTGTTTCGTCGAAAAAGAAAGATGTGCCGAAAAAGCAAATTGAAACAGTAAAAAGAAATTTAAATTATATAAAGAAAATAAAAATGGGAGGAATTATAGTTGCTTCAATTCTGTTAATTATTATTATAATTCTTATCCTGCATCGTCTTCGAAAAACTGCTTTTTTTCGGCGATGAATTCACATATTTCTGCAATGGCAGACCGCAGGGATTTAATATCGCGGAGAATTTCGTTTTTCATCCTTATGTTTTTTTCCTCACTGTCAATTAAAAGGTCGGTAATGTGCAGAAGAGTGAGAGCGAGATTTTCTGTAAAAGTGAGTCGTTCATTTTTGTTTTTTATTTCTTCGAACTTACGATTAATGAAGTCTTCTATATGTTTAATCCTGACTTCCTCAACCTGTGTTGATATGGGGAAGTTACTTCCTCCAATTTTTATGCTAAAGATTTTCCCTGTTTTTTTCATTAAACACTCATGGGCAATTTTGCCCACCCCCTAGAATGAAAATTATAGTTTATAGATTCCTGCTTTCGCAGGAATGACTTCTTATCCTCATGGAAGTAGAAATCTAAATGACCTTCCTCTGTCATTCCCGCGAAGGCGGGAATCCATAATTGTTTCTTTATTATTTTCATGTTAAAAATTTGCTTTTTATTATTTTATTACATATTATTCATAAATTAGAACTAATGTAAATCTTTTATTTTGCAAAAATTTTGAAATAAAAAGGGAAAGGAATTTTGAGCAAAAAAATTTCTTCTAAGACTCTGGCACTTACAATAGCGAGAGCCGCTCTTGAAAAAAAAGCGGAAAAGGTTGTCATAATTGATATTTCAGATAAAGTCGATTATGCTGATTATCTCGTTGTTTCATCGGGTAATTCCAGGCGACATGTTCAGACAATAGCAGGTGAGATAGAAGAATCAATGAAAAGAAAAAGAATCACTCCTATTGGAATAGAAGGTGAAAGCGAGGGGACATGGATACTACTCGATTATGGAGTGGTTGTAGCGCATGTTTTTCAGGACGAGGTTCGCCAGCATTATGATATAGACGGACTCTGGCTGGATGCAGAAAGGTTTGAAGTTCAGGAAAAACGAAAAAAAAGATTACAATGAAAATTGTCGTCGCTCCTATTGGAAAGTGCAAAAATCCTCAAATAAGTGAACTCGCAGGAATTTACTATAAGAGGCTAAAGGGCTATGTATCAATAGAAATTATCGAAGTTGAAGAAAAAAACAGGGATATAAAAAAACAGGTTGCAGGGCTTTTGGGGCACAGAGGGCATCTTATCATTCTTGATTCAAATGGGAAGATGATGGATTCGAGAGTATTCGCTCAACATTTAGAAAATCTCATTTCAAAATACTCAAGGATTGTTTTTATGATTGGTGGTGCGGAGGGGTATCCCAAATGGTTGCTTGATATGGCTGGAGAAAAGATTTCGCTTTCACCGATGACATTCCAGCATGATATTGCAAGATTGGTTCTAATGGAACAACTTTATAGAGCATTTACAATTATAAGAGGAGAACCATACCATAAGTGAGTGATTTTTTCTTTAAAACTCTTTGATTTAACTAAATTAAGTTCTGGAGGCTTTTATATGAAAATAATAAAAACTGTTTATCCATCGTTTTCAGAAGTCAGAACAGATAAACCCCTAAGCATAAAGAAGCGAAAAAGATGGCAGGTAATTTGCGGAGATAAAGGACACTATAGAATAGGGGTGTATTCACCAGAATTTACCTCTCAAGAGCAGATAAAAATTCTTGAAAAGCACAGTTGCGATGAGTTCTTTTTGCTTATAGAGGGCAGCATGTCCCTATTATTGATAGATGACAGGGGAAAAGAGAAGGTTATAAAACTCAAACCCATGAAACCTGTTTTTGTCCGAGGCTGGCACAATGGATTTTGTGAAGGGGGAAAGTTTACGGGCAGAGCTATTGTAGTAGAAAGAGATAAATTTATTACTAAATATAGAAAGAGGGAAGAGCTCATCAAAAAGAAAAGGAAATAAAATGAGAGGCAATGAAATTTTGGTATTTATGAAAGTCCTAATTACTAAATACCCCGATATTATTAAAACTCGTCTTACCTATATTATCTAATAATCTCACATCCACATCCTTTTTGAGCCCCGGATTGCAAACTTTCGTCTTCATTTTCTTCGTTCAATTCTTGAGTGGAATCAAATGATGAATCAGTGGTGAAGTCCATCTCCTGAGTTCCATCAAATGATGAATCGGTGGAATAGTCTGCCTCGCAGCAACCGTCCTGTGCATCCCATCCTGTTTCCTGCTCATCGTTTGTTATTTCACTACTATCGTTTATGATCTCACCTTGTTCGTTTTCTTCGTTTTGTTCCATTTCATTTTCTATTTCATCACTTTCAACATCTTCAAGGCATTCCGGATTTGTTTGATGCGTGCATGATTCACTTTCTTCCATGCATAAATCTATCGTGCAGGGGTCTGCATCATCACAAGGGTTTTCTCCTCCAATACACCTACCTCCAATACAGGTTTCAACTCCATTACAGAAGATTCCATCATTACAATCCGAATCCACTTCACACAGGAGGCAGTTTGTATCTTCCAAATCGGTGAGTGTATCGCAGTCATTGTCTAACCCATCCATGCATGTCATGGAATCTGGTGGTCCTTCTGTTTCAGGTTCTCCTGGGATACAGATTTCCCTTCCATCAGAGCATGTTGACTGGCGAACGCAAATTCCCGTACCGCATGTTACAGGAGAATAGTTATCGTCTATATTGCCATCACAATCTTCGTCGATACCATTACAATTATCGTCTAAACCTGAAATAATGCAGGAATATTCACAACCATTTACTGGATTATGGTCAATGTCATAATATCCATCAAGACATGAAATTAAGGAGCAGTTTCCAGCGGTGCATCCTGGTGTGGCATTCGGGAAACTGCAGACAATACCGCATCCGCCGCAATTATTCGGGTCGTTCTGGAAAGAGGATTGCGGGGTTTCACATCCGTTCGAAAGGATGTTATCGCAATCATACCAACCTGAGTTACATGAAGTTATGGTGCAATTTCCAGCGGTGCAACCAGCTATAGCATTTGGGAAACTGCAGACAACACCGCATCCGCCGCAATTATTCGGGTCGTTCTGTAAGGAAGATTGCGGGGTTTCACATCCATTTGAAAGGATGTTATCGCAATCATACCAACCTGAGTTACAGGAAGTTATGGTGCAATTTCCAGCGGTGCAACCAGCTATAGCATTTGGGAAACTGCAGACAACACCGCATCCGCCGCAATTATTCGGGTCGTTCTGGAAAGAGGATTGCGGGGTTTCACATCCGTTTGAAAGGATGTTATCGCAATCATACCAACCTGAGTTACAGGAGGTTATGGTGCAATTTCCAGCGGTGCATCCTGGTGTGGCATTTGGGAAACTGCAGACAATACCGCATCCTCCGCAATTATTCGGGTCGTTCTGGAAAGAGGATTGCGGGGTTTCACATCCATTTGAAAGGATGTTATCGCAATCATACCAACCTGAGTTACAGGAGGTTATGGTACAATTTCCAGCGATGCATCCTGGTGTCGAATTCGGAAAACTGCAAACAATACCACAACCACTGCAATTATTCGGGTCATTCATGAGATCCTGAGAAGGATTGAAATTTAGTGGACATATATCTTCGCAGTCCCCGATACCATCTCCATCGGTGTCAGGATTAAAGGGATCAGTTCCCATCGTTAGTTCAGTTTCATCTGAACAACCGTCGTTATCCGAATCTCTTATATAGTTGACTGTTACAGTGTTGGAAACTCCTGTTCTTGGTGTTAAACCTGAATAATAAGTAAAAGAGCCACTATTGGTATATGTGCCATAATTCGAAAGTGAAACCGTTAGTTGTACGCTTTTAGTTTCTCTGGCACCTATATTACCAATGTCCCATGTAACTATGCCACCTGATTCAACCCCTCCCCCTGTTGAAGATACATAACTTGTGCCGGATGGTAAAACATCCCTGAGAATAACTGAAAGAGCAGTAAATCCCCCAACATTTGATAAGTAGAATGTAAAAGTCACCTGTGGTGTTGTCACAACTTCTGGTGCGGATTTCGTAACACTTACAATTGCCTGTGTTTGTTCAAGTATGCAATCTGCTTCAAAAAGGGAGTTGAGGAAGAGGCGTGTTCCCTGAGTTGTTGGGTTGGCGCTTATTGGAACATTAGTTGTATAGCGATGACCACCTAAATAACTTACTTTTCCAGCACCTGATTGGCATCCTCCATTATTCATATGACAAATAGCATCAATATAACCTGTCATCCAGAGGTCAAAATTACCTGTAAGGGGAACTGTCCCGCTTTTTGTTATCATCACAATATCGAGGTCTTTGTATGTATCTCCTGCAGGTAGGGAATATGACCTTTCACTCCCCCCCTACTGTTTGAAAAGGTCCATCCATTTGGGCAAAGGGATACCATGAATTGAGAAATTGAACTGGTGAAGGGTCACCTGTAATTACAAAACCATTATATGTGAGAAATTTCCCGTTTATTGCGTTTTCAAATGCGTTGACTGCCTGACACTCGGCAAAAAAGTGAGTCCTGAATTGTAAAAAAGAGCGGACTTCCGCAACTACTTCTTCCCCTCCAGGTGCCTCTCTATCTCTAACATTCCAGTGCATGCTCATCAACTGGCAGAGTACAGGATTCCCGTTGTTATCGAAAAGTGCTCCGTCGTTGTGAATTGTGTCAGTGGGTCCTCGAATTTCAAGAACAGTTAGATTTTCAGGGCTTGCTGCTCCCCAGGTAGAACCTGTCGAATCTGGAATACCAGCAGCATTTAGATACCCCCATGCAATGTCTTCATTTCCGTCGGCAAAAATACCTATGGTTGGCGCTGCAACCATTCTCTTGCTTATTATGCCGGTAAATTGTGCGGTTGCCTGGTGCACCGTTGTTACATTTCTTGCCTGCCATGTACGAATTATAGGGAGGGCATCATCAGCATTTTCCGCTTCGATAACAAAAGGACCCCCTCTATATCCGTGGTTTGAAATTGTTGCACCTGTCTGAATATCCACTGCACTTGCAGTGAAATCTGCATCCCCCATATTCTTTCCGTGCAGTATTACCCAGTTAACCGGAATTCCATTTTTAAGCAACTGATATATGAGCCCGAATGCTTTGAGCATTCCCGTGTCCTGATATGTGGTGTCCATAGGAATTATTAAAGAACCTGCTTCGAAAGTTGTTGGGGGATTTACTGCTCCTGCTTTTTCGCTGAAGGAAATCATTATCAGGGCAATTAATAATAAAAATTTAGCGTGATGTTTTTGTTTTTTCATTTTATTTTTTATCATTTTATTTCCTTTTAAATTTTTGGCATGGTTCAACAAGGTATTAAAAAGTGGCAAAAATCCACTATTTTTTGTAGGGGCTTGATTTATCAAGCCCAATTTTTTGAACCATGCCCTATTGTCCTATTTTTCTATATTTTAAACATTTATAATTTAATTTTATTACGTGACTTCACTTTATTAAAGTGTTTTTCTGAAAATTTTTCGGGTGGTTTTTACTCTTAAACAAATTTATGTTGACACAAAATTTTATTGGTGGCACTATTACTAAAAACTTTGGGGGAATGGGTGTTTAATTCAAATTACAAATACCAGATTTTCGAAATAGCAGGACTAAAAAATGAGATATGCAGAAACGGGAATCAATCTCGAAATAGATTTAAGCAGTGGAAACATCGAAAGAGTAGAGACAGATGTGAAACTAACTCACCTCCATCTCGGAGGTCTTGGAACAAATTCCAGAATTATATGGGATAGAGTCCCTCCAGAAGCTGACCCTTTTTCAGAAGATAATCTTTTAATTTTTAGTACAGGGCTCCTTGGTGGAACACCAGCCCCTGGAGCAAACCGCACAATAATTTCTGCTTATTCCCCTCAGACACTTCTTATGGGATTTTCCATGATGGGCGGGTTCTGGGCACCCGAACTAAAGCATGCAGGTTACGACAAGGTAATTTTTAAGGGAAAGTCTCCAAAGCTCGTTTATGTATGGATAAATAACGATAAAGTTGAAATAAGAGATGCCTCGCATCTTAAAGGTAAAGGGGCAATAGAAACCACCGAGATAATAAAAAAGGAATTAGGTGACCCGCGGGTGCAGGTAGCGGCAATAGGACTTGCAGGGGAAAACAGAGTTTATTTTGCTTCGATAGAGCACACAAAATCGAGTGCAAGCAGACTTGGTCTTGGGGCTGTAATGGGAGATAAGGGGATAAAGGCTGTGGCGGTCAGGGGGACAAAGGATATTTATGTTGCTCAACCTGAAAGGTTCATGGAACTTTGTGATGAAATTTTGAAATATATCGTTAAGAGAGAGGAAAAACCTATACCAGGTGTTATGCCCATTCTGGCGGGATTAGGTTCACCACAGGAAATGAGAATAGTTGATGAAAAATGGCATACTGAAAACTTTTCCTGGGGAAATGCTCGTAAGAGAATAAAGGATTACTGGAACAAAGAGGTCGAGGAAAAATGGAAGCAGGTTCAGGAAGGGGTGCGTAAAAGATTGGTAAGTTGCTGGAATTGCCCCATGAGGTGTGCCGCAGTAGTGGCAGTTCCTGGTATTTCTACTTATGTTATGAAATGCTTTTCCAAACTAACTTACACGATGGCAGCATATTCTGACCTTGATTTTGGATTCAGAATTGCCCAGCGTGCAACAGAGTATGGTGTTGATGGTTATACGACACCGCAGGTAATGGCTTTTGCTCTTGAACTTTATGAAGCTGGTATCCTGACCGATAAAGATATGGAAGGGATGCCTCCCGATACTGAGGGAAGATTTTTCTGGTTGCTCGAAAAAATAGTGAGGCGCGAAGGGATAGGGGATGTTCTTGCAAACGGAACTTACTGGGCGGCAAAAGCTATTGGAAAGGGGGCGGAAGAATATGCTCACAATAACATAAAAAAACATGAGCAACTTCCGATAAAATTAGGAATGCTCAACCCGGTTTATTTCCTCATGTATTGCACAGGTGAAAAATCGAATATAACTCAAATTGAGGGTCAGTTTCCTCAGGCGCCATTTGCAACTTTGGAGGAGAGAGAAGATTTTGTTAAAGACTGGATTCAGGTTCCTGATGAAAAATTCAAGAAATACCTTCTTGACTGGGAACCCCGTGGTGAACGCTCTAATCCTTACTATCCCACTCCGCAGATGAGTTGTGAAATTGTGGACTGGCAGGAGATGATGCATTATATAGATGATTCGGTTGGTATATGTGCCGGACTTTCTTCTTTTCCACTTAAACCTCCATACCATATTCATAACTATCCCATGATAATATCTGCCGCAACGGGCATGAATCTCGATGAGGAGGGGTTAAAGGAGATATACAGGAGGAATCGTAATTTGCTGAGGGCTATAAATGTTCGAAGAGGTTTGAGAAGAGAAGATGAAAAACCACCGGAAGACCACTGGAAGAAGAGATTTCCTGAACTGGAAAAGCAACTTCTGGATGCTTATTATGAATTCAAAGGATGGGATATGAATGGAATTCCGAAAGAGGAAACCCTGCGAAAACTTGGACTCGATTATGTAGTGGAAGATTTTCGCAAGAGGGGGATTTTGAATCAATAAATTAGTATTAAATTTAAACAAAAGTAAAAAATGGAAAAGAAAGTTATAAAAAAGATAAAGGTAATTAAAATAGATGCTGAAAAGTGCACCGGATGCCTCGCCTGTGAAATGGCTTGCTCTGCATTTCATGCAACACCAAAATATAGCAGCACAAATATGTCGAGAGCAAGGATAAGAGTTGTTAGTGACCCTCTTAGAGATATTTATCTTCCTGTCTACGCTGGTGAATATACTAAAATGGAATGCGCAGGACGGGATAAATACATTATTGGCGGAAAAGAGTACGGGGAATGCGATTTTTGCAGGGCATCATGCCCATCGAGGGATGCATTCAAAGAGCCAGACTCAGGATTGCCCCTTAAATGTGACATGTGTGAATCACAGCCACCCCTTGAAGAGCCCATGTGCGTGAAATGGTGTCTCAATGATGCCCTAGTTTATGAAGAGAGAGAAGAGGAAGCCACTGAGGAAACGAAGGTCGAAGAACTCGATGTTGCCATAGAATCTTTGATAGATAAGTTTGGAAGGTCAAAGGTAAGGGATGCTTTTGAAAGAATTACCTCGAAAACCTGATTTCAGGGGAATTAAGTTATGATGGAATATGAGATAGCTGCTCCACTACTGGATGTGGTAGAAGAAATAGAAAACGCAGGGGGGGAGACTTCGAGGTATTGTTTTCAGTGTGGAAGGTGTGATTCTTATTGTCCATGGAACAGGGTAAAGCCCTTCAGCATTCGTAGATTGGTAAGAGAAGCAAATTTTGGATTGAGCGAAATAGAAAGTGATGATGTCTGGAGGTGCACTACCTGTGGAACATGCCCTCCGAAATGTCCGAGGGGGGTGGAGCAGATAAATGTAGTGACATCGCTTCGTCAGATGGCATTTAATTATGATATTTTTTCCACTTCATCTCGCACCATTCGGAGTCTTGTGCCGGGACTTCTTCTTGAAGGGAATCCACTCAATGAAAAGAGAGCCCATAGAGGAAAATGGGCTGAAACTGCAGGAGTTAAAAAATTCGAAGAGGGGATGGATTTATTGTATTTCCCATGCTGTTACCCGAGTTATGACCCGAGGATGAAAAAGGTTGCAATTGCTACAGCAAAAATTTTGCAAAGCGCAGGTGTAAATTTCGGAATTCTTGGCAGTGAAGAGAATTGCTGCGGTGAGAGTATCAGAAAGGCGGGAAGCGTTTCCACTTTTAAGACTCTTGCTAAGGAAAACATTAAAAGTTTTATTCAAAATGGTGTGAAAAAGATTCTGGTTTCTTCACCTCATTGTTTTCATACCTTTAAAAATGAATATCCGGAGTTTATGGTAAAGTTTGAGGTGATTCATATTTCACAATTCCTTGCAGAATTGATTGAGAAAGGAAAAATTAAATTACATAGAAGTCTGAATAAAACTGTTACTTATCACGACCCGTGTTATTTAGGGCGCCATAACGGGATTTTTGATGAACCAAGGAAAGTGCTGAAGAGTATTTCAGGAATTGATTTTGTAGAAATGAAAGAATCGAGGGAAGAAAGCCTTTGCTGTGGGGGGGGTGGTGGAAGAATATGGATGGATACTCCTCAGGGAGAAAGATTTTCTGATATAAGATTGAATCAGGCTATCGAAACTGGAGCAGAAATTCTTGTTACCTGCTGTCCTTACTGCATAACAAATTTTGAAGCAAGCAGGTTAACACTCGAAAAGGAAGATACCATAGAGGTGAAAGACATTACTGAGATAGTATGGGAATCAATGCAAAATGAGTGATTATGATTACGGAGAAGGGGATGAAAAAAAGAACAGAGGCATGAATTAATGAAAGAATCTGGAGAGAAAACTCTTTTTGGTGATGTTATGGTTGTTGGAGGGGGAATAAGTGGAATTCAGGCATCTCTGGATTTGGGTTCATCTAATTTCAGGGTTTTTCTCGTCGAAAAATCCCCTGCTATAGGGGGTAAAATGGCTCATTTCGACAAAACATTCCCCACCAACGATTGTTCTATGTGCATAGAATCACCGAAATTTATAGAATGCAAAAGGCATCCAAATATTGAGATTTTCACATATACCGAGGTTCTTAAAGTAGAAGGAGAAGCAGGGAATTTTGATGTCACCCTGCTTAGAAAACCAAGGTATGTTCGTGAGGATAAATGCACAGGATGCACAGTTTGCACTGAATACTGTCCTGTTCAAATTCCAAATCCTTTCAATCAGAACATATCTCTGTGCAAAGCTATTCATATTTATTTTGCCCAGGCTATCCCTCTTGTTTCATACATAGATGAAAATTGCCTTTTTTTGAAAGAAGAAAAATGCGGTATTTGCGCGAGTGTTTGTAAAAATAACGCGATAGATTTCAATCAGACACCGGAAATTATAAAGGTAAATGTAGGGGCAATAATAGTCTGCCCTGGACTTGAACCCTTTGACCCGCAGATTCATCCTGAACTTGGTTACAGAAAAATGGCAAATGTGGTTACGAGTCTCGATTATGAAAGACTCCTCTGCTCAACGGGTCCATACGAAGGGGAGATAAGAAGAGCTTCAGACGGAAAGCATCCCAAAAATATAGCATGGATAAGTTGCACAGGTTCAAGGCAGGTAATTAAAGGGGGAAAGAGTTATTGCTCCTCGGTATGCTGCACCTACACACAGAAACAGGTGATACTTACAAAAGAGCATGACCCTGATGCAAAATGCACCGTTTTTCACAATGATATCAGAGCTTTTGGAAAGGATTTTGAGCGATTTTATAAGCGAACTCAGAATCTACCAGGGGTTCGCTTTATAAGAAGTTTTGTTTCTATTGTTAGAGAAACTCCGGATACAAAAAACATTGTGATAAGATATTCAGACCCTCAGGGTGGAGTGAGGGAAGAAGAATTTGATATGGTTGTTCTTTCAGTTGGGCTCTGTCCTCCTCGTGATGCTGAAAGTTTCGCCGAAAAATTAGGAATTGAACTCGAAACGCATGGTTTTTGCAAAACGAATTCGGTAAATCCTATAGAAACAATTCGCCCGGGAATTTTTGTTAGTGGTGCTTTTCAGGGTCCAATGGATATTCCAGAAGCAGTTATGAGTGCAAGTGGTGCAGGCTCTCTATGCGGGATTCTTTTAAATTACAGAAGAGGGAAACTTGCAAGAAAAAGGGTTTACCCTGAAGAAAGGGATGTATTGAAGGAGGAGCCGAGGGTAGGAGTTTATGTTTGTCATTGTGGAGCGAACATAGGCAGAGTTGTTGATGTTCCAGCTGTTACAGAGTATGCTAAAAGCCTTGAAAATGTTGTTCACGCTGAAGAAAGCCTTTTTATATGTTCGACTGACGCAGCACAAAGACTCGTTGATTCAATCAGAGAAAAAAGAATAAACAGGGTTGTCGTTGCTGCCTGCACTCCAAGAACTCATGAACCCCTTTTTAGAGACACACTCAGGGAAGCAGGCATTAATCAATATTTCTTCGATATGGCTAATATAAGGGAGCACTGCTCTTGGGTTCATTCAAGAGAAAAAGAGGCAGCAACTGAAAAAGCAAAAGATATAGTTAGAATGTCCGTAGCAAGAGCTCGCTTTTTAGAGCCTCTTCAGGAATTCGACCTCCCCGTCACAAAGTCAGCACTGGTGGTAGGTGGAGGCGTTGCCGGGATGACATGCGCTCTTTCGATAGCGAGGCAGGGTTATGATGTTTATATTGTTGAGAAAGAAAAAGAATTGGGCGGATTGGCAAGAAGGGTTCACTCGACATTGAGTGGCGTGAATGTAGGTGAGTTTTTAAAGAAACTTACAGGGGAAATTAACAGCCATCCTTTAATTCATGTTTATTTGAATGCTAAAATTTTGGAATCAACAGGTTATGTTGGAAATTTCCTTACAAAAGTTATGACACCTTCCGGGGTTAAAGAGATAAAGCACGGGGTAACTGTAATTTCAGTTGGAGCGGAGTTACTTGAAACTGATGAGTATCTTTATGGTAAGGAGAGCGGTGTAGTCAATCAACTCGAACTTGAGGAGATGATTGAAAAGGGTGATGAAAGGTTCAAAAATGCTCGAAATATAGTAATGATTCAATGTGTTGGAAGCAGAGAGGATAAGCGGAATTATTGCAGTAGAATCTGCTGTACGGAATCAGTAAAAAATGCTCTTAAAATAAAAGAGCGAGACTGCAGGAAAAATGTTTATATTCTTTTCAGAGATATGAGAACATACAGTTTCAATGAGGATTATTACAGGGAGGCTGCAGGGAAGGGAATCAGGTTTATAAGGTATGAACCGGAATCAAAACCTTCGGTGGAAGTTGCGCTTGAGGAGGGGAGAAGGATTTTGAGAGTTAAAGTCCTGGACCAGATTATGCATAAAATCTTAGAAATTGATGCTGATCTCATTTCTCTTGCAGTTGCTGTTGTTCCTAACAGGGAGAGTTGGGAACTTTCGAAAATGTTTAAGGTTGTATTGAATCCCGACGGATTTTTCCAGGAAGCGCATGTAAAACTAAGACCTGTAGATTTTGCAGCAGAAGGTGTCTTTCTCTGTGGAATGGCTCATTATCCAAAACATCTAACCGAAACAATAAATCAAGCACAGGGAGCAGCAGGGAGGGCACTGACAATTCTCTCACAGGATACAATAACTGCTTCCGGTTCGGTTTGTGAGGTGAATGAGGAAAAATGTGTTGCCTGTAAGGCATGCATAGAAGCATGTGCCTATGGAGCAATAGAGTTGAGGGAAACGAAGGAAGGTAAAAGAGCATGGGTAAACTCTGTCTTGTGCAAAGGAGATGGTTTATGTAATTCAAAATGCCCGACAGGAGCCATAGTTTTGAAGCATTACACTGACGAGCAATTGCTGAGCCAGATGAGCGCACTGGTTTTATATTCTCAGTCAGAGCATAGAGCAGATAGGGGTTTATAAAGATGGCTTTAGAATTCAAACCTAAAATAGCAGGATTTGTTTGCAACTGGTGTGTTTATGGTGCAGCGGATTTGTGCGGAGTTTCGAGGCTTCAATACACACCAGAAACGAGGCTTATTCGCGTGATGTGTTCCGGCAGGGTGGATATTTCTTTTATTTTGAAAGCATTTTTACTTGGAATAGATGGTGTGTTTGTTGGTGGTTGTGAACTTGGTGGATGTCACTATTCGACTCATGGTAACTTCCATGCATTCATCATGGGGACAGTATGTAAGAAAATCATGGAATTAATTGGGCTTAATCCAGTCAGGTTAAGAATGGAATGGCTATCTGCAGGAGAAGGGGTTAAATTTTCTGAAATAATGAACGATTTTGGTAAGGAAATCAGGAATGCAGGTCCAATCGGAGTAAGCGAAGGAATGGAGGATAAAGAACTGCAATTTAAATTAAAAACTATATTAAATCTCGTTCCATATATAAGACTTGTGATAGCCGAAAAAATGAGAGTACCTGTTCAATCAGAAGAAGAATACAGAAAATACTTTAATAGTGAAGATTTTAAGAAAATTTTTGATGAAATGATTGCTGATAAAATTATCATAGAAGAAATAGTTTCTCTATTGAAGGAGGGTCCTAAATCATCGGCAGAAATAGCGAATGCCTTGAAATTAAGTCCTGCTGATGCTTCAAAATACATTAAAATTTCGTCGAAGTTAGGTGTTTTGAATTATGATTCGATGACAGGGAAATTCATCCATATCTGATTTTATTTGCTGGAATGGAGAAGCTCTATATGGAAACTGGAAAATCGGATAAAATAATAGAAGAGACAGATAAGTTAATAAATAGTATTGGAAATGAACCTGATAAACTCATACAGGTTTTGCTAAGAATACAGAAAGAGTTTCACTGGTTGCCACCTGACTCACTTAGAAGAGTAAGTGAAAGGTTAGGTGTTCCCTTTTCAAGAGTCAGGCATGTTGCAACATTTTTTAAGGCATTCAGTCTTGTTCCGAGGGGGAAGCATGAAATTCGGGTTTGTGTGGGCACCGCATGCCATGTTAGAGGGGCTCAGCGCGTGCTTGATGCCATTTGTGATTGCACTGGCATAGCACCAGGGGAGACAGATAAAGATTTGAAATTCAGTCTTGAAACTGTTAACTGTCTTGGTTGCTGTGCTCTGGGACCGGTTGTTGTGGTTGACGGGGAATACCATGGTAATCTGGTGCAATCACAGGTAGAAAAAGTTTTGAAGAAATACGAGTAATATGAGCATGGAGATTCAAAAGATAAAATCGCCCGGTGAACTTGAAGAATTAAGAAAGAAGATAATTTCTGCAAGAGATTCTTTAAAGCCATGTATAACGCTATGTTCAGGAACAGCCTGCAATGCTGCAAGGAGTGCTCTTGTTGCTGAGGCGATTTCAAAGGAACTTGAAAAGCAGGGATTAAAGGAGAAAGTGGATTTCAGACGAACAGGTTGTCATGGTTTTTGTGAAAAGGGTCCTGTAATTGTAATTTTCCCTGAGGGTATCTGTTATTTGAAGGTAAAACCTGATGATGTTCCGGAAATGATTCGAACGACATTTGTAGAGAAGAAAATCCTAAAAAGACTTTTGTATAAAGACCCTGTTACAGGTGAGCAAATTGTTCATGAAGCCGATATTCCATTTTATAAGTATCAGAAGAGGCTTGTTTTTGGTCTTAATACAAAAATAGACCCGCTCAGTATCGAAGATTACATTGCAGTGGGTGGCTACATGGCTCTTTCGAAAGCGCTTTTTAAAATGAAACCGGAAGAAATCATTGAGGAGGTTAAAAGGAGTGGTTTGAGGGGGAGGGGGGGAGCAGGTTTTCCGACGGGGAGGAAATGGGAAGCAACGAGGAAAGCGGAAGGAAATCCAAAATATGTCGTTGTAAACTGTGATGAGGGTGACCCTGGTGCATATATGGACAGGTCTCTTATGGAGGGAAATCCATTTCAGGTTCTCGAGGGGCTTGTGATAGGAGCATTCTCAATAGGTGCAAGATATGGCTATATATATGTTCGTGAAGAATACCCTCTTGCAGTTGACAATGTAACACACGCAATTAGTGAAGCGTCTCGTCTTGGATTTTTAGGTGAAAACATTCTTGGATCAGGATTTGACTTTGATGTCCATGTCCACAGGGGAGCAGGAGCATTTGTTTGTGGTGAGGAGACTGCTCTCCTGCGCTGTCTCGAAGGAAAGGCAGGGGAGCCAGTTCCGAGACCACCATATCCATCAGTAAGGGGATTGTGGGGGAAACCAACGAATATCAACAATGTCGAGACATGGGCAAATGTTCCTTTAATAATCCGTGATGGTGCGGAAAGTTTTGCATCTATTGGCACTGATAACAGCAAGGGAACAAAGATTTTCTCCTTAGTTGGTAAGGTAAATAACACCGGTCTTGTTGAAGTGCCTATGGGAATAACTCTTCGTGATGTAGTTTTTAAGATTGGAGGTGGGATACCTAAGGGGAAGAAATTTAAAGCAGTGCAGACAGGGGGTCCTTCAGGTGGATGCATTCCAGAAAGATATCTTGATATGCCTGTAGATTTTGAGGAGCTGGGTTCTGTTGGGTCAATGATGGGTTCAGGTGGTATGATAGTGCTCGATGAAGAGACATGCATGGTTGATTTTGCAAGGTATTTTTTGAGTTTTCTTTCTGACGAATCCTGTGGAAAGTGCACTCCCTGCAGGGAGGGGGTTGGACAGATGTTAGGGATTTTAACGAGAATCACTATGGGGAAAGGGAGGGAGGATGACATTGAAAAATTAGAGGAACTTGCCCGTGTAGTTGCAACTGCTTCTCTGTGTGCTCTTGGCAGGACTGCTCCAAATCCTGTTTTAAGCACACTGCAATATTTTCGAGATGAATACACAGCACACATAAAGGAAAAGAGGTGTCCTGCAGGGGTTTGTAAATCTTTGATTGCATTTTATATTGACCCTGCAAAGTGTGGTGGGTGTATGCTTTGTGTTAAGAAATGTCCTGCGGGAGCAATAATTGGAGAAAGGAAGAAAGCTCACAGGATTGTGCAGGAGAAATGCACCAAATGCGGGACATGCCTTGATGTTTGTCCTGAGAAATTTGGTGCTGTAATAAAGGTATCAGGTAAGAGGGAAATTGAAGATATAATTTCAGGAGTTTCAAAAGAGGCAGGAGTAAATATTTAAAATGGATAAGATACCGATAAATATAGATGGGAAGGAAGTTAAAGTTAAGCCCGGGAAAACTCTGCTTGAAGCGTCAAAACTTGCTGGAGTTAAAATTCCCACACTTTGCTATCATGAATTATTAAAACCCTTTGGTGCCTGCAGATTGTGCATGGTTGAAATTGAGGATTCTTCGGGAGGGAGGAAGTTAGTTGCTTCGTGCGTTCATCCAGTAATTGAACCAGTCAAAGTTTTGACAAGAAGTCTACAGGTGGATTTAATTCGAAAAGTTGTTTTAGAACTCATGATGACAAATGCTCCGGATTCTCCAAAAATCCAGGAACTTGCAAAGGAGTATGGTGCAGTTCGAGGGAGATTTGAAACTAAATCTACATTCTGTGTTCATTGTGGATTATGCGTTAGGTACTGTGAAGAGGTAAAGGGTAAAAATGCAATTGGATTTGTAGAAAGAGGAATGAGAAAAGAGATAAGTTTTGTCCCCGAAATTGCTTTAAAAGAATGCCTAAATTGCAAGGAGTGTTTCCCTCTATGCCCAACATCTTACCTTCAAACCTCCTTCGTCCTCACCCAATCCCTCAACCTGCGATTTTGAATTTCTTTAAACCAATAATAGAAAATCCTCTCAATAAACATTTTATTCTTTTGTATAATTTGTTTTAATAAATGGATTTAAACAGTGAGATATTGTATGTGTATGTTTTATAAAGTAAGATTAATAGCAGATTTTATTAGGATTAAAAATGACCTCACGAGTAAAGAAAAAGAGATAATGACCCTCAAAAAAGTGGTATAAGATTTACAAATGGAGGAAAACATCATCAACAAACTTTATCACTTTGAAAAAACCCATCTTATAAAAATCGCTAATCAGTGGCAGTTTAAGAAAAACATAGCTGATAAGTTGATAAGTGAGAAATCGTTAGAGAAAGCAATAGAGAATATAAAGACTTCTTCAAAGAAAAAGGCAAGGAAAATTATTTATGGCTAAGGATGCAAGGAAAAACAAATTAAATTTCAAAACCGAAAAAGGTTTTCAAGAATCTATTTTGAAAGAAAAAGCAAAAGGAACTTCCGACTCAGAAATTGGAAAGAAGTATGGTGTTACATTTAGATACATTGAACGACTTATTACTCATTCACATGGGCTCAATGTCAGTAATTTTAAATTTGTAAAAAAGATAAAAACACTTTATCCAAAAAAATTTAAGGAGGAGCAAACTACAGTTTGGAGTTTTAAACAAAGGGGTAATTGGGCAACCCATAGTGGAGAATACAGAGGTAATTGGTCTCCTTATATCCCACGAAATGTAATACTCAAATATTCAAGACCTTCCGAACTGGTTTTAGACTATTTCTGCGGTGCCGGCACAACTGCTGTAGAGTGTAAACTTTTAGGGAGAAAGTGCATCGGTCTTGATATTAATGGTAAAGCCATTGAACTGGCGAAAAAAAATGTTGATTTTAAAATAGAATCACAGCAGTTAACTTTTGATCATAAAGAAAGCCAGTTTGAAGTTTATGAACCAGAACTTAAAGTTGGCGATGCAAGAGATTTATCTTTTCTGGGAGATAATTCTATAGATTTAATCTGTGCTCATCCTCCTTATGCAAACATTATTCATTACACTGATTCAAGGGAAGGCGATCTATCATTTTTTGATATAGATGATTTCCTGAAAGAGATGTCAAGAGTTGCTAGAGAAAGTTTTAGGGTGTTAAAACCAGGCAGGCAATGTGTTATTTTGATAGGAGATACTCGCAGGAAAAAACATGTAATTCCTTTGGGCTTTAAACTCATAAATGTTTATTTAAACGCTGGATTTAAATTAAGAGAACTTGTTATCAAGAGACAGCATAACTGCAAGACCACAGGATTTTGGTATGAAAATAGTATAAAGCATAATTTTCTTCTTTTGGCTCACGAGTATTTACCGATTTTTGAAAAACCTAAAGCAACTGAACCTTTAAATATAGGAGAAAGAGGGGTAGAGTATGGCGTGGTTATTCCTGGGTCAGAGAAACCACTGCTTAAGAAAAGGTTGGACCAACTTGAAACAACAACCGTTTGGATTTTTCCAGCAAAAGATTTTGAGGAACGACTAAATAAAAATGTAATTGATAGATATTCAAATGGGAAAGGTTATTCAACTATAACTTTTATTTCTCACAATAGCAGAGAGAGTAAGTTTACTGGAAGAGGAGAAAAAGAAAAAATTAGCTTGCTTTTTATTAAGTCTCCCTTCTTGAACAATAATACTTCTTATTCAAGAATTGAAAATTATTTAAAGGAAATAAAAAGTATTATAACTCAAAAATTGCCCAATATAAACAAAGATGGATTTTTGGTGGTTCAAACACAGGATGTAAGGATAAATGGGTACATAGAACCCCTTGCTAAAAGAATGTTAGACATGTTAACACTGGATAATTTATGGCTCAAAGAAATTGTGGTGGTCACTCAAGAAGGGACAAATTTAAATTCCATAAATCCACCAGGGTATTTAAAAATAGCCCACCAATACTTACTGGTATATGAGGTAAGGAAATGAGGAAGAACATATATTCGCATGGGATAGAATTGGTAAAGCTTAAAATTAAAAATATGCCTCGCGAAGAGTTTAGACAGCTTCTAGAAAAAGTAAAGTATAGAGGTTATGAAGTGGAGCAACTAAAAGACGGGAGAAAAATAGTTATAACAAAACCTGGTGGAAAATTTACTTTCGGGAGGATCCGAAGAGAAGACTTTATGGTTTGGGTATATAATCCGCAGGATTCAACTCTTTGGCTAATTTCCCATAAAGATATCTACAATGACCTTAAAGAAAAGGGGAATGTTAATCCCATTGAAGCTATCAAAATAATTGATGCTCTTGAAAAAGTCTTTAATGGTGAAGACCCTGATGATGTATTGAAAAGCACAGATTTAAAAACCCCGGCAGGAGAACCTCCAGAACTTTTGCTCAAAGCGTATAAATGGATTTGGGGACAGGAGGATTGTAACTATCCAGAAGGAGAGGGACGAGAGATGTCAATGAAGGGACTAAGGGAGCTAAGAGATAGGTTAAAGAAAATTTCGGAAGTAAAATGAGTACATCGTTTGATGTAGAATTTTTACTCGTTGCAATAGAACTTACGGCGATCCAGAAAAAGACCAATTATCCAACAGAAGAATTCTGGAGTCAAAGATAGATTTTCAGTAATTCAAATGTCGGTGTGGAAAGGTAGAAAATAATGGGGAGTTGTAATATCGAATTGAATCATATAAAATCTTCCCGAAAAGGATTCATTGAATAATATAAAAATCTTGCCGAAAAAGGAAGAAGGGATAGAAAAAAGCCTTATTCCCTTTTATCTGGAACGTTCACCCCACCCCTAAACCGGAACTATTTATGCGAACCGGGGGCAGAACTATTAATGCGAACCAGGCAGGAATTATTCATGTGAGCTCAAGCGGAACTATTCAACCGACCCAGGCAGGAACTATTCATCCGAACCAGACCGGGACTATTCATCCGAACCGGCTCGGAACTATTCATGCGAATTCATATGGAACTAATCGACCGACCTGTAACAGTCATTTTTCCCCGATGGGAAAGCAAATAAACAGAGTGGTTTTTTATAAATTTAACCCCGGTATTGCGTTTTTGTGATTTAAATAATTTTTTGTAATCAAAAAGTATTTTTTAATTCCAATGCTTCTTGAAATTTTTGAAAGTCTCTGGATATCTCCCAATTCCCCAAAGATTTTTACTTCGAAGGCTATGCTTTGATTAAGAATGAAGTCTATTTCAGGTCCTTTGTATTTTTGAAAATAGTTTACCGTTCCATAATTTTTTAAACTTAAAAAAACAGCATTTTCGAATATTACACCGGGCGTATTTTTTCCTATGTAATTTAAAATCCCTGTATCGCAAAAATAAATCTTTTTTGCTCCTCTGACTTCCCCATTCAAACTTCTGGAAAATGGAGAAATTAAAAATAAAAAATATGTCTTCTCAAGGAAACTCAAGTAAGAGTAGATTGTTTCCCTTGAAACTCCCATTTCCCTTGAAATTTTGCTTATATCGATTTTAGAACTAACTCTATTCGCTAATAGAATAATTACATCTCTTAATTGTTTAATTTCTCTAAAATCACCAAGTGTCTTTACATCTTTTTCAAAATAGGAAGTAAAAATATCTTCAATAATTTTTTCTTTCTTCTTTTTTTCTATAACAACTCCAGGGAATCCACCATACTTCAAGAACTCCTCATAGAGATTTTTATAAGTGTCAAAGGAAATTATATTTTTATTTTTTGCTTTCTGATTGAATCTACTACCGATTTTTCTTTCTTTCCCTTTGAATATCAAAAATTCTTCAAAATCGAGGGGAAAAAGTTCGTAAATTATCTTTCTACCTGCAAGAGATTCCGGAAAAAGATTTTTAAAATAGAAAGAGCAGGAACCTGTTAAAAAAAATTTAATCTGATAATGGTCGTGAAGATATTTTATCGCTCGAGAAATATCCGGCATTAATTGAATTTCATCCAGGAAGATGTAAGATCTTTCATCCGGGTCGATTCCGAATTCTTTAAGGTTTAGTAAAATATTATCGTAATTCTTTTCTTCGAATATTTTTTGGTTCAACGGGTTTTCCAGATCAAGAAATATTTTGTTTTCGCTATTAACCTGGTCAAATATATAACGAAGTAAAGTTGTTTTCCCGGTTTGCCTCATTCCAGTTAAAATAGTAATCCTTCGAGAGGAAATTTCTTCGATTAGATTTTTTGTTAATTTTCTTGGATATATCATGTTGATACGATTTTATATTTCCAAAATTGTTAAGTCAGAGTTAACAAATTTGTAACAAATTTGCAAGATAGTTTTTTACTTTCACTTTTTTAATGAATACCCGTTTCTGCGTGAAGGTCCGATAGCTATTTTTACTAAACCCGTCAACAATAGTCCCCCAATCAGTCATTGCCGTCCCTGTTTCCATGAGGATAAACCAGGTGGAAATCAAGAAAGGATAAATGGATTACTGCTTTCAAAGGAATGATAAGGTAAGTATATAGATTCCTGATGGAATTTACAACTGAGAAGGCAGAGGCATGAATAAAATTTTTCTGAAAGTTGAAATTGTAGTTTAAATGTATTTAATCTTTTACTCTTGAATAAACTCGAAAACAAAAAAATCAGAAAAGGAGGAAGAAAAGATGAAATTTCCTGAAAAAAGAATGAGAAGACTTAGAGGAAACAAATTAATTAGAGAAATCATATCAGAAACAAGGCTTCATCCATCGAATTTTATTTATCCAATTTTTGTGAAAGAAGGGCTGACAGGGCTTGAAAAAGAAGAAATTCCATCAATGCCCGGTATTTTCAGGCATAGTATAAAATCTGCAGTCCAGGAATGTCAAAAAGCCTGCGATTTGGGAATAAAAGGGGTGATTCTTTTTGGAATTCCCGAGAAAAAGGATGAAGTGGGAACTGGAGGATGGTCTGATGATGGAATAATTCAAAAAACAATTCGTGCCATTAAAGAGAAGGGAATAGATATTCTTGTGATAGGGGATGTTTGTATGTGTGAATATACATCGCACGGGCATTGTGGAATTCTTCGAAAGGATGGCTCAATAGATAACGATGTGACTAATGAATATCTTGTAAAAACCGCTCTAAGTCAGGTAAGGGCTGGAGTGGATATAGTTGCCCCTTCTGATATGATGGATGGAAGAGTTTCTGCAATTCGAAAGGCACTCGACAGTGAAGGATTTACAAATGTTCCAATTATGTCATACGCAGCAAAATATGCTTCTGCATTTTACGGACCTTTCAGAGATGCTGCTTCAAGTGCACCTGCGTTTGGCGACAGGAAAAGTCACCAGATGGACCCACCCAATGCAAGAGAGGCACTGGTTGAAATTGAACTTGATATTGAAGAAGGTGCAGATATTGTTATGGTTAAGCCTGCCCTTGCCTATCTCGATGTTTTGCGAAGGGCAAGAGAGCGTTTTGATATTCCGCTTGCTGCGTATAATGTAAGTGGAGAGTATTCGATGATAGAAGCAGCATCTCAAAATGGATGGATTGACAGAAAAAGAATAATTCTTGAAGTTTTAACAGCCATTAAAAGAGCAGGGGCTGATATAATTTTAACCTATTACGCACCATTGGTAGCAGGCTGGCTTTCGTGAGCATCCTGCCCAACCGGGAGAACAATTCTAAATTCACTTCCCTTACCAGGTTCACTTTTAACATCTATTGTTCCTCCCATTTCTTTAACCATTTTGAAAGATACATATAAACCCAATCCCATTCCTGCTCCAGGAGGTTTTGTTGAAAAGAAAGGAGTGAAAATGCGATTTTTTGTTTCAGTGTCCATTCCCTGCCCATTGTCAATTATGGAAATAATCACATTATTCTCCTCAATCTCAGTTTTTACTATTATTTTCCCGCCATCTGAAACTGCGTCAATGGCGTTGCGAATTAGATTACTTAAGACTTGATTAAGGTATTCAGGGAGACAGATGACCTTTGCGGGTTGATTACACAGATTCATTTCAAGTTTTACATTCTTTTCGGGAACCGGGAATAAGATATTTGTAACTGTATGAATTGCTTCCTCTACATCACAGGCACGCGGAATCTGAGCAAAGCCTTCTTTTGAAAAATCCTTAACAGAATCAACAATTTTCTTAATTCTTGTAATGCCTTTATCGCAAATATCGAGCATCTTCATAATCTTTTTATCTGACTCATCTACCCCGGTTTGCCTTGCGTAATTTTCTTTGATTTTTTTCCATTCTTTTTCTACCACAAGGCATGAATTTCGTATGTAATTGAGAGAGTTATTTATTTCATGCATAATTCCTGCGGCGAAAATTTTGGTGCTTGAAATTCTTTCTTCAATAAATGCTTTTTCAATTTTCATTTTTTCTTTTATGAGTTTTCTTACCGAAGTAAGAAGTTCCGTTGAATTGAAAGGCTTTTGTATATACTCATCCGCACCGAGTTCTTTCCCTTTGATTCTATCTGTCACATCACCTTTTGCAGTTAGCATTATAACTGGTGTTGAAGCATATTCCTGTGTCGATTTGATATACTTGCACAGTTCCATTCCATCCATTTCTGGCATCATATAATCGGTAATTATTAGGTCAGGGTGAAAACGATTTACCAGTTCAAGACCCTTTTTCCCATTCTGTGCAACAATTACATCAAATTCATCCCCGAGTAAAAATGTGAGAAACCTGAGTATGTTCTGGTTATCGTCAACTATCAAAACCATTGGTTTGTTTCCGAGCCTTTCGCTACTTCTTTCTACAAGTCTTCTTTCTGTAAGTTCTGATATTTCGATAAATCTGTATTTTTCACTGGAAGTTATACTGGTAAGGTATTCCCCTATTTCCTGATTTGGGGAGACTTTTGATTCGTGGTCAACTTTTTCATATATGGGTTCCTGACTTTCAAGAATTTCCTGTCTGTAATGGTCTTTACCTTCTAACAATTTTATTGTAAATGTAGAACCCTTTCCATAAGTACTTTCGACTGTGATTTTACCTCCGTGAAGTTCCACTATTTCTTTAGAAAATGCAAGTCCAATTCCTGTACCACCATATCTACGGGTTATGCTTCCATCTACCTGATAGAACCTATCAAAGATATGCGGTAAAAACTCAGGTTTTATCCCTATTCCTGTATCCTCAACCGATATTATTCCAAAACCGTTTTCCTCTCCCACTGTGATTTTTATTTGACCACCAGGGTCAGTAAATTTAACTGCATTTGAAAGAAGGTTAATAATTGCTCTTTCGATTTTATTCCAGTCTATAATCATATTATCAGGGTTGGATTCACAGATGAAATTTAATTTTAGTCCCTTTCTTGCAACAAGCGGAGTTAAGTTTGAAACTATTTGTTCGATTTTTTCTTTTAAATCAACACGCTGGATACGAAGTTTCATTCTTGATTCATCCATCTTTGCAATATCGAGAAGGTCATTTATGAGTTTAAGCAGTCCTAATGCATTTTTGTAAATGTACTGGAATTGAACCTTTTGCTGCGCAGATAGATTCACTGACCTGTCATTTAGAATAGATTCAATCGGTGTTAAAATGAGCGTAAGAGGGGTTCTGAGTTCATGGGTTATATTGCTAAAAAATTGAGTTTTGTATCTGTCTTTTTCTGCGAGCGCTGAATATGCATTTTGAATTTCCGCTCTTGATTTTTTTAGGTTTTCGCTTAAAACCACCTGTTCATAAAAACTGTAATATCCGAAGTAGAGCGCTACAACGACGACAACTATTGTAGTTACAAAGAAAAAACTATTATTTACAAGAATTTTCCAGTCTTCAATTTTTTGAAAGAAAATTGGCAGGAAATAAGAAAGAAGGATGGTTGAAAAAGTTGCTATTGAAGTCACTGGTTTCCATGTAAAAAGAACCCCTGTAGCAAGCACAACAAGATTTATTCCTGCATAATAGGGTGATTTATATCCGCCAAGACAATGAACCATAAATGCTATTCCTATTCCAATGGTCAGAACCAGGCAGGAAGCAACGAGTTCATGCTTTAGTTTTCCAATTTTTGTAAATGAGATAAAGAGTGTTACTATTGAAAAAAGTGATATGTACATTCGGATGTAAAAGAATTCCCTCAAAAAATCTGGAGCCTGGAAATTATCGAGAATAAGATAGAGAGGCACAAAAACAGCTGCAAGAACTGAAAGATATCGAAGAGATTTCACATTTTTTTCTGCCAGAGCGGTTTCAAATGCATTACGATATTCAGGGTCAATTTTTTTAGACAATTTCATTTTTGCTTTCTACCAACAAGAAAAAGATTCATTCCTAATTCTTCTGAATCTACGAATAATTCCCCTTTTTCTTTAATTTCAGAGGCAAGATTGAGCAAAGTTTCAGGGGACCTGTAGTTGAGACGCCAGTCATAGAGGAATTCTGCTATCCATGATGTTGGAACACCCGGTCTGATATTTCCAATGTACATGATTCCCCCGGGGCTGAGCATGTCAAAAACGCTATTAATAATTTTTCCTGCAATTTTTTCAGGCATATAGTCCATCATTCCCATCGTATAGGCGAAATCAATTTTACCTATCTGCCTGACTATATCAGTTTCTTCTATTATTTGCTTTATTGATACATGAAGGAAACTCAGTTTAAATGAATCCTGCTTCCCAAAGATTTTTGGTTTTAAATTTTTCGACGAATAGGAGAGAGCATTGTCATCCTGGTCGATCAGGTAAAAGTGGATAGGGGCGGAAATGGATGAGATAAATTCATTATTTTCAAAAATGTCAGATAATTCTTCTGATGGACCACATGCTATACTCGCTACTTTCATACAACCATTTTTTCTCCAGTCGGTTTCGTTTTCTTTGTAAAATTCCATTATTTTTCCCCTGATATATTTTCCCCGTGACCTTACCATCTTCGCCATTTTAAGCATTCCAACACTATGATTTAGAAACTTTTCATAAAGTGTATTTCCTTCATCAATTCCTCTTACTAAAATTCTCATACATTCGTAATCCCCTGCATATCCGAGTGGTTTAAAGAAAGCTTCTCTCCCGAAGGGGGATTCAATGGCTATTGGAAACAGTTCGCGCTGGGTGTAAAGACGGTAAAGTTTCCTTTTTTCTAAGTTCAAATCCTTTGTGTGTTGATAAAGGGTATCAACGAACTGTTCAAAGGTGGGACTGTATTTTTCTGTGAAAAACTTCAGGATGCTCTTTTTTATTTCCTCTCCTCTGTTTTTTCTCTCAGTTTCAATTTTTTTCTCTGTATCATCGAGAAATTCCTTTACAATACATAAAAAATCTCTGAATCTTACAATTTCCTCTTTGTATTGGGAGGAAACAGCATTCTGTGTGTATGCTTCAAGTCTGGAATTGAGTTCTTCGCTGGCAAGATTTTCAATTTCGCTTATGAATTTGATATCGAATATTTTTTCGACATCAAGTGGAGCTGAGATGAATTCACCTCTTATAATATTACCTTTTTTTGAAGGAGAGATGTTTCTTATCCGTAAATCTCCATCATAAACATCCCTGTCCCCAATTTTTATTGTTACAGGAATGCTACTACCTTCTGATAATGACAAAGTTTTCTGGTATGTTTCAAGTGCCATTCCGCCTGAGGAAAAATTCTTTATCTGGCATTCGAGTGGTTTTGAATCATCTTTTAGAATAACTACATTCGGAATTTCTCTTAAAATCTTTCCATCGAACCTCCTTTCTCTGAAAATTCTTTCTCTGCCAAGTGCCCCCATTAATTCTTCGTGAGGAATAGATTTTTCTGTTTTTTCTTCCATGATTTTCCTCCATTCTTATTTCAGTTTTGGTAATTCGACGAAAAATTTTGTACCTTTACCTGGTACGCTTTCAAAATAAATTTTCCCCCCGTGAAGCATGACAATTTGTTTGCATATTTCGAGACCAAGCCCCAGACCTTTTGACCCTTTTGTGCTGAAAAATGGTTCCCAGATTTTTTCTGCCATCTCAGGTGAAATTCCCTTTCCGCTATCTCTTACTTCTATCTGAAGAACATCTCCTTTAAGCCGCACATAAACATCAATACTTCCTTTCTGATTCCCTATTGCTTCTGCACCATTTGAAAGGAGATTTAAAAGGAGTTGTTTTATTTTTTGACGGTCAAGAGTCCACTCCTGCACATTTTCGCAGTGAACCTCCCATTTGATTTGCTTAAAATCGCTTCTCCATTTCATAAATTTTACCAGCTCTTCAAGAACCTGCTTTATGTTTATGCTTTCAATGTTAAGCCCGGGTTTCTGCGGTCTGCTGTACTCATAAATCCCTGATGCAAGGTTGCAGATATTTTCTATTGCAATGTATTCCATTTCTATCATTTCTCTTAGATTTTCGTCGATTTTCATGTCTTTCATTGCTGTTACAGTTCCAAGTAGAATGAAAAGTTCGTTCCTCAGGTCATGGCTTATTGTGGCTGCGAATTTTCCCATTGAAGCGAGCCTTTCCTGATGGAGTATTTTTTCGCGGGATTCTTCCAGTTCTTTTAATGTTGCTTCGAGTTGTTTCCGCCTGTCGTCGAGTTCTTTGATTAGAATGAAAATCCCTTTTGTAAGAAACCTGTATGAGAGTGCAGTTTCGATAGTATGTTCCAGAACTTCTGGTGTCCATGGTTTGAGAAGAAATCTGAAAACTTCACATCTATTTATCGCATTTATAATGACATCAGTATCAGAGTAAGCAGTCAGAATTATTCGAACTACAAGAGGTGACATTGTTTTGACCCTTTCAAGAAGCTCGACTCCAGTCATCTCCGGCATCCTCTGGTCTGCAATTATTACATCAATTTCATTCTTTTCTATTATGTCGAGTGCATCCTTTGCATTTCCTGCGGTCAGTATTTCGCAAGAATCTGAAAGTAGTTCCTTTACGACTTCAAGTTGTTCAGCCTCGTCGTCAACAAAAAGAACTTTTTTGCTTACAGGGACATGAATTCCAGATTCATGTATAAATTTCTCTAATTCATTTACATTCATAGTTTCCCCTCTATTTTTAATTTTAACTGCCAATTAACCGAATTTTTCCTCCAGTAGTTTTTCCACCTTCTCGACAAATTTTTTCATATCGAGTGGTTTTTTTTCAAAGTAGTCGATGCCGTACTTATTCATCTCTCTTTCATCTACTGAAGATATATTAATTCCACTTATGGCGAAAATGATTCCTTCCCAGCCTTCAATATTTTCTCTGATAGAACTGGCAATTTTCCTTCCATCAATGTCTGGTAGAGAGATGTCGAGTATTATTAAATGAGGACGAATTTTCTGGGTAAGAAGACCTGCTGTGTAGCCATCCGAAGCACAGTTAATTTCAAATTTTTCTGACGAAAATGATGCTTTAAATATCCGGTGTATTCTCTCGTCATCATCAACTACAAGTATTCTGTATTTTTCTCTGTGAAATTCATCGGGGACAGGAATATTGTTCTTTTGCATGAATTCTATAAGACTCGTCATTAATATTCTCCTGTCACCGGAACCCGGGAGCCTGTAACCCTGGATCAAGCCTGATTCAAACCATTTGATTATGGTCATGTGGGAAACTCCACAGAGCCTTGCGGCTCCAGTGGTGGTGATTGTTTTTGGTTGATCCTTTGCCATTTTTTTAATTTTAAAATATTTAGGTTCTTTAAATAATTTAAAACATAAAAAATAAATTAGCAACAAAAAATTAAAAAATTTTTTTAAATATATTTTTAGCTTAAAAATATGGGTTCTTGATTCGTGGTTAAAATATCGGCACGATTTAAAAATTGGGCGTGATAAATCACACCCCTACAAGAAGCGATGCATTTTTACCTCTTTTTAGGTACTTTTAGGGATAATTAATTTTTTATTTTTTTTAATTTTTGAAACCGAAAGGAGGTGGAAGGTGGGCGTAGTGTTGCGGTCTGCGGAGGAAGGAGGTGTCATGAAACATGAAACAAAACCATGTCAAGAATTTTTATGTTCAATTTTTTAGAATTAAATGATAAATAAAGATTTTAATAAGAGAAAATTTTAAAGAAAATGCAGGGTTACGAGGGAGATATTCCTGATATTATAAGAAAACGCGTATCATGGAGAACATATAGTTCTATTCCGGTCGAGGAGGAAAAAATATCATCTTTAATAGAGTTTTCGAAGGGACTGAAGGGTCCTTTCGGGGGTAAGGCAAGATTTAAAGTGATTAGGGCGGAGGAATTGGGTAGTGGCAGTATTAAAACTCTTGGAACTTATGGAACGATAAAAGGGGCAAATCTATATCTCGTCGGTATGATAGAAGAATTTGACCACGATATGGAGGAGTTCGGTTATCTTTTTGAGAAGTTGATATTGAAGGCAACGAGTCTTGAGTTGGGGACATGCTGGATAGGAGGGGTTTTTATGAGAGGTGTTTTTGCTGAAAAGGCAGGGCTAAGAGACAACGAAGTTTTACCTGCTATTTCTCCTCTTGGTTATCCTGCTCAAAAGAGGAGTATTACAGATTCTGTGGTGCGCTTTTCCGCAGGTTCGAGAAATAGGAAGCCATGGAATGAAATCTTTTTCCACGGAGATTTTACTCATCCTCTCACTCAGGAGGATGCCTCTGCATACAGTCTTTCTCTTGAAATGCTCAGGCTTGCGCCATCTGCTTCTAACAGGCAACCATGGCGTATAGTAAAAGAAAGGGGGAGAGAAATCTTTCATTTTTATCTCAGAAGGTCACCGGGATATGACAAAATAATAAAAGCTGTTGACCTTCAGAGAATTGATATGGGAATAGCAATGAGCCACTTTGACCTTACAAATTCATGGCTTGGCATTTCTGGAAGATGGGTAAAGGAAAGTAGTGACCCATTGAACATTGTATTAGAAAGAACTGAATATTTTATTTCATGGATAAGAGAAAGTTAAGTAAAGGCTCCGGCAATCAACTGCAAAAGCTTGAGCCAGGTGAGTCCCTGAAGGATAAGACTCCTGGAATTTCCAATCTCGCCAAAACTTTGATTTTCATTTCCCGTTTTTATGGGAACGATATTTTGAAATTAGGTGGAAATGCGGGAGGATTTTTATTTTACGCATTCGAAGAATTCAGAGAATTGCTTGAAAATGTTGATGAAACAACCAGAGACGAAATTGTTTCTCATGCGGGTAACTGGATATATCATAGAGGTGAGGTAACTCCATGGATTGATGAATCATGGTTTCTTAAGCCTCTAAAACAAATGAATGAGATGAGCAGGGGAATTTTCCTTTCTTCAGTTCCACCATATACCATGCGCTATATGGCGCTAATACTTGAAAAAAACGGTTTGAGGATGTCGGAAATTCAATATGCTGGTATGAAAATATCGTCAGTCATTACCCACTGGGTAATGAAGTTTTTGCCTCCGTTATCTGACTTTTCATCACGCAGGTTCATTCCTCGAGAAATGATGGAAAACCCACTCGATTTTATCCAGTCAAAACCATTTATTCCTCAAGGCATAGCTTTCGAGAATTTTTCTGTAGCGAGTAAGTTAATGACAGAACTTGAAAAACGATTTCTTTATGCTTTGAAAAAAATATCTTATAGAAAATTAGAAAAAGAGGAAATCGTTTCAAAAACTCTTTCTGCTATTGCAGGTGCTATTTCATGTAATCCTCCAGAGGCTCTTAATCTTGCTTTAAAATTGCCAGTTGAAATAGGTTCTCCTTTTCTCGATGGTTCAAGAGTATTCAGTTTAATTGCTGAAGATGAGTTTTTAACAAAAATTTTTGAAAGTTTCGAAGATTACCTGAAATTTTAGTATGGAAGATTGTGCAAGTTACTTGTCCTTACCTTCTTCTGACCCCTTTTTTTCTTCTTTGTCCTCTTTTTTCTTCTTATTTGACATTGGAGGGGAACCATAATCATCTTTTATTTTTTTCAAAAGTCTTTCAATTAAGTCATCTTCCACCCATGAGGGGAGTTTTTCCATTAGCACACGGATAGAAACATTATAACCATTTTCTTCCGTAGATTGGTCAATTATTTCTATTGAAGCAGGTGATTTTATTTCTTTGTATTCGTACAGGAAAATGATGAACCCTCCTTTTTCGCTTTCTTCTTTTATTTCACACTTCAAATCAACTTTAAGGAGGCGAATGGCAGAATTGTAAACCCATTTGTAGGGATAATTCACATTGGTTTTACTTTCTGATATCACTTTTTTTGAAGGTAAAAATGAAAAAATAGTTATAAAAAAAGAAATGAATAATTTTTTCAATGTCATGAGGCTTATAATATTAAAAATTTATCAAATTTACAAAAAATAGAGGTTCTTATTCCGCTTTTTAATAAATAAAAATACTTAATAAGGATTATCAAGGTTTATCCGAACATTGGTAGTAGAATGTGTCATGGTTAGATACAGCAGGGGGAGTTTCTATTTCAAGCCATTGCTCCCATGCTCTCACATGGTCTGTATTAATTCCGTTACAGTTAAATTTATATGCCGGAAATGAATCGCTCACACTACAGTTACCATTATCGTCACATAATGGAATTATGTCCGGCATTCTTATGTAAGTCTGTGAATCATTTACTTCGATTTGACCTGTAACTGTATCCCATTTTTTATTATGTAGCACTATTTCAGCAACATTTTCTTTAACCCATGACCACGGGTCTATAGAAAAATAGAATGTAGTGTAATCACCAGCTCGTAGAGGAGAGGATGGTGAAGTTGCAGGAGTTCTTGAGATAGTTATTGTTATATGGGGGTATACACAATTGCTTTCATCAGTTCTTCCGTCACAATTGTCATCTTCGTGATTATTGCAGATTTCCTGAAAAGCACAGCACCTTTCCCACCTGCAATAAGTGTTACATGTGCGTTTTCCCTGTATGCCTCCCATAACTTCACATGGTTCATCTGTTCCCATGCAACATTCAAAACCTTCGTCGCATCTTCCATCACAATTATCGTCTGACCCATTGCATTCTTCCGGTGGAGGCTGGCATGAACTCCATGAACAGGAATTTGAACATGTTCTGGAACCTCTTGAATTACATGAAGTGGTACAGGACTCGGTTTGACCGGCGCAGCAGGTAAAACTTTCGTCACATTTTCCGTCGCAATTATCGTCCTTGCCATTACATAGTTCTGTCGGGGAGGCAGGTATGCAGGTATTATCGCAGTTACCATCACCGTCAAGGTCAGACCAACCAGGATTGCAAATATATTCACAGGAACCATTTTTGCAATTTGCTGTGGCATTTCTTCCTGCGTGACATGTCTTTCCGCATTCTCCGCAGTTGTTTATATCAGAATGAAGATCAACACATGAACCGGAGCAAATGGTTTTACCAGGTGAACATTCCAGAACACACCTTCCATTCTCACATGCCTCTAAAGGCTGGCAGGTTTTTCCACAATCTCCACAATTTTCGTGGTTTCTTTTTGTATCAATGCAAATTCCACCGCAATTCTTTGTTCCCTCAGGGCAAGTAGTAGGTTTTTCAGTGGGACTGGCACACATAGTAAAATTCATTAAAACATAAATGAGTAAAGAAAATTTGTTTTTTTGTTTTAGTATTTCCATTTTCTATTTCCTATTATCCTTCTAAATTATATTTTGAATATTTTTGAATTCTATCAGATGTTTTTTAAAAATTTTAAAAATAGTTTTATGGGCATGGAATGCAGTTACCACTTATACAGCAGGTGCTTGAATCGCTCCCACACGGAGAATAGTCGGGAAGAGGGACAAAAACGCATTCATCAGTTTCTTCATTGCAAAAGTCAATTGTGCAATCACTGAAATCGGAGCAGGGACGGGGAATCCCTACGCAATTTCCATTTTGACATGTTTCCATGATTGAACAGAAAAGCCCGGTAGAGCATGGGTCGTTATTGGGTGTATGGACGCAACCAGTATCTGGCTGGCATGTGTCTGTGGTGCAGGGATTAGAATCATCGCAATTTATTTCGCCTTCACCAGCGCATTCTCCCGCGATGCATGAATCATTTAGTGTGCATTCATTACCATCATCGCAATATATTCCGTCTGGTCTATTTGTTTCTTCGCAACGGTATCCACGAATATCTTCCGGGTCGGGTATACATATAACCTGTTTGCATTCTGAGGAGGGAGATGGGCATCCGGTGAATGGTCTCAGGATGCATGTGCTTCCAACACATTCGAGTGTCCCATTGCACGGGTTACCATCGTCCCATGTACTGCAACTTCCTGTGCCACTACAGTCGCACATGCCTTCAGGAACGCATGCACCTGTTTCATCACAGTAGTCATTGTCAGTACATGGATTTCCATCGTCACAGTTAGCAGGAGTTGGAACAGGCTCGTGCCTGCAATCTGTATCTGTTGAGGGGTCGCAGAAATCCTGGGTGCACTGGTTATTGTCATTGCAATCTTTCATTTTCAGGGGTGTGCATGTCCCATTCTGGCATCTTTCTTTAACTGAACATCTGCTTCTATCGTTACATGGATCTGAATTATTGAAATGCCTGCAGATTTTTAAATTCGTGGCAGATTCGCATATATCTGTGGTGCAGGAATTTGAATCATCACAATCTGAATTTATGTGGCATGTAAACTTGCAATTGCGCTTGCACCCATCCTCTTCGTCAAAATTTCCATCATCGCACTCTTCACCTGGTTCCGTTATTCCGTTTCCGCAGGTTTGAGGCACACAAATTTCGTCCTGACACCAGCCAGCAATTACCTGCTTAATGACACACTGGCTACCATTTTGCAGAGGTGTCCCATTATGACAGAAATTTTCAACACAGGTTTCAATTCCATTACATGGTTCTCCATCGTCGCATTCGCTCGATTCAGTACAGGGAACAGGAACCTCTTCATTTTCTTCAGACAGTTCGTCCACTGGCATGTCAAAATCAAATTCCTGAGTAGGAATATCTGTTTCTGGATTATAATCAAAATCTATATCTGCTGTCTCTAAATTATCAGGTTCTTCTGAAATTGTATCTGAAGGACCGAGATTAGCTTTTTTCATTCCTATTAGCCATCCACAGCCTGCGCTTAACAGCATAATTACAATTGAGAACACTAAAAAAGTAAGTGGATTAATATTATTTTTTTTAACATTCATCGTTAAAAATCCATGATAAAAATTGCGCCATTTCCTTGCAATAAAGGAAAGAAATGTGAAGTTTTTTTGCCTGATGTATCAGTTCTTTCGGGTTCTCCTTCTTTTTTCTTTTCAATGTTTGTAAGGACATAAAGAATTATAGTTGCTATTCCAGCAGCCGCTGAAGTGGCTAAAAGTGCCGTGGAAGAGATAGCATAAGCATTTCCCTTTTCGTAATGCTCATCCCTGCTCGATAAAATTTCCTCTGAAGGATGCAATCTATAATTTTCTTCGTCTTTTTGCATGTTATCCCTTTCTTTTACCGCAAGAATTCCCAGCGTGCTTCCTGCAATCAGGGTTCCTCCGGTTATTCCAAGTCCTATCCATACCCACATCATGGGTACCAGTCCCTTCTTTACTTTTTCATGATATTTTGTCTGCTCACTTGATTTTAAAGGTTCCTGCATAACAGGTTTTTCGTTCTCTATTTTCTTTTCTGCTGGAGACTTACTTGACTCCTCAGGTTTTATTTTTGTTACCGGAGTCGCCTCAGCCGGAGGTGTTTTTGGTAAATCAATTTCTGTTATTTCTCCCTTTTCTATGGAAAGACTCTTTTTCAAAATAGTGTTGCCTTCCCTTTGGACTTCAATTTCAACTGTGCCGGGACGAACAAATAATTCTCCTTTTTCTGTTGGACCGGTGGTTTTTTTGCCGTTTACGAAAATAGTTAATCCTTTCAAATCTCCGAAAAAAACTATTGAGCCAAGTTCTACCATCAAATCAGAAAGGATTGATTCCACTTCTTTCCGGACAGCGTTTTTAATATTTTTCCCGCCAGTTTCGATGTACATGGTAAGTTCCATTGCTGCTTCTGGATCATTTCCTAATTTGAGATGACACAAACCTAAATTGTATTTAACTGCCCAGTGAGGTTTTAACTGATATGATTTCTGGAATTCTTCAAGTGCTTCTTCGTATTTTTCATTTCCAAAAAATTCAACCCCCTTTTTGAAATGCTGTTTTGCTACTATTTCATCTTGACCTGATTCTTTATTTACTGCATCTTTGCTTTCTTTTTTCTTTTTTTCATCTTCGCTGGCATGAGAGGGAAATGCAACCGAAAAAAAACAGGCGAAAACAAACACCGGAAAAATTATTTGTTTGATGCTTTCTTTTAAAACGCTCATTTTTAAAAAATTTCTATAAAAACCATTAACTAATTTTTAATATATAACATTGCTTTAAAGTATTCAACCATATATTTTATTAAATTTATATCTGGCATGGTTCAAAAATCAAAAAAACGAAATTAATTATCTCCGAAAAGGACAACAATGTATAAATTGAACCATGCCCTAAAATTTAATTAAAACTAAAAGTTAAAATATGAAAATCCTTAAACAAAAGAAGATACTAAAAAAAGAATTTTTGTCTGCTCTCTCCAGTGCCGAAGACATTTTAAAGCATGCGGAAAATATGGCTGAAGAGATTATACAGAATGCAAAAATTGAAGCAGAGGCATTGATGCAGGAATCGAGAAAAGCAGGATTTGAACAGGGTATGGCTGAGGCGGCTTCAAAAATTATAAGTGCCAGCAGGTACAGGGAAAAGGTTATTGAGAAATTCAAGGATGAAATAATTGAACTCTCAGTTTCGATAGCAGAGCAGATTATAAGGGAGCAGATAAAAGTAAACCCATCTCTGGTTAACAGAATATTTCAAAAAGCAATATCTGAAATTGAAGATAAGGATTTAGTTACAGTTTATGTTAACCCGGAAGATGTAGTTTCTGCAGAAATTCTCGTTGCAGGCAGAGAAGGCGGAAATAGAATTGCAAAGGTTGTGCGAGTAGTTGCTGATGATAGCATAAACAGAGGAGGGTGTGTAATTGAATCAGCATCGGAGCATGTAGATGCAAGGATAGAAACACAATTGGATGCTGTGCGAAAAGCATTACTTGGAAATGAATCGGATTAAAATATGAGAGGGCTCGAAACAGAAACAATTCAAACCGGCTCCAGGGGATGGAGAATTAATTTAATTTTATTTATTGCAACTATCGGAACTACTCTCTGGATGGGAGGTACTTCATGGAATGCGGTAGCACTCGCTCGAGTTAAAGATCCGGGTTTTTTAGATGTTTTGAGAGCAGGTGTTCCTTATGCAGTACCGCTTCTTGCTATTTTGCTTTTTCATGAAATGGGACACTTTATTGCAGGTAGAATTCATAAACTTTCACTTTCCCTGCCTTACTTTATCCCTGTTCCCTTCGCTCTTGGTACTATGGGCGCTATAATAGTTTACAAGTCGAAAATAGGTTCGGTAAAAAAAATGGCAGATGTATCAGTAGCAGGACCTCTTAGTGGTATTGTTGTGGCTACCATAGCAATGATTATAGGTTTGAAGATGTCGACCATAGGAAAACTTTCACCAGGAATGGGTGTGATTATTCAAGAAGGGCAGTCACTTTATTATATTTTTTTAAAAAGGATGGTTTTAGGAGCAATACCTGCAGGATACGATGTTTTTTTGCACCCTGTTGCATGGGCTGCATGGGTTGGTTTATTCGTTACCATGATTAATCTTCTTCCAGTCGGGCAACTTGACGGAGGGCATATTGCTTATTCCCTATTAGGTGTAAAGCAAAACAGAGTTAGTCTGTTCATTCATATTGCTATGGTAATTTTTGCCATTCTTTTAGGTGCTTATCATGGTGGGTTTGCAATTATTGAAGGAAAGAATATCGAGGAAGTATTAGAAGGTTTTTTTGTTGGAAGTTTCTGGTTGGTTTGGGCTGTTTTCCTCTACATTTTAAAGAAAGTAGGGCGTGGATACCATCCACCTCTCTCCGACGAAGAAAAACTTGGAAGAAGAAGAAGAATATTTGCATGGATTACTCTCATTTTATTTATTCTTCTTTTTATGCCTGTCCCGATAAGAGTTGTAGTTCTTTGAAAAATGGGGATATTTTCTTTTTGCTTATTTTTATAGGTTACCCGGTATAAAAATGGATGGTGGTGAATCCTGGGATTTTCCAAACCCTAAAGATATGGTTTTTTCTGTTATTATAAAAAACTTTTCACCTGATTTGTGTAATGTTAAAAGGGTTTCTGAAACCGGGAATCGCGCTCGAATAGAATCTGGAATTTTATCTTTGATACCAATATTTGTAAAAAACAGTCTGATGCTTGTTTTATCTCCGTCTACTCCTTCGAATGTCCTCCCTATTTCGAGCTGTCCAAGCATTATGGAACCCTCTGGACCCACTCTTACATTTTCTGAAGATGCTCCCATGGGTAGTACAGTACCAGCGAGCAATTTCAGGAGCTTTTGTAGATTTGGTATAAGTGGTTGAAGTTTGGATTTTATGGCTTCCACTTCTCCTTTTGGTTTTGGTGGAGGAGGGGATGGTGGGGTTTTTTTACCTGTAACAGATTGAGGTTGTGCTGACGGTTGTAGTGGAGGGTTAGAGATAGGCGATTGCGCTGGAATTTGTACCTTTGGCTGGGAAGAACCCGAAGGGATAGGGGGAAGTTTTGGGGGCATAGATGGCGGCATTTGAGCGGGAGAAATTCCTGTTGCAGGTGATGGGGCGCGAGGTCTTGGGGGAGACGAAGTTAAAAGTCCGGACTGCTCAAGTTTCTTTAAAACCTCTTCCGGCAGGGTTTCAGGAGGAAAAGGGTTGTCAATCTGATTGAGGGCGCCAACTTCCTCATCCTTTTTCTCCTTTTTGTGATTACCGCTTTGCATTTTCAAAAAAGATATTAATAATAATTAAATAGTTTTTCAATAATTTTCTTTTTCTTTTTATTTTCATGGTAAACGCTCATGGGCGAATTTGCCCACCCCCAAGAATGAAAATTTAAAATTTAAAGCCAGTGCCTCAAAGAATAACAAAATCTCTCGAATATTTTTTCAATAAATGGCCGGTTGTGCCATTTTCTTGGATCAATAGGAATTGATCTGGCAAGGTCTTCGCGAAATACCTTTTCCATTTCCTGTCCGAATGATTCGTCTATCACAAGGAGATTTAGTTCCATATCATGGAAAAAAGACCTGTGATTATGATTGAAACTACCTATGGTGCTCCAGACTCCGTCAATTACTGCTGTTTTCGAATGCATGACCGGTCCAGGAAGCTCATAAATTTCAACTCCTGCCTGAAGGAGTGATGAAAATGTTCTTCTCGAAGCAAAGTGATTCAGGATGAGGTCTCCGTGAAGAGGAACTATGATTTTGACATTCACGCCTCTCATTGCAGCGCGCCTCAATGCCAGCCTCATCGTGTAGGGTGGAATAAAATAGGCACTCTGTATTTTGATTGATTTTTTGGCATTCCAGATTGCTTTTCGGTATGTTCGAATGGCTTCTCTCCTTCGCCATAATTTCTCCGTTCCAACAATGGATGCTTTCATACCACCATGAATCGTATTTTTATGGTGTTGACTGTGGATATAATTAGCAATGTGTTTTATTGGGGTACCGCCAATTTTTTGCCATGTATCGTGAAAAATTTTTACCATCTGACTTATAACAGGTCCTTGAACTTTTACCGCAGTATCTCTCCAGCCTTTCCAGTTGATTTTTGGGTCTCCGTATTCTTCTGCAATATTCAGTCCTCCTAAAAAACCTGTTTTACCGTCTATTATTGCCATTTTTCTATGGTCTCTTCGATTTATTCCAAATCGAGAGCGGAAAAGAGATAGAGGATTAAATGGAATAGTAGTAACTCCCGAACTTGACAGCCATTTAAAAAATTCATTAGAAGCAAAACTTCCTATAGCATCATAGATAATACAAACTTCAATGCCATGAGATGCTTTTTTTTGCAGAATTTCTCCTATAAACTGTCCTGTTCTATCGTCATTAATGCGGTAAAAATCGAGATAAATTGATTCCCTGGCATTTTCTATTGCTTCAATAAGTGAAGGAAAGAATTCTTCTCCATTTATCAAGAGTTTAATATCGTTTCCTGGTACGAGAAATTTTGTGCGACGGGGAAGAAGGTAACGCCAATTCTTATCAAAATCTTCTTTGCTTCTCTGGTTTTTATTTAAATAAAGCATGAAGGTTTGTGATTTTATTTAATCAAAAACAAAGTATCGGTCTAAATTTTCGTATTCATTATTTTGTAAAATAAAGTTTTTGCAAGGTGTATTTCGTCAAAATTTTGGATATGGCGATAACCTTTAATTTTATTTTTATAAGCCTATGCCACTTGTGCCATAATGCTACTGCGTGCACTCTTTTGGTTTAAAATTCGAAAAAGTATAAGTTTATTTTCGTTCACGGAAAAGGGGATTATAAAGCCGGGCTTATCCCTTACATAAACTGGGACAGTAGATTACTGATTCCAGAGGAATGAATTTATTCGGGTAGGATATGGTATCAAACAATTTATTAAATTGATGGTTTCTTATTTTTATAAAAAATAGAGGGGTATATTTGAGTAAATCCACAACAATGTTATAAGAAGGCTTATAATGGTTGTTGGAATGCCTGTCTTTGCATGTTCAAGGAAGGAAACTTTGACGCCGTATACTGAGGCAGATTCAAAAACTATTAAATTTGCAATGCTTCCTATGATTATAAGGTTTCCAGCATAAGTTGTTGAAAGAGCAAGGATGTACCATGCTATATTGTTTCCGTGCTGAATAAATTTTGTAAGAAGCATAGTAGCAGGTACATTACTGACAATGTTACTCATCAATGTAGAAATTATCGTTAGTATGTATGGATTTTGAAGTGATAAGTTTCTTTTTTCAAAAAATATTATGATTTGTTCTGGAATATGCGCAACTTCAATTCCATGAATTATTATGAAAAGTGCGCAAAACAATGTCAGGAGGTGCCAATCAACATTTCCCAGTAACGATTTTGTTCGCATGGTTCTACTGCACAGGAGTGCTCCAGCTATAACAATGGCACTTACTTCTCTCGGGAAAGGGGTAAAAAATAAGAAAATAAGAACAGAAAGGGCAATTATTCCTTTTAAACTCTGGTGTCTGTTAAATGGTTTGAATTGTTCAAGATTAGTATCCGTTTCGTGATGATGTAAAGTGGTATGTTTTATTGATTTTGAATAAATGAGTCTGATAATCAAATAAGCAATTAGAAGAGAAATTATGGAGGGTGGTAAACACCATAATATGAATTCGCCGAATGGTAACTTCCCTGTTTGCCCGATTAGCATGTTTTGCGGATTTCCTATTATTGTTGCTGCAGAACCAATGTTAGTTGAGATGGCAAGTCCGAGAAGGTATGGTATTGGGTTAAGTCCTGCTTTCAAAGCAGATAAGGTTATTACAGGTGTAAATGCATAGCAGACAATATCGTTTGTAAGGAATGCAGAAAGTATTCCACTTGTGGACATAAGGAGTAAGAGAAAGTTCCATGGTTTTGTTACGAGTCTTGAAATTTTCAGAGCAACCCATGTGTAAAACCCGCCAAGCCTGAATTGAGAGGAGAGAATCATTAAAGAATAAAGAAGAAGAATAGTCGAAAAGTCAATGGCAATGATTACCTGATGAGGAGTGATAACACCGGAGGCAACCATTGCAATTGCACCGAGTATAGCAATACCTGTTCTATCGAGAGCAAGTCCCGGGATTTCTCCCAGAGCAATTCCAGTGTAAGTCAGGAGAAAAATTATAAGTGAAAGGGTGTGCAAAGTTCCTATACCCTGCATAATCTTTTATTTAATTTTCCCCACGATTTTGTGATAAGGAAACTTTCCTCCGTTTCTTTTATCATTTTTGTAAATTTTTTCATTGGAATTGAAAAGGCTATTACATCCTGAGGAATATAAGGTCTCGCTGAAATATCGAATAGTCCAATTACACACTTCGGTCTTTTAGATTGTTGTTGAAGGTATGGATAAAGAATTAGAAATTCATTTTTTAATTCTTCTTTCATGTTCAACCTCTTTGAAAATGTAAAAATACACTTTTTATCTTTTTTAACAATATATCAACGACTTATAAGAAATTTTTATTGCTTTTTAATATGATTCATTTTTGACCGACTGGACATAGATTTTGATGCTATGGCAAGGACGCTTGGAATTACCCCAGGAAATACATATTCTCTTGATTTCTTTTTCGCGGAGAGGCACACAAGTGAATCTAATTTCCGAATAGACACTACGATTGAAGAATTCATTGTGCTTTAATAGTAATAACTGCTGGTATACTCAAATATCAATATTTCTTGTAAAATTTACCTAAACTCTATCATCCCGGTTCATGGCAATCGAGGTCGAATGTGTCGCATGGACCGCAGGGCATGCAAAGGCCATCTTGCAGACACTGGCAATCTTCATCAACCCATCCACAAATCGGATTGCAAACTCCGTCCTTTTTGCATTCGCAGTCAGGGTCCTGTGCGAGGCAATTTGGGTTGCAGACATTATCTTCTAAACAACCGCAGTCCGGGTCATTTTCATAGCACAGAGGATTACAGTAATCGTCTTTCACGCAATAACAGTCAATGTCATGTTCACCATTAATAAGGCAGAAAATGTTACAGAATCCATCGGGAAGACAGGGGCAATCAGGGTCCCTGACGCAATCAACAGTGCAAATACCATCTTTATAACACGGGCAGTCTAAATCTATACTGCAATATGGGTTGCACCAGCCGTCCTCCTCGCACGGAGGAGAGGGTGAACCACCCTTTCACCCCTCTGGAAGGTAGAGTTCTCCAGTGGTCTTCCAGACCTGATTGACACGGATTTCTTCGGGACATTTTCCACGCAAAGCAAAAACTTTCCCTGCAGATTCAAAATTTGTTGTGAATATGTCCGGTTTTGTAATGATACTCCACGAAAGAATCATGACAGAATCAACAATGCATTCTTCTCGTATATCTGAAACGCACAAATATAGACTCATTTTATTGCCTGAATATGGATTTGTTGCTTCGGATCGAAGAATAGCAAAGGGTTTCACTATTGGAATACCGTAATAATCTGGTACATCTTGTACAAGAACGAGCCCCTGGTCAATTTCCTGTATTAACCATTCCTTGCTGTCGCCAATTTCTATTTTTCCAGTGAAATTTTTCATTTCTTCAGGAACTTCAATTAAAACTTCGGGTATGGGATATAACAGAGTACGGGAAGGAAAGGGGGGAACAACTTTTGCACATGTGACTGCTGTTTCACTATCACCGCAAAGTTCTGGATAATTTTCAGGATGAAGGGCGATGTCGTGGGCTATACATGGCGATTCGGTTACACTTTCATTTTCGTGATTGCAGGAAGGAGGTCTCCCGGGGAGGACTCCTAAAAAAATGGAAAGGAATATTGCACTATGTTTCACTTTTATACCTCTATAAAAATAATTAAAAGCAATCGGGGTCTCCATTATTACAAGCCATGTTACATAAGCCATCCGAAGTGCACTGGCAGTCTATGTCCAGCCATCCACATTTAAAGTTGCAGATACCATCGTTAGAACAACCACAATCAAGGTCGTCTCTAAGACAATCACAATTGCATATTCCATCGGGTTCACAGTTACAGTCAGGGTCAGATTTTCCGCAGATGGATTCACATTTTCCATCTGAAATGCATTTACAATCCTCGTCTTTTTCGCATGATTTATTACAGACGAAGTCCTGTCCGCACCCACAATCAAGGTCTCCAGGACAGGTGAAAATATCACAATTGTCATCCCTGTGGCAGGGACAGTCGTAGTCAATTAAACAGTATACATTGCACCAATTATCAACGGAGCATGCTGGGTTATCAGAAGTAAAAACAGGTATTGGCAATTTATTATTAATCACCCAATTTTCATCTCTGTAAATTTGTCCTCTTGTTTTCCATGCAAATCCGTAAGCTAAATCTTTAAAATCTGGAAACCTCTCACATGTTTCATCAGTTCCTGTTACAAGTGTGGAGCGCTCATAATCAGCAAAAATATAATCGTCAGAATTTTGCATTTTCCATGTCATTACTGATGCTAATTCGACTACGCATGTGCTGTAAGCAAGGTAGTAACGAAAATATAGACTTAGAAAAGAGGAATAAGGTATTGGAGACTGATGTGAAGAGCGAAGTTGGGGGGGGAAAATATTCGATGGTTCAGGATAATAAAGCATCGTTTGTCTTCTCAGTTCGTAGCGTGGAGCACCAATAAAAAAAGGGAGTTTTAAAATTTCAACCAATCCTCTACCGGTTTCACCTAATCGCCAGTAACCAAGCATCAATTGTCCTAAAGGGGTTCTTTGTTCTGGTACTAAATCAATAAAAGTTTCATGCTCTAACGACCATACACCAGAGGGATGGTGGGGAATTTCGAGATAACATGGAATGGATGTATCACTTGAGGAACCAGATAACGAATTACACAGGGAAGGGCAGTTAGCGAAATCCTCAGGAGTCTGGAAATTGGAGCATGGATTTTCTTCCTTGCATGATGGAAAAAGAAAATTCGTTACGAGAAGAAAAAACAGAACGATATGATAAACGGTATTCCCCATCTTAAAAACTTAATTATAATATATTTTACATTGAAACAATAAAAAGGCAATAAAAAGGATTTATTAAAAATGGGTTATTCAAATAAAAAGTGCAATTATGAGTTTTTTTATAGACGGGGGAAAGTTCTGAGCAATTTCAAAGAAGGAGAAAGGGATTATTTAATCAAGATTGAATTTGATAAATCCGTAGAATTTATAGAATGCAGGCCGGGTCAGTTTGCCATGATAAGAGTTCCCTGCTCATCGAATAAAAATTTTATGCTTCCAAGACCCTATTCCATAGCAAACCAGACAGAGCGAGGTATTGAAGTTTTGGTCCGAGTTGTTGGAAAGGGTTCGGAAATGCTATCTTCGTTGAAAACAGGGGCATCAGTTGATGTGATGTACCCTCTTGGAAATGGTTTTCCTTCAACTAATGGTTTTTCAAACCCGGTTGCTGTGGCAGGTGGTTGCGGTATTGCTCCTCTTGGTTTCCTGGCAAGAAAGGAAATCGTTGGTGGAAGAAAACTGAGAATTCTATACGGCGCCTCAACAAAGGAGGAACTAGTATTAATTTCACACCTATCATCTATTTGTAATCTGGAACTGGCGACAGAAGATGGGAGTGATGGTTACTGCGGAACTGTTTTTGACCTTTTAAAAGAAAAATGTCATGAATTAAATTTTGATTTGATATTTGTTTGTGGTCCTACACCTCTTCTTAAGAAAACCGCACTATTTGCGATAGAAAAAAATGTGAAATGTTTCGTTTCTGTTGAAACCTTGATGGGGTGTGGTTTTGGTGGATGTCTCGGATGTGCTGTTAATATGCGTGATGGGAATTATTTAAGAGCTTGCAGGGAAGGACCTGTTTTCGATGCAAGGGATATTGACTGGGAAAGATTTGCAGGTGTAGGAGTTTAAATCATCCCACTTCGTTATATTCTCTTACTCTAAATTCAACTCCCATCTCCTGCACTATTTTTCTGCACTTTTCCACATCAATATCTGGCATACCAACTACGGTGGCTGTGACTCTTTTGAACTTTTCCTTTGAAAGAAGAATGAAGTTTTTCACTTCTTCGTATGCAGATTCTCCATAACGACTCGGGCAAATTGAATTATAAGTTTTTGCATCGGGTGCGTTGAGACTTACACTTACTTCATCAATAACTTCTGCAATCTCTCCTGTGACATCTCTTCCATAGACAAGGTTAGCAAGCCCATCGGTATCAAGTCTTATACTTTTTGCGCTCATTTCCCTTAGTTTTTTTGCAATTTCAATAAGGAACTGAAGCCTCAGTGTGGGTTCGCCAAAACCGCAAAAAACCACTTCTTTAAAAGAGGACAAATCAAATTTTTGAACCTCTTCCATGACCCTTTCAAATGATGGTTCTCCTTCAAGTTTCAAATAATGCCCTTTAACCATCCAGTCTTTTCTTTTCGGGCAGAATTTGCAGGAAAGTGTGCATCGGTTTGTAATGTTAAGATAAAGGTTATTTCTAATGACATAAGCAACCTGCGAGTTCAAAGACATCGGCAACCTGAACAGACGAGTAGCATTTGTTGTTGTTATTCTCATGATGTCCCTTTCAGAAAGTTTTCGAATTTCTGCAAAAGCTTTTGCGACTATTGCAACATAAGAAGGCTCATTTCGCTTTCCACGGTATGGTACTGGAGCCAGATATGGTGCATCAGTTTCTATTAGAATCTTTTCGGTTGGGAGTGAAGCAAGGATTTCCCTGGTTTTTACTGCCTGAGGATAAGTTATAACTCCTGTGAAGGAAACATAGAAACCCTTAGATATTATATAACGGGCGACCTGAGCATCGTATGAAAAACAGTGCATAACTCCACCTGCCTCCCATGCTTTTTCTTCGTCGAGAATCTCGAGTGTTCTGGTTGCGGATTCTCGTGAATGTATTACCAGTGGCTTACCTAATCTTCTTGCCATTCTTATCATTTCCCTGAAAGCAGGTTCCTGTTTTTCTGGTGGTGAATAATTGTAATGAAAATCAAGCCCGGTTTCTCCTACAGCAACTATTTCGGGGCTTGAAGCAATATTCTCCAATTTTGCAAGAATCTCATCAGTCATGATTTTTGCATCATGCGGATGGATTCCGACGACACCTCTTATCCAGTCGTGCTCTTTGCAAATTTTTAAGGTCTGCAAAGCTCCCTCTTCTCCCTGACGCGTTGCCACAGTTATTATTCTTCCAACGCCTGCCTCCTTCGCTCTAAGAAGAATTGGTTCTATATCACCACCCCATTTTTCATCGTCAAGGTGGCAATGCGAATCGGTCAGGAATTCATTATTCTCACTCATATTTATCCCTTTCCGAAATAATTTTTTCAGAAATTTCTTTCTCAACCCGAATTAAATCTCTCATTTTAGAATCTATTTTTGAAAATTCTATTTCAATTTCTGTCAAGGCTTGAATGGATTCTTTACAGTTCATAATGCTTAATGAATGTATTGCTTCTTCGAGTAAAAATATATCCTCTTTATAATCGAGTGACTTTATATAATTTTTTATTGGTTCTATCCATTCCTTTAATCTGCAAAGGCAGACTGCTCTGAAAACTACGATAGCAAGGGGTCTATTTTTGGATTTTTGTATTCGGTTGAGAAAATCCGTTGCTTTTTGTAATCCTTCACCACTTAAAATTGCGCACCAGTAAATTTTTTCTCTTTTTGGAGTAAAGAAACTTCGAAAGTTTTTGTCCGCTATTTTTATTATATTTTTATTTTCCTCTGTATTTTTAATTTCTCTAAAATATGCGTAAAGTTTGCATAAACCCTCAATAGCGATTTCCCTGAGTTCGCGAATTTTTATTAAATTTGCAGAGTTTTCGAGGATATTTCGAATTTTTGCCAAAGGTTCAAACCTTTCCATAATTGCAAGTGATGAGGCTGTCTGAATTCTTACACTTATCGAATGATGGTCTAAAAGAGGGAGAAGTCTTTCTGTATCCTGAGGCTCTCCAATTTCGCAGATTAGCGTAATTAAGTTTCTCGTGTAATCAGGTTCAAGGTTTTCCCCTTTTTTAAGTTCTTCGAGAACAATTAGACGAGTGCTTTCAGGGTCGAGATCACTTAAAGTTTCGAGAGTAAGGGATTTTATCCATGGATTTTTTTCCTTTTCAAAAAATTCTACAAGTTTTTCAAAGTCGTTTTTTTCTGCACATTTTGAAAAAAAATCAAGCGCTGCCATTTTTTCCGATTCGTTATTACTCGTTAGTTTTTCAAGAACGAGAGGAGTAAGTTCTTTTGCTTCAAGCCCTGCGGCAGAAAGAATTGCCTCTATCCGCACACCTGCATCTTCATCACTGAGGAGAATTTTGAGGTTTTCTATCGCTGTTTTGCGATTTTCCTCCCCGGCAAGTCCCAGAGCAATGGCAGCGTTTCTACGAAATTTTACCTGCTTGCTTCTGGTATCCCTGACAGCTGCATTGAAGTTGGGTAAACTTTTAGGGGGCCAGCCAAACTGTGCCATATTTTAATCTTTCCGGATAAAATAAATTTGGCATGGTTGTGCTTTATGACTCCACCAACACCACCACCCGCACGACTACACCCTCCACCATCACCTTTTAGTTTCAAAAAATTGGGCTTGATAAATCAAGCCCCTACAAAAAATTATGAATTTTTACCACCTTTTTACCAATTTTGGTGATAATTAATCTCGTATTTTTTAAATTTCGAACCATGCCATAAATTTTTAGCCTTTTACCATAAAAATAACATACAAACCATTGTAAATGCAAAATCTTGTTCCTGCGAAAGCAGGAATCTATAAATTTAAATTTTCATTCCCGGGGGTGGGCAAAAATTGCCCACGAGCGTTTACTATAAAAATGGCGTGGTTATTTGGTGGCTTCGACTCCGCTTAGCCACCTTTGCTCAATAAAGGGTGGATGTTGAGTCATATACCAGCGGAGTCGAAATGACCGCCATAGACCAGTTCAGTGCTCCGTTTTGTAAATCTGGCAAAAAAATTTTTTCCTTAAACGGAGCACTTCGCGGGAAGGGTCGCGTATTTGCTAATGTGGCTTTCAGCCACGCAAATCCGCTAAACCCTCCCCGCGGGCCCCACTAAGGGGGGAAGGCTTCCTCCCCCCCGTTCCCCCTCTCCAGTGGCGCATTTGAGACGCATATTTTTTAGCCGAACTGGGCGAATGCGCCATTAGTTGTCTTTTACTCCTGCCGTTCTTTTTATCTTTTCGATTCTTTCGAGGACGGGAGGATGAGAATAGTAGAATTTTGCGTAAAAAGGATGGGGGTGAAGGTTGATGAGATTGTCCTTCGAGAGTTTTATCAGTGCATTTATGTAATCCTGAGAATTTGAAATGTTGGAAATGGCAAAGTTATCTGCTTCTGTTTCATGTCTTCTTGAGAGGAAACTGAGCAGTGGTGTAAAAGGGAAGAAAACAATGGAAAATATAAATGTAAGAAGCACTAATTTTGCAAAGAAATTGTTGTTATGATACTCAAAAATGGAGGTAAGAAAAGGAGTTTCAAGAATTCTGTAACTTAAATAAATTATTGCGAGTGATAATAGTTCAGTAGCAACTATTCTTTTAAGTAGATGTTTTTTCTTCCAGTGACCTGCTTCGTGCGCAATTATTGATATTATTTCCGAAGGATTCATTGTTGAAAGGAGAGTATCAAATAAAACGATTCTTTTTGTTTTCCCAATACCTGTGAAATAGGCATTGGAATGTTTGCTCCTTTTCGAAGCGTCCATTACCATTACCTTGCTAACAGTAATTTTTACCCTCTCCGTTAATTCTTTTATTTTTTCTTCTATCTGGGGTGGTGCAGGGGAAAATTTGTTAAAGAGAGGTTCTATGATGTATGGTGATATATACATGAGGAATATTGAAAAAAGGAGTGTAAATAGCCAGACCATAAGCCACCAGAGAGACGGGAGTTTTACTATTAGCCAGCAGGAAACAGAAACCATTATTATAATCAGAATTGTGGAGATAATGAGTGATTTGAAGAGGTCTGTTGCCCAAAGTTTTGGAGTTGTGGTGTTAAAACCATATTTGTTTTCGATTTTGAAATCAACATAAAGTGAAAAGGGTATGGATAGAAGAGTTGAGATGTAATAAAGAGTGAGAGAAAAAATGATACCCTGCAAAATGAAATTTTTCGTTATTGATTCAATCCAGCCGACAAAATAATCAAGAATTCCTCCAAAAATGAATATTATTATAATTATGAGGTCAAAGGCAAAATCAAAAAAGCCAAATTTAGTTTTTTCTATGGTGTAATCCACGGTTTTTGAGAGTAGAGTTTCATCTATATGTGATTCAAAATCAGGTGGTACTTCTTTACCTTTTTTGCGAAGATACTTGAGATTCAATATTTTTAAAAAGATGTTAAATGATTCAATGATAAGAAAAATGAGTAATATTATCCATTTTATATATCCGTAATACATATCATTAATTCCTTAAAATTTTTTGCACACATTCATCTGGTTTCGGGTTTTTTTGAGAATCGTCAGATTCAAAATTCGTATTAATTAGTCTGTAAAAAAATTTAGTAAAGAATAATACTTTAATTTTTGACAGTTTTAAAAAAAATGGTAATTTTTATGGTCAAATATTTTTAATAATGACGAAGATATCAACAGGGAGGGATTCTCTAATGATGTAGAAATGAATCGCTCATGGGCAGGAAAGATAATTTTTTTTAAAAAAATCTCATACTAAAATCTTATAATTTGTATATATTGATGATATTCTGTTAAAAATGTTAATGGTTAATGGAAGTGGGCAGGGAATTTTTAGTGATGAAGTGGTACTGGAAATTAATATTGATAGGAATTGGTTATTTTCTTATGGGGGGTATAATTGCGTATGCTCTTTTTTCTGCCCCGCAGGGGAGTGAAAAAGCATCTTTGGAAATATTTCTTTTGGGGAAGAAACTCAATCTGGATAACTCTCTTCATCTTCAAATTACATCAATCGGGCGTCATTTCATAGCAAATCCTGTGGAACTAACGGATAATCAGGGGATGAGCATTTTTTTTGTTCCTCGTGATGTAGGAATTTCTATAGATTATGCTCGTCTTGAGAGGATTGTTCGAATGATTATCGAAAACAAGGGGGATGTCGCTCGTTTTTTGCAAAAGTATGCTCGCAATTCATCAAATTCGATTAACCTTCCCCTGCCCCTATCGATAGATTATGATAAACTCGGATGGTATGTTCTCAATCTTAAATACAAATACGACAAAAAACCTCAGGAAGCAAAGTTCGATATGGATAAAAAAGTCATAATTCCTCATTCGGATGGTTTTGAAATTATGGTTGATGAGACAATAGCAGAAATAGAAAAGGGTCTCACAAAAGGTAAAAATAAAATTGCTCTATCAGCAGTGAGGACGAAGCCTCAAAGTCGTTATGAAGACCTGGTAAAAATAGACATAAGTCAGGTTTTAGGCTGGTATGAGACTCCGTACTGCCTCATGGCAAAATGTCTTGACCGCAACAATAATCTTGAACTTGGCGGGAAAATTCTGGATGGGACTATTGTTGGACCTGGTGAGATTTTTGATTTCAACGAAGCCCTTGGTCCTCGAACGGAGGTTCGAGGTTTTAAACCAGCTCCGACAATAGAACAGGGGACTTTGACACTTTCACCCGGTGGTGGAACATGTCAGACTGCAAGTACTCTCTATGCTGCTGCTTTTTTTGCAGGAATGGAACTTCTTGAAAGACGCCCTCATTCAAGACCGAGTGGTTATATTCTTCTCGGGCTTGATGCAACTGTGACATATCCAAATATTAATTTAGTTTTTCGTAATCCTTACGATTTTCCCGTAGTTATTCACTATAAAGTTAAAGATGGTAAAATGAGAGTTGAGATATTAGGGAAGGAAAGGAGACGAATAGTGCATTTCATTAGGAGGGTCACTCAGGTAATTCCTCACGATGAAAAAGTTATCGAGGAATCGGGCTGGCCAAAAGGGGTGAGTGTGGTAACTCAACTTGGAATAGACGGTTATAGAGTTAGAAGATACAGGGTAATCTGGGAAGGAACCCGGGCATGGAGAGAGATGACAGAAAACTATTATCCACCGACTACAAAGATTACCCATGTTGGAACGAATTCATCAATGTCGCCAAAAGGTTTCGTTCCTCCTCTTCTGCCCGACGACCATACTCCCTATTCGGCGGATTCAAGAATAAGGTTTTATTTAGATGAAAATGGAGAATTCAAAAAAATTGTCGCAGGATGGTAAAAAAAAAGTAGGAAGGTATTTTCCACTCGTTGCATTTCTTTTTTCTCCGATGTATAAAATTAAAAATGCATTGAATAGATGCAAGTAAGTTAATAATATCATTAACTATGCTGAATCAATATTTAATTGAAAAATTATCTACAGATTTTAAAATAGCACCTCTAAATATAATAAGGGAATATTTAGAGATGGAAGTTCTTTATTACTTAAGCCAGTCCATCTTGGAGAAGAATTTAATCTTTTATGGCGGGACAGCTTTAAGATTAGCTTACCACAGTTTTAGATTTTCTGAAGATTTAGATTTCCTTTTAACAAAAGACTTACCATCGGGGAAGAAAGAATTAAACGATGTTTTAAATAAAGTAGTCAAAGATAATCCTAAAATAAGTGTAGAAGAAGTTTTCGAAAAACGATACACACTTTTTGGTTTGCTACATGTTAAAAATGAATTATTAAAGCACCCAATAAGAATTAAAATAGAAATAAGTAAAAAGAAAAACGGAGTGGAAAGCGATTATTTACTACTTACAACACCTTTTTCAAATAAAGAAGCAATTATAAAAACAGCTACTTTAGAAGCAATTTATAAACTCAAACGAAAATCTATTCAGGAAAGGAGGGTTATGCGCGACTGGTTTGATTTTTGGTATTTAAGCCAAAAACTTGGCCGCGATAATATAATACAAGAAAAATTTCCTTTTCCCGTGCATGAGTTTTCTCGAGAATTGAAGAGATACTTACCGCGGGATAAATGGAAAATAATTGATTCAGTAATAGGTTTTTACACAAAATGAGAGTAGATTACTTAAAATTTAAAAAGAATTTGGAAAAAACTGGCAGGACTTATTTTAATATCCATGATTTAAAGAAATTTTATCCATCAAGTTTCAGTAGTTTAAAAGTTCTTCTTTCTTGCTGGGTTAAAAAAGACCTTATCTATCATTTAACTCGTGGATTTTATTCTTTTGATATTACCAGAGTAAATTATTTACAACTGGCAAATGAATTAGATGGGACTTCATATTTAAGTTTTGAGTATGCTTTATATTATTATAATTTGATAGCTCAGGTACCCCAGATGATAACTTTCGCCACCCATAAAAAGCATAAAATTATAAAAGCAAGTCACTGGACTTTTGAATATACTCACCTTAAAAAAAGCCTTCTTTGGGGTTACGAATTAAAAAATAAAATTTATATTGCTTCTCCGGAAAAAGCTTTAGCTGATTTACTTTATCTTAAAGCAAGGGGTAAAAGGATGGTAGAATTGGACACCTTAGAAAAGAAAAAAATAGATAAAAAAAACTTTATCAAAATTTTAAAAAGTTTTCCGAGTTATGTTTTTATAGAAGGTGAGGAATTAGAGATTGTGTAATTATAAAATTATTGGATTATCCTCTCTTTTTTAAAATAAATGTTTCAACTGCTTCTAAACTTAATTTTAGAAGTCCCAATTTTTATTCATAACTACCTTGACACATCGGCGGAAAAAGGTTCATGATGATAAGGTTTTATTTAGATGAAAATGGAGAATTCAAAAAAATTGTCGCAGGATGGTAAAAAAAAGAGGGTTTTGCTCGCGGTTACAGGGGGAATTTCTGCTTACAAGAGCGCATATTTAGCAAGACTCCTTACAGGTAAGTATCATGTTAGAACAATCATGACGGAGGCAGCTGAAAAATTCATTGGCAAGGTCACATTTCATGCCATTACAGGAGAGCCTGTTCTAACAGATATTTTCCCCAGTGAAGGTGGTTCTCACATGCCCCATATAGAGGAGGCTTCGAATGTAGACATTATTGTTATTGCTCCGTCAACAGCAGATACAATTGCAAGGATTGCAGGTGGAAGGGCAGATAATCTTTTGTCTGCAGTTGTTCTTGCTTCGACATGCCCTGTTTTGCTTGCTCCTGCAATGAACCCCGTGATGTGGCAGAATCCTGTAACTCGCAGAAATATCGAATCCATTCTCTGTTATCCGAGGTTTCGCTGTATTGGTCCTGTGAAAGGGGAAGTTGCATGCGGTGATGTAGGGGAGGGGAGGATGGTTGAGCCACAGGAAATAGCAAGATGGGTAGACGGAATACTTGCTGGAGGTAAAACCCTCGCTGAAAGGAGAATTGTGGTAACAGCAGGACCAACAATCGAAGAAATTGACCCTGTTCGTTATATTTCAAATGTTTCAACAGGGAAGATGGGTTATACAATAGCGAGGGAAGCGGTCATTCGCGGGGCAAAAGTTACCCTCATAAGCGGTCCATGTAATCTTGAAGTTCCATTTGGAGTTGAATTCATTGGTGTGCGAAGTGCGGATGAAATGCATGATGCTGTTATGAAAACCGTGGAGCAAAGTGATGTTGTATTCATGAGTGCGGCTGTTGCAGACTGGAAACCTCGAAAAAGAAGTAAAGTAAAAATTTCAAAGAGTGAAACCGGAAATTCCCCTGTCCTGGAGTTATCGCCAACGGTAGATATATTGAGTTTGTGTGTAAAATTAAAAAAAGGAAAACTTCCACTTATTTTTGGTTTCTGCCTCGAAACTGAGCCTAAAAAATTGATAGCATCGGCGAAAGAAAAATTGGCAAAAAAGGGATGCGATTATATTGTTGCTAATCTTGCTTCAGAATCTGTGGGAAAAGATAAAACCAGTGCAGTATTAATAACTGCAAAAGGTCAAAGCAAGAAGTTTGTAAACCTTCCCAAAGAGGAGTTTGCCAGAATTCTTCTCGACATAGCAGCCCAGGGGATTGAAAATCTATCCCAAGAAAATAAAAAAAGTTATTAGATGATTTCATTTTTTCAATTTTTTGGAATAAAATGAATGTTTTTCGATTGGATTACCAAAGTGATTCGGGATTCCACTAAATTATATTTCATAATGCGGAGTAGAAACCGCGGCATTATGACCATGACTCTTTCTATCAACTCAATACGAGGTGGCGGTAGTTAACGGGAAGTTCGATTGTAATGTTACGGAACAATATCATTGACATCAATTTATAAAACATCTATTTTATTAGAATAAATTTTTATGAAGAAAATACAATAAATTTACTCGAAAATTTTAGAATGGATTTTTCTCATGGCAAGTATTTCTAAAGATGAAATAATCCAATATTTGAGAGATTTAAATAGTGCCTTTGATAATTTTCCAATTTCATCTGACCATAAATATTATTTCAATTTTTATGAAGCCCCTGGCAATCCACGCGGGAGTGATTCTGCTCTTGCGCTAAAAAGTTTGATTGATATTGAGGAACTTAATGGGTCAAGTGCTCAACTTTTTTCCGGCTACAGAGGCACTGGTAAAAGTAGTGAGTTACTCCGGCTTAAATCTATGCTTGAGAAAGAAAACTACAAGGTTTTGTTTATAAAGGGACTTGATTATATCAACGAAAACGAACCGCTTGAAGTAACCGACTTTCTCATTTCTGTAGGCGCAGGTGTTGCAGATGCTTGTGAATCTTTAACAGGTAAAGCAATTATCAAGGAGGGTTTCTTTAAACAAGTGCAAAATTTTTTCCAGAACTTTGCTATTACTGATTTTTCATTCAATTTTGATTGGGTTTCGTTTAAATTAAAACTTAAGAGGGATGTTAGATTAAAGCATCTTATTCAGGAAAGGCTAAATAATGATATTATAAATTTTGTAGAAAAGATACAAGAGTTCTTAATTTCAATTAAAGAATATCTTAACTCTGAATTTGGATTAGAAAAGTCCCCTATTATAATAGTAGATGATTTGGAAAAGATTAGAGGCACATCTGAAAATGAGGACTTGGTCTTCAGATCGGTTGAGAGACTGTTCTCTTATTATGATTGGGCATTGAAATTTCCAGGATGGCATTTTATCTGGACAGTTCCACCATATATTGAAATTATGAACGCAACCATTCCTACACTGTTCGATGGATGGACATTAATACCTATGGTGAGATTATGGCATATTAAAGAGGGAAATCAAGTTATAGACTATAACGGGATTGATGCTTTAAAAAAACTTATACTAAAAAGAGGAGATACCAGCAGAATATTAGATGAAGAAGGATTGGAAAAAGTTATCCTTGCTTCTTCAGGAAATGTAAGGGAACTTTTAACACTAATGAGAAATATAATTATTAAAGTCTATATGAATTATCAAATGACAAATAATTTATCTTCAATTAGTACCGGTGACATTAATACAATTATAAATGAATATTATAAAACAATTCAGAATTCCATTTATACCAGCGATTATGATTGGTTAAAAAAGGTAGCTAATGGCAATGAAATTTTTATACAAGATGAAGGGATGATTCAGCGAGTGGCAAAACTTATAGATACCTCAATTGTAATGATTTATAGGAATGAAGATAGATGGTATGATGTTCATAGTGGAGTAAGAGAATTATTTAGTAAAGCAGGGATTTAATTTATGCGTAAGTTCGAAGAGAAATGGGAGCATTTGAAATCAAATCTTGAATTATCTGCGTTTAAAGGAATCTTTTTTATAGAATGCGAGGATATAGGGATTCGAAATGCTTTAAGAAAGAAGATAAGGGAATATTGCCTTAAAAATTCATTGATGTTAGTTGAACCTGAATCTTATCCAGCGGGGTCGAAAGACCTTCTTGAATGGTTAGGTAGTGTTAAATCCTCAACAGGAACGGATTCTGAAAATCCCCCAAAGGTTATTTTCCTGCCTATGCCTTATAATGAGAGTGAGGAAAGGAAAATTCTGCATAGACTGAATGAGCACAGAGATTCACTTATAGAAGAAATTAGGGGAATACTCATAATAACAGGGCTATCAGGTTTCCTTGTTAGGGCAAGGTCTGAATCACCTGACCTTTGGTCAATGGGAAAATGGTCATTTGGATTTACCCATTATGATTTTGAACCCATAGGTAGTTTGAAGAAAAGGGTTGGAAAAGTTCCTGAGGAAAAAGGATATAAATATGATGCATTTATCTCATACAGTTCAAGAGACATAGAATTTGTAGAGAAACTTTATAGGAAACTAACAAATGATGGAGTTCATTGTTTTTTTGATAAGAAAAGTGTTGAATGGGGTGAAAACTTTGTTCTTGCACTTGAGAAAGGTTTGGAGGAGAGCAAGCATGTTGTAATAATAATGAGCCCTGATTATTTTAAGTCTGATTGGGCTAAAATTGAACGAGTTGTAACCCAAATGCAAGATCCTGCAAATTTGCAAAGAAAAATATTACCAATTATGCGCAGGGATACAGAAATTCCTGGGTTTCTAAAGTCAATTCAGTATATAAAATGCAGAAATAATGCGGAGTTTAATAAGGAATATCCTAAAATATGCAAAACTCTCGGTGGAAAACCTGATATGTATAGGGAAGAATTAAAATTTGAAAGGGGAAAAATGCCAAAAGTCCCTTTGAATCTTCCTGAAAACTTCAATGTTCCATATCCATCACTAAAAGAAAATTTTGTTGGAAGGGAGAAAGAAATCTGGGAATTACATGATGCCTTGATGGGAAAAGGGTATGTTGTTGTATCAGGTGTGACTGCAGATGAATCAATGCATGGCTTCGGGGTAGCCCATTTAAGTGGAATAGCAGGAATAGGCAAATCCCAGCTTGCGGTTGAATATGCATATAGATTTTCCCCTTTTTACCCTGGTGGAATTTTCTGGATCCGTGCAGAACGCTCCACTAATATTGAGGCTGCCCGCACAATTGCTACAACTGCGGGTTTCACCCTTCCAGAAAATGAGGGTGAGAATAGAGAGTTGGAGATGATGTGGGCAGAATTGAGGAGGTTTCCACCATGTCTTATAGTGCTTGATAACTTGCCAGAGAAAGGTGGAGGAATTGAGATACAAGATTGGATTCCGAGAGGAGGGGAGGTTAGGGTCCTTGTAACATCAAGGAAAAAGTTTGAAACAAGATTTGCAAGAGTAGTGGAAGTTCCACTTTTAACTAAACAAGAGGGATTGAAGCTCCTCTTTATGGGAGACGAACCAAGGGATGAAAGGGAAAAAAATGCTGGGGAGGGAATTGTGGAAGAACTTGGAAGGTTGCCTCTCGCAATAGAGATTGCTGGTTCATTTATAAGAATAAAGGGTAATCGAGATTACATAAGATTCCATAATTTACTTTCAAATTCTAATGTTCTAAGTAGGATTGAAGAATCTGCAAGAAGATTCTCAGAGCAACTTCCTACAGGTCATGAAAAAAGTATTTTTTTGACATTTGAAGAATCTTGGAAAAATTTTTCTGCTAAGGCTAAAAATATTCTGATAGTTTTGGGTTTTATGTCACCTGAGCCGGTTCCAGAATGGTTCCTTAGAAACATAATGGAAAGATTAGGAATAACTGATGGTAAAGAAGCAATGTTAGGTGATTTTACTTTCGCATTAAATGAACTTAAAGATGTTTTCTTCATTCACTGGAATTCCTCGGACGGATATATAACTATTCATCGCCTTATACTTGATTTTGCATATATTAAGTTTATTGAGAATGAAAAGTCATGGAGAGATTCTTTTAATAAGACAATTGAAGAAATGCAAATTCAACTTGATAGAATATGGGACCCTCATGATACTACCGCAATGCATGAAATTAAGGACATATTTCCACATGCAGAACATATTATTGATATGATGTATAAAAAGGGGGGTTTTGAAATAGTTGATAAATTATCTTCATCTCTTTATAAGTATTTTAGCGATACAGGGATTTTCAACAAAGCAAAATTTTATGCTGAGAGGGCACTTGAAATTGCTCAGAAGACATACGGTAAGGAGCATCCGGTAGTGGCGACAAGGTTAAGTAACCTTGCTCTGATTCTACAAGATTTAGGAGAAGTTAGTTCAGCGAGGCCATTGATGGAGAGGGCACTTGAAATTGCTGAGAAGACATACGGTAAGGAGCATCCGGTAGTGGCGACAAGTTTAAGTAATCTTGCTCTGATTCTACGAGATTTAGGAGAAGTTAGTTCAGCGAGGCCATTGATGGAGAGGGCACTTGAAATTGATGAGAAGACATACGGTAAGGAGCATCCGAAAGTGGCGACAAGTTTAAGTAACCTTGCTCTGATTCTACGAGATTTAGGAGAAGTTAGTTCAGCGAGGTCATTAATGGAGAGGGCACTTGAAATTGCTGAGAAGACATACGGTAAGGAGCATCCGGAAACGATAACTATAAGAAATAATCTTAATTTAATTCTTCAATTCAGCCACCAAATTAAGGGTTAATCGTAAGATTGTAAAGGATGAGATATGTATCGAAGGAGTGTTCGTGGTTTTTAAAGGGGGTTTCGGAGTAGAGTTTTCTTAAACATGCACTCGTCTCTTCTATTCCTGAAACAGTAGTGGAAGTTCCCAGCCATGCTCTGTAGCGCTTTTCTGCAAAAAAAACTTTCACCAGAAGAGCTACTCTGGCACCAGGTTCTTTGCCTGAAAAATCGTTGATACACTTTTTTATTCCTGAAATGTTCATTTTTAAAATGTCTTCAATCCATGGAGGTTTTCCGCATTTTTCTTTTGGGACAGATGTTGTTTCTCCACCCGACCAGCATTTTGATACAGAAAACTCTGTGAGGGTAAATTCGACCTTTTTTGTGTTTTCCTTCTCTTCTTTAATTTTTTCCTCCTGAACATTTACATTTTTTTGAGGAAGTGTTTTAGAGGATGTTTTTTCCTCCTGCTGTTGCGAAACTGTTGCCTGGGTATCAGGTTTAGTAGCAGAATTGATGTTTTGGGGAGGTTCCTGTGAAGCCGATTGTTTTTTTTCATGTTCTTTTGCTCCATTATCCTGGCTACCGCCTTCCCCACCGGCACCCCTATCAACTGTGCTGCTTTCTTCATTGCTTCCCCGGCTACTTTCTCCTTTAGCTTCGATTGATTCTTCTTTCGTAAATTCCTCACCCTTTCCGGGTGGACCTACTAAGAGGTAAACGAATAAAAATCCTGCCACCATAGAAATTATGGCAACAGTAACTGAAATAAATACCCTTTTTTTTGTGTTATCTTCCATTAGTCACATCAAATAAAAATAATTTTTATTGATTTTAATTGTATTGATTTTTTTAAATCTATACTATATTTGTAATTTTGTAAAACTACAAAAATAATGGCAAAAGTTCAAGTCATATCCATTCAAGGCACCAGAGAAATACCGCTTGGTGAATATAACAGGATTGGGAGACAACCTGGTAACGAAATACAGATTCTTGACAGGATAGTTTCAAAAGAACATGCGGTAATTTTCAAAAAGGGTGAAAAGTATTTCATAAGAGATATGGGGAGCCTCAACGGAACTTATATCCGTAATGAAAGAATAACGGAAGCCCAGCTCAATCATCTCGATACCATAATGTTAGGTAGTACGAAAATAGTATTTTTTGAAGAAGATGAAGAAAAGCAGGTTTCTCCAGAAGTAATGGTTGGAGACGAAGGAGCAGAAAGCTACATTCAAAGCAAGTTTGATGCAAGTGCACAGGATAGATTTGTATCCGAGGCTGCAATACAGGATATAGAAGCACTGAGAAGGGATTATGAAAAACTCAGAATTGCTTATGAGATTCAGAAGGCTATTGGAGTTGAGATGGATTTGCGAAGGCTCCTCGAAAAAATTTTAGGTGAGGCTTTCAATAATCTCAACGCAGATAGAGGTGCGATACTTTTGTTTGATGAACAGGGGGTTTTGAAACCGGTTGTCATAAAAACTCGCAGGCAGGAGGCAAACGCTGAAATCAGGCTGTCGAGCACTATAATAAACACTGTAATATCTCAGAAAGTTGCAGTTCTTTCGTCAGATGCAATGTTTGATTCAAGGTTTCAAACTTCAAAGAGCATCATGATGGAAGGGATTAGGTCTTCAATGGCTGTTCCAATAATGAGGTATGGGGAACTTTTAGGGATGATGTATCTTGATAGCAAGGTTGCGACTGGCTCTTTTACAGAAAGGGACCTTCAGATATTTTCGACCATAGCAAGTCAGGCAGCCACTTTCATTACAAATATTCAGATGGCAAAAAAACTCGAGCAGGAAGCAATTACGCGTGAGAAATTTTCGAGACTCCTTTCACCCAATTTAGTTGAGCAACTTATTTCTGGTGAGCTTGCGGTTGAAAAGGGGGGTAAAAAGACGGAGGTTACCGTTCTTTTTGCAGACATCAGAGGTTTTACACCAATGACAGAAAGCACTCCTCCTCAACAGGTGGTTGAACTTCTCAATGACTATTTTGAACGGATGGTGGAAATAATATTCCAAAACGAAGGAACTCTTGATAAATTCATCGGCGATGAAATCATGGTTATCTGGGGTGCTCCTGTTGCTCAACCTGACCATGCATATCGTGCAGTTATTACAGCGTGTGAAATGCAGAAAGAACTCGAGAGAATGAATCATGAAAGGGAAACAAAGGGGCTTTTCCCTATAAAAGTGGGTATTGGAATATGCTCTGGAGAAGCAATTGCAGGTTATATGGGGAGTACCAAGAAAATGGAATACACTGTTATAGGAGATACAGTGAATGTTGCATCGAGACTTTGCGACCTGGCTGCTCCTATGGAAATACTGATTTCAGATGCAACTTATCAAATGGTAAAAGAGTTAATCATGGTAGAACCACGCAACCCTATACCCATTAAGGGGAAGAGAGAGCCAATGAGAACCTACAGGGTGATTCAACCCGACGAAGAAAAGACGGTATCTTTCCCAACCGGGGGTCGTTTTTCATAAACATGGAGCGGGCTTCCACATTTTTCCCATCAGGTATTGTAAGAGTAAAATATCGAGGTGAAACTATTACAGTACCTGAAGGTGCTACGATTGCGAGTATTGTGAGCTCTAAAGATGGTTGCGAAGGGGGATGGAATTCACCTGTAGCTGCTGTTGTGGATTCGAGACTGATGTCTCTTGATTCGAAAGTTTATGAAGGAGCAGACATCTTTCCAGTTTTTGTATGGGATGAACAGGGGGAACTTGTTTACAGGAGAAGTCTTTCGGTTCTTTTACAGGCTGCCTCCCGCCTTGTTTTTCCGGAGGTGAAGTTAATAGTGGGGCAGAGTCTTGCAGGAGGGAATTTTTATTTATGGGAGGGCTCTCCACAACTATCCGAAGAAAGAGTATCGAAGATCGAAGAAAAAATGAGGGAGCTGGTTGCATCGGATATTCCCATAGAGCAGGAGAGGTGTGGAACTGCAAGGGCAATAGATATTTTTACACAAGCAGGCATGGAAGATAGAGTAGCTCTTTTGAGAACATGGTGGCATGAAACGGTAAGACTTGTACGAATAGGAAACTACATAGATATATATCATGGTCCGGTTGCCCCTTCTACCGGCAGATTACCATATTTTGCCCTGTGCTATTTTCCTCCGGGACTGATTTTAAAATATCCTGAAGGGAAGAAAGGGGAAAATCCTTCAAGGAAAATCAAAGTTACAAAACAGCTTTTCGATGTATATATGGAAACTTACGAATGGAACAGGATTATAGGTGTTTCAAACATAGGGCAACTTAACAATTTCGTTATCGAAGGATTTATTGAGGAGTTGATTAGAGTTGCTGAAGGTCTTCATGAGAAAAAGATTGCTCATATTGCAGATATGGTTGTGCAGAAAAATTCAAGAGTTGTTTTGATAGCAGGTCCTTCTTCTTCGGGGAAAACCACTTTTGGAAAGAGATTGGGAGTACAACTCAAAGTAAATGGAAGGAATCCTGTAATTTTAAGTATAGATGATTATTATGTTAATAGAGAAAATACTCCGAAGGATGAAAAGGGGGAGCCGGATTTCGAATCAATATACGCAGTTGACCTTCCACTTTTAAACCAGCACCTGTCAGAACTTTTACAGGGCAAGGAAGTACTGACACCAAAATTTAGCTTTGAGCGGGGTGAAAGGCAGCCTCAAAGTAAATGGAAATTGATGAAATTAGGTTCAAAAGACATATTGATGATAGAAGGGATACATGCTTTAAATGATAAACTAACAGCCAGTATCCCTGAAAAAGAGAAATTCAAAATATATGTTAGTGCTCTCAGTCAACTCTGTCTTGACGATGCTAATCGTATATCAACCACGGATGTTAGATTAATTAGAAGAATTGTGCGGGATAGACTATACAGGGGGTATGGGGCAGAAGAAACAATAGCGAAATGGCCAAGTGTAAGGAGGGGGGAGGCGAGAAACATTTTTCCATTTCAGGAAAAAGCAGACATAATGTTTAATTCGACTTTGCCCTATGAGCTTTCGGTTTTAAAAGTTTATGCTGTAAAATTTTTACTTGAAGTTGCTAAGAGTAGCCCCTCTTTTCTTGAAGCCTACAGATTACTTAAGTTTTTGGACTTACTGGTTCCTATTTTTCCTGACAAGGTTCCGCATAATTCCATTATTAGAGAATTTATAGGTGGAAGTTTTTTCCATTATTAAAGGTAAATTAGTTACCTATGGAAATTTCAAAAGGAGCATTTTTTAATTTTCGGAGCCTGATTCTATTCATTGCGGTTGTTGCAGTTTTGATTTTGAGATGGAAGTATGAATTAGGTTTAACAGCTTTTCTGGTTTTTTTTGTTTTGCCGATTATTCTTGCATTCGTAGTTTTTCCGTTAATAGCTAAAAAGAGGTTTCCCCAATTTGAAAATCAAATCAAAATACTGAATCTAAAAGGGAAACATGAAACTGCTTCGGAAGTTTATCGCAAAAGCTTTTTTATGAGAGTTTTTGGACCACCAGGTGAGATGAATAGACTCCTTGGGCAAACGCTTTCATTTGTCGGAAAGTGGAGTGAGGCGAAAGAAGCGTTTTTAAAAGCACTCAAAGTCAGACAAACTGGATGGGATATTACGACAATGTCAGGATATGCGGAGGCATGTTTTCATACTGGTGAAGACAGAGAGGCACTCAGAATTTTAACGAATCCTTTACTTGAAAATATTCGCCTTCCACTCCATGTTTATTATAGAATTCACCTCCTTTTGCACGATAAGAAGAAAATTGCAAAAAAGATTTTTGATGAGGCGGGATGGGAGGGGAATAAAGAGAGCAAGAGCAGTGCTATTCGAAACCTTGCACTTTCGGAGTTATATTTCCGTGAAAAAAAGTTAGACGAGGCTGAAAAAGAGTTGAATTCTATTCAAATTGAGCAACTTCCACCTTCTTTGCATGGTATGGCATTACTTTTAAAAGCAAGAATTTGTCTTCAGAAAAGTAAAAAGGATGATGCTGAGAAGATTATTTCAGATTTGAAGGATAAAACTTTTCCTGGTCGCCACCTCCTCGAACTCAAACAGTTAGATGTTAATTCTTAGAGCCATTTGCATCTATCCCGGATAAGTTTATTCTATCACCTTCTTCCTTCGCAGTGGAAAACCCTTTTCCTGCAAAACCAGGAATCCATTTTGTTTTTCTTTTCCATTATCCCCCTTGAGGTCATGGATGAGCCATTCATCTAAAATAAGGAGCATTATCCTTCCCTTTTTCTTTTATTCTTTGATATTCAGAAAAATATTAAGGTCTTAATTCCTTTTCTCCTTCAATTATTTTTATTTCATCTTCATTCAAATTATACAATTTGTAAACCAGTTCATTAATATTTTCCATTAAAAAGTTCACTTGGTTTTTAAATTGATATTTCTTTGCCGATGGAGATGGAGGTGGTGACGCAGTAGACTTTTCCATCGGTGCCTTGATGGAATGAACAAACGGTTTTTTGAATGTGATGGCGAAAATCGTAGGCGAAATAAGAGATTCTTATGATTATGTCTGTTAATTCAACAGGATTAATTGAAAATTCGGAAGATGTTTTTAAGGAACTGACGGCAGAAATTACTTCATTTCTGTCGGAAGGGCATAGAACAATGGATTTTTTGTATTCACCTTTGTAGTAAAGGAGCATTACAGGGGGTGAACCGTCGCAGGGAGAAATTGTTTCAATCATAAATTTTTGTTTTTGCGGATTCCATTCCTCTACCATTACTCCAAGGAATTTTGTTTTTTCATTTTTCTCAATTTCCTTCTGTTTTAATTTCATCAAAAGTTCAATGTATGCCTTTCTTATGGAGTGCTCCCCTTTTATGTTTTCTATTCGAATTTCTTCTTTGGTGGAATAAACATTTTCAGGAGGAATTGCAAGTTCGAGATTAACCCTTCCGTTGCAATTTTTAGCAAAATTTACAGCCATAGATGGGGATTTTGCCAAAATCCATCTTTCAAAAGGAATTCCATAGTGAGAGAGAACTTTTCTGCTTGAAACTTCTGACAGGATTCTTTTTGGACCTCTTAATATACTGCGTGCTGATTCAAAATCAGTTTCCTCCGGTCTTTCCTTTTTTTCATCGCGTGGTTTTTTAATTTTATTGGTTTGAATTGCCCACATAATTAGTTTCAAAGCATTTTCAAGTCCGATTACAGGGCATGCATTTATCCAGTTTCCTTCGACAGGTTCAGGTCCCTTGATGGAAACCTGAATCGGTATCAGTGCAGGGAAATCGTCTCGCAAGTGCTGAAATTCAATACGGGCAATGGCGCTGAGCCATTTTTCGTTTCTAATATCAGAGGAAGATTTTCCTGAAGGGACATGAATCGGTATTAATATGGCATCGCAGAAATTTAGTTTATGAATTTCTTCTACAATTTTTTCAAAATTTTCAGGTGATGAGAGTATTTTACCTGTTAAGTCGAGAGGATTTGACGGGAATTGTATGGAAAAATTTCGAATCAAATTTTCTTTTAATCTGCGTGGTAAAGTTGCTGGTTCAAGTCCATAATTTATTGATTTTGTTAAGACATAATCACCTATTCCCCTGCTTAAACTTATTATGAATATTTTGTTACCGGTTATTTTTTTCCATCTTTGGTAGATAATGTCTCCAGCCTTTTCTATTCCTCCGGGTGCTATTGCACCGCTTATTTCTCCTGCCTCCTGTGGAGAGGAGGCAATGAATGCTCCTGTTTTGGTTTTTAAACCAGTAATGAAAAGTTCATCAAAAAGTGGAGTTGAATGATGGTTTATAGCTTCCATTTTTTCGGAACCACACGCAAAAGCAGTGAAGACCACAACCGGTTTGTTTTTTGAATTGACTTCCTGAATCGTAGCAAGGAAATCCTCCCTGTCTTCTATTTTTCTCAGAAGCAAGACAATGCATCCTGTAAGATTGTCGTCTGCAAGATAACGGACAATGTCGTTTGTATGGATTTGTATTTCCTCGCCTGCGCAGAATGCTTTTCTTATCCCCCATCTTTTTTCCGAATAAATACTCCTGAAAAATTCGTTTAGCAGTCCCCCGCTTTGCGATACAACAGAAACCCTTCCCTTTGGTATTGTGGTAAAGGGAAACCTTCCTGCGTATAGCATTGTTTCCTGAGGGGCATCTATAAAACCCATAGAACCCGGTCCCAGTATGAGAATTCCTTTTTTTTCTGCAATTTCTGCAATCCTTGAGGAAATACTGCGACTATTGTCTGTAGAACCAACCATCACCACACACCGTATCAAAGCATCAGCACATTCTTCGAAAAGAGGTATTGTTTTTTCTCCTTCGACCATCAAAAAAGCATGAGAGCACTTTCCTTTTATTTTTTGTACGGATTGGTAGCATTTTATGCCGTACAACTTCCTTTTTTCCGTGTTTATAAGGAAAACGCCTTTTTGCAGAAGGTGAGGCATGAAGTTTTTTATATTTTCAATTAGTTTGCTTCCAAAATAACTCTGGATTGCTCCAATTATTGCGATTCCTTTGATATTAAATAGTTCATCGAGATTCATCGTTAACTTTCCTTTTGCACACTTCCTGATGCCATTCGTACAAAAATTCTTCCTGAGAAGCACTCTGGATATAACCGCGGTCTATTTGACGGAGTTTTTCCATTGCTTCTTCCGGTGTCATATTGAATTTGTAAATCAGGTAAACAGCCATCATTGTGCCTGTTCTTCCATACCCGGCATAGCAGTGAACCACAACCTTCTTTTTCATCTCATGCATTCTATCAACAAGTTCGCAGAAATTTTGTGCCTGTTCAATTGTTGGAGCTTCAAAATCATTTACAGGAATATGGACTGGAGATAGCCCTGCTCCAAGCACCATATCAATGGGAAGAGATTTTTCTGTAAGGGTAACAATTATGCCAAATCCCATTTTCTTAAGTGTCATCAGGTCTTGAATAGGATCCTGATATGAAGAACCGGGTTGCGCCATGCCTGCAAGAAAATCCTCGATAATCCAGTGAAAATTTGGAAGGATTTCTTTCATTTTAATGCTTTTGATTTAAAGGATTATAAGGATTATTTGTTTCCTGCCCTTCACACGCATCCATTTCATCTAAAATTCCGTCTGTATCAGAATCTGTTAGAGAAATGTCAAAATAATTTATATAAGGGGTGCTTTGATTTTGTTTAGTAACCCATGCTCCTATAATTTCCTTTTCGCAAAGGTAAAGAGCCAGAGGAGGATAGGATTGGTTATCAGAAACTGGTAGAGAAATGTCACCGAGGCTTAGTATTGCTTGAGAAGGACCTTTTCCGTCTAACTGGAGCATTACATTAGTGTAGGAAACAAATGGATTGCTGTAAGCCACCCCTGATTTTTCTTTTTTTATCTTTGATTTTGCTGGTGGTTTTTCTACTTTTAATGTAAAGGGTTTCCATTTCCCTCCACTACCTTGCATCCCATCTATGAATGTTTCCTCATTGACAAATCTTATGCCAGTCAGAGATGCTTCGGAACATATTGGTTCAGAAATTTTTTCTGGTATTACCTCACACCCTTTTCTGCTTGCATCTCTTCCAACATCAGCGCCACTACTTTCCCCTTCGCTCTTTTCTGATTTTGTTTCTGAATATTCATCGTTAAGTGTTATTGTGTATATGCTTACGCAATCAGATTCACTCCCTGCTAAAGACATATCTTCTCCAAGCCATGCAATTATCGTTTCATCTTTTTTTCTACCTGCTACCAATCGGTCGAGTATATTCTGCACAGGAAAACTTATTTTTGAAATTTCTGCTTCCGCGCCAGGTTCGATTGTTGCTTTTGATATTTTACTTTCACCATTTTGAGATTCCCCCCATACCACAGTGACTTTTCCATCATGCGGGAGCAAAACTGGTGAAAAGAATTTTTTTTGTGGTTCTAATTTTGCGAACTGAATATCGATGTTTTTGTTTTGAATCTGAGGTTTGATGAATGCTATAGTTGGAACCAATTCATTATTTTTATCAATTTTAGCATAAAAAACCACCCACATTTTTTTCTCCAAAAGAAAATTGGCAACAGGAGAAGTGGCTGATTTGATGCGAAGTAAGCGATTTTCGAGCCAGCCCAGCTCCTTAAATGCTGAAGAATTCTTTTCGACTGTAAACCTGAGTTGAATTTCGGGTTGTGAATTTTGTGGGTTTTCGGAAGGCGAAATTGCTTCCGTGACAAAAAGCCAGATTCTTGATTCGCATTCACCTGCTATTGTCAGGCTGGCTATAGTAGCAGGCTCTGTTGTAGCAATGGTTCTAATTTCAGGAATTTTAGTGCATGTAGTCGTTGTTAAAGAAGCTTGCTTATCTGTGCTTTGATTACTTTTTACTTCCAGTGATTGCAGGAAAAAGAGGGCTGATAAAAAAATATTGAATTTCATTTTAATTGATTATTTTCAGAAAGAATTTCAAAGGCAATTTCTGTTTCGTAAAATGCATAGTATCCTGAATCTATTGTTTCCCTCAAAAGTTTATAAAACTCATCTTTTTTACCCTCACCTGCTGCAAGCATTGCTCTATAAAATTTCATTTCAACTTTTTTTTCCGTATCGAGGGCGCTTTTATTTAACTCTTCAAGAGAAATAATTCCCCGGTAATAATCTCCAAGTTTATCTACCCAGTCATTTTCTTTGGTCAAAGAAAAGACCTGGTAAGGAATTGGGTCATTTTCCATTTTTAACATTTTCTGTAAACCAATATACCAGAGGGAAAAATATCCTTTCCATTTCCGGGGTATTTCGGAATCGGTATAAGCAAGATGGTATATCTCTGCCATTGATTGTATATCCATTGCTCCCATTAAAAAAGAAAGAATTTTACCATAAATATTTACTTTGTCCGAAAATGATACAGCCGTTCTGAAAGATTCGAGTGCAGATTCTTTGTTGCCAAGCCTGAAGTTTAGTTCCCCTTCCATTGAATATAATTCTCCAAGGTAATCGAGTGAAATATAGGGAAGGAGTGATTCTAAAATTTCAAGTGCCTTAGAATAATAGTTCGTTGCCTCTTTTTTATGCCCTTTAAGTCTTTCTATATCCCCTATTTTTTGCAATGCTTGAATTTTAAGATAACGGGTTTCAATTTTTGAATCGCGATGGACTTTGGATATTCTTTCATAAACAGAATTTGCTTCGTCAAGTTGTTTCTTGAATGTCAAAATTTTTCCAAGAAGGAAAAGGCTTTCTGTATCTTCAGAATTTTCTCCTGCAATGCGCAGATGCTCCGTGGCTTCTTCGATTTTTCCTGTATAATATTCAACCTCCCCTCTTCGTTTAATTAACTCGTTCCACACAATAGGTGTCTTTCTTTCAGGCCATCTCGATTCAAAGCCTTTCAGAACTTTTTCAAGTTTATCTAAAACATTTATTGCTTCACCCATTTTCTCATCTTTGATTGTTTGCCCTGACCAGTCCCAGAGAAGTTTCATCAGTTTAACATATATTTCTGGTTCACCCGGATTTATGACACGGGCTATATTAAGATATTCCTCAGCACCTTCAAAAATCTGCTGCTTTTGATACAATTCTGCAATACAGAGAGCAAAACGATAATCCTGAGGGGCAATTTTCCATCCCCGCCTGCAGCATTCAAGTGCTTCGTCAGTGTCCACATCGGAAAAAATTTGCGAAAGCTTGAGCCAGTTATTTGCTTCTGATGGATTTTGAATAAATTCGTTTATAATTTTTGCTATTTCAGGGTCATAGCCTCGCTTTCCTTTGTATTTTGTAATTGTATCAAAACTTTCCTGAGGAACTCCCATTTTTGTATAAACCCATACGATGTCGTAAGTCGTTTTGTCTAAGGAGTAATTGGCAAAGTAGTATTTCATGTAAGCGTCGGAGAAAAATAACCCCTGCATTCCACCACCGTCGAGCATTTTCGAAAAATATTTGTAACGCTCGTCATATAATTCGAGCAATTTTGTAGTAACAGCCGGCACTGGCACGACGCTTGCTACCTGTTTATAAATTTCTATTGTATTTGCAATTCTTTCTACATCATCATCAAAACTTTTTCTGGCCTCGGTAATCCAGTTTATAAGAGTAGTATATTTGTTTCTGTAATCCTGGTTTTCAGGGTGTTTCCCTATAAGGATTATAAGGGAAATCATGCTTCTTGCTTCATCGCCAAGCGGAGAATAATATTCGTAAGCCCATTTAGCCATCGAGTCAATGTGTTCGCCTGTTTCGCCGGCAAGAATTTCTTCAGGGGTAAAGAGCTTAAGAGCATTACGGAAAAAATCCCAACCTTCTTCTGTTTTTTTTGTCTCTACAGCGGATTTGTGTTTGCTTTCAATTATGGAAAGTATTTTGTCTCGAAGGTTTTTATAGTCAGTTCCACCAGCGTCCATATCTTGAAGTCGCCTCATAGCCATTTCCAGATTTTCTGGTGTAATTGTCTGGATTTCAGGTATAACAGGGATTGTAGTTTTTTCCTGAAGAGAAATACTGCTTGTCCGGGGTGCATTGTGACAGAAACAGAGAAGCAATGATATAAGAATGCTGATTACTACCTTTTTGCCATTTTTAATTTTTCTTTGTAGATTTTGCAAACTCATGAAAATTAATAAATTATAGTATCCATGAAAGTAAAGCATAGTTCAAGTAAAATTTTTAAAAAGCATAGTAAATCTTTTAAGATGTTGAAAACAATCTGATTTTTAGGTAGTTTTTTTGTTTTAATAAGTAAGCAAGATTAAAAAAGCCTGAATATTGGTTTATTTATGGAGTCAAAATATCAAAGGCGATGCAGTATTTCGAGAGACCTTTTGCAGGAATCAGACATCAATCTTGTGGAAGCTTGCAAACGAGGGAGCGAAGAGGCTTTCGAAGTGCTCTACCGACGCTACAGTGCGAAAGTTTTTGCTATTGCGCTGAGCATAACCAGAAGGAAGGAAGATGCTCTCGATATAGTTCAGGAAGCATTTACGAAAGTTTTCAGGCATTTGAAGAACTTTAAAGGGGAGTCGAGTTTTTATACATGGTTGTATAGAATAACGATGAATGTTTGCATAGACACAGCAAGAAGGAGGGCAAGAGTGGAAGGATTTGAATATACTGAAAAAATAATTAAGGGTACGGAGGGAGAATCTGCAAACATGATAAATAATAATCCGGGAGAGGATTTGCATAGAAAGGAGTTAATGGAGCATTTACAAAATGCGATAGAGAGTCTCCCCTCCTATCACAGACAGGTAATTATAATGAGGGAAATAGGAGGAATGTCATACGAAGAAATTGCAAAAGCCATGAAGGTATCAAAGGGAACGGTGATGTCGCGCCTTTTTCACGCAAGGAGGAAGATAAGGGAAAAAATGGATAGATATTTCAGGGAGGATAAAAAGTAAATGGAGCGGGATAAATTAAAGGATATAGACAGCCTCGTACAGATGTATTTCGATGGGGAATTGAGCGAGGAGGATAGACTTAAAGTAGAGAAAATTCTTTCTGAAAACACGGATGCCAGTAATTTACTTAAAAGTTACCAGAAAATGAGCGAGATGCTCAGGGAATATTATGGAGTTGAAGAGGCTGGTTCTCTCGTTGAAAAAGAGTTTGAAAAAATAAGGCGCAGACTGCGGGATTCTGAATCTGTATCTATATTTGAAAAAATTTCTGTTTTTGTTGAAGAGTTTATTCGTTACCGGAAAAGATTCTGGGTGCCTGTAGCCACCGTTCTGTTGGTTATTCTCTGGGTAGCAGTTTTAATGCTTGGTTTTTCGAATAAATTGGGGGTGAATCCACCTAATGCTCCTCAGGAGTGGAGCAGAGTAACTTCTATATCACTTGGTGCTTCAAGCTCAATGGTTCTGGAAGTGGAGGATGAAGAAGGGGGGAAAACCACCCTTTTCTGGGTTATCGGTGAAAATGAGGAAAAGGAGAAAGCTGGGATTGAGGGGGGTGAGGCAAATGAAAAAAAACAATTGGATAATTCAGGTGAAAAATGAAGACGAAGAAAATGAAATTACAAAGTAGGGTGTTTATTTTCGCATTTATTTTTGCAGTTGTTTTTGGTTATTCATTTCCATCTATTGGTGGGCAAAATGCTAAATGCAGGGTAATGACAATTCATGCTACCAACAAAGAGGGAAAGACTGATGAAAAACTAAAGAACCTCTCCATTTTAAAGAAACCACCTTTAAATGCTTATAAATCATTTTTACTCTTGAGTGACCAGTATTATAATCTTGCCCCCGATTCTCCCGTTTCACTTAATTTGCCTCTTCAGATAGAAATGACCGGGAAACTGATTTTTAAAGGGGTAAATGAAGCGTTAAAAGAGTTAAACTTCAAACTTTCAATTCTAAAAAGTAAATCAAAGGAACCAGAAGAAATCAACTTTGCACTCCATGGGAAAGCACCATTTCTGTATGTGAGACCTTTTAAAGAAGGACTGCTTCTGCTGAGTATTCAATGCTCCATGGCGACAGAGGACAAGCCTCCCAAATAATTGTTCTCTGGTCATAAAAACCGAACCATTTTTCTGCTCCGGATTTCCGCCAGAGTTTATCTCTGTGAAAACAGGGACGGGAATGACAGAGGAAGGTCATTTCGGTTTCTACTTTCGAGAGGATAAACCCTTTTGGTGCATAGTTAGTTTTCTATTTTTTGAATTTTGAACCAGTACCGGTTATTAAATTGAAAAGTTTAGAATTTTTTGCGGGAATCGAGAAGGATTGTGACCGGTCCATCGTTTATGGAATTGATGAGCATTGAAGCCCTGAATTTTCCCTTTTTAACAACAAGCCCGTTTTTTTCGAGTTCCTGAATAAACTTTTCATACATTGGTTCGGCAAATTGGGGTGGCATTGCATCAGTGAAAGATGGTCTGCGACCTTTCCTGCAGTCTCCAAGCAGAGTAAACTGGCTTATAACAAGTGCTTCACCCCCTGTTTCAAGAACTGAAAGGTTCATTGCACCTTTCTCATCCTCGAAAATTCGAAGTCCTGCAATTTTTTCAGCCATGTATTCTATATCTTTTTGCTCGTCTCCATTTTCGATACCGGCATAGATAAGTATGCCTTTACCAATGGATGAAATTCTTTCATTTTCGACATCTACAGAAGCGCTCAAAACCCTTTGAACTACACACCTCATGAATTTTCTCCTTTAATTTTTACTATAAAAATGACATGAATTACATGTAAACCCTTTTGGATTCCCGCCTTCGCGGGAATGACACAGGAAGGCTATTAAAGTCTTTAGTTCCGTAGGGATAAACAGTCATTCCTGCGGAAGCAGGAATCCATATATTATAATTTTCATTCGTGGGGGTGGGCAAAATTGCCCATGAGCGTTTACTATAAAAATAGCATGCAAACAAACATAGGTTCCCGTCTGGGCAGGAATGACGGAGGATGGAACTATTTTGAATAGCACAGGAACAGTCATTCCAGTCATTCCCGCCCCTGCATTCGCAGGGGTAAACCCTGTTCCTGCGAAAGCAGGAACCTATTGCGGAGGCAGGAATCCATTGCGAAAGCAGGGACCCATTTCTACAGCAGAAATCCATTAATTTAAATTTTCATTCCTTTGGGGCAAAAATTGCCCATGAGCTTTTATGTTAATGTTCAAAGCAAGTTAAAATTTTTTAATTTTCATTTTTTTGAACCCACCATGAAAAATGGTGTAAAATTACTATCATGAATAAAAAACGATTTTTTATTATTGCATCAAAAATTAATATTTCAATACTGATTTTCGTTGGATGTGCGGGAACAACAATTAACTCCCGCAGAAATTCTAAAGAAAATATTTCATTTGAAGATTCTCAGATTCGTGCAAAACTCCTCGAACAGAAGATGCTCATTGAGGACTTGACAAATCGTCTTACCAAACTTGAAAACATTGTTTTAAAACAAAGTTACCAGTTGGAATATCTTAAAAAATGGGGAAAAGGATTTGAAAAGGCGGGCGAAAAAATTACAGAAAATATAGATTCTCACGGAGAAAAACAGCAGAATCAGGGTGAAAATGCTGGTTTTGAAGGGAAAACAGCTGATTATTCTATATTCATTTCAACTGGGGAGGAGCAACCGTACGATAACTTGAGTATGAAATTCGATTCGAAAAAAATTAATGATTGTAAAAATAATAATGAATGTGAAAATTTCAAATCGGCAGTTGCGGGTAACGAATCAAAGGGTGCAGATATTTCTTCATTAATTGAGCAGGCATCACTAATTTCTAATTATGTTCCTTTAAAGATTCCTCCTGCAGAATCAACAAAACTGGTTTCCGGACAGATATCCGGGAATGCTTCTGAAAAAAAAGATACTTTAGACCCATATCTTACAGGAATCGAAAAATACAAAGAGGGTAAGTGGAGTGATGCTGTTTTGTACTTCGATATTTTTTTAAGAGACTTCCCTGATGAATCACGCATTCCCACCGCTCTTTTCCTAAAGGGTGAAGCCCTTTTTCAATCGGGAAAATTTCTTGAATCAATGTCAACCTTTGAAACGATACTTGTGAAATATCCTGGATTTAAAAGGTCTGCAGAAGCGAGTCTTAGAATAGCAAGATGCTATGAAAAAATTGGTGATAAGGGTGGAGCAGTAAAAGCGTATGAAGTTGTGGTTCAAAATTTTCCAAAATCTGATTCAGCCCTGAAGGCACTGAAAAAACTTAAGGAATTAAAAGGAGAAAAAAATTCGAGTTATTAAAAGGAGAGATACAAAATGAAGATTTTAATAACATCAAAGTTAAGTTTAGTTTTTGGTACCGCCTTTGTTATTATTTTATCAGGAGGTGGAATTACGGGGGCACAGGAGGCGCAGGGAGGTAGTAGTGAAGGGGGAGGTGGAACAGGGGGAGGGGGTGGTAGACCACCAGACCTTGATTTTACAAGAGATGAAAATGTTGTTTTCGATTATGATTCTTATGTTGAGAAGGAAAGTAAACTTCAAATTGGGAGTATTGGAAAGCCGCAGGGGATAGGAATTTTAACTCAGGCGGCAAGAGAAAGAACGACGATAGCTCTTGGTGAGGAAGGAGGTGTAATTGCTCCCCAGATTCCGGATTATTATGTTGTAGAAAAAGGGGATACTTTGTATTCATTAAGTCAATATTTCTTTGGGGATCCAGATTTATGGCCGGGAATATGGGCTTTGAATCCTGATATAACGAATCCCAACTGGATTTATCCGGGACAGGCTCTTTTACTTGTTCCTCAAGAAGTTAAAGTGGAAGAAAAAGGGGAGGGGGCAGAAGGTGAAAAAGAAACTCAGCCTGGAATAGATAAACTCCTGGGATTTGTTCCCTGGAAATCTGGTACGGAGTATTTGAGACCTTATGGGATGCTGGAAAAGGAAATTGAAGAGGCTTCAGGAAAAATCGTAGGTGCATTTCCGGATACAATGTATCTTGACAAGTATCATAAACTCTACATTAAGTATAAGCAGGAAAAAACACCGAAAGTGGGGGATAGCGAAACTATTTACGAAGTGCTCAGTGATGTAAGAGACCATGAAAAGAGGAATATTCGATATGGTAAACTTGTTAGAATATTGGGTTCTGTAAAGATTACGAAGGTGGATAAAGAGCACAAAATTGCAACCGGAATTGTGGAGGAATGCGTAAGACCCATTGAAAGAGGGGATTTGATAGGTCCAATTAAATGGAAATTTAAGAAAGTAGAACCCGTAAAGGCAAGCCTCGACCTCGAGGGTAAAATAATTGCCCCCCTTGAGGATGTTGAGCATTCAGGACAGTTTGACATAGTTTTTGTAAACCTCGGTAAAAAACATGGGGTCAGGGAGGGAAATATTTTGAAAATAGTAAGAAAAAGAGATTTGTATATGGAATCCATAGGAAAGAAAGATAAAAGCAAAAACTTTCCGTGGGAAGTGATTGGTAAAGCGATGGTCATTGAGTCATTAAAAAATACTTCGACCTGCCTCGTTTTAGAGAGCAGGCTTGACATAAGAAAAGGGGATAAAGTCTGGTTGAAGAGGGGAGAATAACTATGAGAGAGTTTATCGCAGTAATCGTTTCACTTATTGTACCTGCAGTTTTGATGGCTGAAGTGCCAATTCCTCGAGCCATGGCGGATAAAATAATAAGGATTCATGGAACCTATTTAAAATCTCCAAGTCCTATGCCCTGTGGTAAGAATCCACTCGACTCTGATTCATACCAGAGGATTTTAAGGATTTTTAATCGAGTCGCATGGTGGCCAAATTTTCGTGCGATGTATCCCGGTAAATGGGAAGTGGATGTTCAAAATTGTAAGGTTCCTGTGGGTGAGGATGAATGTAAAAAGCTGCTTGATATGAAGGGCTTAAATTATGAACCGGTATCTGGTTATCCTGCAGTACCGAATCCGGTTTTAATACCAGAAGAAGTTAATGGAGTTGCTATTGATTTTCGTGACCCTTTAATCGTAAGTTGTGACTTGGCGATTGCTATAGAAAAAATGACAGAAATTTTCTCGGAGATGGGTATAGAAAGGGTTGGAGTATTATCAGCCTATCGTCCTCTGTCAGAATATTCATTTCATTCTCTTGGACTTGCCATAGACATCAATTACCTTGACCCGAACTGGCAATCTACTCCTGTGTGGGTAAAAACTGCTTTTGAAAAAAATGAGAAGGAACAAACCTGTAATGCCAGACCGCAAACGAAAAGGGGAAAGTTTTTACTTGATGCAGTTTGTGCTCTATGGAAGGAGAGAATTTTCAATACAGTGATTACTCCTAATTACAATGAAGGGCATGCAAATCATTTTCATCTGGATTTGAGACCGGGTGACAACAGATTTTATCTACGCTAATGATTAAAATTGACTGGTGGCGCATTCGGTAAGTTTGGCAAAAAATTTTTCATTGCAAATGCGTTACTGGAATTTTCAATCCCGCTTCTTCCCAATAAATCTTGTTCTTGCTCCGTTTTCGCAGGGTTTATCCCCGTTGAAACGGGGACCAGAAACTCATTGAGGGACTATTGTAGACGGGTTTTGTGAAAATAGGCAACGGTCGTTTAAGCAGAAATAGGGATTCATTAAAAAAGTTAGGGATAACAGGTATATTTGAATTGTTGCATTTTTTTAATGCTGGTGTATAAAAATAGCGACCTATTTAAAGACAGTTGTGTAAAGAAATAAAGAGAAATAAAAATGAAAATAATAAGTTTTGTTAAGTACATGAGAATAGTTTATAGATTTTTATTATTTTTAATTTTTTTTCAGATAATCTTCTGCACGGGGAATTCCTCTGAGAACGAAAATGATAATTCGTGGCTAACTGATGAATCTTCTGCTGATAATGCGGGTTCAACCACTATTGATAAAGGAGTGGTGCATTTTGGAACAACTGAATATCCCGTGAGTATACAAGATACGATAGGGGTTAAAGAAAAACATGTTTACCATTTTGAAGGACTTGCTGGAGGAATTGTTAGAATAGAACTGAGAGCGAATAATTCTAACATAGACTCTGCTCTTGCAATTATATTGCCTGATGGAAGTAAAGTTTCTCCTTCATCATGGCAAAATGCCGACGGGAAAGATGCTGTTTGCGATAACTATGAACTCCCATTAGATGGGGAATACAGGATAATTGCTACAACATACAGGATGAAAACAGGTGGTGCTTATACACTTATTTTGATATGTCTTGATGGAGTTTGTGAGAAAGAGGAGCCTAAACCATGGATTCCCGAACTTCGGAGTATTTCTTCTGAAGATGCGTATATTCTTGCTGATAGCGCCTGGAAAGTTCAGTTTGTAGAACCTGATGGATATCATCAGAGGAGAGTGGCATGGGCATGGATTCAGGAAAACTGTAATAGAAGAGCCTCTATGGTAAACTTTGCTCTGAGTCAGGGGAAAATCCCATCTATTTTGCCACTGCCAATCAGCGAACAGCTTGCTCAAAATATTGTCCAGAATCCTTCATACGATTCTGCGCAGATTTTTCTTACAGGACCCTTGCATATACAGCAACAGTATGTTCTGTCAGATGGGACAAAAACTGATTTTCAAAGCCCTACCTCATGGGACCATCATATAGCAGCTGTAATAAATATTGAAGGGACTCTTATGGTTATAGACCCTTCGTTGAAACGGGAACCTGTGACAATTGATGAGTGGATACATTCATATATCGTTTCGGGTCTTGAGTGTCCCCTTGTTAATGAGGACCTTTACAGAGAAATAAATTCTTACTATCTCCTTCGAAGTCAATTTAACCGCGAGAAACCCGGGATTCGTTGTGCCCATACATTCATGAAGCCTTTTTCACTGCGTCCTGATGAGGAATTGACATCCCAGGAAGTGATTGATGAACTTGAAGGAACAAGGTCTCTACTTTATTCCAACTCGGAATATTTGCGAACAACACTTCACGAACTTACAGGGCGGAATATAACCACAGAAGAGCTTGGTCTTGTTACTTCAAATTTAATACCAATGGATGACCCTGAATATTGTGCAGCAGTAAATTATTCGCCGAGGTGGTGTGCAGAATTCAGACCATAATTTTTTGAGCATATAATTTAATAAGGTTTATTCTGGAATTTTTATAGTGACCCCTGTAAGTTCTCTCAGACGGAAGTACTGGTCACTGCATGAAAAAACAAACATCTCTTTTACTTTTTCTTTTGGTGGGAGGTCAGATATTCCGGGTGGCTCCGAATTTATCATTCGTATTGCTGATTCAAGGTTATTGCATGCTGCCATTGCGGCTCTACACGCGGTGAGTTCAACCCCTGCCTCCCATTTTTTCAAATCTACAGTTTCTCCTGAAGTAATAAACCCTTTGACTGATTTAGTGAGTTGTTCCAATTGAAATGGATTTAATTCTTTCACGAGAATTTGAACTACAGGTGCAATCTGTTTTTCAATTTCAGGGGGTATTTTTTGAGCAGGATTTGCAATCTTGAGTGCAGAGTATAATAATGAGGTTAGACCTGCTATGGTTGGTTCCAAAAGTCTCATGTAATGTCCCCCACGGTAATAGGTCATGTGCTTCGCCGCGATGAAAAGTAAGTCGTGCGGGGGAAAATTCATGGCAACTAGTGGTCCACCTATTATTGATGCTGGAGGGTCGGTGACTGCATAAAGGAGTGGAACTGGTTGTTCAGGCATAACATATATTTCAGGTAATGGTAAGCCAAATATCTTTGATACGGCACCGAGTGCTCTAACAATTGGTTCAGGTGCAGAAAATGGGTCGCGTTTGTCCTTTTTCTTCAGGTCGTAACTTTTTTGTGGTTTTGCTTTCCTCCTGAAAAAGACAGGAATCATAATTTCAAAAATTTTCTCCACAAAAGGGTTTTCCATGGGATGAACAATGTTTTTAATCCAGTTTTCGTTATCAATCATTTGTTGAGGAATGGGGGGTTGCGTATTACGATACATTTCGTAAAAAGCCCGTTCCTCCTCGTTACTTTGATTCATCATTACGAGTGCAGCACTCGTGCAGAAGCATCTGTCATAGAGTTCGTTGTGGTGGTAAATTTTCCAGAGTGCCCTATAAAAATCAACTCTTCCGGGGTCTTTCCTCAAAAGAAACTGCAGTTCCCTTGCAGCATCCTCCCATTTTTCAGGTAGCATCTGGTAAAGTTCAGCAAGAATTTCATGGCGTTCTAAATTATCAGGTGAAAGCGCTGAAGCAAGCTTAAATGCTTCTATTGCAGCTTCGTAATTTTTCATTCTTGTTCTGTATATTTCACCAAGATTGTGCAGAAGTGTTTCCTCAAGAACTTTGTTACCAGTTCCTTTTATTCTGTGAATCATTGCCCTGTAATTCTTTTCCAGATTTTTCCAGTCTCGAGCGGGAGTCAGCAATTTTTCTATTGCCTCAAAGTTTTTAAGATTACCAGGGTCTGCATCCAGAGCTTTGTTAAAGTATTCAACTGCCCTGTCAATTTCCTTTATCTCCGATTGGTAAATTATCGCTATTGAGCCATAATATCTTGATTTTCTTTCCATATCACTTTCGAGTTCTGCAATTTGTTTTATTACTTCTACGGCTTTAAGCCATTGTTTTGTCTCTGAGTAGAGTTTTACGAGTTTATGAAGAACAACAACATTATTGGGGTCAAGTTTCAGTACCTCGTTGTACATTGCTATGGCTTTAATGCTTCCCTGAAGCTTTTCATACCATATATCACCTATTTCTTCGTAAAGGCTTTTTTGTTTTTCAGGGGGTGAAATTTCAGCAAGGAGTTTTTTGAAGTACACAACCTGTTCCCAATCACCGTATTTAGAAAAGGTTTCAGCGAGTAATTGCAGTGTTGGTTCATGCCTGGGGTCAATTTCGATAATACCTTCAAGTAATTTTAATGCCTTACGGGGTTCATTTTGTCTGATTTTTATTTCACCCATTCGATAATAAATTTCTATTTTCTCTCTTTTAGTCTGGGTTTCAGGATAGTTTTTCACTATCAGGGCATAATTATTGAATGCTTCATCTAATGAACCTATTCTATAGAGGGCATCTGCAAGAGCTTTTAACACATCCACATCTTCTGGCTTTATGGAAAGACATTCTTTGAAAACTGTTACCGCTTTCTGGTCATCACCTAAAAGGGATGAGATTGATGCAAGGTCTTTCATATAAGGGTAAATTTCTTCAGTGCCATGTTGATGTGTTTTTTTGCGATATATTAAGTCGAGCATTTGTCTTGCTTCTTCCCACTTTTCATTCTGGATATAGTATTTTGATAGCGGTCTTGCAGCTTCATCATTATCGGGAGAAAGTTCCAATGCTTTTTTGAAAAGTGCTATTGCTTCTTCTGTTTTTCCGAGATAGTCCATAAGTATCCTTCCACGAGCGTATGCAAGTTGCGACTTTTGTACCAGATCAGTAGTCAAGTTTTCTTCGATTTCTATTATTTTCTGGGCATTATGCCAGTCCTGCATTTCAATGTAGATTGTTCTGAGAGCCCCCAGTGAATCAAGATGCTCGGGGTAGGTTGAGATTGCCTCTGTAAGTTTAACGATACTTTCATCTCTTCTTCCAAGCTCTTTATCGAGAATTAATGCCATTTTGTAGAGAAAATCTGCTTTTCTTGATGGCTCCAGAGTTACCTTGCTAAGAGATTCATATGACTTGCATGCATCAACAAAATTTCTCATTCGTTCATTACTAACAGCCACTTTTTCAAGAACCTGAGGATTTTGCGGGTCGATTTCAATTGCCTGCCTGTAAATTTCCAGTGCTCTTTCAATAGAAGCAAATTCAGTTTCAAGGATTATCCCCGCTTCTAATAGGAGTTGAACTTTAGTATCCTTATCATCTGATGCAGATGCATGTCTTTGAAGGATTTCAAGCAGGGAAGTCCAGTTTTTCTGATTCCGATAGTGTCTTTCAAGATTTTCGAAAGCCTGAATGTTGTCAGGGTCTAAAACAAGTATCTGTTCATATTTTTGTCTTGCAATGTCCAGCTGGAGTAGCTTTCGTTCATAAAGAGTTGCAATCTGGTGGAGGATTTCAACTTTTTGTTTTTCAATCGGGGTTGCTTCTAATTCCATTTCAAGAATATCAATAAGGTCGTTTGTCTGGTCGAGTTCAGTGAAAATTATTTCGAGAAAGCGTAATGCTTCAAGATTTGTATGGTCTATTTCAATGACTTTTCTATAACATTCCACTGCGGAAGCGGTGTCACCTAAAGATGTATGCAGTATTCCTGCAAGTTCAAGAAGAACTTTGATTGTTTCAGTAGTTTGTTGGGCAGGGTCTAATTTTTTTAACTTTTTCCTGAGAATATCGGCAAGTTCTTTGAACATTTGCCGTTCACGGTAAATGGGTTCGAGGTAGGTTATTGCTACTTCGTTTAATGGGTCTTTCGACAGTACTTTCTGAAAAGTCTCAACTCCCAGATCTATGTTTTTCAAATCTTCAATGTATGCTTTTGCGAGATTAACAAGTATTTTTATTCGTGCTTCTTCGGTTCTAACTTTATCAAGTTGAATTTTAAGGTAGTGAATGTAACTTTCCCATTGTCCTAAAAGCCTGTAAATATCGGCAATTGCTGAAAGAGCATCAATATTCTGAGGGTCAATCTGACTTGCCTTTGTATAAATTGCCATGGCATACTGGATATTTCCAAGTCTTTCCTGATACCACTTTCCTACCTGAAGATAGAGAGGAACAGCTTCGGCTCTGTTTCCTAATTCGACTATTTTATCATTTGCTGCAGAGATTAGTTCTTCCCATTTTCCTAATCTCCCAGCAAGTTTTTCTACTTCTTCCACAAGTGATGCGGATTGAGGATTTTCGAGGAATGCTTTTATGAGTAGCAGAAATGCTGATTCCTCATCACCAAGTAGCTTTTCATAGATTTTTGCTGTTTTTACGAGGATTTGAACCTTTGCTGAAATTAATTTTTCCTTTTCGTATTCATCAAGGAGTTGCTGAATCGTCCCCTCCGGGTCACCAATGTCTTTAAGCCATTCGAGATTTTTTTCATCTTCTTCGGCTGGTTTTGAAGGTATTTCATGTTGCACAGAACGGGGTAGACGCTGAGATGGCGCTGGGGGTGGTTCTGCTGGTTTAGATTCCTCTCGTCTGGGAGGAGGTGGTGGAGGTGGAATATGAGGTGCAATGCTTCTTTGAGGTATTGGGGGAAGTGCAGATGCTTTTATTGTCTCTGCTGGAGCAAAACTTCCCTTTATGGATTCTGTAGTCATTTCGAATTTATCCGTATCAGTGACGGTTGCAGGGGGTTCAGGGAAGGGAGCACCCGGCACTGTGGCTTCCCCTTCCATCGGCTCGCGTTTCATAATATCTTCGAGAATCGAAGCAATGATTCTGTTATCTGGCTGTATTTTTAAAATGTTTTGATATGCTTTTTTTCCCTCTTCTATGTTATTAAATTTTTCTATCCATATAGAAGCAAGTTCTTCGTAAAGTTTTACCTTTGTTTCATCATCAGAAAGAGGGATGAGCCTGCCTGCTATTTCGAGGTATTCATTCCATTTTTGCATCTGCATGCAAAGTGCTTTAAGTTCTTCGAGCGCTTTTGCGTTGAAGGGGTCAATTTCGTCAGTTATTTTCTTTAGAATTTCGAAAGCCCCTTCGGCATTTCCAATTTGCTGGGTAAGGATTTCCGCTTTTTTCAAGAGAATATCGGTAAGTTCTGACTCATCTTTAGCAATTGCTTCCTTCTTTTCGAGTATGGTTAAAAGGGACTGCCAGTCGAGATTTATTAAATGTATTCTTTCAAGTTCATCCAGAATCCACGGGTCTTTGGGATTTAATTCAAGGAGTTTCAAATATATATCCCGCGCCATTTCAGAATCGAAAAGTTTATTTTCATAAATTGCAGCGAGTTTTTTTCCAGCTTCTACTTTTTCTTCAATAGTTTGAGCATTTTCCATCTGGGAACTGAGCGCTGAAATTAATTCGTCAACATCTTCCGGTTCTTCTTTTTCCATCAGTGCCGATTCGATAGACTGTGGAGTTGCTGGTTCAAGCCGCAGGGTGTCATGAGTGCCACTAAAGCTCTCTTCTTCTTCACCTCTTTCTCTGGCTCCGAGAACTTCTATTATATTTTTTATAACCGCAAGAAGATCACCTGCTCCCTGGAATCTCATGTCCGGGTCTTTATCCATAGCACACATTATTAAGCTACTTATTTCTTCCGGAATATCTGGATTAATATGCCTTGGATGCTGGGGCTGTGTTGAAATGATTTTAGTCTTTATTCCATCGTATTTTTCGTCATCGAATGGCACCTTACCAACTATTGTCTGATACAGAACCACCCCGAGAGAGTAGAGGTCTAATCTTGGGTCAATTTGTAATGTTTTATTTATCTGCTCAGGGGCAAAATAATAAGGGGGTACAAGGTCGATTCCGGAAAGACCTGCAGGAGAAGAAGAAAATGATTCCCATAAAAGTGCCATTCCGAAATCCATAATTTTGACATTTTCTCCTGAAACTGTTCCATCACAAACGAGTATGTTTTCTGGTTTTAAGTCTCTATGGATAACGCCATTTTTGTGTATTGCTTCAAGTGTTCTGCATATTGGGATTAAATAAGAGAAAATTTTTTTATAATTTAATCTAATTTCCTCATCTATTATCTGGGAAAGAGTTTTGCCTTCGAAATACTCTGTCACAAGTAACCATGTGCCATCTTCTTCAATTTTTGAATCCATAAGTCCCACAACACCATCTGGACAAACTCTTTTAGCAGTCTGGGCTTCGTTGCGAAGTTGTTCCAAAATTGAATTGCCACTTACTAATATCGGGGGAATTATTTTTATTCTAACCTCTTTGTTTTCCTGAATATCAATTGCTTTTTCAACTATGGTCCCACTTCTCCCCTTTCCTATCCGGCTAAGTATCTTGTACCTTTCCATTAAAATTTTATTTGCTTCTTGCTCCATTTTTACCCTATTTTTTAATGCACTAAGTCCCTATTTTTTTATTGCATAATTTAAAAAATGTATTATTACAAGTAAATAAATTTAAATTGTAGGGAGGTAAAAATGAAAATTGAGAAAACATTTCTACAAAGCTTTTTAAATCGTTTTTTTGTGATTTTGATGGTTTTTTATTTTAATAGTTGCGGAGGTTCATCGTCGTCGAAAGGTGATGCTGATTACAGCAGTGAAGTAGATTTAATAGAAGCAACTGAAGAAGTACAGAACGACCCCTTCATAGAGGATGAAATTCAAATTGAGGAGGGAGTTGAAGAAGGCGATATTCGTGAGCAGCAGGAGGAGGTGACTAATGATGTACAGGATACCGAAGGAAGTTTAGATGGAGCTGAAGAAGAGATGGAAATACCGATGGAATGTAATATTATGACAGGAGCCATTGAAAATCTGTATTCATGGACGCAGGCATGGATGGGAGAGGGAACGAGTGCTACATTTTCTCTTACTCTTACGAATCCAAATCCATCCGAGAATGTGTGTGATTTCGAAAACATATCATATAAGAGGGCAACTCTGGTAGATGCTTCTGATAATTCAACGATAATTCAGTACGATACCCTTGTTTGTGATACAACACCGGTTTTGATTCAATCCGGAAGGTCTTTTATAACAGATTGCAGGGCTAATTATTCATTGAGTACCACTGATATTTGCAATAGTGATGTGAAAGTCATTGTTACTGTAGAATATTCAATTAATGGAACGATGATGGGTGGGTTAGAGATTATAAGTGGCGCGGTGGACCACGACTGCGTTTATTAGGTTTGTTGTAACTTATATCTTTGCATAATCCTGCCTTGCGAAAAGTGTCTATCTTGTATAATAGATTTTTGTAATGAGTGTTTCCGGTGTAAAGGATAAGTCGGATACCCCCGTAATGAGGCAGTATAAATCGATAAAGGAGAGGTATCCTGATACTATCTTGCTTTTTCGGATGGGCGATTTTTACGAGATGTTTTACGAGGATGCAATTACTGCTTCGAAGATTTTAGGTATTGTTCTCACATCCCGTCAGAAGAATCAGGAAAATCCGGTTCCTATGGCGGGGGTTCCTTATCATTCAGTTACAGGATACCTCAAGAAATTGCTTGATTCGGGTTTCCGTGTTGCTGTATGTGAACAGCTCGAAGAGCCTTCAAAAGGTAAGGCTATAGTGGCGAGGGATGTCGTCAGGATAATAACACCCGGAGTCAATGTTGAAGCTGAGTTACTTGAAAGTAATCAGAGTAACTATCTTTGCGCTCTTTCGATTGGGAAGCATGATGTGGCAAAAGGGAATGAAGGTGATATGTTCGGTTTGGCACTTGCTGACATTTCTACCGGGGAAATGCTCACAACCTATCTGGAGGATATTTCCTCTTTGACTGCGGAACTTGTGAAATTCGACCCCAAAGAAGTTTTAATACCACGGGGATACCCGCAATTTGAGGAATTCATAAAAGGGAAATTACCTGATAAAGCAGTTACCTCTACAGGATTATTTGAAGAATATGGTGATTTTCAATCAGCACTAAAAAAAATTGGTGAAATAACCGGTAAAGATGAAGGAAATGGAGATATTTATGCAGGCAGATTAAATCCTCTTTGTGCAACTGCATGTGCTGTAGTACTGGATTACCTTTCAACAACTCAGCCCGGGCAACCAATACCGATTCCGAGAATAGCAGTTTATCGTGCTTCCGAGTTCATGATACTTGACGAAACCACTATGAAACATCTGGAACTTACATCTTCTACATGGGGTGAGAAGAAGGGTTCTTTGCTATGGTTAATAGATAAAACAATCACCCCTATGGGAGGCAGGCTTCTGCGCTCCTGGCTGATAAAGCCTCTGATGGATATATCTTCGATACGAAGAAGACAGGATGCAATTGAATATTTTGTTCAAAATGGCAAAACGAGAGAAAAAATTCGTTATCTTTTGCGTGAAATATGCGATATTGAAAGAATTATTTCGAGGTGCGTGTTAAAAACCGCCACTCCGAGGGAATTAAAGGGGCTTTCGGAGACATTGACAATTCTACCATCCATTTTGGAAGTTTTTGATGAAGTTGGGCAAACCGAAATTTTAAAAGGAACAAACGATTTATTTGGCTCTTTACCTGAAGTGCCTTCTTTGCTCACATCAAAACTTTCAAATGCAATTGTTGATAACCCTCCTAATAATACAAGAGAGGGTGGGATATTTAAGAAGGGTTATAATGAGGAACTTGACGAACTCGATTATCTTTCCACTTCAAGCAAAGAAGCAGTTGCATCCCTTGAAGCAAAGGAAAGGGAAGCAACCGGAATACAATCGCTCAAGATAAGGTATAACAAAGTTTTTGGTTATTATATCGAGGTAACGAAATCAAATCTTTCCCTTGTTCCGCATGACCGCTATATAAGAAAACAGACAATAGCAGGTGGAGAAAGGTTTGTAACTGAAGAATTGAAGCAACTCGAAGAAAAAATTCTTTCGGCGGATGAGAAGCGAAAAAACCTTGAGGCTGAACTTTTTTCTCAGCTTGTTGGTGAGGTAGCCCGGAATGAATCTTCTTTGAGAAAGGTATCTGCTTTTCTTTCAACTCTCGATGTTATCTGTGCTCTTGCGGAAGTTGCTGTCCTTTCTGGATGGTCAAGACCTGTGGTAAATGATAGTGGGATTATTTCAATCAAAGATGGCAGGCATCCTGTTGTAGAAGCTATTGCTTCGCCTGATGGTTTTGTTCCAAATGATGTCTGCCTTGATCTCGATGGGGAAAGGGTATGGATAATAACAGGACCAAATATGTCGGGAAAATCTACATTCATGAGACAGGTGGCACTATGCACTATTCTGGCTCAGATGGGAAGTTTCATACCTGCAAGTCAGGCAGTAATAGGAATTTGCGACAGGATTTTTACAAGAGTTGGTGCGAGTGATAACCTTTCCTGGGGGCAATCTACTTTTATGGTGGAAATGTTAGAAACAGCATCAATACTTGAGCATGCCACAAGGAAATCACTGGTTGTGCTTGATGAAATAGGTCGGGGAACGAGCACTTTTGATGGAATGAGTATAGCATGGGCAACTGCCGAATATTTGCTTACAAGAGTCGGTTGCAGGACACTTATGGCAACCCACTACCATGAACTTGTGGAATTATCATCTATGTATCCAAATGTAGCGAATTACAATGTAAGTGCTACAGAATTTGGAGATAAGATAATCTTTTTACGAAAGGTGAAGAAAGGGGGGTCGAGCAGGTCATACGGGATACAGGTTGCAAGGCTTGCGGGAATGCCTTCGGAAGTAATTGAAAGGGCAAAAGCGATTTTATCGCAAATAGAATCAGGCAGGGATAAGACAGTTTCAATAGAAAGGGTATCAAAAACAAAAGCAAAGGCAGGCAGAGATGGAGAAACAGGAATTGGTTCCGGCGATGGGAATCAGTTAAATATCTTTATTCAATCAAGAGGTATCGGTGGGGAGGATAAAATTCGAAAACTTTTACAGGAGATAGATATTGAAAAAATGACCCCCCTTGAAGCCATGAATTTCATTGCCCACCTGAAAACGCTACTTTGAATTAGGTTTTTCTTTTTTTCATCGCTGGCAACTCTCTCAAAATTTCAAACTATTGCAAAGTCAAAGTTAAAAGAACAAAGTTAAAAGAAACATTAAATGAACTATCATGAATACAACAATATTCAGTCTTTTTTGAATCTTTCGCTCTCCATCCGGATATAAATAGGATAAATTTCATTTACAAACCTGTAGGTTCCTCTTTCCTCCTCTAAATCAACTTCAATTACTCCTAATTCCTTAAGTTTTCTTAAAAAATTGTGGAATACTTTCTTTTCGTTTGCATCAAGCTTTACTTCTACATCCTGTTTCTTAAAAATTCGAGAAATCCCTATTTCACCTAATTTTCTAAGTATTGATTTATATCGTGGACTGCGAATTGCCCTGTAAACTTTTGGATCGAGATATTTTTCTCCAACTTTTATTGTTGCTGTTAATATGCCCTTAATGGCATCTTTTTCATCTATTATTCCATCGCTATCTGTCCAGAAAGTAGCATCACCAATTTCCTGCATAAGAATTGGGAGACCACTGGAAAAGTGAACCATAAATTTCATAGCATCAGGTTCTATTTTCATATTCACTTTCTCGAATGCTTTTGATATAAAATCTTCAACCTCTTTATCAGAGAGTTTTTTAATCTCTATTACTCTAAATATTCTCATAAAAGAAGGTTGGAGATTAGAGAGTTTATCTCTTTTTTCAGGAAGTCCTATGAGCATTATAAAAACAGGGAAATTCTCATAATGAGTTGCTATTTCATCTACAATACTTTTATACCAGTCTGCAAATTCCAATTTTTCAACCAACCCATTTATATCATCCAGAATAATAAATAATCCTTTCTTCTGGTCCTTAATTTCTTTTAATAAATTATTAATTGCTTCTGGAAATTTTCTTACCAATTCTTTTAAATCCTTCTCAGGTGGGGTAAAACTCACAGAAATACCAAAAAGTCCAATTTGCGTAATATATTTTCCAAAGAATTTGCCAATATTTTTAAACAGCGGTTGACTTTTTGATTCTTTCAATATTTGCTCAAAAATATGGTGCACCATATCCTCTAATGTAGAAACCCCTCCTAAAAAAACATGTACACCAAAAATTTCTGTTTGAGTATTAACATAATAGCGAAGAAAAGATGCTAGTGAGCTTTTTCCTATTCCTCTATCTCCTGATAAAAAAACATTTTCTTGTTTTCCTACTGAAGTTTGTCCAATATATCGCATGATTTCATTAATTTGTTCCAATCTTCCTACGAAAAGTTCCACTGGAACAGGGCTGCCGGGTGTAAATGGGCTATTCCCCTTTTCATTCATGGATTGCCTTCTGAATCATTATTTTTGGAAATCGCTAAATGTATTTATAATATTATCATGTATAAATATCTGGATTTTTATTTTAAGAGGTTTATTTGTAATCGGATAATTTTTTTATCGTTTTTTAGTTAAAAGTCAAGGAAAATTAATTAAGATTTCCAAAATAAGAAAAGTTTTGGCGAGGCAAAGTATGAATGGATATTTCTAAGGAGGGAAATAAGGAATCTTTTATTTTTTATCTCCGCCTTTGATTGTGCCTTTCAGGATTGCCTGAGCAGCCTCTTTCATTCCACCTGGAAGGATAATACGAGCAGCCTTCAGGTTTTTGTGGGTTTCGTAAAATTGAATTATGACCCTGACTCCGGGGTTTATATCGCCAAGGTCCACTTTCATTTTTGTTTTCTGCCAGTAGATTTTCGTTGATGGGAGAATTTCAAATGTAATGCTTCGCTCCGAATTTTGAAGTTTCTGGAGAAGTGTTATGGATTTTTTTTCTATATCTATGGATTTAACGACCCCTGTAACCGACCCATATTTTTTCTTTTCAAAGTTTTTCCCTTTAGTTGGTTTTTCTCCTACTGCTAAGGGGGATAAAAATGAAATAGTTAATGCAAATATCACCAGGATTTTTAAAGGATTTTCCTTAATCCACCTTTTCATTCAGCACCATTTCGCGCTGTTTCCTGAGATTGCTCCAGGGCTTTCTTTTTCATTTCCCTCTTAACCATTTTCTTTTTCAAATAACTCATATAGTCGAAAATTAAAATTCCATTGAGGTGGTCGATTTCATGCTGAATAGCAACGCTGAGGAGTCCTTCTGCTTCTAATGTAAATGGTTTTTCATTTATATCGTATGCATTGACCTTAATTTTTTCACTTCTTTTTATATCTTCGTATATTCCCGGGAAAGAGAGACAACCTTCATTCCATTCAATTTCCCCTTCTTTTTCGATTATTTCGGGATTAATCAGAATGATTGGTTCGGTTGGATATTTTTTTTCTTCTTCCTTTGTTGGGGGAATATGAATCACACAAACTCTCAATTTTTCTCCAATCTGGGGAGCGGCAAGCCCAACTCCTTTAAAATGATGCATGGTTTCTATCATATCAGCCACAAGGGAGGCGAGTTTTTCATCAAATTTCTGGATTGGTTTTGCTTTTTCCCGAAGAATTGGGTCGGGAAAAATCAATATTTTTCTTATTGCCATACCTATAATATAATACATCTAAAATTTAATGAAAACTATTTTTATTTAGATTGCATTGTTCGTTCAGTATTTCTATTCAGGATGCTCTAAATCTATGGACTCCTTCTGGATTTTAATCCGTTAGATAGTAAACATATAACGGTGTTTACCATCGCGAAAGCATGGGCAGGAATGAAAGTTCCGTTATACAGAAGTGCATGAGTGGAGTCGAAGCCACCGAATAACCGTGTCATTTTCATAATGAGCGCTCATGGTCAAATTTTGCCAATCCTCAGACCGAAAATTTTAATTTAAGGATTCTTGCTACTACAGTAACATGATTTTGAAGGGTGGGAAGATATTCAAAGGACTTGCATTTATGTTAAAGGTCAATTAAAAATTTAAACTGATGCCAGAAGAAATTCCAAGTTTTGAGGTATCCGATGCAATAGTTGAAGCGGGAGGGGGGGATTTGCTTCGGTGTTTTCAGTGCGGAACATGCACCTCGGTTTGTCCATGGAAAATTACTTCCTCTATGCGGACGAGGATGATGATTCATCTCCAGCAATTGGGATTGGAGGGGTATGAAGAAAGTGAACTCTGGAGATGTGTAACCTGCAGAAATTGTGTGCAAAATTGCCCAAGAGGGGTCGGAATAATAGATGTGGTATCATCTGCTCGGTCAATAATGGTTGAGCTCGGGTCGCTGCCAAGGTCTCTGCAATCAGCTCTCAGTAGTCTCAGAGCAAATGGAAATCCATGGCAGGGTGATAATTCTGTTCGCTCTAACCTCTCCGAAAAAATCGGCATTCCAGTTTTTTCAGAAGGTTTTGATTATATGTTTTTCCCGTGTTGCACATCAATTTATGACAGGGAAGGGGAGAAATCATTGAAAGCAATAAGTTTTTTGTTGAATAAAAGCGGGATTCGGGCAGGACTTCTTCCCTCAGGTGGGGTTTGTTGTGGAGATGTAGCTAAAAGAAGTGGAGCTATTGATATTGTCACTGAATTACATGAAAAACTTTTAACTGAATTTGATTCTTTGAACTGGGCGCGTCCTATTTTTGTTTCCCCTCATTGTTTCGTGATGATGAAGGATGATTTTATTGAGCAGGGAGTTATGCCACTTCATTATATTCAGGTTCTTTCTCGATTAATTGAAGAAGGAATTTTGAAGGTTGATAAAAAAATAAATGCTAAGGTTACATATCATGACCCCTGTTATCTGGGGCGATGGAGTGGGATTTATGAGGAGCCAAGAAAAATTTTGAGAGCAATTGCCGGGGAAAATTTTGTCGAAATGGAAAGAAACAGGGAGAATTCAATTTGCTGCGGTGGTGGAGGAGGTGGTGCTTTTATGGAGGTTCGTCCTCAGGAAAGGCTTGCAGTGATGAGGGTTCGGGAGGGTATTGAGACAGGTGCACAGGTCATTGCGACAGCATGCCCTTATTGTATGGTAATGTTACAGGACGGAATCCTTGCAGGTGGGTTAGAAGGGAAAATCGTCGTCAAAGATGTGGCTCAAATTCTTGTAGAAGCAGTTTCTGAGGATTTGTAGCCATTTCAAAAGCAGGAAAAAGATTTATTGGAAATTTTAGCCTGATTAAGGAGGCATTTAATAAAATGAAAGATCCACTTTTCCAGCCAATAAAGCTAAATCAGATTGAGGTATCGAATCGCATTTACATGCCTGCAATGCACTTAAACATGGCATCGGATTACAAAATTACTCCAAGGTTGATAGAATTTTATGCTGAAAGAGCAAGGGGGGGAGCAGGAATGATATGCGTTGGTTATGCAACGGTGGATGAAAACTCGGGTATGCCTCTTTGCATTGGAGCTCACAGTGATGAGTTTATACCGGGGCTTAGATTGCTTGCAGGTGAAATAAAGAAATGGGGTGCAAAATCTGCTGTGCAATTGAATCACAGTGGTCGTTATAATTTTTCTTTTTTTTTAGGTGGAAGGGATGCAGTGGCACCTTCAGCAGTATATTCGAGGTTAACAAAGGAAACTCCCCGAGAAATGACAATATCTGAAATAAAGGAGGTAATCGGGAATTTTGCTCGAGCTGCAAAAAGAGTGAAGGAAGCAGGATTTGATGCGGTTGAGATACTACACGGAACCGGTTATCTTATAAGCAGTTTTCTTTCTCCTCTTACAAATAAGCGAAATGATGAATATGGGGGTTCTTTTGAAAACCGCATTAAGTTTGGGCTGGAAGTTACAAGGGCTGTTCGAGAGACTGTAGGAAAGGATTTTCCTGTAATAGCGAGAATAAATGGAAATGAATTTATGGAGGGGGGTTCAAACAGGGAAGATCTTCAGAAATACGCAATCCAGCTTGAAGAAAATGGAGTTGATGCAATTTGTGTAAATGTAGGATGGCATGAATCGCCTGTTCCACAAATAATTGCTTCTGTTCCTGAAGGGGCTTTTGGTTACCTTGCGCGCGGAATAAAGGAAAAGGTTCATATACCTGTAATAGCGAGTCATCGAATTAATGATCCTGCGGTTGCAAGAAAGATGATTTCAGATGGATTGTGTGACATGGTGGCTATGGGCAGAAGTTTAATAACAGACCCGTATTTGCCTCAAAAAGCTAAAAACGGAGAAGAGGATAAAATAATTCATTGTATAGCGTGTGCTCAGGCATGTTTTGATAATGTTTTTAAATTGAAGCCGATAGAATGTGTTTGCAATCCAGTGGCAGGTTATGAAATTGAAAGAAAAATTCAAAAAGCAAAGGAAAAGAAGAGAGTTCTTGTAGCAGGTGGAGGACCTGCTGGCATAAGTGCGGCAATTGCTCTGTCAAAAAGGGGGCATGAGGTAATTTTATGTGAAAAGAGCGTTAATCTGGGAGGGCAGTTTAATCTTGCTTCAATTCCTCCGGGTCGTGAAGAACTTAGAAGATTTGTTGAGGATTTTGAACTGGAGTTAAAGCGAAATGGAGTGAAAGTTTATACAGAAACAATTGTTGATGAAGAATTAATAAGAAAAATAGAACTCGATTTTGTTATTATTGCTACTGGTTCTCGTCCTGCTAAATTAGAAATTGAAGGACATGACCTTCCTCATGTTATAAATGCAAAAGATGCGCTTCAAGGGAGGGTAGATATCGGTAAAGAAGTAGTTATAATAGGTGGTGGAGCAGTTGGTCTTGAGACAGCACTATTTGTTGCTTCATCGGGAACTATTTCTGCTGAAACTGTTAAATTTCTTTTGATAAATGGCGCAGAAAAGGCAGAAGATATTGTTGAGTTTGCAACAAAAGGGACAAGAAAAGTTACAGTTGTTGAAATGACGGCAAAAGCTGGTAAGGATATAGGAAGAACTACCCGCTGGGCTATTATGCAACAACTTGATAAACTTGGAGTCAAACAGAGACTTGCAACTAAAGCGGTTCAAATAAAGGAATCAGCCGTTGTAGTTGAGTTTGGCAAGAAGCAGGAGGAAATACCGGCAGATACTGTAATTATTGCAGCAGGTGCAGTTCCTGAAAATGGACTGGAAGAAACATGCAGAAAAATGAATCTACCTTATATTGTGGTTGGTGATAGTAGGAAACCTGCTACCCTTTACGAAGCAGTTCATCAGGGTTATCTTGCTGGAATGGGGGTTTGAATAGATAAAAATAATTAATGGATGAAAAATGGCTTATTCAAAAATATTAATTTTGATAGTTATGGGAATAATAATTATTATATTTTTATTTGCAGGTGTTTATTTTTTAATATCCTTTTTAAAGCAGATATTTCAACTTCATAAATATGAGGGTAATTCACTTTTTTTTAAGTGGCTTTCTGTTTTTTTATGGACTTTATGCGTTTTGGTGATTTTTCCCTTTTTTATTTCTTTTTTCAGGTGGTTTAAAACTGGTGAGTTTATTCCATTAGTTGTATTAATGAGTTTGGTTATTTTTCAGTTTATCTTTGGAATATCTACTTCTATTTTATCATGCAGAAATTCAGGATTATCAAATAATGAAACTGAATTGAAAAAATGATGCCATCCGTAAAAGCAATATTTTTAGTAATTACTTTAATGATATTGATTTTTGTTGCCCTTTCAATACGGTTAAAAAATAAATCTCATTGGTTCTTATTTTTAAGTGCTTTCTTATGCAGTATCCTTTTTTTTATCTCAGGAGCATGGTTTACCGCAATAGTGAGTTCTATCATTTTTGGATTTTTAACTGTGGCTCTATTTTTTGTAAAGAAAAGATTTGAAATAAGAAATGAAAGGAATATTGTTGAAACGACTGAGAAAAATAATTTTAAAAAGTTATTAGGTAATGCTTTTATATCTTCTTTAGTTTTTATTTTATCTTTATATTTTATTATTAGCATTAATTTCGATTTGCCTGCTGTTGAAGATGAGGGCTTTTTAGAAAGAATTGGTGTATGGGGTGATTATTGTTTGACTCAGAAAACGGTTCCTTTTGTTATTATTCCTTCGATTTTTTTAATTTTTCTTTCTGGAATTATGGCAATACAAAACAGGAAAGGGAAAGTGTGAATAGTTTAATAAGTTCTGAAATTTTTATTCCTGTTTTATGCTCATCAATATTGATGGCAACAGGTATGTTCATATTTTTACAGAGCAAAAAATGGGAAAATGTGATTCCAGCATCAGTGCTTATGTCAACTGGAACTTGTGTTGAAACTTCACTAATAATACGATGTAATGGAGAAACTATACTTGCGGACTTTTTTGCATTTATAGTTTTAATGATAAGCACAGTATTTATTTTAATTATGTTATTTATAATTATTGAAAAAGAAAAAAAGAGGAAGGAAAAAGATAACTGGTGAAATTCTCTATTCCAGAGGCTGAATGGTTGGGTGTCACATCCCCAGTTGTTATTATGATTTTTAGCGGTGGAATTTTACTTCTTTTGGGAACAATTCTGTCATCTAAATTAAGAATTATACTGAGTTTGTTATCAGGTTTAGTAACTGCGATTGCAGTAATTGTTGTAGAAATATTATTAAAACCATATCATTATACCCAGCAACTTCCTATGGAGGGGATGTTTGTTTATGACAGATTCGGAGCAATTTTCCATTATTTTATCATTTATGCTTTTTTTTCTGCAGTTTTTTTACTGCTGATTCTTAGAAAAGATAGTTTAAAGGATACAATTCACCTTGAGTTATCACTTTTGATGTTTTTAGTTGCTTCGGTATTCGAAATGGCAGTTTCAGTTGATATTATGACCACAGTTATTTCTACGGTAATGGCTGGTTTTTGTATTTTTTTTCTTGTTATTTTGCAGAGCAGTGCGGAAAAACTTGATTTAATATATTTTTTAAGATCACCAATAATTTCTTTTATTTTTATGATTGCTGCTTCAATTTTTCTTACTGGTATTTCAGGTTCAACAGATATGTGGGAGGTATCAAATGACCTTCATGCTCGATTGTTAGTTAAAGGAACAGAAATACAAAAGCAAGTTGCAGGATTGCTTTTGATATATTTTTATTCCTGTTCTGTAATTATAACACTTTCATCCTTTCTATGGACTTCCCGACAATTTAGAACCTATGAAAATCCAAAGCGACCTTCTATAATGTTTGTTGCTCAGTCCTGCATTCTTACAGGGCTCATTGTTTTTTCAGGGAGAATAATATGGATATTTATTTTGAGGTATCATGATACAATTGTTTTTAGAAATATTACGATGATACTTATTTCAGTTTCTTCTGTGATTATTGTGTCATCAGGTATCTGGAAATTGTTTAAATCAAATTTTTCTGAAGATTTTGTATGGAAAAGTTTATGGGTGCATTTTGGTTTTGTTTTGATGTGTTTTTCAACTATGAAAAAGGAGGGATTAGAATGTGCTTTGATTTATTTTGCAATATTTGTGATTGCAAATTCAGGAATAGCCGTTTTTTTTGAAATTAGTAAATCGAAAAAACTTCATTTAATTCAGAAAATTCCGATTATAATTTTTCTTATGTGTCTTGGAGGAATACCTGGAACGGGCGGGTTTACATCAAAATATTTTTTATTTAAAAACATTATTTTTGATAAGTATAGTGATTTCAGATGGCTTGCAGGGGCAGGAATTTTATTGAGTATAATTCAAGCTTGTTTATTTTTAAAAGCAATAGTGAAAATTATAAGAGAACCGTTATCAGCAGAAAAAGAAAATGTTAGAAAACTTTCAATAATTGGTTCAGTCATTTTTTCTTGCCTTGTAGCAGCTATCATAATAATCACAGGTTTTTACTGGAAGCCTCTCGATAAAATAGCAAAGTGGGCAATGATGATAATAGAAAATGAATATTAATTATATATTTAAGAGGGAGGAGTTTATTTTAGGGATTTCTATTTTTTTGTTTCTATCTTTATTATTTCAAATAATTTTATTCTTATTGAATCCATGGTTTTTTAATTCTTTTTTACTGTTTTTAATTATTTTCTGGCTATGCCCTATTATTTCAGGATTATTGGGAGGTATGCTTCTTCTTCCTTTAAGGAAAATAATAAGAATCAGGTCTATCGCGATGTGGAGCATTGAATTCCTTTCATTTTTTCTATTAGTCAGTATCAGTTTATATTTCTGGAGTTCAAAAAAATCTTACAAATTCTCTGACTCTCGTAACAAGGTAGTGGTTGTGGGAATAGACGGTGCTACTTATAAAATTATAGATAAAATGATTGCGGAAGGAAAACTAAAGAATATTCGGGGTATAATGAGAGAAGGGATTCGTGCAAAATTTATTTCGATTGAACCAATTATTTCTCCAGCGGTATGGACTGAAATTGCTACAGGCAAGAGTCGAGAAAAAACGGGTATATTTAGTTTTTTTTCAATACAGTCTCACCTGAAAGCAAAGAGATTTTTTGATATTGCGTATGAATCAGGAAAAAATATTGGAATTGTTGACTGGCTTATTTCCTGGCCACCTTTAATTCCATCAGGTAGCAAGGATTCATTCTGGATTCCCGACCACACAGCCCGTGGCACGGAGGTAGTTCCGGAAAATTTGGAATTTCTGCAGAGAGTGGTTGTTGGAGTTCACAGGGGTGAGGGGTGGATGGGAATAAAGAAAACTTTTGAATGGTTGGCGGATGCAATTAGAAGTGGGTTTAGACTGGGAACTTTTTGGAAAGCAGGCTGGACATTTGTAAATATTAATTTTTGTGGGAAAAATAAAAGTATCCTTGAAAAAGTATGGCGAAGGCAGGAAGTCGCTTTGCATATTTATCTCGATATTTTTCTTAATTTATATGCTAATAGAAAACCGCAACTGGGAGCTATAACCTTTTATGGAACAGATGTTCTTCCACACCTTTACTGGAAATATTTTCAACCTGAACTTTTTGATGAAACAGACCCTGTTCTGATTTCTCGTTATAAAAATGTGATTCCGAATTATTATGAACTAATTGATAAGGCAATAGGAGAAATCCTTGATTCTATTGATGAGAAAACAACTTTAATTATTCTTTCAGACCATGGAATGAAACCTGTTATTGAATTAAAAGATGGAAATTATTGTCGTATAAATGGGAAAAATATTCTCCATTTTATAGGATTGGATAGTAATGTTGATATTACATCCCTTGGAAATGAAATAATAGTAACACCCAAAAAAGGGGTTAAAAATATTGATGAAGTCATGGGTGCTATTTTCAGGTATATATCTGAAGCAAGGATAGAGGGTATTCAAATGTCGCCATTTATTGTTAAGTCATATAACGATTATATTGGATTTTCATTCAATAATAATTTAAAGTTAAAAATAGATGAAATTGAAAATGCCAAAATTAAATTTTATGATGGGAAGGAAGCAAAGTTAAAGGATTTTGTAATTGAAAATTTTCCTGTTTATGCTGACCATGAACCTGAAGGGGTTTTAATAATAAAAGGTCCTGATATTAGGAAGGGTGTGGCTGTTACTGACCATTCAATTCTTGATATAGCTCCTACGATTTTATATTTACTCGACCTTCCAGTAGCAGAGGATATGGAGGGGAAGGTTATGGTTGATGCTTTTAAACCGTCCTATCTTTCTGCTCACCCGATTAGGAAAGTTCCCACTTATGGCGTTCCAGCAAACTCTTTTGATGGGAAGGTAATTCCCCCGATGTCTCCACTACTTCGCAAGCAACTGGAAGACCTTGGTTATCTGATTCCTTAGACTTTAAAAAAGTCATATTCATTGATTCCTGCTTTCACAGGAACAAGGTTTACCCCTGCGCGACCGGGGGTAGTGACTGCTAATGTTGCGGTCATTTTGACTCCGCTGGTACATGACCTATCATCAGCCCTTAACTGATTAAAGGTGGCTGAGCAGAGTCGAAGCCACCGAATAACCATGTTATTTTCATATAAGTATTGAAAAATTATTATAAATAATAATAATTTATAATGGAAGCGCGAGAGGTCCGGTGACCTCCACGGTCTTCAAAACCAAACCGAGGCAGGCATCCAAACCCCCGATTTTTCGAGATTTTCTCGATTTATCCAATAGTTACAAACGGCAAGGTTTTTGCTTTCTTTAGTCGATTTTAGTCTTGTTTTGGCTCAATTTTGGACACTATTTGGACACCAGAAAAGTATGACAAAGTAATACATTAATATTTTCAAATTTTCTTTTTTACTTGAGTCCAAACCGAGTTCATGATAATTGTATGTTTTGTAAAAAATTTTTGCATTGTTTAGAAAATTCTAAATGTTATTATGGAATTAGTAATTTCAACAAAAACTGGTAAGAAATTTGACATTATCAATAGCAATAAATTTAAAGCATAAAATTTTATGAAAGCCCCAGACAAAAATACAATCAAAACATTGGTTCATACCGCTGTTGAATCATTCGCACAAGGATTTCAAGCTAGACATGAGGGAGAAGTTGATAATCCCGAAGGAACAATCAATATGAAAATTCATAATGTTTTTATTGAAGTATTGGGAAAGGAAATTCAATATTATACTGCTCTTGTCCGTTCACTTGATAGTTCACTTGGTAATATGCTTGAAAGTTTAGCTATTAATATAGCTTCACTCTCTTTTGAAGTAAAAAGAAATGTTGAAGGACCTTTAGGAAAGGAGCAAACAACAATAATTGCTGAATTATTAGAAAAATATAAAAGACATGAAAAGCGTCCAAATGTTAGAGATTATCAAATTTTACGGTCATTCACCAAGAAAGACGAAGCATTAATCAAAAGACATGAAAGCGACTATTATTTGATTGATAAAAAAACAAATACCCCTGTTGCTAATTTAGAGTTAAATGTAAGTGGACAAAGTTCATTGTCTCAAAAAATATTTAATCAATCAAAAATAACAGATAGTGAAGGAATGGCCAAATTTGTCCTTGAAAAAGGAAATTTTTATTTGACTTTTAACTCTTCATCTTTCCCGCTTAAGTATCAAATGCCTTATCCTATTTTTTTTGAAATAAAGTCTGCTGGAACAACCGTGATTACAGTAAATCTTGAACCCAACTATCAAAAATTAGATGAAAAAGGTGTTGTGGAGATAGAAATATTAGATAAAGATAATAAGCCTCTGCCTGATCTTAAATTGCTAATTGAGAGTACAGA
>Ga0078972_1000686_pt1 | contig 138738 bp, 125 predicted proteins | sample YelNatPaOPGAMG01_FD_67568 | JGI IMG/M metagenome (GOLD analysis project Ga0078972, IMG submission 67568) | Hot spring thermophilic microbial communities from Obsidian Pool, Yellowstone National Park, USA - OP-RAMG-01 (SPADES assembly) (version 2) | ecosystem: Environmental > Aquatic > Thermal...
TAATGGTGCACCCGGGGCTGAAAGAACCTAGTTACCAGGCTGAATGCGAGCTGTTGAGGGGAGCGTGGCTGTCGTCGTTGGGCCCCGGAGTTCGGTTGGGCAGCTTCTGGGACCTTTAGGCGAAGGCGGCGACGCTCAGGGTCGCGCGCCCGCCGCGGGAAAATATAATGCCTTTGGCGAAGGTGGCGCGTAGCCGAGCACTCCCGTGTCCACTGTGTGGCTGCATGGCGCCCCCATCGGGCCGGAAGCGGGCGTGGTGGATTTGTTGGTGCGCTCGCTGCGGCTTTGGCTTCATCTCTCCGCCGGTGGATTGGCAAGCGGTCGCGTCTCTATACTCAAGCGCCGCAGGCTATTATGCGAGGTTTGCCGCGAACCGTCCGACCCATTCTCTCCATGACGCTCAACAGCTGGATCGTTTGTTGACCGAAGCCGGTGCATCTCGAGGCAGGATTTTGGAAGTCGGTTGCGCCGACGGAGCGCTGCTGTATTACATGGAGCGTTTGGGCTGGCAGGGCTTGGGGATAGAACCGAATGGTGCTATGGCGGCCATCGCCAGCGCCAAGGGAATCGCCGTCCTCAATGCTCCCCTTGCCGAAGCGCGAATCGAGCCGGCAAGCTTTGACGCGGTTTACCTGGGCGATACCCTCGAACATCTGCCCGACGCCCCGGGGATGGTCAGGTTGCTCAGCGAGGCGCTCAAGCCAGGAGGGGTCCTCTGCGTGCGGGTGCCCAATGCGGAATGCGGCTATGCGTCCCTGTCGCGCATCGTGTCGGCGATTCTCCGCTGCCAATGGTTCTGGTCCGAAGCGCCCTATCACGTGTACGAATTCACCCCCCGGTCTCTGTGCCGCCTTTTCGAACGAGAGGGCTTAGCGGTCGTCACGTTGAGACAGGTGCAGGGAGGGAGCTTTGCGTATGCGGTGGGCGCGAGCGGTTATGTGGATCATGTCAAGCATGCTATGCGGGGGGCCAACGGCTGCTTGGTTTCCTGGGCACTGATGTCACCACACCTACCACGCCTTGCGGTCATTAGCTTGGTCGTGTTCCCGCTGTACTTTGGAGGAGCCGTCCTCGACCTACTGAGGCGCCGCGGAAGCGGCCTGCTTGTGGTGGCGCGCAAGCGAATCGAGCGCCAAGAAACCAGCGAAGCATTGTGCCCCGGTGGGCGGCGGTAGGGACTCCAGGAATCCGACTGAACTGAGGAGAAAAACAGATGAGTCAGATGCATACAGAAGGTGTGACGCGTGCGGCGCAATGGGGCCGCACAGCCATCGGTCATGAATACAAGGGGCCTGAGGGCGATGCCGTACACAGGTACCTGTTGCCGACTATTAAGCGCTTCTTGGAAGGGCTGCCCGCAGGTGCGGCTGTTTTGGACTTGGGATGCGGTAACGGCTCCCTCACCGTTGCCTATACCAAACGGGAGTGGACAATTCACGGCGTCGACCTGTCGGAGACGGGCGTGGGTTGGGGGCGCCGAGCGTACCCATGGATTCATTTTGTGATGGCCGACGCTACGAGCGATCTCACGGAAGTCTATGGCGCTGGAACGTTCGACGCGGTGGTCGCGGCAGAGATTATCGAGCATCTGTATTTACCGCGTTTGTTGGTGAGGAATGCGTTTCGTCTGCTCAAACCCGGTGGGCGTTTCGTTGTGAGCACGCCGTATCATGGTTATTGGAAAAACCTCGGACTTGCAATTATAGGCGCCATGGACAGTCATTTCAACTCATTAGGCGATGGTTGGCATATCAAGTTCTTCTCGCGCAGGACGCTGTCTCGTCTTTTGAGCGAGGAGGGATTTCAAAAGCTTGAGTTTTCTGGTGCCGGACGAGCACCCTATCTGTGGAAAAGCATGGTGTACCGCGCTTGGAAGCCGGAGCTCAGCGCAGAGGGAAGTAGGCGTTGTAATGTGTAGTGGGCAAGCGGGGACGAATGCGTTTGAACCAGTGAGGTGAGGAAATGGTCTTGGTAACCGGCGCCGGAGGTTTCATCGGTCACCACTTGGTCAAGTATCTTGTTGCGCGTGGTTATCGGGTGCGCGGTGTGGACATCAAAACACCGGAGTTTGAGCCTACGGCGGCGCACGAATTCGAGCTGCTCGATTTGCGCCGGTTCGACAACTGCCTGATCGCCACGCGTGGCGTGGATGAGGTCTATCATCTGGCGGCCAACATGGGCGGCATCGGGTTCATCGAGAGCTACAAGGGCGAGATCGTGCGCGACAACACTCAAATCAACATGAACACCATTGAGGCAGCTCGAATCAACGGGGTGAAGCGATTTCTGTTCACCTCGAGCGCCTGTGTGTACCCAGGCTACCGGCAAAACACGACTGATGTGACGCCGCTCAAGGAGGAGGATGCCTATCCGGCGGATGCTGAGGATGGCTACGGTTGGGAGAAGCTATACATGGAGCGCACTTGTCGTCACTACAGGGAGGACTTTGGTCTGGAGACGCGCGTGGTGCGGTTCCACAACATCTACGGGCCGCTGGGGACTTATGACGGGGGGCGGGAGAAATCTCCGGCGGCCATTTGCCGGAAGGTGGCGCTGGCCAAAGATGGCGATGAGATCGAGGTGTGGGGCGACGGCGAGCAGACGCGCTCGTATTGTTACATTGACGACTGCGTGGAGGGCCTGTACCGGCTGATGCAGTCTGAGTACCGGCAACCGTTGAATCTGGGAACGGACCGGCTAGTTTCGATCAACGAACTGGTGGATATGGTGGCCCGGATTGCCGGCAAGCGGATTGGCAAGCGGCACGATTTGACGAAGCCGCAAGGGGTGCGCGGTCGCAACAGCGATAACACGCGCCTGAGGCAGGTATTGGGCTGGGAGCCGCAGACGCCGCTCGAGGAGGGCCTACGGATCACGTATGAATGGATTCGTGGCGAGCTGATGCGGACGGGGCGGCTGGAGTCGGCGCAGGCGGGCGGGCGGAGTTAAGGTTAGAGTCCCTTCCACTCTTCGAGGCTCACAGGTCGTCCCAGGATAGCCTCCACCTCGCTGAGCAGCATGCGTAACTGGGCGACAGAATACTCGGCATTGGAAGGAATTGCCAAGCGATGTGTACCCCACACCATGAAGGAGTGGCGCGTCCCGAAAAACGGCCCGTCGAAACCCAGCGAGCGCAGCTTTCGAATGAAGTCGCGGCGCTTACAGGGCGTCCACAGGCTCACGCAGCGGCTCCCGGTTCAGATCGATGCCGCCGATTACCGGCAGCGGGTGACCCAGCTTCAGGCCCAGGAGGATCCATTCTTCCAGCGTCGATCGCAGCTCGTGCTCGCACTCAGACAGGCTGGCGCCGAAGGCAACTACGCCGGGGCAGGCGGGAATCCGGCCGCTGAACGTGCCGTCTTCGAGCTTGTCGTAAACGGCCTGCGCCAAAGCCTGTTCGAGGTAGTCGGTGAGCACATAGCGTAGGGCCATACCGGTAACCAGTGTAACACCATCTGAACCATGTACTCGCTTGGCCTCCTGGCAGTCATTTCCTTCCTGCTCGCGCTGCTACTGACGCCGCTATGGCGCAATCTTTGCCGGCGGTGGGGGTGGCTGACGCGCTGAGGAAAGAGGTCCCCGTGGGATCTGCTGAACCCCAGAACCGGTTCCTGGCGTCGTTCTACCCAGAATCGCGCTTTGGTGGGTTTTCGGATATAGACGGCACCATTGCTTTCTATGTCCGGGTGAATGCCTTAGTCACGCCGGATTCCATAGTGGTGGATTTCGGCTGCGGTATTGGAGCCTACCGTGAGGATCCCGTGCAGATTCGCCGCGAGTTGCGGGTCCTGAAAGGAAAAGTTCGCAAAGTGGTGGGGCTCGACATTGACGCTGCCGCGGCCGCAAATCCCTTTGTGGATGAGTTCCTCCTGCTCGGTGAGGAAGGGCTCTGGCCGCTGCCATCGCATCAGGCAGACCTCGTGCTTTGTGACAACGTGCTGGAGCACCTTGAGCGCCCGGAGCTGTTTTTTCAGGAGGCTGCTCGTGTGCTCAAGCCGGGTGGCTCCCTTTGCATCCGCACGCCGAACGTGCTGAGCTACGTCGGCGTCATATCTCGCTTGGTGCCCAATCGGTGGCACGGCACGGTCGTGAGCAAGGTGCAAGCGTCTCGGCGTGCGGAGGACGTGTTCCCGACTTACTACCGCTGCAACACCGTCTGGCGCCTGCGGCGTATGCTTGCGCGGCACAGCTTTGATGGGGTCGTTTATGGGTATGAAGCGGAGCCTAGTTATTTGAACTTTTCGAAGCTCGCTTACGCCTTGGGCGTCGTTCATCAGAAACTGGCACCGAGTCTCGTACGGCCCGCACTGTTTGCTTTCGCAAGGCTGAGGGAGAAAAGAACGGATGTACTCGCTGACGCTGCTGGGCGTGGTTAGTTTCCTCCTCGCCCTTGTGCTGACCCCCCTATGGCGGAATCTGTGCCGGCGCTGGGGGTGGGTGGACCGGCCTGACGGCGAGCGGCGGTTGCACAGCGTGCCGGTGCCGCGCGTGGGCGGCGTGCCGATTCTGGCAGCCTACCTGGGCGCTCTGGGGCTGCTGATGGTCTCGCCGCTGGCGGGTGGCAATCTCGTTCAGTCGGGTCTGCCGATGGCCTGGCGGATCCTGCCGGCGGCGGTTCTGGTGTTCGCCGTGGGGTTGGCCGATGACGTGCACGGCGTCAAACCCTGGCACAAGCTGGCGGCCCAATTCACAGCCGGGTACCTGGCCTACTGGGCTGGAGTACAAATTACCGCCGTAGCGGGTTTTGCTATGCCGCCCTGGCTGAGCCTGCCGGCGACGCTTTTGTGGCTGGCCGGTTGCTCGAACGCCTTTAACCTGATAGACGGCGTCGACGGGTTAGGCGCAGGCGCGGCGCTGTTTGCCACCGTAACCATTCTGCTCGGAGCGCTGCTTCAAGACAATGTGGCGCTGGCGCTGGCCACGGTGCCGCTGGCAGGGGCGCTCTTGGGCTTTTTGCGTTACAACTTCAATCCGGCGTCGATTTTTCTGGGTGATTCGGGCAGCTTGACGCTGGGGTTTCTTTTGGGCTGCTACGGAGTGCTGTGGAGCCAGAAATCAGCCACGGTGCTGGGCATGACGGCCCCGCTGATGGCTCTGGCTGTGCCGCTGCTCGATACGGCGATCGCCATTGCGCGGCGGTTTCTGCGCGGTCAGCCGCTGTTCAAGGCCGATGCGGCCCACATACATCACCGGCTACTGGCGCGAGGGCTGACGCCGCGGCGCGCGGTGTTGCTGTTATACGGGACTTGCGGGCTGGCTGCAGGCATGGGGTTGCTGAGCAGCTTGGTGCATGGGCAATCCAAGGGGCTCATTATCGTGCTGTTCTGCGCTGCGGCGTGGATTGGAGTGCAGCATTTGGGCTACATGGAGTTTGGGACAGCCGGGCGGATGTTGATTGGCGGGGCATTCCGGCGGCATCTGGTGAATCAGCTTACGTTGCAGGCTTTTGAAGAGGCGCTAGGGAGGGCCAGGACGGAGGAAGAGCGCTGGCGTGTGGTGCAGGAAGCGTGCGCGAAGTTTGGTTTCAGTCGTGCGGAGCTGCGCTGTGGGGGAGGGTATTTTAGTGAGGCGTTAGTGGAGGTGAACGGGAATCCGTGCTGGAGCATTGAGATTCCACTGGGGACGGGAGGGTATCTGCGCCTGGAGCGTTGTTTTGGAGCGGAGGCTGTGCCTACGGTGCTGGTGCCGTTTGCCGAGGCGCTCTATAAGGGGCTGACTCATGATTCGGCTGCGGCCGAGCCGCTGGCGCGCCGCGCAAGGGCCTGAGGCGGTAGGGAAGGGGAAGGCTTAAGTTGGCGTGCTGCTGTGGAAGCTGGCGGCGTTTAGAATAGATTTCGATGCCGATTTACGAGTACCGCTGTGAGGATTGCCGGCGGCGGGTGAGTGTGTTGGTGAAGCGCGTGGGTCAGGAAGCGGAAGCTTGCCCGCGGTGCGGAGGGAGGCGACTGGTGCGGCTGGTGTCGCGCTTTGCTATGACGCGCAGCGAAGAGGACCGGCTGGAGCGGCTGGCGAGTGAGGCCGAGCTGGCCGGCGTCGACGAGAACGATCCCAAAACCATGGCCCGGTTCATGAAGAAGATGGGCCAGGAGCTGGGCGAGGATGCCGGGCCGGAGTTCGAGCAGGCGATGGAGGAGCTGGAGCGGGGCGAAACAGGGGATGGTGAAGAGGGAGCAGAGGCGTCTGCGGACTCGGCGCTTGAGTAAGGTTGGGTCCAGAGGCTTCTGTTACCGGCTCCCGCGCAGCAAGGCGAACATGATGCCGCTGAGCACGGCGATATTGCCGATCCAGAAAGCGAAGGACCACTTGATCAGTTCGGCGCGGATCTTGTGCATCTCCTCGCGAACCGCGTGGATTTCCTCACGCAAAGTCGATACGGCTTGCTGCAAATCGGCCTTCGTAGCGGCACGCTGATCGACGCTGGTCTCGATGAACTCCAAAAGCGAGCGAGCTTCTTCCTCGCCCAGTCTGGGCTTGAGCTTCTCGTAAAGTTCGAGCACTGTGGGCATCGGTCTGATGGCATTATACAACGGCGCTGCAGCGTAAAGGTGCGGTTTGACCGGGGGTGGGCGGGTTCAATCACAAAATGGCGCACAAAGACATACTCCGTGGGCAGGGATCGCGGATGAGTCGTAAAGCAGGCATTTCCGGAAAGACCAGATCGCCGGCCAACACCTGCGGGCGGTGTGGGCGGCCGGTAGCCGAAGGTGAGTTCTGTCCGGAGTGTCGCGAGGCGTTGCGGCAGCTCAATCGGGCGGAAGAGTTCAGGGCGGCTGCTGTTGCGACTGGTTCTGAGCATTAGAAAAATACCCGTATGCTGCTGGTGGTGCTGAGCGTGGCGCTGGCTTATGGCGTCTGGCGCTGGGGGGCGGTGCTCGAACTCGATCGCTGGGCGATTGCGCTTGTGCTGGGCGTGACGGCGACGGTTTACTACTGGGGCAAGCGGCGCTATGAGCTGGCGCCGCCGTTGCCGAAAGCTGTGCGCTGGGCGCTGGGTGCGGGTGTGGTTTATGTGGCGCTGGGGTGCGTGCCGCTGCCGGTGAGCGTGCTCAAGGTGCTTTCGCCGGTGCGGGCGGAGCTCGCGGCCGAGCTCGAAGAACGGTGGGCGCCGTTGAGCGTGGCTCCTTCGGCGAGCTTGCTGCTGGCGGCTACGATTGCCGCCTGCGTGCTGGTGTTTGTGCTGGCGCGGGAGGCGGCTTGGCGGCTGGAGGAGCGGGCCTGGATGGCGGCACTGCCGCTGGCGGTGATTGCTGCATTGGAGGCGGCGCTGGGGCTGGCGCAGTTCTTCTCAAACTGGCCGGAGGGGGTGGCGCGCGGAACCTACGTCAACCGCAATCACTTTGCCGGATTTCTGGAGATGGGCTTGTTGGCGGCGGCCGGTTTGGCGCTGGGCACGCAAGCGAGCCCAGGGCGAAGCGCAACCTTGCGGCGCGGTGCGGCCATCACGCTTGGCGCGCTGATTTTGGCTGGAATCATACACTCGCTTTCCCGGATGGGTTTTATAGCAGCGCTAGTTGGTCTGGGGGTATTTGCGGGAGCGGTGCTCTCGCGCAAGTTGCGGCGCAGGCGAGCTGAGAGTCGGTTGAGGACAAAGATTCTGGTGGCGGCGGGTTTGTTGGTGGGGGTTGTGGTGCTGTTCATTTATTTGCCTCCGGACCGGCTCATCGCGCGGTTTGCCGAGCTAGCGGCTACTGAGGACATCACGGCAGACACGCGCATGGAGATTTGGCGGGAGACGCTGGGTTTGATCAAGGCCTACCGCTGGACGGGCAGCGGTGCGGGGAGCTACGAATCGGCGTTTTACCGCTATAAGACGGTAGCGCCGATGAACACGGTGGATTACGCACACAACGATTATCTGCAATGGTTAGCGGAGCTGGGGCTGGTGGGATTTGGGATCTGGCTAGTGGTGGTGCTGGGTGTGATGCGCCGGGCGCGGTGGCATCCGGCAGCGTTGGGGGCGCTAGCGGCGATAGCGCTGCACAGCGTAGTGGATTTCAACCTGTACATACCGGCCAATGCGATGGCAGTGGCCTGGATGGCGGGAATTGGGACGGTGGAATGAAGCGAACGGAATCAGGAGGTGTGAGATGAAGAGGTATGTTTTGGCTTTAGTGGTGGTAGCTGCGGTTTCATTGAGTGGAGCCGAGCAGGTGGGTACGGTTTCCGGGCAAGGGATCACGCTGCGGGGTGCGCCGGTGCCTGGGGCGGCCGAATCGCTGCCGGTGGTGAGTGGAGATGAGATTGTGACGGGGGCGCAGGCGGGCACGCTGACGCTTCCGGGCAACAGTGTGATCACGCTGGGGGCGAATTCTCAGATCTGGCCGGAGTTGCAGAAGGGGCAGACGGTGATTTGCCTGGCGAAGGGTTCGCTGCAATTTCGGGCGGCGGCTGGGTCGCGGATTACGATCTGCGCGCTGGGCCGACCGGTGGTGCTGGAGCCGGGTTCGGAAGGCACGGTGACGATTGAGGGGCCGGACCGGGTGTATGCCAAGGCCACGGTAGGTGCGGTGCGGGTGCAAGAGGGAGCCACGTGCGGTTGTGTGGCCATGCCGGCGGCGCACAGGAAGGGCTGGACGGGGAAGAAAGTAGCGGTAGTGGTTGGCGTAGCAGGTGGCGCCGCGGCAGGCACGGCGATAGGCATAGCAGTGGCAGGCGGTCCAGCGGCTCCGGTTTCGCCCAGTAAGCCGTAGCAGAGCCGTCCAGAGGACTGAAGCAGGCGGCCAGGTTGTTCTAGCGAGTAGGCCGTGCGGGTGAAAAGTCTGCACGGCCGTTTTTGTTTATAGCCTGGCGACAGGGCGGCATGGTCTGCGAGACTGGAGATAGCAGCCGTTTTTGAGGCCGCGGCGTGTATGGCGGTGTATCAGGGACAACTGGCAGACAAGCGCGGGCTTTACGCTGGGCGCGGGATTCGCTGGCTCATTCTGGCGGTGTGGGCTGGGCTGCTGATGGGGGTAACGGTGGGGAGCTTGCTGCCGGCAGCTTCGCCGTGGATGCAAGTCGTGTGCCGGCTGCATGTCAGCGACAAGGTATTGCACTTTTGCGCCTATTTCGCGTTGGCGCTGCTGCCTGTGGTTGGTTTTCGGGACGGGCGGCGGGGGATGCTGGTGGGGTTGTCGATGTTTGTGGTAGGGCTGGCGCTGGAAGCGAGCCAGCAATTAGCGCCTGGCCGTTCGGTGGAATTTCGGGACGTACTGGCTAACGGTGCGGGCGTAGGGTGTGGCGCGCTGCTGGGGCTGCCGGTCCGGATCTGGATAGCGTTTTTCTTGTAGTTCTCACCTTTAGTTCTCACCTTTCCGCCTGCCGCAGTTCCTTGGCGGACAGCCGTGAGTACGAATTTTTCTCAGCTTTTGTGACCCTGCGGCCGGACGTGTGCACAGGCGTGAGACTTACGGCCGCACTTCGCTGGGCAGGCGAGCTAGAATGGCCTTAAAAACCTCCCGGGCGATTGCCTCGGCCGCGCGAGCTTCCTCGAGGGTAGGCTGGTAAGGCGCACCGGGATAGCGGAAGCGAACTGCATAAGCGCTCAATGGCGTACTCCGAGCTAGGAGCGCTTCTAAGCTGGGATCAAGGCGCAGGCACGCTGCGGCGAGCTCTTCGAGAACATGGATCCGGCGGAAGGGGACGTCGTGCCAGGTCAGAAAGGCTTTGAAGGCTTTCTCGACAGCCTACTGGCAGTGGAACAAGGCAGGGCGGACCAACGGTGAGGAGCTCTCGATCAGCCGATCGGCACTAGTCAAATCTTCTTCGACTCGGAGTAACCACTCCCGCGTGTTGGCGATTCGCACCGGATCAACCGGCCCCATAAAGCAGATCCCCCTCTTCCATCACTGCTGCAGGTAGGGAAGCCTTCAAGTGGAGCTGCTTTTCAAACTCCTCCCGAGTCCAAACCAGGATCTCGGTGGCCACCCCGGTACCGCGCAAGGCGCGATAAGCCAATTGCTCGGAACGTCTTTCCGCAGGTGCCTGGTCCGGCACAATCACGCAGATGTCGTAGTCGCTGTCAGGTCCGGCTTCCCCGCGCGCCGTGGAGCCGAACAGGTAGATACGCAGCGGATGATAAACCTCCACAAGCCGTCTGACCACTTCGCGTAAGACCGGGTCGTCGGCGGAAGGCGGTTTAAATGCGGCCGCGCCTGACTGCCTCATAAGCCTCCCCCTCTAGTCTGCCACACCCAGCCGCGCGGCAAGGAAACTGCGCGCTTGCCTGACCTTCCTCTGATCGGGCGCGCAGGGGGCTCTTCCCAGCAGGCTCCTTGCCGGCACATTGTGACTCCGGTAGGGGACCCTACGGCCCGAGGTGTGTGCACGAGGGCGTGAGACTTACGGCCGCACTTCCTGCGGCAGGCGAGCCAGGATGGCCTCAAAAACCTCCCGGGCGATTGCCTCGGCAGCACGAGCTTCTTCGAGGGTGGGCTGGTAAGGCGCACCGGGATAGCGGAAGCGCACCGCATAAGCGCTCAAGCCTTCTGCCCTCACGGCCGTTTCACTTAGGCTCGCATCCAACTCAGTGCACTGGCTACCGAGGGCATCCAGATCGTGGACTCGCCGGAAGGGCACGTCGTACCAGGTCAGGAGGGCTTTGAAGGCTTTCTCCGCAGCTTGTTGAGCGTGAAACAGTGCGTCCTCGACGTCGGGCGGGGTCAGAGCTAGCAGAAGTTGAACGCGCCGGAGATCTTGGCTCGCCTTGAGCAGCCAGGCTTTGGTGTCTTCACTGCGGAAGGTCTCAGAAGGCATACAATAGCTTGCCTTCCCGCACGACTGTCGAAGGTAGCGATGCCTTCAGTTGGAGCCGGCCTTCGAATTCGCTGCGTTTCCATACCAGGAGGTCTTTTGCAATCCCCAGCCCCCGGAGGGCGCGGTAGCCCAGCTTGCTATCCTGCAACTCGGCGGGCGCTTCGTCAGGCACTACAAGCAGGATGTCGTAGTCGCTGTCAGGTCCGGCTTCCCCGCGCGCCGTGGAGCCGAACAGGTAGATACGCAGCGGATGATAAACCTCCACAAGCCGTCGGACAACTTCGCTCAGGACCGGATCGTCGGCTGAAGGTGGTTTGAATGCGGCAGCGCCTGGCTCCCTCATAGGCCTACCCCTCAGTTTGCCACAACACCCAACTGCGCAGTAAGTAAGCCGGGCAGCCTGTACAGGGCTTTGACTTCCTTGCTGGGACTCACCGGGCCGGAGGAGTGTCTACGTCGTGGTGAGTTTACCGTTTACTGGTATGAACAGCGCCGGGTTGCGCTTGGCCATGTCCACCACGTGCGCGTAGCGGGCGGTGGTGCGCGGGTCGGCATGGCCGGGAGGTGAAATTTCCCCCGCCAGCAATGCGGAGATCTTACGCTTCCGAGAAGCACATGAGCTTTCTACGTAATGGATTGATATAGGGGAGGTATGTTCAATTCAGCCGGGGGTCTAAAATGGAAATTCTGGCTTATATGCGTTATGGGCACGGAAGTTAGGGGAAGGCGTAATCGATGAGGCCGGATGCGCTGTCAGCCCGTTCCGAGATGCTGATCGAGGTCGCCGAGTCGATCGCTTCCCACCAGTCCTTGCCTTCACTGCTGCTTGCCCTGTCGCCTTCGCTAGCCAAGTTGGTTCCATTGGCCGGAGTCGGGCTCATCCTGTATGACGCTGACCGGCGTGTGAGCAAACTGTACCATTTGGAGTCATCTGTCCCGCATGGAATCCCATCCGAATATGAGTTCACAGCCGAACAATCGCCGACGGCAACCGTACTGGAGACCGGACAGCCCCTCTACTTCCCTGATCTCGAAGCGGAAACCCGCTATCCAATGCTAATGCGGATGCTGCGAGACAACGGCATTCGAAGCTACTGTGTGGTGCCTCTGTTTACTGAGCGCCGGCAGCTTGGGAGCCTGGCTTTCGGCTCATTTGAAAATAACGCCTATAGCAGCGATCAGATTGCGTTCATGGCGCAAGTCGCCCGGCAGGTCGCTCTCGCCGTCGAGAATACGCTCAACTACGAAGCCGCTCGTCGGCTTCAGGAGGAGCTGATTCGCGAACGCGACCGCCTGCGGCTGTTGCTTGAGGTAAACAACGCCATTGTGACGCACCTCGAAACGGAATCGCTGTTCAAAGCTATTTCAGGGACTCTCAGGCAGACCTTGAAGGTGGAGCTGGCGAGTCTGACCCTCTGGGATCCGGAGAGCAAGCAACTCCGCCGACAGGCCCTCGATCTGGAGGGCTCGCATCATTTTGCGGGGCAGGACCCGCTGGTTCCGATTGAGGGAACGGCGCCGGGAGAGGCGTTCTTGCGGAGAAAGCCGGTGGTGATGAACGGCAGTGACTTGGAAAGCGCATCCTATCCCTTCCAGCGCTATCTCATCTCACAAGGCTACCGTTTTGTCTGCTCGGTGCCGCTGATCTCGGCCGAGCGGGTGCTGGGAACTCTGAACGTCGCCAGCCGCAGCGGGCGCATAGATCAGGAGGAAATCGCGTTGCTCGAACAAGTGGCAGGGCAGATTGCGATCGCACTCGATAACGCGGCCGCTTACCGTCGCATCGAAGAACTCAACGCGCGGCTGGCGGAGGAGAAGTTGTACCTCCAGGACGAAATCCGCACCAATTATTTTCTTGAGGAAATTGTTGGGCGAAGCGCCGCCATCATGAATGTGCTGCGTCAAGTTGAAATGGTTGCCCCCTCAGACTCCACGGTCCTCATCTGCGGCGAGACGGGAACAGGAAAAGAACTGATCGCGAGGGCAATCCACAACCGGAGTTCCCGGCGCCAGAGCGCCTTTGTCAAGGTGAACTGCGCAGCAATTCCAACCGGTTTGTTAGAAAGCGAATTGTTCGGACACGAAAGGGGTGCCTTTACCGGAGCCGTCGCGCAGCGCATCGGCCGTTTCGAACTGGCCCATCGCGGAACGATCTTCTTGGATGAAATCGGCGACATTCCCTTGGAACTCCAACCAAAACTGCTCCGCGTGCTGCAAGAGCGGGAGTTCGAACGCCTGGGTAGCGGCAAGACGATCCGCGTCGATGTGCGGTTGATCGCCGCCACCAACGCGGATTTGCTCCGCATGGTGGAGGAAAAGAAGTTTCGGGCGGATCTTTACTACCGGTTGAATGTTTTTCCCATCGTCGTCCCACCTTTGCGGGAACGTCCAGAGGACATTCCTCTATTGATCAGCTATTTCGCCCAGCAATACGCTGCTCGGATGGGTAAGCAGATCACTTCTATCCCTTCCGAAACCATGGCGCGGCTTACTCGTTACTCGTGGCCTGGTAATATTCGCGAGCTCCAGAACTTAGTTGAACGCGCTGTGATTTTGTCTTCCGGTTCGACGCTGGAAGTGCCGCTCGAAGTCCTTCGGGCGGAGCAAGGACCGTCGCCCAGCAGTCTGGAAGAAGTTGAACGAAATCACATCCTCAAGGTGTTGCAAGAGACGAACTGGGTGCTTTCAGGGCCGAACGGTGCGGCAGCAAAACTCGGGCTGAAGCGGTCGACACTTCAGTTCCGAATGAAGAAACTCGGCATCACTCGCCCGCAGTAGCCGGCATCTGCTCGCCCGTTGGCAGATGCCAACATTTCAGCACCAGTTTTTGCCCAGGAGCCCGGCTCGATCTCTAAATTCCTCATACATTTCAAAAAGATACGACAACCCGGTTAAGATGCCGTCCTGGAATCTGCCGTGCTCGCTCGAGTGACAGGAGATAAGGAAAGCGGTGCTGAGAATAACCATGGCTGACCAGGGAGCCATGCTCCAGTTGAGAATTGAGGGCAAGCTCGCTGGATTCTGGGTCACGGAGTTGGAGAAGGCGTGGCGGGAATGCGCAGCGCACTCACCTCATCAGTGTCTGGTCGTGGATTTAACAGCTACCGAATTTGTGGATCTGGCCGGAAAGTACCTGCTTGCGCTGATGCGCCAGAAGGGTGTCAAACTGGTCGCCGGCACCCCGTACGTGAACGCTCTCATCGAGGAGATCGCAGCTATGGATGCAGTCGTTGAAGGATGTCCGGCCAGCCGGCGGCCGCAAGGGGCGAAGTTATGAGAGGCGTTTTATCGCTTTCGGCGAGGACTTGGAGCAATTTAATGTATCGCGATACTAGGTGGCCCGTTGACGGCGATCATGAATGCGCGGACTGCGTTCGGAATCGCTCGCTCCCTGGGGAGATTGAATCGCTCCCGACCAGTGGCGAACTACCGAGAGATAGCCGCAACCGGCGCAAACGGCCACCCGACTTGCACGTTGTTCGCGGCAATTGGACTGTGATCCCGGCGAGCCGGGCGATGAACCGAATCTTTCTTCGGTGGGTGTTTGTGCTAGTGGCGTGCGTGCCGGCTTTGGCGCAGCCGGTGGGTAACGAACCGCAGAACCAACCGGTGCCGGTTAACATGGCGCAAATCGTCACTCTGGTGCGGAACCGTAACCTGCTGGTCAAAGCCAGCCAGGAGGGCATCCGCATCGCGGAAGCCAGGGTCGCGCAGGCGGAAGCGTTGCGGCTGGGGAAAATCGGCGTCGACGGCTCGTACCTGCGCCTCAATGACCAAATCGCCATCTCCTCCCCGCCCGTTCACGTCCCATTACTTGGAGGGCTGACCCTGGCGGTCCCGCCCGTTGTGATCGCTCCAACCGACCTGTTGCACGTACGCCTTGAGGCGGGTCTACCAATCTTCACCGGGGGGAAGATCTCGAATGCGATCGGAATGGCTCGCGCCGGGGAACGTGCGTCTCGCTCGCTGAGCGGCGACACGGAGGCCGCAGCTATCCTCCAGGCGGAGTGCTTCTACCTTTCCGTCCTGCTCGGCCGGGAGGTCGTTCGTCTGAACGAGCGCGCACTTGACGCTTACAAACAACACCTGGCGGACGCACGAGCGGCGCACCGGCTGGGCATTGCGGCCAATTATGATGTCATTCGCGCTGAGACCGCCGTGGCGGAGCAGGAGAAAAGACTTACCGAGGCGCGCAATCGACTGGAACTCGCACAGGCAGCTCTTAAAACGGCGCTGGATCTGCCGGAAAGCGCCGCCATAGAGATCAGCGGCGCTCTCTTCGAGCCGCCGGAACTTCCGCCGCTGGAGGAAGCTGAGGTCGCCGCGCTTAAAGGGCACCCTGGGCTGGAGGCACTGCGGCAGAAGGTCGAGGCCCTGGCGCGCGCCGAGAGGATGGAAAAGGCGGACTATCTGCCTCAGGTAGTGGCTGTGGCGGGGAAAGAGACAGTGACCGGTAAACTGGCGCAAACCGATCCAAAATGGTTTGCGGGCGTACGTGCGTCGTGGAGCCTGTTCGAGGGAGGCACCAGACGCGCTCGTGTGGCGGAAAAAGCGGCGGAGGCCGCTCAAGCCCGCATCGAACTGCGTCATGCCGAAGAGCAGGTGCGGCTCGCGGTTCGCAATTCGCTGCTCGAGTACGAATCGCAACGAAACGCTCTTGCTTCGGCGCGCAAGGCCACCGAGCTTGCCCGCGAAAGCCTGCGCCTAGCTACGAAGCGCTTCAATGTCGGGACCGGCACCAGCCTCGAGGTGCTGGACGCCAACGTGGCGCTCACGGCAGCGGAGGTCGGGGTTCAGAACTCGCTATTCCAAATGATTGTGGCGTACCTGGAGTTTCATAGGCACGCCGGTGACATTTCCAAAGTTGCATTGAGGTTGGGGAAATGACTAGACAGCAAAAACTGTTCATTGCCGCAGGCTCCGGCGCAGCTCTGGCGCTAGCTATCGCCCTGATGGCATCGCGTGCCTTCAGCCGTCCGGCGCTAAAAGAAGAACTGATTGAGGGAACGCTCGAGTGCGACGAGGTCGATGTTTCCTCGAAGATCCCCGGACGGATCGCCGAGATCCTTGTCGAAGAAGGCAGCCCGGTGCGCGCCGGCGACCTTCTGGCGCGCATCGGGTCGCAGGAGGTCGATGCCCGCGTGGCCCAGGCAGCGGCTGCTCACGAAGCGGCCCTGGCAAAGTGGCAACAGGCCGTGCAGGCACTGGAACTTCAGCGGCTCACCGTCTCAGACCAGACCCAGCAGGCGGAGGCCTCCTATCGGGCGGCTAAGGCGCGGTTGGAAATGGCTCTCAATGGAGCGCGGATTCAGGAGGTCCGCCAAGCTGAAAAGGCCTTCGAACAGGCTTCGGCGGCCTATGAGACGGCAGAGGCCACCTACCGGCGATTCAAAGGACTGTTCCAGGAAGGCGTGATTGCCGAGCAGGTAGAAAACGAGGTCCGGCTGCGGTACCTATCGGCTAGGGCTCAGAAGGAGGCCGCCGAAGCGCGCCTGGAGATGGTTCGGGAAGGAACTCGAAAAGAGGAAGTCGAGCAGGCCCGCCAAGGTCTCGCGGCGGCCGAAGCCGCGCTACAACTGGCGCGGGACGGGGCCTTGCAGATATCGATCCGTGAGCAGGAGGCTGCTGCTGCGCTGCACCAAGTGGAAGCGCTTAAAGCGCAGCTGGAAGAAGCGCGTTCCTACCAACAGGAGACTCGGATCGTAGCTCCGTTGGATGGCTACGTGTCGCAGCGGATCATGGATGCCGGCGAGATGGTGGCCGCCGGCGCTCCGATACTGACCCTGGCCGCGAAGTCCGGTTTTAAGGTAAAGGTCTACGCGGATGAAACCAAGTTCGGGCACCTTCAACTGGATCATCCCGTGAAGGTCGTGCTGCCGGCGCTGGCCGGCGCCGAGGTGAACGGCCGGATCATCCGCATTTCGCAGTCCGCTGATTTCGCGACCAAGAGGGCTACCAACGAGCAGAACTCCTTCGACGTGCGGGCGCTCCAGATTGTCGTCCTCATTACCGACAACGATCCCCGGCTGCGAACCGGCATGACGGCGCGCGTCAAGCTCGTGTCCGTGGAGAAGTGACATGAAAGTGTTCCGGCAAATCGTCCTGCGGGAGTGGCGCTCAGTTGGCAAGCAGGGAGGGATGGCCGTTCTCCTGCTGACTGGACTGCTCGTGTTCGTGCTGGTGGTCGGAGCGGTTTATTCACCAAAGAAGGTAACCGGCCTGCCGATTACGATCGTCGATCAAGATTCGAGCGCACTTTCGCGCGATCTGATCCGAGCGTTGCTGGCCACTGAGCCCTTCGTGCTCGGGCAATACGCGGAGTCTCCCGGGCAGTTTCGGTACTTGTCAGCCGCGGGGCGATCACATGCCTGTTTTGTGTTTCCTCGAAACTTCGAGCGAGACATCAAGGCCGGCAGAGGCGCAAAGGTCGCCGTGCTTGTGGACGCGAGCAACTTGCTTTCCGCCAACATAGCTGTTACCGCGGCAAGCATGGTTCTGGCGTCGTACTCCATTGGCGCGGAGGTCCAGAGTCTGGAACGTCGGGGTATGGCGCCGGCGCACGCCGTCCACACCGCCACGCCGATCGTCCAGCAGGCACGTAGTCTGTTCAATCCCGCCTTCAATTCCAACTACGCCAATTTCATCGTGCTGGGACTAGTCGCGGTAGCCATTCAGCTAGTGTCCTTGCTGATTGCTAGCCAGGCCGGCGCGCGAGAGTTTAGCGGGGGCTTAGCTGAGTTGAGCGAGCTATCCCGCAACCGTTTCATCATCGTTGCGGCGAAAGCCGCCGCCTATGTCGTGATCCTGTGGCCTATGTGCTGGCTGACCATGCGGGTGCTCCAATGGTGGCTCGAACTCACGATGAGGGGAAGTGAGTGGCTACTGGCTGCCCTGATCTTATGGTTTGTGACTAACATGGTCATGCTTGGCATTGCTATTTCGATTTTTTCCAAAGACGCTCTGTTGGCCTCTGAAATCTGCGCCGTGATTACTATGCCCAACTTTCTTATGTCGGGCTTCACCTGGCCCGTGTTCGCCATGCCGGGGGCATTCGCCGTCGCCGCTTACCTGCTGCCGATGAATCCGTTCGTGTTCGCGGTTCGCAAGATTACGCTGATGGGTGCTGGGGTGGGCGACCTCACGCTGGAACTGTTGCTCTTTGCCGGATGGTCGGCCGTGACTGCGATGCTGGCTCTGGCGGGCGCGTACATGTGGCGCTGGGACGGCGAGCGGTGAAAGGCGCACTCATGAGCATCTGGAAGAGGCATTTCCGCCGCGAACTGAAGCGGCTGCTTACAGACCGGCGCATCCTTGTGATCATGCTTGCCGGCCCGTTCTTCTACGCATTCCTTTTCGGCGGAGTCTACTGGCAGGGAAGGGTCCGTGAGATCCCCATCGTGATAGTGGATCAAGACAATTCGGAAATGTCGCGCGATCTTGCGCGCGCCCTGCTGGCCAGCGAGAACCTTTCGCCGGCCTTCTTCGGAGCTTCCGCTGCTGACTGCTTCGAAGCTGCAAAACGAGGCCGTGCATACGGTTGCGTCGTCATTCCGAAGGACTTCGAACGTGACATACTGCGTGGCCAACAAGGGCGAGTGGCGGTGATTCTCGACGGTAGCAACATCCTTATCGGCAACATGCTGACGCGCTCGATCAGCGCTGTGATCGCTGCATACCGGGCGGAGACTCGGGTCCGGCGGCTCATGGCAAGCGGCGCTTCACGCGCACGGGCAACCGCTATGGCGGCGCCGGTCCAAGCGGTTGTGCGCCCGCTGTTTAACCCGACAAGCCACTACAGTTACTTTATACTTGCCGGATTGGTGATTGTGGCTCTACAGCAAGTGATCCGCATGGGTACGGCCATCTCGCTCAGTCTTGATTCCGGTTCCGCCGCCCGCGCCGAGCTTGCTCGGATAGGCGGCCATCCGATGACTGTGCTGAGGGCCAAGGTCGCTGCAACCGCCACCTTGACGCTCCCGGCCGCGTTCGTGGCTATCCGCTTGCCCTTTGATCTATTCGGAAGCCCGTTTCACGGCAGCTGGTGGCTGGCGTTTGCGATCCTAAGCGTGTTCCTCATCACGCAGATTCTGGTTGGGTACGGTGTTTCGGGAATCTGTGGCTCCGCACTGCTGTCTGTGCACGCACTGCTGTTGTTTTCCGTGCCGGTTTTCACGCTCTCGGGATTCACATGGCCATCCTATGCGATGCCGGGATGGCTCGAAATCGTCAGTTGGCTCATCCCTATGACGCACGTTACGGACGCGTTTCGGAAAATCGCTTTGATAGGCGCAGGCCTACAGTCCATTTGGCCGGACCTGGCAGTGCTGACGGCTTGGGTTCCGGTATCTGTGCTGTGGGGATACTGGGGCCTGAAGCGTCAGACAGCGCTGCGCCAGTGAGGAACCCTCCTCCAAGCTGCGCTCAGCCTTTACCGGAGGCGGCTGCATGGGTAGGAGTTGGACTGCCATCCGACAGACTGTGCGAGGAATCCGTCGTGCGGTCAAGTTTGCGCAGTGAAGCGCGGCAGAGCCGGGAGCCAGCCTGGAGCGCCAAGCCGCGAGCGGCTGAAGCCGCGAGAAGTTTTCAGAGGCTGCGCAGCGGAGTAGGACGTTATCGGCCGAAACCACGGCCGGCTGCCGTCCTATTTAAAAACCAGTTGCGCAAACTCGGCGAAGTAGCGCCGGAACCAGGGCCAGCCGTGGATGCCCTGAGTCATCGTGAACACCGTGTCGTAGCCGCGCCGCTTCAGATCCTCGGCCAGGTTTTTCGCTGCGGCGAAGGTCATGGCGTTGACGCCGTCGCCGATATAAACCTTCACCCGCTTGACGTTGGCCGGGTTGTCCAGGACCCCGGGGTACAACCGCTCGTAATGGGCGATACGTTCCGCGTTCAACCCGTTGCTGGTAAAACCGATGTAGTTGAACTTTTCGATATTGGGAATCCAGCAGTCAGGCAGGATATTGGGATAGGAGAGCCCTCCAAAAGCGCGGTTTTCGGGCGTGCCGAGCACGCGGTAATTCTTCTCCACGAAGGGAATCACATCCTGGACGAGAAAACGGCAAAACAGCGCGTTGTTCGCTTCGCGCTGGTCGGCGGGCACAGGCGGGGCGAGCGCCCAGATGGCCGGCATCACGACTATCATCGGCTTGGCTTTGCCAGCGGCTATCAGGTTGTCCAGAATCAAGTGCGCCCGTCCGATGGCGGTCCATCCGGCGTCGTCGTCGCCTCCGCCGTGAAGCAGGTACATCGCCGGGTAACGCGCCTGGCCGGCTTCATATCCCGGCGGAAAATAAATGTGCATGCGGCGCACGGCGCCCACAACCGCGGAATGAAAATGCACGATACGCACTTCGCCGTGCGGCACGTTGGCGACCTCCAGAAACGACATCTGTTCTCCCGGCACCGTAAAAACGCTCTGGGTGGTCGAAATGCCGGGCTTGATGGCACCGTTGGATGGATCCGGGAAGGCAGTGCCGTCAATGATGAAGTAATAGCTGTATATGTCCGGAAAGAACGGGCCGAGCGTAATGGACCAGACTCCCTGCGCGTCTTTCACCAGCTTCTCGCGGCGGTTTTGATCGAGCCAAAAATCTCCGGCGATCAAAACCTCGGCGGCGTTGGGAGCGCGCAATCGGAAGGTCACGCGCTGATCCGCCAACACCTCGGAAGAGATCACCGGCGGTTGGGCGGCCGGCTTTGCTGCGGCAGGTTTAGCGGCCTCTGGCGGGGCGGGGGCAGGCTTGGCCGGAGCCACATCGTCGCCGGGCTGGTACCAATCCCGCAGGCGCACTTCTATTCCGCTGCCCTCGAGCGCCTTCACCATAACTGACAGGTCCGAGCCGCGGCTGTGGTAGGGATACACGAACCTCGGCTTGATGATGCGCGCCGCCGCGGCGGCTTCCTCAGGGGTCATGGTGAAGGGCAGATTGACCGGTAGAAACGCTGCTTCGATGTCTTTGAGCGCCGCCAGTTCCGGGATATTTTCGGTGTCACCCGCAATATAGAATCGTTTTCCTCCAAAGGTCAGCACGTATCCGTTGCCGTCTCCTTTTGGGTGATAGAAAGCTCCCGGCGCCGGACCACGCACAAGGTTATACGCCGGAACTGCTTCAATGCGCCAACGGCCCGCCTGACGGCTTTCGCCGTTGCGTAGAATTGTTGTGCCTGGAAGCGCTTTGGCGACGGATTCCGGCCCCAGGATCAGGGCCTTCGGCTTGCTGGTTTTTTCGACTGCCGCCGCATCCAGGTGATCCGGGTGGGTGTGGGTAATGAGGATTATGTCAGCCTGCGGAAGCGCGGCGTAGCGTTGAGCGCCCACCGGGTCGACTTGAATCACTTGTCCGCCGCCCTCAATCATCATTGAGGCGTGGTTGATTATCGTTATTCGGACCGGCCCTGCGCTGGTGGCAAACTCCTCCACAGGCCTTTTGGGTTGCGCCAAAGTAACGGCCGCCAATACAGCGAGTAGAATCGTATTTTTCATAAGCCACCCCGTTTTCGAAAGTGAAACAGCGCCAGTAGAATGTTTAGGCGGTAACACCAATGTTTTTGCTCCGTCGTATTTCGGTATGATCAACATCCTCAACAGCAAAGCAGTCGGCGGAAACTCCGCATGGGCTCAGGCGAGCGGCAGTCTCGCCTCGGCATGCGCGTCTTCTTCTAAGCTACGAAGACGCAGCTTTATCAGGCTCCTGTGCTCCACAGCCTCCTCAGCGTATGCGCGGCCAGCTTAGGGCGCCGGTCGCGCGTGAAGACCCCTTTGTGATTCAGTGCGCCCACGCGGTGCACTCCCTGCCCCGTCTTGAAGTCGCACAGGTTCCAGACATGCTCTCCGATGATGTACGGCTTTGTGCGGAACAGGTCGTGGTAGCGGCCGATCAGCTCCGCCTGATACTCCTCGGAAAACATCTCAGGCGGCTGCGCGTGGTGGCCGCTGACGGCATCCGCCCCGAACTCCGCTATCAGCATGGGCTTGCGAAAGGCCGAGTGCAGCTTGTCCAGCTCGGCCGACAACTTCGCTACACCGTCGGCCAAGCGGCCGGCCTCGCTGTACCAGCCGTAGTAACGGTTAATGCAAACCACATCCAGGAACTCAAACGATTCTTCCCAGACGCCGGCCAAGTTCACCAGCGTCACCGGGCGCGTGTCGTCCAGCGACTTGGCCAAATCGTATAGCGCGCGAAAATAGGATTTCGCCGGCGGGCGGGTGGAGTGCGGCTCATTAGCCAGGCTCCACATGATCACGCTGGGATGGTTCTTGTCCCGTGCGATCAGTTCACGCGTGAACTGGCGGCAGAGGTTGAGCCGCCGTTCCAGCCCGGCCTCTGCAAAGAAGAGGCCCACGGCCGGGGTCTCATCGATTACCATGAAACCCAGACGGTCAGCCATGTCCATCATATGCTCGGAGTACGGGTAGTGGGACGTGCGGAAGGAATTGGCCCCGGTCCAGCGCATCAGGGCGAAGTCCTTGATGATAACCGGCGGCACAAGGCCGCGTCCCGCCACAGGAAAATCTTCGTGACGGCCGAATCCCTTGAGGTACACCGGCTTGCCGTTCAAAAGCAGCGAGTCGCCCCGGACCTCGATGGTGCGGATGCCCACGTACAGCGAATAGCGGTCCACAGCCTGGCCGGAGCGCCACAGTTCGGCCGTGAGCCTGTAAAGATTCGGCTGCCCTGGTTCCCAAAGAGCCGCGTCCGGGACGCGAATCTCGATCTCGGCGGCTTGGCCCGTGAGGGCGGCTTCCGCTTGAAGCTCCGAGCCGTGGCCCTGGAGTCTCAACCGCGCGACGGCAGGCCCGCGCGCCGAAGTCTCCACCCGCACGCGTACTCGGCCCTCCCGGCCTTCAATCGAGGTGCGCACCGTAAGGTCTGAGATGGCTTCTGATGGGGCCGTATAGAGTAAGACGGGCCGGTGGATGCCGGCGAACGGAAAGAAATCGTAGGTAGTCGCCGGGAACTGGTCGTTGGAGAACGTGTCCAGCGGGTTGCGAGGCACGTTGCCGGGCGGGACGCGGTCCGGCGCTAACTGGCCGTCAACGCACAATACCAGCAGGTTCTCCGACCGCAGCTTCTCGGAAACATCGAACTGAAAGGGTAGGTGGCCGCCCTCGTGGCGCCCGAGAAGCTCCCCGTTCAGCCACACCTCAGCCAAGTAGTTTACGGATCCGAATCGCAGCCATGCCCGGCGTCCCGCACCGAACCCGGCGGGAAGCTCGAACCGGGTCTGATACCACACTGTGCCACAGTAATCCCGGAGGTCTTCATACTGGTCGTTCCAGCTTCCGGGAACCGCGATCGGTCTAGCGCCGCTGAGTCCCGTATGCCAGCCCGCCTTGTGTCCTACTTCCTTGGGATCGGGCAGAAAGTCCCAGAAGCCATCCAGCGCGAGCACTTGGCGGAAAGCGTTGGTTTGAGGGTACAAGGCGAGCCCTGTGGTTCCCGCAGTGTTTGTTTCAGGGGCCGTGTTTTGCGAGGGCGCTGCCTGTTGAGCCAAGCCCACCAAGCCGGCCGTCTGCATCAGTTCCCGTCGATTCATCTCCATCTCCAAGCAGGAAATCTCCATTTTGGCTACGGTTGAAGACAATATATAACCCTCCCCGCACAGCGTCAATCTCAACATTATTTGTCTCGCAGTGCAGAATCCCGGCCGTAGGTTTCCGAGATTGTAAGCGTCACACTCAAATACAGCCGTACCCGGCTGGGGCGGACCCAAGGTGACTAGTTTTCCCTGCAAGTCCACTTGAAAATAGGAAAGATTGAAGGAAAGCTGAAAGGGCGGGTTTTGTTTCCCACACATTGGGCCTCGCCCCGAGCAGGGTTTGATTGCGCTGGAACCTGTGTGAATAAAGGCCTCCATCGATGCTACAAAGTTGCGTCTAAAGGTTTGAATCGCGAATCCGGGAACAGATCACGAAGGCCGAAGGCCTATGGCATGCTAAACCGGCGTATGAGGCCCATCCTTAATTTAATAGGGACTTGCGCGAAAACAAGGTCTGTTCAGGTTCGTTAACAGGTCAGCAAGATGCATGCATAAAAAAGCGAAGGCGAGGTCGCCTGGTTTGATTCCGCCCAAATTTAGCCGAGCCGTAAATAAAATCCCGGACTGGGTGTATACTCTTTGCATGCCGGAACGGCCTAATGGGAAGTTCGGGCTGAAATTTTACGATGAAAGGACCTCAAACATGAAATCAAACAGGCGCCAGTTTATGCAGACTTTGGGGACGAGTTCGGCCGGAATCGCCTTGGCTTCAGCGGCGTTGCCGGTAGGATGTTCTCGTGCCACCAGCGATTCCGACAAGCAGGTACTGTTTGTCGGCGACAACATTGCGGTAGCCGATACCCAGTATGGCAAAGTGCGAGGCTACCAGTTGCGGGGCATCTATTACTTCTTAGGCATACCTTACGGTGCGGACACTTCAGGGCCAAACCGATTCATGCCACCGCAGAAACCCAAGCCCTGGACCAACGTATTTCCGGCTTTGTGGTGGGGACCATCGGCACCACAAAACATGGCTAACCGTTACGCAAACCCATACGCGTCGTTCCGTGACCACTGGAATTATTACGACGTGAACGAAGACTGCCTCAGGATAAACGTCTTCACTCCGGCCATTAACGACGGCAAGAAGCGTCCGGTGATGTTCTGGATCCACGGCGGAGGTTTCACCAGCGGCAACGGGATCGAGCACGACGGCTACAACGGCGAAAACTTCGCCCGCTTGGGTGATGTGGTGTTCTGTTCTATAAATCACAGACTGGGCCCGCTTGGGTTCTGCAACCTGGCAGGCGTGGGCGGGGAAAAGTTCGCGGCGTCGGGCAATGTTGGGATGTTGGACATTGTAGCCGCCCTGGAGTGGGTGCGCGACAACATTGCCAACTTCGGCGGGGATCCCGGCAACGTTACCATCATGGGGCAGTCGGGCGGCGGCGCCAAGGTTTGCATCCTTACGGCGATGCCGGCGGCCAAAGGCCTATTCCATAAGGCTGTGGTTCTGAGCGGGGCTTCGCGGCGTGCGGGCGATAAAGAATACTCCGAGAAACTGGGTGCGGCTGTGCTCAAAGAAGCCGGCCTAAGCAAGAGCCAGTTAGACAAGCTTCAAGCTATGCCTTGGCAGGATTTTTATGCCATCGCCACCCGCGCGCAACAGCAGATGGCTAAAGCGGCCGGCCCGGGGCCTGGTCTGACGCGAGGCTTCAGTCCGGTCGTCGACGGAAAGATCCTGCCGCAACATCCATATGATCCGGAGGCAGCGCCGACGGCGGCCGACATTCCGATGATCATCAGCTCGGTAATGAATGAGCAGTCGCCGAGCTGGATGGACTCATCGCTGGAATCGATCACGCTCGAGCAGGTCATTGAAAAAGTCAAAGAGCGCGCCGGCTTTGGAGCCGGTTTCGGCGAGAAAGCCAAGGAAGTGGTCGAGTCTTATGCCCGGGCCTTCCCAGGCAAGAAACCGGTCGAGATCTGGTCGCTCGTCAGCAGCAACCGGCAAAGCGTTGTGGCCCTGGCCAATGTGAAGTCCAAGCAACCGGCTCCAGTCTATGTCGACTGGTTCACCTGGCAGCCCCCGCTGTTTGATAATCGCATGCGCGCCTTCCATTGTGTAGATATCTGCTTCTGGTTCTACAACACCGACCTGATGCTGAGCCATACGGGCGGCGGCGCGCGCCCGCGGGCGCTTTCAGCCAAGATGGCCGGTGCGCTGCTCCAATTCATGAAGACTGGCAATCCCAACGGCGGCGGCCTGCCGAATTGGCCCCGTTACACAGAGGCCAACGGGGAGACGATGATCCTTGACGACGTCTGCGAGGTGAAGAACGACCCAGACCGCGAGGCCCGTAAGGCGCTGCCCGCAACCTAGACTTCCTCACAGCCGCCGGGTTTGTTCAAGCGAAATCCGACACTGTTTCATTCCGGCGCCAGGTTGCCGTAAAGATTTGCGGCAGCCTGGCGCTAGTAATTTCTTGGCGTGCCGCGTCGATGCCGGCAGCGGCAGTGACTGTACCGCGTAATGCGGCTACAATTAAGCCGGAAGTGGAAAGTTTGTGGTTGTGGGTATGCGACGAAGTGCATTCTTAGCGGTGTTGATGCTTGCTGCTGCTGCGGCGGCGTTTGCGCAATTGCATCAGTTCAAGCCGGGATTTAACCTCTTCACTCCTGAGCAGGACGTCCAGTTGGGCCGAGAGGCGGCGGCTGAGATCGAAAAACAGGTGGAGGTTGTCGACAATCCCGAGTTGAACTCATATATACGTTCGATCGGCGAAAGGCTGGCGGTCCAGCCTCAAGCGGGGAAGTATCCTTACACCTTCAAAGTAGTCAACGATCCCACCATCAATGCTTTTGCGCTGCCGGGCGGACCTACTTACGTACATACCGGCCTGATCGCGGCTGTGGATAACGAGTCGCAACTGGCCGGCGTTTTGGCGCATGAAATCGTGCATGTCGCTTTGCGTCACGGCACCAACCAGGCCAGCCGGGCGAATCTTATTCAATTGCCCGTGCTGCTGGCCGGCAAGGCCATTGGCTCCGAGTCGCTTTTGGGAAAACTGGCGCAGTTGGGAATCGGACTTGGCGCGAATTCCGTGCTGCTGAAATACTCCCGAACCGCCGAAACGCAAGCCGACTTGATGGGCGTGCAAATTGCGGCACAGGCCGGATACAACCCGATCGAAATGGCGCGCTTTTTCGACAAAATCGAAGCCGAAGGCGGAGCGCGCGCGCCGCAGTTCTTATCAAGCCACCCCAATCCCGGCAACCGTCGCAAAGCGATTGAAGACGAAATACGCTATCTGCCGCCTAGGAAATACAATGCGGATTCGGGTAAGCTGTCGCGCATGAAAGCCATCGTGGCCAAATTGCCCCCGCCTAAAAAGACCATGCAGCAGGCAGAGGCCGGGCGGGATGAGAGCGCCGCGGTTGCGTTATCTATACCAAACAGCAGGCCCTCATCCAGAATGGTTCAGTACCAGGGGCGGGATTTCAGCATTTTTTACCCGGACAACTGGAAACCGTTCACCAGTAAAGAATCAGCCGGAGTTACGCTTGCTCCGCCTTCGGCAGTGCAGGCGACCCCGTCAGGGCAGGCAGTGGGCTATGGTGTGGTTTTTGGTTATTACCAACCGAGGGCGGCTAAGGCCGACCTCAGGCGCGCCACCGAGGAGCTGGCCGGCGCCTTGAAAGCGGCGGATGCGCGCATGCGTTCCGGACGTGAAGAGCCGAGAGAAGTAACCTTCGGCGGTAAGAGAGCCATTGTAACCACGCTCAATTCCGAATCTATTTTTCAGGGGCAAACGGAGGTAGATTTGCTGGTTACTCTATCGCACCCGAATGGGCTTTTCTACATCATTTTTGTGGCGCCGGAGAGCGAATCCCAGTTCGCCAACCGTGTGTTTGAGCAAATGCTGGATTCGATGCGCTTCGGTTTTTGATCCTCAGTCAGGGCTGGGCGACAGATGTGAGCTGAGGCGGTGGAGTTGCGGCGTTAGGCCGCAAGAGTATTCGTGCAGGGAGGTTTAAATGCGTTGTACGAGGTTTCTAGCGTTCTTCGTGGTGATGGTCTCCCAAGCGCAGGTGGCCGAAGACGTTCGGCGGGCAACCCTGGGGAATACGGCTGGAACTTCAGGAAAATGCACCGTGGGCGTTTATGTCGACATGATCGCCGAAGTGAACATTTTCGGCGATTCAGGACTCCTGCGAACGCTGGCGGGGCAGCCTGCCAGCTGGACGCATCTGGAATGCACCAGCCCGCTGCCGTATCAGATGACGGACTTCAAATTTCGAGGAGTCGAGGGGCGTGGAACACAGCGCCTGGTCGCAGATCCGCGCACCAATGACTCGATAGCCGTCGTTCGTATTGAGGACCCCCGGAGCGGCGCAGCCAATTATACGTTTGAGATTGAATGGAGCGGCGGCTCCGGCGGTTATGCAGTCAGCGGATTTTTGCGCTCGGGAGCGGCTCGCCCAGAGCCTATTCGCCCAGCACGTCGCGCCGGCCTGCGGCCCATCAGCGCCGAACGAGCGCTTGATTTGTGCCGGGCCGAAGTGCACGCCCGCGGCGAAAGGGATTACGGGCTTTTAGACATCGACATCACCGCCGTGGGAGTTGACACTAGCGCAGGCCGTAGCAATTGGGTTACCGGCACTTTTACCGCCAGAGCCCGCTCAGCGCCGGAAGCCGCCTACCGTTTTAACTGCGCGATGGATTATGCCGCAGGCCAGGTTGGAGTGGTCGAATTTCTGCGGCCGGATGGAAGCAGGCTTCAGCCTCCAGGCGCCACAGCCGTAAGCACGGAGGATCAGGCGCGGCTGTTTCGCGCATGTCAGGATGCCGCAGTGGCCCGGGTCAACCAGTTGGGCTACCAGAACGTGCAGTTTAACTCCACGGAGATCGATCCGCGGCGCTCCGGATGGATGACCGGCTCGCTGACTGCCAGGCGAGTTCTGGTGACCGATACTTTTGATTTCGGCTGCTCGATGGATTTCCGCACCGGCCGCCTAATCGACGTACAAGTGACACGCCGCTGAGGACGGCCCACGAGGTTGTGCCCTCGGTTTAATCCAGCGCCGACTTAGAGCCGCTCAAGCGTCAAGGGATCAGGCTCACCGCCGTAGAATTTTTCAAGCGCATCCAGAAATATCTGGTTATCGCCGGTGGCTTGGGCGAACAAGGTCAACGAGGAGCGGAACTTCAAATAATCCGGCCAACCCAGGATCTGCTGTATCGAAGGCCCCTCCACTTGCATCAAGAGCTTGACGCACTCCCGCAGCCTAGGGCCAAGCACGGGATGCTCGAGGTAGGCCCGAGCCTCTTCAAGCGACGAAATGGCGTAGCGCTGCGCCATAGGGCTGTGGCCCAGACCCCGGATTTGCGGGAAGATGAACCACATCCAATGACTGCGCTTTCGTCCCTGGCTGAGTTCGGCCAAGACTTGCTCGAAGACCGGATCCTGAGCTTCTACGAAGCGTTGAAGATTGAACAGGTCTTTCATGCGCTGCACACGGTCGCTTTTGATTTATTAGCCAGGTTACCTGTGTCTGCAAGAACAATTTTATGCTTCTGGAAACAAATGAATGGTGGCTAGCTTTGCGCGGTCAACCCCGTGGGGCGGTTAAATCCGGTGAGGATGGGAAAGAATATCACGCCAGGATTACTAATAATTAATGTCCAAGGACTTGATTCATACGAAAAAATCGGCATGTTCTGGGTTAGCATGAATTGAATAGCAGCGAGACTGTATTCCAAGAAAGGGATTTATGGCTTCTCGAATTTTTTGCTGCATGGTTTCCGCCGGCTTACTGGCGCTGGCGGTGCTGCCCGCTTGTGGTGGGCTCGTCACTTTTAATGACCGATCGTCGTTCGAAGGGGCTGCGCCTGGGTTGCCGGTGGAAGATTTTGAAGAGGCGCTAATTGACCCTGGCGTAGTCGCCGGTTTCCCGGCTCCTTTGGATAGCACAAGCAGTAATTTTTACTTTTCGCCGGGCGACATTCTGGCAGGCATTCAGTTTGCAGCATCAAGCGCCCATGATTGGTATGAGCTTGCACTGCTAGGTGCAGGCTTCGCGGAAAACCCAAGCAAGCTTATCGTAGCCAATTACTTTGTAGATTCCTTTCTTATTACTTTGAATCCGGGCGTCGGTGCGATCGGCTTCGATGTCCACTCGTTTATGGGAGGTCCGCAAGTTCAGATCGCGGTGTACGATACAGCCGGCGGCTTGCTTGGCTCCTACGACATAGCTTCAAGCGCGACCGGGCTTTTTTGGGGCGCAATCTCCGACGGAAGCGACTTGATTGGATCAATAGTTCTGACTGATACGGGTGGCGGCGCGGAAGGGGTTGATAATGTGGCTTTCGGCTTGCCGGGAGAGGCAGTCATTCCCGAGCCGGCAACTTTTGTCCTTTCGGGCTTTGCGTTGCTTGCGCTGGCCTTTGTGGGGCGCCTGCGGCGAAGTTAGTCAACCCAACGCCGGCTCAGATTTAGCTTGGCCTTTTGCCGAGCAGCAGCGTAACGTAATGCAGTCAGAGAGGCTGCTTGCAAAATTTCCACAATTATTAAGCTCTACTGCTTGAATCTTCACAATTGTTTATCCCGGCCGCCCTGTTTCAGTTAAAATATGTCCGTCTCGCGCGAATTGAATGATTACGGACCGACCCCCGTCCAGCCCATCTTTGCTGGCCGAGTACCTGGCCAGCGACCGGCTTCAGATTTTAGCACTGCCGCAGGATACGAGACTTCTAGCGCCGGCGGCGCGTATAGAGCAGGCGCTGGAATACGAAAGTACGAGCAAAGCCCAGGAGGCGTGCACCGAGTTCGTTTTTACGGCTGCGGATTTTTACGCAATAGCACGCCCGCAGGTTTTGGTGCTGGCTGCACGGCCGCGCCGGGTGCTCAGCGACGGCTCTTCAACGGAACTTTTTGGGGACTACCACTTACAGAAAAAACTGATACGGGTTTGGATGCGCACGGCCATACGCCGTCAGGTCACCTCCTTCGGGACGTTCTTTTCGACGCTGTGTCATGAGTTTTGCCACCACCTGGACATTGAGCGGTTTGGCTTTCGCCATACGTTGCACACGCGCGGTTTTTATGCTCGGGCGGCTGCGCTTTATCATCACGGGCGGGGAACTCCGCTGAAGCAGCTTTATTGGGTTGAGATGGCGGACGGCCGATTTCGGATCGACTGGTCTCGCACCAAACGCGGAGGCTGAGATTGGGTGTCAGCGCCAGACAATGGGACGAAGGACTATTATTAAACGACCAAGCACGTGTGCCCGGCCTGCACAATGTGGGGTTGGCCGCAGTTGAGAAAGGCCGGTTTGCAGAGGGGAGGGGAGATGAGTTCACGGGTGGACCTTAGCGGGTGATGACTCAGGGCAGGGAAGCAACGTTATTTTGTGTGGCGGGCCTGGTCCGAGCATCTTGCAGGTGACTTGGCCTTGCTACCGCTGCGGTGCAACCGCCCGGCTCATCGGCAGGCAGGCGGCAGGCAGGCTGGAGGAAGAAAATTACATACTCTAGGATGCTTGCTGTGGCATTGCGTGGGGCTGGCGGCATTTCCTAAGCTTTTAGCATGTTGCGTTTGGCGTACGGTGTGGCGGTGACTACGCTCCCCATCCTGGTGTCGTGCTTGGCGCCGGCGCAGGCGGCGGACATCCGGCCTGTGCCCCGTACGGATCACAACTCGCTGCTGGCGCACGCACAGTTGTTGGCCAAGGCTCGCCAGGGGCGCATTGACGTCTATTTCGAAGGCGACTCGATCACCCGCCGCTGGGGGACTAGCGACGCGCAGTACCGGGATTTTCTGGCCAACTGGCGCGAGAACTTCTTTGGTTGGAATGCGGCAAATTTCGGCTGGGGCGGCGACACGGTTCAGAACATACTTTGGCGCCTCGAGGACGGCGAGCTGGACGGCGTCAACCCCAAAATCATAGTCCTGATGGCGGGCACCAACAATCTCCCCGGCCTTGCGCCAGGCGGCAGTGACGATGAGAAGGTGGAAGAGATCACCAGCGGCATCAAGGCGATCTTAGATCTGATGCAGCGCAAGGCGCCCAACGCCACGATCATCCTAATGGGCATCACGCCGCGCAACGACCTTGGCCCGGGGATTTGGCTGACTATTAACAAGATCAACCAGCGCCTGACGCAGTTCGCTGACGGCCGGCGGATACGGTATCTCAACATTAATGACCGTCTGGCCGACCGGGAGGGCAGGCTGTTGCCGGAAATGACGACGGACGGCCTACACTTCTCGGTCAAGGCGTATCAAGTCTGGGCGGAGGCGCTCAAGCCAATTTTTACAGAGTTGCTGGGACCGCCTGCCGAAAAAGATGAGGCGCCGCCTCCGACCGGCGACCCCGCGGCCCAAGCGGTTTCTGCTCCTAGTCGCTAGAGCCGTTTCGACCGCACTAAGCCTAGGCTTCGACTAGAGCCTTGCTCTTTTCGAGCGCTGGAGCAGCTTCGATACTTAGTGTTTTTGTTTTCGTACGTTCAAATAGCAGCAAGTTGTGCACTTGAGTGATTTTACTTTGGCAGTCTTAGAGTAACCCGGTGGGCTGGTCTTGAGATGGCGATCAGGCGTATGGTGGCGGGACTCTTTCCCGCTCCACCCGCAGTTCCCGCTTGCTCCTTCTGGCTGAGTGAAGATGGGATGAGAAGGCCGGTCTATGATCGAAGTTTCGTTGGTAGCTTCAACCAATCTGACGCACTCTAAGGTGCAGGAAGGAGACCGGCCCTCAAAAAGAATACCACCGCTCGAAAGAGCACCAAGACATCAACGTCCCGCCAGCCTGCCAGGAGCAGCGTTCCGAAGCAAACAATCGGAATCGACCTTGGGGACAAACAGAGCCACTACTGCGTCCTCGACAGCGAGGGAGATGTCCTCGCAGAGGGCACCGTGCGAACATCCGAGAGCGGGTTTACGCAGCAGTTCAAGCGAATGCCCCGCACCCGGATTGTGCTGGAGACGGGAAGGCACTCTCCCTGGGTCAGCCGATTGCTCCAGAAGTTCGGGCATGATGTGATCGTCGCCAACGCGCACCAGGTACGTTTGATTTTCGAAAACGACCGAAAGACCGACAAGGTCGAAGCCCGCACACTAGCACGGCTGGCGCGAATCGACAAGGACCTGCTCCATCCCATTCGCCACCGGAGTGCCGAGACTCAGGCGGACCTGGCCCAGCTACGCGCACGGGATACCCTGGTACAAGTTCGCACGAAACTCATCAACTGCGTCCGCGGCATGGTCAAGCCGTGGGCGGCCGGCTGCCAGCCGCCTCCGGGGAATACTTCGCCAGGAAAGTCCGGGAGCACCTTCCCGAGGTGATTCGCGAAGCGTTGTTGCCATTGCTGGATCAGATCGAGCAACTGACGCTTCAGATCCGCGAATACGACAAGCGGCTGGATGAGCTGGCCGAAAAAAAGTATCCCCATACCAAACTGCTGCGTCAGATCCCTGGCGTTGGTGCCATCACCGGCTTGGCCTTTGTGCTGACCATCGAGGATCCCCACCGATTCCAAAAGAGCCGGGACGTGGCCAGCTATCTTGGGCTTCGTCCCCGGCAGAGCGACTCCGGCGAGAGCAAGCCGCAGTTGTTCATCACCAAGGCTGGCGATCATATGGTCCGGCGCCTGCTGGTGGGTTGCGCTCACTACGTACTCGGTCACTGGGGTCCGGACAGCGATTTGCGCCGCTGGGGCCTGGGGCTGATGGAACGGGGGGGAAAGAACGCCAAGAAGCGCGCGGTCGTGGCGGTCGCCAGGAAACTCGCGGTGTTGATGCATTCCCTCTGGGTCACAGGTGAAGTGTACGAGCCGTTGCGCCAGGCCAACCAGACCAAGGCTGCGGCCGCGTAGAACGCGAATGGCAACCGAAACCAGCACGGAGGATCACCAGCTCAGCATGGCTTAGTGGAACCAGTTTTGCAACACCCGCCGCGATCGGGCGACTGCGCATTCATCGCGGGTCCGCCGGACACCGTTCCGGAGTCTGAGACCGTTGTCGAAGATTGCAGCGCCCAACCAAACGGATCACATCATGCACCGGGCAACGAACAGCTGCCCAACCAGAGTGCGAATGGAAGCGGGGCGCGTGGCGGATGTCGGAACGACTGAACAGCGGTAAAGTTTGCTGAACAAACCAAGGGCAAATCAGCGTCAGAAGGAACGACATCTTGGGGGCGCTGCCCCCAAACCCCCGGGATTTTCCGCTTTCGTGCCAGGATTCTTGGGGAGCGGGCGAGAGATTCACTCGCGCCCGCCGAATCCCGGCCCCTGAGTCGGCGCTCGGGTCGCACCTCTGCAGCGCCCTTATAGTGGCTCCGAAGGAGAGATGTTGAGAAAGGGTTTTTCCACAGTCGTCGCGGCCGCGCGCTGTGGAAATCGCGCCCTTGCCTTCGCCGGCAGATTTTGCCAGCGTGGATCAGGGCAGGCGCCCCGCCGCTACGAATCGCTTTGCCCGACACTCGATGTCCGAGGATAGAGCTCCGAGTGGCGGGATGCACTTTGCTTCCAAACGAATTCTCAGATCTCGTCTGGAGCTGGCTAATTAAGGAATCTACTATAAGGCCTTCGCGGAGGCAAAGGTTGCCTGACCCGCATCTCAGCCTGGAACAGAAGAACAATGCAAACTGAATTCGCCGCACTCGTAGCAATTGATTGGGCCGATCGGAAGCACGCTTGGGCGCTGCAAATATCCGGATCGCCAGAACGGGAAACCGGAACGATCGATCACACTCCCGAAGCCGTGGAGGTTTGGGCGTCCGAGCTCCGACTGCGCTTTGGTGGGCAGCGGATCGCCGTGGCACTTGAACAGTCACGAGGGCCATTGGTGTTCACGTTGACGAAGTACGAACACTTGGTCATTTTTCCTGTTCACCCGACGGTGCTGGTGAACTACCGAAAAAGCTTTTGTCCTTCCGGCGCGAAGTACGATCCGAGCGATCCCCGGCTCCTGCTGGACATCCTGATGCTTCATCGCGACAAGCTCCGGCAACTGACCGCGGACACCTCGGAGACGCGGACGCTGCAATTCCTGGTGGAGGAACGGCGAAAGCTTGTCCACGAAAAGACACGCTACTCGAATAGGCTTACTGCACATCTGAAGATGTACTTCCCTCAGGCGCTCGCCTGGTTCGATGAAATCGGTTCGAACATTGCGGCTGAATTTCTGGAGCGCCGGCCCAGTCTGGATAAGCTACAACGCGCGAGGCCTGCCACCATCGAGCGCTTCTTCATCGACCACAATAGCCGCGACCGCGAACGCATCACGGAACGGCTTGAGCAAATTCGAAAGGCAATTCCTGCCACCACTGATGCCGCGGTACTCACCTCGTGCAGCGCGGCGGTTGCGGCGTGGGCGGCGTTACTGAAGCAGGACTTGGCCGCCATCGCGACCTACGACGATAAGATCGACGCGCTCGCTCGCGCGCATCCGGATTACGCCCTGATGAACTCCTTCCCCGGCGCCGGGCCAGCCTTAACGCCGCGGCTCATTGCCGCCAAGGGGAGCCAGCGGGAGCGTTACGAAACCGCCCACGAGATCGAGTGCTACAGCGGTATTGCTCCTGTCGTCGCCAGCAGCGGTCAGCAACGCTGGGTGCATTGGCGTTGGGCTTGCCCCAAGTTCCTTCGCCAGGCCTTTCACGAATGGGCACTTCATTCCATCGCATACTCCCAATGGGCCCGAGAATATTACGAGCAACAGCGGGCCAAAGGGAAACGGCGCAATACGGCCATCCGCTCACTCGCGTTCAAATGGATTCGTATTCTGTTCCGCTGCTGGAAGGAGCGCAAGCCCTACGATGAAGCGGTCTATCAGCGCACGCTCGATGCACACCGCCCGAAAAAGCAGCCTTCCGCGCAACCTGTGGAATTACAGTGGAAAAACGTTGCCGGCCTCAGCAAAATCGTGGTCTCAGAGGCTTGACGGAAAAGCTCAGATGTCTATCCTCCGCCCAGGTGACATCAGATTAGCAAAACCGCAACGCGAACGAACCGGAGAACTGGGCGAGGAACAGCAAAAAACAAGAACAATCCGCCATGGCGTCTTGACTTGACTATGCCTTCTCATGGAAGCGATGAATGGAGTCGCGATGAGGAACACCAAAGCACAATCGACCACGAAAGACGCCGCCCGGATATACGCCGAGCGGCACGCTGAAGTCCAAAGCCTGCTCGAGCGCATACCCGCGCCGGTCCGTGAGGGGCAAGATCTGAGGCTCACCGCCGCACCATAGGCGGCTCCTGTGGCTAGGAAGCAGGCTAGAGCGGCTCGCAATACCTCAGCCTCCGACGAGGCGAAGCCCGTGGGAAAGATCGAAAAAGGTCATCGCCCTCGAACTGCTGCCCCGAGTGGGTGACGCGACTCGAAGCCCAGGTCAGGACGGCCAGATCGTAGTTTATCGACCATCGACTGAGACCTCCACAGTGGTTCCTTTGAACGGTCGAGCCGTCCGTATTGAAACATTCTGAAGATCGGGTTTGCTCGGTCGGGTGGCGTAGGCACACGGTCCATGGGTGCTGCCGCCACCCTATCCCAGTATGCGTTTAGCTAGCGGCATTTCGTTTTCGGAGCTCATTCGCCAGCGCGACGAAGTGCGCTGTTGCATTTATTCGCACATAGTTCACATATCAATGGGCGGACAAAGCCGCCATTGATCAGCGCGATAACCAAGCGCCCCGTCTCTGCCAATTTTCGCCTCATGTCGGTCATTAGTGCGTGGTTCTGGAGGCTCACATAAGTGACAATCAGGCCCGCGGCCAACACGATGTCGGAGATGAGCTAGGCGGCGGCGTCAATCGGCATCGCCGCTTCCTAGGCTGACGGATTCCAGTCCAGTTATAACCATTGAAGGAATACCATCCGTGTCATAGAAGTCCGCTCGTTTCGATGCCGGGGCACGGTCGGGCTGATTGCCGACCAGCACGTTGGACGCTTTCGCTCGATCGAACGAGCGGCCCGCCACAAGCTGCTTTATCTACATGTATGCCGATTGCCTCTAGACGTGCCAGGCGCAGCTTGCTGACCCAGTCGGCCAGTTCGCCGTTGGCAGTGTACAAGTGGATCCGTTGGTCACGCACACACCTGGAGTGGAGAATCCTGCGGGAAAGAGTTTCACGAGCTTCCTGGCACTCGTCTGGGATGCGTGTTTGTTTCGAGAGACCCGCCTCTGGGGTACGTTGCAGCAGCGTTCCGCTCGACTCGTAACACGGCACAGGTCAGCCGTCAGAAAACGCAGCGAAAAAGATTTGTTTGAAACCATCGGATTTACATGTACCTGGAAGCACTATTTCGCCGTTTAGCGATACGAAGTACAGCGCCAAACATCCTCATGAGTACTACGGTTACCAGAATCATATTTCGCGACAACATGTACCCCCCGATCTCACCTTTAACGGCGATTTCGTCCTGGCGGCGACTGCGAGGAGCTGGTTCGTACGCCAACCCTAACTGCGTGTGGTTGCAGCAGGGCGGTTTTTATCAGTGGGGATCAACCAGCGGTCCGATCTGTTTCCGTTGCTCGCTCAGTCCAAGCTGGTGAGAGACGCTCCGGTGCGCTTCTTCTGTCAACACCGTGGGGGACCCGCAGCAGCAGGGATTCTGGTCTCCTGATGCTCTTAGAGGACGTAGGAGAGCTTCACAAAGTAGGTGTTGCCTTGCTGGGAGCGTTGACCCAGTTCAGCTCGTCCCCGCTGGTAGGCGAACTGCAAAGCGCCGAAGGGAGGCTTGTAGCGCCAGACAAAGACGGTTTCCACGTTCCTGCGGTCGATCACCGAGTTAGTCTGGAAGAACAGGCGCAGAAAGAGGTCTCGAGTGAAGTTGTATTGAGTCCTGACAATGTGAATTGCGGTGCCCTTCTGCGTGGGGTCCGGCTTCAGCCATACACGGTTGAAACGGTATTCGGTGGACAGCGCCTGAGTGAGCTTGCGCCGGAAAGCGAAGTTGACCGAGCACAGGTCGGAACCGAAATTCTTCCCCACGAGGTATCCACCGTCGAAGGAGTTGTACTCGCGCGTGTTGTAGCCGAAGAATACGTTGAGCGTATCGTTGTGGAAGTCACGCTCGAAGAGTTTGAAATCGTTGGTGTGTTCAACGCCGATGCTCCACCGGTTGCGCAACTCGACATTGAGGGTTTCGATGTTGCGATAGCTGCGCAGGAGGTTCCGCTGGCTCCAGTAGGCGTTATTTCGCGAGCTCAACTCGATCCGCTGAACGAATCCCTTCTCGAACCACAGGATCTTCGACAGGTCGCTGTCCATCTCTCGGCGGTCGTCGTCCTGGATAAAGCCTACGGCGTTGACGTTGTCCCCGAATCGGTCACCGAGGTGCGTGTAACGAAAGTGGAAGTGGCCGGTGGGCGAGTCGTACGAAGGCCGGAAGTAGTAAGCCCAGTTGCCCTTCTTGAAGGGGCCGTACGAACGAATCACCTGACCCGTGAAGTTCACCGACTGGGTAAAGTACATTGACGTGTCCAGGCCTATTGCGCCGGCGCTCTGACCATTTAGGAATCGGTTTGAGATCATTACGCCCACCGTTGAGGACTTCAGAATCTGCCGTGCGGCACGCACCACGGAATAGTTGGCGCGACGGGTTCCCTCCGCGCTAGGAACGGGAGACTCAACTGACAGCAGCGCTAAATCCCAGGCCCCGTTAGTCGACAGTAGTTTGCCGCCGAAATCAATGTTCCCGATCCGCCGGGAATAGAAGATGGGGATCCGCTGTTGGAACTTCTCATTGCCGTCGAGAAAGAACGGCCGCTTCTCAGTGAGCTTCGGCTCGAAACGTGTCAGGTTGACGAACTCCTGATCCGCCTCAATGGTGGCGAAATCCGGGTTTACCGTAAGGTTGGCGGTTGTTTCAGGGCGAATAATGTAGCGGAGGTCCAAGCCCGCGTCACCCTTGAGACTGCGGTCCTGCTCATAGCGGCCGAGCAGGCTCGGGATAAGTTCGAAACGGTCCGCTCCACCTTCCAGATCGAGTCCCGTGAGTTCGCCGTACTGCGAGACCCTGGAATACGAATCGAGCGGGCCAGCCCAAAGGCTCATCTCTAATGTCCTGCGATGGGTGCGGCCTATATTGATGCCCCACGTGCGCCCCTTGCCCCCGCGAAACAGGATCGATCGCAGCGGTATCGCAAACTCGGCCGTCCAACCGTCATTGCCAACGCGCGCCACCACGTTCCACGCGGCGTCCCAGCTCGAATCTTCCACGCGGCCGTTATCCTGGAAGCGTCCATCGAATTGTGTGCCAAGGGCATTCGCTCCGAAGATGTAGCATGTTCGCCGATCGTGGAAAGTGTCCAACATGATGAACACCGCGTCGTCTTGGGTCAAGTCGGCGTCGCGTCGAGTCAGCCGGGCGGTGATCTGATCCGGTCGGTCGTCCATCGCGTGGACTGCGAAGTACAGGTGGGTGCTGTCGTAGAGAAAATAGGCTGTGGTCTTCAGACGTGCCGGCTGGCCGTTCCGCGGTTCGAACTGGAGAAAGTTCTCAAACCGCGTCGCACCCGCCCACTCCAACTCACCGAGCATGCCGTCGATCGCAGGAGGGTGTGATGCTCGGATGGCCGCGACCGAGTGCGTGGCAGCCACCATCTCTGGTGCGAGGAGCAGCATCCCCGATCTAAGACCAGTTGCTAGCAGAAACCCGACCCACCGAGGACAGAAGCGCACTGCCATAAAGCCTGGTTAGAGTGCAGAATCCGAAGTATACCATCCCAAGAAGACTTAGACCTGCAACGGCAGTTTGGGCGCTGCGAGTCGGTGGACGGGGCGATCGAGTCTGCATGTATAGGGAAAAATCATGTTGTCTCCGTCTCGAGATACAGAGTACAAACCACGATGCATCCGTCGGTATCACGCCTACCGTGGCGGGAGAGCCTGGGATTGGGCCCGAATTGGACCCTGTTTGGACCCAGTTTACGGAGCCCTCTAGGGTTGATAGCCCGCAAGTATTTGAAACGTTTGGTCGGGCCGCCGGGATTTGAACCCGGGACCTCTTGCACCCCAAGCAAGCGCGCTAGCCAGGCTGCGCCACGGCCCGATTTAAAATTTAGTTGGTCCGTCTTTTCTGCCGGATACCGCCAGCTCTTATGATTCTACCGCATGCAAAGCGCAACTACTTGCGCGATGCCGCGTCCAGTCGCGCCTGCGCCCGCCGCAAGGCGCTGAGCGCTCGCGCCACGTCCAGATCCGCGGTCGGACGGCTCAGTCTATCCAGCGCACGGCGGCGCGCTTCCTCCGCCCGCGCCACGTCGATCTCATCCGCCTTTTCCGCACGATCCACCAGCACCCTTACATGATCGGCTTGGATCTCGACCCACCCGCCGTCCACCGCCATGTGGCGGCGCCTGCCTTCCGCCACATAACTCAGATCACCCGTGCCAACTTCACCAAGCAACGGCGCATGACCCGGCAGCACGCCGATATAGCCGTTCACTAGCGGGATTTCGGCTTCGCTCACCTGTTGCCGCACCAGTTGCCGCTCGGGCGTGGCCACTTCAAGTTCGAACGTTTCGGCCATATTCCACTATGCGGCGGCCCGCTTCAACTGCTCGGCCGCCTCCAGTACGTCCTCAATCGTCCCCTGCATATAGAAGGCCTGTTCCGGCACGTCATCGTGCTTGCCTTCCACAATCTCCTTGAAGCCGCGAATAGTGTCGGCCACCTTCACATACTTGCCCGGACGTCCGGTAAACGCTTCGGCCACGTTGAACGGCTGCGATAGGAAGCGCTGGATCTTGCGCGCCCGCGCCACCGTGATCTTGTCCTCGTCACTCAACTCGTCGATTCCAAGTATGGCGATGATGTCCTGCAGATCCTTATAGCGCTGGAGAATCTGCTTGACCTGCTGGGCGGTATTGTAGTGCTCGTAACCCACCACGCGCGGATCCAGAATACGCGAGGTCGAAGCCAGCGGATCGACGGCCGGATAAATGCCCAGCTCCACGATGGCTCGTGAGAGGTTTGTGGTCGCGTCCAGGTGAGCGAAGGTAGTTGCCGGGGCCGGATCCGTATAGTCATCGGCCGGCACGTAAATGGCTTGCACCGAAGTGATCGAACCCTTCTTGGTCGAGGTGATGCGCTCCTGCAACTCGCCCATCTCGGTGGCCAGGTTTGGCTGATAACCCACGGCCGAGGGCATGCGCCCGAGCAGCGCCGATACCTCGCTTCCGGCCTGGGTGAATCGGAATATGTTGTCGATGAACAACAGCACGTCCTGGCCTTCTTCGTCGCGGAAATATTCGGCTACGGTCAGGCCCGTCAAGCCCACGCGCAACCTGGCGCCAGGCGGCTCGGTCATCTGGCCGTAGATCAGGGCGCACTTGGATTTGCGCCAATCGCGCGGATCGATGACGCCGGAGCTTTGCATCTCAAGCCACAGGTCGTTGCCCTCGCGCGTACGCTCACCCACTCCGGCAAACACCGACACGCCGCCGTGGTGCATGGCGATGTTGTGTATCAGCTCCTGGATGATAACGGTCTTGCCGACGCCGGCGCCGCCGAACAGGCCGATTTTACCGCCTTTAAGATATGGTTCGAGCAGATCGACGACCTTGATGCCGGTCTCGAGCATCTGCAACTCGGTCGATTGCTCTTCAAACGAAGGAGCCGGCCGGTGAATGGGATAGAACTTCGTGGCGTTGATCGGACCCATGCGATCGACGGGCTCCCCAATAACATTCAGCACGCGGCCGAGCGTTTCTTTGCCCACCGGAACGGTAACCGGCCGTCCCAAACTTTCGGCCTTCATGCCGCGCACCAGACCCTCGGTAGGCTGCAACGCAATCGTGCGGACGCGCCCTTCTCCGATGTGTTGGGCGACTTCGGCGATGATGTTAATCGGCGTAGGCACGTTGAAGCCTTCGCTGGTTATGCGGATCGCCGTGTAGATTACCGGGATCTGCCCTTCCGGGAACTGTATGTCCACGGCGGGTCCCGCCACCTGGATTACTCTGCCGATGACATTATTGGATGTCTGCATTTACTCCACTCCTGCCGCTCCACTGACAACTTCAATAATTTCTTTGGTGATGCTGGCTTGACGTACACGGTTCATATACAGCGTTAGCCGGTCGATCATTTCGGCTGCATTGGTGGTAGCCGCGTCCATGGCGGTCATGCGCGCCGCCTGTTGGGCCGCAGCCGATTCCAGCAGCGCATGATATACCGCAATTTCCACATAACGCGGCAGCAGCCGCTCCAGCAACTGCCGGGGCGGCTGCTCGTATATGTACTCTGCGGGCTGTGCTCCTTGCGGCGCAGTGACCGGCAAAATTCGGTTAACCACCAGCCGCTGGGACATAATGCTTTTAAATTCGTTGAAAAGAAGGTAAACGGCGTCGATTTCCTCGCTCGAAAAACGCTGCATCAAGCCGCGAGAAATTGCCGCCGCGTGCTCGTAGGTGATCTTTTCGGTTATGCCCGTGTATTCCTCAATTACCGGCACTCCCCGCTTGCGGAAAAAGTCGCGTCCTTTGCGCCCCACCGCCACCAGTTCAACCCGGCGCTCCCGGTGGTCGGCCAGGAACTTCTGGGCGGCTTTTATGAGATTGGAGTTGAAGGCGCCGGCCAGACCGCGGTCGGCAGTGATTAGCACCAGCTGGATGCGCTCTTCCGGACGCTCGGCCAGCAGCGGGTGGGACAAGCGCTCGTCGGTCCGCGCGGCGCGGGCCACGTCGGCCAGCAGTCGCTCAAACACGCGCGCATAGGGCCGCGCCGCCAACACCCGGTCCTGTGCCCGACGCAACTTGGCCGAAGAGACCAACTTCATGGCGCGGGTAATCTGCTGGGTGCTCTTTACTGAGCGTATACGGCGGCGTATGTCGATCAGACTAGGCATCGGAGATCTAGCCGGTTCTAGACTTTCTGTTCGGCCTTGAACCGCTCCTTAAATTCTTTGAGCGCTGCGTGCATCCGCGCTCGCAAATCATCGTCGAGGACTTTCTTCTCCCGTATGTCGCGCAGAATGTCCGGGTGGACATTGTCCGCAAAGCGGAACAATTCCTCCTCGAAAGCCCGGCAGCGCTCAACGGGGATATCGTCCAAGTAGGCGTTGGTGCCAGCGAAAATTATCAGGATCTGCTTTTCCACCGGCAAGGGATTAAACTGCCCTTGCTTGAGGATTTCGGTCAGTCGCTGGCCGCGGTTCAACTGAGCTTGTGAGGCTTTGTCCAGGTCGGAGCCGAACTGGGCGAAAGCCGCCAGCTCACGGTACTGCGCCAGATCCAAACGCAAGCTGCCCGCCACCTGGCGCATGGCGCGGACCTGCGCGTTGCCGCCGACGCGGCTCACCGAAACGCCGGCGTTGATAGCCGGGCGTATGTTGGCGTTGAACATGTCGGTTTCAAGGAAGATCTGACCGTCGGTGATCGAGATCACGTTGGTCGGAATATAAGCCGACAAGTCGCCCGCCTGGGTTTCGATAACCGGAATTGCGGTGAGGGAGCCGCCTCCCAGTTCGTCAGAGAGCTTGGCGGCGCGCTCAAGCAAACGGCTGTGCAGATAGAAAACGTCGCCCGGATAAGCCTCGCGCCCCGGAGGACGGCGCAGCAGCAGCGAGATTTCGCGGTAGGCGGCGGCGTGCTTGCTCAGATCGTCGTAGAAGCAAACGGCGTGGCGCCCGGAGTCGCGGAAATATTCGCCCATTGAGCAGCCGGCGTACGGGGCGATGTACTGCATGGGCGCCGGATCGCTAGCCGTGGCGGCCACCACGATGGTGTAGTCCATGGCGCCGTAATCCTCAAGCGTCTTGACAACCTGGGCCACGGTGGAGCGCTTTTGGCCGATGGCGACGTATATGCAAATGACCCCGGTCCCCTTTTGGTTGAGGATGGTGTCCAGAATGATGGCGGTCTTGCCGGTCTGGCGGTCGCCGATGATCAGCTCGCGCTGTCCCCGCCCGATGGGGATCATGGCGTCAATAGCCTTAATGCCGGTTTGAAGCGGCTCCTTGACCGGCTGCCGGTCGACCACGCCCGGGGCCAGACGCTCCAGCGGCAGATACTTCTCCGTTTCGATGGGATCTTTACCGTCGATGGGCTGCCCCAGGGCATTGACCACGCGCCCGATCATGGCTTCGCCCACCGGAATCGACATGATCCGGCCGGTGCGGCGAACCTCGTCGCCCTCCTTGATCTCCTGGTAGTCGCCAAGCAGCACTGCACCTACTTGGTCCTCCTCCAGGTTAAGGGCGATGCCGGAAACCCCGTGGGGAAACTCTATCAGTTCCCCAGCCATGACCAGTTCCAGGCCGTGTATTCGCGCAATGCCGTCGCCGACCGATATCACATAACCGGTTTCGGCGACGCTAACGGCCTTTTCATAATTCTCAATTTCCTCGCGCAGCACGCGCGCGATTTCATCCGCTCTAATCTGAGCCATAGCGTTATTCCATTAATCTGCGGCGCAGCGCTTCCAGTTGCCCCTGCACCGAACCGTCGTAAATTGTCGAGCCGATGCGCGCCACCAGGCCGCCGATCAGCTCCTGTTTGATTCCGAAATTGCAGCGCACCTGCTTACCTGTAAGAAGCGCCATCTGGTGGCTGATTCTTTCGCGTTCCGCTTCCGACAAGCTTCGGGCCGAAAGAATCTGTGCTTCCACCCAGCCGGTGCGTTCGTCGATGACCTCGCGAAAAGCTTCTCTGATTTCCGGCAACAGCGCCGTGCGTCGGCGGTCAACGATCACGTAAAGGAAATTGCGTATCAGAGCGGCGATGCCCAGCGCATCCGTCAGGCGCTCCAAAAGAGCGCGTTTTCGAGCCGGTTTAACCGCCGGCGAGCTCAGCACGAGGCGCAGCTCCGGCGAGCCGGTAATGAGCTCATTTAGAACTGTCAGTTGACGTACGGCTTCCTCCGGCTCCGGGCCAGCCTTTCGATCCAGCACCAGATCGGCCAGGGCTCGCGCGTAACGGGAGGCAACTGCGTGCGCCATTGCTTAGTTTTGCTCCTTGCCGGAAGTTCCGTGTTTGCTCTTTAGGTCTTCAAGCATCGCCAGCACCAATTGTTCATCCAGAGCGGGAGTGATACGACTGCGTACTTTTGCGGCGGCCAAGCGTACGGCCAGTGAGGCCGCATGGGCGCGCACCTGCTGGCGGGCGGCTTTTGCGGCAGCGGCAATTTCTTGTTCCGCTTGCCGGCGAATTTTCCTGATGGTTTCCTCGGTTTCGGCCTGTAATCGCCGGTCTTCGGCTTCCAGTTCCTGGCGGGCCCGGCTGCGCAGCGCTTCGATTTCCTTTTCCAAATTCGCCAGCCGCTGCTCCATCTCGGCCACGCGAGCCTCGGCTTCGCGCCGGAGCCGGTCCGCCTCCTGTATTCCCCGTTGAATTGCTTCCGTGCGCGAACGGAAAAACGCTCCGGCGCGCTTGTAGGCGAAATAGCCCAGGAGGCCTATGAGCAGCAGAAAATTGGCCCATTTCCACAGCAGCTCGTGAGAGGCTCCCGAAGCGGCGTGCCCGCCGGCTTCAGCGCTATGCTGAGCGGCAGCCGTTATGACGATGGACAGAGCCAGGCAGCAGAGTAGAACCAGACGCCGGGTCAAGCATGCCTCCCGCGTAGAATGGCATCGGCGATCATGCCCGCCAGCCGCTCGCTTTCGCCTTCCAGCGACTGAGCCGCCAGGGCGGCTTCTTCGGCGAGTTGCGCCCGGGCTTGCTTGACTTGTTCCGAAGCACTTCTGCGGGATTCTTCCAGCGCGGCGGCGTAGCGGTTTTGCCACTGGCGCCGGGTCTCCTCCTGTTCTCTGAATATTTCCGCGCGGGCGGCTCGAAGCGCGGTCTCGTACTCCTGACTTTTTCGCGCGGCGGTTTGCAGGCCGGCCTCGGCCTGGCTCCGTGCGCCCTCAGTGGCAGAACGCCGGGCTTCCAGCACCTTATCAAGCGGACGGAAGAAGACAAACTTCAAGTAGAAGTGCAGAACAAGTAGCAGCAAAAATGTCGGGAGGGCTCGTAGCAGAAGCCCCCCTAAGGCGGCCAGGATCGCTTCCATTGGAATTTAAGGAACTGTCTTCAAGACCTACCGAGGACAGCAGCCTAAAGCGACACACTAACACATGCCTGCGATGCCGGTCAACAGGGTGAAGAAATGCAATAAACTTGTGATTTGAAAAAGCTCGCGCTTGTCTCATCAGAAGGTCCCTGGTGGGGACGCTGGGAACCCACCTTGCGCTACTTAATGCAGACTGAAGTGCACGCTTACGCCCTGGCCTTGGCGGCTGCGGTGCTGCTTTCTTTTGTACCTTTCTTGATTGTTATTGTTTCGGTGTGCCGCCATTTGCTCCGCTGGCGTGCTGCCGTCGAGGCCATCTATATAGCGCTGGCGGATTCTTTTCCGGGGCAATTGGCGGACTTTATCCGGCGCAATGTAGACGTGGCGGTCGGCCGGCGTCCGTTTCAGTGGACTTCGCTGGCGCTGCTGTTGATTGTGGCCAACGGCGTTTTCGAGCCGCTTGAAGTGGCCATGAACCGGGCTTGGAACGTTCCCAAGCACCGCAGCTACTGGCGCAATCAGTTAATCAGCCTCGGGCTGATTCTGGTTTGCGGCGTGCTCGCCTTGGCCTCCACGCTTTTTGCGGCGTTCAACTACACCATGTGGCCGCGCATTCTCGGCGCCCGCTCGGTGTTGGTGGAGACGCTCGGGCTGGCGTTCTTCAAGATGGCGGCCATACCGCTTTCGATTTTGGCGCTTTTCCTCATTTACTGGTTGCTGCCGAACCGCCGCATCAGGCCGGTCGAGGTGGCGCCGGCCGCAATAGTGGTAGGCTTGGCCATGGAAGTACTGAAATATTTCAATCTGCTCACCTGGCCGCTGCTGCAAGCCAAGCTGGCCCGCGAGTACGGCCCGTTCGTCTATTCGGCCAGTATAGTAATCTGGAGCTTTCTCATGGCTCTGCTGGTGCTGGCCGGAGCGGAATGGTCCGCCCGACGGGCGTTGAAACTCGATTCCCCGCGGCAGGAGCCGGGCCCGATTGCAACACATGTTTGAAAAAGATAGACTCAATTTGAAAACATTAAAGAATCTTGCCACAGTAAGGGGGCAGGTCAAGAAATGAATAAGAAAGAGAAACAAATTGATCCGACGCGGCGTGAATTTGTAGAGACGGCCGGCAGAGTAGCGGCGGCGGCGGCCGTAGGGGTCGTTTCAGCTCCAGCCATTCAAAAGGTTAAGGCGGCCAACGATCAGGTGGCTTACGGAGTAATCGGGACCGGAGCTCGCGGCAGCTACTTGTTGAGGCACATGGCCGGGTTGACCAACGGCCGGTGCGTGGCGGTCTGCGACATCTATGAGCCGAATCTCGAGAACGGCGCCAAGACCGCAGGCACCAATCCTAAGAAGTATAAACGGCATGAAGATTTGCTGAACGATCCGAACGTCGAAGCGGTCGTCATAGCCACGCCGCTTTATGCGCACTTCCCGGTTACTCGCGACGCACTGCTGGCGGGAAAGCACGTTTTCTGCGAAAAAAGCCTGGTGTTTAAGCCTGAGGAAGTGCATGCGTTGCGCGCGCTGGCCAACGAGCGGCCAAAGCAGATTCTGCAAGTCGGCTTGCAGCGGCGCTACAGCAAGTTTTATCAGGCGACCAAGCAAATGATCGCCAAAGGGTTGCTCGGCAACGTGACGCATATCATCGGTCAGTGGCACCGCAACACTTTCGCCAATGATCCCTGGAACAAACCGGTGCCCAAGGACCGCACCGACCGCGAAGTCAACTGGCGCAAGTACCGCGACCTTTCCGGCGGTCTGACGGCCGAGTTGGCGTCCCATCAGGTAGATGTGGCCGATTGGATGTTTGGCGCCACTCCGGAATTCGTAGTGGGCGTCGGCGGGACCAACTTTATTAAGGACGGCCGGGACATTTTCGACAATATTCAATTGATTTTCCAATATCCGGGCGGGCGCAAGTGCATATACACCTCCATCACCACCAACCGCCATCTGGCTCTGTTCGGAGGCACCCGGACCGAGTTCGGTGAGGCCATTCTGGGGACCGAGGGGACGGTGGAAATCACCGTCGGAACGGATAACGATCCGGCTATCGCGCTGTGGTATCGCGAGCCCTCGCCGCCCAAGCCGACACCGGCCAGCCAGACCAAGAAGGAAGAGGTCATAGCCGGCGCCACCATGGCCAGCGTGGGAAAAGGCGGCCGCGGTTTTCCGATCCTTCTCGATCGCGACCAGATACGCGGTAATGAATCTTTCCTTGAAAAGGAGCTCAAATTTGCGCGCCGCTGGCTGTACGCCAAGGGGATCATGCTGCCCGAGGAAGACCGTAACCCGGTGGATGTGCAGATGGAGTCCTTCTTTGAAAGCTGCCGGACCGGCAAGCGCCCGCTGGCGGACCTGGAAATAGGCTTGGCTGACTCCACCATGGTGATTTTGTCCAATTTGGCTATGGATGAGGGCCGCCGCGTCTATTTCAGCGAAATCGATAAAATGGGCCGGCAGGACAACCAGAACAAGCGGACGAGCTGACTTGCTCAGGTTTGGGCCTAAAGCTCAGGTTTGCCTCTAAAGATAAGTTCGTCCACCCAGAATTCTACTTGGCGAAAGGGCGCAGGCAAAGAAGGAATATACAGTTCGAAAATCACAGATTTTGAGGTAATTTCACGCGGGCGTGGGAAAACCAACCGCAGCCAAGGATCGGCGGGGGTGGGGGGAAAGTGGCCCTCCATTTTCAACCTGGTTTTCCCGACTCGCAAATAGGACTCTTCCTGCATGCGGCGGATTTCTGCGCGGTCGCCAAAGGCGCTGGAGACTCCGGTATTAACGGCCAGGATGATGCATTCGGCGCTTCGCTGTTCGAGAAAAGTTTCGTAGTCGTCGGAATCGTCAACGGGAGCTTCCGGGAATTTTTGCCGGCGGCGCCGTGCTAGTTCACTCTCGGCCTCGCGGATGGGTCGTGCCGTGGCCAGGCGCACCGCCACGGAGGTGATTTTGCCTTCCGTGATCGGAGGATCAAGCGTTCGCACCCAGGGCGAGCTTCCAAGCAGTTGTTCGAGTTCGCCGTCGGTCCACTGATCCGGGGTGCGTGTTTCCCAGAAGGGTGCGGCTAATAGCAGGGCGAGCAGCAGGTGAAGGCGCATGACGCTCCTCCGCTCAGCATAGCTCAGCCCGGCGCTATGGGGAAGATTTGGAGTGTGCGGCCGCGGGATGTTATGGTAGTCGAAGCGGGCGGTTAGCTCAGCTGGTCAGAGCGCCTGCCTTACAAGCAGGAGGTCAGAGGTTCAAGTCCTCTACCGCCCACCAGTCTCCGAATCCTGTCACCAGAAAAAAGCGGGCGCACCGAGTTCTTCCCCAATAACGGAAGCAAGCCAGAGGCTCCTCCTGGTAAGACCATCTTGACGGGAGATGTTTTGATCGGAAGCTCCCGGCAGTTAACGGATCAAACTAGAGGACTGAAATTTCCAAAGCAGCACATCCAGCCGAGTTTTTAGCGTTGACATATAATCCTTTCGGAGGTACGTGTTCCTTATGCTGCCCGACTATATTGCCAAAGCAGTTCCGGTCCCTCGCGAAAAGCGCTCGCCCTGGTACTCCAATACGGCGCCAAGCTACGCCGGGATCTTCCTCTGGGTGGTTTTCTATATGGAAATAGCCGCCGGCACGCTTGATAAGGCCGGCGTCGGCCTCTCTGTGTTGGCTTTGCTTGCAGCCGGGCTTCTAAGCTACCTGTTGTTCTACCGGCCTGCGGCAATGCTTGGCATGCAAACTGGTTACCCGCTCTATGTGATCGGCAGCTCAACCTTTGGAACCAAGGGCGGCTACCTGATGCCCGGCTTGCTCATGGGGTTGCTGCAAGTGGGTTGGCTTTCGGTTAACACGTGGGTTTCAACCACTTTTATCCTTAACGGCTTCGGTTCGAAAGCCGGCCCCGGTTCATTGCCGTTTATCATCATTGCGGCACTCTGGGCCTATGGACTGGCCTACGTCGGAGTCAAGGGCATTCAGTATGTCTCCAGGTTCGCGCTTTATTTGAACCTCATCCCCCTGTTGATGATCCTGATCGTCTTCTCCCGGACGGCGGCGGGGGTGGCGGATTATGTGCCGGCTGAAAGCAATCCCTACGTCGGGTTCATGCTGCTCGTTCAGATCGTCCTAGGGTTTTTCGCCACAGCCGGCGCCGCAGGCGCTGATTTTGCCATGAACAACCGCGACGGCCGGGACGTGCGCTGGGGCGGACTGGTCGGGGTTACGCTGGCCATTTTGATCGCAGGCGGATTGCCTCTGCTTTCCGTGGCGGGCGCAAAGGTCCTCTACAACATTGAGAGCCTCCGTTTTGATACGGTCATCTCGGCGATGGGCGGCTTTTTGGCGACGGCCATGTTTTTCCTGTTTGCCATAGCCTCCATCCCACCGGCTTGCTTCACTTCCTTCATCATGGGTAATAGCTTTGCCACCATGATTCCGGGAGTCCCGCGGCTGGGCTCCAGCATGGCCGGCGCAACCGTGGCTTTCCTTTTGGCCGTCACCGGAGCGGCGGGCAACCTGGTGGGGCTGTTTACGATCATCGGCGCCTCCTTCGGGCCGATTTGCGGCGCCATACTGGCTGATTACCTGCTCTCCGGAAAGAAATGGGCCGGGCCTCGCCAGGGCATCAGCCTTCCGGGATATGCCGCCTGGGCAGTCGGATTTGTAATAGGCATACTGCCGTTCTTGCCCATTTCCGCCGAAACCAAGCCGTATGTTCAACCTGCTGCTCTGTACAGCTTTGTGGCAGGCTTCCTTGTTTATTTGATTCTGGCCAAAGCGGGACTGGAGCCAAAACCAGTTTCCTTGGACAGGCCCGTTTCTGCGGATTGATCGCATAGGTTGACTCGCTTGGCCGGACGGCCGCAGGCTGATTTTCGCCGCCAAGCGCTGCAAGGCACGGCCTCCGCGGCAGTCCGGCTCAGGCGCAGGTTGATCTGCTCCGGCGTCGCTCCAGCTCTAGATGTACCAGTGATAAAGCTGCCGAAATGGCAGCGGGCCCCAGGAGCCTGTGAGCGGCGGCCAGCAGTCCGAAAAAAATCACGACGCTGGTCCCCATCCAGCGCGTAATCCGGCCTTTGATATCAAGACGCATTCCTGCGGTCAACAACAAGGCGCTGACAATCAACCATCCGGCGAAATTGGAAAGTGGAATCCCGTAGTAAGCTCCACTTACGTGCCAGCGCCAGAATCGCAGAGCCGCTGTTGCCACCGGATCAATCACCAGATCCAGCGCTGTCATCCATACCGCTCCAGCAACAATCGCTTGCCAGGGTTTCAGCCGGGCTAGAGAAAGGCAGCTCTTTACGTAGGCCAGCAGAATGATCCAGGCGCATGCCATGACCAGCGGCACCCCGAGCGCTTGGGGCTGGAGGGCCGGTCCGTAAGAATAGGCGCCGAATGGAACTCCAAGCCGAGTTCCGGCCAGCTCAGCCAGCCAGCCCAGTGCGCCCAGTGCCAGGAGCCGCAGGCGCCCCTGCTCTAGGTCGACAAGAACCGACAATGCGGCGCAAATCAAAAAAGCCGGAGCAGTCCAGCCGGCGCCGGGGGGAGTTGAGCGCGAGAGAAAATGCGATACGACTCCGCCGACCCAAAGGATGGCGAAGGCGCAGATTAGCGCCGCACGCAAAAATGCTGGCATGGCTCAGCTCGGGAAATCTTTCTTGATCAAATTCACGGCGATTTCGGCCGATAGCAGCACCATGGGCACGCCTCCTCCCGGATGAAAGCTTCCTCCCACGCAATAAAGCCCCCGAACACGAGTACTGCGGTTTGGCGGCCGCAGAAACGCACGCCGCCAGCCATGGGAGGCTGCGCCATATATGGCGCCGCCCGGAGCCAGAAAGCGGCGTTCAAAACGCCGCGGATGCCAGACTTCGCAAACTTCCACGTCCGGATCGAGATTACCTGAAAGTCCGGCTTGACGGAGTTTTCCCAAGATGCGCTCAAGCACTGAGGCAAGCGCGGCTTCGCCCCAATCGCCTCCAACCTCGCCGGGGGCGTTAGCCATCAAGTAAAGCGCTTGGCCGCCCGGAGGCGCAAAAGCCGAATCAAGCGGCGCGTTTACATATACCGTAGGATCCTTCGGGAAGCGATGTCTTTTAAAAAGGTCGTCAAATTCCGCTTCGTAGTCGTCTGAAAAAAGCACTGAGTGATGGCTAAGATTCAGAAGTTTGCGGCGTAGTCCTACCAGTACGACGACTCCGGACAGCGAGCGCGGGCTCCCGTCGCACGGGCTTGAGTCGCCGAGCATTGCGCCTAACGCGGCTGCGTCACCGTTATACACAACTATGTTTGCTTCAACGCGCGAGTCCTCATCGAAAACGACGCCGGTAACCTGACCGTTATGGCATTCGATTTTTCGGGCTTGGGTGTTTAAACGAAGTTCTACGCCTATTGTCCGAGCCAGCTCCGAGAGGCTTTCCACGATTCGGAACAAACCGCCCTTCACAAACCATGCTCCGAAAGCGTGCTCGAGGTAAGGGATCACCAGTAGGGTGGCGGGAGACAAGTAGGGAGAAGAACCCACATAGGTGGGATATCGATTGTATATCCGCTGAAGATACGGGTTGCGGATCCGGCGCTGCACAGTCCGGGCGTAATTGCCCCAGGCGTCGCGCAGGGGCAGTCGCCAAAGAGCCGCCAGCGGCGGCGGGCACAGTGGCGTTAAGGGATGGTTGCGGAAGAAAGTTAACTCCGACAGCCTGAATATTCGCTCACCAGCGGCATGCAAAAGCCGCACTCCTTTGGCATCTTTCGGCTCCAGCCGTCGCACCGTTTCCAGCCATGCCTCTAGCTGCGGCGGCACAATTAGGCGTGTGCCATCCGGAAAAATATACTCGGCGTGAGGATCGACAGCCTCCAGTTGCAAGTGTTCTTCAAGGCGCTCGCCAAGGTCTGAGTACAGCCGGCTCAGGATGTGAGGCATGGTGAGCAGCGTAGGACCCGTATCGAAGCTGAAGCCGAGCCGGCTGAAGCGGCTCATCTTGCCGCCCGGCGCCGGTCCGTTGTCGCAGACGGTCACACGCCAGCCGGCCTTCCGTAGCCGCAGAGCGGACGCCAATCCGCCCAAGCCCGCACCTATCACCACCGCTTTTAAGCCCGTTTGTAGGCGCGTCCTTTCCACTCGACTCCTCTCCCATGGCTGAAACGCCACCAACTGGTGAGCCCGAGCGCCAGCAAAAAAAGCTCGGCCGCCGGGTGAAAAAACACACTCCAGACCGGATGCCTGAATCGCGCGGACAACAGCGCGCGCATGGCTAGGACGCAAGCCGCCGCCGGCCAGGCAAGAAACAAGAAAGGGCCGAGAAAAGCCACTGCGTGCAGCGCCAAAAAACTCCAGAACCCGATCCTAGTGCCAAAAGCCGGAAAGAAATTTTTCTGGAAGCCAGCCCAGATCTCGCCCAAGCCGGCGTACATGCGGGTGGAAACAACGTCCTGGCCGTCCAGGCAAAGGGAAGCTTCTCCGCGTGCGCGCCAAAGGCGGGCCGAAGCGGTGTCCTCGAAAAGTTCGTTGCGCACGGCGGCATGTCCGCCGACTTTAAAGTAAACGTCTCGCCTGGCCAGTATCAGCGCTCCGTGAGCCAGTCCCAAAGAAGGGTCTTTGCGGCTCAACGCCAGCGGGGCAGGGTAAAGGGTAAACACCACGAAGTTGAGCATGGGCATCAGAATTTTTTCCCATGCCCCTTCCATTTTCAAACCGGGCCAGCAGGACAGAAAGGAAACTTTATATTGCTGCGCTGCCTGAACAATCGCCGGTAAGGACGCGGGGGCGAGGACCGCGTCAGCGTCCAGGAAGGCCAACCAGGGGGAGTTTGCCGTCTCGGCCAGTTTCTGGCAGGCATATGGCTTGCCGCACCATCCCTGCGGCGGAGGACCGGGGCGAATCAAGCGGATTCGCTCATCCTGCAAGGCAAAACGCTCGACCACTTCCGCAGTGCGGTCTTCAGACTGATCGTCGCAGATTATTACCTCGACTACGCCCGGCTGGGCCAACGCTGCCTCGAGGCACGCCGGCAGCCGGCCTTCTTCATTTCGCGCCGGAATCAGAACCGAGATTGGTTCGGCTTGCGATTGGCTGCCGGGCTTCAGGCGCGGCCACAGTACTGCGTTGGCCGCCACCATCCCCAGGAAAAACAGCGTCACTAGAAATAGCACCATTTTTTTCGACCAATTCCGTTACCCGTTCAACAAGTCCCTGGGCAAATTCACAGATAACACCGGAGCAACTGCAACGCGGAAGCTCGCCCTCCACAACATCGATTGCTTTACGAACCAGGCCGGTAACCCGCTTGAGGGCGAAATCGAAGCCCACGGCCGGGCCAACAGCCATACGCCCGTGACGCAGGTCCTGCCCGGCGGTCTTTCCGGTGAGGGTTTCGCTGGCCAGGACGTCGAGTAGATCGTCTGAGATTTGATAGGCTTCGCCCAAAAGCTGACCACACCGGCCGAGCGATTCAACAGCCGGCGCCGGCGCGCAAGCGGCTATGCCGCCAGCTTCGAGGGCCAATCGCATTAGCCCTGCCGTTTTTTGCAGGCGGCTGGGGGATACGGCCGCCAAATCAGCGGCTTGCCCTCCGGTCATGCCTTCCGAGCCTACCGCCCGAGCCGCACGGGCTGCCAGCCCCTCGGTTGCCGCCAGCAGTTCAAAGGCCTTCGAATAAAGCGCCAGTGCGGCCAGAATCGCGATGCCTTCCCCAAAAACCAGGTGCAGAGCAGGCAAATGTCGGCGCAAGTGGGCATCATCCATTCCGGGAAGATCATCGAATATTACGGAACTCAGATGCAGAAATTCTACCGCGCACGCAGTTGCCTCTAAATCTTCTGGTCCGGCGTCAAAGATGCCGCCTGCCGCCAGTGCTAGCAGGGGACGGGTGCGCTTGCCTCCGGAATTCACGACATATACGAGCGCGCTGTTCAGCTTCTCTGTCCCGGGCAGGGATGACTGTGGAAGGAATTTCCTTAGCGCCGTCTCGACTATGGGTAGGCTCCGGGCGGTGAATTCGCCTAAGTTTTCTTGCATGGCTGCCTCCCCATGATGACTCGAGCTACTGCCTCCGGTGCTTCCACCAGCGGCAAGTGGCCTGCCTTGGGCAGTTCCGTCACTTGCGCCTGAGGCCAGATGCGGCGGAAGATACCGGCAGAGTTGCGCACAGAGTTGAAAGTTCGCTCCCCATACACGATATCAATTGGGAAACGAAGAGAGCTGAACCGCTCGGGACCTTCGATTTCATTCAGAATGCGCAGGTAGGCCAGCGTAACCCGGCTGGAAACGCTGCTAAAGCCTGCGGCAAGATCAGTTTCCGGCTTGCGTTTGCCGGCCAGAAACAGATTCACCAAGCGGCGCCCTAGAGGATTTTCGAAGCTCGATGTGTAGGCGTACTTGCCGATGGAGGGTGAAAGAAAGATGCGGAAATACCAGGGCCAGTAAGCCAATGGGTCGATGATGACTGCGCGATTGATGGGGCAGTGTCCCGAGGCCTCCTCCAACCGCAACGCCGCATACAGGCCCAGTAGGCCGCCGCTGCAATTGCCGACCAGGGTGATAGCGGAATCGGCCAGTTCAGTGATGAGATCGGCAATCTCGGACGCCACGGCTTCAAGCCGCCACTGCACGGGCGGTGCACTGCGGCCGCAGCCCGGAAGATCGGGAGCAAAAAAGCTTACTTCAGCGGGCAGAAAAACTGTTAGCGGCTCAAAAGTGCGGTGGGTCCCATTCCAGCCATGCAAGCCCAGAAAACGTTGTGGACCGTCTCCGTAACGCTTAACGAACATGGGAGGCGATTCTCCTGGCCGCCAGCATACCGCTTAGAACCACCATCGGCAGGCCCGTGCCCGGCGTGGTGCTGGCGCCCGTGAAATACAGACCACGAATCTTCCGGCTGTAGTTGCACGGCCGAAACGGCCCCATCTGGCTCAATGTATGAGCTGCGCCGAAAGCCGACCCCCGGAACAAGCCGAAACGCATGCGCCATTGCTCGGGCGTAAAGACCGCTTCTTTTTGGATCGAAGACGCATTAAGCTCGACGCCGGCCAAGCGCAGGCGTTCGAACACAAATTCTCTGAGACGGCCAAGCTCGTTATTCCAGTCGGCCACTTGAAGCCTGCTCTCCAGCGGAACCGGGATTAGCACGAAGATGCCGGCCGGAGCGTCCGGCACGGCCGGAGAGGCTACATAAAAGGCCGGCTCGGCCGGTATCCTGCGCCCGTGTAGCAACTCGACGAATGCCTTCCGGTAGCCGGAGGGAAGGAATATGGTGTGATGGCCCAGTTCTGCCGGACGCCGGCGAACGACCCAATAAAAAGTTATGACTGAGGGCGACATAACGAGTCTCGGAGCAGGCATCCCGAGCAACTCTTCGAAAGTTAGCGGCAAGTCGACATTGGAGACTGCCATCCGGCAGGGAAAGACCTCCCCGCTATCGAACTTCAAGCTGCGGATTTCTCCGCCCTCGAACTCAATCCGGCGGACTCGCCGTTGCGTGTAAATAACCACGCCAAGTTCGCGCGCCAGTCTTTCTATTGCTTCCACCAGAGCAAAGATGCCCCCTTCGGGCAGCCACAAGCCCTGGGACAATTCTCCATAGGGCAAAATCGTGAAAAGACCAGGCAGGCGAAAAGGCGAACCGCCCAGATACATGGCGTAGGAGCCCAGCGCCTCCAGTATGTACCTTGAATTGAAGAAGTGGCGCAACTCCTTGTACATTGACCGCCACAGCGCACTGGAAAGCAACTCCCGCACGCTGAGGTCGGAGAAGTAAGTAACAGGGTTGTCTGAGTTGTTTGGAACCAGTTTGGCGAATGTGATGCGGAATTTTTCGGCTCCGTTTTGCAGAAAGCGATCCAGGGAACCAGCGGCACCCTTTTCCAGCTGCTCAAACTCCTCCCGGAGAAACTCCAGCCGGCTGGAAAGCGTAAGGTGTTGGCCGTCCGGCCAGTAGAACTTGATGGACGGATCCACACGGTGCAACTTTACGTAATGGTCTAATTCTCTACCGGCGGCCCGAAATAAGTCTTCAAAGACCCAGGGATAATTGAGCAGAGTCGGTCCGGTGTCAAAGTGGATTCCGTCCAGCAGCAGGCGGTTGGCGCGCCCGCCGGGGCGTTCTGCTGCCTCAAAAACGGTCACCGCATGGCCCGCCAGGCGCAAGTGTATGGCTGCGCTGAGACCCCCTAGTCCGGCGCCTATTATGGCGATGTCGGGGACCTTGCGGGCGGTCATGTTTTTCCTAGGCTGATCCCTGTCAGTCACAACAGCTTCGCATAGGCCAGTGGAATTCTCCAGTATTTCCCGGACGGCAGTAGGCGGAATTTCTCCAAGGTGCTCAGTGAGACGCGTTGCTCGAGCGGAGATGCCCCCTCCAAGAATCTCTGATTAAGTTTTCCATAGACTTCGATGCAGGCCTCAATTGCAGGCCGACAATCCGGATTAAACACGGACAGGTTCCGGCGGGCAAACTCGTAGTCCATTTCAGCCTGACCGGCCAAAGCCTGGGCGGCCCTGAGCAATCCGGCCCGTTTTTCGAGCGACATGATGTCCTGCGGATTCAGACCTTCTTCCGCCAGGAAGCTCAACGGGATGTACAAACGGCCATGCCGGTAGTCTTCGGCCACATCCCGCACGAAGTTGGTAAGTTGCAATGCGATTCCTAACCGGCGGGCGCAGGCCAGAGCCTCATTCAGGCTTGCGGTTTGGGCGTGACCGTAAACGTAGGTCAAAAAGTAGCCCACAACCACGGCGCTGCCGTAAACGTATTCATCGATGAGGCTCTCAAGAGTCGGAAACGGCCTAGGGCGGGCGTCACGCCGCATAGCAGCAAGAAAAGCAATATAGTGCTCAGGAGGAATACGATGCTCGCTGACCAGCTCGGAAAATCCCGCCAAAATCCAAGGGATTCCTGCGGCCACACGCCTTCGAATGCCGTTTATATTCAACGATTCAAGGTAGTGCTCCTCCCACCGCCCAAGCATTGCCAGTTGCTCGTTAGCGTTGAGCGTAAATGTGTCGACTATCTCATCAGGAAACCGGACAGAGGCGTAGATGACCTCGACTTCGGAGCGTTTTGCTGCGGGCAGGAAACGGGTGACCAGAAAGAAACTGCTGCTGAAGGATCGAAGGATCAGGCGCGATGAAGAAACGATCACATTCCATGCTTCCGAGTCCGACGGCGCCCGCTCAAGCTGCCGCTGGACACTCGATTCCAGAAGCTGCCAGCGCGTCTGGCTCCAGGCCACCAGAAAAGGATATCAAGTCTGTACCGTACTGCAAGCCCATGTGCTTTTGGGGACTTTCAGGCAGGATTTTCTTTGCTCAGGTGGATGTTGTATTTTGCACAAAGGGGATTTCAGCTTGCGGCGAAACCTGGTATGCCTGGGTGGACTTTGCCATTGTCAAGTCGCTACAATGAAACGCGGGTCAGAGAACCCATTAGTGGGGATTTTTTACATTTCTATTATTTCTTAGGGGGACAGTCGTGCTTTCCGCAACGCGAAATTATAACCTTCTTGATGATGCTGATTTTGAAGCCCTTCGAAAGAACCAACCCGAGCGATTTCAATACTTGGCCGAGGGTGCGGCCTACTTGAAGCTCGAGGGCGTGCCGCTGGCACCGCTTGAGGATATCGACGAAGCTAAACTGGCGGTGCTGGCCAGGGTCATAAGGGGGCTGGCATTTGCCGCTGTTGATGCGGCAAAATCAGGGCATCCTGGCGGGTCATCTTCAAAGACCGAGGCTCTGCTGGCGTTGGTGGCCAGCGGCGTGTTAGGTTTTGATGCCTGGAATCCGAAACATCCAGGCCGTGACCGGATGGTGTGGTCGGCCGGCCACTGTACTCCGCTATTCCACTCCCTAGGGGCCCTGGTCTACGAAACCCTCCGCCGCAAAGGCGAAACCCTCCCTGAAGCAGCTCGCCATTACGCCACTTATCCTGAGGATTTGGCTAAATTCCGCAAGTTCGGCGGACCCAGCGGGCATATTGAATCCGACAAGGCGCTGGCCGATACCTCAACCGGCTCCTCGGGCCACGGCATCTCCGCCGCCTTGGGCATGGCTCTGCTACACCGTTCATGTGGCCTCGCCACGCGGGTCTTTACCATCGCCGGGGACGCCGAAACCGAAGAGGGAATGACCTACGAAGCGCGCAACATGGCTTCAACACTGGCTGCCAAAAACCTGGTGGTGATACTGGACTATAACCACATGGGCATCGATGGGCCCATCAGCGATGTGCTGCCGCTGCCGTATTTGAATCACTGGTTCGGTCCGGGCTGGAACATCATTGAGGTCGACGGCCACAGCTTCCGCGAGCTGGCCTACGCTTACCGCCTGATCGAAAAAGGTTTCGGCGCCGACAAGCCCACAGTGGTCATCGCTCACTGCATAAAAGGGAAGCATTACGGCCGGCTGGAGAGCACCTCCGATAGCCACGGAACGCCGCTTGCCCACGCCGAATACGTGGAGGTGATGAAAAACCTCGGTTTCGACATACCCGGCCGCGATGGCGACCAGGCTGCCGACATAGCCGTGGTGCTTTCGGCCCTTACCGAAGCGGAAGTGAACTACTTTTATGGGCGTCTTAAAGCTTCGGCCGCTCGCATCCGGCCCGAAGAGGAGCTGAAACACCGAATCGAAGTCACGCTTCAAGGCCGGCCGATCGCGGACTACCGCTCCCTACGCCGCCCGGAAGTGTTGCCGCCGGAGTTGGTCTTCGCCGAGGGAACGGCCGTGCCTACACGGAAAGCGACCGAAGCCTGGTTTGCATGGGCCATGAAGCACACGGCTTTCTTCTATGTTGGCGCAGGCGATCTTATGAAGTCGATTCTGACAGGAAAGGCCGAGAGCGTTTACGGGGTCATAAGCAAGGATAATCCACTCGGCCGCGGCTTACGTTTCGGCATTGCCGAGCAGAACATGGCCATGCTTTCGACCGGCCTGGCGCAGGACATCCTGCCCGGCGGATTCCGTCCGATGAGCGCTTTCGCCACCTACGGAGTTTTCACGCCCATGATGGCTAACTCCGTGCGAATGACGCTCATAAACAACGATGTAAACCCGCAGTCTAAAGCTTTCTTCATCATGCTGGCGGCACATGACGGCCCCGAAACCGGCGAGGACGGCCCCACCCATCATGGGTTGTTCTGGATGTCGCTGTTCAGCGCCTATCCCGGCATCAAGGTTTATAAGCCGATGGACGCCAACGAGACCATCGAAATGCTTTTCTATGCCGCTCAGCGGGGCGAGCCGGTGGCGCTGTCGGTGGCCCGCCCGCCCACGCCGGTCCTCAAGCGCGGCGACGGGTTTGCGCCCGCTATCGAAGCCATAAACGGCGCATATGTCTTCCGGCACTTCCGGGGCAACGGCAAACGCAAGCTGGTGCTGGTGGTCTGCGGCGGTCAGGTAATGGCGAACCTGCTTGAGATACTGCCGGAACTTGAGGAAGCCGCCGACGTAAAAATCGTCGCCGTCACCTCACCCCAGCTTTACGAGGAGTTAAGGCAAACCAATCCTAAGAAAGCCGAAGAGATCCTTTCCGATGAAGAACGCAGCTATGCGGTCACGCTGCATAACGGCTGGCCGGGCTTCCTTTATCCGTTCATTCTCCCGCCTGATTATCCGAACCGGGTGTTTGGCATGAACAAATTCTCCCGATCTGGAGCGCCAAAAGACATTTACAAGGACTTCGGATTCCACCCGGCGGGGCTGGTGGAAAAAATACGTATGGCCCTTAAGTGAAGAAGAATTTAGCGCAGGATGCGCCTGCGCCAGGTTGGGCGCAGGCGCTTTCATAATTTGAAGGGTAGTAAAACGTTACTTCTGCCGCAGGTATGAATCGTCGCCGGTGATCCAGTCTTCGCGCCGCGGCGAGAAGATCTCAATAATAATAGTGTCCTCCAGCGCCTCATTTCCGTGCGGCACGTTCGGCGGCACGTGAACGAACTGGCCTGCCTTAAGAATGAAGGTTTCATCCCCGCAGGTCATCCGGACCGCGCCGGATTCGACCATGGTTACCTGGTCATTAATGTGGTGGTGCATGGCCACCTTGTTGCCCTTGTCGAAGCGAAAACGGGCGATGGTCATGTTTTCTGCGTGCAGGGCTTTACGCCCCGCCAGCGGATTCATCACGTCTTCTTTGATGTCATTCCAGGTTAGGATTTGCATGTGCACATTCTAGCAAAATACGCCTCAGCAGCCTTTACGGGTGATGACTTCGGCGTTGAGATAGGGCCGCAGGGCTTCGGGCACGACGATTGATCCGTCCTTCTGCTGGTAGTTCTCGACAATGGCCAGCCAGGTCCGACCCACGGCCAGGCCGCTTCCGTTAAGCGTATGGACAAACTCGGCTTTGCCCCCGGCCGAGCGGTAGCGTATGGAAGCCCGCCGGGCCTGGAATGCCTCGAAGTTTGAACAGGAGGAGATCTCCTTGTATTCGTTAAGCCCCGGCAGCCAGACCTCTATGTCGTAGGTTTTGGCTGAGGAGAAGCCTGTGTCGCCGGTGCACAGGACCACTCTGCGGTATGGCAGCCCGAGCCGTTCCAGAATGTTCTCTGCATCGGCGGTCAGCGTCTCCAGCTCCTGGTAGCTCTGTTCAGGGCGGGCGAATTTAACCAGCTCTACCTTTTGGAACTGATGCTGGCGGATGATGCCCCGCACATCCCGCCCGTAGGAACCGGCTTCGCTGCGGAAGCAGGGAGTGTAGGCGCACAGCTTGATGGGCAGGGCGTCGGCCTCGAGCGTCTCGTCCCGGTACAGGTTTGTAACCGGCACTTCCGCCGTAGGCGCCAGCCAGAAATCGTAGCCTTCGCACTTGAACAAATCGCCGGCAAATTTGGGCAACTGCCCCGTGCCGAACAGGCTGGCCGAATTGATCAGGAAAGGCGGCAGCACCTCGGTATAACCATGCTCACGCGTGTGTACGTCGAGCATGAAGTTTATAAGTGCGCGCTCTAGTTTTGCGCCCAGGCCCCAATAGACGGCGAAGCGCGCCCCGGTGATCTTGGCGGCGCGTTCGAAGTCCAGAATGCCCAGCTCCGGACCTAGGTCCCAGTGCGCCTTAGGTGTGAAGTCGAACTGGCGGGGAGTCCCCCAACGGCGCACCTCGACGTTATCGGCGGAACTAGCGCCCACCGGAACCGATTCGTGAGGCAGGTTCGGTACTCCCGCCAGCAACTGGCGAAACTCCTCGTCAAGTTGTTTAGCCTTTTCTTCGAGGGCAGCGATCTGACTGCCGATTTCACGAACTTCCTGCTGCTGGCTGCTGGTGTCAGCGCCCTGCCGTCGCAGCAGGCTGATCTGCTCGCTGCGCTTGTTTCGCTCGGCGCGCAGTCGCTCGGCTTGCGTCAATGCTTCACGGCGGCGCCGGTCAAGCTCTCGAAACTGCTCGACATCCAGTTTGAATCCACGCGTGGACAGACGATCAGCGATCAGCTCCAAATTGGAGCGGAAAAAAGACAAATCATGCATATCTTGATGCTACCAACTCTTGCTCTTCGGAAAGAGCGACGGCGCAACCGGCGTCAGCGCCTGGAGAGCACTTCCCGCTCGTAGCGCTTGACTTCCTCGATCCAGTCGGCGCCCACCGGCACGCCTTTTTCCAAACAATACTCGTCCCAAACGGCGGGCCAAGGCATGGCCTTAAGCTCTTCAAGCAATGCCAGGCGGCTGGTAAAATCGCCTTCGGCTTCAATCCGGCGGAGCCGCTCTATCGGTTCCAGCAGCGCTAATAGCAACGCCTTAAGCATGGCGCGTATTCCGGTCACCCAGGCGGCGACGCGGTTGATGCTGGCGTCGAAGTAATCCAGCCCTATATGTACTCGGTCGAGATAGTTGCCGCGCACCAGCTCCTGCGCGATGGCCTGCAATTCGTCGCTGAAGATTACCACGTGGTCGCTGTCCCAGCGCACGCCGCGGCTGACGTGCAAAAGCAGCTCGGGTATCCAGGCCAGCACGGCGCTGATCTTATCGGAGATAACCTCGGTCGGGTGGAAGTGGCCGGCATCCAAGGTCAGCAGTTTCTTGCGGCTGACCGCGTAGCCCAGGTAGAACTCGTGAGATCCGACCACATAGCATTCCGAGCCGATTCCAAACAGCTTGGCTTCGACTGCGTCCAAATTGTGGCGCGGATCCAGAGGCTCGGCGAAAACTGCGTCGAGCGATTCGGCCAGCCTCATACGCGGCCCTTTGCGGTCTACGGGCAGATCTTTGTATCCGTCCGGAATCCAGAGGTTCGTTACGCAGGGCGTTCCCAGGGCTTTCCCCATAGCTGCGCCTATGCGCCGCGAAGCAATTCCATGCTCCACCCAGAAACGGCGGACGGCGGCGTCTGGATGCGCCAGGGTGAAACCATCGGACGCTTTAGGGTGGGCGAAGAAGGTCGGGTTGAAGTCCAATCCGATCTTAAGCGACTGCGCCCAACTGATCCAGTTTTTAAAATGCTCCGGCTGGAGCTCGTTGCGCTCTACTTTGCGACCGCCGGTTTCCGCGTAAAAAGCATGCAGGTTCAGGCGGTGTTTGCCTGGGATCAGGCTTAGAACCTTTTCAATATCCTGGCGCAGCTCCTCCGGGGTGCGGGCTTTTCCGGGATAATTTCCGGTAACCGCCAGCCCGCCGCCGAGTTCCTCGCCGAGCGATTCGAAACCGCCCACATCGTCTCCTTGCCAGCAATGCAACGAGATGGGAATAGCCGCCAGTTTGGCCATTGCTTGGTCCGTATCGACCCCAATTTCGGCATATTTTTCGCGAGCCAGTGAGTATGCCTTTTCTATTCTTTCCTCTTTCATTACGTACTACTGCCTTTCATCGTTGGGTGTCTTCAGGATCGTCAAATATTCATATCCTGGAGGGCGGCTTTTGTGTCATCAAAAAAACTAAAAATCGTGTCCAAGCGGGTGATGCGGAAAGCCTCCCGCACCTGTCCGCCGGCGGCGGCCAGGCGCAGGCTTCCGCCGGCGCGGCGTATTTTGTTGAGGCAGGATATGAAGCAGCCGATTCCGGTGCTATCGATGTGTGTGGCGCCGGAGAGATCAAACACTATGTGGCGCCCGCCGCCGGCAATGAGCTGGTCGACGGCGGCCTCCACTTGTGCGCTCTCGCTGCCCAGCATGATGCGTCCGGATAGCCGTAGCAGGAACACGCCCGGTTTGAGTTCCTGCTGTTCGATTGCGAGCGCCATCTTTGGAACCTCCGCTTAATCCGGCTTTTTAACCTCTACGCCGGCCAACTCTTCAAGGTACTGCACAATGGCGCTGTGGTCCAAGTCCCCCTTGCCCTTCGCAACCAGCGCGGCAAGCATCTGCTGAACCAGCCCGGTCACCGGCATCGGGACTCCAAGTGCTGAGCCGGCCTCCAAAGCATTGCGTAGATCCTTGTGGTGCAGGCGAACGCGGAAACCCGGTTTGAAATTGCGCGCAATAACCATCGGTGCCTTGAAATTCAGTACAGCGCTACCCGCCAGCCCGCCTTTGACGGCCTCAAAGACAACCTCGGGATCAACTCCGGCCTTGGTTGCCAGCACCAGGGCCTCGCCCATGGCGGCAATGTTTGAGGCGACCATGATCTGGTTGGCCAGCTTGGTGAAGTTGCCGGAACCTACCGGCCCGGTATGGGTAACATATGATCCCATGGCGCCAAGAACCGGCGCTGCCCGTTCAAAAACCTCCTTCCGGCCGCCCACCATTATTGCCAGGGTTCCGTGGATGGCGCGGGGCTCGCCGCCGCTAACCGGGGCATCCAGAAAATCCACGCCGCGAGCTTCGCAAGCGGCGCCGACCCTCCTGGCCACCACCGGACTAATAGAGCTCATGTCGATAACCAGTGAACCCGGACCGGCGCCTTCGAGCACGCCTTCCCGGCCCAGAATGACGGCTTCGACATCCGGCCCGTCCGGCAGCATGGTGATGACGATTTCCGAGCGGGAGGCTACATCCCGGCCCGAGACGCCTCTTTCGGCGCCGGCCTCCACCAGCTCGTCGACCGGCCGTTGAGACAAGTTGTGCACCACCAGCCGGTAGCCGGCTTTCAGCAGGTTTTTAGCCATGGGCTTGCCCATGATGCCCAGGCCGATGAATCCGACGGTAGGTTTCTGCGACACGTGTTTATTCCTCCTTTTCCGCTTTCTGCACCCTGGCCACGATGATCAAGTTTTCACCGAAAAGCAGCGCCCGAGTGAACAGCGTTCGGCGTATGGTGCGGTTACGTTCCCGCTGTCCCGGGTCTTTCTCCTTGCGGAAGGCCGCCAGGGTGTAAATGTACATCCAGGGCGCCAGGATCCCGTAGATCCAGCTCACCGGCTTTATGTGAGTGGCCTCAACTGTGGTGATTGAAAAGCCGGTTGTATGCAGTGCATAACGTAAATCCGGAAACGTCGCCAAATTTATGTGATGCAGCGGATGACGCCGGGATTCGTCAAGAGGCCGTGAATCGCGATGGTAGAAGCCGCTGGCGAAAAAACGCACCCTGGAGCGCAGCATAAGGATATTGGGGGTGGTCAGCACCAGGCGGCCGCCGGGTTTCAGAACGCGCCGCATCTGGCGCAAAAAAAGAAAACGGTTTTCCAGGTGCTCGATGCCTTCCACGGAAAATACGGCATCGAAATGATTGTCGGGCCAGGGAAGCGGCTGGTTAAGGTCAACTTGAGCGAACTGCGGCCCCAGCAGCGGCCGGACTGCGGGATCAAGATCCGCCGCCCAGGTGTCGAAGCCTGCGTTTCGCAGAGCAAGAGCCAGCGCTCCGCCGCCGCAGGGTGCATCCAAAACCCTGGCGCCCGCGGGCAGCTCCAGGCTGGGCAATATCCGAATTACTGAAGACTGTATGATCGAAAGCGGAAGCGGCATCATAGGCCCGTCGGCACTTTTCATTAGACTATCATCAAATCTTCGGCTTTCTGTTTTTCCGCATGGCCACCATCGCCATTGACGCAAGTTTCATCTTCGACGCTTATCCGACTGGAATTGCGACCTATTCGCGGCGTCTGATTGAGTCGCTGGCCGAGCTTCCCAGTCCTCACCGTTTCCGAATTGCCTACCGATTTTCCAGACTAAGCCGCCGTCGAGAGTTCTTGTGTCCGTCGGATCCGCGCTTTACTGTCGAGCTTTTCCAGCGGCCGATCACATTTTGGCAACCCTGGCGGACCGATATCTTCCACAGCTTGGCGCAGCGCCCTCCGGCGTTCCGCTACCGCCGAGAGGTGGTGACCATTCATGATGTCTTCCCAATTACGCGCCCGGAGGATTCTACGCCGGGATTTCAGAAAAAATTCTCCCGCCTGCTGCGGGAAAGCCTGGCGAGGGCTGACCGCGTGCTGGTGCTCTCCGAATACACTGCATCGGAGGTCGTTAAACATTGCGGAGTTGAGCGAGAACGGATCCGCGTAATTCCCGGCGGTGTGGATCCTCCTCCGTTTCAATTGAGCGAGGCGGAACGCCGGGCTGAACGTGAGCGCTGGGTTGGACCGGGCCATGAACTGGTGCTCATGGTAGGAGTGTTGGATCACCGAAAGAACGTACTCACTGCGCTAAAAGCCCTAGAACATTTGCCAGAGCGCTATCGCCTTGTGCTGGCGGGCGGAGACGGTTACGGCAGCCATCGCATCCACGCCTATATCGATGAGCAGCGATTGGAGCGGCGTGTCCGCCGTCCGGGTTACTTGCCCCGCATTGCGCTGGAGAAACTTTTTCAGGCGGCAAACCTGCTACTGTTTGTTTCGCAAGAAGAAGGCTTCGGATTCCCGATGCTTGAAGCCATGGGGCGGGGCTTGCCGGTGGTTGCTTCTGGCATTTCGGCTTTGCCCGAAGTCGGCTCAGATGCAGCTTTATATGTAAATCCGCACGATCCAACCGACATTGCGGCGGGCATAATACGCGCGGCTGAAGACGCCGACTTGCGCAGACGCTTGATTGAAAAAGGATTTGTCCGCGCAGCTAAGTTTTCGTGGGTCAAAGCCGCGCAAGAGGTGCTCGGCGTTTACGATGAACTTGCAGAAGGTCTATAATTGAGCAAATTACTTTGGAATAAGTAATGGCGTAGGTTAAGCGGGACACCAACAGAGGAGGGGACAGATGAGACATTTTCGACGCATGTTACTAGTGACTTGGCTGTGCTCGGCGGCACTGCTGGCCCAGCCGGTGGTGGATTCGGTGCTTAATCCGGCAAGTTATGCCTTACCGGGCATGCCTAACTACGGAATTGCGCAAGGAGGCCTGTTTGTGGCATTCGGCCGAAATCTGGGTCCATCGGGGTGGAATGAAGTAAAGTTATTCCCATTGCCTACCGTCTTCAACGGGATATCCATACGGGTCACCGTAGGCGGCACGAGTGTGGATTGTCTTGTTATGAACAGCTACGGGGCGGGGTCTACGCCTGCCACGCAGGTAGTGGGGCTGCTGCCCTCCAGCACTCCGATCGGAGACGGTACGCTGGTGCTCACCTATAACGGGCAACGTAGTACGCCCGCTCCGATCAAGGTCGTTCGCCGGGCCTTCGGCATGGTTACATTGAACTCAGCCGGCAGCGGGCCGGCGGTAATTACCGACGCCGGCTACCGGGTGAAGCTGATTACTGAGGCAGCTCACCCGGGGCAAGCAGTGGTGCTCTGGGGAACAGGACTCGGGGCGATCAGCGGTGATGAAAGACAGCCTGCACCTGGAGGCGATATGACAAACGTAGACGTGAAAGTTTACGTTGGCGACCGCGAAGCAACGGTCTTTTACCGCGGGCGGACGCCGGGGGCCGCCGGCCTGGATCAGATTAATTTCTATGTTCCAGGTGGAGTAAATGGTTGTTATCTTCCGCTTGTGGTGTACGTCGAGGGTATTCCCAGCAACTGGGCTACGCTGCCGGTGGCGCCTGAGGGAAACAACTTTTGCTCGGAGCAAAACGGCTTAAGCGGTGCTGAAATCCAGGCAGCCTCCGAACGGGGTAGTTTAGGCGTGGGGAATGTTTTTCTATACCGCATGAGCCAGACTATGACAGTTCCTCAGTTTGGCTCGATAACGACGACTATGGATATGGCCGAGGCTGAATTCGGACGTTATGACTTACAGGGTCTTATCCGCTTTCGAGGCACCCAGATGTTTGGCGATGTCGGATCCTGCACGGTGCTGCAATTTGCGGGCGAGGAGGATCCTGATATGGATCCAATTCAGCCACAGCCGCTTGATGCCGGACCCGCTCTGACGCTGAATGGGCCGAAGGGGCAAAAACAAATACCGCGTGAAGATCCAGGTTATTACTCGGCCATTCTTGGTCAAATTACCGGATTCGGCCAAGGTGACACGCCGCTGTTTTTGGATCCGGGGTCTTATACCGTGACCGGGCCGGGCGGCCCTAACGTAGGGCAATTCACAACAACCCAGACCTTCCCGGGAAACTTTACCTGGCAAAACCGGGATTCTATAAATAACATTCCTCGGAACCAGGATTTGCGTGTGACCTGGACCAACGCGGCTGCGGGCGGGCAAGTTGTTTTATACGGTCTCTCTGCTATAAGTACACCCATTCAGGCCGGAGCAGTTTTCTTTTGCGTCGCACAATCATCCGCAGGCCAGCTTACGGTTCCCGCCAGAATTCTGTCGGCTTTGCCGGCTAGCGGAGTGGAGGACGGAATTCCAATGGGGCAGCTCATGCTGGGCACCATGAGTGCTCCGGCGCGATTTAACGCCACGGGCCTGGATTACGGGTATTTTTCCTCAGTTGTAGTGGATGGAAAGCTCGTGGCTTTCAACTGAATACCGGATGGGGGGCAGCACGCCCCCCATTCGCTTATGAAAGGTATTTCCTGAAAAATTCGATGGTTCTGCGCCAGGCCAGCTCAGCCGCTTCTTTGTGGTAGCGGGGTCCGGTGTCGTTGTTGAAGGCGTGCTGGGTGCCTTCATATATATAAATTTCGTAGATCTTGTTGTTGGCCTTAAGCGCAGCTTCAAAGGCGGGGATCCCGGCATTGATGCGCTCGTCCTGGCCGGCATAATGGAGCAGCAACGCAGCGCGAATTTTTGGAACATCCTCGGCCGGGACCTGCGCTCCGTAGTAAGCTACGCCCGCATTAAGCGAAGGGCTGGCCACCGCCAGCCGGTTCACCATGCCGCCGCCCCAGCAGAATCCGACCACGCCGACTTTGCCCGTACTTTCGGGGTGTTTAGCCAGAAAAGGAACGGCGCCCGCCAGCCGCGCCGTATGCTGTTCAGGCGTGATGCTTGCCAGCAGCTTCGGCCCCTGTGACTCATCGGCAGGAGTGCCGCCGATCGGCGAGAGCATGTCCACTGCATAAGCCAGAAAACCTTCCACGGCCAGCCGTCGCGCAACATCTCGTATGTGCGGCGTAAGCCCACGATTTTCGTGCACTACGATCACTGCCGGGCGTTTTGCGCCGCCCTTCAGGCGCGCCAGATAACCTTTCATCTTCACGCCGGCTGCTTCATATTCCGCCTCGGAAGTTACCAAGCGGCTGTCATTCTCAGGAACCACCTGAGCATTGGCTAAGCTTTGGGGAAGCAAAGATGCAAGGGCAGCCGCGGCCGCCGGGCCGCCGGCCAGAACGGCCAGCCGGTCCAGAAACTCACGCCGTTCCAAGCCGTCCTGTTTATAGTCTTCGAAAAGTTTGGTGATTTTCGGATCCATCTCAACCTCTCATTAATTCCAGCCCTGACGGTAATTATGGCACGTGTGTTCGCCCCGCGCCCTTGCCCTGAGCTATGATGCCACTAAAAGGTGCGGAGAGCTTTTTTCGATTTTCAGATTTTCGTTAAACCGGCAGGGGGCGCGTGTAACCTCAATTGCAGTTATTGCTACTACCGCGAAAAAGACGCAGGCGAGGCCGATATAGAGCGCATGCCGCTCGAGCTTGCCGAAAATTACATCCGTCAGCACATAGCTGCCGCGCCGGGTGAGACCATCTCCTTTTCCTGGCACGGCGGCGAGCCCACGGTTTTGGGGCTGGACTACTTCCGCCGGATTGTCGAGCTACAGCGCAAGCACCGCCCCATTGGGCGGCGTATTTTCAACGGGATTCAAACCAACGGGGTGTTGCTCGACGAGCAGTGGGTCCGTTTTTTAAAGGCCGAGAACTTCGGTGTGGGGCTCAGTCTGGATGGTCCGGCCGATCTGCACGACCGCTATCGCGTGAGCCTTGGCGGCGGTCCCAGCCACTTCCGAGCGTTGCGAGCCTATGAAATTTTACGGCGGGAGGGGGTTGCCGTCGACCTGTTGTGCGTGGTGCACGCCCATAACGTGCAGGCGCCGCTGAGGGTCTACCGTTTCTTTCGCGAAATCGGGGCCTCCTACCTCACCTTTTTGCCGCTGGTTAAACGCGATGCGTCAGGCCGGATCGATCCGGCAAGCACTACGGCGCCGGCGTGGGGCGATTTCCTTTGCACCGTTTTCGATGAATGGCTGGCGCGGGACCGTGGGCGGATAATGGTGCAAATCTTCGAGGAAGCCGCCCGCCCGCTCCGGGGCATGGAGCATTCGCTTTGCATCTTCCGGCAGACCTGTGGGGAAATTCCCGTCATTGAGCGCAACGGAGATTTTTACTCCTGCGACCATTTCGTCAATCCGGCTCACAGGATCGGCAACATACTGGAAACGCCCCTGGTGGACCTGTTGGAAAGCCCCCGTCAGGCGGCCTTCGGGCGCGCCAAACGTGACCGGCTGCCGCGGCAGTGCCGGCAGTGTGAGGTGCTTGCCATGTGCAACGGCGCATGCCCGAAGGACCGTTTCTTGAAAAGCCGCGACGGCGAGGAAGGTTTGAATTATCTTTGCGAGGGGTATTTTAAGTTCTTTACCTACAGCCGCCCCTACCTGCGACGGCTGGTAGAAAACACAGTCCGGCCTAAAGCTGCGCCTGCCAGCAAGTCCGCTCGCGTCGGAAGGAACGATCCTTGCCCCTGCGGCAGCGGGCGCAAGTACAAACATTGTTGTCTTGGCCGCTAAGCCGTATGACCGGCGGCGGTGAACGGTCTAGTGGACCCCGGCCAGCACCCGGCGCAGGAAATATCCGGTATATGACCCCTCGACTTCAGCAATCTGTTCCGGCGGGCCTTCGGCCACAATGCGACCGCCGGCATCGCCGCCCTCCGGTCCCAGGTCGATTACCCAGTCGGCGTTGCGAATAACATCCAGATTATGCTCGATCACCAGGACGCTGGCGCCGTTGTTGATGAGTTGTTCGAAGGCGGCCAGCAGCTTGGCAATGTCGTCAAAGTGCAGCCCAGTGGTGGGTTCGTCGAAAAGGAACAAAGTTCCCTGGCCGACGGCTTCGCTCAAGTGCGCGGCCAGCTTTACCCGCTGTGCCTCGCCGCCCGATAGCGTCGTCGCCGACTGTCCCAATCGAAGATAACCGAGGCCGACGTCAGCCAGCACCTTTAGCTTTTTTACCAGCCGCGGAACGTCGCTGAAAAAAGCCAGCGCCTCTTTGACCGTAAGCTGTAGAACTTCATGAATGTTCAACCCGCGGTAGCGCACCTCAAGCACGCTGCTTTTGTATCGGGCGCCTTTGCACTCCTCGCAAACCAGCTCGACGTCGGCCAAAAACTGCATTTCGACGGTTACGGTTCCGCCGCCCTGGCAAGCTTCACAGCGACCGCCAGGAACATTGAAGGAGAAATGCGCCGGCGTAAAGCCGCGGCGGTCGGCCTCCGGGGTGGAGGCGAACAGGTTGCGTATGATGTCGAAAGCGCCGATGTAGGTAACCGGGTTGGAGCGCGGCGTGCGCCCGATCGGCGACTGATCAACCAGCACCAGGCTGTGCAGCAGGCCGGCGTTCTCAACGCGGCGGCAGCCGCGCCGCTCGCCTCCCTCGGGCAGCTCCTCCGGCGGCGAATCCAGGCGGGTCCGGCAGATATGGCGCAGGGAGGCATGAATTACGTCGTGCATCAGGGTTGATTTGCCCGAACCGGAAACGCCCGTAACCGCCACCAGCATGTCCAGAGGAATGGTAACGTCGATGTTTTTCAGGTTGTGCGCCCGGGCGCCGATGAACCGAACCGTCCGCTTGGGGTTTAACTTCCTGCGCACGTGGCGCGTTGCCACCTGCATGTCTCCCCTTAGGTAGCGGGCGGTGAGAGAATCGGTTTGGGGTCTGAGGAGTTCGGGAAAGGGACCTTCGAAGATGACGCGTCCTCCGAGCTCGCCCGCTCCGGGGCCGAGGTCCACGATGTGATCGGCCGCGCGCATGACGTCGGCATCGTGCTCGACCACGAGGATGGTGTTGCCGAGATCGCGTAGTGGCTCAAGTATCCGGATCAGCCGAGCGGTGTCGCGGCTATGCAGTCCGATTGAAGGTTCATCCAGCACATAGCAGGCGCCGACCAGGCGCGAACCGAGGCAAGTGGCAAGCTGTATGCGCTGTGCTTCGCCGCCGGAAAGCGTGGATGAGTTCCGGTCCAAAGTGAGATACTCCAAGCCGACGTCGTTTAAAAACTTCAACCGCTGGCGTATCTCATCCAGTATCCGCCCCGCTACGGCTTCTTCTTCCGGGCTGAGCGCCACGCGCTCGAAAAATTGATAAGCCTGGGCAATGTTCATCCGCACAATGTCGCCGAGCGTAAGCCCGCCAACCCTGATATTGAGCGCCTCACGGCGCAGGCGCGCTCCGCCGCAATCCGGGCAGCGGGTGTAGCCTCGGTAGCGACTCAAAAAAACGCGCACCTGAACCTTGTACTTTTTCGTTTCCAGCAATCGGAAAAAACCATAGACTCCCGGAAAATGACCTTCGCCCTCCAGAACAAAACGCTTCTCCTGTTCGTTGAGATCGGCGTACGGCACGTCCAGCCGTACCTTGCCGCGTGCAGCCCGCTTCAGCTCGTGCCATGCCCAGCGGTGCATGGGCTTTGTCCAAGGCTCGATGGCGCCGTCTTGGAGACTGAGCGTGGGGTCCGGAATCACGCGGTCCAGATCATAATCGATGGTGTTGCCGAAGCCCTGGCAGGTAGGGCAAGCGCCGGCGGGACTATTGAAACTGAAAAGACCGGGTTCGGGCTGAGGAAACTCGCGCCCGCACCGCTTGCACATGAAAGCCTCGCTAAAACGCAACCGCTGGGGAGGATCAACACCTGCGCGCTCGAAAATCACCTCGCCTGCTTCGCGGTAGCTGATCTCAACGCCGTCGACCAGGCGCTGGCGCTGGTCCGGTCCGATTATGAGCCTGTCCACCAGGACAAAGAGAGGCTGCGTGAAGTCAATCTCCAGCAGTGATTCGGGCGTGGAGAACTCGAACATGCGCCCTTGCTGAAACAGTCGGTTAAAGCCTTTGCGGCGCAATTCGAAAAGCCGGTCGCGCAAATCGGCGGTGGCGCCGATGGGCGCTGGAAACAGCACATACCAGCGGGAGCCGACCGGCTCGGCCAGCATGCTCGCCGCCACGTGGTCGACAGTGTCGCGCCGCACCTCAACACCGCATTCCGGACAGTAAGTTCTCCCGGCGCGTGCGAAAAGCAAACGTAGGTAGTCGTAGATTTCGGTGGCCGTGGCCACCGTTGAGCGGGGATTGCGTGTGGTGTTCTTCTGCCGTATGGCTATGGGCGGCGCCAGCCCACTGATTTCGTCCACTTCAGGCCTTTCCATGCGTTCCAGAAACTGGCGGGCGTAAGCCGAAAGCGACTCGACATAGCGCCGCTGGCCCTCGGCGTAGATGGTGTCGAAGACCAGCGAGGACTTGCCGGAGCCGGATACTCCGGTGACTACCGTGAGCCGATTGTGCGGAATGTCCAGGGAAATATTTTTGAGATTGTGGACCCGCGCTCCGCGGATTGCAATAAAATCATCCACAATGTTTATTGTCGCAAAGCCCGCCTAGCTTGGATTCGGTTTTCCGGCGATCGAAGGATTAGGCAAGCCTGCGACAAGGCGACGGAGCGGGAAATAAGCGGTTGCATGTTAGACTTACGCTGTGAAACGACGGTGGACGGCTCTGTTCGCCTTATTTATAGCGCTGGCCGCTGCTCGCTTATGCCATATCCGTATTCTGTGGCCCGACGGTGACTACCATCTGGCGGCTGCCCGGCAGATCGTGCAGGGCGCGGTGATTTACCGCGATTTCTGGTTCGATAAGCCGCCGCTTGATCCCCTGCTGCATGTTTTATTCGGTGCTCGTGCGGGTGCGCCGTTGATGCTAGCCAGCGCCGCCTACCTCTGGCTGGCGTGCTTGGCGGCGTACTTTTTGGCTCGCCGGTTGTGGAGTGAACCGGAAGGCCTGCTGGCGGCCGGTTTGCTTTGTTTGCATTTGATTTTTTACCTCCCCTCGGCCGTCATTCCGCTGCCGGTAGACGCGGCCATGCTGGTTCCGCACCTGGCGGCGGTAGGCGCCGCAGCAGCGGGCTGGCCGCTTGTGGCCGGAGTGGCTGCGGCCATAGCGTTCCTGTTCAACGTTAAGGGACTGTTCGTGCTTGCAGTTTGTCTGTTTTGGCTTTCGGATCGCTGGCGCCGAACCCTGGCCGGTTTCGTTTCAGTTTGTGTCTTGGCGGCGGTAGCCCTGGCGGCCGCGGGTGCGCTTTCCGGCTATATCGACCAAGTCTGGCGTTGGGGAATCGTTTATGCGGGCAGTAGTCCGGAAACACACCCCTATCTAAACGGCGCGGCGCGCACGGCCAACTGGCTGGGTTTTCATGCCGCGATTGCTTTGGGTACGCTGTGCTTTTTTTGGAAAGAACACGACGGTATGCGGCGGCGAGCTGCCGTGTGGCTGGCAATCTCGGCGGCTGCGGTCGCTATCGGCTTGCGCTTTGCCCCTCGCTACTTTTTTCAGTGGTTACCGGTAATGGTCCTGCTAGGTGCGCGCGGTCTGCGTCTGGCTTACAAGCAACGCCCCAGGTTGATCGCCGCTACAGCCTGCCTGCTGCTGCTTGTACCGGTGGTACGCTTCGGCCCGCGGTATTTTTTGCTGGCGGCCGATTTGGCTGCCGGGCGTCGGCACGCCTGGGACGATATACGGTTGGATCAGGACAGCCGGCAGGCGGCTGAGCTTATCCGCCGCCAGGCTCGCCCGTCTGAGACACTTCTGGTATGGGGATACCGTCCGGCCATTTTTGTTTATACCGGGCTCAAGGCCGGCTCGCCCTTTCTTGATTCGCAGCCGCTTACCGGAGTGCCTGCCGAACGCCATTTCTATGTTTCAAATCCGGTAGATTCCAGACTGGCGCGGGCAAACCGTGCTGAGCTAAGCCGGTGCAATCCTACTTTTATTGTGGATGCACTGGGCTTCGCCAACCCCAATCTGGCCATCCACCGCTTCGCTGATTTGAAACCCTGGCTGGATAATTACCAGCTCTTTGCACAAACACAGTTGAGCCGGATCTACCGCCGCAAGCCGTGAATATTCGCAGCGGGCAGAGAGGAAAAGTCCGGTAAGCGGCCTGGGATGCTGTGGTAGACTCTGGCAGGAGGTGCCCCATGCGAAAAGTTTACTGGTATATCGTTCTGCTTGTGGTTGTGGTTGGAGTTGCCCTGGTGCTGCGGTCCAGGATGCAGCCGGCTTACAAAAATTCCAAGCTTTCGGTGGAAGAGCGTGTCGAAGACCTGCTGCGCCGCATGACGCCTGAGGAGAAAGCCGCCATGCTGGCCGGCGCTTCCTGGATGGAGACGCAGCCCAACCAACGCCTGGGCATCCCCGCGATTAAGATGGCGGATGGTCCGGCCGGCGTACGAAACTGGCGCGGGCCTTCGGCGGTAACCAATGCACCGGGTGCTACGCCCGTTTATTCGACCTCCTTTCCCTCCGGCATTGCTCTGGCCGCCACCTGGGACACCGAAATGGTAGGGCGAGTCGCCCGTGCCATAGCCCAGCAGACCAAGGCGCACGGCCGGGACATGATACTAGCGCCCACCGTGAACATTAACCGGATCCCGCTGTGGGGACGCAATTTTGAGGGATATGGCGAGGACCCGTACCTGGCCGCGCAAATGGGCGTCGCCTTTATCAAGGCCGTGCAGGCCGAGCGAGTAATTCCTTCAATAAAGCATTATGCGGCGAACAATCAGGAATTTGAACGCCACCGCGTCGACGTAAAAATCGACGAGCGCGCACTGCATGAAATCTATCTGCCGGCGTTTAAGGCGGCGGTGGAGGCCGGCGTATGGGCTGTGATGTCGGCCTATAACAAAGTCAACGGACAGTGGTGTTCGGAGAACCCCCATTTGCTAAAGGAAATTTTGAAGAACCGCTGGGGATTCAAAGGGTTTGTCATCTCCGATTGGGGCAGCACCTACAGCACCGAAGGACCGATTAACGCCGGCCTGGATCTTGAAATGCCCGGCGGCGAGCCGATGAAAACCTGGCTGTCCGGCGAGCGCGCCAAAAAAGCCGGAAACAGCGGCGGCTGGCTGACTGCGGATAAGGTTCTGGCGGCGGTCTCATCCGGCAAAGTGAAGCAGGAGGCGATTGACGACTCCGTGCGGCGCATGCTCCGGGTTATGTTCGAAGCCGGATTGTTCGATACGACCAAGCAAGCCGTCGAAGATGTCGAGACGGCCGAGCACCGGGCGCTGGCGCGCGCCGCAGCGGCCGAGGGCATTGTTCTGCTCAAAAACGCCGGCAACCTGTTGCCGCTTGATGCGGAAAAGATCAAGTCGCTGGCCGTCATTGGGCCCAATGCCGCCACAGCGCGCACGGGTGGCGGCGGAAGTTCGCTGGTCCGGCCCAAAAGCCCGGTTTCTCCGCTGGATGGCATCAAGGAGGCTGCCGGCAACCGCATTGATATCGGCTACGCGCTGGGCGTATCCATGGAAGGCGAAGATGCAAGCAAAGATACGCCCGAGGCGCGTGCCGCACTGCGAAAAGAAGCCGTGGCTCTAGCCGCGAAATCCGATGCGGCGGTGGTCGTCGTAGGACTTGCTTCCACGCTAGAGAGCGAATCCTTCGACCGCAAGACTATGGACCTTCCCGCCGGGCAGGATGAGCTGATTCAGGCGGTGGCCGCTGCCAATAAGAAAACAATCGTAGTGGTGGTCGCCGGCTCTCCGGTTACCATGACCCGCTGGATAGACTCGACGCCGGCCGTGCTTATGGCCTGGTATGGCGGGCAAGAGGGCGGCCATGCCATCGCCGATGTCCTGTTCGGCGCGGTAAATCCCTCCGGTAAGCTGCCGGTAACTTTCCCGAAGCGGCTAACGGATAACCCGGCCATGGCCAACTACCCCGGCAAGGACTTTCAAGTTGCTTACGCCGAAGGCATTTATGTAGGCTACCGCGGCTTCGATAAAAAGAATATCGAGCCGTTATTCCCCTTCGGCTACGGACTATCGTATTCAAAGTTCGATTACAGTGATCTGAGAATCAACCCGGCCAAGGTGGAAGGCGACCAGCCGGTCGAGGTCAGCCTTCAGGTGATCAATACGGGGCCGCGAGCGGGCGCCGAAGTGGTTCAGCTTTATTTGAGTGACATTAAAGCGAGCCTCGACCGGCCGGTTAAAGAGCTGAAAGGATTCCGCCGCGTCGTTCTGGAGCCAGGGCAATCGCAGACCGTAACGTTCACGCTTAACCGCGAGGCCATGTCTTTCTACAGCCCGCAAGCCAAGGGCTGGGTGGCCGAGCCGGGAGAGTTTCAAGTTCTGGTGGGCGCGTCTTCACGCGACATCCGGCTAAAAGGGTCTTTCGAACTTACTAAGTAAGAGGGAACAGTAATCAAGAGCCTAACTATTGCCGGCTTGATGAGCGCGGCGGCTTCGTCCGCCGGACGGCGCAGGCTGCAATGAAGCAGGCCGTCCAACGGCGTAAAGGCAAACGGTTGAGCAGCGCAAATGTATTCAACATAAAGCGGATCGGGCCGTCTGCGCGGCGGCCCAACACTTTTCGCAACCCCAGACAAAGTGCCGTGGTCAGCAGGCGCGGATTGTGCAGCAGCCAAGCGCGGTCGGTAACTTCCAGACCGGCTGACTCCAGCGCCCGGCAAAGCCCTTGCATGCTCGTGGTGTAGCCCAACTCAAACGGCAGCCAGCCGCGGCGAGAAGCCCAGCGCATGGGACGGTAGAGCGGGTTTTCAAGATTATCCACAGTGATGATGAGCCGCCCGCCGGGCCGCAGGAGCGCCGCTAGTTCGCTCAGCGCCGAGGACATCTCGTTTGCGTTTTCCAGGTGGTCAAGCGTGGAAGTGGAAATGATCAAATCCATTGAACCTGGCCGCTGCGGAACGTGGCGCAGGTCGGCCGCCAGCGCCAGGAAATTCTTCCCTCCGCGCTGCCAGGCGCGCCGGACGGTTTCAAATGAAATATCCAGACCGAGAGCCTCAACTTCGGGTGGGAACAAGTCAAACAGTAACTGATCCGGGCCGTTAGCTTCCTCGAAAAGGTCGGTCTTAAGAAATCGCTTCACTTCAAGGCCTTGTACACACGCATGAATAAATCTGCGGTGGACCTCGCGTTTCTGCACTGCTACGGCCGGGTCCAAATACCAAGAGCTTGTTCTTTCGTTTTCCTCAGAACCGGAAAACTGCCGAACATGCTTTCGCCAATCTTTAGGCAAGCGCTGCTCGATCTGAGTAATTTGTGATTCAGAATGCTGAGATCCGGTTTTCACGATACACTACTTCATGGATTTAAGCAGTTCGCTTTCGACTTGACGAAAGCCGGCCGGCGCGACGAATTTTGCAGCGTCCACCGGGCTGATTGAAAACCCGGACATTTCAGTTGTAATTTCCAGCAAGCTGGCCTGTGCGTCGGCAGCGCTTGGCGGCGTGTTCTGTTTCGGCGTTTCCTCCTTTTTGCGCCTGCCGAGCCCGCCCAAGCCGCCAAGCCGACCCAGCGCTCCACCTATTGAGGGCCGCGCGCTCTCTTGCTGCGGCGCGGGTGCCTCGGCTTGACCGGATTGGCCTTCGCCTGACCCACTCATGGTGATGGTCTGTAGCAGCGGAAGTCCTTCCAGTTTAGCTGCTTCTCTTTGCAGGTTCGCAAAGGCCTTGGCCATGTCGCTGCGGCCTTGAAAGAAAGCACCGCCGCCCGGCGTCCAAGCCAGCTTTTCGGCTAAGCGCTGGTTGAAAGCCTTCACTTCCTGATACCCCGGAACATCGCGGGCAAGCCACATATCAGAGGTGACTTTTATGGTGCCGGTAGAGCCGCTCCGCCGGTCGGTGCCTTCCATTGTGAGAGTGAGAATCACCTCTCGCGCCGGCAGGCCGGAAATCTCGCGCGTCTACCCGGTTTCCTGAACGGCAGCTTTGAAGTTAACCTCGGTTGTCCCGCTCTGTTGAGCAGCCTTCTTGGAGAGCGCCGCCATGGCCTCCACCATTTGAGCGAAAGTCACAACCGAGTAGGTTTTTTGGTTGAAATTGATTTCGGTTATTATCTCCCGGTCCAGATCAATCACGGTGGCGCTGTCGGCGGTGATGCGCGCCATCTGATTTCCTTTAACCAGGATTGTGGTGCGAATGGGTTCTCGCGCGCTGCGCGCAAATACGCCCACCACTTTCATCATGGAGGCCAGGGCCCCTCCGGTGAGTTTGCTCGTTTCTTCGTAGCTGAAGTCGGCGTGAAGACTGGATGCAGCCAGCGCCAGCAGTAAAACTGGTGCGGCTAACGTTCTGGCTAGACGAGTCGTGTTCATTCCTCCATAATAGATCCTGTTTGCCGCGCAGACTGGACTTTGGTCTGCGATAGAATAAGGCGATGTCGCAGAAGCCAGAAGAGGCGTCGATTGCCAGCTTTGAGGCAGGCCTTGAGGAGCTTGAGAAAGTAGTCAAGGAGCTTGAGTCCGGCGACGTGCCACTAGAGCGCGCTCTGGCCTTGTTCGAGCGCGGAGTACTGCTCAGCCAGTCCTGCCGTAAACTTTTGGAAGAGGCTGAAACCCGCATTGAGATGCTACTGAAGAAAAACGGGAAAATCCAGCCGGAACCGCTTAGCTCTGAGCGCGAATGACCTTCCGCGATTATCTCAAAGAACAACTGGAAAGAATTGACGGTGAACTCGACCGCCTGGCGCCTGCGGCTGAAACGCCGCCCCAGACGCTTCACCGCGCTATGCGCTACAGCCTGTTTGCCGGGGGAAAACGCGTACGGCCGATTTTGTGCATGGAGGCGGCTCGCGTGGCGGGCGAACCTGGTCCGGGTCTGATCACTGCGGCGTGTTCGCTGGAGCTGATCCACACCTACTCGCTAATTCACGACGACCTGCCCGCGCTCGACAATGACGACCTGCGGCGTGGGCGTCCGACTTGTCACAAGGTATTCGGTGAAGCTGTGGCCATTTTGGCCGGCGATGCCTTGTTGACGCTGGCTTTTGAGGTTTTGGCGACGGCGCCCGGCGCGGATGAAGCCTGCCGCGCCGCCATGGTGCGTGAGCTGGCGCGGGCGGCCGGAACTCCCGGCGGAATGGTGGCCGGGCAAGTGGCCGATCTGGAGGGAGAGGGAAAGCCACCTGACGCACGGTTGCTGGAAACCATCCACCGCGCCAAAACCGGCGCCTTACTGAGGGCCAGCGTGCGAATCGGCGCCATTTATGCCGGCGCCGGTGAAGCTCAACTGGCGGCGCTTTCCCGTTACGGCGAACACATCGGCCTTGCTTTCCAGATTGTGGATGACCTGCTGGATGTCGAAGAGTCCTCCGAAGCCCTCGGAAAAACTGCCGGCAAGGACGCCGCCCAGCAAAAGCTCACCTTTCCGGCGGTCTACGGAATTGATGAGTCGCACCGCATGGCCGAGAGTGAGCTGCGGGGCGCCTTAGCAGCTTTGGAGCCGTTTGGCGAGCGAGCCGTCCACCTGAGGGAACTGGCGGAATTCATCGTCCACCGCCGTTCATGAAGCCGGCCTCTGAAAAGATGCGTCTGGATGTGCTGCTGGTCGAGCGCGGGCTGGCTGAGTCGCGCCAGAAGGCTCAGGCGCTCATTATGGCCGGCCAGGTGCTAGTGGACGGTAAACCCGCTGAAAAGGCCGGCCGGCTGGTCTCCGCCGCAAGCCGGCTGGAGGTGCTGGCCGGGCTGCCCTATGTCAGCCGCGCAGGCCAAAAATTAGAAGCCGCTCTGGAATTCTTCGGAATCAATCCGCAGGGTAAAGTCTGCCTGGATGTGGGAGCTTCAACCGGCGGATTCACCGATTGTCTGCTACAGCGCGGCGCGCTGCGTGTGTATGCGGTCGATGTAGGCACGGGACTGCTGGACTGGCGGCTGCGTAACGATCCGCGGGTCGTGGTGCGAGAGGGGATCAATGCTCGCTACTTGCGCCCTGAAGATATCGGTGAACCGATCCACCTGGCTACTTGCGATGTAAGCTTCATTTCGGTTACTTTGGTCCTGCCCCCGGTGGCGGCGACGCTAGATGCGCGGGGTGAGCTAATCATCTTGATTAAGCCCCAGTTTGAGGTTGGCCGTCGGCAAGTGGGCAAAGGAGGCATCGTGCGCGATCCGGAACTGCACGCATGGGCTTGCGCCCGGGTCGAGCAGACTGCACGCTCGCTGGGGTTTGAAACTAATCTCATGCCGACCCCGGTTTTCGGCGCCGAAGGCAATAAGGAATTCCTTTTGTATGCTCACCGTTAAGATAGTTGGCCTCATTTCTAAACCTCACACCCCTAAGGCTTCCGAGGTCATCCTCAAGCTGATTGAATGGCTAGCTGAACGGGGCATCAGGATTCGACTGGATGAAACAAGCGCAGCCTATCTTGGGAGAGCAGACGGGATGCCCCGTCCGGAAGTTGTGTCGGATTGCCAACTGGTGATCGTGTTGGGTGGCGACGGAACCTTACTCTCAGCCGCCCGCGCCGTGGCCGGCCGTGATGTGCCGGTGCTCCCCGTTAACCTGGGCGGGCTAGGCTTCATGACCGCCGTCAAGGTAGATCAGCTTTATCCGGTGTTGTCGGATGTTCTGGAAGGCCGTGCTCGCATCAGTTTGCGGCGTATGCTGCATTGTGAACTGGTGCGCTCCGGAGAAACGATTTCTAGTTACGAAGCGCTTAATGACGTGGTGCTGAGCAAGGCGCACATAGCGCGCATGATCGATCTGGAAACCAGCGTCGACACCCAATTGGTGTGCGTCTACAAGGCAGACGGGCTAGTGATCGCTACGCCCACCGGCTCGACCGCTTATTCGCTTTCCGCTGGAGGTCCGATTGTTTTTCCTACGGTTGCCTGCCTTTGCCTGACGCCCATTTCGCCCCATATGCTGACTAACCGCCCGGTCATCCTGCCAGGTACGAGCGTCGTTCGCGTGCGGAACCGGACGGCGGACGGCGAGGCCTATCTGACCATTGACGGCCAGGTCGGCGAACCGCTGCGCCGGGACGACGTGGTGGTGTGCCGCAGCTCGCCGTACTCCATTCGGCTGATCCGACCTCCCGGTTTGCATTTCTTTGACGTGCTGCGCGAGAAGCTGAAGTGGGGCGAACGCTAAGATGGGCGGAAGCTGCGCTGGCGCGGCGCCGGTTTGCGGCACTGCCGGGAAACTGAGCTGATGCGAGCAGGAAGAAAAATTTCGCTTACAGGCTGGGTTCTGGCGGCCATGCTGGCCGGCGTCATTCTGGGGCTGGCGGCGCCGGAGTTCTCGGTGAAGCTTGCGCCGGTGAGTACGATCTTCCTGCGTCTTGTGCGCTCGATCATTGCGCCTTTGCTTTTTGGAACGCTGGTTTGGGGGATCGCCGGCGCCGGCAGCCTTAAAGCCGTAGGCCGCATCGGCCTCAAATCTGTGATCTATTTTGAAGTGGTCACCACGCTGGCGCTGGTGGTGGGACTGGCAGCCGTGAACTTGGCTAAGCCGGGTTACGGCCTGGTCCTGCGGGCGGCCGAACAGCCGGTGCAAACCGCCGCCCCGAGCGCATCCTCTTTTCTAGAGCATATCTTCCCGGCCAGCGTCATCGATGCAATGGCCCGAGGCGAGATTCTTCAGTTGGTGGTTTTTTCTCTGCTTTTCGGAGCAGCCTGTTCGGCCGCAGGCGAAAAGGCGCGGCCGGTGGTCGAGTTCGCCGGCAGCCTGGCTGAGGTCATGTTTAAATATACCGGCTACGTCATGTGGCTGGCGCCGGTTGGCGTGTGCGCCGCTATAGCCGTCACCATAGCTGGCCAAGGGCCGGGGGTGCTCGCCGGACTGGGCAAACTCATCTTGACCATGTACGCAGCCCAAGTCGTGTTTTTGTTCGGCGTGCTGGGTTCGGTCATTTTGATTTTTCAAATTCCTGTGCAGCGATTCTGGCGGGCGGTGAAGGAACCGTTTCTGATTGCCTTCTCCACTTCTTCAAGCGAAGCCGCTTTACCGAAAGCCCTCGAAAACATGGAGAAGTTCGGTGTTCCGGCTCACATCGCCGGCTTTGTGATTCCAACTGGATACAGCTTCAACCTGGACGGATCGACGCTCTATTTGTCGCTTGCCACGGTGTTTGTGGCGCAAGCTGCGGGAATTGAACTTTCGCTCGAGCGACAACTGCTCATCATGCTGATGCTTATGCTTACCAGCAAAGGAGTTGCCGGCGTGCCGCGCGCGGCGTTGGTAATACTTACCGGAACGCTGGCTCAGTTCGGTTTGCCCGTAGAAGGCGCAGCCGTGCTGCTCGGCATTGACGCCGTTTTGGATATGGTCCGGACTTCGGTTAACGTCGCTGGCAACTGCCTGGCTGCGGCCGTCGTAGCCCGGTGGGAAGGGTTAAGGTTCGAATCCGGAACGTCTGCCCGGAGCGGGCGGTAAACAGGGGCAGATGCACTGATGGGCTTGCGCATTGTCAGGTCAGCTACAATACCATTTCGGCTTATGTCTCAAAGAACGCTTGCCGCTGTTCTGTTGTTTTGCGTGCTCTTTGCCGCCGGGGGATGCCGGCGCTCGCCGCCGGCCAACGTCGCGGCCATGGTTAACAACCGGCCCATCACCTATGAGCAACTGGAAAAGCAGTACAACGCGCAGTTTCCGCCGGACAACGCCCAGCTGGAGACCAACGATGATCTGGTGGCGCTTCAGAAGATCGAAGTATTGCGCAGCATGATCGATAACGAGATCATGCTCCAGCGCGCGGAAAAACTGGGACTGATGGCTACCGAATCCGACGTCGAGGCGCGGCTGAACGAGCTCAAGGCGCCCTATACACAAGAGGAGTTTCAAAAGCAGCTTGCCGCGCGCAAGATGACTTTAGAGGAGTTCAAAGCGCAGCTTCGCCGAGACCTCAGCGTACAGAAGCTGTTCAATCGAGAAATCACCTCTCACATCACCATCACCGATAGCGACGTCGCCGATTTCTACAACAAGAATAAAGATAGCTTCAACTTGGCCGAACCGCAGGTGCACCTGGCGCAATTGCTGGTAACACCCAGTCCCGATCCTTCGGTCAGGAACCTGCGCAACGACAAAGCGCAGAACGACGAGCAGGCGCGCAAGAAAATTCAGATGCTGCTTAACCGTCTGAAAGCCGGCGAGGATTTCGCCATGCTTGCCCAGAACTATTCAGAGGATCCGGAGACGGCGCCCAACGGGGGCGATCTAGGCTTCATCCCTGAATCGGCCCTGGAAAAAGCCAACGTGGAGCTTCGAAAACTGGTGATGCAACTTCAGCCCGGACAGATTTCCCCTATCATCCGCACCGGCGAGGGCTATCGCATTCTGAAGGTGATTTCCAAGGAGCCGGCTGGGCAGCGCACCCTGGAAGATCCGCGCGTGCAGCAGACCATCCGGGAAACATTGCTCAACCGCAAGGACACTCTGCTTAAGTCGGCCTATTACGAAATGGCTCGCAACGAGGCTAAAGTCGTGAACTACTACGCGGCCTCAATTCTCGATAAAGCCCGCAAGGGCAAATAGGCGGTCCTGAGAGGCAAATTCATGCTGCGCTTTGAAACCGCCGGTGAGTCCCACGGACAATGTTTGATCGCTACGCTCACGGGTCTACCCGCCGGAGTGCCGGTATCGGCGGCCGCAATCAACCGCGAGCTGCGGCGGCGCCAGCAAGGTTACGGCCGGGGCGGGCGCATGCGGATCGAGACCGACGAAGTGGTTATTGCTGCCGGAGTTCGCCACTCCCGCACCACAGGCGCACCGGTGGCCTTGCTCATACGTAACCGTGACTGGGAGAACTGGAGCGAAGCGCTGCCCGTCGAGGACTCCGACAAGGCTGAAGCTAACAAGCGCCCGGTTACCCGGCCGCGTCCGGGGCATGCCGACCTGGCCGGAGTTTTAAAGTATAACTTTCGCGACGCGCGCTACATTTTGGAGCGCGCCAGCGCCCGCGAAACCGCCGCCCGAGTGGCGCTGGGGGCCATCGCCAAGTCGTTTTTGGGGGAGTTCGGCATTGAAGTGCTGAGCCACGTAGTGGCGCTGGGGCCGGTCCGCCTGGAGCGGGAGGTCCGCTGGGAAGAACTGGTCGAGCTCAACCGGCGTCCGGAAATCCTGCTCGGCTGCGTAGACGCGGAGGTCGAGCAGCGCATGAAGGCCGTGGTGGACGAAGCCCTGAAGACCGGCGACACAGTGGGCGGCGTTTTCGAAATCGTGGCCCGCGGCGTGCCACCGGGACTCGGTTCGCACATCAGTTGGGATACGCGCCTGGACGGGCGTCTGGCACAGGCCATCGTCTCGATTCAGGCGGTCAAAGGAGTCGAGATTGGGAGGGCTTCGGAGAGCGCAGCCAGTTTCGGCTCCGCCGTACAGGACATCATACGCTATGACCGCGAGCAGGGCCGGTTCATTCGCGGCTCGAACCGCGCCGGCGGCATTGAAGGCGGTATCTCCAACGGAGAGGATATTGTGGTGCGGGGCTATCTTAAGCCGATCTCAACGCTTAGGCGCCCGCTGGAATCGGTGGACTTGCTTACGCGCGAGCCGGCGCTGGCGGCCTATGAGCGCAGCGACGTATGCGTCGTCCCGGCGGCCGGCGTGGTGGCCGAAGCCATGACCGCCCTGGTGCTTGCCCAAGCCATGCTCGAGAAGTTCGGCGGCGATTCGCTTGAAGAAACTCGCCGTAATTATGATGGTTATATACGGCAGGTGCAGAGTTACTGATGATATACCCCATTGTTAAGCTTGGCGATCCGGTGCTGGAAAAGAAAGCCGAACCAGTTACGGAATTCGACACTCCCGAGTTGCATAAACTTATCGAGGATATGTTTGAAACCATGTACGCCGCCCGGGGCGTGGGACTGGCCGCCCCCCAGATCGGTATCTCGCGGCGTATCGCCGTAATTGACGCTTCGGGCGGCGAAGGCCCGCCCGAGCGGCTGGTGCTCATAAATCCGGAAATCATACGCGTAGAAGGCAAACAAACTTCCGAAGAGGGTTGTCTGAGCGTGCCCGGCTTTCGCGAGCCGGTGCGTCGCGGCAAGAAGGTGACGATTCGGGCCCAGAACGTTAAGGGTGAGTTCTTTGAAGCAACCGGCGAGGATCTGCTGGCTCGGGCTTTCGAGCACGAGATTGATCATCTTAACGGCAAACTCTATTTACACCGCCTCAGCCCTTTGAAGCGCGACCTCATCCGGCGCAAGGTTAGAAAACTTCAGAAGGAGGGCGAGTGGTAGCCGGGGCCGTCCGGTCATGAAAATTGTTTTCTTAGGAACGCCGGAGTTCGCTCGGCCCAGCCTGGAACGATTGATTCAGGCGGGACACGAAATTCTAGCTGTCTATACGCAGCCGGACAGGCCTAGCGGCCGGGGCCGGCAGTTGACTGCTCCCCCGGTCAAGCAGGCAGCGCTCAAGCATCATCTGCCTGTTCGGCAGCCGGAACGTATTCGCAATCCCGAAGTAGTGGCGGAGCTGGCGGAGCTGCGCCCCGAAGTCATGGTGGTGGTGGGATACGGTCAGATTATTCCCCAGTCGATCATCGACATTCCGCCGCTCGGCATCATCAACGTGCATGCCTCTTTGCTTCCCAAATACCGCGGCGCGGCTCCGGTGCAGTGGGCCATTGCGCGGGGCGAGACCGAGACCGGCGTCACCACCATGCGCATCGATGCCGGGCTGGACACCGGTGATATCCTGCTCCAGCGGGCCACGCCCATTCATCCCGAGGAAGATGCCGTAAGCCTGGCAGCGCGGCTCGGCGAGCTCGGCGCTGAATTGCTGGTAGAGACGCTTGACGGATTGGAACAAGGAACAATTGTGCCGCTGAAGCAGGATCACTCACAGGCCTCCTACGCGCCGCCATTGCGTAAAGAGGACGGCTTGGTCGACTGGCGTTTGCCGGCGCTTGCAATTCACAACCGCGTACGCGGTTTTGTCCCGTGGCCGGGCTGCCACACACGTTTCCGAAATCGCGAACTGCTGATTTGGAAATCCCGTCCGTCCGGGGAGCTTATTGAAGGACAGCCGGGCAAGCTCGAAGTTCGAGATCGCCGGTTGCTGGTCTGCTGTGGCCGGAACACCGTTCTGGAGCTGCTTGATTTGCAACTGGAAGGCCGAAAGAGGATCAGCGCGGGGGAATTTCTGAGCGGGCAGCACGTTGAAACCGGAGAGATGTTAGGAGAGGACGACAGGTGAAACTGCCGCAAGGCTTTCGTTATTCTGCGACTTATGCCGGCATCCGTAAGGACAAACGCGATGATCTGGCTCTGATTGTTTCTGACGTGCCGGCCTCGGCAGCCGGTTTGTTTACCACCAACCGGGTCCAGGCGGCGCCGGTTCAGGTGTGCCGGCGGCATCTGAAGGCTTCGCGAGGCATAGCCCGGGCCATTTTAGCCAACGCCGGCAACGCCAATTGCGCCACACCTAGCGCCATGCAGGTGGCGCTGGCCTGCTGCCGGGCTGCGTCTGAAAAACTGAAAGTCCCCATGCGCCACATTCTGCCTGCTTCGACCGGCGTCATCGGCGTCGATTTGAATCCGGACTTGATAACCAAGGCGCTGCCGCGGCTGGTCAAAAGCCTTGATCCTGCTGCCTTTCATCAAGCCGCCCGGGCTATCATGACCACCGATCGCATTCCCAAAACGGCCTTTGCCGAACTGCCGCTACGCCGGGGGGTGGTGCAGATCGCCGGCATGGCCAAAGGCGCAGGGATGATCCACCCGCGCATGGCCACTACGCTGTGCTTTGTTGTCACCGATGCCGCTGTTGCTCCCGCTCGCCTGCGTAGTTCGCTTGAATTCGCCGCCGATCGCAGTTTTCATCGTTTGAGCGTGGATGGCGACACCTCCACCAATGATACGTTGGTCGTGCTGGCCAACGGCGCTTCCGGCTTGCGGCCCAATTCCAAGGAACTGCTGGTTTTCGACGAACTTCTGAGCTGGGTTCTTCAAGACCTGGCGGAAATGATTGCACGCGACGGCGAGGGCGCACGTAAGAAGATCACCATAGTGGTTCGGGGCGCCAAAGACAACGAAGCCGCCGAGCGTATCGCACGCTCCATTGCCAACTCACCCCTGGTCAAAACGGCCATTGCGGGCTCGGATCCCAACTGGGGCCGCATTCTGGCGGCTGCCGGCTACTCGGGCGTAGATTTTGATCCGGCAAAAGTAGAAATTCATCTTCAAGGCGTGCTGGTGTGCCGCAACGGAGTGGCGGCTGAGTTTGACGAGCGTGAATTGAAACATGCGCTGGATGCCTCCGAGTGCGCCATACGCTTCCGTATTCGTGGTGACGGCCGGGGTGAAGCCTGCTTCTGGACCTGCGATCTTACCGAAGACTATATACGCATCAACGCCAGCTATCGCACCTGAGCCAGCCCTCTGGAGTATGCCTGGGATCGTATTGGCGCCGCCTGTAGGAATACCGGATAGGCATGTTCGGTTTTAAGCCAAACGTGCTCGCGTCGGCTCAGTTTCGCGTTGAAATATCCGAAAATGGCTTTAAGCGTGGCTGCGGCGTTGATCCAGTTGGACCAAACCGTTCGCAACGGTGACCAGCAGGCGAAAGCCCAGCCATAAACACGCGCCGAGCAACCTGCCCGCACCAGCAGGCGCCAGAACTGTAAAGCCAGCGCCGCTTTGAGCCATAGTATGCTACCCTCGCTGATCGCGCTTGTGCTTAGGATCCAAGGCTGCCCGCTCGCCGAGCAGGAGAGCCATCGGCACAGTCCGAAAATCGTAATGAGATTTCCGAGCACGCTGAGCGGGTTGCCCAACAATCCCTTGCGGTCGCGCCAAAACCAGTAGGCGCAACGCAACCCTCCGCCCCAGCCATGGCGCTCCCATCCCTGTAAAGCTATTCCGGTGACCCAGCGTGTCCTCTGCCGCACCGCTTGCCGGAAGCGGCGAGGAAAAAACTCGCGAGTTGCCAGGATGCGGCCCTGGCGCCGATTGAGCGGAAGGAAAATCTGCTTCATGCCAAGCCGGTATAAACGTATGCCGCAATCATAATCTTCGGTCAGGCAGCTTGGGTCAAAAACCCGGCCTTGACCCGCTTCTTCCAAAGCCTCGATTGCCCGCCGCGTATAGCCGGTTCCTACCCCGTTTGAGGGCAAAAAGCTGCCCATTCCGATGCGCGCCGGGACATCTTTGGTCTGGAACTCGGCGAACTCGTCGCAGTAGACTCCGTGGGTGAATTGGATCGCCGGCGTGGCCAGCGGCAGAACCGGTACTTGCACCATGTCGTAATGTTGCGAATAGGCATTTATCGAGCGGAGTCCGTCCGGGTGAATCACGTCTTCGGCATCATGCGTCACGATCAGCTCAAAGCGCTCGCCCGACTCCCTCTCGTGCGCGAGCATGGCGCGGTAAATCCAATTCAGGCAGTCGGCTTTCGAGGTGGGGCCGTCATGCGGCACGAAGGCTATGTGGACTCGCTGCGAGGATTGCTCAAGTTCGCGAACCGCCGCCAAAGTCTCGGGATCGTTCGGGTATACCCCCACAAAAAATTCAAAGCGCTCGTAGCGTATGGAGGCGAGATTGTGAGCCAGCATTCGCCCTATGACGGCGTGTTCCTTCCAGCAGGGGACGAAAACGGCTATGCGTTTTGAGGGCGCATTAGGCGGCCGAGTTCCGCTGTTACGGCGTTTGGTCCAATCCCAAAAAAACCAGATATCCAAAACCAGGTCATCCAGGCCGCTGACTACTGCCGCTACGGCCAGCGGGATAAGGCAGGCGGCCAGAAGCCAGTCCAAAAACTCCACTTCATAAATAAGTGGCCCCAGCCGGCGGAAATTTCCCTGAAATCTAACGCCCGGAGTGCGTCATAATACGACCATGCTTCGACGAAGACTGATTTCACTTCTGCTTAGTCTAAGCGCCGCAAGTTTTGCAGCCGACAGCTCGTTCCGCTTCTCTATCATCGGCGACCGGACGGGGAATCCCAGACAGGAGATCTATGCTGCAATCTGGGCCGAGGTCGACCGGCTCCGGCCGGATTTTGTCATCAATGTTGGTGACACCATTCAGGGGACCAGCGATGAGACGGTTGAGGCGCAGTGGAAAGAAATCCAGGATTTTCTGGCGCCCTATCGCCGCTATCCTTTCTACTTTGTGCCGGGCAATCATGACATCTGGAGCAGCTATTCGGAGAAGGTCTGGCAAAGGGAAACCGGACGCCCCCCCAGCTACAGCTTCACTTACGGCAATGCTTTGTTCGTCGTTCTGGACAACAGCCGCAGCATGGATCTGCCGGAGGCTCAAATTGAGTTCTTGGAATCCGAACTGAAAAAGAACCAGCAGCGCCGCCCTAAGTTCGTTTTCTTTCACCAGCCCGCCTGGCAAGCGCTGGCGCTGCTCAAGGACCGTCGCGGCTACCCGCTGCACCGGTTGGCTCTGGATTATGGTGTGGATTATGTCGTAACCGGCCACGGACACGCTTTTATTCGCACCGTAATTGACGGTGTGAGCTACATGCAGATGGGCAGCTCCGGCGCCAATATAGGCGACGCCTGGCAGAAGGACGAGGCGTTCACCAAAGGGCTCTTCTACCATCACACCCTGGTGGAGGTGAACGGGTCGGCGGCCCGTTTTACGGTAATCGAACTTGGGCCGCCTTACGGCAAGGCGCGCCGTTTTGACGCCGCCACTTGGGAGCAGGCCGCTCAGCCAGCCACCCCCCGTTGATCTTTACCAGAGGAAATATCGCCCGTTGCGCCGGCCTACTCGTACCGGCATTTCGAACAACTCCGACAAGCGCCGGGAGGTCAGCATGTGCTGCTTGGGACCGTCCCCGGCCAGACGGCCCTGCTTGATTAGAACCACCCGTTCCACCTGCGGCAGTATGTCCTCCAGATGGTGCGTGACCATGACGATGCCGGTGCCTTCGACGGCCAGGCGGGAAAGCGCCCCGAGCAGTTCCGTCCGGGCCCGCACGTCCAGATTGCTTGAGGGCTCGTCGAGCACCAAAGCCTTCGGCTCGTGCACCAGCGCTCGGCCGATGAGTGCCCTTTGGAGTTCGCCGCTCGACATTTCGTGTATGCTGCGCCGGGCCAGATGCGCGATTTCCAGTTTTTGCATAATTTCGGCAGCTTTGCGTCGCATTTGATCGTTCACCGGCTGGTGCGGCCAAAGGCCCAGGCTGCCGAAATATCCCGAAATGATCAGCTCTTCGGCTTGGATTTCAAGTGAACAATTATTGAGCAGATCGGTAGAGACGATTCCCAACAATGAACGCAAGTCGAAAATGTTCCAAAGATCCTGGCCCAGAATGTGCAGCCAGGAGTTGGGGGAGCAAACCGGATAACACTCGCGAGTAATGGTTTTAATTAGCGTCGATTTGCCGCTGCCGTTAGGCCCGACGATGGCCACGTGCTCGCCCGCGCCGATAGCGAGCGAGACGCCGTCGAGCGCCACCCGCCCTCCCCGCACGACCGTTACGTTTCTGAATTCAACCAGCGGCGGCTCCTTCACTGTTGCTCCAGCCTCCATAGGGTTTCAAGCACAACTTCTCCCACCACCTGAAAGCTGCGGGGATCCAGCTTATCCAGCTTGTCCTCACTGGTGTGCCACCAGGAGTTGGCGGGACCGTAGTCGAAGTCAATTAGGTCAAGCACCCGCACGCCCAGGCGGGCGAAAGGGGTGTGGTCGTCCTCAACAGCTATGGCCTTGCGGAGAAAGTGGCGCCCATATCCCAGGTCTGCCGCCACCCGCCACACCAGGCGCCCGATCTCCGGGCTTGAAAAACTATCCATGCCTAAGCCCAGATCCCGGTCGCCGATCATATCCACGTTAATTAGGGCTTTCAGACGGCTCAGGGTGCCGTCATGCTGCCAGCGCCGGGCTAAGTGGCGGCTGCCGTAAAGCCCGTCCTCGGCCGACCATTCTTCAATGGCCTCTTCCCCGTCGAACCAGACCAGGTAAATATCATCTTTGTGCGGTCGCGATGCCAACACCCGGGCCAGTTCCATAAGAAATCCGGTTGAAGAACCGCCGTCATTGGCGCCCACAAAGCGAAAATCTTTGAAGACTTTGGTGTCATAGTGGCCTGTTACGGCCACCGCCCGCCCGCTTGATCCGGCAAATAAGGCCACAATGTTGCTCATTCCAATAGGCCCGGCGGGAGTTGAGGCAGTAAAGGAATCCTCGCTGATTGAGCAAGGGAGTTTCTTCAAAAAAGCCATGATGGAGCTGCGCAATGCGGCGAGCTCTTTTGAGCCCGGCGGCCGCGGGCCGTAGGAAACGGCTTGGGCCGTAAAATCGTACGCCGCCTGACCGTTAAAGTCGGCCGCCGCAGCCAGTACGGCCCAAAAAATCAGAAGCGCTTTCTTGCCCAGCATATATATCCAAGAGTGAATTTGGCTTCACGATCCAGAAAATCCAGCGCCGGCAGAAGCACAGCCATAGGCCCGATAGCCAGCGCCAGCAGCGCCGCCAGCGGCGCCGGGAAAAACTGCAAGCCGTTCAGCAAGCGCCGGGCCAGCAGGCGGAAATAGCCTCCTGCCGGTTCTATTTTCAAGTCCTCGAAACCGGCCTCCTTGAGTAGCAGCTCGATTCCATACCGCGTGTAGCGGAAATAATCATGCGGGGCTTGGTGCACTTCCCACTCGTGCGGAACGACCGCCAGCAGTTTTCCGCCTGGCTTCAATACCCGGTGGATTTCCCTCAACACAGTTCTTGGGTCGCGCACATGTTCAAGCGTGACGATATTCAGGCAGGCGTCGAAGCTTTGCGCGCGGAAGGGGAGTGCCGTCAAATCGGCCACTGCGTCTAGCCGGCTGTAATCCCATTCGGCGTCGCCTACAGCCAGATCCACACCGATGTATTTGTGGCGAGCAAAATAGCCGGCGTACTGGCCCTCGCCGGCGCCTGCATCCAGCACCAGCGCGCCTTCCGGGAGACCGGCCGCCAGTCCATCGACGGCCCGGCGAGTCAGGGCTTCAAAGTGCAGCACATGGCGGCCCAACGCAGTCCCGGCCAGAGGGCGGGGAAATCTACTTTTCACTTTTTTTTCCGGGCCTCCACCATGATGGTAAATCCGGCCCGGCAAGCGGACTCGATTAGCGTCAAAGGTAACGAAAGCAGCACCAGGCAGAAATAAAAGAAGTCCTTAATTAGCTTGATTTGCTGGCTCTCGGCCACCCGACGCACACGTCGGACCGTGGGATCAAGCCACGGAGCCAGACTAGTCGCCAGACCTGCCGGGTTATCGCGCAGCGAGAAATGTTTATAGCGTACGGGCTCGAAGCCGCAACGATCTAACAAAACTTCCAGATCGCTCTGCCGGAAGGCATAAAGATGGCGTGGAATCTCCAAGCCGCGCCACTTCTCGCCGAGCAGCAAGAACTGCCAGCAGCCGGCGTTCGGCACCTGCACCACCAGACGTCCTTCGTCCTCGAGCAACTCGTAAGCCGACTCAAGATAAGTTTGCGGCTCATAGAGGTGTTCCAGCACGTGGAACATGGTGACCACCGAGCAGCTACCCCGGGCGAAGGGCGCATGGGAAAGGGTGGCGCAAACCGCCGGCACGCCCTGGCTTTGCCAGGCAATGGTGGCCGCGTCCAGTGAAAAATCCAGTCCGGCTACACGCGCCCCAGTTTTGGCCATTTCATGTAGAAAAAGGCCTCCGCCGCAGCCTACGTCGAGCACAATGCCTTTTCCGCTTGAATTTGCCAGCGCCTGCCGGACGAAGCGGACATGGTCGGTGAGCACGATCCGCCGGTAGCATTCTTCAAGCCGGTCGACATTGCTTCCGGTTGGGGCAAACCAGTAATCGGGCGGATAGTACTTGATAAGTTCCGAGGGCGGCGGCTGGGGCGAAAGCCGGATCAGGCGGCACCGACAACACTCGACAATCTGGAACCGTTCCCGGGTGGTTTGATACAAGCGGTCGGTTCCGGTTAGCAGCGGCGTCACCTCGAGGCCGCCGCAAGCCGGGCAGGGCTCGGCAGCGACTTGCTTCAAGTCGTTTGTTCGGTCAGCGCGCGTAGTCGGATCCGGTGCCGCATGAGCAACGCTCGCACCTGTTTCGGTGTGAGCTTTCTGATCCGGTTGATTTCCCGCCTCTTGCGCAGCATTCTGGGGGCCATCGCCAGGGCTTTGACGTGCCCCCTCAGCAACGCCAGCGCCGCCCGCATTTTCGCTCGGCGGCCTTGGAACCGCCCGATCTCGCCTTTGCCGCGCAGGGCGGCCAGCGCGCTTGCGGCGACTCTCGCCAGGAACAATGGGCCGTTCAGCCACAACAGGCTCCATGGAAAAAGTTTTAATGCGAGCAGTAACCGGTTCCGCTCGATCAATTCTACCCGGCGGCCGGAGGTGATGCCTAGCGTGGCGCCTCGGTGATGGCGCACCACCGCATCCGGAACGTACAGGCATTGCCAGCCGGCGATTCTGGCTCGCAAGCCCAGTTCGGCATCATCGCCATAGGCGAAAAAATCCTCATCGAATCCGCCTACCTCATCCAGCATCGCCTTTCTATACATGGCGGCGCAACCGTCCGGCCAGAGGGTTTCTTCGAGCCGGTCGTATTGTCCTCGGTCCGGCTCGCCTGTGCCCCGTCCGCGGTTCTGCCCGTCCAGGTAGATCAGGTGACCGGCTTTATCGATAGTGCCGGGCTTTTCATAGACCAGAATCTTCGATGCCGCCATGCCCACCTCCGGCCGGTTCTCAAAACAGGACCGTAGCGCCGCCAGCCAGCCTGGCTCCGCTTCGGCGTCATTGTTTAAAAGCGCTATGAAACGACCCCTCGCTGCGGCGATGCCTTGATTGTTGGCGGCACAGAAGCCGCGGTTCGACCAATTGCGAATGAGGCGCAGGTTCAGGCGGCCGGTTGCGGCAAACTCGCTTTCAGCCATTTCCGGCGAGCCGTCTTCGCTGCCGTTATCTACGAGGATCACCTCAAAATCCGCGCCCTGCTGCCGTTGGAGCGACTCCAAGCACCGCCGTAGCAGCTCCCGGCGGTTCCAGTTGACGACGACGACCGTAATCTCAGGATTGGCGGGCTCGCTCACAAACGCTCCCGGCCTTCAGCCGGCCGTTCCGGTGGTTTTCTCTAATGCGGCCCGGGCTTCCGCGCGTTTGCGGAGTCTCTCCAGGCGTTCCATTCGCAGCAGCTCGCGCCGGCGGCGCAGCTTTACGCTGTCGTCGATCTTGCGCCAGAATTTCATGAAATAGCCGGCTGCTGAAAGAACTGAGAACGCCAGCACTCCCCACATCCAGGCCATTGCCCAGCGGTGCAGCTCGTCGAAGCGCATGCTCGCCAGCACGAGGCTTACGGCAACCACCTGGCTGACCATCTTGGTCTTGCCGAGGTCGCTGGCGCGTATGGTATAGCCTTCGGCGGCAGCTATTCCCCTAAGCCCGGAGATGGCGAATTCCCGGCCGATGATCACAATCACCATCCAGGCGGGGACCATCCCAATTTGAACCAATGCGATCAGGACCGCCGAAATCAGAAGCTTGTCGGCAATCGGATCAAGCAGCGTGCCGACCGTGGTGACCTGCCCCCAGCGCCGGGCCAGATATCCGTCCAGCAGATCCGTGGCAGCAGCGGCCAGGAATATTGCAAGCGCCAGCATCTCGCCTGGAACGGCTACGCCGAGGAATTTCAATCGCGGGGCTTCCTGCAACACGAGCGCCACAAGTAGCGGCACGAAAAAAATCCGCAAAAGCGTGAGCAGGTTTGGAACGTTCATCCGGTACTAACAAATCATAGAATGAGCCTCAGCCCCATACAACTGTCAGGATGAAGTTAATCCCGCAGGATATAGCCGGCCAGTTTGCGCCGCAAAGATTCGGGCGCTTCAGCCTCGACCTCCCAAGTGTCGCCGTCAAAGCGCGTACCCAGCACCTTGCCGTATTGATGCAACAGATTCAGCAGGCGGCCTTCACCGGCAGGCAGCACCAGCCGTACTCTTTCCACCGGATCTACCGGCAGCATCTCGTCAATAGCTTCCAGCAGGCGAGGAATGCCTTCACCGGTGAGGGCGGAAACCGTTACGTATTTCGCCGCCGGACCTATCAGCCGGCGGCTGAAGGCTTCCGGGTTGAACTCCGGTCCAGCCAAATCTATCTTGTTCAAAACCAGCAGTCGGGGCGTGCTCTGGCAATTGAGTTCGACCAAAACCTTGTCCACCTGGGCCGCTTGATCGGCGGCTTCCGGCGCAACAACGTCCACCACGTGCAGCAGCAGCGCGGCTTCCGTTACTTCCTCAAGCGTCGCCCGGAAGGCTTCAATCAGCGTGGTCGGCAGGTTGCGAATGAACCCCACCGTGTCGCTGATCAGCGCTTTGCGCCGGCTGGGAAGGGTGATGGCCCGAATGGTGGGATCCAGCGTCGCGAAAAGCCGGTCGTCCGCTAGAACTCCGGCCTGCGTGAGCGTGTTAAACAAGGTGGATTTTCCGGCGTTGGTATACCCCACCAAGGCGGCGGTGGCCAGCGGCACTGCGCTGCGTTGTCGGCGTTGAGTGGCGCGGTGTTGCCGCACTTGTTCCAGTTCTTCGCGGATCTTGCGCATGCGGCGGAAAATCCGCCGGCGATCGGTCTCAAGTTGGGTTTCGCCGGGCCCGCGGGTTCCAATGCCTCCGCCCAACCGGGACATTTCTTTACCGCGGCCCGTCAAGCGGGGTAACAGGTAGTCAAGCTGCGCCAGCTCCACTTGAAGTTGGCCTTCGCGGGTACGGGCGCGGCGGGCGAAAATGTCTAGGATTAACTGAGTGCGGTCTATTACCTTGATGCCCAGAGCTTTTTCCAGATTCCTCTGCTGTGTGGGCGTTAATTCGTGATCGAACAGTACTATGTCAGCCTGTACGCCGTCCGTCAATGCGGCTAGCTCTCGGACTTTTCCTGAACCTATAAGTGTGGCTGCATCGGGCCTGGGACGGGTTTGAAGAATTTTCCCGACGACCTCGGCCCCGGCGCTTTCGGCTAGCGACGCCAGCTCGTCGAGAGACTCTTCCGCCTCCGACTTGGCGCCTTTTAAAGTACTGCCCCGGTACGTCCTAAAATCGACGCCTACCAGAACCGCACGTTCTCGCAATATTGGTATTGCCCCTCAGCTCTCCTGCCCGTTATCCGGCTCGTCCGGGGTCGGGCGGCTGCCCGCTTGGCCGCCGGAGCTCTGACTGGCCGCACCCGCCGCGTGCGCGGGCCGGGAAATCACAACCGTGGATATGGCGTGTTTGAAAATAAGCTGTTCTTGATTGTTGCTTTCAAGCACCAGTGAATACTTGTCGAAGCTCTTGATGCGTCCCGAAAGCTTTACGCCACTCATTAGGTAGATAGTAAGAAAGGTTTTTTCCTTTCGCGCGTTGTTTAGAAATGCTTCTTGTATGTTTTGCGCTGTTTTTTCCATTCTTTTTACCTGGCCTGTCGGGCCTTATCGGCCTCCAGCCCATCCACCTTTTCGGATTCTAACACTAAATCGACTGTGGGAATGCATCATTTTAGAATTAGTAGAGACTTCTTCATTGGGGCGGGCTGGGCTGGCGAAGGACGTAGCCGGCTGGGGGCTACGCTTGGTCGAGCCGGCAGGGGCATAATCATTAGAATCATGCTGAGCAAAACCCGACTTGTTTTTTCCCTAATGGCGTTCCTGGCGGCCGGAATGCAGGTGCAGGCGCAGCAGGCGGCCAGGCCTGTTCCCGCGCCTAGGGAGGTGCTCGGTTTCGCTATCGGGGACGACTATCACGTAGCCGGCTACGAGCAAATGATTGCCTATTGGAAACGTTTGGCCGAAGCCTCTGACCGCGTGCGGCTGGTCGATATCGGCCCGACCGCCGAAGGGCGCCGCCAGTATATGGCCGTTATTAGTTCTCCGGAAAATCTGCGTCGGCTGGATCATTACAGGGAGATCTCGCGGCGGCTGGCGCTCGCCGAAGGCCTCACGGAAGTGGAGGCCCGTCGCCTGGCTGCCGAAGGCCGCGCCGTAGTGTGGATTGACGGCGGTTTGCATGCTTCTGAAACCGTAGGTTCGCAGCAGCTAATTGAAATGGCCTACCAGATGGCAAGCGGAGGCGATCCGGAAACCCTGCGCTTTCTCAACGACATAATTCTGCTTTGCGTGCCAGCTAATCCCGACGGCATCGAGCTAGTCGCTTCCTGGTACATGCGCGAACGCGAACCCGAACGCCGTAGCCTGCGTAATCTGCCTCGGCTTTACCATTTCTACGTCGGGCACGATAACAACCGCGATTTCTACATGTCGGCTATGCCGGAAACCACCAACCTTAACCGGCAGTTGTTTCTGGAGTGGTTTCCGCAAATCGTCTATAACCATCATCAGAGCGGCCCGGCCGGCACGGTCGTTTTCATGCCGCCGTTCCGCGACCCGTTCAACTATTTCTTTGACCCGCTGGTGCCTTTAACGGTTGAGCTGGTCGGCGCGGCCATGCACGCCCGCCTGGTGGCGGCCGGACTGGGCGGATCGGTTATGCGCGGAGCGGCCAATTACTCTACCTGGTATAACGGAGGGCTGCGCACCATAACTTACTTTCACAATATGATCGGCATTCTTACCGAGATCGCCGGCAGTCCGAACCCCATTGAGATACCTTTAGTGCCGGCTCGACAATTACCGAGCGGTGACCAGCCCTTACCCCTGCCGCCTCAGACCTGGCGCTACCGCCAAGCCATCGACTATTCAATCAGCAATAACCGCGCCATCCTGGATTTTGCTTCGCGGTACCGCGAAACCCTGCTGCTCAACATCTGGCGCATGGGGATGAACTCTATTGAAAAAGGGAGCCGGGACAACTGGACGACGACTCCCCGCCGCATTGCGGAGCTTCAGAAGGCGGCCAAAACCGAGCCGGCCGCCGGGTCTAAGCCGGTTCCCTCCAGCCTCTACCACACGGTGCTGCGCGATCCGGCCAAACGCGACCCGCGAGGCTACATACTGTCTGCCGGCCAGCCGGACTTCGCCACCGCGGTTGCTTTCGTAAATGCGTTACTTAAGACCGGCATCGTTGTCCACCGCGCTACAGCCGATTTTGAAGTGGCGGGCAAACGCTATCCGGCCGGGTCCTTCGTGATTAAAACTGCCCAAGCTTTTCGCCCGCACGTTCTGGATATGTTCGAGCCGCAGGACCATCCGAACGATTTTCGCTATCCCGGTGGACCTCCTATACCTCCTTACGATCTGGCCGGATGGACTCTGGCTTTGCAAATGGGCATTGAGTTCGACCGAATACTTGACGGCTTCGAGGGCCCTTTTGAAAGAATCACCGGCTTGCTGCCATTTCCCGCGCGCCAAATCGAGTCACCGGAGCCGGCCGCCGGTTTCCTGCTGGACCACCGCGTGAATAATTCATTTCGCGCCGTTAACCGCTTGCTTGGCGCCGGAATTCCCGTCTATTGGCTTGCGGGAGGTGATATTTGGATACCTTCCTCCGGAGCCGCCCGGTCCATCATCGAAACCTGCGCCCGGGAGCTTGGAGTTGTCGCCAGGGGCGCCAGGAAGGCGCCGAGCGGAGAAGCCTGGAAGATAGAAACCTCCCGCATTGGATTGGTTGATCTATACGGCGGATCGATCACATCAGGCTGGACGCGGTGGTTACTTGAGCAATTTGAGTTTCCTTTCCAAGTGGTTTATCCCTTGCAGTTGGATGCCGGCGATCTTAAATCGAAATACGATGTGCTGATTTTCACCGACGGTATATTCCGCTTGCGCGGCGAGCCGCCTCCGGAGCCTGATCCGCAGTCGGTGCCGGCCGAGTATCGCGGACGGCTTGGCCGCATAACCATTGAGCGAACCTTGCCGCAACTGCGGAAATTTCTGGAGTCGGGCGGAACGCTTTTGGCCATAGGCTCATCGACGGCTCTGGCGGAGCCGCTCGGCCTGCCAGTGAAAAACCACTTGGTGGAAAGAAACCCTGAGGGCGGTGAGCGGCCGCTGCCGCGCGAAAAATTCTATATTCCCGGCTCGCTCATGCGCCTGACGGTCAACCCGCAGCATCCTCTGGCTTTTGGCATGCTGCACGTGATCAACGTAATGTTCGTTGAAAGCCCGGTCTTCCGTCTCACGCCGGATGCGCCTTTGCGCCGCACTACCGCCGTGGGCTGGTTTGCGGGCGACGATCTGCTGGCAAGCGGGTGGGCGTGGGGGCAAAACTACCTGGACGGAGGTGCGGCTGTGGTTGAATCCAGGCTGGGGGAGGGAAAGGTGATACTGTTCGGGCCGGAGGTCCTCTTCCGCGCCCAAGCCCATGCTGCTTTCAAGCTGTTTTTTAACGGTCTGCACTTCAGTCGGGCCACTCCGACCAGACTGCCCTGAGCAGCAAATCAAGTTGTTTCATTTGCTATCCTTCGGGCATGGCGGGTCCTTTCAGTTTAGGCAAGCGGGTTGCTCTGGTGAGCATGGGCGTGTGCGCCATTCTGGCCGCCCTGAAGATCGTCATCGGCCTGCTCGCCGGATCGACTGCGGTGCTGGCCGACGGCGTTGAGTCCGCCAGCGACATAGTGGCTTCCAGCGTGGTTCTGTTCGGCCTGATGCTGGCTTCCAAACCCGCCGACGCCAATCATCCCTACGGCCACGGGCGCCTGGAAACGCTCACCGGGGGCGCGGTCGGAATGCTGCTGGCGGCAACCGGCCTTTCCATTTGCGTGCACGCCGTCCTCAAATTGCAGGGATCCGGCCCTCCGCCCGCCAACTATGCCGTCTGGCCGCTGCTGGTTTCAATCCTGTTCAAGGGCACCCTTTCGCCCGTCAAATTCCACTACGGCAAGAAGATTCATAGTTCGGCGCTGGTCGCCGACGCCTGGAACGATCTGGTGGATGTGCTGTCGGGCTTTGCTGCGCTGACCGGCTTGGGCCTTACCCTCTACGACCCGGTACGTTTTGCCACGGCCGATCACTACGGCGGTTTTGCCGTCGGGCTGATCATCATCTTCCTCGGTTTACGCGTCATCCGCGACACCACGCTTCAATTGATGGACACCATGCCGCATGCGACGCTTATGAACGAGATACGCCGCGTCGCCATGAGCGTGCCAGGAGTGCTGGGGGTCGAAAAATGTTTCGCCCGCAACACCGGCTTGAAGCACCATGTCGACCTCCACTTGGAAATTGATCCGGCCATGAGCGTGCGCGACTCGCATGAGATCGCCATGCAGGTGCGCGATAGGATCGTGGCCGAGCTGGATTGGGTCGCCGACGTGCTGGTGCACGTCGAGCCTTATCCGCCCATGCTCAACTGAGAGTGAAGACCGCATGCAGAATAAGGAAATCTCTCGGTTGTTGGCGCAGACGGCGGATCTGATGGAAATCGCCGGAGAGGACCCTTTTCGCATCCGGAGCTACCGTAATGCCGCTGCGGTGATCGAGAACCATCCGGAGTCCATCGCTGATATAATCGCCGATCCCAGCCGCAGCGTCACCTCGATTCCGGGCATCGGCAAGGGATTGGCGGCGGCGCTTGAGGAGATTGTTCGGCGGGGCTCTTTCGAGCGCCGCGACAAGCTGCTTGAAAAATACCCGCCCACGGCGCTGGAGTTTTTGAAGATTCAGGGCCTCGGGCCTAAGAGCATAGCCCTAATACTGGAACACTACCGCATCAGCACCATCGACGAGCTGGAGCGGTTGTGCCGAGAGCAAAAGTTGCGCTTGCTGCCCCGCATGGGCGCCAAGCTTGAAGAAAAGGTCCTGCGCTCGATTGCCCACTACCGCCGGAGCGCCGGGCGCTTCCTGCTCAGCTTCGCCCAGGAGATAGCCGGCGAACTGGTGGCGCATCTTGCTGCGGCCGGAGGCGTCACCCGCGTCGAGCCGGCTGGAAGCTTGAGGCGCGGCAAAGAGACGGTCGGCGACGTAGATATCCTGGTTACCGGACCGAAAGCCGCTGCGGCGATCGAACGGTTCGCCTCCTATCCGCGCATCACCGAGATGCTGGCCAAAGGTCCCAACAAAGCCAGCGCTAAGATCGGCGAGGAAGGATTGCAGGTTGACGTGCGCGCGTTGCCCGAAGAGAGCTTCGGCGCCGCTCTGCAATATTTCACCGGTAGCAAGGAGCACAACGTGGCTCTTCGCACCCGTTCGGTGAAAGCCGGGCTGAAGCTGAGCGAGTACGGGCTTTTCAAGACCGCCAGCGGCGAAAAAATCGCCGGAGAAACCGAGGAGGGCGTCTACCAGGCGCTGGGGCTGGAGTGGATTCCGCCGGAGCTACGCGAAAACCAGGGTGAAATCGAAGCTGCGGCCGAGGGTCGCCTGCCCCGCTTGGTCGAACTGTCCGACATACGCGGCGACCTACATATGCACACCACGGCCAGCGACGGCCGCGCCACCCTCGAAGAAATGGCGGCCGAAGCCCGCCGCCTGGGCTACCGTTACATTGCCATCACCGACCATTCCAAAGCTCTGGCCATGGCCAACGGGCTGGACGAGCGCCGCGTAATCGAGTTCGCCGAACGCGTCCGCTCGCTCGATCATGAGGCGCTGGGCCTGCGCGTGCTTTCGGGCATCGAGTGCGATATCCGCCGGGACGGCTCTATGGACCTTGACGATGAAGCCCTGGCGGCTCTGGATTTTGTTGTCGGCAGTGTGCACAGTTACATGAACCTGGAGCCTGCTGAAATGACCGACCGTCTGCTGCGCGCCCTGGAATCTCCTTACCTGCGCGTGCTGGGGCACCCTACCGGACGCCTGTTGCTCCAGCGTGAGAGTTTTCCCTTCGACTTTGAGCGGGTCGCCTCAGAAGCGGCGCGCAGGCGAGTGTGTTTCGAGATCAACGCCAGCCCGGAACGGCTGGATCTGGATGCGCCGCTGCTGCGCGCCGCTCGCGAGCGCGGCGTGAAATTCGTCATCTCCACCGACGCTCACCATCCGCGGCAACTCTCCAACATGCGCTACGGCGTCACCACCGCCCGGCGCGGCTGGCTTGAAGCCTCCGACATACTAAACACCGCGATATCATGGGAGCAGTTGTTAAGCTGGAAATAATAGGTATTTCATGCGATTTATTTGGAACGCGGCGTTAACTTGCTGCGCTGCTTGCGCCATGCATCAAGCTGCCGATATTGAAATTCCATTCGAAAAATACACGCTCCCAAACGGTTTACGGGTGATTCTGGCGCCCGACCATTCGGTTCCGGTGGTTAGCGTCTATCTGATTTTTGGCGTCGGTGCGCGCGCCGAGGAAAAAGGCCGCACCGGCTTCGCGCACCTTTTCGAACACATGATGTTTCAGGGCTCGGCCAATGCGCCCAAGGGAGTTCACTTCAAATTGGTCGAATCCAACGGTGGATCGCTTAACGGCTCGACTCACCCCGATTACACCGACTATTTCGAAGTGTTGCCTGCTAACAAGCTGGCCCTGGGGCTGTGGCTTGAGTCCGACCGCATGCGCTCGCTGGCCATCACCGCCGAGAATCTCGCCAATCAGAAAGAAGCCGTCAAGCAGGAGCGCCGGCTTAGCTTCGACAACCAGCCTTATAACACGGCCCTGGTCGACGTCTGGCCTACGATCGCCTTTCGCAACTGGCAAAACTCGCATTCCCTAATCGGTTCTTTCGAAGATCTCGACGCGGCGAGCGTCGAGGATGTGGCTCGTTTTTTCAAAACCTACTACGCCCCAAACAATGCTGTGCTGGTGCTCTCCGGCGATTTCGATACCGCGGCCGCCCGGAAGCTGGTCGAAGACTACTTCGGCGATATCCCGGCGCAACCCCAGCCCAGGTCCCCGGATCTCAGCGAACCGGCGGAGATCACCCCGCGCGCTGAAGTCTACCGCGATCCTTTAGCCCAGGTGCCTGCCGTGGTCATCGGCTATCCCGGTCCCGCGCGGCGTTCGCCGGATTATTATGCGCTGGCTATGCTGGACACGATCCTCACCGGTGGGGAAAGCTCGCGCTTCCAGCAGAATTTGGTCAAAGGACGCCAGTCAGTAATTCAGTATCAAGCTGACTTGGGCTGGCCTTTCGCCTCCGCAGCCGATTATAAGGACCCCGGCCATTACGCCATGTTTCTGCTTTATAATCCCGCCTTCCGAGGCGCCGAAGTTATTGAGCAGGTTCAGCAGGAAATCGATCAGATCTTTAAGGATGGCATCTCCGAACGTGAACTGAACCGAGCCAAGACTTTTCTAAAGGCCAGCCTGACTTCCCGGTTGCAGAGTTCGCTGGCCCGCGCTCGCCTGCTTGGCCAGTATGAGTTGTTTGACGGCAATCCGGGCTACATCAATACTGAGCTGGATGCCTTTCTGGCGGTAAGCGCGGAACAATTGGCCGCCGCCGCACGTAAATACTGTAATCCTGGCCGGCGATTTTCGCTCGATATCGTTCCCGCGCCTGCGCAAAAACAGACTGATAAATGAAATTCTCAATTCTTGCAGGAACATTGATCTTTAGCGCTATGACACTTTTTGCTCAGAAGCTTGATCGAACGAAACCGCCAGAAACACTGCCGCTGCCGCCTTTTAAGTTGCCCTCGGTCTATGAGGCCGCGCTATCGGGCGGCTTGCGCGTAATTCTGGTGGAGGACCGGCGCTTGCCGCTGGTCACGCTGCGGCTGGCTTTTGAAGCCGGGTCAAAGTTTGACCCGCAGGATCTCGCCGGACTGGCGGAAGCTGCTGCCGCTCTGCTTACCGAGGGAACCAAGACCCGCACGGCGCGCCAAATTGCCGAAGAGCTGGCCGAGCTGGGTGGAGCCATGCGTGGAGCAGCCGGTCCTGACGGTTTGACGCTCCAGGCCAACGTGCTGGCTGAAAACCTGCCAAAACTGCTCGAGCTGGTGGCTGATGTCACACTGAATGCCGTGTTTCCCGAACAGGAGGTAAAACTGTACAAGGCGCGGCGCACCCAGGAGTTGATTGCCGAGCGGGCTGAGGCTGCATTCTGGGCGGACGAAAAAATCACTGCGGCGGTCTTCGGAAATCATCCTTACTCACGCAGTAATCCCACCCCCGAATCCATCGCCAAACTGGAGCGCTCACGGTTGCTTAGCTTCCGCGATGCATTTCTAGTTCCCAACAATGGTTATTTGGTTCTGCTTGGCTCATTGCCACCGCGCTCCCAGCTCCTGGAACAGCTTGAAAAACTTTTTGGCGCATGGCGGCACCGTACTCTACCTGATCCGCCTGCCGCCGCATTCCCCAAACCCGAGCGCAGCATCATTCTGGTGGACCGCCCGGGTTCGGTTCAGGCCGATATACGCATTGGGCGGCTGGCCGTCGACCGCAACCACCCGGATTATTTCCCGTTGCTGGTGGCCAGCACCATACTCGGCGGCGGCGCCAGCTCGCGCATGTTTACGAACATTCGCGAAAAACAAGGTTTCGCCTACGACGCCCACAGCAGCCTTCAACCGCGCAAGGTCGGCGGCTTGTTCACCACCGTCACTCAGGTGCGCGATGAAGTGCTCGAAGCAGCCATCCGGGCCGTCGAAGCCGAACTTGAAACGCTGGCTGCCAAACCGGTGCCGGAAGGCGAACTGGCCGACGTCAAGAATTACCTGAGCGGCGTTTTCGTCATGAGCCTTGAAACTCAGGCCGCGCTGGCCTCTCAGCTTGCCAGCATGAAGCTGCTCGGTTTGCCGGATAACTATTTGGAAACTTACACCGCACGCATACGCGCCGTCGAGCCCGCCCTGGTGCAGGCAGCAGCGGCGCGCTATATGGCGCCCGGCGCGGCGCACATGGTCGTGGTAGGCGATGCCGGCCGAATCCGACCGGTGCTTGAGAAATTCGGGAAGGTCATTGTAGAACGGGCCGAATGATGAAAATTATTTCCAGCCGGCTGTGTTATCGCTCGAAACTGTTCACCGTCACCGAAGACCGCGCCGTTGATCCGGATGGATTCGAGATCCGGCGCTCTATCGTCCATCATCCCGGTTCGGCGGTGATGATGGCCGTCGACTCACGCCGCCGCGTGCTGCTGGTCCGCCAGTATCGCTTGCCGGCGCGCGCCATGCTTTGGGAATTGCCGGCCGGACGGGTTGATCCGGGCGAAACGCCGCTTGGCGCGGCGCGCCGCGAACTGAAGGAAGAAACCGGCTACCGTGCGCGGCGCTGGAAAAAGCTGGTCTCTTTTTACGCTAGCCCCGGCTATGTTTCCGAACGCATGACCGTCTTTGTTGCCGAGGGTCTTATTGAAGGCGAAGCCCGGCCCATGGAAGATGAACGAATTCAAGCGCGCTGGTTCACTCGCCAGGAAATACGCCGCATGATCCGCACTGGCCGGCTGGTTGATGCTAAAACCATCGCCGCTTTTCTGTTGTGGGATTCCGGGCTGCGCGCATAAGCTGGGCGAGCAGCTTTAGCGTGCGCCGGCAACCATGAAGACGCCGCAGGATTTCCGATGTGCCGCCGCACCGGTGGGCTGCGGCGACTGTTATTAGCGGCAGCTCACCGGCGCACCGCAATCAGCGACTTGGTGAGGCCGAGAAATTTTTCCTTCAGTATTACTGCGTCCGGAAACAATTCGGCCAGCTCGCCGGCATCCAACAACCGTATGTCTCGCAGGTAATGTTCTACATAATACTGGCGGCGGTCTGCCGTGGGTCGCTCCAGCCATTGCCAGAAGCTGGCCCGCCGAACGATGCGTTCCTGCCATTGCCGGGGGAGCCAGTGCACCAGCGGCGTCGCCAGATGCGGTTCAATCGGAAACCCTCGATTCGGCGTCTGCACCCAATAGCGGGCGGCAACTCGCCGAATTTCCCCGGCAAGCCTGCGGCGATCCCCAGAATCGCCGAGATGTTCGATTACTGAATTGCAGAAAGCAATGTCGAAAGACCTGTCCGCAAAAGGCAGGGCGCAGCCGGAAGCTTCAACCAGCCGGAAGCCGGCGGGCAGCGGCTCGCGGGCGCGAGGGAGATTCACCAGCGTGACCTGCGGCCGCAAGGGGCACAGCTCCCAGTTGAACGGCGTGCCGCCTACATCAAGGATGCGAGTTTCAGGGGTAACCTCCAGTTCTTTAAGAAAAAGCCGCATGCGGCGGCTGCGGAATCGCCGTGCCGCAAGCGACGCCGGGTTCACTTCCGGCCGCCTCCGTTCTGCCTCAGCCAATTGACCACCTGCGCCAGCGCCCGGGCGCGGTGACTGACGGCCAGCTTCTCCTCCGGACTGGCTTCGCCGAATGTGCGGCCATAGGGCGGGTAAATGAACAGCGGATCGTAGCCGAAGCCGTTGTTTCCGCGGGGAGCTTGCGCAATCCAGCCGGCGACCGTGCCGCGGAAAGTAGCCAGGAGCCTGCCGCGCTCGGCCAGCGCCACAACGCACACATAGCGGGCGTTGCGGTTCTCGACATGCTTCAACTTTTCAAGAAGCAAGCGGTTGTTGTCTTCGTCCTTGCCGGTACCGGCAAAGCGAGCCGAGCGAACTCCCGGTTCGCCGTTGAGCGCGTCCACTTCCAGTCCGGAATCCTCGGCCATGAGCAGCCCCGGCGCATAGCGGCTGTAGTAGAGCGCCTTCTCGATGGCATTTTCCTCGAAGGTGTAGCCGTGCTCCTCAGAGATCGGAATCTTATCCATCTCCGGTAGCGGCTCCAGCTCTATCCAGTTGCCGCTGAACCGCTCCAGCGCCTGGCGGAATTCCCGCAGCTTGCCCCGATTGGTGGTTGCGCAATAGAGTTTCATGGCAACCCTACGATTCCCCGTTGTATTTCGACTAGGCGAGCAACGTTTGCCCGCGCTAATTCCAGTAGCTTCGCCAGCGCTTCGTCGCCGAAGGGAATCTGTTCTGCTGTGGCCTGAACTTCGACGAAACGACCCGATCCGGTCATAACCACATTCATGTCCACTTCAGCGCGGGCGTCTTCTTCGTAGCACAGATCGACACGCGGCTCTCCGTTGACGATACCGGCGCTGATTGCCGCTACATAATCTTTGATGGGTTTTCCTTTTATCACGCCGCCTTCGACCAGCCGGCTGAGCGCCAGAGCCATGGCGATAAAGGCGCCAGTGATGGCCGCCGTACGAGTGCCGCCGTCGGCCTGGAGCACGTCGCAATCCAGAATAACGGTCTGCTCGCCTAATGCCGCCATGTCCACTACCGAGCGCATGGAGCGGCCGATCAGCCGCTGTATTTCTTGGGTGCGCCCGCTCGGTCGGCCCTTGGTTATTTCCCGCGGCGTGCGCTGGATGGTGGCGCGCGGCAACATGGAGTATTCCGCCGTAACCCATCCACGGCCGCTATTGCGCAGAAACTGCGGCACCCCCTGCTCGATCGAAGCGGCGCACAGCACGCGCGTATTGCCTATTTCAATTAGCGCCGAGCCTTCAGCGGTTTTTAAATAGTCGGTCTCAATGCGCACTGGGCGCATCTGGTGAGCTTCTCGGTTGTCTGGTCTCATGATTCAGCCGCCGACCTCAACAGCACATAAAAAAGCAGAGTCATCAGCACGATTCCCATCACAATCAGGAATATGCATGAAATCAGACCGCCCGGGCGCTTGGTGGATGCTTTCTTTTTTCCGGCAGGTTTGAGTTTGGCCATGACCTGAGTTTCAATTCTTGCACAGCCGCAAGCATTAAGAAATGCGGGTTAGAATCAAAGCAAATGCGGGCCCCGGCAGTTCAAGCCGCCCGTCAGGCGGCTCGTTTCCGTCAAATTTCGCTGGCGGTCATGTTGTTTTGCGGCGCCGTGGCGCTGGTTGCCTCCGGTGATGCGGCCCGGACGAATGCTCTGGGCCCTCTGGTGGCGCTAGTAGGGTCGGCATGCCTCTGGCTGCTTTTTGCACGCCGTCTGCGGGCGGGTCTATGGTTGAAGACATTCGCGGGAATAGAACTACTGGCTGCTGCCTTGGCTGGCGGCGGTCCGGTTGTTTTTTTGTGTTTTGGTTTTTTTTTGATCTTCCTGGCGGCGTCAGCGGCCGCCGGCGAGATTGAACGTTCGGCCTCCGGTAATTCGGTTGTGGTCCGGGGCGGTTTGCGCCGCTTCAACTTGCGGCTGGCCGGCATCACCTTTTTAGCGGTGTTGGGAATTCTGACTCTCACGGCGGGATTTTTCTTCGTCCTACCTCGCACGGCGCATGCCGCCTTGGGCCATCTTGGGATGATTTCCCACCGCGAGCCCTTTTTTTCCCCAAGGGTGCGGCTGGATAGGCAGGAGAACTTACGGCGGCGCGCTGCGATCATGCATGTACGCATTGTGGAGGGGAAGGCCCCTGCCACGCTGCGCTGGCGCGGAGCCGTTTTGAGCTGGTTTGACGGAAGAAGCTGGTTTGCTCAGGATAACCTCCGGCAGTGGGTCGGCATCCAGGACGGCCGCTCCATTGTGGCTAGCGATGACCAGCGGCGCCGGCCCGGCCCGCGCTTAACTTACGAGGTTCAATTGGAACCACTCGCCTCCGATGCGCTGTTTCTTGCGGGCATACCCGAAGTGATCTGGATCGGCGAACAAATTATTACACGTTCTCCCGGGGAGGTGTACCGCCTCCACCAGCCCACCCGCCTGCGCCTGCGCTATGGAGCCATCAGCCATTTGGATCCGGTTCTGCCGACTGGGTCGCCTTTGCCGGCGGATCTGGAGCTGCCCCCAGGGATTGATCCCCGTGTGCGCCGACTGGCTGGCGAGATTGTCGCCGGAGCTCAAACCAGTGCACAAAAGGCTGCCGCGTTGGAGCAGTACCTGCGCCATAACTTCCGTTATGGCATCAACTCCCGCGCTCTTGAGGCGGACGATCCTGTGGCTGATTTCCTCTTTCGAACTCGCCAAGGCCATTGTGAACTTTTTGCTTCGGCCCTGGCCGTGATGCTGCGTACCCAGGACATACCTGCTCGCATGGTGACTGGCTTTTTAGGTGGAACGATGAACCCTGTAAGCGGGTGGCTGGTGGTCGAAACCACCGATGCTCATGCCTGGGTTGAAGCGTACGTGGACGGAAAAGGCTGGATGACTTTTGATCCCACTCCGCCCGCTCCGGTGAGCTCGACGCATCCTTTGCTGGCGCGGCTGTGGGCATATTCGGATGTTGCGGGAATGTTCTGGCAGGAGTGGGTGGTCAGCTATGACCTTCAGAGGCAGGCTGCTTTGGCTTTGGGCATGCTGCGTTCGGGGAGATCTCTTCTGGGAGGTTGGCGGGAGACAATCCTGCCCCGGCGCGATGGCGGCCTGGGAACGCTGCCGGGGAATATTCTTCTGGTGGCCGGCATCGTGCTCGGGTTGTCAGTTTTGGCCTTAGCGGCGGTCTGGATACGACCGGCGCTGCGACGTGCTTGGAGGCTGCGCTCGCGGCTGCGCCGGATGCGCGGTGGGCAGGTGCAGGCGGCCGATGCCACGTTGCTTTACCTGCGGCTGCTTGCGCTGTTGAAGCAACGCGGCTACTTGAAGCCTTCGTGGAAAACGCCGGCCGAGTTTATTCAGGATTTAAAGGAAGATTCGGTCCGGGAGATTGTAGCCGGGTTCACGGCCGCCTATCACGATCTGCGGTTCGGGGGCGACGCTGGCGCCGCCCTCCGCATGCTGGCTTACCTGGATCGTTTGGGAAAGCTGGTTTGATTACTAATTGAATTAACTTACTGGCCGGCCTGGGCCGGATAGCGAATAACCGTAAAGTTCCTTAGAGTGAGCGTATTTGTGGTGTCGCTCGTGAAGCGGCCCAGCAGCCGTATGTTGATGGTCGAGCCGAATGAGTCGGTGGCGATCCCGGATCCATAGGCAAGGCTGAGCGAGGAGCCCCAGCTTTGAGCTGACCACAGGGCGCCGCCTTCGTACAGGCCGAACTCGGCGTGGCCCACCAGTCTCAGCTCGCTGCTGGAACTCGATCGGGAAACTACCGTCGTTTCTCCCCACCGAAGTTCGAAAGCCGGCGCTTGAGTCGTACCCTCGTGAGTATAGCCGAAGGAAACTACAACTCGATCGCCAGCCGCCAGCGTTCCGGCCGGAATCGCACAAGCGCCCAGTTCGGTTAGCGTCGTCGAGCTGGTGCTTCCGCCCGTGGCGCTGCAAATCACCTGCGGGCTCCGGTTGTTGCCCAGCCGCGGATCTTCCTCCGTTACGTAGCGATTAGTCGCCGAAGGGATTCCGGCCGTGCCCGCCAGCGCGGCTTTTTGTCCAGGCGTCGGGTCGTTGGCTGAAGAGTGAGTTGGATAGTTCAGCGCTAGCTTGGACTCTCGTATTTGCGCTGTATCTGCTATGTTGTAGTCCGTAATGACGCCCTGGGCGATGGAGGGATTGGGGTAGGTTCCGCTCAACGCGCCACCGGCCGCGCCGGCGGGATTTGAAGCGTCAGCCAGCCGATAGGAGCAAACCAGCACGTCTCCGGGTTGGGGCGTGGAAGCCGAATTGAAAGTTATCACGTTGCCGCTAAGCGTGTAGTCCAGGCCTTCTTTTTGGCGCATGCCGTTACGGTACAGCGCAAGGCTGGCCGGAGGACTAGGTATATTGTTCAAGCTGAAAACAGTATTTGTGCCATCGACCGGACCTGCCGGCGTTTCGCCATCCACGAAGCCGGGCCCGCCGCTGCCGGTTCCACAAGGGCCGGCCGTGCCGTCGACGCGCACGCAATCAGTCACGCTGCCCATGACCGCTTCAAGCGCCCCGGTCTCGTTGATGAAGGCCACACGCGAAGCAGCGTAGCCGGGCCCCTTCACCGGCCTGATTTCCAGATCCTCAAGCAGTCCCACCACGTCGGATTCTTGTATCTCGGTCTGTTGGGCGGGTGGCTGTATTGTGCCGGTTTGCTGCGACAAACTGAGCACGCGCACGTCCCGCAGCCGCAGCACCGTAGATGAGGGTGGCACAGCCCAGGTTTCGGCAAACTGCACCCGGCCGTCGCTGTGATAGCGAACTGAGTAGTAGGCTGCGGGCGTAGCGTTGGTTGTGGGAACCAGGCGCACGCGCAACACACCGTCCTGTATCGGGACGGCCAGGCTCTGTGTGGCTATAGTCGATTTGTCCGCCGCCTGAAAGGTCTTCCACTCGATGAAGACAACCCCCGAAAACTTTGTTCCGTCAGCCTTGTAGAGCACGTCTTCGATGGTGCTCAATGGAGGAGCGGCCGGCGCCCGCAAACCGGTGGCCATTAGCAGCACCGCCGCCCAGTTTCTAATACGCATCTTCAAGCCTCCAATGCTCGCAACCCGGCCCGCTTGGATGACGGTCCGGCACTAAGTCAACCTTCCGGCTTCAGTTTAGTGGGCGGCCGTGGCGGCCCCGGCCGTTCGGCCGGGCGCCGGGATGCGTTAATTCGCACATGTATAAGGGTTTGGAAGGCTAATAAATAAAAGGCTTGGCTTGTGACTGGCCCCGGCTGCGCCGCCCCGCCGGCCGCGTTTCAGTGCGCGTAGCGGCGGCGGATATAGTCGTCTAGTATTTCTATGAACTCCTCGGCGATGTGCTCGCCACGCAAGGTTTTTATGAGCCGCCCGTCGGCGTAGACCGGCGCTTTGGGCTCTTCGAAACTGCCGGGCAGAGAAATGCCTATGTCGGCGTGTCGGGATTCGCCGGGGCCGTTAACCACGCAACCCATCACGGCCACCTTCAGCTCCTCAATGCCGGGATACTTTGCCTTCCAGGCCGGCATTTGCCGCTCAATATAGGCTTGAACCCGGCCGGCCAGCTCCTGAAAAAAGGTGCTGGTGGTGCGCCCGCACCCCGGGCAGGCCGTCACCTGGGGAGCGAAGCTGCGCAGGCCGAGCGATTGTAAGATCTGTTGGGCGACGCGCACCTCCTCGGCGCGGTCGCCGCCCGGGTCGGGCGTAAGCGAAACTCGTATCGTGTCGCCTATCCCCTCGGCCAGCAGAACCGCCAGGGCTGCGGTCGAGGCCACGATACCTTTCATTCCCATCCCGGCCTCGGTCAGCCCCAGATGCAGCGGATAATCACAGGCGGCGGCCAGCCGCCGGTATACCTGTATCAGATCCGGGACCGAGCTGACCTTTGCGCTTAGTATGATCCTGTCGTGCGGCAGACCGTAACCCTCGGCTGCCGCAGCCGATTCCAGAGCACTTGCCACCAGCGCATCGAGCATCACTTCGCCTGGCGGTCGGGGCGCCGCGCGGCGCGCGTTTTCATCCATCATCCGCGCCAGCAATGACTGATCGAGCGAGCCCCAGTTCACGCCAATACGCACAGGCTTTGCGAACTCGAGGGCGGTTTCAATCATGATACGGAAGTTTTCGTCATGCTGCCGGCCTATGTTTACGTTACCGGGATTGATGCGATACTTGTCCAGCGCCCGGGCGCATTCTGGAAATTTTTTTAGCAGCAGGTGTCCGTTGTAATGAAAGTCTCCTATCAAGGGAACCCGGCGTCCGGCTTTTTGTAGGCCTTCGGCGATACGCGGCGTAGCTGCCGCCGCCGCTTCGGTATTGACGGTGAACCGCACCAGTTCTGAGCCTGCATCTACAAGTTGCAGAATCTGCTTCAGGGTGGCCTCTACGTCGGCCGTGTCGGTGTTGGTCATCGACTGTACGGCGATTGGATGGCCGCCGCCGATTTTCACTCCGCCGATGTCGGCTACGACGCTGGGGCGGCGCGCAAAGCGGTGCATATTTCCCATCTTAGCCCGCCCGCTCAGCCTGATTTTACTTACGCTTCACTGCGGCGGTTCGATATACTTAACTAAGGGAACGGGTAAAGGTTTGAATCTGCTTGGTTTCATAAGATTATCGGGACACATGCAGGCGCTCATGCACTTGGCGGCGCCCGAAGAAACGCTGATCGGCGGGCAGGCGGTCATGGAAGGCGTCATGATGCGTGCTCCGCACAGCTATTCGGTTGCGGTCCGCAAGCCGGATGGGGAGCTGGTGTGTGAAAAAATGCCGGTAACCCGCCTTTCGGAAAAATATCGCTGTTTCAAATACCCCATTATCCGGGGCATCGGCAGTATGGGCCAGTCCATGTACCTCGGCGTAAAGGCTCTGCATTTTTCCGCCGGTGCGCTTCTGGATGAGGCTCCCGTCGCTGAGCGCCGAAAGCAGCAGCTTACCGGCTGGATCATGGCCTTGAACCTGGCGCTCTCGTTTCTCTTTTTTGTTTTTCTTTACAAATTTGTTCCGCTTTATGCGGCCACCCTGCTATCGGGCTGGAACCCGGCGCTTGAAGGCCGCATTGCTTTCAATCTGGTTGACGGTCTTATTCGCTTGTTGATCTTTCTGGCTTTTCTGCTCGCTCTTTCCCGCTGGCGGGATGTGAAGCGATTGTTTGAGTATCACGGCGCCGAGCACAAAGTGGTTTTCAATTACGAATCCGGCCGGCCGGTGAGCGTAGAAAACGCTCGCATTTTTTCCACTTTTCACCCCCGCTGCGGGACCAGCTTCCTGCTGGTGGTGATGGTGATCGCCATTGTGGTTTATTCCCTGATCCCCTTTGACGGCTTCGCCTTGCGCTTTGCCGCACGGGTGGCCCTGTTGCCGCTTGTCGCCGGCCTGAGTTACGAAGTAGTTCGACTGGCCGCGCGCCGCGAGCGCTCCCTTCTGGCTTGGCTCACCGCTCCCGGCCTCTGGCTGCAAAGGATCACCACCCGGCAGCCTTCCGACGACCAGTTGCAGGTCGCCATTCAGGCCTTGGAGGGCGCCATGACGTTGGAGAAGGAACAAGGCGGAGTGCCGGTTCTCGCCTGAGGCCGATATGCAGTACGTAGAGAAACTGGACGAAATCGAGGCGCAGTTTGAGCATCTCACCCGCCAAATGGCTGATCCGGCGGTTATCGGCGACCCGGAACTCTACCGCAAGACCGCCAAGGCCCACAGCGAGCTGACCGAAATCGTCACCCGTTACCGCGAATGGAAGCAGGCCTCGGCTCACGCCGCCGAAGCCCGTCAGATGCTGGAAGACTCCGACCCGGAGCTGCGTAAACTGGCCGCCGAAGAACTGGAAAAACTGGAGCCCGAACTGGAAAGGCTGGAACAGGAGCTAAGGATTCTCCTGCTGCCCAAAGATCCCAACGACGAAAAGAACGTAGTACTTGAAATCCGGGCCGGAACGGGCGGCGATGAGGCCACTTTGTTTGCTGCTGAAATGTTTCGCATGTATTCGCGCTACGCGGAGAGTCAGGGCTGGAAAGTCGAGATCAGCTCCGCGAGCGAATCCTCGATCGGCGGTTTCAAGGAAGTGATTGCGCTGATTAGCGGCGAACGGGTTTACAGCAGGTTGAAGTACGAGAGCGGTGTGCACCGCGTGCAGCGAGTGCCGGTAACCGAACAGCAGGGGCGTGTACATACTTCGGCCGTGACGGTAGCCGTGCTGCCGGAAGCCGGCGAAGTCGAGGTCCAGATCGACCCGAAAGACCTGCGCATCGACACCTTCTGCTCCTCCGGTCCGGGCGGCCAGTCGGTCAACACAACCTATTCTGCGGTCAGAATTACCCACCTGCCCACGGGACTGGTCGTTTCCTGCCAGGACGAGAAATCGCAGATCAAAAACCGGGCCAAGGCCATGCGGGTACTGCGCAGCCGGCTGTATGAAATGGAGCTTGAGCGGCAGCGCGCGCAAATCGGCGCCGAGCGGCGCAGCATGGTGGGTACCGGCGACCGCAGCGAGAAAATACGCACTTACAACTTTCCTCAGAACCGCGTCACCGATCACCGCATCGGCCTGACCCTGCACCAGCTTGACATGATAATGGACGGGCGCCTGGATCCGATCATCGACGCTCTGACGACTTACTACCAGGCGGAGAAACTGAAACAGCAGACCGCCCTGAGTCCGGCCGCCCATGACGGTTCAAGCCGCACTCCAGCAAGCCTGCCGGCTTCTTGAGGAGGCCGGCATTGCCGCCCCGCGCCTGGCGGCCGAGGTCCTGCTCAGCCACTCGCTGGGCCGGGATCGTGTCTGGCTCTATGCGCACCCTGAGGCCGAATTGAACGATCAAGAATGGGCACAGTTTGCCCACTCCCTCAGCCAGCGCGTCGGCGGAAAGCCTACTCAATACATAATCGGACGGCAGGAGTTTTATGGGCGCGAGTTCGTCGTGACGCCCGATGTGCTCATCCCGCGGCCTGAAACTGAGCACGTGGTGGAAGCTGTCATGGCGCTGCCGCAAGCACCGCAGCGCATAGTTGACATCGGCTGCGGCTCGGGTTCGATCGCCGTGACCCTACAGTTGGAACTGGGATCTGAGGTTTGGGGGACCGACGTCTCGGTGGCGGCTCTGCGGGTGGCCGCAGAGAACGCCCGGCGGTTAGGCGCCCGGATCCATCTGGTGGCTTGCGATCTGGGCTCTGCGCTGGCCGAGGGTGCGTTTGATCTGGTCGTTTCAAACCCGCCTTATGTGTCTGAGCAAGAACGCCCCGGCTTGCAGCGGGAAGTGCGCGACTGGGAGCCTGCCTGCGCTTTGTTTGCCGGTCCCACCGGGATGGAGTTCTACCAGCGGCTCATCGAGGAAGCCGGCCGTCTGCTCTCGGCCGGTGGTAGGCTGATTATGGAGTTGGGATACCGCAGCCTGGAGCCGGTCCGCGCCATGTTGGGAAGAAGGTGGGACCAGATCAACGTGATCCCGGATCTGGCCGGTATCCCGCGCGTCCTTTCGGCGAGATTGCTATGCGGGTGATATTCCACGTCGATATGGATGCGTTCTTCGTATCGGTCGAAGAGCTGCTAGATCCTTCACTCAAGGGGAAACCGGTCGTGGTGGGCGGCCGCGCCGATCAGCGGGGAGTAGTAGCTGCTGCCTCCTATGCCGCCCGCCGCTTGGGTGTGCATTCGGCCATGCCTTTACGCACCGCCGCCAAGCTTTGCCCCCAAGCGATTTTTATAGAAGGACATCCGCGGCTTTACAGCGAATACTCAGGGCGTGTTTGCCGCATATTCCGCCGTTTTACGCCCGCAGTGGCGGTGGCCTCAATTGATGAAGCTTTTCTGGATATGACCGGCACCGAACGGCTTCACGGGCCGCCGCTGGAAGCCGCTCACAAACTGCATGAGGCGGTCAAGCGCGAGACCGGGCTGAATTGTTCCATAGGAATCGGCTCTTCTTTTTTGGTGGCCAAGGTGGCCTCCGATCTGGCCAAACCCAACGGCGTTCTCTATGTGCTTCCCGGGTGCGAAGCCCGCTGGTTGGCGCCGCTAGAGGTCGGCAAAATCCCCGGCATAGGCAAAGTTACCCAAGCGCACCTAGCCAAGCTGGGTGTTTATAAAGTGGGCGATCTGGCCCGGCTGGAGCAGGAATTTCTTGAGCGGCACTTCGGCCGCTGGGGACGGACCATGGCCTTAAAGGCGCGCGGCGAAGACGCCGGCCCTTGGTTCGACAACCCTGTCTTCACCCTGGAGCCTCCGAAATCGGTCGGCCACGAGCGCACCTTCGAACGCGACATCGCCGATATAGAGGAGCTTGATTCAACCCTGGCCGCGTTGTGTGAAATGGTTGGGCGTAGGTTGCGTGAATACGGCCTTTACGCCCGTACGGTGCAAATAAAAATCCGATACAAGAATTTTCAGACCTTCACCCGGGCGCGAACTCTGGACGGCGCCACGCAGCTCGATACCGAACTCCATACCGCCGCGCGCGCCCTGTTTCGCGCCAACTGGAATGGCACGCCGGTGCGCCTGCTCGGAGTTCAGGCATCAAACCTGCAAGCCGGGCCTGGACAAATGAGCCTGCTCGAGCAGCAGCGTAAGGACCGCCTGCTGAAGGTCCTCTCAACCGCCGATCGAATACGCGAGCGTTTCGGGGATTCCGCGATTGCGCTGGCTGCTGGTTTGAAAGGGCGTTTCCGCCAGCGCGTGCACGAGAATCCTGCCACCCTGCGCGGCAAGCACTCCGCACCGGATCAGGCTTAAACATCAAGGCTTACGATATAATCACACCTCAGTTAGGAGGTTTCATGTCGGAGCAAAATAAGGCCGCCGGGAGCACGCGCCGTGCATTCTTAACCGGGCTTGCTGCTGCTTCATACAGGCGCATCCTCGGGGCCAACGATAGAATTCAAATCGGTTTCATAGGTTACGGCCTCATCAATCTCAGACATGTTGCGGATTTCAGAAAAATGGCCGATGTCGACTGCGCCGCTATGTGCGAGGTCTACCAGCCGCGGCTGGAAGCTGGGTTGGCCGCCTGCGGTCCAGGCGCCAAAGGCTACACTGACTTCCGCAAAATGTATGAAAACAAGGATATACAGGCTGTTGTGGTGGGTACTCCCGACCACTGGCATGCCCTTCAGACCATTCTGGCCTGTGAGGCGGGCAAGGATGTCTACGTGGAAAAACCCGTCAGCCTCTTTGTCAAGGAAGGCCGCTGGATGGTTGCCGCCGCCCGCCGCTTCAAACGAGTGGTGACTACCGGAACCCAGCGCAAAACCAGCCCGCATGTTAAGGCGTTACAGGAGTTTATAGCTTCAGGCGGCATCGGCAAAGTGCACAGCGTCCGCAGCGGATCGTTCCGCAACATTTATCCGGGTTTCGGGAAGACTCCGGAAGGCCCCCCGCCGCCGGGTTTTGACTATGACATGTGGCTGGGGCCGGCGCCCAAGCGACCCTACAGCCAGCACCGCAGCCTCTATCATTTCCGCTGGTTCTGGGATTATTCCGGCGGCCAGATGACCAACCTGGCTACCCATGATATTGACCGGATTCAATACGTAATGAACGTACAATCACCTACGCTGATCTATTCGACCGGCGGGCGGTTTTGCCTTGAAGACGATGGGGAAACACCGGACACCCAGGATGCGCTTTTCAACTACCCCGGCTTCACCCTCTTGTTTTCCCTGCGGGAAGCCAACGGCCAGGCTGACAGGGCGGGCATGCACTTTTATGGGACCAAAGGCACGGCAGTGCTCAGCGACAAATCCTTCGAGATTCTGCCGGATATGAAAAACGACCCGGTGAACCTTATTCCCGGCTTCTACGGGCATCCGCCCGGCGGTCCGGTGTTCACCAAGGTCAAGCCGGTTCCCTGGATTGAGCCGTATAAGCAGGAGAGCGGCGAGGATCCCTTGCTGCTTAACAAACGTGACTGGCTCGATGCGATCCGCTCGCGGCGCATTCCTATGTGCGACATAGAGATCGGCCACCGGGTAACTACGGCCTGCCATTTGGCAAATATCTCACTGCGCCTGGGCCGCGCCCTGCGCTGGGACCCGGAAAAGGAAGAAGTCATCGGCGATAGCGAAGCCAACGCCATGCTGGTGCGTCCTTACCGCAAGCCTTGGGACCAAGAGCTTGCCCGTCTTAAACTGGCCTGAACTGACAAGCTGAGTTTTGCATCTGATGTGCCGCAGTATTGTTACCGGACTCCGCGTAAAGGCGGACGCCTTCCGGGTGTGCGAATACGGCCGCTATTCGATCGCGGTGACCTTACTTAGCCTGGTGAATCGTCCCGGCTCGCGTCCACTTCGCACCGCCAGCGCCAGCGACATCATCTGAACCGGCAGGATCTCGACCAGGGGCCGCGCCATGCCGAGCAATTCAGGGATGCGACAGGCCTCCAGTCCACTCTCCGGCCCGATCCAGGCCGACATGCCTCCCGCCTCGTTCACATCGGTCGCCAGGCGTTGATTGAGCTCCCGGGTGCGGTTCTCCCCGGCGAAAATACAGACCAGGATTCCAGGTTCCACCATGTCCAAGGGGCCATGCCGGAATTCCGCGCTACCCATCCCCTCCGCGGGGAAATGAGCTGCTTCTTTAAGAACCAGCGCTCCCTCCCATGCGGTCGCCAGCGACGGCCCGCGGCCGCACAGGAAAATGTGTCGTACAGGCGACAGCCACCGGACCAAGAGTTCTACATGCTCGTTCCAGCGGCTAAGATACTCACGCATGGGGGAAATTGCAGTGGCCACTGATGCCAGCGCATCGTTCGTATTCACGCCCGTCAAAGCCGCGCCCAGCCATTCCAGGGCTGCCAAGGTCGCCACATAGGTCTTTGTGGACACCGACGACTCCTTTCCCGCTTGCGTCGTCAGCGTAAAGGCACAGTGTTCGGCCAGCGGTGAATCCGGTGAATTGCTGATGCCTACCAAGGTTACTCTGCCCGCCGTCGCCTCCAACAAACGCAAAATCTCTGCGCTCCTGCCGGACTGTGAGACCGCCACCACGAGCGTATCCGGCTCGAGCAAGGCAGCCTGGTAATGAACCAGTTCGGAGGTTTCCACAATCTGCGACGCCACTCCGCACGAGCCCAGTCTCAGGTGGACCGGATACAGTGCGTGAAAGGAAGCCCCCATCCCTGTCAGCACCACCCGCCGGATTCGGCCTGCTCTTGGTCCGGCCGCCAGATCCTCCGGCAGACGTAGCTGCTCCAGCAACGCCAAGGTACGCTCGACCGCCTCAGGCTGAGCCAAAATGTCCCGTACATAATCGCACTGCTCCAGGCTCTCCAGTCTGTTCATGATGGTCAGTTTACAATTCTGCGGAGATCGAGCTGTTTTCCCAACAATCTGCGGATGATTTTAGACGCCGAAAAGAACAGTGGAATCTGGCTTGTAATGCCCGTAATTGTAACAAGAAACGGGGATTTTTCAGCCGGTAGGCCAGCCAGCCTGTAGCCTTGCGGGTGATCCAGGCGACGATCCGCGAAACGCGCCGGCCGCCGAAGAAAGGTTGGTAATTGCGCAACCGCAACGCTCGAAACTAGAATCTCCAACCCTTCGGCGGGCCGTGTACCGGCATCCTCATCAAATTGTCGCCCGGCAGCTCCGTTTTTAAAAGTTTGCACATGCTCGTTGGCCATCTGCGCAAAAATAGCCTCCAGCCCAGAGAAATCGCATCATGGTCCTAAAGTCGAGTTTCTTTTGATTCCGAATGGAATAAACTTCCTAATGGCTGCGTCATGCCAGTTGAGGGCATGGCGATGGCGACTAATTTGATGGCTTTTGCCGCGAGGCCGTCCGAAGTGGATAGTCTGCCTGAATTTGAACAGCTTTACGCTCGGTTTTGGGAGTCGGTCTACCGCACTGCACGCCGAATTACGGGCGATGCCGCCGATGCCGAAGACATCCTACAAACGGTTTTTCTGCGCCTGCTGAGCAATTTGGATTCGGCCTTGGATGCCCGCTCAGCCGAGGCTTACCTGCGCCGGGCAGCCATTAACGCCTCAATCGATGTGCTGCGCCGCCGCGCCAGCCGCGCGGAAAGGTCTCTGGACGGCCTTGCGGAAAAACCGTCAGGAGACGATTCGTTGTTACTTAAAGAACAGCTCCGCCGCGCCCTGGCTGCGCTTGATCCGGAGGACGCCGAGCTTTTCCTGTTGCGCCACCTGGAAGGTTTTTCAACTGAACAACTGGCTGGATTGTTTGGAATCGAGAGGGGAACCGTAGGAAGCCGCCTGTTCCGCATCCGGCGGCAATTGCAAAAGCTCCTTGAAGGGTGAGGGAAGGAGTCCGTCATGTACGAAGATCGTTTGGATGAGGCGTTGAATTCACTAAAGAACGAAAGCGTTCCAAACGGCGAAGCCGAAGCCGCCCGCGAGCGCGTTTGGCGGAGGTTGGCCGGGGCCCGCTCCGAGATCTGCGCCGGCTTCCGAGCCGACCTAGAAGCCTATCGTACGGGGACACTGGATTCTGACCGTCGGCTTCTGCTTGAAGACCATCTGGCCCGCTGCGCCGCCTGCCGCGACCGGCTTGCCGGGGTCGGCCCGCAGCAAAAAGTTCATGCCATGCCAGAGGTCCCGCGGCGCGCCATCCCCGTTTGGGCGCGCTGGGCGGTGGCCGCAGGACTGGCGGCAGCCGCTCTTTACCTCGGGCGGGGTCTTCTGGACCAGGCTTTGGCCCCCTCCGGGCCAAGAGCCACCGTGGTCAGCGTGAATGGCGGTTTTTACGGCCTTACACGCGGCTCGATTAAACCCGGCGACGCGCTCGGCGAGGGCGAGTTGGTTCGCACCGCCATGGGGGCCAGAGCGACGCTACGGCTGCGGGACGGCTCCCTGGTTGAGATGAATGAACGCACCGAGTTGGCCGTGCATGCCGCCTGGAGCGGACAGACAATCAGGCTGGAACGGGGCGATGTCATTGTTCAGGCGGCCAAACAGCGGCGCGGACGCCTTCAGGTCGTCACGCACGATTCAACGGCTTCTGTAAAAGGCACAATTTTTGGAGTCTCCGGCGGATTGGCGGGCAGCCTCGTCTCCGTCGTTGAGGGCTCGGTTGAGGTGCGCCAGCCGTCCGGCCGGCGCATACTCACCCGGGGCCAGCAGGCGGCTTCCACTCCCGCCCTGGCCGGCGTCCCTTTGGAGAATGCTCTGGGTTGGAGCGAAAATGCTGCGACATATTTCGCCATTTTGAAGGAACTGGCCGGCATAGAGAGCCAACTGGCCACCATGGCGCCCCCACCCAGGACTGAGAGCCGGCTGCTCAGTCATTTACCTGCCGGGGCTTTCTTCTACTTTGCTCAATCCAACCCCGGACCCTTTGCCCGTGAACTGCTGCGGTTGCTCGCTGAGCGCGCCGCCGCAAGCCCAGAGCTGCGCCAGTGGCTCGATTCCGGCGCCGGCAGGCGCTTGAGGCCGGTGCTTGAAAAAATCCAGGAACTGGCATCCATGCTCGGCGAGGAAATCGTTTTTGTATTGCTGCGCGACCCTGCCGGGACGGAGCGTCCGTTGCCCTGCGTTATGGCTGAGGTCAATCCGGCAACTCAAGCCTCCATCGAGCAGGCACTCGGGCAATACATGACGGGCGGCCGGGGTGCTTTCCGGGTGATCGGAAACTTGCTGCTGGTTTCCGATTCGGCCGCCCACCTGGATACGGTCGCCCAAAGGCTGGGGCAGGGCGCCGGTGGTCCCTTCGCCGGCGAAATCGCCGCGCGTTACAACAACGGCATAAGCATGCTGGCTGCTGTGGACCTGGCAAATCTACCGGCGCGCAAAGAAGCCGCCGGCGTGGCTGCGGTTCTTGGCACGACAAATCTCAAGTATTTTTCAATCGAGCAGGGCAAAGCCGCCGGCAGCGACCAGGTGCAGGTTCTAATGCAGTTTGACGGACCGCGCGCGGGCATAGCCTCCTGGCTCGGGTCTCCGGGTGTGGCGGGGTCGGCTGAATACGTTTCTTCAGAAGCCGTAATGGCGGTTTCGGCATCTACGCGGAATCCCCGCCAGGCTTTCGATGAGTTCGTATCGCTGGTCGGCCGCTTGAATCCCCGATTCCCTCAGGAACTGGACGAGCTGGAAAACCGGATCAAAATTAACGTTTCGCGGGATATCATATCCGCGCTGGGCAGCGATTTCACATTCTCGGTTGAACGTCCGTCCGTTCCCATCCCCGGTTGGGTGGCGGTGGTTGAGGTCAACCAGCCGGGTCTTCTTGAGACCTCCATACGCACCCTGGTGGCTGCCGCCAACAGCCAGCTCGAGCAAGCCGGCGAAAAGCCCAGGCTCAGCCTGACTCAACAACAGGCTGACGGACGGCAGTGGACCGTGCTCCGCAACGCCAATCTTAACTTATCACTTTACTGGACCTATGACCGGGGCTACTGGGTGATAAGCCCGGATCGCGCACTGATCCTACAGGCCATCGCCACGCGAAACGGCGGCTTCCCCCTGGTCCGCTCCGCGCAGTTTTTGGAGCGCCTGCCTGCCGACAGCTATCCCCATTATTCAGGCTTCTTCTGGCTGAACCCAAAAGGCGCTGTCGAAGGTCTGGCTTCAATGCTGGGACAGAGCCCGCTCCGGCAACTTTTGGCCGGCCGGGAGCCAATTTTAGTAGCAGCCAGCGCGGAAACGGAACGAATCCGGGCTGCCAGTCGTACCCGCTTGATGAGTATCCTAATGACGATGGCCCTTGCGAGCGAACAGAAAAGGATCCGGCAGGCGGGTGATGGAACGGCAATGTCCGGTAATTGAACTAGAGAACCTTTGCGTTAAATTGGGCGGCCGGGAGATCCTGCACGGGATCTCCTGCCGCCTGGGTGAGGCTAGCCGGGGCCAAGCCATAGGCTTGCTCGGGCCAAACGGAGCAGGCAAGTCCACGCTAATACGTACACTGCTCGGTTTTCACCGCCCCAGCACCGGCGCCGCCCGCGTGCTTGGACGCCACTGCGTGAAGGATTCCCGCTGGGTCCGCACGCACATAGGCTACATGCCGGAAACCGACGCTTTCGTCGCCGACATGACGGCAGTAAGTTTTCTAAAGATAATGGCCGAAATCTCCGGCCTGCCTGCCGAAGCCGCCCTGGAAAAAGCGCACGAGGTGCTCTACCACGTCGGTTTGGGCGAAAGCCGCTACCGGCTATTGGGCACCTTTTCCCAAGGGATGAAACAGATGGTGAAGTTCGCTCAGGCCATTGTTCACGGTCCGGAACTCCTGGTTTTGGATGAACCTACAAATGGTCTGGATCCGGCTGCGCGCCGCCGCATGCTGGCTTTGATACGCGAGATGAAAGAAGAGCACGGCATGATCGTGCTGCTCTCAAGCCACTTGCTCGGCGACGTCGAAGAGGTTTGCGACGAAGCGGTGATCTTGGACGATGGGCGCATCGTTCATCACTCCAATCTGGAGGAGGAACGGCAGGCTAACCTGCGTTTTGTAGAACTGGAGGTCGAAGGCGACGACTGCGGGCTGGGGGAAGCTCTAAGCGCGATAGGGGCGCAAGCTGTATGCGAAGGGCAGGGGCGCTGGCGCGTGGTGCTAGAAGCCGGCGCCACGGCCGACTCGCTTTGGCCTATTCTGGCGCAGCGAGGATTGGGCGTGCACAAACTGGCTTGCCGCCGCGACACCCTGGAGGAGATTTTCCTCAAAGCGCTGGGGCGGATCAGGCGAACGCCCGGCGAAGAAGACATTGGGCGGGAGGGAATGGCACATGGCCGTATATAAACGCGGCTACCAGCGCTACAGCGGAACGCGCACATCGCACCTGATGCGGTTGCTGGCGTATCCGCGCTTTGCCTGGCGAAGGCTTTTCCGGGAGCGGCTGGTAGTGGTCGCACTGCTGGCGTCGCTGATTTGGCCGCTGCTGTGTATGGTGTTTATTTATGTTTCAAACCGGATGGACTTGTGGCCGGGTTTGGGTAAAGAATTACTTCAATATTTGAGCGTTAACGGCAAGTTTTTTTTAGTATTTATGAATGTACAGGCAGTTGCGGTCGTGATTCTTGCGGCGCTGGCCGGTCCGGGCCTGGTGGCGCCGGATTTGTCCAACAATGCCTTGCCGCTCTATCTCAGCCGGCCGTTTACCCGCGTGGATTATGTTTTTTCGCGCTTGGTTGTTTTGTTGGGGTTGCTGGCCTTGGTGAGTTGGATTCCGGCGCTCGTGCTCTTGGCCATGCAAACCGGCATGGCGGGGTGGGGCTGGCTGGCAGCCAACTGGGGGCTGGCTGCGGGAACGCTGGGTGGGATGGCCGTCTGGACGATCTTGGTTAGTCTGGTGGCCTTAGCCTGCTCGGCCTATGTACGCTGGCGGGTGCTGGCAGGCGCGCTGGTTTTGGGAGTTTTTTTTCTGCTTTCGGGGGCAGCGGAGATCATCCGTCGGATTCTTGAAGCGCCCTGGCTGAATTTGATCAGCCCGGCGGGGGCCATGTATCAGCTTTGGTGCGCCTGGCTGGGAGTGGAACCGCCCGAAGGGCCAAGTCCGCATGCTTCTGCCTTGGCCCTCATAGCGATGGGGGCGCTGGTTATTTTTGTCCTTGAGCGCAAGCTCCGTCCGGTGGAGGTGGTTTCATGATGTCGCCACTGCCGGCCGCAAGCGAGCGAAACAACACTGTGGGGCGTGAGGAAATAATTCTCAACAATGTTTCGAAGTTCTACGGGGAAGTCCTTGGCGTTAATGGAGTTACGTTGCGCTTGCCACCTGGCGTAATCAGTCTTGTGGGCCCCAACGGTGCCGGCAAGACCACATTGATGAATCTTTTGACCGGACTCATACGCCCGGATCGTGGGGAAATTCTGGTCCGCGGCATTTCGCCGGAAGATCCAGAACGCCTGATGCGCATCATCGGCTACGCCACGCAATACGACGCCATGCCGCGGGGGCTTTCCGGATTTGAGTTTCTGGCGGCGTGGCTCGAGCTTTACGGGTGGACCAGGGCCCGAGCCGAACAAAGGGCCTGGCAAGTGCTCGAGACAGTTGGCATGATCGAAGCTGCGCACCGCAAGATGGCCGGCTACTCCAAGGGCATGCGCCAGCGCATACGGCTGGCTCAGGCGCTGGCGCATGATCCGGAGGTGCTGGTGCTGGATGAGCCGTTGAACGGCTTGGACCCGCTGGTGCGTCTGGCAACCATAGAGCTTTTCCGCAGTTTAGCCGCAGAAGGCCGCCATGTCATCATTTCCAGCCATGTTCTGCGTGAGGTGGATGCCGTCTCCGACCAAGTGATTCTGATAGCTAACGGGACGATCGCGGCTGAAGGTGAAGTCCGCAGTGTGCGGGAGGAGATAAGTGACCTCCCCAGCCGTTTCATTGTGGCCGGTCCTGATGTACGGCACGTCGCCTCATTACTTTTTTCGGAGGATCATGTTGTCGGCGTTGAGGTCCTGGAGGGCGATGGGGCCCTTATGGTGTTGACCCGAAACCGCCGCGCTTTTGCCGCATCTATTACGCGCATTGCGGCTGCCGGGTTCCGGATTGAACGGGTCGAGCCAGCCGACCGGAGCGTGGATGCGCTTTACGGGTACTTAATCGAGGAGAATCGCCGGTGAGGATGCGGCTGAAGTTGAAGCAAATGTTGAAGTTGTCACGTCTGGAGGTGGGGCAGGCCTTTTTTAACAAACGCGCTTGGTGGGTCTACCTGCTGGCTCTTTTCCCAACGGCTATTTTTCTGGTGCAGGCGTTTGTGATTCGTTACGAGCACAATTTCTTTGCCCGCCGCGGGTTTGTGGCGCCGGCGCTGATCGACTCGGTGGGTGAAGGCGCTACGGAAGAGCAAGTGCGGGCGCGTCTGGGGTCGCCGGCGCGGGAATTTCACCGGCGGCAAAGAGGCCGCGAGCCGGTGGAAATTTCGAGCCTTCAATACTCGGATGGCTCCCGGGTGGTCAATTTTACTTTCCGAAATGGTGAATTTGAAAGGCGCTTCGCCCGCCAGATCGCCAGTCTTGAACGGAGTCGTCAGGCCTTTGCCCTCATGTTTCAGAGCTACTATCTCCGACTAGCTGTTTTTTTCGGCTGCTTGGGGATCTTCATGAACCTGTTTCGCGGCAAGATGCTGGACCTTACGCTACACCTGTGGCTGCTGGTGCCGGTGGACCGGCGCGTGCTGCTAGGGGGCGAATACGTAGCGGGGCTGGCGGCGGCGCTTACGATATTCATCGGGGGCATCGTCGCGGGTCTGGCCGTTATGCTCTGGCCGCTTCCGGCAGCCGAGGTGGAAGCCTTCTGGCGAACTCACGGTCTGGCTCACGTGGCAGGTTACCTTGCTGCGACAGCTCTGGCGTGCCTGGGCTACGGCAGCGTTTTCCTGGCGGCCAGCCTCTTGGTGCAGAACCCGATAATTCCGGCGGCCGTGCTGCTTCTTTGGGAAGGCGCCAATCCTTTTCTACCGGAGCTGCTTCAAAAACTTAGCGTGCTGTATTATGTGCGCGCCTTGTGTCCGGAAGGGCCGCAGCTAGAGCCGGATGCTCCTCCCATCTTTCGGTTGCTGTTCACACCGGCCGTACCTTCCCGCACGGAGGCGGTTGTAGGCCTGCTGGCCGTAACGGCGCTGGTCCTATGGCTTGGGGCGCGGGTGGTGCGCCGGCTCCAGATCAATTACAGCACTGATTGAGCCGGCGCAACCGCCCCCAGGCGGGGTTTACTGGTAATTCACAATGGAAGCGAAAGAGTTCGCCTCCAGGCTGGCGCCGCCGACCAGCGCTCCGTCAATATCCGGCTGAGCCATCAAGCCCTTGATATTGTCCGGCTTGACGCTGCCTCCGTACAGAATGCGCATCTGGTTGGCCGGCCCGAAGCCATGCTGGCGAGCTATCATGCTGCGGATGTAGCGATGGGCGTCCTGGGCCATTTCCGGCGTGGCCGTGCGGCCGGTGCCGATGGCCCAAACCGGCTCGTAGGCAATCGTCACCTGTGATATCTGCTCGGCGCTTAGGCTACCCAGGCCGCCACGCAATTGCGCAAGTAAAACCTGTTCGGTTTTTCCGGCCTCGCGTTCCTCAAGTTTTTCACCGATGCACACGATGGGTTTCAAACCGGCCTCCAGGGCAGCCAAGGTCCGTTTAAGCACCGTCTCATCGGTTTCGCCGAAATACTGGCGGCGCTCGCTGTGGCCGATGATAACCCACTTAGCCCCGGCGGCAACCAGCATGGGCGCTGAGACTTCACCGGTAAAAGCGCCTTGTTTTTCCCAAAAAAGATTCTGCCCGCCGATTTCGACGTTGCTTGCCGCGGCGGCGGCCACCGCCGCTGGAATGTTTATAAACGGCGGCGCGATCACAATCTCGCAATGCGTGCTGGCGGCCACCAGAGGCAGGAACTGCTTGAAGAACTCCTGTGTCTCGGCAGCCGTCTTATACATCTTCCAATTGCCTGCGATCAAGGGTCTCCTCATAGGATTGCGCTCAGAAAACTGATTCCTTTCTCGATCTGGATTTTGAAGTTTTCGGCCACGGTCTGGCCGATATCGGCCAGAGTGGGGCGAATTTCCAGGTTAACGTTCTTGCGGGCCTGGTGGCCATAGGCCAGTACCGGAACGTACTCGCGGCTGTGGTCGGTGGAAAGGGTGGTCGGATCGCAGCCGTGGTCGGCGGTGAAGATCACCAGGTCGGACTGGAGCATACGGCGCAGCAATTCCTCTACCCAGGCGTCAGCGGCTTCAAGCGCCCGGGCGTAACCTTCCGGGTCGTTGCGATGGCCGTACAACTGATCAAAGTCGACTAGGTTGACGAAAACAAGTCCCCTTTCCAGCTCCTTCAGTGCGGCCAGGGTTGCGGCCATGCCGCCGGCGTTGTCGCGCGTCTTGAAAGAGCGGGCGATACCTCGTCCGGAGAAGATTTCGTAAATTTTCCCGACACTCCAAACAGGGATGCCAGCCTCGGAAAGACGGTCTAGCAGCATGCCCTTGGGTGGGGGAACGGCAAAATCCTTGCGATTCGTCGTACGGGCAAAGCTGCCGGGCTTTCCGGTGAAGGGACGGGCGATGACGCGTCCCACTTGGTGCGGTCCGGTGAGGATGGCGCGCGCTTGGCGGCAAATTTCGTAAAGCTCTTCCAGCGGCACGACTTCCTCGTGGGCTGCGACCTGAAAGACGCTGTCGGCCGAGGTATAGATGATGGGCCGCCCGGTCCGCATATGCTCCTGGCCCAGCCGTGCGATGATCTCAGTGCCGGAAGCGGGCCGGTTCCACAGCCAGCGCCGTCCGGTGCGGCGCGTCAGCTCCTCCAAAATTTCCGGCGGAAAACCCTCCGGATAAAGCGGAAAGGGACGCTCCAGGATGATACCGGCCAGCTCCCAGTGTCCGGTGGTTGTGTCCTTGCCGGGGGAAGCCGGCCGGCAGCGCCCGTAGGCGCCCAGCGCTTCAGACGCCGGCGGCAGCCCTTCGAACGGGCGAATATTCGCCAGCCCCAGTGCGGTGAAATTGGGCAAACGCAGCGGTCGGCGCCGGGCCAGGTTGCCCAGCGTGTCGCTGCCTGAGTCGCCGTACTGGGCGGCGTCCGGCGCTTCGCCCACGCCCAGGCTGTCGATGACGATGAGGACGACTCGCCTGAAACTTTCCATCATTTGTCCGCCGCCGAGCGGGCTCGAATGAAGCCGGCCAGCGCCGCGGCACGTTCGCGGGCGCGGTTGAAGGCTGCGGGATTATTAGCTATACGGTCCAAAATGGGCAAAAGTTGAGATGCTCCCGCCAGGCGATTGTTTTCGGCGGCGATATGCAAGTTGAGCAGAACGCGGTCCACTCCCAGGCGGTCGTAGCGCGCGGTCCGCTCCAGCGTTATGTTGAACACCGAGGTATCGGCGATGCGTTGAAACCATTCGACCAGCGCCTGTGCGTCCGGGTTTTCCGAGTAGTTAAACTTCACCTCACGGCTCATCTGGCCGTCTTCATAGCGAAAGGTCTTGTGGCCGGTGAAGGCAACCTTTCGCTTGGTCTCAAGCGGGTGGGAAAAGTAATCCAGCTTGGCGGCTAGCGAAAAAATGGCTTCGGTTTCAGCCGGCTCCAGACGGAAGCGCAGTGGGGGCTGGTTCGGATCCTGGCTCTCACGAAACTCCGCCTCACCGTTGCGGTCGACCGTGATCGCCACGAATGGCGGCGTGCTGCCGGGAAAATCTTTTGTGAAATAAATCTTCGGCACGCTAGCCGCCTGGGCGGCCAGCGCAGCCGCTAGGAACACTACCAGCCTCAACGCTTCACCTCCAGCCTTTGCTCGTGGGAGCGCCGCGTGGCGTGGCAGATGGCCACAGCGATGGCGTCGGAGGCGTCTTCGGATTCAATGGGCGCCTCCAGCCCAAGCAAAGAACCCACCATGCGCTGCACCTGCTCTTTGGCGGCCCGGCCATAGCCTACGACGCTGGTTTTGACCTCAAGCGGGGAATACTCTCCGATTTCCAATCCGCATTCTGCGGCCACCAGCAAGGCCACGCCGCGGGCGTGCGCCAGCCGCAGGGCTGTTCGCGTATTAGCGGCGTGAAAAACGCTTTCGACAGCAGCCGACTCGGGATTATGCGCCCGTATGGCTTCGCGCAAGCCCCGAGCGATCGCCGCCAGGCGCCGGCTCAGGGGCTGAGCTGCGTCCGTGCGAATGACTCCGGCCGCCACCAAGCGGTGGTCGCGCCCATCGCTGTCGATCACGCCGAAACCGGTCCGTTCGGTGCCGCAGTCGATTCCAAGCACTCGCATGTGCGCCGGGCGTCGGCCTCAGCCGGCCAGCGCCTCCATCTCCTTTTCGTCGATGTCGAAATTGGAGTAGATGTTTTGCACGTCGTCGTGCTCTTCGAGAGCTTCGGCCAGCTTCAGCATGCCGGCGGCGTTTTTGCCCTCGAGTTTTACGGTGTTTTTGGGAATCATGGCGATTTGAGCCGAAACGGTTTCAATTCCGGCCTTATGTATGGCTTCGAGCACGCGCTCATGCGCTTCGGGAGGCGAGATGACCTCCCAGTTGGTTCCGTCGCTGCGCAGGTCGTCGGCGCCGGCTTCGAGCACCAGATCCATGAGCTTGTCCTCAGAGACCTTGGACTGCTCGATTAGAATCTGGCTCTTGCGGTCGAACATCCAGGCCACGCTGCCTGCTTCGCCGAGGTTGCCTCCCATTTTGGAGAAAAGATGGCGGAGTTCGCTGACGGTGCGGTTGCGGTTGTCGGTGGCCACCTGAACCATGACGGCGGCGCCGCCCGGGCCGTAGCCCTCGAACATTACCTCTTCGATCTGTCCGCCTTCCAGCTCACCAGTGCCGCGCATTATGGCGCGCTTGATGTTATCGGCGGGCATGCTGACGCCCTTGGCAGCCGCAATGGCCGTACGCAGGCGAGGATTCGATTCCGGGTCGCCGCCGCCCATCCGGGCGGCGATCATGATTTCTTTGATGATGCGCGTGAAGATTCTGCCGCGCTTGGCGTCGGCGGCGGCCTTTTTGTGTTTAATGGTCGCCCATTTGGAATGCCCTGACATAAAAAACCTCAAATCGGGGAAGGGAATTTCAACTTAGCCCAAATGAGAGCATAACATACCCATGCCCGCAGCCGTAGAAATGTTCGACTGCCGATTACGATTGCTTTGATAAAACAACCGTACCGGGAGCTATTCGGCGCAATCGGCCCATTGAACCGACTTACCGGTCGGGGCGCTCCGGGCGGCGGTAGGGCTGCTCCAGATATTTCGCCGCCTCCTGCTGTGCGCCCTGGGTGTTGTCTTTGGTGCGCAGGGCAAGCTGATACTCGTTGCGCGCCCGCTCGCGCTGTCCGGTTACGTCGAAGATTTTTCCCAGGTTGATGTGCGACCATACTTCAACCCACTTAGGCTCCAGATCGCCGTTCAATGCCTCGCGAAAGGCATTGGCCGCCGATTGGTAATTCTCCTGGAGAAAGAAAACCTCTCCGATCCGGTAATGAGCCAGTGAACTGTAGCGGTTGGAATCCAGCGCCCGCTGGTACTCCTTGAGCGCTTCGGTATAGTTGCCCACTTCTACGAACATTTCGCCTCGCCTTATGGCCACCGCGACGCGCATTTCGGTGCTGTAGCGCAGCAGGCGGCGATTGGGGTCAAGTATCACAGTACGCGGTCGACCGAAAGTCTCTACTGAAAACTCCGACGAAGTACCGATGACTTCGATCTTTTTTTCCTCGGGATTGCCGTCGGTTTCTATTTTCAGCTCAACCGGCATGCGGAAAGTGTCCATATCCTGGCTCACCTTGCCCACCACGCGGAAATTCTTCTGAGTGCGGAAAATTGTGTATTGGAGCTTGAATTCCGGTGCGCCGGTCGACTCGATCCACTCGATGAAAAACCATTGCAGGTCGCGTCCGGCGATTTGTTCAGCGGTGCGGCGGAAGTCGCCGGTGGTGACCGACTGCCAGGCGAACTTATCCGGAAACTCCTTGAGCAGACGGAGGAAATCTTTATCTTCCAGAACCAGCCGTAACATATTAAAAACCGCCGCGCCTTTGCCCGCCGTGAGCGCCCAAAACTCCGGCGAGTAATCCTCCAGTAGCGAAGTTCTGATCAGCGGCGGTTCTTCAACGGTGAGCGCCTCAACGTATGTATCGTGGATCTCCGCCTCCATTGCCGCTGCGCCCGCCGAGTGCTCCACCCAGAGCATTTCGCCGTAACGCGCCGCGCCGTTGGTTATCCACAGATGGTCGCGAGTAGCGGCCGAAAGCAGTATGCCCCACCATTGCCGGCTGATCTGATTAGCCAGAACGCGTGAGTTGATCTCTTTGGTCAGCATCCGCGGCGCCAGAAACAGGATTCCGCCGGCGGCATAGCCGTTCGGCGCGCCGTCCTCGGTTTCGACCAGAGTGAGATTGGCCTGCGGGGCAGCGCCGAAGACGCCCGAAAAATAGCTTAGAATCTTGCCCGCTTCCTGCCCGTAGGCGTCCGCCAGAGCCGCGGCTTCACCTCGGAAATAAACGTTCGTGGTTATGCCTTCATAGGGCGACTGCACCGGTTCGCCTCTTACGACCGCCAAACTGCCCGGGAAAGCGGGGCGCAGCGAAGAAAAAAGAAATGCAACCTGCCCGGGGCCGGCGGCTTCGGTCTTTTCAACTCCCTCGGCTACGACGCGGTAGCCCTCCGGGACAGTAATCCGCGCTTCCCAACTGTAACGGTCAGTGGTATAGCCGCTTATGGGAAACCAGCGCGCCGGGTAAAGCAAATATGCGTACTCTTCGTTAATTGCGGCAAACCTTATGCCGGGCACGGGTGATTCCTCGCGTCCCGTAAACACGCCCTCATAGCGGAACGACAGGCGCGCCGTTTGCCCCTTGGCCAGTGGCTCAGGCAAGCTTACCTGGATGGTGTGATCCGATCCGCTCATGTTGGCGGGGATTTGTTGGCCGTCTTCGCCAGTGACGCGGGATACGCTGAGGGCATTATTCAATTCAAACGTGACGGTGCGCACCCCATCCTCGAGCGCCGAAAAGCGAACCTCAACGGTTGCCGTCAATGCCTGCCGTGCCGGCTGGATTTCGGCCGTTATTACGTAATGCTCCACGTCCAAAGCCGGACGGCGTTGCTGCGCCGGTAAAATCCCGGCCAGAACCAACCACAATCCTGCGCTAGCGATTCTGTTCCGCATCAATCAAGTCCTCCGCTTTCAGCAATTTCTGCACAACTGCAGCCGCCAGTTCCATCGGATTCGAACGCCCTTGCAGCCGCTCGGCCACTGTGTTGAGATCCTGCTTCATGCGCCGGCGGGCCTCGCCGTCTTCAAGCAACCGCAGCGCATGTCGGGCCAGGTTTCCCGCATTGCAGTCATTTTGTATCAACTCCGGCACCACGGTGCGTCCTGCCACCAAATTAACCATAGAATAAAATGGCACCTGCACCAGCGGCCGCCCCAGCATCCAGGTAAGCCGTGATACCCGGTAGAAGGTCACCATAGGCGTGCCCAACAGGGCGGCTTCGACGGTGACCGTCCCGCTGGCTGCCAGAGCCAGATCCGACCAGGCCAGCACGTCCCAGGTCCGGCCTACAATAACCGTTACCTGGGTTACAGCCAGCTTTTCAAAATCTTTCACCTGTTCTGCCCAGAAGCCCGCAGGCAAGGCAACCAGAAACTGAGCCTGGCACTGTTTTCTAATCAGCCGGGCGGCTTCGAACAGCAACGGCAGATGACGCATGGCCTCGCCTTTGCGGCTGCCGGGCAAAAGGCTGACCACGGGGCGCCCTTCCTCCAGCCCAAATTGCTCAAAAAATTCTTCCCGGCTGAGCGAGGGCCGGATCAGTTCCGCCAGCGGGTGACCTATATATTGGGCCTGGACTCCGCGGCTGCGGAAAAAATCTTCTTCAAAAGGAAAGATGCATAAAAGCCGGTCTATGTTGCGCTTAATTGATCGAATACGGCCGCGCCGCCACGCCCAGACCTGTGGTGCGACCAGATACACCACCGGAATGCCTTGTTCTTTGTACCGCACCGCCAGCCGCAGGTGGAAATCCGGACTGTCGGTCAGTATGGCCACAGCGGGACGCTCGCGCTGCGCTGCGGCTAACATTTTTCGGTATTCCAGGTAAATCCGCGGGATGTGCCCTAAAACTTCAAACAATCCCACCACCGAGAGGCTGGCGGCGTCGACCACCGGGCGAACCCCTACCGCCCGCATGCGCGGTCCTGCGCAGCCGAAAAACTCAGCGCCGGGCAAGGCGGCTTTCAGTCGGTTGACCAGCGCTGCCGCATACAGGTCGCCGGAAGCCTCTCCGGCCGAGACAAGGATTTTTGGAGGCACCTAGGCATAGTCTAACAACACCGTGGTGCGGTTCTTTGGCGGTCGTTCTGCTAGGATGGAATCGAAGGCCAGATGTCCAATCAGCCCCACCTCGAAAAGCTTAGTGTGGCGGAATTCAGCGCTCGCTGCCGCGAGGCCATGGTGCCTTTGACTAACAAGTTTTTCTACTTTGCGGCCATACCGATAGGTGAGGAAGATGTCAAAGAGTACGTAGAGGAGCCGGTTGCCGCCATTCCGCCGGCACTGGTGGCTTGGCTTATGCCGGTTTGCATAGCGCTCGTCCCGTACCTGGAGCGCGCCAATGGCAAAGACCGCAACGGCTCAGCGCCTGGTAATGTTTGCTTTGAGCCGCCGCAGGAAAGTCGCGCGGAGGCTTCTGAAATGCACATTTCCGGCGATTTGGCTACAATCTTGCTTGCCATCAAAGACCAGCCGGTGGCCGACTGCCATTATTTTTTCTACCGAGAGGTGGCCGAGCTGGCTGCGATGAGCGTTTCCGAGGACCACTTCAATCAGTTTTCCACGCTGCTGCGTGAGGAGTTGCGCGCGCGGGTGCATGGCGAAGTCGATCAGCAGGGTTGGCGTCTCAAAGAGTTATTGATGAGGCGCCAAACCAACCTCCGGCGGGAGACAAAGCTTTTTAAGGAGTATGCTCGGCAAGCTTTCATCGACACGCTCACCCTCTACCTGCACGGGATTTGCTGCGACATAGACATCGAACCCGGCCCGCGGCAGTTGCCCAGCCGCTACCTGCGCAAGCGTCTGGTGCTGCTGGAAAATTTCTATCCGCCGCCTAAGGGTTACGCAGTTTTTCCTGAGGAAGTCACCGAGACGTAGCCAGCAGCTCCGCCAAAATGCGTGCGGCGGCCGATTTTGCGCCCTCCCCGGTTTCGCCGCCCGGACCAACACAACTCGGGCAGCCTGCCTCGCAGGGGCAGGCTGCGATTAATTCGGCCGTAGCCGCCAGAAGCCGGCACCGCATGCCGAATAAAGGAGCGCTCAGTCCCACGCCGCCGGGATAGTTGTCGTAAAGATACAAATTCGGCTCGAAAGTTTCCAGGCTGCCGGCGATGCTTTCAGTCACGGCCAAGCCCAGATCCCGCGGGTCGCACATCAGCAGCAAGCTGGCCACGGCCCTGAGGGCGTTGCCGAGCCCGGTGATACCGGCTTGCCGCAGGGCGGGCGTCAGTTCCGGCAAGCGCTCGAAAAAGCTTGTCGGAAAATGCAACCAGAAGGCCGTGGTGTGCATTTCTTGTTCGGGCAGGGAGAGATTTCCCGATCCTACGTTTTCGAGCGTGTAGAATTTCACTTTCTTGAAACCGACGATCTGGCGGTTAACACGTACTTCGCCGTGAGCTGCGCGCGCCTGCATGAGGGGGGCCGATTCAAACTGTTCAAGCTCTTTTATCTGCGTGTAGTCGATAGCGTCGGTGAAATAGTCGCAATCGATTTGGCGCACGTAGGCTTTGCGGGCGTCGTAGTCGAAGCGCTCCACTTGATATTGCTTGGCTTCGTGCAGATATATGGCTTTTTCGTGCAATGTGGTCAGGGCGCTTGGGAAATCCACTTCGGCAATTACTTCCGGCTCGCCCGTAGTGTCCACCACCACAAAGTTGTCGCTGGTTACGGCGCGCAGACTGATGGCGTCGGCCGGATAGGTGTCCGAGGTCCAGTGCCAAGCGCCTCCGGAATGGTGGAGCAGGCCGATTTCTTCGAGGAAGCGGCAGAGTTCCGTGGTGTCGTGCTTGCCGAAGCGCTCGCCGTCCCTTATCGGCAGTTCAAAGGCAGCGCATTTCAGATGATTGATCAGTATTTCCAGGTTATCCGGATTGATAGCTGCGTGTTCCGGCGAGCGGCCGAAAAAATAATCGGGATGTTCGATGATGTACTGGTCAACGGGGGAACTGGAGGCAACCAGCACCGCTAGCGACGGGGTCTGCTTGCGCCCGGCCCGGCCGGCCCTCTGCCAGGTCGAGGCTATCGATCCGGGATAGCCCGCCATTACCACCACGTCCAGCGTACCTATGTCCACGCCCAGCTCCAAGGCATTGGTTGCCACCACGGCGCGCAGTTTCCCGTCGCGCAGGCCGCGTTCGATCTGACGCCGCTCGCGCGGCAGATAACCTCCCCGGTAGCCGCGCACCGATTCGGCGCCGCCCGGCGTCCGCTCCAGCGCATCTTTCAAATAGGTGACCAGCACTTCGGTGGCCAGCCGGTTGTTAGCGAAAACCAGCGTCTGCTGGTTGCGACGGATGAACTGTAGAGCGATCCGGCGCGCCTCGTTCAGATAACTGCGGCGTATGCCCAGAGCTCGGTTGACGACCGGCGGGTTATAGAAGACGAAAAACCGTTCGCCGCTAGGCGCCCCGTTGCGGTCTACCAGGTCGAAGTTCAGTCCGGTGAGCGTTTCGGCCAGCTCAAGCGGATTAGCGATGGTCGCCGTCGCGCAAATAAACTGCGGCGAAGAACCGTAGAATTCCGCAATGCGGCGGAGGCGTCGTATGACGTTAGCCACGTGGCTGCCGTAGACGCCCCGGCAGTAGTGCAGCTCGTCGATTATGAAATAGCGCAGTTTTTCAAACAGCTTGGCCCAGCGAGTGTGGTGCGGCAGAATTCCGGCATGCAACATATCCGGGTTGGTGAACACTACATTGGCCTGCTCGCGTATGGCCCGGCGCGCGTCCTGCGGCGTATCGCCGTCATAGGTGGAAGCCCGTATGCCGGTCCCAAGCGGTTCAACCATTTCCAAGAATTCGTGCAACTGATCCTCAGCCAGCGCCTTGGTGGGAAACAGGTACATGGCGCGGGCTTCCGGATCGCGCAGCAGCTCGGCTAGGACCGGCAGGTTGTAGCAGAGCGTCTTGCCGCTGGCCGTAGGCGTGACAACAACCACATTTTTGCCGGCCAGAATTTTCTCAAAGGCTTCAGCTTGATGGGTATAGAGTCGGCTGATGCCACGCGCTTCAAGCACCTGCCGCAGCTCAGGCGCCAGTGCGTCCGGGAATGGGACATATTCAGCCGGGGCAGCCGGAATTCGCCGGATATGTCGAACCGGCGAATCAGGTTCCGCCATCCACTGCTCGAAGCTTGCTAGGGCCGCTTCAAGGGCGGAGGAGCGCGCAGCAGAAACTTCCGGGTCGAATTCAGGAAAACTTAACGAAAGATTCATAACCGCCAGCCGGTTTTTTCTCTGCTAGGGTACACCCCGTGGTTGCAGGGTTCAACCGGTAGCTCTAGCTGCTTTCAAAACAGCCATGCATGTTACGGTTTTATGCCGTAGCGTAACTGGGAGAAGCGTTATTGATTCCTATTCTGGGTGCGATGCGGCCTGGCACTTGTTTCTTGTTAGGAAATTCGGGCAATACGAGCGGCTGGTACGCCCGGCTGGATTCGAACCAGCGGCCTCTTGCTCCGGAGGCAAGCGCTCTATCCGGACTGAGCTACGGGCGCACTGCTTTTAATTCAAAAACTTACGGTTGCAGTCGGGAGTGCCGGATGGCTCACTTTGGCCGTTTCTTTGGCCATAGGCCAGCGCCGCGGCTTCCAGCGCTTCAATCGCCGCCCGCCGCGCTTCCGCCCGCACATGAGAGTACCGCCTCAGCATGGCCGCTCCGACATGTCCCATGAGATCTATCATGACATATTCCGGCACGCCTCGCTCGGCCATGCGCGAACAGAAAGTATGCCGGAGGTCATGCAACCGGCACTTCACGCCGGCGGCCTTACAGACGCTCCGCCAGGCGGTCTTCAGCGACAGTGCCGGCCGCTCCGGAACGGCCGCACGCTTGGTCCGGCAGGCAGGAAACACATACCAGTCATCGCGCAGCGGCCCGAAACGCGCCGTCATGGCACCCCTGTAAAACTCCAGAACGGCCCGCAGCGGCCCGGCAATGGGAACCACTCGCCCCGCGCCGGCCGCCGTCTTGGAACTACCTACCGTAATCTCGCCGTGCTCCAGGTCCACCCGCCCCCAGGTCAAGCCCAGGGCTTCGCCCGCGCGTAGCCCGGTCCACAACAGCACCATGAGGTACGGGTAGATTAGCGGGCTTTGGTTATGCATGGCGGCCTCTAGAATCTTGGCCTCTTCCTCGGCGCTCAGCGCCCGCCCGGCGTTGCGGTTCTCTTCCAGCCGCCGCACCCGCGGCCATAGCGCCCGCCAGGTTGAACCCAGGGCTTGTGACAAGAGCATAATCTCCATGTTGATGGTGCGGTTGCTCGCGCCCTCGCCCTTGCGCTTGGCAATGTACTGAAGAATCCGCGCTTCGGTCAGGTCCGCGGTCATGAAGTCGCCCAGCAGCCGCTCCAAAGGCTTGCGGCGCATTTCCACAACGACCACGGTTGAACGCCTGTGATGCAGCGGAAACGTTTCAGCGTACTGCCGCAGCGCTTCCCGCACGGTGCGAATGCGCCGCTCGGGTTCATTGGCCGGCAAGCCTACCAGCGCCCGCTCCAGTTCGCGCCGCCGGCGCTCTTCGGCCTTGCGCGCCAGCGTCGCTTTGTCCGTTCCCGTGGATTCCCTGATGCGCCGCCCGGCCATGCGGAATTGATACCACCAAACCGACGATTTCCGCCGCTCACCGGTCTTTGGATCGCGGTACGTCGGCCTGTAGATCGCCATGCCTAGCTCTCCCTTCGCGTTTCCACAATTTCAGCCCGTATGCTACCGCCACGGTTGCGCCGCGCGCAAGCCGTCCGTAAAACCCGGGCGCCGTCAAGCCATGGCTTACCGGTATCTAGCCACGGCCGCGGAACGTCCAGCCAGGGCGAACGAACCACAAGCCACTGGCGGCGTTCCCGCGCCTGCC
>Ga0078972_1000688_pt1 | contig 138661 bp, 147 predicted proteins | sample YelNatPaOPGAMG01_FD_67568 | JGI IMG/M metagenome (GOLD analysis project Ga0078972, IMG submission 67568) | Hot spring thermophilic microbial communities from Obsidian Pool, Yellowstone National Park, USA - OP-RAMG-01 (SPADES assembly) (version 2) | ecosystem: Environmental > Aquatic > Thermal...
TCTGATGTTAATTTTATGATAGAGGGTGAAGAATTTTGAATTTCAATGTAGTTTATAATATTATTAAATACATTATTACCATTAAATATTACATTAATGCCATCAGGTATAATTATATCACAGTCATTTATTATGCCAAGATCTGTATATACATCACAGTGTTCATTTTGTTCTACAACATAGCTTAATTGTATATTCGTACATGATGTAGTATCTAATTCAACATGATTACCTGGAATAATAGCAATGCCACTAATAGATTTTAAATCAATAAATGTTGTGTCAACAAAATTAATTACATGAACATTAGATACATAATTAGAATATAACAGATTAGATTTTAAACTATTTTCAAGTAAAATACTTTTATGTATAATATTATTTAAATCATTACTAATTTTATTATACTTTTGCTGAGCAAATGTAAAAAGATTATTTGTGAATGATAATAAATATGTTAAATTATCATATATATATTTCATTATGTAGTTATATTCTTCTGACAAAAACATCTTTATATCTAAAATTGAAATAATATCAGATGATCTAAATGTTCCAGTATAATTTAACTCTTCCGTTCTTTTAAAATAATCTATAAGTTTTTGTAATTGATCTGTATTTAAAGATGGAAAATCTAATGTATATATTTTCATATATTACTCTCCAAATCAAATTCATTCACAATTCCACTAATTCCGCTTATATATACATAATTTCGTTGATGTGCTTTTTCTTCCCAAGCATGATAATCTGTATATATACCAGATATATTCAATGGTATAACACCTTCACCATATCTTCTTGTATCATTTATTTCATATAAATATGTATCAAAATTTTTTATCATCATTGTTGCTAACTTAAATATACCTGATGCATTAGAATTGTCTATATCACTTATATATAATCCTGAAACAATGTCATATAATACATATTTAGCTGTACCATGTAAGGAAGAATTGTAAACAGGATTAACATTTATATTTTTAAACTCAATAAAACTATTAAATGTTGTATATGTTGTTCTTATGTCATATGTAAATAAATAAGGAATTGAATATATTAAATAATTGTTAAAAGGATAATTATTGTCTTTTTTTATTAAACTATTATCAATGATATAATCTTGGTAATATACGTCTATGCCATTTGAGTTCATAATATTTGCAGGAGATAAAGATGGTCCTTTAACATCATAAATACCTTTATCAAATACATTGTAGTTTCTATCGGATGTTATAATATACTTTGTTACAATAGCATCTTTTGTAATAATAGATGACTCTCTTTGTATCTTCTTATGTCCATAATCAGGTATTTTTAAATTATAATAGTATATATATAAAGGATATTCATCATTATAATCTGTCAAATCTATAGTATAAGTATTACTTGTACCTGATATAGGAATATTTATGATGCCTTTCGATATTGTTATATAATGTTGTTTAAAAATAGAATCCTGTTGTACTTTAACTATTATTTCAGGTGATTTATAATAAACACTAAATGGTTCTTCATCTTCTATAAAATAACTTAAGTCTTTATGAAAGTAATATTTTTTACCAAAGAAATTAGTTATATAAACAGGATAGAAATATAAAAGTTCTTTATAGTTATAAATCTTATCTTCTTTATTATAATAAACAATATATAATATATCATTTCCATATTTATTGTAAAAAACTTCTGTAAAATATACAGCAATATAACTTTTATTAACACTATCTTTTCTTACAATTTCTATTTTACAATTATTCATTTCATTTATCAAAATACTTTTGTTATTTTTATCAACAATGTCAATAACATTAGAACTAGTTGATTTATTACATATATACATGTATGGATAAACTACCATTTTATTATCTTTTAGTTCATATTTGTCCGTAAAAATAGTATATGGGGCAAGATTAATATAGTAGTAATAAAACTTAGGCGTATTCCCATTATTTAAAGGTACAATATTAACTGTTACATCTTGTTTACTTGGTATAGGCATAAAAGTACAATATTCATTATTATTTGTTTTCATTATATCTACATATGTTTTGTCACTATTACCAGAAAGATAAATCTTATATGGAACATTAGAATTAGTCTTATATAGTATAAATGTATTATGGTTGCCATTTAAACTGCTCATTGATGGTAATGAAATTGTACCACCGTAACTAGTTCCATTTTGGTACAATATATTATCTGATTTAAATTCATTTATTGTATTGTAATTATATGTAATATTATATAAATCACTCCTTAATGTTGTTACATATGCTATATTTGTTCCAGCAGTTGTTTGTGAGAAATTAAATTTTAATGACATTATGATCCTTCCTTACTCACGTATATTGTTTTTGTACATATATAATTTAACTTTGTCATAGTTAATGTAACCTTATCTGGAATACTATTTATAGTTAATTTACATATATATGAATTATCTAACATAGTTTTAGTTCCTGTTGGAGTAGAAGATATGTAATCATTTAAATTCTCAATATAAGAACCATCTTTATTCTGCCCCAAAAGATACAATATTGTAGTATTACCTGATATTACAGCATCAACAACGTGCAGTTTATACCCTTCAATGTATCCTTCAGTTGTAGTATCATCTACTATTGATAAAAAAGATGTTGTATAGTATAGTGGACTTGTAGTCTGTGAAAATGTATAATATAAATAAGGTTGTTTTATACCATTATAATATACAAAAATAGGATCTTCACTTGATACAGGTATTCCTGATGTATATATACTTATGTTGATACCACTTATTGTAATTTCATTTATTGTATATGAATACTCGTTACTTTTTAATTCAAAAGTATATGGTTCTATAATATCATCTACAGTAATTGTATATTTTATACCTGATAAATTATATTGATTTTTATATGTTGAATATATAGGAACAGCTGGTATATCATTAGGAGAAGCATAATATCTTGTTTTATGTATAACTATAGGTGAAAACAAATCTATTCCACTGATAAAAAATGTACCAGAAGGTTCTGTCATTTCTATAACTTGTAAATTATCATATAAATAGTAGATAATATTATCTAATATAAAAAATCCAGGTTGTATATTTAAAATAAATTCATTATCTTTTGTAATATATAAAGAATTAAGATATAAATCATTTTCACCTAAAATACCATTTTTTGTAACTAATCTAGGTATTGTAAATTTATCTATAGGTTCTAATTCCTTATCTTTATCTTCTTCTAAAATTTTCATATGTACTGTTCCTGTTCATCTAAAGTTGCATAATAAGTAAATATACCAGATATTTTATCTGTATCAACATTCCATATGTTTATAGCATATTCTTTACCTGTTCTAAACAATGATAACTTAAATGCTGTTGTATAACTACGTATATTACGTGTTAAATATAATGTATCATTAATTCCTGATATTTCAACTGTAAATGGATTATAACCACTAGGAGGTATATATGGCGCATTTATATCAACAACTAATGCACTTTTTGTTTTTCTTAGTTCAAATCCTCGAACTAAATTAGATTCAACTACTTCATATATACCACTTAATTGAGATGCATATACATATGAAGAATAACCTATTATACCACTACATTCAAGTTGTGTAGCATATACCATTTCATGTGGTGGAACAAGATACGAACATCTTAACTGGGTTGCCTTAACATAATATGGTAAAGTTGAATATGTACATCTCAATTGTTTTGCTTTTACAATACTTGGTGCATTTATTGTTATAGTTAGTCCATTTCCTGTAGCATAATATACACCAACAGGAACTGTATATATTCCACTTAATTGTGCTGCTACAACATAATAATCAGGAGACATATTATTTTACAATAAATAATTACCAACAACTCTTATATAAGAAGTTTCAGGGCCGAAATTAGCATTCTCAGTTGCATTTAGTCTAACATCAACATATATTCCTGAAGAAGGATGTAAAATACCACTGATTGTCATAGCATAATCATGCCATGTTTCTTCATCATGTAATTTAAATGAATAATATATAAGACTATTATCTATGTTATAATTGTTCTTATCTCTTACTTCATATATCTTAACATTGTTAATATAATTTGTACTAGCATTATATATCTGTATAGTAGTTGTAACACCTGATGCTAACGGCACAGTTCCAAAATCAATTGATGATATCTGTGTGCCTTCTGTATTTCTTATTTGTAAATGAGACTGAGGAGCAGCTGGAACTGACAGTACATTAATTGTAGCAGCAAAACCGTGAACCAAAATATATCTAAATGAATTAACCGAAGGAAATGTAAAAATTGTTTCTGTGCTTGAACCACTCCTTTCATAAGTGTAAATCCACGTATTATCATCAGAAGATACATAAACTTCTGCATTTTCAAGATCATTACCCTTTAAAATAACTTTATTTCCATATATATGTTGTCCTAAATCATAAAGTTCTGGCATTGCACCACCTTGATATCCAGTACTATCATCTTGATCTAACGCTCTTTGATGACCTGTTATAGTTACTCCTGGCAAATAGTAATTAAATACTAAATTTGCCATATCTATTCCTGATACTTGTATATATGCCATATATTACCTCCTTTGTATCATATTATATCTGCCCTATTAACAAGAGCTGAAACTTTTATAACTATATTAAAATTATTTATTTCACCTGTACATATTTGTAATGGTACATTACATTTTATATAAAAAGGTACAATAGAACCTGATGGTATGTTACCTATATCTATATAATATTGTTGCCAATTGTTACCATCTTTAGAAAAATAAATATAATTTTTAATGCTATTATTAGGTTCATTAACAACATAAACTCTTGCATTTGTTATATTATTTGAATATGTTATTATAAAGCCACTTGTTATTAGATCACTATTATATATACCTGACAAAGTAAAAGTACCACTTATACTTATATAGTTACTTACATTATCATTTTCTACAGATGTTGTATATGCTGTTAATTGATCACTCATTTATTCTCCTTTATATCGCTAAAGAATTTTTCAAAATTATACTTTTAGCAACAAATTCAACATTACCAGTTTTATTAAAAGTATATATTCCACTAGAAGAATTATAACTTGATAAAAGTTTATAAACACCAGATGCATCATAATAACAAACATCATCGTTCTCACATTCAATATCAGAATAATAACATTCAATCTCTTCTGGAATAATGCCCGACACCTTATTTCCTTTTACATAAATATATTTTATAGCAACAGGATGCGTAAATCGAATACAAATAATACTACACCACATTCCTGTACTATCATTATAATCTAATATTCTATAATCTCCTGTTGCTTTATATCGATCATAATAATTTATATCTAGATTTATAATATCATTTTTAATATCTATAAAGCAATTAGCCATTTAGATCATCCTCTACTGTTAAAATTGATTCTATTTTAACCTCATCATCTATAAAAGTACTGTCATTCCATATAACTTCATTATAATAAAACTGACATATATTATGTTGTTGCTGTATAATCTGATCTAATAGTTCATTATTATGATACAACAAATAATCATAAAAGTTATCATCATTCAAACTATACAGTCCAAAAGTTGTTGGTTCTTGTGGAGTATATGCTTTTAATCTTATAGTATCTGTAGGATCATATTCATCTGTTACATCTTCATAATACATAAATATTTTATCACCATTTTCTATTCGTTCTATATAATATGTTATTTTTAGATTTGCATTATGTGGTAGTTCTGTAACTATTTCTAACAACTTTGAATATGAACCATCTATATTCCTCCATAGTATCCATCCACTTGTTGCTATTACATTACCATACTGATCATAATAATAATCTGATATAGATGGATCAACTATCCAATGATCAGGTACATATTGAGACAATTCAAGTCTAGGTAACACTTCTATATAGTTTTTATTATCTGTTGTATAATAAACATGTATATCAGCTAATGTATTATTTTCATCTTTAAAAAAGGACGGCACATAATTTAGTACAAAAAAGTTCTTTTTTAATATACTATAATGTTCTTTTTCTAGTTGTGTGCAAATGGTATTAATTAGACCTTGTTTAGTTCTATTACATCCATATTTACCAACAGACCATTCATATGGAAATAAACGTAATCTTTTATAATATTCATATATAGATTCGTTGTTTTTTCTATCAATACCCAAAAACAGACCTATTTTATCAACATATGTAAATACCTGATCATATATAAATCCACTAATTTCTATAGACATACTAATCCTCTATAACTATTTTATCATATTGCTCTCTAAAAATCAATTTATTATAAGTTTTATCTATCATATAATAATCAAATTTAAGTGGTATAGTATATACTGTAGTGATTGATTCATTGTTAAACATAAGAAGCAATTTGTTGTCTTGCATTATACACATATCAACAAAAACATTTCTATCTTCATTAAATAACTTTTCGCCAAAACTACTTGGAAGAGACATAACTTGAATATAATTTTCATCTAAATCATAGTAAATTTTATTAGTTTCAAAAAATTTATTCACAATTGTTAAGTATAACGAATAAGAATATAACTCTCCTCTTCGTATTCGCTTCACATATAATAGTATGATGAAGTCATAATATATGTATAATGATATAAATTTTATATTTGGATTACTTTTTTCTAGTGAATTTAATACTAATGGTTTTTGATAACCATACTTTTTCATGTCAAATGTTTTAACAGTTGGATCAACATTTAAATATACCTTCGACATCTCATTATTATCTGTTCTTATAATCAGAGTATCATCTGTCGTGTTTAAGCTTATTATACCATTATAATATCTATCATAATCAATACCACCTATAGTATAAGATGTTTTTAATTGTATGTTTTTATATTTTTTATTATAATCATTTATTATACCGCCTTTAATAGGATATAAATAATCATACTCATCGTTTATATCAAGTAACTGTACTACAGGCAAAGCTAATATTTCATATTCTTTTGTGTTAATATTATAAGATATCTTAAAATCATCTTTTGCATATACATAACCAGTTATAGAATATGAAGACATTACATTTCTTTCAAAAGTGTAATATATTTTAGGTGAAAAAACTACTTTATTAAATTTATAAAATTCAGGTATACCTGATATAGATATAATATAGCCAAAATAGCCATTTTCTGTATCTTTAACTATATCTATAGTTATATAATTTTCAATATTGCTTATAGCAGGTGTGATAGGTGTTGAATCTTTATATAAAACAACGCCAGAAATACTAAGTTCAGTATCAAGAAGAACACCTGGGGTAAAATTAATTTCTCTTGTTATTATTCCACTAGTAACATAGTTATCATAAACCTCTGTAAATGTGTTATATGTAAAACCGCTTATTTCAACAATTGTATCTGGTCTTACCATATCTCTATCCAAAACTAAATATATGATTCCATCTTCTATACTATTAGCATAATCCCAAAATAAATATGTGCTTTGTTGTCTTTCTGTTGTTAAAGGAAAGAACCCACTGTTACAAGCATATATTTCATGTAATTTACCTTTATAACATATATCCACACTATCATCAAAAACTTTCGTTTTGTAATAAGCTTCATAAGAACCATGCCATCCAGCATCAGGTTGCTCCCCAGGTAAACCACTTATATAATAAATACTATTATATGATGGTCTTACACCTGATAATAGAACATATACACCACTTATTGAATATTCATCTGGTGACACAACAATATAATTATTACCATTCAAATCTGGAAATGTAACATCTCTCAATTCAATAAATTCTGATGGTTCAGCTGTTAACTTTAAATATAATCCACTTGCATCAGGAATACCACTAAGAGGTTCTTGTGCTTCATCTTTTATATAAAGTTCATTTATAATAGTTTCACTCTCTTTTTCAAAACTATAGTCACTTAATATTCCTGTTTCATAATTTGGTACAACTTTATATTCTCTATAATATATACCACTAATCAGGCAAGCAAGATATGGGGTATAAGCATTAAAATTCTTAATGAAATATGCCATTCCTCTACATTTTACATTTGATAGTTCTAAATCACCTGTTATATCCTTTATATTTTCAATATCTAAATCTGTAAATAATTTAGATAGAAATAGATCTTCTGACTCACAATAATAGAGATTTACTGTCGAACCATTTCTATATGCTGTTATCTTAGATGTTATATCATCTTTTATTTTCTGTTCTAATACAATACTATAATAATGATCTGGTTCATTTAAATCTGCTCTTGTCATAAGAACTTTATTTGATATATCATATAAATAATCTCTGATAATTTCATCGTAATAATTAATAGATATATCAAGAAATGCATGCATTGGATCAGTTTCTGATCTGGTAAATGACATCCATTTAGGAAAATAATTATTTATTACATGTTTAGGATAATGATATGGTCTTGTTTTATATGGTAAATATTTTAACATATAGTTATAAAGTTATAAGTTGTATAAAACTTTTCGTTCCAATCACATGATAAATCAGTGAGTGGTTTATCTTCAATGAATAAATCCTCTCCGTTAAATCTATTATAAACACCGCTTTTTAAATATGAAATATAACCATCTTTAATAGATTTTAAATTAAATACCATTTTCTTAATTGTTCCAATTTCTAATGTTCCACCAACAGGTATATTATTTATATAATCAATTATAGTTTGCATTAAAGATCGTTTATCATTTTCAATTTGATCAGATGTATAATTTTTAGTATCATATACTAAATCTAATCTAAGACGTATTGATCTATATAATGGAGGTATAACAATTACTTTTTCACCAGCTGCACAAACCTGATTACATACAGCTTCTACTGCTTTTATTACGCCATCTGATACTACAGGTGCTGTGCCTAATACAATAACACCTGTTATTCCTATACCTCCGTAATTTCTCCTTATTATAACATCGGATACTCCTTCTACAGATAAAGCAGCCAATTTTATATCCATTGCTCTTAAAGATCTAAGTTCATTCATCCTGTTTTTAATTCTATATTTAAACTGCTCATCATTCTCCATATTACGTCCATTAGATATAGGCTGAGTATTTTCAACTAATATAAAATCTGATATATTTTGTAGTTCAGGTTGATTTGTCTTAATGTTATGACGCACTAATTGACCTTTACCTATATTATATCCTTCTCCTGTAACAGCTGCAACAACATTGACGTATTGTGTACTATTCGCATCTGATAATGTAACATTTTCTAATGTTTCATAAGTTACATTCATTGAACTATCATATAATCTTGTACCTTTTAATATAGTTATAGTTTTATTATCTCTATCTATTGTATCAGCTACTATACCTGAAGGTATCATATCAATTAAATCTGATATAGTATAACCAAATATAGGGTCAATATAGAATCTTACATTAGCTTTTGTAGTATCATGAGCATAAGTCTCTGGATATCTTGTTACAGAAAAAATAGTTGCTAAACTATCCAAGCTACTACCAACAGCTGTATCTAAGAACTTATCTAACAATATGTTATCTATATATCTTATAGTATCAGTATAATATTTAGCAACTACTTCTGCCATAGTTCTTACAAAAGAACCTGGTGTAGATATAGCTGTTAATCCTGTTCTATTTAATATTCTATCTGTTATTTCAGCCAGAATAGAATTAAAATTTGGTGTCATAATTATCTCCTTCTATATTTATATATATTTTTACCGCTCATAAAATCTTCGTTTTTTTCTAATGTATAACCTTCTTCGATAATTCTTTGTAATGTACAACTAGTAGTTGTTATTGTATACTTATATTTTAAAACACTTTCATAATCAACACCATTAGATACAAAGAATGAGAATAAAACAGTTGTAAGATCAAGAGGAGCAGCTTTAACTAGAATGTTTAGACCAGGTATAAGAGCATTTAATTTCCATTCTAATATCTTTCTTACTTTTGATATTTCTTCTCTTGTATTTTTTATACCAATATAATTATATATACCTATACCAAAAGATGGATGAGAAACAAGTTCACCTGGATTTGTATATAAACATGAATGAATAAGTTGTGAAACAAATTCTTTAAATGTGACAGTTCTTCTAAAGTCACCTTCTGTGTTTATATATGTATAGCCGTTTTCATCTAAAATTATATCCATTTCTCTTATATTATAGCATTTATAGAATACCAGTACATATACTAAATAAGTTTTTTACTAATGAGATTATACCGTTTATATCCAAACTACTAGTATTTGTTAAAGTTGCAAGAGGAAAATCAGGTATAGGTATACTACTGGTTGGGTTCTTTTCTATAATACCATATGATTCTTTCCATTGATCTCTACTTACAGGACCTGTAATTGAAACTTTGTCATCTAAAGCAACAGACGATGTTGTATTTTCATTCTGTATTAGTATACCTTGTTTTGTAAGAACTATAGTACCATTTTCTGTTTGTAAACCTATATCAATATCATCCGATCTATTATCAACCTTAGAATTGGTTATTAATTTTACATTATTCTTAGATGTCTCCTTATATATATCACTACCAATTGGTAGAGCAATACCTATTGTAGCATCATCTGGAGGAGATGTTATCTCCTCATAAATAATAAGAAATACTACATTTTCACTATCAAAAGTAAAATTGAATACACCTGTAGTAATAATTTTAAGATTTATTTCTAAATTTGACTCTTTGGTAATAAATGTAGCTATATTACTCTCTTTATCCCACCATTTCTTAAACTTGCCAAAATCTATTCTCATATATCCTCCTTTTTATGACACCCCCAAACCTGTAATTTGAGTAAACAAAACACCAACTCTAAGAACAGAATTAAGATAATGAGAAAGTATTGTATTAGTTCTTGCACCTCTCATACCAGCAATAAATGGTCTATCACCGTAAAACAAACCACATATTTCTATCATTTCTCTTCCGAAAACATATGCAGCAAATTTTCTCCACTTGTTATATACAACTTGATGCATACCAGCCGTAACTAATGCTGTAGCAGTAACAACAATACCGGTAGCAATCCATCCTACAGGACCTGCACTAAGACCAAGAGCTGTTAAACTTTCTACTATTGTTTTAAATGATGCAATACCAACAACTCCAGTAGCAATACCAGGTACAGTTGGAACAATCCACCCCAATCCACTATATGTATTATATAATGCTTTAACCATGTCGTCATGATAAGATTTATTTTTACGTTTAACATGAACTCTTAAATCTGGTTTTATTATTGTTATATAACCAGTTGAAGCATCAAATGAATGTATTACTTCCTCAACATCTATAATGCCTTGCATATTATTATATGCATCATATATATAAACAGTATCATATGGTTCAACTGTTGGATCTCCTATAATTACCAATTGACCACCATACATTTCTCTCATTGTATTTGCAAGTATATTAAGACCAACTTTGAATTGTATAGGCAAGGCAAAATTTAAGTTTTTTAACATATCATTCATAGATATAGCCCATTCACGTTTTGTCGTTTCTGTTTTATTTTTCATTTCTTTTTCTATCTGTTTTTGTCTTTTTGCTATATATGCTACATAATCTTTTAACCTATAACCATAATCTTTTAATGCAGAATCTATGTTTTTTTGAAATGTTGAATACTCTCTTATATCGTCTATAAATATATCATCATCAGCATACAACTCTATACTATCTAATCTACTCATCCAAGGTAAACCTGCGATAAATCTACCTATTCCTATTCTTTTTACATCATTTATATCTGCAACAGGGTTATGTGATGGATAAAACATTATAACTTTATTATAAAATTCTTCTGAACCAGCTGTAATAGAATTATCTATTATATGATGTATAGAATCATAAAAATGAGATTTTGTTACTTTTTTATAAGAATCAAAAACAAAAGACATTGCGTTATTTTTCATTAGTTGAGGTACAATATCTATTATTGCTCCCGTATTCATTATTTGTTTAATTAGATTAGGTAAAATGCTAACAGTAGCATCTTTTAGGCCGAATTTTGGGTTTTTACCAAGATAAAACCATGACCATATAGATGGCCTACCTTTGAATCCTACACCAATTCTATCTTCATATAAATATAAAGCATTAGAAAATACATCAAAAGAATTTGACAATAAATCAGATGTTCGTGATTTCATTGTTTCATATAGAGTTTTAAATATTTTTCCCTCTTCAATAAGTTTTTGCTTAAGTTGTGACATAAATACTGTTCTACGACTACTTCCTTCCATTTCTGCTATTTCATCAATTTTATTCATTTTTTGTCTTAGTTCATTAAGTATTTTTTTACTTTCTTCTATTATATTATTTAACAAAGCATTTTCAATTGGATTTGTTATATCAGATGCTTTATAATATCCATCTTTAGGTCCTATATATAATGTTTGTCTTGTTGCACCAAATATTTCATCATTATACGGCATAACTTTACATATATATTCATTTGTATACAGAAGTGCTTCTTGTATCACATCAAAAGTTGTTTGTTCATGATGTATATACCATGAAAATGTTCTGGTTTTCGTCAATGCTGCGTATGCTTTACCACCCATCGGTAAATATACATTATCTGTTAAAGCATCATTTATATTATTAACAAAACTAAGATGATTTGTTATAAATTTACTAAGTTGTCTTCTTGAAAAATGTGATTGTGCGATTTGCATATTAACATCATCAAATATACTGAAATGTCCTAGACTGTCAGACACATTTATCTTTCTTAATGCCCAACCAATAACATCTCCAATAGATCTATAGTCTCCACACATATGAAAACCAACATCTTCTTCTTTAGTTGGTTTTTCAAGTAAAACAGCTCCATAATCTTGTGCAACAATTCGTATAACTTCTCCAGGTGTTAATTCTACAACCTTACCTATAAAAACTGTTGGCATTTCATCTAGATTATTAGAATATCCTAATTTAATAACTATTTTTGAACCAACTTGTAATGGAAAACTAGCCATAAATTGTTCATATGCTGTATCAGATGATAAAGAAGGCATAGTACTAGGTGAAAATTCATTAGTACCAATAAATTCTATACCTGTTGACTCACTTTTAAATGATAATACATTTGATATATTAGATAAAACAATTTCTGCAGTAGAACTTGCTGCTTTTCTACTTTTTACAATTTTTATACTTTGTACAGCATTATAAGCATAAAAATCATCGAAACACAACCATGCATCGCTATCTTCTTCAACAAGAAATAATTTAAATGTTGGATATGCTCTTTCCATACCATAGGCTAGCTTAAATGTTGTTTCAGCTGCTTCATCTAAAGCTTCCATTGCTTCTGTTAAACTTAGCAGTGAGGTAAGACCTAATTTAGATGATAAACTTTCAGTAGCTTGAGATATATATACAGGTAATATATCATGATTTAATAACACACCTAGATAATGCATCCAATTGGTCAATGTATCAATTTCTGTTGTTGTATTATCTATAGCCATTTCAAAATATCGTTTATCTGTATCTGACATATTTCCAGTACTTTGTTGATTATATAAATTTAACGCTGCTTCTAAAAATAATTTTCTTGCATATGCTTTAATGTAAGTAAAAATAATTTCAACTCTTAAAAGATATTCTGATAAAAATCCTCCTAAATTATCATCTAACTTAGATAACACATTTCGAACAGTATCTTTATCAGCAAAAATTAATGTTTGCATTCTATTATCCAAAGTTCTTTTTTCACTTTCACCCTCTTTAGGTATTAAAGCATCAATAATTTCTTTTATTTGTGATAACAGTTCCGATGATATAGTATTGTTACCTTCTTTAACTTTTTCATTTACTTTATTGAATTTATATACTATACCATTGGCAAGATCATTATATATCTTAAATAAAGACTGATCTGGTCCAACAGGTTTTTTTACAAATAGAGTATCAAGAGTATATCTATTTGTTTGTAACATTTGTTTAACATAAGGATTGTTTGAGTTTATGTCAACAAATTCTATTAAAGGTTCTGCTTTATTTTCCTTTAACATTATTTCATTTATTAATTTACCATCGCGTATAACAAAAGCAATTAATCTACCATATGGATCAACAGTATTAATTAAAGAAAAACTAATAGTTATTTTATCTCCAACTGATATTAATTGTTTTAAAAATTCAAAAGATTGTTTTCCTTCCTCTGTACTTATTTCTGGTGCATTTATCATTGCAAATCTAACCGTTAATGTATATTCTTTAGAACTAGATTTACTTATATATTTAACTCTTATAGTATCACCATCTATAATTTCTGATACTGTTACATCTAAATTACAAGTTGCATTAGTTAAAGTACTACCTTCATCTGATTTACTAATATAAAGATTACCAGAAGCATCTTCTATAACTTCATCTATCACTTGCTTTTTTTCTATATATTCTGTAGGACTACTTTTTCCTATAGGATTAGTTATTATAATATCTACTTCATCTAAAACCATCGATAATAAACTTAGAATATAACCTATAGTCTGTTGTATATATGCTTTTAACATCAGTTGTGATTCTAACAACATTGAATTATAACTAGACAAATCTTTATAAAAGTAAAAAGTAGGATGAAAATTAACAATATCATAGGATGGAAAAGCATTAATAGGTTCTTTTGATATCAATTTAGCAATAATATCATAAGAGCCATATGGATTATCAGGATCATTAGATTTTGGTAGACCAAATTCAGGATAACCTATAAGTTGTCTTATCTTACTACGATATAATTCCCTTCTTTTATTCAAAAAATCATGTAAAAAAGTGTCAATGCCTGATGGATCTGCACTGCTATAATCTTTACTTAAAATTTCAGGAAAATCAGAAATTACAAGCATAGGAAATGTTAAATATTCTTTAATTCTTGCTGTAATTTCATAATGTTTTAATAAAACTTCCAAAATATCCTTTGTATTATCTGACTGCCATAGATTCCAAGACAATGAAACAACATCTCTAAACAATGCTCCTGTTGAAGGAACTTCTTTTAAAGTAATTGATTTATTTTCTTCGTTTATCTCATAAGCATAATTATTCATAACATCTTAATATTCTAAATATGGAGGTTTTACCTTTGTTATATCTGTAGCTTTACCTGATAATCTTCTGTACTTTTCTTTTGCTCCCAAGTTCATCTTACGTTGTGTTTCAGTATATTTATCATCAAGATCTTTAAATTTACTCAATAAATAATTAACAAAAAATCTGTCTTTATATTGATCAGCCTTGCCACTTTTATAAATGTTATATAACAGGTTATAAAAGTTTATTACATCACTCGGTTTTACCATTCTTAAATCAGTTATTCTTTCATATCCATACATAGATAAATCATTCTGTACAAATTTAATAACAACATTAAAGGCACCAGGATTACCTTTTATAGATTGAATATCAATAAAATCTATAACACATTCTCTTACTCCTAATAGTCCGAACACACCACTATCATTAGTTTTTATAGTTATAGGAAGAATAGGTGTTTTAGTTAATATAGAAAATCTGTTTTTAACAGCTGCTGTATATTGTATTCTATTTTGCATTACTCTCAGTTCTTGTATAAGCATTATATCAGTGGTTTTAATATTCAATGTAACTTCCCAATTATCTCTTCCTATAAACTGATATGTTGGCATGTTAAACTGCAATGTTTTTAAAGGAACAAATCTATTTCTATAAGAAGCACTCCAACTAGTTATAGCTGTTTTGGAAGTATTTTCTATAACAACTCTAGATTCTTGATTCATTATAAATAGTTCAGCAAAACTAGACTTAACTATTTGATCTACAGCATCTCTAACAGCGTTTCCTAATAACAGTGCTATACGCATCTTTTTATTATTATCCTCACCTATATTAACAATATCATTAATAATTTTGCCAATTTCTTGTTCTTGAACAGAAGCAACTTCTCCAGCAGATGGTACTGTTTCTCTCATTCTTTTTAGTAAATTTTCCAAGTAAACTGATATAGAGGTTTTTATACTATTATCTTCTTGAGACATATTAATATTATTTTTCAAAGTATCAACAAATTTATTATAAGCATAAGCTGGAGCTCTTAATAAAGCTTTTAATGCGCCAAAAAATTCCGTCCATATAGATTTAATATATCCATTAATTGTTAATATAAAGTCGCCTAAACTTATACCTGCTTGTTTCATATATTCTTCTACTGAATCTATCATAGATTTAAATGTTTTTAAATCAGTATATAACTTATTTAATTTTATATCTAAATAATCAGAATTTGTATAATTGTATGAAAATACATATTTATCAAATGTATTTTCTCTTACTTTTCTCAAAATTGTTTCACCACTACAATTGTCATATGTCGTATTTGCATGTTCTTCTAATATATCTGTATAATAAGAAACATAAGGTTCGGACGCACCAGCTGCAAAGGTAAAATCAACTGGTTTCTGTTCTTCAGGTTTACCCATGTATATATACATTTTATTTAACATTTGATTATAAGAATCTGAGTAACTTTTACAAAATGCAAATGTGTTTACATAAGGTATATAGTTAAATATTTTTAGACCGAAAGTAGCTTGTATACTTCCAGGATGACCTTCAATTGAAGATAAAACAACAGAATCAAGAACAACAGCTAAAACTTGATCCTCAAAAGAGATTCCGCTCCTATATTCTATGTTTTTGTATTGCTCTGCCATAGATAAATATTTTTCTATCCTTTCTCTTTCTACTTTATCATCTTTCTTTTCCCATTCTTTTTCTCCCAAAATATCTTTACTTTTTGATATTAATTCATTAATATCATATATACCACTAGCAATAGCATATTGCAAAACTTTTGATCCTTCTGCTGATATATTAGTAACATATTTAGGTAATTCTATTGCAGGTAAAATATTTCCAAAAACTATCTTATTTATATGTTTATTTTCTAGTATAGTAAATGGTGTTCTTAAATATTGAGCTAATATATGTCTAAGTTTATAATTTATAGAAGGTATATCTGGAAAAACAGCAGATATTTCTATAATAGACTCACTATTACCTGATTTTAATAAAGGAACAGCATTATATCTTATTGTATTAAAAGGTATATTTATGTCTCTTATCATAAAATGTATATCTGTTGGCTGAACAACTATATTTGTATCTCCTATAATACAAGCACTAGGACTATCAACTTCTGGTGATAAACTTAATAACTCTGTATTTGCGCCATAATAATTGCTTACATTAAAATCTAGAAAGTTTACTGTATTTAAACTAACTATATTAATATTATCTTTAAAAACAATCGGCTTACTTTCTATATTATTAGTAACACTTCCATTATCACCTGTTATCATTTTATACTTACCATTTTCAAATATAACGGTATATCTCTGATTAACTATACTACTGTCTATATATGATGGTGTTTCTAACCCAAAAATATTATTCAATGCTTCTGCTTTTCTTCTAGTTAGAACATATTCACGAGATTTACCAGCTTTTAAAGCTTTTATAACACTGTTTATATTACCATCATAACTATATATCGCAAAATGAACATGTGGTCCTGTCCAAGTTACAACAGAACCTATTCTTACGATATCACTGCCATAATATACTGTTTTTCCTAAATATAATTCCTCGTTATTAACTGCCGAATGAATTTGATACTCAAATGCTTCAATATCACCTATTCGAACCATCTTATTTAATATATTTCTATTTGGTTCAACATGAATAAAAACAAAACACAAGTTAGTTTTTTCTGGAAAAACATATATACTGTATGCATATACATTTTTAGAACTTCTCATATCACCGAAAGTAGCATTTACCATTTTTCTGGTACATAAAACTCTACAAGATTCTTGTACATATTGCTTATTTTGATTATATATTTTTCTACCAAAAGGTGAATAGACTTGTAAATTTGCTCCAGCAAAATCTATTCCGTAATGAGAATTCCATCCTGGATTCTGTCCACCAATCCAGCTATTTGGATCTAAAGCTTTTTCTGAACCTAAATATGCTCCTCTAGTTATTATTGCATATTTTAAAAAAGCATTAAAATAAATATCAATATCATCTACTACATAATGCAACTTATCTCTAGTTATATCTGCTCGAAATACCTTTGATAATCTACTACTGCTCATTTTTACCTTTTATAATATTGTTCTTATTCATATTTAAACTTGAAAGAACATTTCTTTTAATTCTAGCTTGAACATTAACTTTATTACCTGTCATTTGTCTTATAACACCTACAACTGTATCAACAGCTGTTTGTAAATTTTCATTAGAAGGATTTTTAACTGTAACTCTTATAATTTTCATCTTTTATATTATAGCATATTAAAATATATTCTTAAATGTAACAGGATATGGCACAGATGTCATATATTTATCGTAATCATCAACATTTCCTATAACATTACCATATTTAAGAGCCATTTGATACTTTTTATAACGATAATAATTATCAAAAGTAGATATATTACGTTGTAATCTAATTCTCTTTTTGCCGTAAGGTATATATCTAGGACTAGTTAAGTTTTCGCCATAAGGAACATCCATTTCCCAACCAGAAAAATCCTGATCACCAACCATAAATCTATGTCTATTCAATTGACTCATAATACCTACTGTACCAAAAGCAATACCACCTAAAACACCAAGAGTTTTAAATGTACCTTTATTTTTTGCTACGCTTTCTCCAAAATTTTTACTAAAATTAGCAAAAGAAATAGCAACTTTATCAAATCCTATATTTTTAGCTGTTTTATTTATAAAAGATGCAAAATCAGTCATAAAAGAAGATGTTGAACCTCTTTCTATTATTCTTGTGTAATAATCATCTGATGCTTCTATAATAGATTTTAATGCAACATCACTTTTGGCACCACCTAATGTTGCAACTATTTTTTCAAAGAATGGATTTGTTATAAGCATTTCTGGAGTTGTTGGATAAAGAAGAAACGTTTTAGCTCTTGTTAAAGAAGCTGTGATTTCATCTGCATCTCTATGTTCTATTAATACCTTATGCATTAAAAGATCTGTCAACTCAGCTGCTGAAAGTTCTTTCTCGCCTTCCGGTGCTTTATACTTGTATTTAAATGACTGTAACATTCCCTTCATTACTCCTATAATTTTTTTGGCTTCTTCCGGCCTATTAGATAAACCATGTATCAGCTGTTCCACTGTCAAATCAGCTTCCTTATTCTGTCTAGCAGTAGTTTTTATACCTACATATTCCTTTAAACTATATAAAGCATGATAAGCATCTGTTAATATTTTACTGACAAGTTCTTTATCTGTAATTCCAACATCCTTTAATACACTTGGGCCAATTAAATCTAATAATTGTAACTTCCTCATATATGCTGTATCAACCTTACTTATTTTATTCAAGTCCATAACCTTTTTAAATAATCCTTGTATCGTAAAATCAGACTTTTTAAGATTTTCAAAAGCATTTTTTACAATATCTTTAAATGAATCAGATACATTTAATCCATAAACAACATATTCATCATAGTTTTTAAAGTCTTCTAGTACGTTTTCACTAATACCTGCTTTTTGTAATCTCGATTTTAACTCGGCTGAAAATTCATTTATTGTTGGAAAAACTAATGTTACATTTCCTTCTCCTGTTCGTCTTATTATAGCTCTTGCTGTTGAAAATGAGATACCTCCTTCTCCAAAAATATTATATATTTCATTTATATTATTAAATTGTTTTTCTTTTATCTTTTCTTTAAATATCTGTTTTGCTTTTATATAATCAACAACAGATGAATAATAACTCTCTCTAAGACCTTCCTCAAGATCGCCACTCACAGATGAAATCATATATATTAAGTCCTGGTCAAGGTCTCTATATATCAATTTTAATATATCTAGTGAAACCTTGGTTGATTGGTTTTCAGACTCATTTGATAATACTACTCTAACTGGTACTAAACCACCAACGTTGGGCTGACCTAAGAGAGGAATAAAAATTTCTCCTTTTTTACTTATACTTTGCTTTATTTTCTCCCATCTTTGAGGGTCTCTTGCTTTAGCAACACTTTCTATAAATTCATTCCAATCTCTATTAGACAGCATAACAGTCCTAAAAGGTACGTCTGTACTAGAATTAGCAACAGTTTGTAGTCCTGGCAATAGAGATTTTAGAGCTAAAATACCTTCAGCTTTATTATTTCTAAAAGCACTATCTATATAATTAAAATAGTCGATTAAATTATTTTTTAATATATCAAAATTACTTTCCTTTATTCCCTCATTTAACAAATAAATTATATTCAATGCTGTAGTAGTTGTTGTCGGCAAGTTCATAACACTCTGTTCTTCAGCATTAAATGCTATTAGATATGGTGATACTCTTGGTATATATATTCTTTGAACATCCTTACCTGTTAATCTCTTTATTAATTCTCTTGCATTCATTTTTTCAACCTTTTCTCCTTCTTTTATACCCAACTTAATTTTCATATCCTTACCTATATTTCCCAAAGTAACATCAACATTACTTATATCTATATAAAGAAGTTCAGGATTTATACCCTTAGACTTAATAAAAGTATTAATCCACCTAGGTATCTCAGTCTCATTTTCAGGTTTAAGATATTGAGATATTCTTGTAGCATTTAAAAAAACGTTACTAAAACTTCCACCTTGTGGGTCATTTACTAGTTTACCACCTGTTGCTGTTACAAAAATTTTATTATCAATTGCATCTTTTATATCTTTTGCTACATCTTTTATAGTTGTAGGAACAACATTTAAATTTCTATTGTTTTCAAGAGCATTTTTGATACTTTCTATACCTCCAATATCTGCCCATGTATACAACAATTCAGCGCCTTTGCCGAATATATCAGCATATGAAACAGCTGTTCTATAAAAATGTTTAATAACATCTTCATTCACAGGAGCACCCCACATAAAACTGAATGGTTCTCTCATCATACTTATTTTAATACCCCTACCTGCTATTATATCCCTCAAGTTAAGCATATGTCTTAAATACATTTCATCCAATCTTGTAACAGAAAACATTTCAGCTCCAAGTACTGCTATATAATATTGATCAAATTGTTTTCTCAAAGAAATAATTTTTGGTAGTCCAACTAGTCTTGTTTGACTCTCATCTGCAATACCTAATGATTTATAAATACTTAATAAATGTTCCTCTATATCTTTACCTTCTATTTTTTTACCATTCATTGTTATACTCATCCCTCTCAAATTATTAACATCTTTTTCTTCCCATTTACCTATTGTATTAACTTTGAGTGCTTCTTCTCTTATAGTTCTTCCTATTTTGTTTTTTATTTCATTATAATTCTCTTCATTCAATGTATTTTTTACTTTTGCATTAATCAATGTTTCTAAATCTTTATCTAAATCTGGAAACATTTCCTTTAACTCATCAATAACTGTTCTATCTGTTTTACCCTCTGTTATATATTTAATAATATTCGCATTATACTTTTCAAGAGCTATTCCTTGAGCTATAAAAGTATATAAAGAACCTAACTGATCTTTCTTAAAAACACCTCCTAAATTTATCACTGCATCTATATTTTCATTACTGATAGAAATAAGTTCTCCATAGTCATACTTCCCTATTACAATAGCTTTTGCTAAAGCACCTAGAACTTTTAATCCAGGTCTAACATCATAAACAGGGTTTATCTTGTGATATACAAATACTTGATTCAAATCATTAGAATACTTTACAGATATATCATTTAATAAATACATTCTAGGATTTTTTATTATATTTGCATTTTTCCTTTTTATATCAAACAATTCTTCCTTTGTATACTCTGTAATAAAAAAATCTTTAAATTCTTCTCTCAGTTCTTCCGTAACACTAGATATAACTTTTTCAATTTCTATCTCAGTATTTTCTAACTGTTTTCTTAATTCTACAGCCTCTGTTTCACTAGCTGATTCAAGTTTCTTCATTATATTGTCTATTTCTTGTTTTAACTTAGTAAGCTCATTTTCTCGTTTTTTAAATACTTTATTAACTTTGCTCTCTATCAATCTACTAGCAGATCTATCTTTAACAAAATATTCAAATTCAAGTGTTTTATCTTCATCTCCAGTAGGAAGATATAAACCTGTAGAAATAGAATTTTGACCTATTTTTATAATAGTTTCAGCTTCAATAACATTTTGTGTACTTTTAGCAGATGTATGCCCTAACATCTGCATCAGTTCTGGCCTCATCATTGCGGCACCTTCATCAAAAACTCCTCCTGTTGTTGCTATAGCTTTAACCAAAATAAATCTATTAAAATTATCAATAACTTGTTCTTTTCCAGTTCTAGAATATGGTGTATGAGAATTAAATAAATGATAAATTCTGCTAAATTCCTTCACTGTTTCTTTTTTGTTTCCTCTTTTTGACATTTCAACTATTCTTCCAACAACATTTTGTCCTTTGTTAACAACATGTTCTTTAACTTCGTATCCAAGAGCCTGAGCTTTTTTTGTTAAAAATACAAATTCTGAAAGAATAGGTGAAACTTCCCTAAACATTTCAGAACCTGCATTCAGAATAGCAAATGGCGAAAAATCTTTATATGCATCTGTAAGACTTTTAGCAACAATAGCTGTCATATTCTTAGCTGCATTTTTTGTAACTTGTAAAATCGGATCTGATATTTTATACATGACACCTAATGCCGTTGCTGCAAAATCTGATAAATTTCCACCTTGTTGAGAATTAACTAAAGAATTTACCACAGGTTCAATGTACGATCTTAGAATATTAGCATCCTGATATTCTTTTTTAACTGCTTCAATATCTTTTATTAAATTATCTAATAACAACTTTTCAAGAACAGTATCATAAAGTGCTGTATGTCTCCCTCCTTTCTCTATTTGTTCTTTTAACTCATTATGTTTATCTATATATGCTCTAATAGCTTCTTCCATTTTTTCTTTTGATCCGTAATAATACAATCCCCAAACTTCTGCACTACCACCAGTTCCTGTTGTCAAAATATTTAATATAGGGTTATTAATAACAATATTTTTTCCGTCTAGATTATGTTCTCTAGTAAGAAATTGTGGAAACAGAGAATAAAAAGTTATCAAACCTGCTCTTAAATCAAATATATTAAATCTTCTAAATTCATCTGCTTGTTTTAGTAATCTTACAAGTGAAAATTCATCAAAAGCCCCTGGTGAAAATGAAAATATAACATTCGCGCTAGTGTTTTTAGTTATTTCATTAAGAGCTTCTGCCCAACTTGTTTTTCCACTTCTTATTTTTTCTTTTATGATATTTAACTTACTTTCTACATCTGTACCATGTCCTAACAGTCCTATTTTTTTAATAAGATCACCAAAATTCTTTTCGTTAATTTCATTATTTGTTAATGTAAAAATATCTAAATAAGTATCCATAAAATCAATACTTTCACCTTTTAAAAATATACCTGCAACTTGATATGGATATCCTTTAAATTTCTGATCTACTGTACCTGTTGGAATCTTTTTGGGTATCCCTTCAATATCAATAATAGAAAAAATTGATGAATTTGGATTATCTGTTATTCTAAAAATTTGATTTAAAGCTCTCAGACCCTCTGAAAACATATCATACATAAAATCTGATTCTCTAAATGTATTTGATGGTCTATTTAAAAGTCTTAATATAGAAAAATATACAGTATTTAAAACATTCTTTCCAGCAAATTTATTAAAATCAAAATATTCACTAAAGTAACCCATCATTCTATTTTTAATAAAATTTTCTGTACTTTCAATATCTTGACTTTCCCCACTCTCAACTGCTGAAATAATTTTATCTGTCAATCTTTCACTTGTGAGAAAATCTCTAATCATATCAAATAACGTTATATCAGGATAATATTTAGGTACTTGGCCTCTACTTGTCATATATTTATAAGGAATTGGTATATTAAGTTCAAAAGGTCTCTTTGATCCACTTTCTTTACTCAACTTAATAACTAATTCAGGAATACCAGTTTCTGTGTCTCTTGTATAAAAGTCTATAACTTTAATAATACCTTCACTTTTCTTCACAATATGGTCCACAAGTTTTGCAGTATTTAAAGAAAAATTTAAAAATAAATCGGTAGATGGAATGGTACCTGACAACTTCTCATTTAAAACTTTTTGAACTTCATTTATTGTCAACTGATCTGGAGGTATATTAAATAGAAAATTTTCTCTGAATACTTTTTTAATTGATAATCCTGTAAATTTAAGTTCTTGTTCCTTTATAATATTTAATAGCTCACCAGATTCTATTAAAGAACCAATAATACATCTTGTTAATTCATTGTCGCTGAAAGATTGTAAAATATTATATAAAAACTCATATTTACCTTCTATATACTTTTCAAGTTTGTTTATTTCTTCTGCATTTTTAGAATATATATTCAAAATAATTTCTTTAGCTGCTTTTATTGATTCATCTCGCTTATTTTCAACACTTTCACTTAATTTTTCTGCTATCATACTCTTATATGCAATTTTTAACTCTTTTGATACTTCTGGATTTTTAATATTTGTTCTCCCAACAATAATATTTACCAATTTATCAACTATTCTGTTTCTTAATTCTGTTTCACTTATGAGTTCTTTTTTTGAAATCTCCTCTGTATACATTATAGGTTTTCCTTCAAGAGACGTTCTAAAAACTTTAACTTTATTGTTTTGAACAAATCTCTGTAATTTCACAAAGTTAAAAACAGGTTTTTTATTTTCTTTATACGAAACTGTAATAAGATCGAAAAAATTATCTTTTAAATGTACGTTTTCATAATTAACAAATAAATACTTAGCTGCTAAATTATTAATTCTAGATAGAAGTTTTGATTCTATTTTTGTACCAATATCAAAACCATCTAAAATACTATTTAAAAAATTTTCATCATATCTTTTAAAATTACCAATATTATTGCTTATATTAATAAATATATTTTTTATACTATATGTAAGAATATTTTTAAATTCATTACTTAAATTCTCCTTTGTAGACTCATCTAAATTCTGTATTCCATCCATAAACGTCTTAAAAATAAGTTGCTTAATATTACCATTTATCATATCATATATATTTGCAACATTAAAAGTAACATTGCCCACACTATCCCACAATAAGCTTTTACATTTTTCTATCAAAATATCATTTATATATTTTTTTATTTCATCCTTAATACTGCTTTTTACATGATCAAACTGCACTCCTTCAACTTTTATATCCTTAAAAAGAATAATATTTTCTAATATATCAATAGAAGTATCAGTTATTTTATACCCTATCGATGATACAATATTAAATAAATTACTATATATACGTCCAGATATCTTTTTAGAAATTCTACTAGCTTGATAATCTATATATTCATCTGATAACCTATTAATAAATACTCTCATTAATTTCTTTTTTTCTATTAAATTCATTTTAGTTTTTTCATATTCAGACTTTAATATTGAAAATGTAAGTGGAGATAATTTTATTTTTTTCCTTACCGCAAAATTAAAATATCCTCTAGTCTTTCCCTTAAATGCTGAGAGTATAGATAGATATAATTCACTGCTTTTTTTACTCACTACTTCTTTTCTCCTCTTATATCCAGACATTAGTACCGAATATATAAATGAATACAAATCGCCTCCTATTTTTCCTTCTATTTCCTCATCTTTCAATAAGTTAAATATTTCACGAATTTCAATAAACTTTTCTTTCTCTTCTACAAATTCTTTAAAACTAGTAGATAATTGTTCATAAGCTTCCTCGTGCAATGTTTTATAAATATTAGCTTTTTGATCTATCTTTTCTCGCATTCTAACAATATTAGCACTAATTTTATATGAATTATCAAAAACATCTACAATAAATCCATACTTAATCCTCTTAATTTTTTCCTTTTCTGCCTCTCTTAAGAAACTCATTCTACTAACAGCTTCTATTACATTTTCTCTTATATTTTTAATTTCATTAATAGTTTCCTGTTCAAATGCTATTCTACCTTTAGCCGATGATTTAGCTATCTCTGTTGCTTTTTTTCTCAATAATGCATATCTATCTATTTCATATACATTTTTAATCCATTTAATAACAGGTCCTATATCAAGGTTAGAATAAGTCTTTTGAACAACATTACTTCTATAATTTTCAAAAAATATTTTAAAATCATCTTTAAAACTGACTCTCTTATTTGCATCATTTATATTATCTACTGCTTTTTGGATTACTTCCGACGATTGTTTTACTTTCTTATTTATATCTTTAACTTGTTCTAGATTTTTCTTAATTATTTTTCTCTTTTTTCTTCTAGAACTAGACATATTATACCTCTATATCTATATATATATCATCTGGACCAGCTTGATCCATAACTGTAACAAAAACTTGTATACCAAATCTATTAAATACAGATGCTACTGCACTAGATAAATTAGATGAATTAATATTAACAGAAGCAAATTTATCTATTTTTTTCGATTCTAATACTGCACTATAATTTAATCTATCATATACTTGTTTTCTGACTATCTGATCCTGCCAACCCAAACCTACTAAATGATAATCCAACCCTTCTCTTTTCATAACATCATATTTAATATCATCTAAATTGTCTTCTAAACCAACACCAGAATAAGAATTATCTGCCCATATATTCGAATTAGGACCATAATTAAATCTTTTCCTAACAAATGTTGTATTTCTATTAGTATTTTTATCCATATTCCACAAATTTGATAACATTGCTCCAACATCTGGTGGTAATATACCTAACATTTTTTTCCTTTCTTCTATATCTTCTGTTTGATACATACCTAAAAAATATTTTTGCTCAGGTTTATATACTGCTTTCATAGCAGATGCAACAGTCATAGAACTCAAATTAGCAAGTTGACCTCTTACTGTTTCATTAGCTTGTTCAGCAAATGTCCTCATATTTGTATCATCATATGCTTGCTTTGCTCTTATATATTCAAGATTATCAAAAGTTTGATTAATATCTCTCATACGTTCTATAGAAGGAGGTATAAAATACTTACCAAAAGCTCCTGCTACATTTTTTACTGCTGAACCAATAGCACCAAGAGTCGCTCCTACTCCTATAAATGTAGGACCTAACATTGTACCAAAAAATGTAGCACTAGCTAATGATGATGATATTATATCGTCTCTTCTATAAAAACTTCTAACAGCTGGACCAATAAAACTGTTTACAGGATTATTCCAATAAGAGTTAGCACTTCCATATACAATATCTTGTTCATATGCTTCCAAAGGTGATCTATAATTAAAAAACTTCCTAGTAAAGAATGGAATTTCAACATTTTGTAATGCTTCATATGCTGCACCAAGTATCCTTTCTATATCTGAATATTCAGATGCTGCCTTTATGTTTTTATTTAAGTTCATTTGAGTAACTTTAGATGATGGACTAGTTATCTGATGTAAAAACCTATGAGTATAAAATTCTTGTCCTTGTATAATCATGTTTCTATTAAACTGTATTTCATCAACTTCATCTTGCACTGAATCAGGTAATATACCAAGAGCAATTTGTTGTTTAACTATGTTCAATTCTTTTTTATATTCAGGCGAATAAACAAGAGGAAAAACATTACCAAGAACTCTTAACCTATCCAAATGACTATAACCTGCACCATAAGTAGATTTAACAAAACCCTGTTCAAGAGATTTAGTTGCAATTGCTCTTGCTGTCATGAGTTTTGTTATATCTTCTTGATATTTAGCTCTATTATAATGAACAGGCACAGCTATTGATCTAGTTGGATCATTAACATCTATACCAATAACAATACTAGTATCTAATCCCATTTGTTTCATCATAAAGTTAACTTTACTACTAAATCTATTAATTAATGTTGAAGGATAAAGTTCATCAGATGGTAATGCTTCTATATTAATCAACATTTTCTTACCTAAATATCTAACAACACCATCTGCTGTACCTTCAATATCTGTAAAAGGATCATATAATTCAGCTTCCCTCTGAATCAATAAATTACGACGTTCAAGTTCATCCAACACAAGTTGTTTATATGGTGTTTCCATTCGTTCTGATAATATTTCAGCATTAGTAGGATAATATATACCTAACATCTTAGCTGTTATAGTTTCAAGTTCATTATCCAGATATGAAGCATAGGCAGGGAATGTATTTAAAGGATGCCGCCAGCTTTCATATGCTGGACCTGGTAGGAACAATTCACCCATTGCTGGAACCTTAGAATATGGGTCACCAAAACGTAAATCAACAAATGACTTACCTGAACTGATCCATTCCGGCATTCTATTTCTAATTGGATTTAAATTCATATTAATATTCGTAAAATTAGGAAAATATCTTCTTAAATATTCTGTAAATAAACCAAAAGATCCTATTGAACCTTCCCAAAATGCCCTTCTTGTACTTTGATATAAATTAGTTTGTGCTAACCTTGCCATCGCTTCACCAGGAACATTCTTCATAGATGTCAAAAATCCATAAATACCCATAGGTTCTGTAATCATTCTATACCAAGATTCAGAGAATACCGTACTTATTCCTACCTGTGGTATATTAGGTATACCAATTCTACCTCCAGTTTCATCTGGAAACATGTGAATACCTTCTGAATAATTTTGAAACTTATTCATAATATCGCCACCGAAAGGTCCAATTTTTTCATGTTCCGGCGCAAATATTCCTGTAAATCCTGTTATATCCTGTGTTAAGCCTTCAACATTTCTAAAATATAAATCTGGCCAGAATGGTTCTTTAAAACTTTCAGCAAGTTGATCTTTATGCATTAATAATGATGGTTTTAAAAATTTACCAGCAGATGCTGCAACAAGTGGACCTGCAATCGGAATATCTTCAAAAGCTGGTGTTGCTAATGGATATGGACGAGTATAATAATGTTTTCTTTCATAATGAAAAGGATCAACTAATGTACCTATCGGATTAAAACCCAGTGCAGGCCATGGCTTAAATATTAACGATTCTAATTTATTACCATAAACATTAGCTGTATATTTCCACTGTGATCTTAACCTAGCATACCAACTAGGACCAAAACCATATATTCTATCACCTAATATATTACCTTTAGATAATATCCACCCAGCATTACTCTTATAAGGAACAAGATTATATCCTTCATATTCATCTTCTAAATCACGAACAGATTTAGTCATATCAGAAACAGCTGTATATGTTCCTAAAGTTGCCCCAATAATAGCTCCTGTCATTGCTCCAGTAGGACCGTATCTCATTCCTAAAGCTGCTCCAACAAATGGGAAGGTTGTAAATCTAAATATTTTAGAAAAAGGACTGTTAATAATACCTGGAAATAATCCTTCCATATATGAAGCAAAATCCGTAACACCCAGTATATCTCTTGCTTTTGCTGTAAATTTATTAACATTAGCAAAAGTTGATCCTAAAAATACATTAAGACCCTGTCCTAATGGTGTTCTATCAAACAGAGGGCAAGTATCAAAAAATGTATCTAATGTATTCCATCCCACTATAGCTCCAGCTATAGGTAATACTCTTTTCATAAATATGCCTTTTATAGCAAGATCAAGTAAACTTCTATATTGTGGATTGGTTGTATCAAGAGAAAGACCCATAGAACTACCAACAGAATTAAATCTTTCAAATAAAAATCTAGGGATAATATCCTGTAAATATATAGCAGCATTCTTATCTACATCAGATGGACTACTTCCTTTACTCAAAGCACCAGCCGGATCCATTGTATGAGTTGACTTTCTTGCTACTGAAGTAAAAAAATCTTTAAATGTGCCATTACCCCTTACAGGTATCCAAGTATATGGACTAGTACTAAACATATCCTCACCAGCTCTTGTCCATATACCTGCTAGATCATTATGCAACAAAGGTCCATACGGTTCAGCATAAAAAAATCTTCTTATTCTAGGAGCTGATTCATAAATTTGTTGTAACACTTGTAATTTTGGGGAACCTCTCCCTTCATTACCAAAAAGAGTTGAAACTAAAGTTTGCACTGTACTTGTACTAAAAAGATTTTCTATATCAATATCTCCTTTTCTTCTTGCTTCATAAATATCTTTCAATACTTTTTGATATTGAAAGCTAATATTCATAGCATCTCCTAAATGTGCAAGTCCTTTTATACCTAACGTATTTCCCATCCTTTCGAGTTCCCTATATAAATCACTCTTTGCATTCTTAAGTGTTATTCGTTCTTGAGCTTTATAAATATATGCAGCTGTTTCAATAATATCTTGAATATGTTTAGGTTCTTTTAAAGCTGTAGGAACTTCTGATTCTAAAACTGTCCTAGCAAGTTGTTCAATATTTCTAGGAACACTTGTAGTAGAATTTTCAGAAGCTGCTAAACTTAACACATATTTTGCTGCTTCCCTAGGATTAGCAAATTGTTCAATACTTACATTATAACCATCTAAAAACTTTTTAAGTTGATTATACACATAAGATTTATGTCTTGCCAAAGATGAAAAACTATCCTGCATATAATTTAACAACATATTATACCATTTTGTTGTAACTTTTAACACTCTTTGTGGAGACTTGCCAACTTGAGATAAAATATCATCTATACCTTCGATCATATTATTAAAAGCTTCACCTTTAAATATATTCAGGAAAAATCCAATAGGAGATCTAACTGATGTACTCATTTCTAATAAATCACTAGCACTAGAGGATGGATCACTAAAAGGACCAACTTCTAATGCTGCCATCGTTTTATACATAAACCGCATTGCCTTACCAAAAAATCCTTTTCCATATTCCCCTTCTTTATCTATTCCTAATGCTTTAAATGTAGTTTGTAAAGGCAACCTATCATAATAATCTCTTTTTGCAAGTCTATTATAAATTCTTGCTATAGTTGAAGAACGTTGAAAACTCTTAAATGTTAAATCAGGATCTATATTTTTCATAATAGCCTTTTCAGAATTGAAAAGACTTTCTTCTACTTCTTTTACTTTATCCGGTGTAAGCATTTTTGCTTCTTTTATCTCTTCCAACTTACTGATATAATTAGTTAAAGCACTTTTGTTTATGAGATAAGCTTTACCTCCTATATACATCCCCAATTCTTCTCCTCTATTTATTTGAGTTCTAGTCCCCAAAATCCCACTGTCCATAAAATGTATAGGGGGGTTTCTTTCAACTATATATTGAGGTCCTAAAAATGCTAGTGGTTGTATTTTATGGTGGGTAAAAGGTATATAAAATCCAACATTAGTCATTGCTCTTAATGTTCTTTCTACCAGTTCTCCTGGTGCTGCTAATGCAACATTAAATAACTTATTATTTGATTCAGTCATATACGGAAATATATCAGCTATATTCTTTTCAGAAAGATATTTCAAAACTATCTCTCTTTTTTTCTGCATTATTTCTTTTAAGTTATTTGTCATTTTTTCAATATTAGCTTTACTAAGTGATGTTCCTTCTAATAATATTTCTGCTCTCTCAACACCAAATTTACTCGATGTTGCTATCTTTGACAAAAAATTTGGCACTCTATGTTTAGTAAAACTATTTATAGTCCTATCAAGTAAAGCCATTTCAGCTTGTACTTTTTGTCCTTCAGCTCCACCAACTCCTTGAAACTGATCAACAATAGTATTAAGAGCTTGTGTAAACATTTTTGAATATGGATCGTATTTAGACATTAATCTAAATTTTTCTGTTTCATCTCTCAATACACCTATCCATCCATTCATAATTTTTGAAGCTCTAGATACATTAAATTCCTTTAACAATTCAGATGATTTTCTTTTTATATATCCTAAAACATCTTTTATCTTTCCACCCGGAGCAACTTGATTACTATTATATAAATTATAAATATTTCTGATAAAAGACTGAGTCCTCTCACCATTATCAGAAATTATATTTTGCATTTTACTTCTTACTTTATCCATTATACTCATTCCATAATAAAGTGTTGTTAAAAGAAAGTCAGAACCTGCTACTATTTTATTAACAATACCTTGAGGTACATTAACAGAACTTAAACTTCTAAATGCTCCTCTAATTGAACTGCCAATTCCTTTTGTAATAACACCACCAGCACCAAAAAACATTGCATTACTTAACGTATATTTAGTAAAATCACTAACAGTTGATAGAGGATTAAATAAAGGCTTATCTTTGTATTCTTCAGGAGCTGTAAATCTACTTGCTGCATACCAGCTAACAGAAGGAGGAATCCATCTAGCTGTACCATACACCGCACCAGCTCCTAGATATGGTATAACACCTTTTAAATTCCCTTTTTCTACTCCGAAAAATTTTCCCTGACCCCACACTCTTTTTAATGATTCATAATATCCCTTAAAAGAAGATTCAGCTGGTTTATTAACTGTAAAATACTTAATAAAATTATTTATCTTTCCATATGCCCTTCCTATAAATCCTGTATCTTTTCCAATATAACTTTCTACAAATGATAAAAAAGAAGGTTGTTCGGCATATTTTCCACCTGCAATAGCTCCTTCTATAAGAGAAAAAATTGGATTTTTTATAGTTCTTTCTGCTGCTCCTTTAGCTGCTGCAGCAGCTGCTGCTTTTGCTGTAGATACTTCAGCTGTTGTAGCTGCAGCCGCAGCAGCATCTGTTGCTACTGTTGATGCTGCTGTAGTTGCTGCTTTTGCTGCATTAATAGCTGCTTTAATAGCTTCTGATCCATGTTCACTTAATGCTCCAACAACTCTTTTACCTATACCTGCAAAAAGGCCACCAAATGCTTCTTGAGCTACGCTCCATAAAACTATATTACCAACAAATAAACCTGCTTTTTTAAGTAAATTACCTGCTAAACTGCCCCAAGATCTAGTAGGCCTTTCATTCTCTTCTAATTTCTGCCTGATATATTCTTCTCTGTTCATCACTATGTATTATAGCATTAAATTAGACAGATATTGCTTCTTTGATACTTTTACCTTGATCTATAAGATAATTAACATACGACATAACTAAATGTTTTTTTCTTACATATTGTATTGTCTCCTTTTTATCAGCATCAAGTTGATCATATGGAACATTTTTAATTTCAAGATTAGAACTTTGTTTTTTGATATCACTTGATTTTATACCTAATAATGACTGCATAATTGCTATATAACGAACAAACTGTATATCATCTAAATTTAAAATATCATCTACAGGTATATTCAAGTTTTTAGACATTAATAAAGATATATAATCATAGGGATATAAGCCTTTTTCTATATCATCTAATATATCTTTTGTAATTTCATCTATTTTTGTTGAATCATTCAATAAATAATTTTCCAATATTATAGAACTGAGAGATTCAATAATAAGACTATTAAAATCAAGATCCATTGGTTCAATGATACAACATGATACTAAATAGTTATTAGCTGCTTTAACATTATATTTTTGTAAATAGCTATAAGTTATATATTCGCCAACAGTAGGATGTCTGTAGATATATGATACATTTTTAATAGTAGTTTTAAATAACTTTTTATATTTTCTATATAACTCTTTTTTAGATATATCATCATACATTATATATTACTATAATATCTCTGTTTCTATAGGCTCTGTTACAAAACCTGATAAACTCATTATAGAATCAGATAAAGTTAAAACAACACCTGCTCCAAGATTAGCTTTTATATCTTCTTTAGACAACTGTGGATATACAAGACAATTTGCTATAACTTCTAATTCAAATTCTGTTGATTCTGGTGCTATATTTTCGGCGGTTTTTTCATTTACAAACTTTATCCATTCTTCTCTGTTAAATCCTCTTACAACATAGATTTCCTTGCCAACTCTGATCTTAGCCATCTTCTCAAGTTTACCTTCTTTTCTTAATTTTTCCTTTTGTTCTTTAATAAATGCATCTAAATCAAATTCTTTTGTTTTTACATCTGGCATATATACCTCCTTCTTTATTACTATATAATATCATTATAATCCAAGCATAATCTCACAATTCTTCTCATATATCTTAAATTCTTTTTAGACACGTCAGGCTCTGCTGGTGTTACAGATGGCAATGTCATTGTTTTTTCAATATTATATACTGAAACATCCAAATCGAAAACAAATTTTTCAACTTTACCTTTACAAAGATTTTTAGTGTCATCATCCAAAAAGATTTTTACATGCGTTTTTACATATTCATATATATCTTTTTCTATTTCACCTTCTCGATACCCATGTAGATAACCTAAAAAATCTTTTAATTCCATAACTTGTTTTTCTTTTACATCAAGTTTGTCTGGTGGCACAGTATATATCGGTACAAACCGCAAATATAGAAATTTATCAACTGCATTTGGTTGAGGTAAAAAAACATCGACAAGAATTTTATTAAGCTTTTCAATTTCATCACTTGATACTGTGTTTTTCAGTAATATATCTTTAAAACTTATATTATCAATTGTAAGAACACCACTAACAACAACTTCTGTATTTGCTTCTTCTTTCTTAGTAGGTTCTTCAACTTGTATTGGCTTCTGATTTTCAATATCATCGCTCTTAACAGTATCTGCTTGTTTCATTAAATTACCAATAGCAACATCAGCATGACGAGCAAAAAATGTATATGTTACAACTACAACATCATCTACAGTTATATTTTGTGACTCACCAACAATATGAACATCATATATATTTTTAACTGTATGCTCAGCTGCTGGAACATTCATATCACCATATAATAAAACAAAATTGATTGCATTATTACCTGTACCTAATATACTTATTTCATCATTAACACTATCATAAGAATAATCAGCTTCATCTATTCTTCTTAATCTATTTATTTGATTATCCCACCTAGCAAGAGAATTAGGATCAATATTTGAACTTGATAATTCATGCCACCACTTACCACCCCACAAATAATCTTCCAGTATTTCTGCCATATTCTCATATTCTGATAAGTTTGGATCAGCATAATTACTCAAAAATTCAGCTATGTTCCTATATATAGCAACAGGCGAATTTACAGCACCTTGTATATATCCTACAGCCGGTGTGACATCATTCAAATATCTATAATAGTATAAAGATCTGATTTTAGATCTATCTTTTATAGCAAAATCAGTAGGCTGTTTTGATAATATATAATCAATAATAACTTCATTTTGATCTATTTCTCCTTGTGCTACTTTTCTAATAAGCTCCAAATATGCTTGTTCTGTAAATGCTATAGAAAATGATCCTTCAACTAAAAAATTACCGCGTAATACAGCATCATATTCAGTTGAATTATAACCATAAATAGGAGTTTTAGACTGATTAGAAGACCATTGAAATGCTATTATATCATCGACCCATATACTACCAACAAAAACTCTTACTTGCGCACCAGTGTATGCATCTACTAAATATGTTGTTCTTATATCACGCAATTCGTTAAATCTTTTCATAATTATGCTATATAACTATTGTTGATAGGAAAATCCCCTTCCTTAGTAGGATTTATATTTACAGGCTGTACATTTTCAAATTCTATTCTTCCCATACTACCATAGTCACCATGTACATAACCATAATTTATTAATTCTCTCCTAAAATCAGAGAAAGGAAGACCTAACTTATCATATGGTAAATTAAATGTAGATGTATAATTCTCAATAAGAGATGTAAGTTCAGCAATATATAAATTATTAGTATTTATTATACCACTTATAGTATTTTGATCAATTTGATTTAACTGTGAAATAATTACTCTATTATTTTTATCATCATATTTATATATCGACAAACTACCATATTTACTTATAAAACCTTCCTTACCTTCATTTGCCATTTCTAATCTTTTATTACTCAATTCTAGTAGTGACTTCTGAGTTAGCATATTTATAAGAGAATTATGTTCATTTTCTGCTTTTGTTGTAAATAATTTCTTTTCATATTTTCCTGTACTATCATTATAATAAAACTTTTGTTGACCAACTGGACATAATAAATCAATATCTCTAGCAATAAAAGATCTATTATTTGTTACAACAACATCATTAATAGAATTAACAAGACCTTCATCAATAAACTCAACACCATACAATCTAAGAAACGCTGAATGACCATATTCATCCATATATATAACGACTACATCGAAAGGTGGAATTTGATCTGATAATGGACTATAAGAAAATCCATAATCAGAATCAATACTTATAGATGATACAATGTCTAGAAATGGATCGCCTTGTCTATTAACAACAAATTCTAAAGAACCAGCAATTGTTCTAGAACCCTTACATATATACTTAGGATAAGACCTACCTAAAGGTACAACCTGCTTTTTCTCTCTATGAATAGAATAAGTTATCATTGAAAGATTAGGAAGAATAGCATGTACTTTAACTTCAGGTATGTAGATAATTGTAACAGCATCAACTGGGCTAAAAGACCCCAGTTGATGCTGTTCTACGACTGTCGTTGATTTAGGAATACCGGTAGAATGTTCTGACTGTATTGCAGTAAGCATAGGTTTGGCTTTTGTTGCTAGCTCGTTCGTTTTATTAAAAAACAATTATTAAACTCCTGTTAGAGTTGGAGGAACAAGATTTCCAAATGTTCCACCAATGTCATTACCCTGACCTTGAACTTCCACAGGAACCCAAGGAGTTATATTACTAGCTACCCATGTAAACTGATCTTCTATGGTAAGGTCTTCTGTAGATATGCCTTGTCCGTGGTTCAAAAATTCAACTCCATAAATTGCCATTGACATTGCCTGTCCAATTTCATTCCTACCCGTAACTGTAACATCAAAAGGTGGAATCTGATCTGGATAATGCGGAGAACTAAGTGTCATTCCAACAGCAGAACCATTACCAAAATTATTTACCACTCCAGCAAGTCTTTTCCCTTGTATAGCATTACCATTATTATCAACACTACTTCCAAGATAAGCATTTTCTATATCATTGCCATAATCTTTTCTCGCATATTTTGTTTCCTTCATAAGATCATACAAAGCATCCCTATCATAAACCACAAAAACCATTGAACCTGCAATCCCCCGTTTGCCTCTGGAAAAACTAAGCGGGTTTGGTGCTCCTAAAACATAAATAGGAGCTTTCTCTCTTGTTACACTAAAACTAATTCCTTGACAATTACCTAACAAGTACGTTCCTACAATCAAATTTATGTCAGAACCTCCCATAGAGGTATAACTTCTAGCAACATCAGAAACCACACCATTCATACCAATACCACCAAAATTACTTGTACCCATAACTACCTCCCTTGTTGGTATCACAATATATATTAGCATACGAAATACAAAAACAAAAATAAAAAGGTCGGGTAACAAACCCGACCTTCAAATAGGACACAAAATAATACAAAAATAATAATTATGTTGCTGTCACTTTAACATTTATAACAATTGTCTTAACTTCAAATGCAGGAACAATTGTAAGATCAATATCAAGTTCACCAAGCACCTGCTTATTTGGATCAGATCTTACAACAGCTACTCCCCTCTGAATTATTCCCCTTCCAATTGTTTTTGACATAAATTTATCTATTTGCTGTTGTAATGAATTTCTAATAGCATCACTATTCTTTGAACCAAGATACTGAGATGCAATATATCTAATACCATTAACAACATAAGTTGTTTCCATATAGGTCGAAAGTAATGAATAATCAGAACCATAAGGAGCAAGTGTTGGATCTCCTGCTATTCTATATCCATAATATGGTCTAAACATTACAGTTGTATATCTATTTTCAATAAGTTGATCTACCTGATCAGGTGTAAATGTATATCTCATTCCTACTGCTCTAACAGGTTGATTAACAGGTGTCTGATTATCAGGTAATGATGCTATAATACCTGCATATACAACTTCACCTGTTGTAGCTATAGGTAAAGATATACCAGGTATAGAAATAATAGGTTCAAATGCTGTTACAACAAGTCTCTTAGATCTATTATCTCCAATCAATGCCATAGCATTTGCAGGTCTTGTTGCATCATTGTACTTAACATTAACAAGTCTATCAAAATGATCTTTAATTTCATTAGGAGTAATATCTCCTTCTATAGGAGCAACCGACATAATACCAACAGCATCTGCTACAGATTTTGAAAGACTATCAAGATAGTCTAAGAAAAGTTCATATATACCAGCATTTTGAAGCTCTTCTACACCTGTATAAGTATTAAATGATCTAACATAATCATTAATATATGCTCCAGCAAGAACAACTATATCTGCTGGATATGACTTAATTGCATCAAAAGTTTTCTTAAGCTCAATATATTTAAGTTCATTACTAATGTCAACACCTGATCTACCACCGTTCAATGATATAGCTGATGAAAGATCCATTTCTTCTGGTGCATATGTATAATCAAGACCAATCCACATTTTAACTTTAAGATTTTCAACATCAATACGACAATCTTCTCCAGGAGGGAGATCTGGCCTTCTCAATGTATGAATATCTGATACTGGAGGAGATGATAAATCTGCTTTTCCAGATCTCATATTCTCTGCAACACTTGCAGCTAGTGAACCTGTATCAACTAGTTCATGTTTAAATGATTCGGTATAAGACGAAATACCAGTAGATGTTGCAATAGGAGTAAAACCACTACATTCTACAAATACATAACTTTGTTTATAAGGATCAACATTATAGAAACCTGGTTGTTTGTTAATATTAATGAATCTTAATTTACCTGATTTTGCATCATATAATTCAACATCAGATCCTATCTCATATTCCCTTCTATAAATATATGTAATAGCAATAGGTGATGGTAAAGCACTACCAAAATAAATTTTATTACCAGCAACATAAAAATAAGTAAAATCTTTATCTTTTAACCCACCTAAGCTATTAACTCTTGTCAAAAGACCAACACATGAGTCAATATCAATATATAACTTATCACCTGCTTCTAAATGATATTTAAGATTTGAATTTAAATTTAGTGTAACTTTTCTTGTATCATAACTCCAATCAATAGTAAATAAAGACGATCTCCTGCTACTAACTGGAATATTTGTTAAATCATAAATGGTCATCTTTTTACCATTTCTTTCAACATACAAAATAACATTATCTATGACATTAGGATCTAATCCATTTATTGTTTTAATATAATCTACTGTATATTCAGGTGATATACTACTAAGTGCAAGAACATACTGTTCAAAATCTGAATTACTTAACGTCATTTCCAAAACATCTGGTGGCAAATACATATTAAATTCAACTTTTGTAAAAGTATTAGGGTCATTAACTGTTCCAATATATTTTGATCTTATAATTTGCCTAAATTCACTCTGATCTTTTCTATCACTAGTAAGATCAGCATCAAGTGGTATAATATAATTATCATCGTCAATAATATGCATAACAGGACCTAATAACGTAAATGTAGATGCACCTTCACCGTCTATAAACTGATGTGCAACTGCAGCTTCATAAACTCTATTTAACTTAACAATATTATTCAAAGATGTTGCATATGCCTTCTTAACTCTGCCATCAAATGGATTCCTAGTATAATCTATAATTTCAGTACTAGAATCATAGCTAAGATTAGATAATGTAAGTGTAACAATACCTTCTGATGTATCATATGCTGGTACATATCCGCTGAGATTTGCTGTTAAATCTATTTCATAATAACTCTGCAAGTCAGGAACAGATGCTCTGATAATTGTATTTAAATTAGGATCATTATTAATAGCTTCTGCAAGTTCGATAGCATTATGAACATCTGCTTGAATATCAGGATCTGTATCATATGTATAAATAGATTCTATATTTGTTTTAGGATTATATATAATAATAGATAATCTATTATCAACAATACCTGTTCTTATAGATACATTATTATATATTTCTCCTGGATACAAAGCCTCTATCTGCAAAGCAAATAAACCAGATGTTTCAGCGTAAATTCCAGAACCTGATGTGACTTCATATATCTTAGCAGATGCTGTAGATCCTCCACCAATTCTAACTGCTCTTACATCTGGATTTGTACCTGTTGTTGATGCAAAAAATGTATAAATAGATTTTACTAAAGTTCCTTTATAAAAAGAACCAAATATTGCTAATGCATCACTAGCTTTCCTAATTCTAATAGGAACATTTACAGGTCCATCTTCAGCTGTTCCTATTAATAGCACAGAACGTGTATCATATGCCGCATCTTGTGTAACTTGAAGATTATAATCTTGATATCTACTCTCAATATTCAAAGGCATACTACCTCCTTATTTTTAAATTTTTAGTTATTATTCTCATATAAATTAACATATATTTTATTAATAATATTTGTAGTATCTACTTTTAACTTTTGTATTCTAATACCATAAGATATCCTATTAACATGTAAATCAGTATAATCTACATCTATTGGCTGTAAAGAACTAATATATACAATTCTACCTAAGCCATTTTTGATAAATAGCGGAGTATAAATAGTCATTACTGCTTCGAACCATCTAGACAATTCTTGTAATTCTTTAATTCCTTGTGTAAATAAATCAAATTGTGTAACGATATCATATTCCTGTAAATAAACAGTAACTACACTATTTTCTAAATAAATCTCTTCGAATGGTTTTTCTTTTGTTGTATTATAAACATCTAAAAAACTAGGACCAGATGCTATTTGTTTTTTAGCAACTCTATAAACGATAGTTGGCTTAAAAAATCCTGTAGATGGTTCTTTTAGAGGAACATTCTCAATTCTCATTCCTAATCTTCTACGTATATATTCAGGATATATGGAAGTATATTCAACATCAGGACGTAAAGTTTCTACAAGATAACCTACAGTTGAGAAAAAATCCCATTCATCCATCACTCCACTTAAATGTGTTCTATAATAATTAAATATACCACTTGTTAAATTTTCCAAAGTATATCTACTTAATAAAACACCATTTTCAATCATTATAACTTTCCTTTTGTCACTACAATTTTATATTCTACTCTTCCTATATCTCCTCTAATATTATCTATAGCTGTTACAATAAATGTTTTTTCTATAAAACTATCAAAATTTTTAGGTAAAGATGGTACTTTTTGAGAAGAACCAATAGGATCCTTTAACAAAAATATATAATCTCCTCTATCAACTTGTATATAATGATACATATAAAAAATTACCCTAGGATCTTCTAACAATGATTGAATACTTATATCCTCTCCTTTTTTTCCATGAATACTATATTCAACAAATCTTGTTCTTACCAAACCATCTTTATATTTAAATGACATACCAACAGGTGCTTCATCATATTTTATATCATAAGAAATATCTTTTTCAGAAGTAAAATGTCTCAACACAACCCAATGTCCATACTTTTTCATAAAGTCATCAAAATTTTTCCTAAGATCTATATAATTATCTCCACTATTATAAAACGATCTTAATTCAATCATCTATAAATCCTCTCCCTCTTCATCTATCATAAAGCTAGAATATGGCTGTTTCTTTCCCCATAAATTATGTCTATATCCCCTATAAGGATAAAGATGCCATGGTGCTCTAGAGTCTAGTTTTGATGGAATAGGTGTTCTTACATAATCTGATCTTTTTGCATCTCTTATTGAACCAACATAACAATTATAAAAATCATCTAACAATCTTCCTAATAAATCAGCATTAACATTAATATCTATTTGAAAATCACCCAGTCTTTTTGAACCACCACTTAAAACAACACCTGTCATTATAGCTCTTAACAGATCATACTTAACTTTACAAATTAAATATGTCAAATATGGTTCAATCAAGTTACCTTTACTATCAATTACTATCATTCCTTTATTATACATTATCATTGTATTTTCATATATTAACCTATTAACAGTATCTAAAGGAACATTTGTAACAACATCACCTAACTCTATCAATATACTTCTAGCATCAATGTAATAAGGCACATACAATGTTGTAAACCAAAAAGAATAGTCTGATAACATAGGTAATAGAGTTGTTCCTGATATACCTTTCTTTATTGTAACATTATATTCATAATTAGGTTGAATATCATCGCTACTTAATTCTATAACAAAAGCATTCAAATAATTATAATATTTAACATCTATTGGTACAACAACATATTCTTTATTATCTAAAACATGCTTTCTTACAATAGTAATATAATCATTATTAATTTCAGATAATCTGCCAACAACTGAATGTCCAAAAATACCACTGCCAAAAATAGCATCATAAGATAATAAATTAGATATATTAACAGAATCATTAAAATATACAAATATACTTGAATTATATAAATCTTTTAAATCAACATTACTTTCACCATCTGATGGTATAGTTTTAATAACAGATAGATAATCTGTACTTATAACTGTAACTACATCTGTTTGTTTTATTTCTTCCGGTTTTTGTTCTTCAGTATATGAAATATTTGAGGAAGCAGTTTTAATAGAAAGTACATAAGTTCCATACAACGGATAGCCTTGTGTACTTTTAATACCTATAATATTAGGATTAGTTGGATCTATAGTACCTACTATAGTTAATTTATAAACTTTATCATATTCTAAAAATGATTTAGGAGTTACACATATTGTATACGTTGTTCTATCATATGATATATCAATAGGAACATTTGTTGATTCTACATCCTTTCTTAAATAAACAGTATAATTATTAATAGTAGATGTATCAAGATCCTGTGAAAAATAAATATAAAATGAACCACTGATAGGAAAATTACCAGTATATTGTATAGGATCTGTTTTTACAATTCTTGGATAACTAATTGTCATCTTCTCCTAACCTAAGTTCATCTTTATCTACTGTACTTTTCAATGGACTATAATAATTATTAATCTTTTTCATAAGAAACTCTATAACGAATTCTCTTTTCCTATATTTTGTTTCTAAATTCATCATATATCTTAATTGTTCTATATCATTTACATCATTTAATACATCAATATTTCTATAAGTAACCATATCTAAAATCTTTTTCAAATGTTTTTTAATATCAGGAGTAATTTTAGATATCCTTTTACTATCAGTTGTTTTTATTTCGTTTTTGTCACAAGATTGTTCATTAACTGTTGAGTTACTTTTATTACTATTTTTTATAATACTTTTTATTTCTGGATAAATTCCTTCATATGCTGGAAATAAACAATTACCATCATCATCAAAAGGAATTAATAAGCCATAGTCAATTGCTTTCTTTATATTAAAATTATTTTTATTTTCATCAATGAAATCATAGATTTTAGAAGGGTTTTCTAACAAATTTATACTTACACCAGAAACAGGATCAATAAATATAGATCCAAATTCTTTATTTATTACAACTAATGCAACATTTTTATTATTATAGTATATTTTCATATTTTAAAAAAGGGTGGGTAGATTAACTACCCACCCATAAAAAAACATACAAATTATGCTAATATAACACCAGATATAGGTGCAAGTGTAACACTATTTACATTATCAAACACATAGTTCTTATCAATTATAACATTCTTAGCAATAACAATAGCCTTTCCTTGATCTATAATAGCAAATCCGTACCTTTCACCTATCTTAAGAGTTTTTATATCCCTCAAAGGATCTTCAAAATCTTCAACTTGAATAGGTGATTTCTGCACAAGAACACCAACAGCATCAGAATCACACATAATAATATGTGTTGTAGGCTTACCTTCTGCTACTGTACCTGCTCTCCCACCATGTTCCTTATAATAAGCAAATGGAGTAACAATAACCTGAAGAGGAACAGGCAAGAAATCAGGTGATGTGTAGAATGTAGCACCATAAGGATTTAACTTCCATGTAAATGCGGAAGCTCCCATTCTTCCAAAACTATCTGGTCCATTTCCTGGTCCTGTTCCAAATGGCCCATATTTTGGCCCCAACTTCTGAATATCTTCAGGAAGTTCACCTTCAAATGTTGAAGATGGGGAACCTTGTGGTACAGTTTCACTTGCTATTTTACCATTTTTAAGCATAATTTCTCTCATAAGAGGATCTGTTGCAAATACCATCCAAGCAAGAGGATGCATAATAAGAGTATTAGGAATATAATTCCTCATTGTAACATATCCAAACATAACAGCAAGATCATTGAATGTCATTGTACCGTTCTGTACTCCAGCGATATTCCTACCAGTAAGAGAACCATAAATAGCATGTGTAGGATCTGCATTATCAAAAAGAACAGTTCCAGTCTCATTCAAAAGCTGCATTGCTTTTTTCTCTTTGTGTCTTGCAAGCGCCCTACCAGCAGCTTTCAACCAAATATTAATAATACCTATCTGGTCTTCCTCTATTGCTTCCTCTGTAACTGGAAGTGCCATACCATGTTTTGTAATAGTAATAGGCTTAAGAGCTTCACCTGCATCAGCAATTGAAAGATTAACAATAGGCCAAGGAGCTCCTTCTGGAATTTCAGAAGCTTCGATTGCACCAATAGCTCCTATTTTAACATAAATTCCTTTTTCCAGTTCCATCTGAGAAAACAATGAAGTAACAACTAGACGTGGTTCGGCAGCTTCGATCAATAATGTATGAATTGTTCTAGGTAAAAATCTAGCTAAATCAGGTGATGTCAACATGTCTTTTAACCTAATTCTATCATTCTGAAAAATAGTCTGACCATAAGGTAAACGACCATTATTTTTAAATGATGCTAAAAATATATCAAATTTTTTCTTTTCATCTCCAATTAATTGAGTTGTTATAGGAACAAATTGATTTCTAAGTTCCATATTTCTCCTCCTTACAGATCTATGTATATTTTTGCTATTCCGAAGATACCACTTCTAATAGCATTATACACGTCTTGTCTTGATGGTTCTGTTCCATTACTTATATACATAGCAACAGATGCAAATCCATACAAAAATGATGGTATACCCATTGTGTCTGTTCCTGTCACATATGATTCTGGATAAGAGTCAGCATGTTGTGCCATACTCTTAGGAAATCTTGTGTCTAATTCACAAATCCTACCAACCTTCCAATCAGAATAATTCGTACCAGGATCAAATATCTTAAATTTACCATACATGTCTGACATAACTTGTTTACCACAAAGAAGATCGGTTTTAGCACCATATAAGAAAGAAAATAAAGGAGCAAGTTCAAAATATACACCACTTGTACCATTTATGAAAGGAGTTGTAAAATTAGAATCAAAATCTGTTACATTAACAAATGGAATTCCAATATATCCATTAACAACAACTCTTGTGATGTTATTATATGTTGGTGTATAATTAAGATATTTACCCCTCAAATCTGCATATACATCACTTATAACAACACCAACCGGTCTTATATTACTAACTGTAAAAGAATCACCTGCTTTCGCTGCAGTTTTATCTGCCTTATAAATACCGAATTCCTCATCTAAATATGTGTAAGTATATGTAACATCACTTCCAGTATCATCAGTAGCAGGAAATAGCAATCCACAAACACTATCAGGATATCCCCAAAACGAATCATCCAAGGATAAACTTACAATATCACCTGTCACAGCGTCTGTATAAACAGGGATTGTACCATTATCTGCTGGTACAGGTATTCCTCCTGTAGAAAAAGGTCCCAATACACCAACAATTGTTCCTTTTGTTATCACAATAGGATCATCTGTTGAAATATCTTTAAATACAACAGGAAGAAACTTTGCAGGATATGATGCCATTGTTATTGATGCACCTTCCGTATAAAGAATCATATTTCTAAAAGAAGATTCAGCATATTTATCAGGAAGTGGCTTAAATGGCATATTTCTAGTTCTTCCAAAAAGTTCTATATAGTCCATATTACCTCCTTATTTACGTTTAAAAAAGTCAAAAACATCTATTTTACCAGAGTCCTTAAAAATAAGGCTCTTTTGTTCATCAAAAAGTTTTTCCTTCTCAGCTAAAGCTTGAGTAATATCAGCAAGAGACACAAACTTCGTCTTATATTCATCTAAATACTTATCCAAATTACCAGAATTAAACTGTTGTTTATTTAATATTATATCAAGATACAAATAAGTTTTGAGCATTGTGTTATACAACTTATCATTTAATCTTTTATTTTCACTAACAAGAGCATCAAGTTGATCTACTACAACATTAGTAGCTGTTTTTGATTCCTCAAAATCTTGTATCGTTTTTTGCAGATGATCTACTTTTGTTGATAACTTTTCAAATTTAGTAATCAAAGATTTGACTTCGTTTATCTGTTCCATCATTGATTTTACATGATCTTCTATTTTTTTATTTAAATCAGATACAACAGTTGAAACTCTAGTATCAACAAACTTAATAATATCATCTGATATCGCATTTGTGGTAGAAGCAGATGTTATTGAACTATCAACTTTAATATTGTCAGTATTTTCAACCTCATCTTTCTTACTTTCACCACAACCAAGAGCTTTCTCTCTCCTCAATATGCATGCCAATATTCTTTTCTTTACATCTGCACTAAAATTAGATCTTGCAAGATATGTTTTAGCGACTCTAACATGTAAACAATCAGGAACAGGAAAAGATCCCTTTTCATTATGACCTGGCCTAGGAGGACCACAGAAAACATTTTTTCTCAGTTTTTTCCTTTCCTTTGTTGTCAATTTTTTATCCTCAAGATTTTCATCATCACACTCAACACCTTCATCCTTATAATCAGGATTTTTAGCAAGAAAATCACTAATTTCCTTCTCAATTTCATTCTGAGCTTTATCAATTTCATCTAAGTCTTCTTTAGTTAGCTCAATATCAGAAAAATCCTCACATTCAATAATTACATCTTCCTGTTCCTTTGTATTTTTCTTATCTGGTTTATTACCCATTGTACCTCCCTTTTCATTATCTGTTGAATACATATCAAATAACATTATACTTTCGTTAAACTTAGAATTATCTGATAACGATGTTCTAATATAATCGTTATATTGTTCTTCTGTAAGATATTTTTCCACCATAGCATGAGAATCTGCTGGAGTATTTACAAAAGCAATATGTTCATATTCTAATTCTAATACATCCAAAAAACATAATTTCCCATCATAATATTTACCTAAAGTATGTTCATGGCTCATTATTTCACTCATTAAACTAAATTTTTGTCCACATATAGAACACATAACATCAAGACCATGAACACCAACACTAACTGTTAGTAATCTTCCATCCATTACTTTTTCAATAGCATCTGGATCTAATATAGAAGCAACAACCCTTACATATCCATCTGGTATATTATAACTATTATTATCCAAAAGTCCATTCGCCAAGGGAACAAAAGTTGCATCTTTAACTCTACCTATAACATTTTCGACATTATCTTCGTGAGAAACTAAAACGGGTTTTGGATAAGGATTTAAAAATGAACTTATACCTGCAATTGCTGCTTCTTTCCTATATCTATAAAAATTTCTATTAACAAAACCTGTATGAGTTGCACTTATCACAGCATATATAGGTTTCTTTTTATCAAAAGATTTAAAAGTTTCATCAAAAGTATCAACAAGCTTTATAGAATAAAGATCTTTTAAAAGTATATTCATTCTTCTTACCTCCTACTAGATATAGCATATAACAGATTAAAAACCAAATAATAACAACTAATCATCAGAAATAACAATATCTCGTACGGCATTTGGATGCCATTTCCAAGGAATAAGATAAAAATGTTTATCTTCCATATCTATATTATCAGATTCATTCTCAGTATTTTCTAATAAAAATTTAATTTTACATTTCTCATATCCCAATCTTTTAAGTACTAATAACTTAGCAGCACAATATACTCTCACCATTGTTGTTCTAGCAAATACTTCTAAATTAAATTTTAACCTATTTTCTTTGTCAACAAAAGTAGGATATGTTTTATCATCATGCATTACTTGCTTAGCATGAAATATAGAATTTTGAATATCATTAAATATATTATTTCTCAGATATTTCATTATATCTTCTATCTTTATAAAATATGGATCATTTTTCTGAACATCTTCAATATTATTACCATACATATCAAAAGTATCTTTTATAGCTTTATCTATACATTTATATGCATAACTAAAAACAACACTATTCATGTATTCTGACATCCTTTCATAAACAGCACCAATACCATGTTCAAAATTTACAAACTCTTTATCTATAAATAAATGTAGTAAAGTCGACAACTTATTAACATATATATCATTAAGATAATTCTTAACATTAGGTTTTATACTATCCATAAATATTAAATCTTCTAAACTAGAAACCTCGTCTGCTTTTAAACCTGCTGATTCCTTAGTACCATACTGATTAGTAGGCATATTTAAAGTAGACAAATATCCTTCAACAGTTTCATCCCTAGATGTAGCAATTGCTGTTGGCAACTTAAACAAATAAAAATATGTTCTATTTAACGAATCAGATGACATTGTAGGAAGATTTAAATAATTACTCCTATATTCATCTAATGTTATAGCACTATTTTGATACAACACAAGACCATGATTTTCGTTCATATGCTTCCATTCTATATCTATTTCAGGAATATATATTCTAACATCAACATCTTTACTTTTTGATCCAAATAAATATGTTATTATTTCCTTCATAACAAACTCATTCATGTATAAAGTATAAAAATTACTATATGTTTTTGCTAATCTCACTATGTTCTTACTAACTATCTGACTCGTTGCTCTATTAGACGTACCTGTTTCACCAAAATCTAATGCTGATAAACCAAGCCCCATTTGAACACGTTGTTTAAAATATTCTAAATAATCATAAACATCATTAAGATTAGAAGCTCCTTTATCTGGAACTTCTATAGACCATCTATCTGTTGTAATAAGAGCACCAGTACTTAATTTTTCCTCTATCTTCAGCTCCATTTCAGATATTTGTGCTCTTGTTTCATCTTCTGATGCTGCTTCTGAATTATATTTTAAATGAAATAATGGCACGATGTGCTGAAATATATATGCATAAATATCTTCTTCTAATCTTCTCAATACTACCAAATCATCTAAAACAGGTAACATATATGGCACTGACCATAAAAATTTAGAATTTGGATAATACTTTAAATGCACAATATCTTCAACAGGAATATAAACAGTATCCTTATTTGTTATATCTATATATTTAATAACATTACCATTTCCATCTGTTACAATACCAAGAGAAAAAGGAGATATACATTCGATACCAATTATTTCTTTAACTTTCTTACCATTAATATATACAGACGAATCATCTTTTCCTCTAATTTTATGTACAAAAGCATTAGAATAAAGTATCAAATCTGTTAAAACTTTATAAGATAAATTTTCGAATGGATCTTGTGTTAATTCAAATAGAGACTTGAAATAATCTGTTGTTTTTGCTAAATATTTACTCGATGATGAAACCAAACCTATACCATTTAAAAATATATAAGACAATATAGAATCAACTGCTCTTCTTACTATAGAATCATGAAAATAAGTACTTTCAATATCAGCAAAAAAACTAGGAGGATAATGAATATAATATTCTCTTCCCTGTTCATCTACAAATCTTTTATTTTTAAAATAAGAAACAACATTGCTTCTTGAATTTTTTAAATTTCTTATTATAGTACCACCACTTATTTGTTTATATATCACTTGACGTAATGATTTATCAACTTTCTCATTACCCTTATCACTAACATATATATCCTTTAAAACTACTTGCAGATTATTCATTTATTTAAAATAAATATAGCATTTATTTAATATTTTTCCAAATCTCATTAAAATCCTCACTATAATCCTCAATACCACATTCATCAACTGATTTAAATAACAATGTTAGTGGATCATTGTCTTGTAAAAATGCACCAGATGTTGGATCTCTCTTAAACAAAGAAATTATTTCCGCATCCGAAAGACCTGCATCTTTTAAAATAGACACTAATGGATAACCTTCAGATGATTTTAATTTATCCATTATGTAATTAGATAACTTATCATTTATAGTACCATCAGGTGATATTATCTGTTGTTGTTCTACTGCTAATTCACCTATACTAGCACTGCCAACAGACATATTTCCAATATTATTAAAAATATTATTAACATCTCTATTTAAACATTTAAAATAATACATAATATTACCTGTTAAATTATTTGCCTTTTTTAAGACCTCTTCCATTTCACCTAAGAAATTTATAATTGTTTGCATAGCAATACTTTTCTTTATAGTATTAATACCATTCTTTATATTACTATCAATATTTTTCTTTATATAATTCAAACAATCTGTTAGTATCCTCTTCATATTATTTACAACTTCATCATATAGATTAATAAGAATATCAATAAAAGATGCAAATGCAAAACATTCTAAAAGTACTTTTTTTAATTTACTATCTTCTCTACTTTTTTGTTTTAAATTTTTAAGATATTTTATTAATGCATTATTTTTAGTCATATAATCAACAACATATAACAAAACAGATACTAAACCACCTAATATAGCTAATATAAAACATTTTACAATATCTGATACAGATGTTATAACAAAATCCAATTCAGTTCTATTAAAATTTAGAGCAAATTGCAACATTGCTCTAATTGTTCTTAAATAACCTATAAACTTATTTACTTCTTTCTTTTCTTTTGGAGATAATGATATTAAATTTCTAATTAAACAACAAGCTAATCTTCTATCAGAAATTAAGAAATTAACTGTTGTAACAAAATCATCTATTGCTCTTCCAATTGACCTTACAATTTCATCTAATCCATCTAATATATCTGGGGCAATATCAAAACTTTTTAGCTTACTTGATTCTAAAATATCCTTAGATATTAATAAATTCTTTCCTAAATACTTACCAATATCGAAAAGAGACAAACCAAGATTGTTTGTATCATCTGCTCTTGCTTTTAAATCATTTTTGTAATCCTCAATAATATTTTTTGCTCTATCTCTACATTTTGATGGGGCTACATCCCCCATATATTTTGATATTTCTTTTTGTAAATCGCCAAACATCTGAATAGTTACAACTTCATCTTTATCAGATGTTATTGGAACAGGTTTTTTCTGATCATCATCCCATTCATATTCCCTAGAATCCCAACATTTCTTTTCAACAATTCCTCCAAATAAACCCATTACAGGCATTTTACTATACCATTTATTTCTAAATTTATACCTACATTCAATAAACAATTCTTTATATTTATCAATATTTAAATCTAATCCTATATCATAAGGCAATTTAGATTTAATAAGTTCAAAAAGTTTTATAAGAGGAGTTAAAACTCTCACTACTATACCTTTTATAATACCAACAGCCAGAGATAAGCCAAATTTCAAAACATAATATAAAATCCATTCTGCTACATATAAAAACACAAGTTTAAAAACTTGCAATATACTCAATGATTTAAAATCTTTCAAAACATCATCCAAATTCTTTTTAGTAATACCTTCATCAATTAAATTACACTCATCATCGTATTTTGTAACTTTGACATCTACTACAACTTTACCATTTTCAACTGTATGAAAACCAATATTAGAAAAATCTATAGGTATAACAACATTTGGATTTAACAAAGTATCTAAAGCTTTTTCATAATCATTAATATCTATTTCTTCTTTTACACTACTTTTAACCTTTATATCAGCTAAATATTTTCGTAACTTATCTAAACCATCAGATAGCATCAATTCATACTTTTTTAAATCATCTAACAAACTATCTGCTTTAGATCTTCTTTCTTCTTGTTCTTGTTCTTTTTGTTCTTCTCTTTTTTCAGACAGTAATTTATCTTCCGTTGTTACAACTCTTCTAGGTTCCCATTCTATTCTAGGCTTTTTTGATAACCCTTTCCCCATTAAAAAATTCTCCTACTTATATGTCCCTTTCTTTTATAAAAAGAAGATGATCTTACATTCGAAATATCTCTTTTTGTAAATTTTACTAATTTTATATTATTATCGTTTGCAATAGGTAAATCATCTTTATTTGCCTCATTAACACTTTGTGCATTCGTTACTATCTTTTGACTGTATGGTATCCCCAAATTATTAACTGCCTGTTGTATCTTTTGAGATGCTATATCAGATGTTGAATCAATTTCTAATGTTTTCTTAGTAGTTTCAACTTCTTGTCCTTTTTTTAATATATTAACAACTCTAATATCATTAAAAACATTTATACCTCTATCTTTAACTTTTAAAGAATACACAGAATGATTCATAATATAAGCAAAAAAAGATAACATTAAAGCATAAATAGAATGACAATTTTCATCTTCATATATTGGTATATTTAATGGACCTGTTTTTTTAACTCTTAAATTACGCATTTCATATGCTAATAGACCTATATTATCTTCAGATGATGACATTCTAAATTTTCTCATCGATAATAACCTACTAAACATCTCTACCATTAGCGGTTTTATCACCTTTTTCACAGCTTTTCTTGCTGCATAATCCCATATTTCAACCAATCTACCAAACTCAATAGCAACTACTTTTTTCTCAAAATCAACAATATTACGCTTTTTAGCAAGATTTTTCAAGTCTTCTATAGCAGTATGACCATAACCATAATCAACATAGATATATTCACAAGGAAACTTTTCATTTAATCTTAATATCTCTTCTATTGTTTTATCCTGAACAAAACTGTTGCCTTGTATTATTTTATGATAAACAACCCTAAAAATATTCTTATTTTTCATGTATTCCAACACAACTATCCTATCACCAACCTTTGGAGTATTCCAGTCAACTCCCATAAAATATAAATTATCTTTATCATATACCATATCCTCATATTTATATCTATACAATGATGCATTAATATCATCATGACTAAAAACACCTTCAACCTCATCACCAAATTCAGCCTCATATTCTCTTTCATATACCCACGGTGTTGCTGCATACAACCTTTTGTAAAATCTTTCTCTTTCTATAGTCCAATTAGGGTTGGCTTCATAAACAGTTAAATGTTTTGTCCAAAATCCTAATTCAGGTTTAGTTTGTGTGTCATAAAAGAACGACCTTTTACCTGATGGAGTAGATGAAACAATTAATTTCATATCTTTAGAACCAGATATAATAGCTAAAATAGTACCAAGAGTCTCAGATGATATAAAATCGGCCTCATCTATAATCATTAATTCAGCATCTGAACCCCTAAGAGTCGCACCTTTCGTACTTCTTTCAGCTGTTGTAAAACCCTTTATATAACTACCATTTCTAAATGAAATCTCAAATGGATTTCTTTTTCTAAAGACCATCATACTAGATTTAATCAAAGGAGAATTAGAAACTAACCTAAATATAATATCCCATAATACTCTAACTTGAGATTCATACGGAGCCAATAAAACTACTTTCTTATTATTTTGAGTAGCACAATACCATAAAGCAAAAACAGCAATAGCAACACTTTTACCACATCTTCTTGCTATTCGTAATGAAACTTTATCATGAACTTTCATTGCATAAATAACTTCTTTCTGCCATGCTCTTAATTTCAATGGCTCTTTAACGCTATCAGGATCAGTCAAAATAGTCTCAGCCCATTTAACTGGATCATTTAAAATATTGACATATGCTTTTAAATAATCTTTGTCTATATTATCTATACTCCCACTTGCATATTTAACATCCCGTATATTACCACCCTTTTGTATAACATTCAATAAATTATTATCTTCTTTTAAAAAATCTAATAAAAGATCTGATTCAATTCGTCCATAAGTATTTCTTTCTTTTTGTGTAACATCATTACTAAGTATTCTTCTAATTCTTGTAGCAAACCAAGAAATAAGATTATCAGGATAAGGACCGTTTTTTAATAACTTTTTAAGATCTTCAATAGGAAGAAATGCATTCTCAAAGATAATCTTTCTATCTTCCTCTGATATAGAATTAAGACCTGTTGTATCATACAATGTATCATATTTTCTATTTACTCTCATATAGCATTAACAGCATTATGCATCAATGATGCTTCTTCTCCTAAATAATTTCTAACACTTAATCCTGCAACTTGCATTGCTTGTAAAGCTGCTTGTCTTTCTGTAACAGCCTGTTGAGTTACAAAAGCAGATTCTAGATAACCACCTACTTCTGTTCTTCTTATTTTATTTGCTATAGTATTAAGACCTCTACTTGCAGCTTCAACTGTACCAAAAACAGTATTTACAGCAAATTTACTTACATCATAAACATTAAGAGCAGTAAGACCATATCCTACAAGCCTTGCAAAACCCATTAATGCAGGAAGGTATTTAGGTACCCCAATTTGAGTTACCTTTCCAATCTCTGTCTTTGCTGCTTTATAAAGTTTAAGTTCTTTTACAACTTTTTCCTTTGCTAACATTTCTTCTATTTTTCCTTTTTCAAAAAACTTTCCACCAAATAAAATCGTTTTAATAGACGATGGTGCTTCTTTAGTTCCAAATATAAATTTATGTAACCAACTAGGTTGAAAAACTTCTTTACCCCCCTCTGTTATTTTTTTTCCTAATAACCATTCTGCTGTTGTTCTTAAAAATCCTCCTTCCGTTGTAACTTTACTAATTCTTTCAGCCAAACTTTGACTCAAAGATGCTGCTACTCCTCCTGCTGCTTCAAATATTTGTCTACCACCAGGAATATACCATAAAAGACCACCAAACTGTAACGGCGCTTTTCCTGCTCCAAATCTTAACAGTCCTAATGTTTTCCAAGGCATTCTATAATACCAAAAAACAGAAGCAACAGGGTTTCTTAAACCCCAAGTCCAAAAACCTTTTTTGACACCAAAAACATTACCAAAAACTCCTGTATTACCTTGAATAAATCTTCTATATCGTTCCCTAGCTAAATCAGGATCTGAAACTTTAACATCAGAAACTATTGTTGATGTAATTGAAGGAGGAGGTTCAAAAATATTTTTATCGTAAAACATCTATCTGTTATTTATTCAACCAACCGCGATGTCTTAAACTATATAATGAATTTGTCAATCCTACGGTTGATCTAGTTAAAGGATTATAAGTAGAAGAATTAGTATATACAAAATAACCAACACCAGTTCCTGGAGAATTTTGTATCGTTAAAGGATTTGTTAATTTACGTCTTAACTCATCTTTCCTAATAATATTTTTAGCAGCAATACCTGCACCTAATAAAAACATAGCAGATATTCCAATTCCTCCTGCAAATTTAACCATCGATGGTGTTATTTTCATGCTACACCTCCAAGTCTATTCATATACATTTTAGCATTAAAAGCATAAGTTCCAAGATGTCCTTTTGAATAATCTGTTGAAATCAAACTATTAGATAATCTTGCTGTAGCATTTAAATTAACATTAACATCACTGCCATAGTAATTTAACATTGTATTAGCAACTATAGGGTTCAACCCATCTACTACAGCATCATTTTTCATATATTGATTAATTTCTAATGCTTGTCCTTGCAATGCCAAAGCATCTTTACCTGAACCAAATGGAGTGTATCTTCTTCTCATTTCTTCTGTCATATATCCTCTATTTTGTTCCATATCAAAATAACCTCTATTCCTCTGAGGTATATTATCAACAGCATAATGACCTTCTATGGCATTAGATATTCTTCTAAATACCCATCTACCAATATAAAGAGCACCAAAAACTGCTACTGGAATAGCCCAAGTTGGTGATATAGGTATCTTGCCTAATGTTGTCTTTAATATTTCACCTATCGGCTTAACAAAATTTTTAGCTTTAGTAGCAATAGTTCCTAACATCTTTTGAACTTTTTGACTAGCAAAAATAGAGGTAGCTGTCGCTGCAACATCAGTTGCTCCTTCCACTGTCTTTTCTGTTGCCCTAACTGCCTCGGCTGTTTCAGTTGTTTTTGTTATTGTTTCCTTTTTACCTTTTACTCTTCCTTGTGAATCAACAACAAACTTTCTTTCGGTAATCTCTTCCAACAACTTCGCTCTTTTCTTTTCCCATTCTTCTGTACCCTCTTTCAATTCACCTACCCTTTCTGAAAAGGATTTTGTTGTTTCATAAGGTATTTTCTTCTCTACATTTCTAGCAGTAATTGTAGCTTCTCTAAATGAATTTCTTTTTAAAACAGAACTAACTTCTTCTTCTACTCTTTTAACCCTTTCCATCATTCTTGCATAATTTAATTCAAATTTAAGTAAAAATATCTTATTTCTATACTCATTTCTATACTCAGGAATCCTAGAACGTAAAAGATTAATTTTTACCATAATTAATTATCAATATTACTGGAATATGGTCTATATGAAAAATTTAATAGTTCTAAATATTTTTTATCAACAGTCGATATAAATTCATCTATTTTTAATCTTAATTTATCATCTGTTATCTTATGTTCATCATAGAAGAAACCAACCTCTACAATATCATTTACAATATCAAGATAAAATCTTTTATCATCCAATAATTCTAAAAACTTAGATGTTGATTTACCTGCTATTCTACCATTCAAACTGTTGTTATTTATAAATATAACAAAATTTCTTATTATATTCTGTATATTTTCATCTGAACATAACTCAACAACAGTATCTATAATACCATTCTGATATTCAAAAAATGTAGAACTTAAAAATGATTTAAACATATTTATAGATTCTGCTTCTTTATTATTTTTGTTATTTTTTACAACATTCATAACAACGTTACTATCATCCTGTAGTATAGATTTTGCTTCTGTTTTATTTAGCTTTTCTAATAATTGCTTCCTTTCATCTTGTGCTTCTTTAGAATATGTTAACATCGTTTCTTCATCATTATATTCTACTGAAATTAAATCTTTAGATTTACTAACAATTTCTGCTAATGCAGAAAGAGGATCTTTAACATCTTTCATTTTCTCTACAACTTTTGCTCTTCTTGTAGCAATAAATTCATTTAAGATCTTTATTTTTCTATCTTGTAATCTTAACTTAAGATCAATAACAGGATTTATTACTTCATCATATTCTACAGACTTAGTAACTGGGTTGACAGTTTTAGGTATACGTTTTATTAAATTTTCTTCAAGAGATGGACCTACTGTTCTCCATATATCTAACAATTGTATTTCAACAAGATCATTAATAAGCATTTCTTCTGCTTTCGTTTGTGGTTGTATATCAATATCAGATAATAATGATTCTCTAATCTTCATTATCAATATTGCTTCAATCGGACAGTATTTACCTTTAACTTTTTCTATTTCCTCATCGTTATTGTATATAGGACAGTAAGCTTTATTTTCACATGCATCTGCCAAGCAAATCTTAGGAAGAACTTTTGCAGATATCATGTGTTCAACCATATTATTGATATTATTTACAAGATCAGTATTAAAATATACACCAGATATTAATTCTAAATTATATTTATCTTTTATATTAATATCCTGGGACATCGACATCCTCTTTTTTATAATAGCGTTTGTATTTCATTCCATCAATAATAAGATCATATGATTTAAATGAGAGAAAGTTTAAATTTATACTATTATAAAAGTCTTTATCAGATTTTAATAAATCAATATGTAACAAGTCTACTACATCTTTTCTAAGTTGAGATATACTAAGACCTGATGGACAACTTTTTCTACGTAATTTAATACCATCTTTAACATACCATCCAGTAGTTTCCAAATTTCTATGACCAAAGATAGTAAAAAATGGATTTAGAGAAAACTCAACACATAACATAGCAACATAATATACAAGTGCTCTATATGTATCAGGTTTCAAATTCTCTATATTTTTATAATCTAAACATATATTATATGAACATTTATTCCATGGTCCAACAGCATATACAATATCTTCTGGAAATGCTGTTTCATATATAACAGTTTTACGAGCTGTTTTTTCGATATAAGAATGATAACATATAGAAGGACAACCTTCAGCACATACATGACAACCTGGCGATGTATGATACTTTGCTATTTTATAAACATCTGCTTCATCTTGGTTATCATCATCTGCTGAATTATGAATAACTATCATGGTAATGTCATCTTTAGAACGTTTTTTAATTTTTTCTTCTTTACGAGGAAGTTCAGCTATTATATTTTTTACATTTTTTCTAAAATCTAGTATATTCATATTAACCTACCTAACAAGCTGCAGGAGGTTCTTCTTCTATATCTTCTGTTCTTTCATCTAAATCAATAGGACATTTATCTATTAATTTAATTAACTTCTCTTTAATCAACATAACAACTTGAATATCTGATACTCTAATCTGAGCGGTATCAAGTAATAACAATATAGCCTTAACATCTTCTTTATTTAACCTCATTATTATTTTCCTCCTTCTTTTCCATTTTCCTGTTTATTATTACCATTATTTTTCATAAAAATAAAATCCTGTGTTACATTCAATCCCATAAATACCCCTGCTATTACAAAAATGTATGGAGTTATATATTTTAGAAAATCTAAAATCAATTCATTTTTACTAATCAAAAAGAACCATAGAACAGGAGTATAAATCCAGAATACAAAAAGCATCAGTGTGAAAAATTTTCTACCCCATTTCTTGATAAAATCAGAATACATAATTATCTCCACCACATATTAAATAACACAATTAACGTTCCTAATATCAACAGTCCATACACCATGCCAAAAAAATCATGCTTAAGATCATCCCATGAAAAACCAGTTTTTCTTACGAATCTATCAAACATTTCTTTCATAAGACCTACAACAAAAGTAAGTAAAAATGCAAACTTAAATGACAGCTCAACACCAAGTTTAAAAATTGGTACATAATAAAGAACAAAAAATAGAACAAAGAATAAAATAAAACTCACTAAAACATGTAAAAACTGATCAACTCTTGCACTACGTAATGCTCTAATCTCTTGTTTCATATAATTTACAACAAAAAACAAAATTATAAATGTTGCTACGATTCTAAATAAAATATCTGTTAACATAATAACCTCCTTCTTTATTAATGTTATTTACTTTCACTTGACATTCCATGATATATCGATATTGTACCCTTCTTATTATTGCTATAAACAACAGCTTCAATATAAAGAACAAGACTAAAAGGCATACCTAATTCATCTAATGATATAAGAGTATAACCATTTTTAAATGTATACGTATTAAATTCTTTTAACTTATTTAAAACATAAGTTGAATCAAGAGCAGTAGTATAAGATGATTTAAAAATACACTTAACACTGTCAATAGTATCATTTACAACGACAGCAATAGAATGAAACTGATAAAGTTCATAATCTGTAATAGGACCAAATAAAACAGTATCATTTGAATTTACACTATAATTACTACATATTTGATCAACTTTCCATGATGTTGATACTGGCGTTTTCCAATTAGATAAATAATTTTTTTGAATATTTTTTGAATACTTTGTTGTATTACATAAAAGAAACAATAAATATAACATTTATACCTCCATCATTAATATTTTTTCTTCATAAGAATATAATTTACTCTACCTGTATATACAAGAGCCGTTGTAACTACCACACTATCAGTCTTTGTATATCCACCTACTGCAATAGGTGTTTCGCTTGCACAAGAGACAACAACAATCCAGGAAGTATCAACTCCTGCTAAATATCTTGCTTTTCTCGTTTCTGCATTGAAATACATCGTATCACAAAGGTATGAGGAACCACCAATTTGTCCCATTTTTGAAACACTAAAATGATAAGAACCAGCTGTATCTCCAACCACAAGAGAACTTTTGCAAAATAAAGTATCCCAAACACATAATTTTGTAAAAGCGTGTATAATACTTCCAATTTGTAGATAACCATCTTTTATATACACCACATCTCCCCAAGAAGGATTAGTAGGATTATATTTAAGGATAAGTGAATTGTTGTAAACATATTTAAATTGTAAAGTGTCAACATAAAAACTATCGTTCAAAGATGAAGAATGTATATCTATTTTGTCCTGCACATAATCACTATTGATACTACGACTAGCCCACGAAAAAATAAATAACAAATAAATCATAATTTATACCTCCTACTATTTATTATACAGAACCCCCCACCCACACCAGGTGGTCCTGATGCTTGTCTTGTTGTATACAACAAGATGATATGGTAGAGGTTCTGTCATTGTTTTTTACTATCGTCATAAATTATTGTTCCAACAAGCTTGTAAAAAAATTTATTCCAAAAATCAATATCACCAATATTATCTTTAAAAGTAACAACGCCATACACAAGTCCATACCTCTTCGCTAGTTCTTTTTTAAATTTATCTCTCTTTATCTGTTCAATAAAATTATTCTGATTTATAAAAAATGTCTTTGTATTAACAAAATGTTGCATACCATGTACCTCAATAACTAGATTATACTTAGGAATGAAAAAATCATATCTAATGTTTATACCATTATCAACAAAGTCTTTGAACATAACTTCTTCATAAACTTCATTTCTACCACCTACTAATCTTCTCAATATTGTACCAACAGCTCTTTGTAATCTACTATGTTCTTTTATAGCTTCTTTGTCACAGTAAAATTTATATATACCGTATTCATGATAACTATTATTTAGATCGTTTTTATCATTTCTTTTTCTTGTCATCACATGTATTATAGCACAAAACTGCATCATCTTTATGCATGTTAAAATAATTTTCTATTCTATATTCTATCTCTTTAACTTTATAGTAATAATCATAGTTTTCTTTGTAATATCTACCTGCATAATATCTTGCTATACCATCTTTTTCGCCATATCTGCTAATTAAATATTTTAAATGTTTACACCCTGTTCTAATATTAAGTTCTATATCAAATAACTGTTGTTCATTTAACTGCTCATCATGATATAACTGAGCTGTTGTATACATCAATTGCATAAGTCCTCTTGCGCCACAAGATGAAACTGCTGTCATATCAAAATCTGATTCAACTTGTATAACAGCTATAACAAGAGATGTATTTAGATCATATTCTTTAGATATGTTATAACATAACACAACGATATTAGATATATAATCATATGAATAAAAACTGTATTCAGATTTTATATAATTAGCATATAATATCATGTTTATAAGATCAGATTTTGATACATATAGATCAGAATTAAGATCGTTTATACTAACAGACCTATTTAACATTCTAACGTCTTCTTTTAGTTCATTAAATTGAACAACAATTTTAACAAGTAAAAATAAATTTAAAAATAACAAAATATATATTAAAATTTTATTAATTTTACTAAATTTTGTGTTTTCTTTTCTCATATGCATACCTCGCCCTTAAAGATTTAATTGCATTTTTCTTTGCCAACGATGTACCAACAACTTTACCTGTATCTTTCCTGACTATTTTCCACTTTCTTTTACCTCTGTCTTTTTTAATAACCCATGGCGGAGGAGATGATGAAGGAGGAGAAGAAGGAGGAGGAGTCATTACTTCCTCCCCCTCTTTTTGGACGAGCCTTTCTTTGTCATAGGTTTTCCCTTTGCTATAATTTTTATCTTAGACACTATAACCTCCTTTGTTAATGTCACAAAAACATTATAGCACTCATTATATACATATATAACAATATTTTTAAAATTTGTCAAGTACTTTTTTAAAATATTTTCATTTTTTTAAAATAATGAAACAATGGAAGGGAGGGGGGTGGCGGCGTAAATATAGTTATAACATTTTTACAGATAGGGGGGAGGGATGGTATATAAAACAGATATAAGATCAAAAAAACTTCTATAACAACTGTTGTATACAACTGTTATAATAACTGTTACTACAACTGTTGTATACAACTGTTATAACAACTGTTCTATATATATTACAGTTCTTATCATTGTTATGTTGTAATAACTGTTACAATAGTTACATATATATGCTTACGCATATATGTTCAACAATGATAAGAACTGTAATATGTAACTGTTATAACAACTGTTCTTATAACTGTTATTACAACTGTTACTACAACTGTTATATAACGATCTTATAATGATCATATATACAACAGCTCTTTATTACTGTAACTGTTACATATATCGCTTACGCTACTGTTGAACAGTAATAAGAACTGTTGCATAGCAGTATATATTGTTGTATATAGAACAAATGTAACATTTTATGTTACATTTGTTCTATAGATCATATAATAGATCATATATATAACGTTCTTATAACTGCATATATAGCTATTATATAGTATATATATAATATACATAATATATAACTGTTACTATAACTGTTCATGTAACTGTTATATAACAAAAAAGATTTAAAATTTTTATAATAATTATAAACAGATAATTATGACTTAAATAAAATTCCTATACCTGCTCAATTTTGATTAACATCTTTTATTATTTCCTGAAAATTAAAATTGTTTTTAATTTCGTTCCAAAATCTTTCTACTTCGCATTTCTTTTCAGGTGGATGTTTAACGATATCATGAAAAGCAATAATTCCTCCTTTTCTTACCAGTGGCGAATACATTTCAAAATCTTTTTTAACTCCTTCATATGAATGATTACCATCTATAAAAAGAAAATCTACTTCTCTTCCATCAAGAATTTTAATTACTTTTTCTTTTGTTACATTAGAAGCTGAGTTACCTATGACAAGATTAAAAGAACTACCAAATCTATCTGATAAGTAAGATGTCTTTTTTACTACCGCTTGCTCTATATCTACCCCAATATATGTTCCTCCAGTTTCTTTTAAAATAGAAAGCCAGAAAAATGCTGTTCCTCCACTTTCCACCCCAATTTCAAGAACTGTTTTAAGTGGTTTTAATTCACATACTTTATCAAACAAAAGATGAAGTTCTTCTTCAACTTGACATGGTGGAACTACTTTTAATTTTAAAGTTTCAGTAAAAGAAATCATTATAACCTCACGATTTTTAATATATTATTTGTTGAATGGTTTATTAAATGTTTCATTGCCAGGCATCCCACCCCATTTACTTATATAATATCTTCTTAAACTTTCAAACACAGGAGATGAACATACAACATTGTTTTTGATACTTTCTTTCTGTGTTCTACTGCCATAATGATAGTATAAAGCATTCATAACTCTTACAAATTTATACCCACCTATCTTTATTCTATAATCATAATCTTTATCTTCGAAATAAGCAGGATAGAAATTAGTATCAAACATGCCAACCTTCTCAATAATATCAGGCTCAACAAGAAAAGCACTGTAATCATTTATTCTACTACTAGGTCTAAATCTTATATCAGTATTTAAACTAAAGATATCTTCTGGCCTGGCTAATATGTTGTCATTCTTACAAATAGATACAGCAAATGCAACTATAACTTTATCATCTTGTTCTTTTGCTCTATTATACTGCTCTATCAGATTATTGATACATTCAGGATGAAATAAAACGTCATTGTTTATGATGAATACATAATCATAATTATGTTCTTTTGCATACAACAGTCCACTGTTCCAACTTCTTGCCACGCCAATATTACAAAAGTTAAATATAACATCTATTTTATCTTTATTTTGTTCAGCATATTCTTTTAATAAATTTCTGTTTACATTATCTGAATTGTTATCAATGATCAATATCTTATAATCATATAATTGCTCATTTACTTTAATACTGTTCAAACAAAGTAGTGTATATTCTTTAAATAGATTAAGCACAGGTATAACAATTAGAAGTCTTTTTCTATCGTTTCTTATCATTTACTATTTGTTTTTGAATTGTTGTTAGACTTTTTATAATCTGTCTCATAAAAGCCACCCCCTCTAAACAACAAATTAACAGAACTATACACACGTCTTATATCATGTGAATGACAGTAATGACATGTAACAGTAGATTCATCATAGTTCATCTCTAGATATTCAGTAAAAGTCTTGTTACATTTATTACATTTAAATTCGTAGAATGGCGGCGGCGACATTATATTTCTTCCCCCCTCTGCCATATCTTTTTAATCTCACTAGTAGCAGGATAGCTAGTTAATATATTATACATTAGATGAGCAGGACTGACAACACTATCAACTGCCAATCTCACGCCAGCATATTCATAAGATAGAGCAGCTAACTCACTACAGAAGTAAGCAAAATCAACTTGATTAAGATATCTAGCTATTATAGTATCTTTAACTAAATACTTTATAATAGGTATCTTTAACAAAAACGACAGCACGCCAGGTAGATCATACAACGTGCCAACCTTACTCAATGCAAATCTACATATCTTCTCTCTTTTATCTGAATCTAATATAGATAAATCTAACGTATATACTGTTTCAAAATCAGTGAAATGTCTATTCAACTTAGTTACTTTCACGCCAGTGAAATCAGCAGATACACACTCCCCATCGCCAATATACACTTCTACATGAGATGGCAGTGTGTCTATTTTATCATGAAAATTTATATCTTCTATACTCTCATACCATGCTATAAGTTTTGACCATATACTCTTATGATCTCTAACAAATATGAGTGTACCTGGTAGTATATAATCAATATCATTAGTATCATCTGTTATATCATACAAAAGTTCTTTTCTTTTGTTTTTTAACTGTATATATTTTTTAATATTCAACATAGTTTAACCTCCTGTTATAACATTACTACATCAGTAGCAGTCGCCGTTTTAACATTACTACATCAGCGGCAGTCGCTATTGTAACATTTACAACATCAGTGGCAGTCGTTCTTTTATAGTCATTCTTACACATCGTAGATAGTATAGCATATAACTGTTCTAAACAATGATATATTTTAAAATATAGATCAAGTAACGATTGTTACTTGATCATATAACTGTTCTAAGTAGTGAATGTTATTGTTCTAATAACTGCTGTTATCTGTTTTTTAACTGTATAAGATAGATGAAATAGATGTATAAGAATGATGATAAAGATGTAATAAACAAGATATAGGCTGCGAAAGTAAATATAAGAATGATAGTAGAACATATAGAAATATATAAAACAGATATAGAAAGCATAAAAATGAATATAACAATGTAGCAGCAGTTAATGAGCAGGTATAAGAGCAGTATAAGAGCAGAATAGAGCAAGATAAGGGCAGTATAAGAGCAATATAAGAGCAAATAAATGGAACGACAGTTAATAGAGCAATGTAATGTAGAGCTGATGTAAGAGCAGATATAAGAGCAAGTAGAAGGCGGTGCGGTTTATAGAACAATAACGGCGACATAACTTATAGAGCAGGTATAGGAACAGTATAGAGCTGTTATTAGAGCAAAGAAAAAAGAGCGGTGTAAGAACAGGTATAGGAACAATAGAAGAACAATGTAGAGCAGGTATAAGAACGGCTGAAGCAGGTGTGTAGCTATCTGAAAGTCATACTATTATCACGAGTGGTAAGTGGTTGTTTTTGATGGTATAGGGCTGTTCCGAGCCCTAGCCATCAAAAACGACCAAATGAAGCCTATCAACCTGGGCTGCAGGGGTTGATAGGATAGGGCACTGTAGCAACTTTCTCCCATAGCTGCCGCCCTATGGGAGGAGGGAAAAAAGAAAATGGCGGCAAAAAGGGAGGTAGGTATGTATAAAAAAGAAGAACAAAGGCAGCCAGGTGACACTCCGGCTGCTAACGACAATAATAGGAGTGTCAACAAGCAGGGTAATGGAACAGGGACAGAACATAAAAAAGGAGGTAATATGAACATAGTAAATACATTCATACATAATATGAAAAAGAATATGACTACAGAAAATGCAAAAGACTTTGCGCAGATCATGACACTGACAGATGCAAAAGCTCTATGGGACAGCTATAAGAACTTCAAGATGATAGAGACAGAGGATAACAACAAGAAGATGGAACAGATACTGATGAAACAGTTGATGAAAGAAGCTGTTGAGGCATTCATAAATAGATATAATGGAACAGAAATGAGTACTGTAGCTATGACTCCAGAAGAGATAGATACAGCTCTTACAAATATTGAAAGAACAGAAGAAGAGATTGAAAAGAAGATTAAAATGATCATGAGTAAGATAAATACTGATGATATGATGAAAGTCACAAAGAATTCTATATATGAATTTGTTACAGAAGTTGTAAAAATGAAGAATCCAACAACTGCAGATATACTGAAACTTGCTATGAATATGAAAGTATCTACAATGACATCAGATACATTCGGTATTAAATTTGAGAAAGCATTTGCAGAAGCAGTAGCTGCTGTCGACAAGATTGCTGGAAAGGAAGCTGTAAAGATAGAAATTGAAAATACAGAAGAATCTAAGATGGTTTCTATCCTTGATGGTGTGTTTAAAGTTGATATACTGAAGATATTCACAGATGTCATCCACATGATGCAAGTGAAGATGGTCAGAAAGTATAGTGATAGAAAATATAATATAGATCAGATGTTGACAGAAAAAACAGAAGCTATCAAAATGATGAATATTCTTGAGATGATAATAGAAGAGTTTGCGACAGATGGTAAGATAGATGATAAGACAGATGATAAAAAGATTACATTTAAAAATAATGTAATATTCTTCGAGAACATAGTGATGGATACAATAATAAACAGTCCACGCAGAAATGAATATGCAGAAGAGATAATTAGATATATTAATAAAACAGATATAAAGGACAATGAAATCCTTGTTATTACATATGCCGAGATAAATAGTATTACAAGAGAAGCAGAAGTTACATTTAGAACATTGAAAAAGGAGACAGTGTGAACAATAATAAAAATAACAAAATAAATAATAATATGAATACAAATATGAATAACAGAGTGATAATAGCATATACAGACGGATCTTGGACATCTAACAATCCAAATGTTGCTGGATTTGGTATCGTGATTACAGATATAAATAGAAATGTTGTCTATACAGAGACTGGTGAATTGACAGGTAATATTGTGAAGATGAGACAAGTAGCAGGAGAGATGAAAGCTGCTATGAAAGCTGTATATTATGCAATAAACAACAGATATAATGAAATTGTTATCAGATATGACTATGAAGGCGTCGAAAAATGGGCCACTGGAGCATGGAAAGCAAAGAATGAATGGACTAAGAAATATGCAGAATGGATGAATAACGCGATGAAGAGAATAAGGATCAGATTTGAGAAGATTAATGCAGCAGATAATATAGCAGACATGATAGCAAGAGAATCTACTGGAGCAAAGGATGCACATAACAGTGAAAGCAGATTAAAAGGAATGTTCAATATGACAATGAAAAAAGATAATAATATGAATAATAACAAAAATAACGATACAGAAAAAGTAAGTCCTATGATTAGAGCAGTAGCGACAGAGGTAAATAAGATGCTCAATAATGACAACAGAATTAAGAAGATTAACAATGAGTATTGCACAATCGATCTGATTGTTGTAGCAAAGAGAGAAAATTCAGACATCGTGTCTGTAGCAGCTGAAGCAAGACAAGGCGTGATCAGTATAGAGAATGCAGAGATATATTATAAGAATATGATTAAATTTAAAGGATTCATTCCAACAGAAGCTGAAATTAAAGCGATAATTGGTGATAGAGAATTCATTTATGTAACTTCCAGTGGTCAAGGTCAGACAGATCCAATTATTATGATAGTTGCAAATGATAGAATTAGAGAGGACAGAGAGCTTCTCAAGCTTGTAACGAATAATAAGAAGAAACTGCAAAGAATCAAGCTGCTCATCAGATCTCGTAAGTTCATGTTTGGTAATATAGGTATTACAGACGTTAAGTTCCTCGAAGATCCTGCTGACAACGATTATAGAACAGATGGTGTTATTTATCTAAATACAGATTTCGTAAGAGACTTCAATAAGAAGAACGGTATAGATCTTGTTGGTGCAGAAGTGAAAGGTCTTGTGAAAGGTACTATAATGATGAGAGCAGATATACCATATAATGCTATTGGTGTCCCAGTCGAAAATGCTCTCAAGTTCGACACAAGGGATAAGAATCTCATTCTTACACGTTCTGGTATAGCAGAATTTGCTGATTTCAGAATGACTCATACAAGAGGTCTGCCAATAGAACTTATACATCTTGTGAACAAGAAACTTACAAAGGATGAAAAGATTACAACTGCAGATCTTAAGATCAAGATACATGATTCTAAACTCTTACACTATGTGTGGAAGATACCAGAGCTCAGAACAAAGATGATAGTTGAAAAGATCATGGATGAATTCAAAGCTGCTATTGTGAAAGCATTCAAGACAGATATAAGGAAAGCTGGTGCTGTAATTGAACCTAAACTTGATCTTGACTATGACGAAGTAGTTGTACCACGCAAGATAGCAGAATGGATGAATATTAAAGTTGGTGACAAGGTTGCTCTATTCAGATCTCCAATTCCAACTCTGTTCAATCTTGCACAACTTAAAGTTGTAGCAACTACAGAACATAATGTGATCATGCTCAATCCAGATGTTGTGAAGTTTATACTTCTTGGTGATTATGATGGTGATACTGCCTTTATTATAACAGAACCAAGAATTGTTAAAGTTGCAACACCACCATCTACAATTATAGATGAAGCAAAGAGACTTGTAACTGAGTATGCAGAGAAAGTAGAAGAAAGGGCAGCTAATGTTGGTGATCTTGATGAGTATGAAATATGGAATCTGTCTTATAAGAACGCACAGCAGATTGGTAGAGCAACTTATAATCATTGGAGCTATATTGAGAAACATTATACATTCAGAGAACAGATGAAGAGCTGGCTCTATAGAGTTCAGATGATCATAGATGCAACTAAATATGGAATCAATATTGGAGAAGTACAGAGCGATCTCGAAAATGAAATATATGAAAATATGCTTGTTTCTGGTAAGTTTAGTGCAGAAAGTACCATAGAACTAGTAAATAAGAAGATTAATAGAACAGAAATATTTGGTATCCAAATGACAGAAGCATTTAAACTTGCATTTAAGAAGATGATTGAATATATGAATAAAGATGTTGATACAGCTGATATGAATAGAATTAGAAAGTTTACTAACGATGCAATAGAACTGATTAAGAAACAAGGAAAGACAAAGATCTTAGATGAATATCTACTTACACTTTATAGAGATAAGAAATTTAATACTATAAAAACTATGATAGAAACAGATACTGAAAATAAGATCGATAGATTTATACTTGCTATTGCTGCACTCAGAGTATGGAACTATCCATGGAATGTTGGTATAGCAGAATTTGTGAATCCAGATCTTATTGAAAAGCTTTATAATATAGAACATGCTAATTTCGAAGATGAAGAGCCAGAAATAGGAATAGATATTGATCAGGAGGAGATATGATCGACAATAAAATAATTAATATGATATTTTATAAAGTTGTTGTCAGAGGAACTAACAGCGGACCATGGTCAATTAATATGACAGAGAAAGAGAAAGCTACATCCAAATATGTATTCTTTGCAGATGAAAGAAACATTAATATATGGATCAGAGAGGCAGTAAGAACTTATGGCGACAGATATGAATTTGATCTTGTTTGCTATAGAGTTAAAGTAAATAATATTGATAATGTTATATATGAACCTAATCAGATTGTTATCAGAAAAGATGCAATTATATCTGTAACAGAGAAGATGAGAGTAAAGATCAACAAGGAGGCAGTGTGAACAATAATATTAATATAACTATGAAGAATCTTATGAAACAGATCCATGAATATATGAAGCAGATTCATGAACATAATAGCAGAATAAGTCATGAACAGAAGTTACAGAGAGAGATAAAAGATAATAGAAAGTTGATAATCAGATGGCTACAAGCATATGAAGTTGTTGATAAGACATACGATGAAATATTTGAATATGAATTCAGTACAGCAGATAAGATAGAGAAAGCAGCAGAGGTAGTGATAAATAAGAAACATATGGATCATGTAAAAGTCGGATTATTGTTCAATCATAAAGCTGTAAGAAGAACATTCAAAGGAGATGTATTTTCAATGTCAGGAGAACAGTTGAAAGATCTATTGAACAGATATGTGAGAGCGATGAAAGATGAAAACAATAGTGAGGATAGTTTAACAGAACAGTTCTTTAAGATGCATCATCTGAATGTACATACTGTTGAACAGATAGATGACAACAGATTATATAAAACACAGAAAGCAGGTGGAGTTGTTCGTGAGTGCTGGGTCAGAGGTAGAATAATAGGTATAGTACTTAGAGATAGAATAAATCATATTTACAACGAAAAAGAAGGACAGTTAATTATAGATGTATTAAGAACAGCGTTAGAATATGCGAAAAAGAACAATATACCAGTTTACATAATAGATGATAGGCAGCAGAGAGTATATATGGCATAACAATTTAAAAAAGCATCAGATATACATACTAGACGCATGCACTGTCGTGCACTGTAAGTGCATATGCATGTGTTACCTTTCTTAAGGTAACATGTGCATGGTGCATGTTGTTAGTATCTATATCTGATGCTTGGGTGTTGGCCTCACCCTTAAAAAAGGCCCGTTAGTTCAGGTGAGGTTCCGGACGAGAACATAGGAACCCCGGGGGCAGTAGCCCTGACATCGACAGCGGGCACTAATGTGCACCACGCTGTCGATTTTTTTCTTCCTGGCAGTCCTTAAGCTGCAGGAGGACATAAGTCCAGGAAGAGAAAATGGTAACTGCAGCAAAAAACAAGAGCGATGGCATGGTGCCATCGCTCTAAACTTTGCTGCCTTTTATGGCGGCAGAAGGAGGAGGTATGTCTTTGTTGAAATTTGATGTCAAAAAAGTTATTATCACAAAAAATGAGATAAAAGTTGAAAAAAATGTTGTTGAAGCGATTAAAAAAGTTGCGGATATATCTTATAAGATGTATCCGCTTAAGAAAATTGTATGGATAAAGATTGACGATTTATGCGTTATAAGTCAAAATCCTAAAGGTAGAAGTATATATGCTAAGTTAGTAAGTAAAAACATAATAGGAATATATAGAGTAGGATGGATTGTTAAAGATAAAAAGGGTAAAAGAGAGTGGGTAGCAAAATATTTTTTGCGACCTAATCGAGAAAAAAATATATTTGAACTGGAAATCTACAAGCCAGGTTCGAAGATACCTGGCTTAGATGACAGGAAGTAAAATAAATATGGTGGGTGGATAGGTTTGTTATTCTATCCCCCCCACCATATTCCCTCCAGGGAGAGTAGCGATTATGTATTGTTGCTACTCTCACTATGGGGAAGGAATAAACACACAGGCAACTGAAAATATGGTTGCCTGTGTTAATGGTTTTTAAAAAATTTGATAGGAACAGTGAGGTTCTATTCCTTCTGTTCCTATCATAAAAATAAGGAGGTATTATGTTAATTGTGTGTAACAGTTTTAGCACAAATATGTTAAATTCTTTTAATGATGAATCAGTTATCAGTTTCCGAAAAATTTCCTTGCAAGAAGCAAGGAAATTCGTAGAAGACGCTGAGAGCGTCTCATCAGCTGTCGGCCATGCGCCGACTGCAGAAGTATTCTCTAAGTTGTTGGGAATTAGAATAGAAACGAACAGGACCGAGATAAAACTCGGTCCTGAAACTGTCTTACTAATAGGTAGCCTCGGAACGAGGCTACCTGAAGGAAGAATCCTGTCCAAGGAAGAGCTTGAAGCTCTTCCAATTATTTGGTGGGTCGCCTCATTGGTTTAGGCAACCCACCAAAGAGAAGCCCCTTTCAGGGCTTCTCTTTTTGCCCCCCGCCATAGAGTTCCACAGTAGCCTGCGGGGGGCTTGTTCATACTACAGATGTAACATATGTAACAGTTGTATGAACAGAAGATTTCATTACTGTTCATACAACTGTTGTATCTGCTTAAAACGGTTTTTAAAAAATAGAAATAGCAGGTTCTACTCCTGCTACTTCTATTATAAAAAAGGAGGTTGTATGAAAAAAGAAGGAAAAATAGTAGTTAGGTTTGGAAGGTCTGATCCTGATGGAATAAGCTACTACTGTTTTCAAGAAGATAAAACTTATTACTCAGGATACTTTGATATCATAGAAATAGAATTAAGTATAGAAGAGTGGAAAAAACTGAAAAGTCAATTAAAAACCCACAGCTGCTAAACTGTGGGTTTTTTCTTTTTGCCCCCCGCCCTAGCCAATCCAAAGTAGCTGGCGGGGGGCTTGTTCATATTAAAGATGTAACAGAAGTATGAACAGAAGTTTTATTACTGTTCATACAACTGTTGCATCAATAGAGGTTTTTAAAAAAAGAGCAATGACAATGGTGTCATTGCTCTAAACAGCTGCCTTACGGCAGCAAAAAGGAGGTTTTTATGATAAAAGAAGTTCATGTAAACATATATGAAGTAATCATAAGAAAACTGGATACACCTTCTGACATATCTAAAGATGAAGCTATGATATACTTACAACTTGCGAAAGATAACGATAATTATTACAGAAACGCAAAAAGAATTTATGAAAAGTTCAAAGATGATCCTGAGATAAGAAAAGAACTGCTCGAAAATGGTTTTACAGATCCTAAATTCTTATGGTCGTTAAGCGAAGACGAAATTAAAAATGCAAGAAAAGATTACAGATTTGCATTGGAAATAGTGTATAATATGACAGCGAAGGAAATCAGAGATGTTATACAAAGATGGAAGAAGGAAGAGGAAGAAATAGAAAGAAAGAGGAAAGAAGAAGAAAAAGAAGAAGCAAAAAGAATTGCTGAAGAGCTAGAAATTACAAAAGAAGATATAATAAGCAAGCCAGTAGAAGTAATCAAAAGGATAAGAATTATGAAAAATGCATATTTAAAAGAAGCAAAAGAAGTATTTGATAAAATAAAGAAAGTCCTCCTTGAGTGAGGACTTTCTTTTTTTGTTACAGTAATCAGCCCGCCGCCACAGAATTTCAAAGCAGCCTGCGGCGGGCTTGTTTTTAAAGATGCAACAGATGTATAGACAGAAGATTTTAATATAGTTCATACATCTGTTGCATCTGCTTAAAACGGTTTTTTAAAAAACAAGAGCGATGGCATGGTGCCATCGCTCTAAACCTTGCCATCATATTGATGGCAAAAGGAGGTAATATGAAGAAGTATGATGCTATTTGTTTGTTAAAGAAAATTGGAACAACCAAAGAAAACTTTGAACAAATGCCAAAAGAAGAAATAGTAGAAAAAATTTATAAGGAACTGAATACATATAGTTTACAAACTGCGAATGATTTATATAAAGAGATAAAGGAATCTGTTCACAAAGAAGTTGATATAAAAGAAGCTTTAACTGATTTCTCAAATAAAGTTGAAGCTGCTGATAAAAATGCTTACGATATAGAGTTTATTTACGACATGTTGGATGCTGTTATAGAATTGCTACAAGACTTAGGATATGAAATTGACAAAGATATATCCAAAAGATTATGGAGAACGTTAGGTGAAATGAAGATCATTTGTGAAAAATATGAAAGTAAAAAGAACGCTCTCAACTGAGAGCGTTCTTTTTTGTTACAGTAATCCGCCCGCCGCCCCAGCTTATCCAAAGCAGCCTGCGGCGGGCTGTTCATATTACAGATGCAACAGATGTATGAATAGAAGATTTTAATACAGTTCATACATCTGTTGTATCAACAGAGGTTTTTAAAAAAATCGGTAGGAACAGTAAGGTTCTATTCCTTCTGTTCCTATCTGTAAATAAAAGGAGGTATTTATGAACCTAAAAGAATTTTATTTTAAAGAAGGAAATAAAGTAACAGTAAGCAGAGAAGTACTAAATGATTATGATAAATACAATGTTAGTTACAACGGAAAAACATGGACATTTGATATAGGTGAGGATGTGAATGGTCTAGAAGAAATACTAAATAAGACAGATCTTGCAGAAGACGAAAAACTTGCTCTACAACTGTCCATAGAAAAAACATCACTGTTAAGAGAGATGTTTCCAGATATAAAAATGATAAAAGAGATGATAAAAGAGACAAAAGAAAACGAAAGTAGAAAAGAGAGAGTAAGATCAAGAGTAACAGTTGTAGAAGAAAAAGTATACGAAGAAATAAAAGATCTAAGAGAAGAGAAGAAAGAAAGGTTAGAGCAGATGAAAGAAGAAGCGGAAGAAAAATACAATGAAATAAGGAAAGAAATGAAAGAAGATGAAATGATAAAAGAAGAACATGAATGCTCATTTGGCAATATAATTATCACAAAGAATATCAAAAGAGAGATAAGTCCAGTTGACTACGCAGAAGAAATTTCAGTGCTCAAAGAGCATGAAATATACATCAGAGATCCTGAAAAAGGACCGCTACTCCAAAGGATAACTGATGTATCTGACACGTACGCTTACTACTACTTCGATATAAAGACAGAAACGAAAACGACTATAAATATAGAATTTAAAGCTGATATACCTGATCACATAATTAATGATATTAAAAAATACTTAAAAATAAAATAGGTTTTAAAAAAAATGATAGGAGCAAACAGGTTCTACTCCTGTTGCTCCTATCAAAAAATAAAGGAGGTTGTATGGACGAGAAGATTTATAATACGTACTTTTGGTGGAAGGGGTATATACTTGCCCCTTCAATGGTGAGGGAATTAAAGAGTTTCCTTCCCAGTATTCAAGAATACTGGGAAGCTCTGAAAAGGAACTCCAGATACATTCTAACTGATTTACAAAGAGATGGATTAGATAGAAGAAAGGAGGTAGTGGAGAAAATTTACAGGAGAGCTGTAAAGAAATGGATAAATCTCTTTACAGATCCGAATCTTGATATGACTTCAGACGAGGATTTTATAATCTTCTTAAAGATGCTAGTTGACTGTCTGAAACCATACAGCAAATATGTTGGCGAGCGAAAAGATCGCCAATACATTAAAAAGATCTTGACGAAGATAATAGAAGAATACTACGAAGAAAATAAATAAGAAGCCCCTTTCGGGGCTTCTTATTCCGCCCCCCGCCACAGCCTACTCACAGTAGCCGGCGGGGGGCTGTTCATATTACAGATGTAACAGAAGTATGAACAGAAGTACCATCATTGTTCATACTCCTGTTGCATCAATAAAAGGTCTTCAAAAAAGATAAGAACAAGAAAGGTTCCACTCCTTCTGTTCTTATCTGTAAAATAGGAGGCATATATGAAAAATAAAGACTAAAAAAGAAAAGAAAAACTTGAAAGAATAAAAGAACTAAGAAGATACAATGGCAAAATACCTGCTGAGAAGATTTTCATAAAAAGAAGTACCAAGCATGACAATGACTGGAAATATGAAACATATGAAACTGATGAATAAAAAGAAACCTTTATGGTTTCTTTTTTACTGCAGCAGCCCCCCGCCTCAGCCTACTCACAGTAGCCGGCGGGGGGCTTGTTCTTATTACAGATGTAACAGGTGTATAGACAGAAGATCTTATATCATCTGTTTATACACCTGTTATATCTGTTGATGGGTTTTTAAAAAATAATAAAGAGCAGTTGCATGGTGCAACTGCTCTAAACTGCAGCTATATGCTGCAAGAAAGGAGGATGTTATGATAGTATTCATAGGAAAAAGCTACAAATTAGATAACGGAGACTTACTGATATCATCGTATGGCAAGTATGAGCCAGACATGCTGATACTAGTTCCAAAAAACCATGTGCAAATTTCAAAGATAGTCGACGAAGAAAGATACTACGTTGACATAGAAGTAAAAGAAAACGAAAATATAAAATTTAGTGCGAACTGTGTAAAGATCGTCCCAGGAACATTTGGAAAGACGAAAAAAGGAGCTGATATTTTTAAGATTGATATAAATGGTCCTCATCTACTTATAGAAGTCCAATGGGGCGGAAGCTTCAGGACGACCGATGGCAGGTTAGAATCTCCCATAGACGAAACGAAGATAATAAAGAAGATCAGGAAAAGTTCGCATGGAGGTGGATTAGGAAATACGTATTATATATTCGACAGGAAGTACTATGAGAGTTATACACCAAATATAGATGATTTTTGATATATCCACCCCGCCGCATCAGCCATTCATAGTAGCAGGCGGCGGGGTTTGCTCTTTAAAAGTGCAACAGATGTATATATAGAAGATCTTATATCTGTTTATACATCTGTTGCATTTGTTGATCGGTTTTTTAAAAAATAAAAAAGGAGGTATATATGAAACATGTTACAAAAGTTGTATTGTTTGTAGCTTTTGGTGCAATTGTTGTAGCCTTGTTCTGCAGCAAATGGTTATTGAAAGGCCTTGTATGGACTAACAGAAAGTTAAATCAATTGATAAATAAAAACAAGGCCTACACCAAAAGTTATAAAAATAATAATCAGCCTTAGCAACAACGCCCGCCGCCATAGAGTTTCACAGTAGCAGGCGGCGGGCTGTTACTGAGCATTAAAAAGGCTGATTGCTACAGTTATGTAGCTGTTTGTGTATCGGTTTTTAAAAAATAAAGAGCAGTAACATGGTGTTACTGCTCTAAACCTGCAGCTATATGCTGCAAAAAAGGAGGTTGTATGAATTTTAATTTTAATTTTAACAAGTTATTTAAGAAATTTACTGGATCGAAAGCTACAAGAATAAAATTCGATCCAGAGAAAGTTGTTGTTTCTGTAAATGAAGTTAATGCAGATAAGAAGACTGTTGCTACAATAATAGAGGTAGCAACTGAAACGTACAAGCAATTTCCAGCAAAGGATGTTGTAACAAAGAAAACCGGTGATCTATATATATCCAGCCAGAATCCAAAAGGAAAAAGCTCATATGCTGATCTTGTTAGCAGAAATGTAATAGGTGCATATAGATTAGGATGGATATATGCGAAAGATGGTAAAAATATAATCTGGAAGGCAAAGTACTTCCTTCGCGCAAATCGGAAGGAAGGTAATTTCCAACTCGAGATCTATCAACCGAATTCTATGATAAAAGGTATCGACGACAGGAAGTGAGCATAAGAGCCCCACAGTAGTGGGGCTCTCTTTTTTTAGAACAGAAGAATAAAAGAACAGAAAAACAGAAATAGAACAGAAGTGAAACCCCACAAAAGCAGTTAAAATTGAACATTTTTCAACTTCTTTCACCACTCATCCCCACTTAACTGCTCTATTTTTAACTTTTTCTACTGCTTTTGTGGGGTTTCAAAAAATCAAAAAATTAAAAAATTATGGCCTCGTCGTCTAAATGGTTTAGGACTCCAGCTTTTCAAGCTGGAAATGGTGGGTTCAAGTCCCCCCGAGGCTATAATAAAAGAAAAGGAGGTAATATGTTAATAGAAAAAAAGAAGTTTTTTATATATTTGACAAAAAATCAAATAGGAGCCGGCACAAACAACGGCTCCATAAGCATGCACTGGTATAGAAAATGGATAGGAATAAGAACATATAAAGGCATAGATACAGAGGAAATAAATTTAGGTTATATATGGATAGTTATAGCAAAAATAAAGGAGGAATAGATGAAGAAAATGAAAAAAGTAATGAAAGGTATAATTTATACAACGATAGACATAGCCATGATAGTAAGCTTCAATGTTATGTGCATAGCAATATTGAATAGCTTACATGTAAATAAGTCATGGCTAGTTATACCTTTCATAGGTTCAATAGCTGCCATAGAAGGCAGCTTAGAACAGAACATAAAAGATAGCCTCTCATAAGAGAGGTTATCTTTTTTCTTTAGCGTTTTTCGGTTGTTTATAGCTATTTCGCTATAGCAAGTAGCGAAGTAGCTATAGCAAGAAGAACATGCGAAAGAGGATACAGAAAAAAATTTTAGCTAGAGATACGAACTGAAGATCTAATAGATGAAGGCGGAGGTGGAATATTTACACGTCAATGTCTAGAATATATACAAGAAAATGAGAATGAGACACCTGATAGAATCATCGTATTCTCAGATAGCCAAGACTGCGGACTGGCCAGACAAAAGAATCCCAAAGCCATTCGGAATTAGAAATTATATCATCGATGTTGCAGCACATACTCACGGAATTAATTACAAAGGGGTATGGACAGCAGAAATCAGCGGATGGAGCGAAAGATTCCTAGACTATATATTTGCTTTCGAAGGTATAGAAGTAGGTCAAGAAGAAGAAACAGAATAGTAAAAAAGAGGCTGTCCAGTGTATTGGACAGCCTCTTACTGCTCATACAACTGATATAAAAGAGATATATGAACTATGATGTTACTCTATTAATTGTTTTCTTATATATATACTACTACTATATATATATTATTATTAATATATATATATAGTAGTAGTAATAGGTATAAAATTTTTATAAGCTGTTGAAAATCAATCATCGTTATGTGGAAAAAATGTGGAAAAGATGTGGATAAAATGTGGATAAAAATTTTTATCAACAGGTTTTCCACAGGTTTTCCACATAGTTATCCACAGGTTTTCCACATAAGTTGTATGAACAGACAGAAGTATAATTTTACTGATTACTATCTGATATAAAAGGCGGGGCGTCGTAAGACGACGTCACCGCCGCCATAAAAAAACAGTTAATAGAACAATGTCGCTGTAGTAACAGTTGTTAGAACGACACTGCTATAGTAACAGTTGTTAGAGCAAACATAGAATAAAATAAAGTAACAGTTACTGCTACAGCTATAGCAGTATTAAGCAACTGCCACTGTTACAGTTATAATTTTATTAGCGTCTTGTGACATTTTATTAGAAATGTCAAAAAAATAAGAACAGTTGTTATAGCAACAAATGATATGGTAATATCAAGATCTAATCTATCAGCAATTGCTGATAGATTAACATAGAACCAATCAAAAAGTACTCAGAAAGGGGAAGACGTGTAAAACTGCTTACTTCTGTAAGAATAAAAGTTAAGTTTAGACATAATAAACATGTTAGATATCAGTTACTTGCAACAAGTTATTAAACTGATACTTCAACGTCAATTGATTTCAATTGCAACTGCCACTGTTCATATAACTGCTACAATTGCAACTGCCATTGTTCATATATCTGCTACAATTGCAACTGCCATTGTTCACCTATCTGCTACAAGTGAATATAAGATATAGAATATCTAGATATCTGTCTATCCGCTCGATAGCGGATAGACAGCTGAAGAACGACTATAGGCGTTTTGCTCACTTCAAGTGAGATAATAATGTAAGTTTAGATATAAGAATATATAGCTATAGAATAGCAAATAGAGCAAATTGCTACTGCCAAGAGTAAAGTAGCAATTTGCGCAGTTATGAAAAAAACTGCGAAAATAAAGTTAAGTTAAGTTATATATATATTAAGATGTCATCAGCAACAAGAACATTGCAATGCTAAATAATATAAATAAATAAAATAAAAGTCATAATGATGTAATTAATGTAATAATGTAACTGTTATTGCTACAGTAACTGTCATAAAGAATAGTAAAACAAAAGAAAAAAAATAATAATAAATGCTACTGCCGTAGTATCTGTTATAAAGAGCAACTGTTATGCTGTAATATCTATTATAAAAGGCGACTGCCACTGTAGTAATATCTGCTATAAAAGGCGACTGCCACTGCTGTAATATCTGCTATAAAAGGCAGGCGTCATACTGCTGTAAAACATAATAAATATTGTCAGTAGGAGGTAAAAATATGATATTATATCAGCTGTTTGTTAATTTGAACTTGTATTCTATCTGTAGTAAATGTGTATTTACTGGGTGTGCATTATATGAAAACAACTGTTTTAGGAATAAATCAAAGTTAAATAACGTTAGTATACGTTTATATCAGGAATATTATAACATTGTACGTGTAAAAACGATGGATGAATATATAGCAGTAGATGGTACATCGCAACTTATTTGATATTTTAGCTGTAACTATGATAAAAGATAGCAAATGTCCGTTGTAACAGTAGTAAGAGCGGCTTGTGGCAGTTGTAAGAGCAGCTTATAGCTACTGTATGTAGCTGTAACTATTATAAAAGCAGTTTACAACAGCAGCACGAGCAGCCAGTTGTTGCTCATATAACTGCTACAAGGAGAAATTGTTCTAATAACTGTTACAAAGAGATATTGTTCATATAACTGTTACAAAGAGATACTGTTCTTATAACTGCTGTATAGATACATTGCTCTTATAATTGCTACAAAGAGATATTGCTCTAATAACTGCTACAAAGAAATACTGTTCATATAACTGCTGTATAGATATCGTTTTATGATTTTTGTTCAAACTGTCAAAAAAAATTGATATAAAAGGCAGGTGTAATATGAAAATAAATGTAGAATTGTTAAATATTCAAATGAAACTATTTTGTCAGCATTGTTACTATGATATTACATCTAGATGTTATCAATATGAAAGAATAGATGGTAAGATAAATTTAATATGTACATTATTAAATATTGTAGAACATAGTATTAGTAAATTGTCTAAAATACAGGAGGTATAATATGAGAGTACAAGTTCAGATTTGTTTTTATGATATAAACATAGATGGTACAAACTGCTACTTTAGAGAATGTAAGTATATGTATGATGATTCTTGTAAACTGAAATTGAATAGAAAAATGAAAAGTTTTCAATATCTATGTGATATATTATATCAGTTTAAGAGGATTATGTTAGAAATAGTGAGGTAAATGTGAAGATATCTGTTCAATATTGTTATTATGATTTAAATATAAGTTCATCTCATTGGTGTAGAAACTGTAGATATTCATATACGTTGTCTTCGAAAGTAAATCATGATATATCAGAAATTTGTCGTTGTAGTATAAATGTAAAGCGTGAGCGATTAGATGATATAAGTATATATAACAGGTATAACACTTTGAAATATTATATTTACTTTTTATATAGCTATTTATGTTCTACATTGTTGTTAAGTAGAAAAGAGCTGATAAAGATAGTTGAAGAGATAACTGTATAAAACTGTTGTATAAAGAGGAGGAAAGATATGTTGATTAGATTACAACTTCTGTTTATTGATGTAAATGTAGACATAAGAGAAGTAACAGCTTATTGTAATCGTTGTGTAACTGATAAATCTGTATGTGCATTACTGTTAAAAAGTCATTATAAGACTGTATTTCACTACGATAAAACGACTATTGAATATAATAGTTGTACTGTATGTAGTATATTATTTGATACTAGTAAGAGTTTGTTATTTAGTTTAACAGCTGATAAATAAGTGAGGTTTACGCATATCAACCTCCTTCTGTTGTAGATAGGTAGCATATGTATCAGTTTTATCTGCTTTCCTCCTATAGGTAAATAAAGTTGATTCAAGTACATATGCTACCTATCGTTATTTATAAATAGTTAAAGAAAGGAGGAACAATGAAAGATCAATTTGTTAAAGTTGTAAAGATTGGCTCGAAAAGGACGCCAGGTGGTAGATGGTATTATGTATATTGTAAAATAATTCTTTACAAAAAAGAAGACAAGATCATGTTAAGTATATCAGGAGTAGAAGGACCGCTGAGTTCAGGTAATGCTCTAGGTAGTACAGGTCAGATAAATCCTGTTCAAGTAGAAAGATATGCTGAAGAATGGAACGAAGATATGTTGCGAAGATTCAATGAGATATGGTCAGAATATCATCTTAATGATATGCATTTAGGAACAATTGTTCAAGAAAGAATATTAGAACAGTTTAATTGTACAAGTCTTGGCGATCCAAGAGTTAAACAAATTCTGAAAGAGTTCAATGTATTAGAACATTGTGGATCAGTATATGGCACTGAATTTAAGACAAGAAAGATATCTGAAGAAATAATCAGATTCTTGTATAATCTACCGACAGCAAATAAGATGCCAGCGTGGGTATAAAAATGTTCTGCTTGCCTCATCTAACTTCTTGTGCTTCTGTAGTTTTAGCTGTTCTGTTTGATGGTTTTTAAAAAATGTTTTTAAAAATTTTAAAATGGGAGGTTAATCAGAATAGCTAAAGAGATTGGGTATATTAATTAAAAAATAAGAAAAAAAATAAAAAAAAAGGAGGTAAATATGGTCAGTTTAGCACAAAGGAAGGTATTGGCCAAGAAAGGGTTAGTGTTAGATGTTGATAACCTCAAATGGCCAATACAAGATATTACAAGAGCAAAGGCCGCAAAAGTATACTCAGCCAAGTTATATAAGCAGCATATGATAAGTAAGGCTGAGTATGCCAAGATTCAGCATGCCGCCAATGCTGCAATAAAAATTTATAAAAGCGGCGGCAGCCAAGCAGATGTTGCTAGATATATCGACCGTTATAATTTATATGTTTAATAAATAATGAATAAGGCAGGTAGCTAATGTTGAAATAGAGCGGAAAGCCACCTGCCTTGTTCTGTTAAAAAGGGAGGTTGTAATGATAGTTTTAGAGTATTTAGCAAGTATTACATTCTTTATTGTTACTTTTAGATTCGTCGATGGTATGATAAACAAAGTAAATAGAAAGTTTGGTAATATGAAGAATGTCAAAAAGATAGATATAAGAAAATTAATATAAAAAAAGGAGGATAAAATGTATAAAAGTCATAGTAAAAAGACTAAAATAGGTAAATGTTGTATATGTGGTAAAACAGTGTATCATGAGGACTTAGCAAAAGACTGTGTAAAGTTTGCTGAGTTTTATATGACTGGCTTGTGCAGCGAATGTCAAGATTTTGTATTTAAAGAACAGGCAGAAGAAGAATGAAAGGAGGATATATGTTTGCTAAAATCGAGAAGGAATGTATTATTGAAAGATTTTTTATTGTATGTCCTCATTGTGGTGAAGTTATTGAAGGGTCTTCAAGAGAACAAGTATGGAGAGAAGCACTAGAGAAGGGTTGGAGATATGATGAGGGAGAGGGTACAATATGTTGTAAAAATTGTTGTTCTTATTATCAAAAAATAAAGGAGGTATAATATGTCGTTATTTTTTATAATTTTTGCTATAGTAAATGTTGCAGCTTGTATAGTTGCATGGTTTCTTGAATCGAAGAAAGGTATATATTACATTAAATATGTTAAAGATAATATGAACAAATGGAAGACAGTAATGGTGCCATTCTATGTAGCAAAAGCTATTTTCTTAATGTTTCCATTATTTGTTGATATAGCAGTAACTATGGGACTGATAGCTATCTTCAACTTTGGTGGTTGGTATGGAGGAGTATTAGGATTGTTTGCTTCTAATTTGATATCGTTGTTGATAATTAGAACGTTAGTAATGTAATTATAAAAAAACAAGGCACCACTGTTATCAGTGGTGCCTTAAAAAAGGAGGTTATATGTTAAATTTTTTAGCAGTTATAAAAAGAAGTGTAAGTGAAAGAAAGGCTGTCTTAGAGTTAAGACAGCTCAAGCATGAGTTATATGATAATCTGATAAATATTGGCAGAGGAGAACATAATGTTGAAGTTGTTAAGAAGATCATTAGAATAATTGATCATATATCTGATAAATATAAAGATGAATTTGAAGATCTTGATAGTGTAACATTATATTTATGTTGCTATTCAAGATTTAAACTATTCATGTTAAAAATAAGAGCATTATTTAGCAGAGAAAGTCTTGACAAATTGATAAAAAATGTTATATTTAAATAGGAGAGAAGGAGGTATATATGAAACTGAGTGAAGATCTATGTAAAGATATTGACTTATATAGAGTATATTATGCTCAAAAGAAAAAAAGAAGAAAGAAGAAAATGTTAGATAAGATTGATAAGATTAAGAGAATAAAAAGTATGAGTAGGTCTAGAATACCTTCAGTAAAGATAATGCATCGTTCAAAAAGACATGAAAATGATTGGAAGTATAGAGTAAACGATGAGGAGTAATTTACTCCTCATCGTTTTTTGATTTTAAAAAGAAGGAGGTAAAATGTTAGTAGTTCATTCGTTAAATAAAGTAAATATGCTTGATATAAAGAGAATTGTAGAAAGATATCTGCAGCAATTTGGTGTTGCAACTTTGAATGTAACGAATGATACATTTGATCTAGGAGATGATATAAAGATTATTGAGTCTAGAGTGACATTTCTGCCAAGAAATCAAACTGCTGCTAATAAATATGCATTTGTTGAGAAGGAGACATATGGAGAGGTCTTCCTTCAAGGTAGGAATATTTTTAATATTTCTACTGATGATAAAGTTCAGAAGCAGATGTATAGAATGTTATTTGAAACAGAAGAAGGTGATCTATCATTATTGTTCATATTAAGAGCATTATATAAACAGAATAAAATGAAGATCATAATGTTAGAAAATGTTGGTAAAGAATATTTTAAGACTGGTCAGATTGGAATTGAGATTACTGATAATTGTAACGATCTGACTTTTAGAAAGTTATTAGATATGACAATAGAAGATGTAAAGAAAGAGAAGATGGTACAAAAAGAATATAATTTGAAAGATAAAAAGTATGTTGAAAGAACATTAGAATATCTTCCAGCATATTTAATATATCCTCTAGCATTGAATGTTAGAACACATTCAGTAGGTATAGCAAGAGAAAATAATGTTATCTTTCAGAACGATAGAATAGTATCATTGCCATATATGCTACCATTGCCAGTTTATTATATTGATAAAAGTAGGATACAAGTAACTGAAAATCAGAAAGAGTATGTTAAAATGGAAATTGATGTGGATGAGAGTATTATAACAAAAGGTTCAGTTGATATCGACTTAGATATGAAGAGTGAAACTTCAGCTATTGTTTCTAAGAGCAATTATCTGTTTACTAGTAAGAACAAGTTTACAAAGTTTTATAAGGAGAAGGATATTTTAAAGAAGTTGAACATTGCAAATGAGATAGAGAAAGATCTTGAATATGTTGATTTACAGGAGATTATACGTAGAAATATTAGCGATATAGAACAGATGAAAACAATGCAATTTGATCTTCCAGAGACAAAGCTTATAGCATGTTACAAATAGGAAGAGATATGAAAGTAAACATATATCAACTTAACTTAAATCTTAAATCTGATTGCGACGCCTGTAAGTTTGAATATTGTTTCTCATCATGTAAAAAGGTTAATATAGGTGATGCTACAATCAGGTTAAATTCGTATATAGCAAAGGAAACACTTTAGCAAAGTGACGATGACATGTACATTAGTCACCTCTACAACTATAATTAGTATAGCCTTCGGCTGATTATCAGCGGAGGCTATACTAATATTTAATTAGGAGGAAGTTAATATGCTTTATATTCAATTAGACAAAAATGTAAAGGGTGTATTTAATATTTATTGCAAATCGTGTTCTTTTAGTAGCATCCCAAATTGTAGACTTCTTGTTTTTAGGAGAGGTGAGACTGAACAAGCATGTAAAGTATTTGAGTCTACTTGTGTCAGGACATGGTCACTTGTATATATAAAAGAAGATAATATTTAGCGTTTTATGTTTAATTTTTTTTAAAAAAAGGAGGAAAATTATGAAAAATAAAAAGCAAGTTTTAAAAGCTGCCCCGATAAAATTGGTAAAGGGGCAGAGATTTGTAATGCTTAGACATATAGTAGTTAAGAAAGATGGTACATTTGAAATAACAGATGGTAAGTATGTTAACATCGATGTAGGACAGAATAAATTAGCATTGAATATGTGGAGATATATGGCTAAATTTGTTGATGAAAAAGGTAAGAATATTGTACCATCAAAAGATGTATTAAAAAAGTTAGAAGATCAATATGAAATTACATATATTCATACTGGTCATAGAGGAACTGAGGCTAGAGTATTGTTAAAGAAGTTCAACAAAGTTGAAAGATATCTGAAAGGATTACCTGTTGAAAAGAAAATAGCAAGAAGAAAGCTGTTTTTAAGAAGAAAGATAGACGACTTCAGATCATATGGTATAGATAAAATAAGAATAATAAATGTTCCAAAAGAGTATGAAAAATATGTAGATGGTGTAATATTCTATAAAGGCAAAGAGATTATGAAAGGTGATAAGAACAGAAGAAACTTAGAAGGAGCAGAAGTGAAAGGATTTGCAAAAGGATCATTGATGAATGTTAATAAGTCAAAGTTCTTTAAGAAGTTAATAGGAGATGTACAAGAAGATGAATTAGTTATACCATCTTGTAACGTTAAAATGAGGAAAGATTTAAAATATACAATAGATGATATATGGATAGCTGAATATGCAAAGACAAGAGCTGTTGTTAAAGATGAATTAGAATATGGTATAGCAGCGATGATAAAAAATGTAAAACCTATTGATGTACCTGAATGGACATTAGAAAGGATATATGAACTTGTAAAGTTGACTGATAATGATAACATGGCAAGTGCATTGTTAAAGGCAGGTGTACCATTGAATGATCAGTATTTTGTTCAATCAGCAGAACCTATTATATCTGCTGAGATAAGTAGAATATTTAGAATCGGATATGGATTAACAGGATTTGCTGTTGCTCTGCCAAAGGCAGGTAAGGTTGATGAAATTGTCGTTGGTAAAAGAATTGCAAAGTGGTTGAATATAAAGAAAGGAGGAACTGTTGTTCTTACAAGAAATCCAATTCCAGGTATATTAGGACTACTGAGAGTAAAAGTTAAAAAGATTGTAGATAAAGATGTTATTTATGTTCATCCAGATATATGGACAGGTGTATTGAAAGGAGACTATGATGGTGATCTGTGTCAGTTGATTGTTGATTATCCAGAGCTTAAAGAACATGCATTTGAGCCAGCTCATGCTCTAAAGCTAGTTGAAAAAGCAAATAAGATGATAGAGAAAGAAGATAGTACAGAAGAAAATCTGCAGCAAACAGAACTTGATGTATATCATGCTATTGTATCAAATGCAGCTGCTGTAGGTATATTGACGATGGAATGGTTAGAAAGGATGAATGAATATCATAAGATGTCAAAAGATAAAAGAGCTGTTCAAATGTATGTTGATTTTGAAGACATTCAAAAGAGTATAGATGGAATGAAACATGATGCATATAAGAATGCTGTTAAGCTTGCTGATAGAATTAAGAATATTATGAGAACGAGACAAGTAAATAGCTATTTAAGAGCTATAAGGAATGTTAATATATCTTATGAGAATAGAATAGAAGTTATAAGAAGTGCAAATTATACATCAGATGATATTTATGAAAAGATTGTATGTAGAAGAAGAAATGCTATAAAGGGATTAGATAGTATTGGTAGTCAAACAGTTGAATATGATTATAGAAGTGCAGCAAAGAAGATGTTAAAAGAGGTTAATATCGACTCTGAAAGATTACAGAAAGCAAGACAGATGGTGATTAAGTTTCATAGTAAAAATGGATATTCGGAAATGGCTACTATTGAGTTAGCTAAGAAGTTGTACAAAACGCTGAAGCTTAAAAAGAATATAGTAGCATTGCTAGAAGCAAGTACATATCCAAGAGGAGTTGGAAGAGCAGCAATGTTGAGTCTGCCAACTGCAAAAAAGATAGTGAAACTAGCAATTCAAGATATGAACGATGTTAAAGAAATAATAGAACAAGATATAAAAGAAGTTAAGAAGATAATAAATCAGCCATGAGCAAAAGTTACAAGAAGACCATAGACTCGTTCTATGGTCTTCTTTTTTGATAAGTATAAATAATTGTATATCAATGGAAATTGATAAGCTATATGATGCCAAATTAAGCATTAACTACATTTACATTCCGTTAATGCTTTCACTGGCATCATATATGCAGAAGTGAATAACTTCTGAAAAAAAATTTTTAAATTGAGATACAAGATTCAATGGAAATTGAAAGTTATCGAAACAGTTTATTTTATTCCGCACATTTCATGTGCTTGTAAAATAAACTGTTTCAGAAGTGAACAGCTTCTGAAAAAAATGTATATTTATTAAAAGGAGGTATATATGAAAGGAGACATGAAGAAGTCTGTATATGTAGATTATGATGAAGAAGCTAAAATGTATTATATCAGGGTCGTACATAGTTATAAAATAGAGCGTCCTCAGGAAAGACTAGGTAAGAAGATCAATAAGCCTGATTGGAGACAGATAAATAAGATTGTAAAAGTTATGCAAGAATTTTGGAACGTACAGCAGTATTTAGCTGATATTTATAAAAGTAAAGAAAAATGTACAGGGGAGGAATAATGGATAATAAAGAGAAGTTAAATAGTTTATTTTTTTTAAAAAAAAATAACAAAAAGGAGGTTAAATGAGTAATAAAACAATTCAAAGTAATGATTTATTAGTTTTGTCGCCAAAAGGTATAAAAGAGTTGGTAAGTTATTTTGTAAAGGCTGATATTCCTATATTGATCTGGGGTCAAACAGGAGTTGGTAAAACTCAGATAGTAAAACAGATCGCACAAGAGAATGGTTATGATATGTTAGCGTTGTATCTAAATCAAGCTGATACATTAGGTGATTTATTAGGATTGCCGTATGTGAATGCTGAAAAAGGTATAACTGAATTTTTACCGCCGCCAATAATTAAAGCAGCTGAACATGCTGAAAAGCCAACTATTTTATTCTTAGATGAGATAAACAGATGTAGGAAAGAATTTAGAAATGCTATATATAGGTTAGTTCAGGAGAGAGTATTAGATCAGAGGAAGTTAAATGTCAGAATAGTAGCTGCTGCGAATCCATCGACAGATAAATATTTTGATACAGAAGAATTTGATGAAGCATTTCTAAATAGATTTGCACATGTTGGTATGAAATCTGATCTAACTGATTGGAAAGAATTTGCACATAGGAGAGGAGTCCATCCAACTGTTATTTCTTTTGCAAGTGAGTCAACAGCTTTTAGCAACGATCCTATAACATTTTCTAAGATAGTAACGCCAAGAGATCTTATTGAGAGTTTATCTAAGATTGTAAACATTATAGAAAATGATAAAGAACTTACTGAAGACGATAAATATAGGTTAATCGAGGAATCAGCAAAAGCGATATTAGGAATAGGTAAAGGTATTGCTTATACAAAAATGTATAAAGATTTGGAAAAGCCAATTCAGCCAGATGAATGGTTGCTGTCATCTAAAGAGAATCTTTCTAATAAGCTGAATGAACTTATCAGCAAAGGTCAAACTGATATAGTTATTAGTTCAGTCTATAATATTGCAAGAATTGATGCAAAGAAGATAAATGATACATCAGCTAAGAAGATAATTAATGTATTATTAGAACAAACAGCTGAGATTATTGTTAATGCTATTATGATTTTGCCAGAAGTTGGACAAGATGTATATCAGAAGATTTTAGAGTTAGCTCCAAATGAAGCAAGAAAGTTAGTAAGTGTTTATACGGAAAAAATGGATTTATTTAATAAACAAACTAAGAATGCGAATGGGAAAAGTAAAAGTTAAAAGGAGGTAATATGAAAGATGTAAGAAATATTATTAAATTTTTAAAGGATGAAATAAGATGTATAAGACAGGAATATGATGTAGATTTATGGGATCAGACAGATATTTCATCGCTTGATAGTACAGAAGCATTTAATAGAGGTGTCTATAGAGCATATGTACAGATATTAGAGATGCTTGACAGTATTATTAAAAAAGAAGGTAAAGAAAATCATAGGAGGTTAAATGAGTCTAAAAGATGAACTCCAAAGAGTAAGAATGGCATCATTGTCAGATGAAGATTGGTTAGGAATATTCATATTAGAGTTTGCAAAAAGATATGAGTTTTATGGACATCTTGTGTATCAGTTTAGAAGAAGATTAGTTGATCAGAAGATATCATATATGGGTACGCCGTTGTTTATGCAGATTGAGATGCCACTTGGAAGTTCAACATTGATAGATAGAAAATTTGTTGATGCAACTTTAGTATCATGTATTGAAAATATGAAAACACTGCCTTTTAATCAGGTGATTGGAATTTTGCATCATGAGATATTACATTTTACTAATATGCATTCAATAAGAGGGTTAAATATTGCGAAACAAATAGCAAAAGAGGTAGGAGTATTAGATCCAAAAGAGTTATATGATAATCCTGTATTTACAGCAATTTTGAATATTGCTGCAGATGCATCTATTAATGAATATGTTAGGGAATTTGACGAATACAGAGATGGTATAGTTACGATATCTTCTATCAACAAAGAATATAAACTGAAGTTAAGTCCTGGAGCATCTTTTGAAGAGATATTCTTCTCTTTATATAAATTTGAAAAAGATAAGATAAAGAAAGCGCAGAAAAGTATTCATGAAATAAGGAAAGTTATACAACAGATTAATCAGAAGATACAGCAAGCATCTCAGAATAGAAATAAGCAGATAAAGCAGATAACAGAGAAGCTAAAGAAAGAAGCAGGTGAGTATAATAGTAAAGCTAATAGCCAACAGAGTCAACAGTTGAAAGATCAGGCAGATAGTATAGATCAGAAATCTGATGAGATGAAAGATGCTGAGAGTAAAGGAGATAATAGAAAGCAGCAGCAAGTAGAAGATGAAATGAAGAAAATGGCAGGTCAAATGAAAGAGCAGATAGATGAAACAGAACAACAACAGCAGGAAGAAGAAGGAAAAGATAACCTCAATAGAATGAAAGATTTAATTAAACAGTTAGAAGACATGTTAAATGGTCAGCAACAAAATCAACAGCAAAATCAGCAACAAAATCAACAACATGAACAGGAAGAAGGTAACGATGAAGATCAAAGTGATCAACAGAATAATAGCAGTTTAAAAGATTTGATAAATCAGCTGGAGAAAAACTTTAGCAATCAGCTGAAAGAGTTAAGAAAGCTATTATCAACACCAATAGCTTTAGCTGATGAGAAAGATAAAGATAATATAGAACAGATGACAAAAGCAAAGATATATAATGCATATAAACAGACATCAGATAAAGGTAGAGGATCTATTCCATCGGACGTGTTAGAGATCATAGAAAGTATTGAAAAGCCAGTAAGTATACCTCTTCATCAGTTCTTAAGAAGAATAGCAAATAGTTATGCTAAACAGAATAGGACATTGTCGTTCAGGAGATATGATAAAAGATATGGTACAGTGCCTGGTGATATAGTTAGTAATAAAGAGACTGTCGCATTTATATTAGATGTATCTGGTTCAATGTCAAATGAATTGTTAGCAGAGGGTGTTGCATTTTTGAATACTATATCGAAAGATTATGAAACTATTATGTGTCAGATTGATACTGAACTAAAATTAGATCGGATAAAAATACTAAATAGAAGAGTAGATAAACTAGAAGTCGAAGGCAGAGGCGGAACAGATTTTAACGATTTATTCAGATTAATGAAAGGTGAAGAACTGGAACAACATGAGATAAAGTATTATAAGTTGTTGAAAAGAGCTGCAACTGTGTTCATATTTACTGATACAAATGCTAGTATAGATACTAGAAGATATAATCAAAAAGAGATAAAACAATCTGTTGTATTTATAACTGATAGTAAATATATATACAATGAAGTATTAGATTTTGGTGGTGTAGTTATAAAATATGATAAAAATAATAAGATATATGAAGTAATAAGAGGAGGCATATATGAATAAAAATGTAATAATTGCCTATGTAGATGGATCTTGGTCATCTAAAAATCCTGATATATCAGGATATGGTGTTGTCATTACTGATGTCAATAACAATGTAATTTATGTAGATAAAGGTTATATTACAGGAGATGCTACAGTAATGAGACAAGTAGCTGGGGAAGTAGAATCAGTTGTAAGAGCTGTTGATTATGCAATAAAGAATAAATATAGTAAGATTGTTATTAAGTATGATTATGAAGGAGTAAGAAGTTGGGTTACAGGTGACTGGGAAACAAGGAATGAGTGGACAAGAAGATATTCAGAATGGATGGATGATGCGAAGAAAAAAGTGCTGATCAAATTTGAAAAAATAGAATCAAAAGATAATGTAGCAGATATAATGGCAAGAGCATATACGAAAGCAGGAGATGTTCATAATAGTGAGAGTAAGTTAAAGAAGGAATTTGATTTAAGATAAAGACAGTTATTATAGAAAGAGTAAAAAAGGAGGTAAATATGAATAGATTTCCAGTTTGTGCTGCTTTTTATTATGTTATAGCTAAAAGATTAGGATATAAAGAAGATGAAGCGAAGAGTTTAGGATTAGCAAGAGCAATATTTTTTGCAGCAGCAAAGACAGGATTTAAAAAAGGAACAGGGAAAGTTACAGGTTATGTTAGTTCAGATAAAAAGACAACGAAATCTAATATTGTACCAAAACAGATCATGTTTGCAGGTCTTTATACGACAGTAGTAGAAAAGAACGGCGAGTTAAGAGCTGTTGTAGGAAAAGTTATTGATCCTAAGCAGTTTGATAGATCAGTTATAAAGTCAAAGTTTAATCTTATATCACCTAAATCATTTGACTATTTTTGTGCAAAGGTAAATGATCTTATATCAGACTATACAAATGAAGAGTTGAATAATAGTAAGTTAGCTTATAGTTTATATCAGAGGATAAGAGATGAATACAGAAGTGATGAGTTTTACAAAGAGGTAAAATGATATATCCAATGAGTCCTGTTCCATTACTAAATCCTAAACTATTAGGCGATGTAAGAAGATATTGGCTGAACTATAAATATGATGGCTGGAGATTAATAGTAGATAAAGGTAAATTTTTTTCTAGAAGGGGGAACGAGCTGAAAGGATGGATAGGACTTGATAGATTTAAAGATCTAGGTTATGAATATCCTCTTGATTGTGAGCTCATGACGTTGGATATGAAAAGAACATCTATACCATCTGTTAAAAATCAAGATGTAGCTGTTCTTATTATATTGGATGTAATAGTAGAAGATGTTCCTATAGAAGATAGAATATCATTATTTCCATCTATCTATAATAACTGTAGATATAAACATTGTGAATTTTATAGTATTGAAAATGTGGACGATATAAATAGGTATTTAGAACAGGCTATAAGAACAGGATACTGTGATGGCATTGTATTAAAAAAGAAAAACAGCTTATATTATCCTGGAAGGGAAGAGCAGATTATGAGCGTTGATTGGATAAAGGTAAAAGAGAGAATAAAAGAAAATAAAAAGGAGGTCATATGAATGGTGATATATTATTGTCAACTTTAACAAACGTAGCTGTTAAAAGGATATCTGATGAAATGTATGAAGTTATAGTTGATGAGTTAGATAGACATAATGATAAAATAGCTGTATATGTGAAGTTTGTATATGGTAAGATAATATTAACAGACGACGAATATTATTATTATGATATAATATCATGTCACGATTCATTTGATGTTCGACAGGAGGTTTTATCTATAATAAGTAAATATAATGTAAAATTAATTAGGAATGAACTGGTTATGGAGACAAATGAGAAGAACTTAAAAGAAGATTTTATAAACTATGTAAAAGCAATAAAAGCGTTGAATACTTATTTTGATACATATAAGAAAGTATAAATTTAGAAAAGGAGGTAATTATGAATAAGCAACAATTAAAAGAAGAACTTAAAGATGTTAAAATATTATATTTTGTTTCCAAAAATTCAACTTATACGAATTGGAATGTGTATTATGTAAAGGATAATAGATTACATCAGATATGGATCGACACAGATGAAAAAGATATTCCAACGTTTTGGATACCTGAACATATAACGAAAAAAGGAAATCGAATAGGTGGATATTTTCAGAATACTGTACTAGGTAGTAGTAGAGTATTTGAGATAGCATTAAGTCTTAGTAGATGGCTATATAATGGTGAGCATGAATTTGATTATGTGATTTTATAGAAAGGAGGTTGAAAATGGATAAAAGTATTTTAGCAACATATGTATATACGTTATATACATCGTTGAAAAACTCTATAGAAAAATTATATAGTAGTAGTCCGCAAATTAAAAAAGATATTCTTACAAATAGATATTTTATGCCAGATTACAAAAATGAGTATGTTAAAGAATTTATAAAAAAGAAAAGGACAGGTGGTATAAGAAGAATATATGAGCCATCAGGAGAGTTGAAAGAAGTTTTAGTTAATTTTGATTTATTTATGAAGTCTATATGGCTGTTTGATAATAATTATAATTATGTTATAATGAGGAAGGACGATGAAGAAGATGATGTAACAAGTTATATAGAGAAGTACAAGTATATTAAATATAAAAATAATACAGCATTTATATTATCAACAAGAGGATCTAGTGTAGCAGGATTTGAAAAGATGATAGAAGATTACTTTTTATCTAAAAATCCAGATGATTATTTGATCATTAAAACAGATGTGAAAGATTTTTTTACATCTGTAAGATATGATGTGATGGCAAATATATTCAAAACAGTATATAGTGATTTATATAATAATTTTAGTGAGTTGACAGCTCAAATAGGTATTACGCCTTTAGAAGATTTCTTAAGTGTAATATCAGATGCTTTGGCATTATCGTTTTATAAAGGATCGTTACCGCAAGGTTTTCCGACATCTCCGTTGTTATCATATTATTATATAATAGGTAATAAGCTTTTATGTAGTGAAACTTTTTCTTTAAAACTGGCAAAGCTTTCTGCTAGAGATAAAGATAAATATAACAGAGATGACAGTTTTTATATCTGCAATAAAATACCTATTAGTTTGACAACAAGACAAAAGTTAGACTATATAATAGATACTATCTGTACTAAAAAGGCTGATCTGAACAAAGAGATAATAAAGGTAAGAATAGAAGATATAGTTACAAGATATGCATCTGATATATTTTTAAATGTAATATTACAATATCCAATAAATAAGTTAGTTCATTTAAAAAAGGATCCTAAAGCAGATACTAATAGACTTAGTTGTACATTTTCTATAGTAAACTATGTCGATGATGTTCTATTTATTATGAATAATGTGTTGATTAGAGAAGTCAGAAAATGGCAATCAAGAAAGGAATATATGAAAGCGCTTTCAGGAGATATAAAGAATAGTATTGGTATAGGATTAGATAGAGATTTAGTTAATATGGTATATAGTGCAATTATGTATAAATTAACTGATGTATTAATGTATTTCTATTTTAATCCTGTAGATGTCCTGAATAAGAAATCTCTATCTAGACCTATGGTAATAAATAGTTATAAAATAAATGCAACAGTAAATGTCTTGTCATATCCTGAGATAGCAGATTTGTTTTTAAAATGTTTTGTTAAGGTAAAAGAGAAATATGATAATACAACTGATACGAATGAGAAGAATGTATATCTAAGTCTTTTGTATAGATTCTTGTTGATAGATGAACTTTATGTCAGCTTATATGATGCAGAAAGTATACTGCAAGAATATAATTTCTTAAAATATAGCGATTTATATAAGCAATATAAAGAGAAGTATTTAGCACTATCTGATTTTTATCCTGAGTTGGACAAGTCGATATATTTAGATAAGTCTACTGGAACAGTAGAAAAATTAGCAAAAGAGCTGGAGGATATGCTTTATAAAGATGATATAGATGCATATATGATTAGAATAATTGGACTGGATAAGATTGGACAGGTTATTAAGTTATATGGTAATTCATATGTAAAAGAAGAAAATGGAATATTGTATTATGATGGTGTACCAGCATTCAGTCATAGAAAAACTAGAGTTATGTTCTTTAAAACGTTGAAGAAAGTATTAGGTATGATATGGATGAAGAATGGTAAATTATCTCCAGCAAAGTATAAATCGTACAGAGAGCAGATATTTCAGATTTTGAAAAAAATTAAAGAAAAGCCCTTGACAAAACAGGAAATTAATATTATAATTAAGATGGACGTAAAAGATTATATAAAACAGATAGATGGTTATTTTTCTTATGCAGAAGAGTTGAAATCAGTAAGTGATAGGAGAGCGTTTAAGGAATTTAAAGATATGTATAACAAATTCAAAGAATATGTTGCTAGTTTAGAAGAAGTAGAACAAAAACAAGGAGGTAGTATATGAAAAAGCTGCCAAATGAGTTATGGTCGCCTAATAAAGTTAAAATATTTGGTAAAGGTCAGTTATCAGATAACGAGTTTACAAGGCTAGTTATAGCTATTGATAATCTTATGTCAAGTATCGCTGAATATGATAGTGAATATTATTCAAATGGTGAGATGAATTTACATTATAAGTGCGGCAATTGGAATATAATGATAACTATTAATGATGAGGAAGTTTAATACTATTCAAAAAGGAGGTAGTAATGGTTAATGTAATAGTATATTTTGTAACAATTATTGTTGTTATTGCTGCTGATTATATGTTGCAGAGATATATGGAATATAGAAGAAATAGATTTGTTATTAATGAGCCATAGTTAGGAGTTGTTATGCCTAATTGGTGCGAAGATTATTTGACAATAATAACAGAGAGAAAAAATAAAGAAAGAGTAGATGATATTTTTAGAAGTATATATAATCTGGAAGAAGTATTTGAAGGAACAAAAGATATATCAGATGTGTTAAAATTGCAGAAGTTTAAATTGCTGAATAAAAAGCGGCTGAGAAGTATCAGATCATCTATATTGAACGAAAGAGTTGTTATAGATAAAAATATATTAACTGAAGATAAATGGATACGGATCAATTATGATAATATCAGAGATGAGATCTTTAGTTTTGTTGGTAGTATAAGAAGTAAAGAATATAAGAATTATCTTAATGTAAATGCTACAGAAAGTAATGTGAAAGAAGTGTACGAGGTAAAAGGAGTTTCGTATATAGGTATGAAAATTACGATAGCAGTTGATAGAAAATTAGAAAACTTTTATAAAGAAATTGACGATCCGATATCAGCAACTGTAACCTTTCAATCGGCATGGTCAGCACCAACTAGTTTTTTCAGTCATATTTGTGATATATTTAAACGTCATAAGAAAAATGCTCATATTATACTTCGAACGTTTGAGCCTGGAATGGGATTTTCTGAAAGGTTAGATGTACGCTTATCTACTAATATGTCAGTTATATATGTTTCGACATTGTTGGAAGCAACAGAATGTCCTTCCTGTCATGAAATGTTTTCTAAACTTACTACAATGGTAACAGGATATTTGGAAGTTTTAGATAGGTGTCCAAGATGTGGCTGTCCACTTGATAATTTCTCATTTGATTATAATGATACTGTTTTGTCGAAACTGTTAAATAGAATAGATAATTATATAAGTATGAAATATGAAATAAAAAGAGGTGGAAAATGAAAATAGCATTGTATTCAGATGTACATTTGAAACTTGATGTTGGTAAGCAATATGTTGAAAGGTTAGAAGAGTTAGAGCAGTTTTATAAATATTTAGAGAAGAACGATGTTAAAAAGATATTCTTTTTAGGCGATTTGTTTCAAAGAAAGTATATATTAGAAGATGTTTTGATCCATTATGTATCTAAGTTTTTTGCATCTAAGAATATAGAGACTTACTTCTTGGTAGGTAATCATGATAAAGGTATAAATGATATAAATTTAATGTCGTTTTTGATATTAAAAGATATATATCATATAATTGATGAATATCAGTATGTTGATATTGATAATGTTAGATTACATCTACTACCATGGAAGAGAGAATTTCCTGATCTAGGTATGGTAGAAATGTCGAATTCTAAAAAGAATTTTCTGTTAATGCATTTTTATCCAAGATGTGTAGTAGAATATGATAATATAAAGTATGTTATCAGTTCGTCTAAAAAAGATAGTTTTGATATGAATGCTGTTAAAGATTTTGATAAAGTTGTAACAGGTCATCTACATTATCCGTTTATAAAAGATAATTTGATTGTAGTAGGTTGTTTATTTCCAACATCTTTCGCTGAGACATTTGATACAAAATTTATTGTAATGGATACTGAGACTGTAACTGTTGAGAATGTATCAACATCATCAGTTGTTGATTATCCAAAGTACGTAACGCTAGATGTAAAAGATGTTGATATAAATAATATAAAAGAAAGTAAAAACTATTATAGAATAATATACAATGATGTAAAAGATATTGAAAGAATAAGGTCGAAAGTGAATATTGACAGAATACAGTTCGTCTATGAAAAAGTGAGAAGATATGATGATAATAATGAACTTGTGTCTTTCGATCTTGATCTATTATCATTGTTTAAAACGTTCATTGACGATAAAGTGGAAGATAGTGAGAAAGAGAAGATGATAGAAAGATTTAAAGATTTTGAAAAAAGGAGGTAAAGATGAAAAAAGTAAAAATAGTAGAAGTTGGTGAAAAAGATATTGAAATTGATGGTAAAAAAGTAGAAGAAACAAGAATAGATTTAATATTGAAAAATCTAATAGAAGAAGGTTATAAGTTAATGTTTGTAAAAAAGGAGGTGTATCATGAAAGATAAGAAAGGAGAAAAAGTAAAAGTTGGAATTTCTGTTAATGAAAATGGTTTGTATGAAATTGAAGAGTTTGTGGAAGATGATGATAGAGATTATGATGTTATAATAGAACTCGATAAAGAAAAATCTGATAGATGGTTCAAGATATTTGTAGATTTTTGGAAATTACAGTTTGAATTAGAAGATATTTGTAAAGTGTATAAAAGGAGGAGGTAGTTATGGAATTGAATGATTTGCTATCAGGTCTAATAGATAAGATCTCATTATATTTAGGTAGTAAGTTTACGATCGAATACGAAGGTGCAGAAGAAGGTGTAATTAATGTTGATAAAACATATCTTCAATTCAGCATGCCATATAACGAGTTACCAAGATTTGTAAAGAGGAAGATAGAAGGTGATTACGATAAGAAGAAAGTATACATTTATACAACTAATAATGTTGGTTCTATAACGAGTGGTATAGATGATATTCGGAAACAAATGATAATATTACAGTTGAATATTATGCTGTCTAATTTAGAGATAGGTAAAAAATATGGAGTATGGTATATATCTAGGTCAGCGCTTGATAATTTATTTTCACGTATAAAAGAATCAAGACACTATATTACTCGGCTTCTTAATATAGGTCGTTATAAAAAGACACATGTTGAAGATATAATGAAATTTGCATTTAACAATGTTACATTGAATCCAGATAGAAAATATACAGATTTTAGAATAAAAGAAGATCACATTTTTAAAGACTATTTGTCAGCTGAAGTATCTCGTATGTTAATTGATACATATCTACAAACGTATAATGGTAATCTAAAGAATATAGTATTTTCGTTAGATTTATTTAAAGATATAGAATATGGCAGGTATACGAGTAAGCTTCGTGAAGGCAAACAATCTGTGTTTAGGGGCAAAAAAGGAAAACCTATTAATCTGGTAAGAGTTGAAAACGGTGAGCTACTAATGAGTTTATCAGGAAAAAAAGAAAAGAAGGATAACGATGAAGTAAAACGGCTTGGTCTAAAAACGTTGTTAAATGTTATTATGTATGTTAAGAAGGTAATTACTGAACATAATCTTTCAAGCTATATGCATTTTGAAATTAGTCAGTATAATAATGATAGCCGTTACGTGGCAGCGTATAAACTTATAGAGCAAGGATTGTTATTGTTTAAAGTTCAGAGAGATGAGGAAGATGCATTTAGAACTGTGCCGTTAGAAAATATATTAGTAATGGTTGATGAAGATGGTAAAATGATAGATACAATGCAGGAGTTATCCATTTATATGCCGATATTAAAACCAGCAGTGAACAAGTATAAAAACGCAATTAAATATGATGAATTATTTGGAACTGATACTTGCGATTTTAGTTTATTTGCTAATATGTTAGAAGATGCAAGGAATAATTCTGAGATAACTGAAGGTAGTTACACAAGAAATGATTTATACTATGTTCCGTTGTTTGAAATTAAACATAAATAAAAGGAGGTGAATATGAACGCATTTGAAAAGTATATAAATGATCAAATAGAAGCAACAGGAAATTGCAATCCAGATGATTATTCTAAATTAGAACGTACAATGATGAGTATAATTAACAAGTTTTTTGTCATGATTAAAGAGGAATATGATAAATTAGACGATGCAGAGAAAACAAGACCAGATGCAAAAGATGTAAAAATGAAACCATTATTTTAAAAAGGAGGTGTGTTATGAGTATAAAAGAGTTAGAAAAAGAGTTGAAAATAGAAACAAAAGAGGAAAAGATAGCTACAGGATATATAACTTTAGAGTATGACGAAATAACATATAAAGACTATAAATTGACTGTGAAACCAGTATATGATAGTGAAGTATATGATATCTTGTATGATGGCTTAAAGGAAAACTACGATTGCATTTTGGTTAATTATCATAGGGATTTTCATGTCACAAGTGATATAATTGATGAAGAGACAGTAAGAGGGTTATATACAGGTGAAATAGATTGGGATAAAAAAGAGAAAGAATTAAGATATTGGATATTTTATTTGAGTTGCCTAATTCATGGCGAAGTTTGGTTAAAATTAGGTTATACTGGTTTTAGTAGTGATCCTGGTGGATGGGATACATCACATGTTGGTTTAGTTCTGGTTAGGAAAGATATATATAAAACTAGAAAGGAAGCAGAACAGGCTGCAGTAAATTATGTTGGAATCTGGAATAAGGTATTGAGTGGTGACGTCTATGATGTGAAGGTATATAAGAATGAAGAAGAAATAGATAATTTTGTTGCTGTTGGTAAAGACGAAGTATATGAGTATATAAATAATATTGAGAACAATAATAACAAAGGAGGTAACTATGAAAATTAAGTTACTTAATGTAAGGAAAGGTATAGGTAAAGTAGTAAGTTTCGTAGATGTTGGATTTTTTGGTAAAGATGAAAGTACACCATTAATTACGTATAGGAGTATTCCTATATTAAAAGGTGGCAATTCGTTATATGCAATTGTTGATGTTCCAGCAAGAAATGGTGAAGGAAAAGTTCAGAGAAGATCTAAAGATCAAAAACCGTTTATTCAAGTATATTTTTCTCAACAGGTTAAAGATAAGATAATAGAACTGTATAGTAGTTATGCGAATAGTGATCCATCTGTTATAAATAATGTTAATACTTCAGGTAAGTCGAGTGGTATGAAATCACCGAAGAAAGTGTATAGTGGCGGAAATAAATATAGTCCAAAAGCTAAATATACTCCAACAGAAGATGATATAGATCCAAATGTTAATACGAACGATGATGAATTTGAACTTGATGAGCCAGGTAATAATGATGAAGAAGAAATATAACAAATGAATGAAAAAGGAGGTATATATGGAGTTACAATTATTAAGAGTAAGACAGCCTAATGAGGCATTAAAGAAGACAGGAACTGTAGCATTATTAGATGTTATGTTATTGGAGAAAAAAGATAGTATAACAATTCCTATAATGCGATTAAATTCGGTTATAGTAAAGCAATCGTTGAAACGGCCAGGAACATATTATGTTTCGGATGGAGTATTAATGAGAGGTAAAGGTGGAGTATTGAAAAGTAAACAGGGTAGTAATTTATATTCAGTTAAATTTTTCAGATACTTTACAAACAGTATACTTAAGCTATATGGAGAATATTTAAAAGTATATAATTTATCACCAGAAGAACCTAAAATATTAGATTCTAATAAAGGTATTATAACAGTATCAACAGAAGAAGATGAAGTAAAAGAGAGCAGAGCAAAATGAAAATAAAATCAATATCTGCTAGTAATTTCTCTTGTTTAAGTAAAGTAATGATACAACTAGAACATTTACCAGAAGTATTACTGATTGTTGGTAAAAACGGAACAGGAAAATCAAGTCTATTCGATATAATCTATTTTACATTAACTGGAAGATCTCTGAAGACAGTTAATATAGATAAGCTTGTTAAAAGAGGTACAAATGAAATGGAGACCGAAATTGAATTTGAGTATAACAAGAGAGTCTATAAGATAAAACGTATAAGAAAGAACAAGAAAACTGAATTGGATCTTTCAATTGATGGTAAGAATGTTGAAGCAGACATTAACAAGATGCAACAAATAATAGCTGATATTATAGATGCATTCATGATAGAGACATTTATGATATATTCAGGCAGGTCGAAAATGTTCTTCGACCTGCCTGAAAGGAGTCAAAAATTAGCATTAACAAAATTATTTGCAAAAGATTTAGATATAGATGATGTATATGCTAAAGTGTCGTCTATATCTAACGATGTTCAAACTAAGATAAGTGAGATCCAAGCATCTATATCTGAGATAAATAGAAGTCTTGTTGATACTAAAAATTTAAAGAATACTAGAGTAAAGTATAATTTAGAAGAGTTAAATGAATATGAAGAAGAATATAACAGTAGAAAGAAAGAATTACAACAGAAAGTAGATAAAATAGAAGGAGATATAGATAATATCAGAGTAACTATAGCAAGTAATAATAACGAGATTAAAATGCTGAAAGATAGAATAAAAATTTATAGTGAATTGATAAAACAAGGTAGATGCTATGTATGCAAATCGAAGATAGGTGATGTTACAAAAGATAAATTACAGAAAGATATCTTAGAGTTAACATCTAAAGTTACAATCATGCAAAAAGATGTTGAAAAGCTGAATAAGAGATTGCAAAAATTGCAACAGGTGCTAAATGATACAGAAGCTAAAATAGGTGGTATTGAAAAGAAGTTAAGTAAAATATCGGAATATAAAACTATTATAAAATCTGATATATCCGATAAATTAATTGCTAATCTTATCAATAAAAAAAGAAATCTTGAACAACAATTAGAACGTTATAATGAAGATATGAAATTTTTCCTATTGTTAAAACAGTTCTATTCAAGTAAAGGTCTATTATCTATGTTAAGTAACATGTTCTATGATGCATTGAATGTGTATGCTAAAAAGTATATAAATTATATTAATATTGATCTTGAAATAAAAGATAACATACAAGTTTTATATAATGGATTAGAATATAATATGTTATCGTCAGGTGAAAAAAGAATAGTTGATTTTATAATAATGTTAGCATGTGCTGATATAGCACATGCTAGATTAGGGATGAATGTACTTGTATTAGATGAAATATTTGATGCATTAGACTTTATGAATGTTGAAAAAGTGTATAATATGTTACTATTATGTAATGTTCCAAAAAAGATACTTGTTACTCATCATAGTGTAAATATAAATGCTCCTAATATATTTGATATGAATAGTTTAAGTCTGAACAGCATAGATAGTTCGTTTTCTGATTATATAAAAGTTGAAAAATAAAAAAGGAGGTTATATGATAATTGTTAGTATAAATGATAAAAAAGTTAAAGAAGATCCGTTATTATTTGTAGGAAAAGTATTTAAAGAGTATTGTTATTATACTGGTTCGAAATTGATGAATATATCTGATTTGACATCTAGAGATGTGTATTATTTAGGAAGGGATGCAAGTAAAATCGTTATAGATAGTGTTAGAGTCACCTTTATACCAAGAAATTCAAGTATATTAAAGAAATATGCATCTATAGAAGAGAATTCATTTGGTTCATACTTAAATACTGGTCTTAATTTGATTAAATTACATGGTATAAGTGACGCTGATAGAAATTTATTTAAAATGTTATTGTCTACTGAGAAACATGATCTATATCAAGTATTGAAGATAACAGGTTATTTTAGAGTAAAAGATTCAATTGAAGATGCTTCGAAATTTATAGTTATGTTTATAGCAGGTATGACAGATACAAGTTGGAAATATTTTAATGTTGATGAATATAGTTATGCATTTAAATTTGGGTATACAAATGCAGGTGAAATTCCAGATAGATATGAGATTGTTGTAGACACAAGTTCACTTATATCTTATATGTGTAGTTTAAAAAGCAGTATTTGTAAGAGGCAGTTGACTTTTAAATTGTACAATTCGAAGACAGGAGCATTTAAAACTGTACAAAACAAGCATATATTGTACAATCCTAATAATGAGTATGATATGATGAATGTTATTTCACCTATGGCAATAAATTTAGATGAAAACGTATTAGAGTGTAATATAGATCCAAGTTATAATAGAATTAATAAGATTGAGATGCTTCCTTACGAATTATTGAAGATATGTGAAGACGATAATGTGGAAATTGATAGTTCATCTCGTTCTGTGCAGTTAAAGTTAAAAAATAAAATTGAGAAAGGTGAAGATTATTTAGAAGATCCTATCAAATTTTTAACATATGATACATATAATAATATTGTAGTATCTGATATAAATGCTGTTATGTCATATGTAAAACATTATTTTGTTCCTGTTAGCAAGTATAGAAGTTTTGTAAAAGAAAATAATATAAAGAATAAAATAAAGTTGGCAAACGAGATAAGAAGTAAATATGATAAAACAGTAGACGGAATAGGACTTATAAATGATGAAATAGATAAGATAAAGAACAACAACAAACCGCCACTTGTAATAAATGTTAACGCTGTAGATGGAGAGCCATCAGTAGAAGTTGACAGGAATAAGTATATTGTTTACTATGTATAAACAAAAAATAAGAAAGGAGAATTGTATGAGAAATAAAACATTAGAAGAAAATTCAATTGATTTGAAAATTTCTGTTTATATATATGAACCTGAAGAAATGCGAGTTTATTGTAAACATTGTAAAGAGTTATTGACTTCAGTTGCATATAGTGTATTAGTAACTGAATATGGAGTTATATATAGAGGTAATAATGGAGATACAAATTGGGATTCGTCAGATTATGAAACGCAAAGTGATACATATGTATATAGTTGTGAAAATTGTGACGAAGAATTAGGAATAAGTCTTATAGAAGTAGAAAATCTGTTAAAATTATCTTCAATAGAGAGGCGTAATTTGAGAATATTTGATCTAAGTTAGGAGGTCAAATGAGTGTCAGAGCATATTTGGTAAGGAGACGTTACATTGATGGAGGATATGTAGATACAGTTAAGTATAAAGATGAATTGTTTAGTTTATGGAACGACGGACTTTTAGTTGGTTACTTAGAAGAATATCTGCCACCAGTAATGGATATTTCATGTTCATTTGTATGTGAAATACATATCGATAATTTAAAGAATATATATGATACAATAAAGAAAGATTATGACGAGTATAAAATTGAAAAAGTAGATAAACAAAAGGAGTTAGCTTTGTCTATATCTTCAGGTAGAAAAGAAGATGAAGCAGTAAAAATTCTAGAAAAAAGAGAATCAGAATTTCAAGAAGCAATAAAAATAGTGAAGAGAATGATAGATTTAGCATTAAAGACGGAAGATAAATATTTGAGAATGACGTTTTTCTAAAGGAGGAATTGATGGAAACAAAGATAGTAGAAACAATATTATATCATCTTGAACTTGCAAGGAAGAAGAAAGATAATGATGTAGAAGTAGCATATGAGTTAGTAGCTCTGCTCCATGATATTACAAAGATAGTGGAACATGAAATACCTAAATATTTAATATCTAAACTATATAATATAATAGATGAATATAAAAAAGTGAAACAGTTAAAAGAATGTATAAAGGAATTGTTAGATGAAAAGTAAGAACGGAGGTGTTAATTGAGAAATAAGGATAATAGAATACCATTATTTAATAGTCTCATAGAGCCAGAAAACTTAGAGGAATTAATAGAAATATCGAAAAACTGTAAAAACTGTGACTTATACAAAGAAAGAAAACAGGTTGTGATAGGAAAAGGAAATATTCATAGTAGGATATTATTTGTAGGACAGAATCCTGGAGCAGAAGAAGATAAAATAGGTCAGCCATTTGTAGGTTTATGTGGAAGAATATTACATGAATGCATCGATGAAATAGGATTGGCAATAGATGAATATTATATATCAAATGCAGTTTGGTGCAAAACTCCATTTAACAGACCGCCATCAACAAGTGAGATGAACAGTTGTAAGTGGATATTTAAATTAATTAAGATTATGAAGCCAGAGCTGATTATAACTGTTGGTAAAACAGCAACTGTTCAAATATTAAAAACAGAGATAGCAATGAAAGAAGCAGTTAAAAATGTATATGAACTGCCTGAATATACAGTTATACCTGTATATCATCCATCAGTTGTTTTACGAAATGTAATATCTGAAGCTGAATATAGAAGAGTATTTAGAAGAATAAAAGAATATAAGTAATAAGAACAGATAATTAACAAAGAAGTTAACTATCTGTTCTTATAAAAAATTTACAGAGTAAAAAAATTTATAGTTGGATACGAACTAGTTTCTAAGATGTGAACTTTTTGTTTCATTAATATGAACTAATTTAAAAAATACAGAGGTAGAAAATTTAAATCAGGTATGAACTTTTTGTTTTTTATAATATGCATATACTAGTTAAAAATTTTATTTTTTTTTAAAAAATACTTGACAAAATGAAAAAATATTATTATATGTATATTACTAAACAAGGGAGGTAATTATGGTTGAAAAATTAGTAGTAAAAAAAGATGTTGGTTATAATTGGTTACGGTATTGCAATCTTACTTATAAGGAGTTACTTAATGGATAGAATGGTAAAAAAACGTAATGGTCATATAGTTCAATTTGAAAGATCTAAAATTTTTACAACTATTAAAAACGCATTTGCAAGTATAAATCATCCTATATCAGATGATAAAATAGATGAAATTGTAAATAATATTGAAATTGAATTACATAAAAGATTTTTTAAAAAAGGTAGTATACCATCAGTTGAAGAAATACAAGATATAGTAGAACATATATTAATGAAAAAGAACTATACTGATGTTGCAAAGTCTTATATTTTATATAGACAACAACGAAAGGAGAATAGAGAATTAAAGAACTTATTTAAAGGAGTTGAAAATATTGTAGATGATTATATATCAGAAAGTGATTGGAAAGTTAAAGAAAATGCAAATATAATATTCTCAGTTCAAGGACTTAATAATTATATATCGTCTGCTATAGCATCTAAGTATTGGTTGAACAAAATATATCCTGAAGAAATAAAAGAAGCTCATGAAAATGGTGATATATATATTCATGATCTTGGAACTATCGGATCATATACGTTCTTTGGAAAAGAAGTAGTAATAGCCAAGTTAAATGGAGATATTAAACTCCTTTCTCTTGAGGATCTTTATGAAGAAATTCCAGAGCCTGAAATTCTTCTAAATGAAAAAGATGAAGCTTTTGCAAAATATCCGAAAGAGTTTTTTGTTTTGGATAGAAACGAATGGACGAAAGTTTTGAGAATGGTAAGAAAGAGAAAAGATAGAGAAATGAGATTTATTAAATCAGAGCAGGGTCAAGGTGTAATTGTTACTGATAATCATCCTTTTATTGTTAAAGAAAAACCTGATGCATTAGAAAGAGAAATTGAGGCAAAAGGAGTTCAAGTAAAAAATCATTTAATTTTGAGTTGTCATATTCCTTCTCTTTTAGTTAGTGAAAAATTATTTTTCAAAAAACATATTTACTTAGCAGAAGAGCTTTTAAAAAGAAATTATGAAAACTTTTTTCTCGAAGGGTTCTATTGGAAAGATTTTATGGAAAATTGGGGAGGATCTTTAAGAGTTGAAGGAACTTTCAGCACTTCAAATAGCGCTAATAGCTTAGACAATAAATTAGAACTTACTGAAGATCTTGGATATTTAGTTGGATTTTTTATAGCTGAAGGTAATTACGATAGCTGGAAATTAAATATTACTAATAGTGAAGAAGAGATAATTGAAAAAATTCAAAGAATCTGTGCCCGCTTAGGAATAAGAACTTATGTGAGAGAAAAGGAAGGTAAAACAAAGACTATTTCAATTAATTCGAGTACTTTAAAGATTGTTTTTGAAAAAATTTTTCAAATAAAACCATTAAGTAAAAATAAAAATTTACCTTACGATATTTTAACTTATAATTCCGATTTTATAAAAGGGTTGATTGCAGGAATTATTGATGGGGATGGAAGTATTAGTGGAGAAACTCAAATTATAATTCGAGTAGCTTCTAGAACGATGCTTGAGCAGATTGCAATTTTACTCCAATTTTTGGGAATTGTTCCTCGAACTGGAGTTTCCATCAAAGATATAGGAAAGAAAAGAAATTTTAGGGGAAAAGAAATTGTTCAAAATTATCCTCTTTATAGGCTTACTTTTTCTAAAAAAGAAAACGTGGATTTTCCATCTTTGAAATATCAAAAAGCAAAACCTGCTAAAACACATTGGAGATCAGAAAATTACGGATGGAATAGAGTATTAAATAACGAAGCTACAACTATTCCTGACAAGTTTATTTACGACATTACTACTGAATCTAATACATTTTTATGTAATTCCATTTTAGTTCACAATTGTACAGGATGGGATCTTGAAGATTTACTAAGAAAAGGATTTGGAGGAGTTCAAGGTAAAATATCATCTGCTCCTCCTAAGCATTTTAGAACTGCTCTAGGTCAGTTAGTAAATTTTTTATTTTCTGTTCAGATGGAAGTAGCAGGAGCTGTTGCTGTATCTAATTTTAATACATTGTTAGCTCCTTTTATAAAATATGATAAGTTAGATAGAGTTCAAGTGAAACAAGCATTACAAGAATTTGTATATAATATGAATGTATCTACTAGATCAGGTGGACAATCTCCTTTTTCTAATGTCACATTAGATCTTGAAATACCTGAACATTTTAAAGGTAAAAAAGTTATTATAGCTGGTAAGGAACAAGATGCTACATATGATGAATTTGAAAATGAAATGAACTTATTTATTGATGTTTTTACAGAGGTTTTAACTGAAGGTGATTACAATAAAAGAATATTTACTTTTCCTATACCTACTATAGCAATAACAAAAACTCTTAACTGGAATAATCCAGCATATGAAAATATATGGAAAGCAACAGCTAAATATGGTTATTTTTATTTTGCTAATTATGTAAATTCAGATATGAAACCAGAAGATATACGTTCGATGTGTTTTACAGCTGATACTCGATTAATTTATAAGGAGGGAAAGCACAGTCGATATCAAAGGACAACAATTAGAAATTTGGTAAATAATTGGAATCCAAAAAAGGAATTTTATCTTCTAATAAATGGGAAGTGGGTAAAAATTATCGATGCATTCAAATTAAAAAATAATTCAGGGAAGATTATCAAAGTTGAGTTAAGGAATGGAGAAATAATTAAAATGACACCTGACCATCCAGCAATGATAATTGAAAATGGAAAATTGAAACAAGTTTTAGCAAAAAATTTAAAAGTGGGAGATTTTATTCCAATAGCCAAAAATACTTATGAGGGTAGATTGGGAGATTTTGAACTGGGAAGGTGGTTAGGTTTATATGTTTCCGAAGGAGGGATTAATAAAAATGAGATCTATTTTTCCTTTAATAAAAATGAAAAGGAATTACAAGAATTTGTAAAAAAAGTAGCCGAAGAGAGATTTGCTTTTCCAGTAAGAGTTACGAAAGATCCAAGGTGGGATACAATTCAGGTTTGGGTAAAAAGTAAATCGGCAGTTGAATGGGTAAGAAAATTCTGTTCTGGAGAAAAAGCTCCACGAAAAAGATTGTTAGCCTCTTTATATGGAATGTCAAAAGATTTTAGATTAGGAGTTTTAGTAGGAATATACCAAGGTGACGGCTATGAAAGGGATGTAGAATTTCATACCACAAATAGGAAATTGAGAGATGATGTCGCAGATTTGGCTAGAAGCATAGGAATTAACTACACGAAAAGAATTAACCCGAATAACACTAAAGGTGAAAAAAATTACACTTCTTATGTATTAAGACTTTGCCGAGATAGCCTAAAAGAGTTAGCGCCTTATTTTAAAAATATAAAAATATCAAATTCTTCAATTTTCAGAGATTTTGGTGATTTTTATGGAATAAAAATTAAATCAATTAAAGTTCAAAATTACTATGCTTCTGTTTATGATTTCGAAGTAGACTCAAAAGAGCATCTTTTTCAACTATCTAATGGGGTTATTACCCATAATTGTTGTAGATTATCATTGAATATGAAAGAGTTACGTAAGAGGACTGGAGGAGTTTTTGGAGCAGGAAATTTAAGTGGAAGTTGCGGGATTGTTACAATTAATTTACCAAGATTAGGCTATGTTTCAAAAGATGAGAATGAATTTTTCTCCAGATTGGATCATTTACTTGAACTAGCTAAAACATCATTAGAAATAAAAAGAAAAACTGTTGAACAGCTAACTGAAAAGAATTTTTATCCTTATTGTAAAGTTTATCTTGAACCTGTTAAACAAACAACTAATCGATATTGGTCTAATCATTTTTCAACTATAGGAATCATAGGGTTAAATGAATGTTCTCTTAACTTTTTGGGCGTAGGTATTGAACAGAAAGAAGGTCATGATTTCGCCCAAAAAGTATTATTGCATATAAGAGAAAAAATAGCACAATTTCAAGAAGAAACTGGAAATTTATACAATCTTGAGGCTGTTCCTGGTGAAGGTTCTTCTTATTCATTAGCTTTAAAGGATAAAAAACGCTTTCCAAGAATAAAAACACAAGGTACAGATACTGCTCCATATTATACGAATGGAACAGGACCTGCTCTTTCAACCAATCTAGACATATTTGATTATGTTAGAATTCAAGATGACTTGATATCATTATTGACAGGTGGAGGTGTTGTTCATCTATTTTTAGGTGAAAATATAAATGATTGGCAAATGGCAAAGGAATTAGTTAAAAAAGTTACATCAATGTTCAAAGTTCCATATTTAAGTATTACTCCTAGTTTCTCAATATGCCCAGTTCATGGTTATATACCAGGTGTTCACAAGTATTGTCCTTATCCACATACGGAGGAAGATATTAGTAAATATGGTATTGAAATAGAAGTTACAAAGAATGATTTATCTGGTATGCCTGGAGGTAGTTATGCTATAATAAATAAAGATGAACAAAGTAATAAAGAACAGGAGAAAAAGATAGATTTGAAATTGTTTAAAAAGGAGGTATGAATGAAAACTAAAACTTTAAAAAAAGATTCTAAAGAACAGAATAATAATAAGTTAGATGCTGTATGTGTTTTTATAACATCGTTATCATCAAAAGTTGTTTTAACTAATGAACATATGAAAAATATAAAAGAATCTTATTTAGATATTTATAAGAATAGCAAGTTTAAAAAAGATAAAATGAATACTGGAACAGATTTATCATTGTTTTTAAAATTATTTAGTGCTGTACCTGAAGAATGTAGTAGCGGTGAGATGTATATATGTTCTAATAAGGAAGGTGAAGCTATATTAAATAAACGATATTTATTAAAAGATAACAATAATATTGTACATTTAGAGAAAGACATAAATGCACCTTTAATCAGGATTTATAGTGGTAAAATAACATTATTTACAACAATTATAAAAATAGATAGCAAAGATATAAATACAAAGCAGAAGATATTACAGTTGTATGGAGAAGAAGATAGAAGAAAAAATGATACATATGAGACGATAAAATGTATCTTAATATAATAAAAAGGAGGTCATTATGTGTTTATGTAATTGTACAATGGAAGTAATAAAAGAGATACCTATAAAATGTCCAGTATGTAATGGTACAGGTGAATATAAAGGAAAAGAGTGTAAGGCATGTAATGGTAAAGGAATAGTAGTAATGATTGAAAAAGATTATTATAAAGATAATAGTATATTAGAACCTTACATAACATATACTGCAACTATAGATCCAGATTTTATACTTACTTGGTATTCTACTGATATAATATATGATAATCAGGAGTTGAATGATGAAAAAAATGAGAAAAAAGCAGATTAAAACAGTTAAAAATACACCACCTTGTAAACAAAAATCAGTTCTTCCTGAATGGATGGAACAGGAAAATGTAGCTCTTCATCTTAGGTATAATTATCCAACAACTGAGATACTATGGTCGGCATCAGCATCTGGAATGAGAACTACAATAGGAGTTGCAAGAAAAATGAAAAGAATGGGTCTTAATAGGGGTGTTCCAGATATTATGATATTTAAGCCTAAATATGATGAAAAGAACAATGTTATATATTTTGGTTTATTTATTGAAATGAAAACTGAAATAGGTATCTTATCAGAAGAACAAAAACATTGGATCGATAAATTAAATAAGGAAGGTTATTTAGCTGTTGTGTGTAGATCTTCTAATGAAGCTATTAATGTTATTGACAATTATATGAAACTATCTGATGTAAATATTCAAAAAGGAAAGGTAAAATAGTTATAAATACTGTTATTGGAAAGATAATTCTTCTCACTTATTATATGTTTAATAAGCCTTCTTATGAATGTTTTTTATATACTTTATGTAAGTTATATGAAGATACCAAAAAATTCCTAAATATAGATAAATTAGAACAACTCATTGCTAGTAAAAAAAGACATGATTTTGATGATATTAAGATATCAGAAATACAATATATTTATAATAAATCTGTTGAAGATACAGATATATATAAAGAATACAAAAATAGTAGGTATGTATATAGTACAACAGAAGGTATGTCGTTTTTTATCTATCTTATAGATTGTATTATTAAACAAAACGAAGATGTTTTTAAAGATGTTAATTCATTGTTATCTTATATGAAACTTATTACAAATGATTTAATAACAGATAAATCTAATATTTATATAAATGAAGCTAAACGTAAGAGTATAAGAGAATATGCAACAGATATTACATCAATGAAAGGTTTTCCTGTTCTTAATAGAGATAAAGAAATAGATGCTATTTTGTCTATATTACTTAGAAAGAGAAAAAATAATGTTTTATTAGTTGCTGATCCTGGTATAGGTAAGACAAGCATAGTATATGAAATAGCAAGAAGACTAAAAGAAATGCCGTTCTTTCAAGATAAAATAATATGGAGTGTTGATTTATCATCAACTGATGTAGAAGATGTTACTAATAAAGCAAAAGTATTATATGATATATCTGATATAGGAGATATTATTTTTATAGACGAATTACACTCTGCTGTTATACCATCAATGTATAAACAACCTATTATACAAGCAATAAAAGTAATATCTAATAAAAGTTCAAGAATTATTGCTACAACAACACCATCTGATTATAATGAATTACATAAAGATAAAGCATTATGTAGAAGATTTCATATATTTAATATATCAGAGTTAACACCATCTGCTGTACTAGATATATTAAAGAATTTATCAAGTTATTATAGATATAATGATAACATCCATTTTACTCAGGATGCTCTAGAAACTATAATTTATATTGCTGATAAATATATTACATCAGGTAGATTTCCAGATAAAGCAATAGATCTTTTAGAAAGTATTGTAGCAAAAATAAAATATGATATATCACCGTTGAAAATACATGAAACATTTAATATGTATAAATATAAAGGATATCCAGGTGAAATAGATGTTGATAAAAGAACAGTTATAGATATGTTTGAAAAAATATATAATACTAAAGTTGAAATTAGTATTGATGTATCTGTATTTTCTCAATTTAAATCAAAGTTAACATCAGAAATTGTTAATTATATACAACAAGATGATAAAAAATGTGTTGTTATTGTAACAGATAAACAACATTATAGTGTAGATGTTATAAATAATATGTTAGATGACATGAGAAATATACTAGTTAACAAGGTAAAATTATATCAAGATATATTGAAGATCGATGGCGCTTTATATGATAGTTCTTTTACTATAACAAATTTAATAGGTAGTCCAGCAGGATATGTAGGATATGATGATCCTTCTGTTCTTGATGTATTATTTACTAAAAATAAAATTGTAATATATATTGATGTTGAAAATATGCATCAGTCTATATTACAGTTCTTTATAAATTGTTATACGAATGGTCAATATACAACAAGGAAAGGTGTACTTAATTTTAGAAATTGTTTATTTATCTTCGCTATCCCTAAGAGTATGATCAATGAAGAAAAAATGGTTGGATTTATGACGGATAAGGATTTTGTATCTGGACAAGGTAAATATAATGCAGAAATAAAAAGAATTGTTGATATGGTTTCTAGAATATTTTATGTAGAAAATGGAAATGTAAAATTTTTAGAGAAAGGAGGAAAATATGAACGAAACAAAAGTAAAAATTGATAGTTCTAATATTATTGATGTTACATTCAATTTGTTTTTTACTAATAATAATTTATTACGTAAGATTATTTCAGATATAGTAGAGAATAAAGTACATATAGATACATTGAATACTGAAATAAGTCATAGTGATTATGGTAAAATAAAAATAGAAATTCCACAATCTTTTTTTGATAGTATTGTTGGTATGTCACGATTGTACATGGAAGGATCGGTAATTGAGAATATAATTGAAGATATTAAATCTGATTTTTCAGATTTTACTCCTGAAAAGATTAATATTCTTATAAACATAATATCTCAAAATTTTATGTATGTTATAATTGATTGTGTACTTCTTGGTTATATGTTATGTTCATCTTCTATTTTTTATCATTTTAAGACTGAAGCTAAAAAATCATTCTTCGATCTGTGGTTAGAAGGATATTTACCGAATGAATATTATGATTACGATATTAATAAAATTAGAGATAATGTAAAAGTTGTTTTTATTACAGCAAAACAGAACTTCGAAAAGAAAAACAAAAAGAGTAAAAAGAAGGAGGTAAAATGAAACAAATAACAGCAAAGGGCGATTTGCCATCTTCTTTAAGATGTCTTGTAGATATCGTTTTAAATATGAAAAGGAAAATTTATGTATTTGAACTTAGAAGTGGTAATAAGAGAGATAGAATTAAACAATTATCAATAGAAATGGATCTTGTTAGAGAAGTAAGCATTGATAATAAAACAGGAAGATATTATTATATTGCTTTTGGTTCTCCTTTAATTGTTGATCATGAGAAGATGGAAATAAGAGAATCAAGAGACTATATTTTGTATTTTTATGAAATGAAAGTTGATGAATATCTATCTATAAAACGTATTCAAGATAGAATAGAAACGGAAGAAAGAGATAGATTAGAGTATATACAGAGTTTAGTTGAAAAAGGATATAAAGTTAAATATTCTGATATCGTGAATATCAAAAAAGAATTTACAGATGCAAAGCCTATTGATTAAAAGGAGGTTTCAATAATGGATTTAGTTGATTTTGTTCTTTTATATATTGCTGATATCATTTATCCTAATACAAGAGTTGTAGAGATATTATCTAAAAGTGATATAACAGATGAGGATAGAGAATATATTGAAAAATGTAGAAATGAGACCAAGATTGATTATGCTCATTATAAGAAAATAATAAGGACTATTAAAAATATTTCTAAAGAATATGGTATAAAAGAATCAATGTTATGGGAATATGTGAATATTATTATGCCTAAAAATGTTGAAAAACAATTAACTACAGAAGAGTTATGAAATTTAAAAAAAAATGCTTGACAAATTTGAAAAATATTGTTATATATATTAATAAACAAGGGAGGTACTATGACAGAACAGAAAGTGTCAGATGTTGTAAGTGAATTGTTAAAAATTGACTATAGTAATGCTAAACAAGTAAAGTACATACAAGATACATATCTGCATAGTATTATGGATGTAGACACTGGAAGTATAACAGAGTTAAAAGATAAAAATATAAAACTTCTGTATTTTTATCAAATTGCTTTTGATTGTTACAGAATATCTCAAGCAAGATATAAATACTGGTCAGCTAAATTTGAAATGAGATATAGGGCATTATCTAAATCTATGCTTGATATAGAATCGTCATCACATAAAGTAGAAACAAAAGCAAAGGCTGATGCGTCTAATGAATATGGTGAAAAGGTGTTAGAGTGGGAACTCAAATATAGATTTTGGCAATCTGTTATAGATGAAATGGATAGAATTGCAAAGAGGATAGATTCAAGTACTATATTGCTTGGTATAGAAAGAAAAATATATCAGGCTGGTTTTGATAATATAGAACAAGATGAAGGGGAAACAGTAAAAAATGATAGATGAACATGAAAATATATACATTGAGTATATAGTAGAGTTATATAGGTCAGGTGGATCTATTGTTTTTTCTCCAGAAGAAGAGAAACAAAAATTTATAGAATTGGATGATTGTAGGAAGCAATTTATTGAAGCTGTGATAAACAAATCTGAATATCTAGAATATTATTTATCTATACTTAATAACATTATAGTCGAAAAAGATTTATTTCAGAAATATTTTGTTAGTGTTCATCATAATAGAATAAAGAATATTGGGTATGTTAATCTGATTCATAGTTTTCTTTCTCAACATTTAGAAGAGATTAAGCAAGCAGTTAAAAATAATGATATTAAAAAAATTAAAAAATTATTGTATATATTAAAACCATCAACTAAGTTAATATATGATTTTGCCAAAAAGTTTAGTGAATTACAATTTATATATGATAAATATAAAAATATCTTTGATTCAATTGTTATACATAATTTAAAACTTGTATTAACTCAGATAAAATCATATGATAGCGGTTCTTTACAAATGAATGATTTAATACAAGAAGGTAATATTGGTCTTATTAAAGCTGTTGAAAAATTTGATATTAAGAAGGAAACTAAATTTTCTACATATGCTAGTTGGTGGATAAAATTTTATATACTACGTTCTCTTGCAAATAAAAAAGATATTATTAGAATACCTGTTTATCTTTATACTGTTTTAAATGTATTGTATAACAATGTAGGAATAATAGATGACATAAAAGACATTGATAAAGAGACATTAAAAGAAATATCTAAGAAATATAACATAGTATTAGAGCATTTAATGCAAGCTATTTCATGTTTAGATGTTAAAGTAATTTCAGATAATTTGTTTATAAGTGAACAATATAGTAATGAAAATATAGAATATTTATATTTCTATCAGCTTTTTGATAAAAAGATAATAAATATTTTAACAAATAAAGAACTTGCTTTGTTATTTGATGTTTTGATTTTCAATAAAACAGCAAACATAAATGAAAATAGTTTTATTAACATAATTAAAAAATTAAAACAAAAAACAAAAGGAGGTACGTATGGAAGAAAAACTAGAAGTAATAACTAAAGATGTTGAAGATTTAAAATCTTCGGTAAAGTTTTTACAAGATGTAATTGCATCTTTTCAGAAAAATGTAGCTAATGATCAAGAAAAAATGACACAACTTATTACTCAATCATTAATGACTCTTGAAATACTGTTAAGGATACTTCTTAAAAAAGAAGTTTTGAACATGACTGATGTAGAAGAAGAGCAACAAAAGTATATGGAAGAATTGAATAATGTGATGAATCAACAAAAGAATATTCAAGGTACATCAAATAAAAAGAAATGAAATTTCCGATATCCGAAAAGACTGCTATGTCATATGGAATATGTCCTGTGTGCTCTAATGAACTGAAAGTACCAGTAAGACTAAAATTAATGTCGATTGTTGATAAGATAGGCGAAGATAAAGTAACACTATTTTTTGGATGTTTTAATTGTAAATCTATGTTTTACAGCATAGAAATATCTAGAGAAACTTATAATAAACTAGCAGAGCAGGCATTAGTTGTTTTTAAGAAAATGGAAGGGGTAGAACAGAAAAAATGAAATGTAATGTTCCATTAATTGTTAATTTCGGAAAGACGAAGTTGAAAATATGGAGTAATGGTAAGGTCAATATTTTACCCCTTCCATTTAACCCTTTTATTATTAAGAAAGATGAGAAAGGTGATTTGATAGTAAATTCTTATACTGAGAAAAATGTAAGAGTACGAAAAATTCAGTATAATAATATTCTAGATTTTAAAGAAGTTTATAAATATTTACCTGAGTCTGAAAGTAAAGATTTATTTTATACATCGCTCAAGATAATGTATTACACTTTTGCCAAAGATTTGATAATGAAATATAAACAAACTGATGATTTAAAGATATTAATTCTTGACATTGAAGCAATTACTGATTCTAAACTAACAACTTCTGGTGAAAATCCTATTACATCTATTGCTGCTAAATTTAATGATAATGATATTATTTGTTTTTCTGACTTTAGAAAAACATTAAAATATCCTGATTTGTATATTATTAAAGAATTTACAAGTTATTTTCAACAGGTAGATCCTGATATTATTGTCTCATATACACCATTTGATATTATTGTATTACAAAACAGGATAAATAAGATGAAAGGAACTGTAGATGTTTTAGCATATCATAGAGAATTTGGTCATTCATCTAGAGCTACAGTTGATGAATATAAGTTTGCATCTAAAAAGCCAGATGGTACTTATTATATTAGTTTTAACGGTAGGATATATATAGATTTATATCAGTTAGTTAAAAAAGATACAAGTTTAACAGGTATTACAGATAGAAAATTAAAAACATTAGCTAAGTTTTATAATTTAGATTATATTGAACTAACAAAAGATCAAATGAATGATATGATCAATATAGTCAATACACCTATACTAACAGAATATAATAAATCAGATGTTAATATTACATCTTATATTTTTTACAGAAATTACATAAATAGTTTAATTTCTTTAGCTGAACAATTAGAAATAGCATTAGAAGATTCTTATGATTTTTTACTGAGGAAATCTAATATAGCTGAGTTATTACTTTTTAGAGAAATGTCGTCTAAAAATATTTATCCTTTTGGTACTAATGCTCAAAGATATCCGGATATTGTAAAAGATGTGAATATAAATGGTAAAATAGAAAAAAGGTTCAAATATGAGGGAGCATATGTTGATATATGTAAAACAGGTGTTATATCGCCTGTGTGGAAGTATGATTTTAGTAGTTTTTATCCATCTGCTGCACTAACTTTTAATATATCGCCTGAAACAACGACTATTTATGCAAAAAATCAGTATACTGGACAATTTAAATTCTGGAGACAGGAAGGATACTTATATATATCTTGTCCTGATTCTAATTTAAATTTGGATGTTGTTATAAGAATTGCTCTACCTAAAGAAGGACAAGAAGGTATAGTTAGAAAAATGATACAAGAAATGTGGAAAAAGAAAGATGAAATTAAGAAGCAACTTAAAAAAGATCCTAATAACTTATCATTACAAAGTCAATACAATAATATCAAGGTTATTATTAATGCATTTTCTTATGGAGCATCAGGTCTTGCTTATAGCAGATGCGGCGATTTGGCATCAGCTTTTGCTATATCATCTATATGTAGGTATATATCAAAAAGAATTGTAACAGATGTATTTAAAGAACATACAGTAGAAGTAGATACTGATGGTATATATGTAGATAAGAAATTCGATCTTAATGTATTACAACAATGGATCAATGATCTAATTAAGAATGAATTTCATCTGAAAAGTTATTTTAAGATAGATGAGGAAGAATATCAATCATCATTTTTCTATAAAATGAAAAATTATATTTTAAAAACTTATGACAATAAAACAATTATACATGGAGCAGCATTTAAATCTAGTAGTAAATGTAAGTTATTTGCTCATGTATTACATAATATGATTGATTATATATTAAATAACCCTAAGACAACATTAAAAGATATGATAAATTATAAACTCAAATTAAGTGATTTGTCTCAGTATAAGTGGCCAGATGATTTTGTTTTGTCTTTTAGAGTATCAAGAGATAAAGATGAATATATTTCAAAGACATCTCTATCATATAAAATGATTGAGCAATATGAACAAAAAACAGAAACAAGAGTTAGAACAGATGATACAATATTTTATGTTGTTACGAAAGGAATGAATTATAAGATCCTTGATAACTTATCCCCGAATGATATATATAGTGAGCAATATTATCGGGAATTAATTGACAATTTTTGTGAAGAAGTATTTGGTATCCCAATCAATAATTCTGTCAGTTTATTTCATGGTATGTTAAAAGAAGAAAAGAAAGAAATTACAGAAGAAGAGAATGTAGAAGAAGATGAAATTTAAGCAAAGGAGGTATTATGTTTGGTAAATCAAAAGTAAAGGTTGGTAGTTTGCTTGAAAAAACGAAAATTCTTACAGATGATGGTATTCAAAATCTGACTGCTGGTTCTTTTAAAATTAAAAATCAGGTTGTTACAGCAGAAATATCGGAAAATACGGGTAATCAGGATATATACAAAGTAAAAATTGAAAATGGTAAAGTATACTATCTTGTTGCAGATCATCCTGTAGTTGTATTTGGAACAGAAAGGACTTGTGAAACAAAGCTGGTTGCTGATATTATAAAGGATGATAAGCTTTGTTTTACTAAAGTTGATAAACTAGGTTATGGTAAAGAGGGTTCATTCGAAGCTGGTTATTTTGTAGGAACAATTATTACTAGATCTTCTTATAGTTTTGTTGATAACAAGATTTTATTTAATGTAGTATTTAAGAAAGATGAAACAAAATATATGTGTTGTGATATGTTTTACTATTTTTTGTTAAAGAATAAAATTGATAAAATAGGTAATAATTATGTAGTAGATTCTGATTTATATGTTGACAATATGACAGCAAGTTTATATGATGTTCTTAAACAATTTTTAAAACAGAAAAGTGTTGTTTTTATGAATCCTTTTTTATATGTAAATGCATCAGAAGAATTTCGTAGAGGCCTTGTTAGTGCTTTATTTTCAACAGATAGTTATATACTTGAAGATAATGGTATTGTATTTTATTCAAAATTTAAGAGTTTTATTTATGATCTATCTGATTTTATCGGATTTTATGGTATAAAACATTTTATATCTTATAAAACAAATCTGTATAAAATAATTATACCTAAATCACAATTATCACATTTTGATAAGATATTTGTTATTCAACATAGAAAGAAAAAAGATATATTAGAATCTTTATCTAATAGTGTTGTTAGTATTTATGATGATAATTTCTATAATATTCATACTATACGGAATATTCAACAAATAAATGAAAACTTGAAGACTATAGATTTATATGTAAATAATACGCCATTTACTTATAAATTATCACATATATCAGGAGGTGTATTATGAGAGAAAAATTGATGATTTTTTATAGTGAGAATTGTCCTGTTTGTATGGAAGTTTTATCATTTACATGGTTAGATGATGTTGAATTTTATTGTTTAGAGAATCAAGAACATAAACATTTGTTTAAAAAGTTCGATATAAAGAAAGTACCCTTCTTTATTATTAAAACAAAATATGATTATGGTGAAGAATATATTGTTGTTGGAAGTGGTTTAAAAACATTAGGAGATGATAGAGTTTCAAAATATCTTAAAAAGGAGTAGTAGATATGCCCAAGATGCAAGAAGTTATTGAAATATTAAAAACTAAACTACCAGAATATCTTATGTTTCATGGTAGGGATTATAAAAAAGGAAATTTTCAATGTTTGCAGCCAGAGAAACATGCTAATAATGATAGAAGAGCATCAATGGGTCTTGTTCCTCAAACAGGAAATACGGTAGCACATTGTTTTACTTGTTCGTTAAATGTTAATATATTTGGTGCGGCACATATTTTAGAAGGCTTACCCATAAATGGTCAAGAATTCTTTACTGTAACAGTTCCTACTTTGGCAAAAAGATTTGGAATAGACATAGAAGAAAATACATTAACAGAGGAAGAACAGTTTATTTTAACATTATACGAAGCATATAAAGATATGGAACGCTATTGTATTGATAATTTAACTAATAATCAGTATGCAATAGAAGAAATAACAAGAAGAGGTTGGAAAGTTGAAATATGTAAACAACTTGGTTGTGTTGGTGCTGTTAAAAGTTATGATGATTATATAAATTATATGGAAAATCTTGGATGGTCAAAAGATTTTTTAAAAAGAACAGATGTTGACTTGTTTAGACAATCATTATTTAATGATAATAAATTAATATTTCTTGTAAAAGATGAGTTTAATAGAACTGTTGGTGTTGCATCAAGAATAATAGGAGATAAAAGAGATGATAGTAATGTAGAAAAATATGTTAATACAAGAACAACTCCTATTTATAAAAAACATGAAATCTTATTTAATCTTTATAATATTGTAAAAGGTTCTTCTATTTATGTATTCGAAGGATATGCAGATGTTTTAACAGCAATGCACTATGGAATATATAACTGTGTTGCAACAGGGGGTGTTGCTTTTACAGAAGAACATATAAAAGCGTTAGAAAGAAAAAATGTATCAGAAATAATACTAGCATTTGATAATGATAGTGGCGGAAGGAAAGGTTCTAGATCTGTAATTAATTTGTTTAATAGTGTAAAAACTAATATTAATTTACTATTAATAGATTATAAAACAGTTCCAGAAAAATATACAGATGTAACAACAGATGATATTCAATCACTTGATGATCCTGATAAGATAATAAGTAAGTATGGTGGTGAGTTTTTTACTTCTTTTCGTTCTATACAACCATTTGAATGGCTATTGATGAATATACCATATAACTATGAAAAACCCAAGATTATAAAAGAGATGATAGATTTAATAATGCAAAATAGGAGTCCATTAGAACGAGCCAATATGGCTAGAATTTTATCTCAACATACTGGTGAACCTCTTAATATTATAATGGAAGAAATAAGATATAGAGAAAACTTGTTAAATGCACAATATCAAGAAGAAGTTAGGAGTATAGCAATGGAAACTATAAACAATCTAAGAAAAGGTGCAAACGCTGTTATAACCATATTAACAGCTGCTGATAAAATTAAACGTCTTAACTTAGATGAAACGAAAAATTTCAATGAAAAGTATACAAAGGATATTAAAGAAGTATATGATAAAATTGTTTCTAAAAAAGATTTAACAGGCTTTAAACTGGGATCTTTAGATATATTAGAATCTAAAATGGATGGATTTACAAAAGATGGTGCATTAATTCTTTTAGGTGCTGAACCTCATTTTGGAAAAACAAGTTTTTTAAGATATTTATCATATCAGCTTGTAATATCTAATCCTAATGTTTGTGTAGTTTATTTTTCTCTTGAGGATAATAAGTTTAAAATGATACCAGCATTTATATCAATAATTAATAAGTTTCGCCTTAGAGATGTAATGAACCCAAATAAATATCTAGACAATGAACAATTAGCAAGATTTAAAGCAGGTTTTGATTTAATAACAAAATTAAAAGAAGAGAAGAGGTTATATATATTAGATGCACAATATGGAACAACATTTCGAGCAATGGAGTCTATAATTGATGATATAAAGCGTCTTTCAAATAGGGATATTGTAGTTATAATTGATCATTTTTATAAAATAACAGACAATTCTAATCTTGGAATGAGAGAAAAAATAATTCATAATATTGAGAGATTACAATTAATGGCCTCTATATATAATGTACCGATATTTTCTGTTGTTGAATTAAATAAATTACCACCAGGAGCTAGACCTGATATTACAAATATAACAGAAACAGGAAGAATTGCATATGAAGCAGATGTTGTTATGTTGATGTATAATGAACTACTATCGTTAAGAAACAATATAAGTAGTGTACAATTAAAATGGTTCGATGAAAATACTCTTGCATATAAACCTATTATAGAATTATCTATTGTAAAGAATAAATTAACTGGATGGTCAGGTCCATTATACTATAAATATGACAATGAATATAATATATTTGAGCAACTTGATAATATAGAGATAGAAAAATTACAAGAAACAGAGGATAGCGAATATGAAACGGCAGAATTCTAGTTTATATAGTATTATTCAGATAGAGTTAGATTTTAATAAATTGCCACAATATGTTATTGATGGTATGTATGACGTACTAGATAATGTTAATAGTTTTGAATTTATAATTATATGGTTGTGTGTATTTAAACATATGAGCTATATAGAGATAACTAAAAGATTATGTGCAGCAGGATTTCAAATATCTAGTGAAAGTATAAGACTTATATTAAAACGATTTTATAAAAATGTTGAAAATTATGTTTTAAAATCTAGAAATGAAAAGAAGGAGGTAAAATGAGTTTATTAAAAAAATTCTTGTCTAAGATTTTTAGTATTTTTACAGGAAAAAAGAAGAAAAACGTTGTTTGTGTATATGTTAATCATGTATATTATAATAATGAAGATGTGATGAATGCATTAGATAAAGATTTAAAAAATGTATTTAGAGAAACGGATTATGATATTATATATGTCCCAGATAACGTTGTTATTAAAATAAATTCAATTAATTAAACAAGGAGGTAGACATGTTTCATAGAAGAGCAAAAGTTATAATAAAACCTGCCAATGTTATCGGCGGTAGAAGACCCCCATCAAATGTCAGGCAAACATCATCAACAGAAGCAACAAAAGCAGAGGAAGAACTTACTAAAAAACCGGAAGAAGATGTTAAAAAACTAGAAGAAAAAACTGTTGAAGAGGAAAAGGATATTAAAGTTATCATTGACAAAAATGATATTAAACAAGAAGAACAACCAGATGCTGAACAACCAACTATGGAACAATCTGATGTTACTACGGTTTCTTCTGAAGAATCATTAGATCAGGTTGAATCACAGAAGAACGAACAAAACGAACAAGAAGAAAATAAACAATTTGAAACAACGCAGAAAAAGAAGAAAAAGAAAAAAGATAAAAAATATGATATAAATAACAGTAATATAGTTTAATATGTGGAGGTGATATGGAAAAAAAGAAAATATTAATAGTAGCGGATGATCCGTTTACGAAGTCAGGTTTTGGCAATGTGATGTATAATTTACTAAAAAATGAAAGATTTACTACATCTTTTGATATAACGTATATTACTAAGAATAGTCCTCTTGAGCGACAGCTTGAAAATGTTACATTTATACCGAATAAATTAGGAGGATGGATTGGCGAACGAATATTGGAAAAAACTCTTAGTGAAAACGACAATTATGATTTGATCTTTATATATGATGATATAGATGTAATACTATTACATTATTTTGGATCATCGATATATCATTTTCAGGGTAATGAAAAATTGTTTGATAAAAAAGTATTAGCATATGTGCCTGTAGATACTTATAGATTACATCCAACATGGATAACACAGCTAAAGAAAATACCTAATTTATCTTTACTCGCAATGAATAAATATGGTTATAACTTATTGAATGATGCTGATATAAGTTGTATTGATTATTTATATCATACTATAGATTTTGATTTATTTCAACCACCTGAAGATGATACAAAAAGAGATGGTTTTTTATATATTGGTAGATTGGATGTAAGAAAAAATGCTGAAATGTTATTAGAACTTGCCAACTTTCTAACATTTAATAATCAAAAGGTAACACTGAGAATTATGCTAGATCAATATTCGTCTTATTTATTACAGTCTAAACTCAAACAAAATGATAATTTAAATGTTATTACAACGCCAATTAAAACAGAAGATATAGTAAATCTTTATAGAACACATAAATATTTTATAACCATGACACATTTTGAGGGATTTGGATTACCATTTTTAGAATCTGCTAGATGTAAATTACCTGTTATAGCATTTGAAAATCCAGTAACAGATGAAATAATGGGAGGTAATTATTTCAGGATACCTGTTATGAACCATACTTATGAAAGAAGTTACAATATGCGTATATTTAAAGAATGGCATATTGAGGATGTTAAACATTATATTGAAACAATAAACGAACGCGAAACGGAATACAAGATTATACAGCAAGGAGCATATGATTATTCCAATATATTTAGACCTGAAAATGTATATGACAAATTTATGTCTATATTAAACAAAGTTTTTGAATGAAAGAGAGGTGAAGTATGTATAGACAGAAAAAAATTCTCTTTATTGGAGATAGCAGTTTGCTAGTAACAGGTTATGCAACTGTAATTAGAAATTTATTGAAGTATTTAGAATTTTTACATCCTGAAAATTCTTATTCACATTTAGGTTGGTATCATCCTATGAATGTATTTAATAGTAATTTACTTCTTGATGGCGATATGTATTTTAATTATATACCTGTAATTCCAACAGAACAAGATAAAATAGGTGTAATAACGCTTCCAAAAGTAATAAATGAATATAAGCCTGATATTGTTGTTGTTGTGAATGATCCATGGTTTATTGATGTTGTACCATCAGTTATTTCATCTTCTACTAAAAATTTCTTTCTTATTAATTATATGGCTATTGATTCTAAACCTATGATAACTAAATATTATAAATCTGTTAATAACAAAGGAATTATTCAGGATATAGAAAGTTCGTTAAAAACAGCAGATATGATCATATTGTTTACAGAATTTGCTAAAGAAGTATTTCTAGAATGTTTACCTGATTATGATAAAGAAAAAATAAAAGTAATTCCACATGGTGTAGATCCATTTATTTATTATCCTCTTAACAAAGAACATGCTATCCAGGTTATATATCGTCATCTTGGTATTGATTTATCTGATAAATATGTATTTGGTTTTGTATCAGCAAATCAACCAAGAAAAAATATACCACAGTTAATACATGCCTTTTCTAAAGTTGTAAATAAATGGAAGCATCAACTTAAAGAAAACTATAATAAGACTATACAATGCCGTAAACCATTCTTATTTTTGTATACATCAGATACCACATTTGGATGGAACATTTATGAACTATTAAAAGAGTATAATGTTCAAAATTTCTCTTACGTTTTTACAAGTGGACCATTAGGTACTGGCAAAGAATCGTCATTTATGAATGTTGTATATAATGCTTTCGATGTATTAGTTATGCCTAGTAATAGAGAAGGATGGGGTTTACCAGCATTAGAAGCATTAGCTACAGGAACTCCTATTATAGTGACGAAATGGGGACCTCTATATGATTGGTCAAAGGATGTTGCTATACCTATTGATACTAAATATTTTACAAGAGCATTTGGTACTAATTATTTAGAAGCACATGTTGATATTGATGATTTATATGCTAAAATGTTTATGATGTATAATAAATATAAAAGTAATAAAGGTTATAGAGATGATAAATGTATAGAATTTGCTCATAAATTCTCTTGGGATAAGGTTGCTGATATGTGGGCAGAGGTTTTTTCTCAAATTCCTGTTAAAAATAAAACAAATGATACAGGATTAACAATTTAATAAGGAGGTAATATGGCTGCAAAAGACTTATTTGAAAGATTATTTGGATTTGTTAAAGCTAAAAAGACAGTTAAAACAGAAGGATTAACCAAATCGAAAACACAAACAAAAATTACATCTGCTGATATTTCTGAATCACAAAATACTGATAATGAATCTATAAAATCTAAACATAAATCTAAGAAAAATAAAACAAATACGGAACTAAAGTAAAAGGAGGATAGAATGGGTACAAAAGATATATTTGGAAAAATATTTAAGTTAATCAGACCCCAGGGTTATATTGCAGGAAATATTCTTTTTAAAAAAATGTTTAAATTGATCAGTAAAGAAAATGATAATTCTCAATCCGGATCCGGAGGAGGAGGTGGCGGCGGAGGTGGAGGAATAATTGAACCTAGACCAAAGGGTAGATAATAATATAATATTAACTTTAAAATGGAGGCAATATATGGATGAAAGTAAAAAAATAAAAATAAAAGTTATAAAACCAGAAATTTATTCAAGAGTTGTTGGTTATTTTAGACCTGTTCAAAATTGGAACACAGGAAAACAACAAGAATTTAAGGAAAGACATGTACATTATGTTAATGAACATAAGACTACTGAATAAAAAGAATAACATTTAACAAAGGAGGTTCTATGAAAAAGGTTTACATAATAGCACCAGTTACATCTAAAGTAGGTCTCAAAACATATGGTATTAATTATTATAAGATGCTAAAAAATAACAAGTCATTATCTGTTTATCTGGTTGATGAAAAAAGAACAACTGACAACACAACAGATGTTATTAGTCAACTTCCAGATTTAACGTTATTTCCATCATTTGAATATATTATGACTATATTAGATGATAAATCTATTGTTATTGATGCTAGTTATAAAATTGACAACAGAATTAAAAATATCATATCTAGTACTAAGTGTTCTTATTATAAGTTTATTGATCTAGATATTGATAGACAAGCAACAAATATTGCTTCTTTCTTATATGATCTTGATATACCTGCTATATTTCCTAGTAGACATGTTGTAGAATCTATATCTAATGTTTTTGATAAAATAGGTCATATCAAGTATTATATCATACCGTACCAAGTTGATAATACTATTTTTAATCCTGATGTAAAACCTGCTACATATAATTTAGTTGCTGATATAAAATATTTGATAAAGATACAGAGTTTAAATGATATATCTTACTTTCTTTCTTCTTTTGTTCAAGCTTACAATAATAAAATATTTAATGAACAAAAAATTCATTTAATATTCTTATGTTCAACTTATATACCTATTAATAATGAAATATACACACTTAATGTTAATATACCACAACAAATAGTATCTTATATTGCTTTAAATAAACATAACAACATGAAAGTAACGATTATAAATGATTTTTTAAGTCAACAAGAACTTGCTTCTTTATTTAAATATGTCGATTATGTTATGTTAATATCTAATTCAGCTTTTAATAGAATGGCTTTTGAAGCTGCTAGTGTTGGTAAAGTTATTATATGTGATAAAAATTCTAATTATGCTAAAGCTGTTGGTATTGATAATATTATTCCTATAACAGATAAAGATTTAACCTTATCTTTAAAAACATCAGTTGATATATATAATACGGAAACTTACAACAAAATGGTCGATAATACATCTAGAATAATTAAAGAACAATATACTATAAATGACCTTTCTGATACACTATTTAGAGATATTATTGGTTCAAATATACAAACTTTTAAAATAGAACAATGATTAGAATTGGTGATAAAGATATACCTTTAAAAGGTGAAAGACTTCCAAAAGTAAGACTCGTTAAAAGTGATATTGAACAAATACCAGCCCCTGGAGATAACATCTTTTTATCTTTAGGAGTTTTAGCAGATGATATGAGTTTTTTCATTGTTATTTTAGATGTTAAAAGAGCTAGAATACATATAGAAGAAGTAGTTAATAGATATGATAAAACTAATATGTATGGCGTTCTTAAAAGAGTAGATGATGATGAACAATGGGAAACATTAGTAAATAGTGCTTTTCAATATAATCTTATAACAGTAGAAAGAATATTAAAAATAGCTGAATATTTCAAAGATGTTGTCAATGCTGAAGCATTAAGGAGTTTAAGAGAATATGCAGAATTCATCAAGTTATACAAGAAACTCGCCGGAAAATGAATTAGATGAGCTTCTATTTTATTATGTAAACACAGAGAGCAACATAATATATGTAAAGAGTATTATATATATATTATATCCATATATACAATTATTAGACTCTATAGCAAATAAACATTATGTTGATTCTCTTCAATTAACTGATATATTACATAAATATCCATTATTATGTAAGATAAATAAAAGCATTAAGTCCGAATTATTAATATGTGTTAATGAAGCATTATCAGAACTACGTATAGTTTCAAGAACAAATATTGATAAATCACTAAGTATAATATTTATGAATATACTTGATAAGAAAATACAAGAAACATTAGAGAAAATTTACAGGGAGCAAAATGAATATAGAATTACCTGATGTATACCAAGATGATTATTTTAATTTAACAAAAGATTTACAATACGCTGTGCCTCCTATAAGAACTAAATATATATTTTGGCCATCTGAAGCATCTATAACTATAAATTATAATAGAAGAACATTAAATATGGGACATTGTAGCAGAGCAACATATTATGCATTTCAAAGATATAATTATTCTAACTTACCTCCAGAAAACTTTTATACCATTATAAAAGAAGGTAAGCTATTAGAACTTATTGAAGTAGAAAAACTTAAAGCAAGAGCAAGAAGAGATCCATCAATAACTTTGTATGAAAAATTATCTTTTAAAAATATCAATATAAATAATTATACATTCACTATGAGTTTTACTTTTGATAATGTGTTAGTCAAAAATGGCACGCCATATATAGTTGAATATAAAACAGTAAGCGATTATTATTCGGTAAATAAGTATATAAAAAACACATTTATACCTAGAGCAGAATATTTATTACAAGTAGGTTTATATTTATATTTATCAAGATATTGTTTAGATGATCAGTTATTAAATAAAATAAGAGAAGCATGGTTAATAGTATTAGATAGAGGTGTTGAAATGTATAGCAAAAGAGGCAAAAAATATGTTGTATCATTAGATATAAACAATGATAAACATTATATAGTTGTAAATGGTTACAGAACATATTTAAACATAGAAGGTATATTTGAAAAATATGAATATATAAAAAATTGTATTGAAAAAAACATATGTCCAGAGAGAGACTATAAACTTGTATATTCAGAAGAAGATATTATAACATTGAGAAGATTTCATATAATAGATGATAATACAGATCAAAAAAAGATAGATCAAATAAAATTAGCAGGCGATTTTCAATGTAGGTATTGTTTTTATAAAGACATTTGTTATAATAAAGTACAACCTCTTGTTGTTACAAATATGGAACCTAATGATATTATAGAAGATAGCGTAAATGATATCGTTATTACTTTATAAGAAGCTTTTCAATTATTTTTATAAATGCATCTAATTTATACCAGATCATAAATAAACTGCCAATTACACTAGATATAAGTATATAAACTATAGTTGTTAGTAAATTTTCTTTTAATGTTCTTTTTTCAAGACTTTTTTGTAAGTTGCCTAGCATATTATTAAGATTAATATTTATTGAATTTATGCAAGACTTTATATCATCATCGCTTTTTATTATATCAGATGATAAATCTTTTATACTATCATCTGACATTTTATTTTGTTTTTCTATCTCTTTTAATAAGAAACTAATATCTTTTGATAAGGATGTTAATGTTTCTAAAATTTTCTGCATTTGTTCCAAATACTGAGTAATAAGTTTATCAACAACAGTAAAAACTCTACTAAATTCGTTCAATAACTTAGATATATTACCATTTCCATTTTCTGTCATATAAATATAATATATCAAAAAATGAACGAAAAACCAAAACCTGTTGTAATATTCTTATTATAATCTACTTTTAAATATAACTTAACTAAAAAATATTGCCAATTTAGTCTTGTAAATACTTCAGCATAATCAAATTGAGTTACAGGATATAAAGAAATTGATAAATCTAGTCCTAATTTTTGCCAGTATGGAAATGCTCTTTGAGATCTTACTAATACATCATTAGTTCTACTTGCTATCAAAAATGGAGATCTTACATTGCTATACTTTATCATATTAGTATGACCATCCTTTGTAGTATAAATATATAAATCTTTTGCATCTATAGATTTACCTTTATATTCTATCTTATATATGTATAATAAACTTTCAGTATTTACTTCTTCTATTGTTGGTTGAACATAAATAGGACGAACAACGGTTGTAATTGGAGAATAATATGTAACAGTATCTCTTTTTGAACTTATTCTGATTGTATCTGTTTTTACAACTACAGATGGATATGGTTGGTATATAGTTCTTTTAAATACAGTTTTTCCTATCCATATACCAAATAATAATAACAGTATATACATTATATATTTTGGTGCATATTTTATGTATTTTGATGTATATTTTACATATTTTAATAAATATTGTATAATTTTTTTCATTTTACCTCCTTTTATATTGATACAGTTGTTTCTAATGCCATCCAATATACATATTGTGTAGCAGTAATGTCTGTGCTTGTAAGTGGTATTGTATTTGGAAGTACAAGACCGCCGCCACTTGAAATATAACCACTATACCTTATAGCATTAGAAACACCATATGATATACCAGCTACAACTCCTGTTGTTGAATTCCATGTTATAGCAATATAATATTGTCCAGCATATAATGTTTTATTAGATTGAACTGGTAAAATACTTTTTAATCCTGTTCCTGTACTTAAACTTCCAGATCCTCCATTTAGTACAAGATTACCTGCACTATTATATATCCCTATATCACCACTGCTTCCAAGGGCTGTTGTTACATTTATTTTCATAGTTGCAACTGTTATAGTAGCAGGTATATAGAGGGGTGATATCAAAATTGCTGTAACAGTTGGTTTTGTACTTGTTGCACTAATTGTACCCCAACAAGTCGACACAACATCCATAGTAGGCATTACTTCAGTAACACTTTTCCATTCAGCTTTACCAGTAGTTGCATTAGTACAGGTAAGAATATTGTTAACAACTGCACTTGTTGGTATATACAGACCTGATGTTTGCGTATTTCCTGAATTATACATGTTACTAGATATATATACATTTTTCCATTTATAATCTGTTGATCCTAAATCGTATGCATTGTTTGTATTTGGACCAATACTACCATCTATTTGTAGCTTAAAATTGGTAGGATTTGTTGTCCCAATACCAACATTGCCCTTTAATATAGTTTTAGTAATACTGTCATTGCCTAATGTGATAGAATTAGAACCATTGCCAACAGCAGATGCACCAATTACTATTTCATTGGTATTTCCATTAGCTGAGGCTCTTGTATCATAACCGATGTATATAGAGTTATTAGAAGTAGTATTATCTCCTCCTCCTGAAATATATCTACCAGCGTTTATTCCTAAAGCTAAATTAGAATAACCTGTTGTATTAGCATAAAGAGCGTTCGTTCCAATAGCCAGATTAGAATAACCGGTAGTATTAGAATAAAGAGTATCTCTTCCTATAGCTACATTAGAATTAGCTGTTGTATTAGAAACAAGAGCATTTAGACCTATAGCAAAATTAGATTCACCTGTTGTATTAGAATAGAGAGCATTTGGACCTATAGCAAAATTACCTGCACCTGTAGTATTAGAATGAAGAGCATCTACTCCTATTGCAAAATTATAATAACCAGTAGTATTAGAAACCAGAGCATTTGGTCCTATAGCTATATTAGAACCACCAGTAGTATTAGAATAAAGGGCCCAACCTCCTACGGCTACATTAGAATTACCAGTAGTATTAGAAAGAAGAGCATAATTTCCTAGAGCTGTATTATAGTCACCTGTTGTGTTAGAACGAAGAGCTTGATAACCAATAGCCATATTATAATTACTAAGATCATCATTTAATCCTGCTTCATAGCCAAAGAAAGTACTGTTACCTAATCCTGTTTGATATATTTTACCTACAACTTCCAATTTTGCTCTAGGACTTGTTGTTCCAATACCAAGAAATTTATTAGTATTATCCCAAAAAAGATTGCTATTATCTTGCGAAATAGAATGGTTTGCACCAACAAATAATATAGATCCTTCTATTAGAGAAGAAAGTCTTAACCCACTAAAAACTGGAGCAGAGGTTGCAGCAATGTCTTGAGGAGTTGATAAAGTTATAGTATTTTCTCTAGTATCTACATTTATTTGATTTAATGTTCCTTGTAATGTTATATCACCTGTAATAGAATTTAAAGATAATAATCCTTTATTCTCAATTGTAATATATTGATCTCCTGTTATAGATATGCCATTTCCAGCTTCTATAGATAGTATACCTATATTACTTATTGTTAATTTTGTTGTACCATCAATATGTATACCATCGCCTGCTATTACTAAAGATGATAAATCTTTATATTCTAATGAGCTTCCATCTGTACTTACACCTAATAATTGATTACTTGAACCTATATAAGACAAGCCTGTACCACCATATGCTGTTCCTATAACTGATCCATTCCAAATACCATCAGTTACAGTTCCTAATTTAACTTTACCTGTAGCTACTAAATTGTTTGTTTCAATATCTTGATATACTTTTAATCTTTGAATAAAAGCATTTATTGTTCTTATATCGTTTTCAACAGACATACTACATTATATACTCATTATTATCAGTATCAATTAAAGTTATACATCCTGATGGGAATATACCACTGTTAGTTATATATGTTGTTATATCAGAAATAGAACTTAAGAGAACAATTTTCATATTATTCGTTTCTGTTGGATTAATATTTATTGTAAAAATATTGTCTGTAAATGATACAGATGTGATATTTACTTCAGTATATGTATTTACATTATATGTATATATCTTAGGAATACCAATCATATTGTCATTTAAATCTAAATTTGTTGTATTTATTTTCACAGTTTTATAAGTATGTAAATCAGGAGATATAACTTTGTAATACACAAGAGGTGATTGTTTGTATAAATCTATAAAACTATTTGCTAAACTATTTATAAAAGATACTATACCGCTGATTTCTATTTCAATATTATTTAAATATGTTGCTGTTATAAGTTCTTTTTCACCAGTAACTGTATTAATGTCCTTATGTTTACCAAAACCTACCTCTTTATTTCCTTCATAACCACCATAATATGTTGAAATAATATTATATAAACCACTAATTAAGTTCATTTTTACCTCCTATTTTAATTATGTATAAGTTAAAATTAATCTTTTAACAGATGGCGTATAAAATTCATATTTATTTAAAACAATTTTTATATATAAATCACTGCTATTACCAACAGATATTCTACTACCATACGGCAGAGGAAATGGATCAATACTATTGTTATATATAACATTAATAAAATTGCTATCAGTTGCGATTTGAATATTTATATAATCTGGAACTTTTAAATTTTCCAACAAATAATATTCACAACTTAAACTTGTTAAAGTATTTATAGTATCAGCATCATATATGTGATAGATTATTTCACCTGTATCATAAAATTCTCTATATAAACATTTCATTTCATTTAAAAAACCAACAGCATATCCATTACCGACTCCTATTAAATGCATATCAAATGAAATATTACCATTAAAGTTCTTGTTATTTAAAAACGTAATAAAAGGATAGTTACTACAACTATAATTTGTTGTTGTCCAAGCCATTCTATTAGAAAGTTTTGACATCCATACACCATCTACCTTTAATCCCACTATATTTGCTCCAGGAACAGGCATTGTTTTAAATTGTACTGTATTTAAATATTGACGATGATTTTTTAGATTTACATTAATACTAACTTTATTTGATGGATATTTATTACTATCAAATATGGCAAAAGTATTAACATTATTATCTAAAAACAAACATCTTAAATCTGATGGATCTGTTATAAGTTCACCATCAACAATTAACTCAGTTGATGCATGTTTTTGATATACACCGCTGATGTTTGTAGGTGCATATAACATATGATCTATTTCAGATATATAACCAAGATATAATATATTATTTATTGTATCTTGTGTTATATTCGTAGTAGAATAAGGCGTTGTAAGTGCATCTATAATTTCTATTTTAGATGCAACACCTGTTTCTGTCATATTATTATATAAACCAGATATAATCGCTATATTGTTTTCTATATTTGTTATTCTATTTGCTAAGAACCAATAACTGTACAATGTTGCTCTTGATAAAACATCATAGAATGTTTTTACTATTTCTGCTTTGTTATAAACTTTTTTAAGTATATCTTGCATTTCTTTTATCATATTGTTCATCTCAACAGCAGATATTGTGCCTTTAAAATTAGGACTTATATTAAATATACTATCATTCATATTATCACCACCTTTCACTGTAAGTTTTTAATTGTTGGAAATACTATCATAAATTTTTTCAATTTTGTTTCTTTCTCTTTTATTGCATCTATTAATGTTTTTGTATTATTATTCATTACAATATCTATATTTATATTATCTATCATTCCTGTTTTATTATTTCTAGGATTATATTCTGTTGTAATTAAAGAAACAGTATACAAGAATGAGTCAATAATTTGTCTAAAAAAATATTTTTTAAGTCTATATCGTTTGGGAAAAGGTATGAACCACATATTTATATTTCTCCATATATTAAAATTAGCATATCGTAAATTTCGCTATTTTCTTTTAAAGTTGCATTTATATCAAAGGAATTTATAGTAGAAACAAAAGATAATATTTTTATGTGATCATTAGAAATGTTTTCTATAGAATTACCTGATACTCTATCTAAAATAGCATACGTTGGGCAAGCTTTTGATATTAAAATATTTTTATTTTCATCTACGCAATAAGTATTAGTATACAACTGTGATGATGTCATAAAATCTTCCTTACTTACCTTTGCATATTCTTCAACATACATAAAATCATTTACATCTAAATTAATAATAGAATTTAAATCATCTAAATGTTGCTTAGATATGATTTTTATAGGAGATTTATGATTTATTGTAACAATAGTGTCTTTATTAATTTCATAAGTTGCATCTTTAAGAATCAAAGTAAATGGCTTACCTGTATACTTTATAGTATATTCTTTATTGCCTTTGTTATTATGATATATTTTAAATTGATATATATATTTTATATTTGTTGATGCAACACAACTGACATTTACATTAATAGTTCCATTAATAACAGTATTAAATGTTATACTCAGATTATATGGCGTTATTGTATATGTATATTGATTCTTACTTAAAATAGTATCATATGCAAATATTTCCAATATATCATCAACAAAAGTATATCCTTCCGGTGGCGTAAAAATTATAGATGATACACCTTCTGTACCAGCATCATAAGATAATTGAATTAAAGTATTTGACACATTTCTTATAACAGATACTTTATAACAATTGTATAAATATATTTCATGTTGTAAAAATGGCTGAGCTGGATTGGATGGAGAAAAAACACATATATTAAAATTTCCGTTATAATTATCAATATAACTATATGTAACACCCGCTGTTTGTAAATAATCTGTTGTATATATGTATGTATCTTTAGTTAATATGTTACTACCAACAATGTTGTTATTACTATCATAGAAATTTAACTTATATTCTATATCTGTTCCAGAATCATTCGCTGTAAAATATATATAATCAACAGACTGTAAATTAATTTTTTTCAATACTAAATTAGACTGTTTGACAACATCTTCATTAAACAGAGAAATATCACTGATAGAAAATACATATACATATTTGTTATTTTCTATTTTATCATATATACTTTTTGTCATTTTTATATGTATCTTATTAGTTGTTATTTTATTATCTAAATTTATATAACCTGTGCAAGATGGCGATATATTAACTTTCTTATTAAAAGTTTCGATAGTTATAGGAGAGGCAGACAGGCTAGTTATTTTTATGTTATTAAAAGACATTTGCTCAGTTGTCAATATATCAAAATCTACAGATATATTACTACTATAGTTAGATACTACTATAAATGACCATGTTGAATTTGTTGAACAATCAAAAACATTAGATGGTTCGGCAAAAGGTATAGTTTCAATGTCTCCTCTATTATCTGTAACTTTTATATTAGTTATGTTTGCTGCAAAACCTGTATCTGTTAAGTTTAATTTTATCGGTTGACTTATATAGGATGATCTGACACTGCCTGTATTTATATCGATTGTTGCTGTTGTTTTATCTTTATCTATATACTCATTTATTTCCTCATCAGTACTAAATGTAAGATTATATATAATAGATTTTCTAAATGATAAAAGTTTAGATAATGTTTCTAATCTATGTGCATCTCTTAAATATTTTTGTAATATATAAGAATAAACAGTAAAAATAAGATTATATGTTTTAATATCTCCTATAAGTTCATTTAAAAATTCTATATCATCTTTTACTTGTAGATTTTGTTTGTTAAATTTATTTACATCGAATTTAGATTTATGTTTTGGCATATACTCTTTATAATCAAAAGATGGTTGTAAACTCTGCCATTTATTTCTAAACATGTTTATAATATTTTGCATTTCTGTATAATCAATTATAAATCCCTGTTGTAACTTTTGCTTAATATATTTGTTTATTTCATATATCAATCGAAAAGAACTAATCATTTATCTCCTTCTTTTTAATCATATAAAGCGATATATATCTTTGTATATCAATATATTAAGTTTACTTATATCTAATGTTGGAGAGTAAGTATTACTATATTTAGATGTCAGTTCAATAACAAAATCAAAAGAATATACAGCACTATCAGTTTCTATTACGCTATTTTCACCATAAACATATTTTATATATTCTTTAATGTCATTATCCATATCTTTGTTGCAGAAAAATACAACTTGTGGTAACTGTTCACTTTGTTTATTAATGTTCATAGGACTTATATACACCTTCTTATCATTATATATTATAGCAAATTTGAGATACGGTAAATCATCGTTTTCAACATATGTAAAACTAGTTGATTGTATTGGTTCTGAAGAATATACTTTTTTAATAACTTTACCACTATTGGAATAAATCTTCTTTATTACTTTTATATCTTTTATATCTGTTTTTATAATTTTTCTACTTGTATCAGATGAAGTTGCTAAAATATTGGATTCGAACAGTAATGTTCCTTCTACATTAGAAGTTAACGTTATTTCAATTGTTTTACCATGATATAAAGAATCATTTCCTACAACAACAATATCTAACATAAGTTTAACATCCGTACCATTAATTCCATATTCTCTATATATGTTTTGTAATATAGTAAGAAAATCATATGGTACTGTTCCTATGGTGTAAGAACCGTAAAAAATATATTTTTTCATTGTTTCTGTACTATTGTTAATATAAATAGAAACATATGATGAAACAGTATTTGTAATATTACATGATATTTTATATTCATTTAATTCATGTATATTTAAAATATTTTTTGTTGTAGAAAAATATA